>Ga0308164_10000225_pt1 | contig 130698 bp, 120 predicted proteins | sample PhyTR2_FD_201031 | JGI IMG/M metagenome (GOLD analysis project Ga0308164, IMG submission 201031) | Phyllosphere microbial communities from UC Gill Tract Community Farm, Albany, California, United States - DLSLT.R2 | ecosystem: Host-associated > Plants > Phyllosphere > Unclassified | place...
CTCAGGACGAACGGATATCTGGAACTCAGCTCTTCTTTTTGCTGTGAATGTCGCTTTATTGTGGCTCGGCTTCTATGACTTCAGTCAGACAGACCCTAGCGCTGAACGGCACTATCGACCAGATTCAGCCCTGTCGATGACACGCCTGCCGCTGCACCAGGTCGCGCCGCTGCTGCGGCGCGCTGCCAGGGAACTGTGACTGCCGCGATGGCGCCCGCGCAAAGCCGGCGATGCCGAGCAGAGGTCACCCGGCGAATAGGTCACGGTGGTCGACCGAAACGCCAAGGCGCGACTTACCGCCGACTTGCAGGCGCTGCTGCAGGGCTCCAGCGTGATCGGCGAAGAGCAATGCGCGGCGACGCCGCAACTGCTCGAGCGCATTGACCACGGGCGGGCGCAACTGCTCGACGACATCAAGCACCAGCTCGTGCAGACTGCCGCCGATGTGGCGTTCCAGCCCGGCAGTCAATGCTGCGGGCGGTGATACCATTGCAACAAATAGATACCGATAACAAAAAACCTGCATGACGCCGCGTCAACTGCTTTTTTTCGAGGATCTTCTGGCGCAGGATTCGCATGAAAAAATCTCGTGTGTTTTTACCCAACAGGCAGAAAAACTGGGATTCGGAAATTTCTTCTATTCCAATCTGACACCCGAGACCCAGCAAAACTTCTTCTATTCCGACAGCAGACCCGTCATTCCCGTCGAGGACTTCGCCAAGAAAGGGATACTGACGACCTACCCGCCGGACTGGTTGCTGCATTACCAGAGAGCCAACCACATGCCGCGCGACCCCGTGATTGCGCGCGCCATGCGCAGTCCGCTGCCGGTGATGTGGAACAGGCTTTACACGCCCATCGATCCCGTGATGGACGAAGCCCGCCAGCACGGGCTGGCCAGCGGCGTGACCGTCACCGTGGGAGGCAGACGTGGCTTTGGCGGCGCGCTGCTGAGCCTGGCATCCGATGACCCGCCGGAAACATCGCTGGAAATGGCCGAGCGCCATGAGAGCCACATGGCAGGCCAGGCAATGCTGCTGGCATTGCATGTACATGAAGCACTGGAAAATCTGCCGAGCGCCCGGCAAACAGCCCCACTGGTCATTTTGACCACGCGAGAAAAAGACTGCCTCCAATGGTCCGCCATGGGAAAAACATCCTGGGAAATGGCAAAAATTCTCAATATCTCGGAGAGAACCGCCAACTTCCATATTGGCAACGCCATACGCAAAATGGACGTCGCGAATCGCCACCAGGCAGTGGCCAGAGCCATCAGCCAGAAGCTCATTCATCCCTGAGGGCTTGAATTGCGCTGCCACAGACGGGTTGCCGCGCAGCGTCGACCTGTCAGTTCTGACAGTGGCAGCGCGTGCCTTCCTGACAAAGAATTCGAACTCTTCTCATGGGTCGCCGATGGCACTTCGCCACCGCCCGGAAGATATACCAATACATCGAATTCTTAATCAGGTACCACGCCATGCGCTCCAAAACGATCTACCCATTGTCCGCCCTGACCCTGGCCGCCCTGCTGAGCGCCTGTGGCGGCGGCAGCGACGGCAGCAGCGATGGCGGCAACTCGACCCCTGTCACGCCCGCGCCCCAGGCCGCGGTAACGCTCAGCGGCCAGGTCGTCGACGGCCCGATCGCAGGTGCGAAGGTATGCCTTTTCGTGGACGGCGTCGCTGCGCGCGATGCAAGCAGCGCCGCGATTTGCTCCAGCGAGACCGACGCGCAAGGCAATTACAGCCTCAGCGTGCCGCGCACCCTCAGTGCCGGCCTGCTGACGCTGCTTGCCAGCAAGGGCAGCGATATCAAGCTGACCTCAGCGCTCGGCACGCTGGAGCAGCTTCTGGCTGCCGCGGGCAGCAGTGGCACGGTGACCTCGGCCACCCTGCCCACGGTACGCGTGACGCACTTCACCACCGCCGACTTCGTGCTGGCCGATACCAACCACGACGGCGTGCTGTCCAGCGGCGAGCGCGACGCGTATGCGCCCGACATCGACGCCACGCAGAACGTGGCCGCGGTCATCAAGGCCGTGATCGACTTCCCGGCCCAGGCAGGCGACCTGCTGGGTGCACAGACCACCGACACGCTGCAACTGGCCGCGGCCGCAGCGCGCAAGCATGTCTTGGGCACATCCGGCAAGACCGCCGAAGAATGGCTGGCCGCGGCAAACAATGCCAATATCCGTACCGCGGTGCAAAAGGACCTGACGGACAGCGTCGAGAGCCTGTTCGCGCGCTACCGGTTCACCACCAGCGTCATCACGCAAAGCGTGCCTGCCGCCACGACGGTCATGGTCGGCGGCACGCAAGCCGGCATCTCCTGCATGAGCCCGCTCGAAAGCGGCAGCGAAGTCGTCGAAATCGCGCTGAACGCACAGCTCGGCATCGCCGTGGTGCGCCAGAGCGATGAACCAGCTGCGAGCAGTCGCCTGATCGGCAGCTTCAATGCGAAAACCGGTGAAGTCAGATTCAGTGAAGTCGAGCCGCGCAATGTGTCCCTGGCCAACTCCACGACCACCTACTACAGTGAAAGCAGCCACCTGACGCTGGGCAAGCTCGACACCCAAAGCGGCGCCATCACGGGTACGGCATCGGGCACAGTGACCAATACCTGGACCATCGACGGCACGACCAAGACGTGCACCGCCGAAGGCAGTTTCAAGGCCGAAAAGCTGTAAAGGGGCTGCTGTTTGATTGGAAGATCCGACGGACGGATTTGGCACCATTGAGCGGCTGGCGCAAAGGTGCTGGCTTAGTCCCGCTGGCGACGCGGGCGCCAAGCCAAAGTGCTGCGCTTTCACTACCGCGCACGAGGCGCAGAGTGTCCGAGTGAAATACCGGTGTGGACTAACGCGCATGAAAGCGGAAGCACTTTGAAGAGCCTTACAGGGCTCGGGCCGAGGGCATTATCGACGGTGCCCAGTGCTTCGTCTGAATGGGGCGACCGCGCAGGAGACCGGCGCCTCAAAATCGTGTTTCGAAAGACGGTCGAGCCAATAGCCAGTTGGCGAAGCTCACAACAATCATGTGCATGTGAAGGCACTGGCACGTGCGCTAAATGACGACGCTATTGCGCAAGCGCCCTTCTTGGTCACGCTCCACTTCAGCGGATTGTCTCAAAGGAATACGCGCCGTGAATTCGCTGCCCTTTCCGATTCCTTCACTGCGAACTTCGATTGTGCCTCGATGGCTGCCAACGATTTCCTTCACGACAGCCAAGCCAATACCCAGCCCATCCCCGCGCGCAGTGCGCGTGCCGCCTGCTTGCGTGAACATATCAAAAATGCGCGGCAGGAGTTCAGGCCCGATTCCGCGACCATCGTCGCGGACCTGCAGGAACAGGTGTGTCGGGTCGACGGTTGCTGTGACGGAAACATGGCCGCTTGCCTGGCTGAAACGAATGGCATTGGTCATGAGATTCGATACGACCTGCCGAATTCGGACCGGATCTACCTCCACTACGATCAGCACCGGAGGCACAAGTACGGCAATATTCACGCCTTTTGCCTCTGCGGCCGGGCGAACTGACTCCACGGCTTGGACGAGCAACGCCTGCAGCTCCACTCGTTCGAAATCCATGCTGAGCTTTCCGGACCGGACTCGGGTGATATCGACAAGATCCTCCACCAGCCTTTCCATGGTTTCGAGCTGGCGCGTGATCATTTTGGACAGGCGTATCACCTCGGGATCGCTGTCACGCCATTCCAGCAACGTTGCCGCAGTCTTGATGGGCGACATCGGATTGCGCAGTTCGTGAGCGACAATTCCCAGGATGTCGTGGCGGCGCGCCAATTGGCGCTCCAGCTCACGTACCTCGTTTTCGAGGCTCTCTGCTCTGGATCGCAGGTGAGTTGCATCCTTGAAAATCTTGACGAAGCCCGAACCTTCGGCAAGCGGCAGGCAAAGCCCGCTTGCCCAAAACCTCGAGCCGTCTTTGCGAAGATGCCAACGTTCGTCTTCAGCGGAACCTAGCTTCTGTGCGACGCTGAGTTCGTGCTGATGGAGTTGCCGCTCCCGATCCTCGGGCGTAAAAATCAGCGCTATGGAATTACCAATCGCTTCATTTTCTGTCCAGCCGGTGATCCATTCAGCTGCACCGGTCCAGCCCACCATGGTGCCGTCCGGGTCAGTGAACGCAAATCCGTATCCTTTTTGCTGCGTTAACAGCAGTTCTCCCATTTCAGACGCACGCGACGTAGCTTTTCCCTGATCCATAGACATCTCCACTATTACGTAAACATCCTACGCTGAGGTCGATGTATGTCGTGTCGGAGGCGGACGCGTTGGTCAAGTGACGTCGTGAACATCATGACGCGCCGGACGCGCCATGCTTGGCATGGGCCCCCAGGGCCGCACAGGTCCGGCAACGCATCCAAAGCTGCTCTTCAAGGTTCGGGCGCAGAGAGAAAGCGCCTGGAGTCCTGCGCAGCGTATTGAACGAACACCGACAGCAGCGCCCCTCTTCGATGCCCGCGCCTGCCTACATCCAGCCAAGTCAGGGGCACGAGCACAAATGCAATAATGAGGACCACTTTTCGTCAACTCAATGCGACACCTTTTTGCCGGTCTGGTGCTGGCTACCGTCTGTTTTCCTTCGGTGGCGCAGGAATGGTTCGTTGTCTATGGTGATCCTGTCAACTCGGAGAACGATCTCATCGAAATCCGGCCGTCCTTCATTTCGACCGTCGATCTCCCAAGGGTCGAGGTCCGCGTGTCTCGCAGTGGCGAGCGCAATGCCTATGGTGGCGGGAAGTACCGCTCTCATCACTCCATTGCGGTCATCGATTGCAAGAACCAGGAGGGCTGGTATACCCAGATGGATTTCTACGGCCTTCCTGTGTGGAAGGGGCCCGTGACGAAAAGCCGATCATTCAAGGTGGGTCACGCACCCGTGGCATTTGCTGAGATACCTGGCGAAGCGGATCGTCTCGTGCGAGCGGCCTGCAGGCTGATGAAGTGACCCGGGTGGCCGCTCTTCACCGGCAACTCCATGCAGCCACAGCATCGCGTATAGGTTTTTAGGGCTCGTAACCACTCACGCGTCGACGCGCACAGTGTTCGGTTGTCAAGGGAGCTTGACCGCCATGGCGACCAGCTTATCGGCTGGCCAAACGCCTATGTCACCGCCATGCGCTGATCACAAGCCGCATCGGTGGCCTGTACAGGCCAGGGCAGATCGCCTAGAGTGGGTTCAACAGATGCACCAAGCTGCGGAACGGCTGGAGCGGGCCGTCTCGGACACGGCAGCCCGACGAACATGCCTGAAAGCACTGGCTGCACACACGACTGGCAACGCCTCGGCGCAGCGCTGGCGCGGCCCCGGGACAGCCTGGCCTGACCCAGCGCCTTTCGTGACGCCCGGCAGGACAAGACCCATGCGCAAAGCCGATGACAACCTCAGCGAGTCAGGGAAGGCCCCAAGATACATTGCCGTCCTGGAGGAAATAAAGCCCACGCAAGCCTCTGTGGGCTTTCTGGAAGTCGCGCTCAAAATGCGCGAACTCGAGGAAAAGGCCTGTGATGGTTCCCTGGAAAAATACCTGAAAAAGCACCCGATCCCGGCGGTGCGCGGGCCCGACGGCCGCATGTATCTGACCGACCACCATCACATGGGCCTGGCCATGCAGCGGCTGGCCGACGCCTGGGACCAAAGCGACCAGCCGGCGGGCTCCAACCCCTACCGAAAATGCTGCTTCGTGCTGCAGGAAGACTATGGTTTGGACTGCGCGATGTCCATGCCCAGCTTCTGGCGCGCACTGCAAGCCAAAGGCTTTGGTTACTTCCACGACGGCAGCGGCAACCGGGTTCAGGCCTTGCCCAAGCGGCTCGAGAACCTCCAAGACGATCCCTACCGCAGCCTCGCCGGCCTGGCGCGAAAAGCCGGTGCCTATGAGAAAGTCAATGTTCCCTACCTCGAATTCAAGTGGGCCGACTTTTTTCGCTCCAGGATTCCAGCCGCCGAGATCACCATGTCCGACCTCGACAAGGCCATCGCGCATGCCCTGCAGATGGCCCGTTCGCCCGCGGCCCAAGGGCTGCCTGGCTACCTGAAGACGCCTCCCGCATCCCCTGCCCCTGACCTGGCCGCCATCAGGCATCGGCTGCGATACCGCCATGGAGCGGCCGACGAGGCAGCAGCTTCAGAGGCCCCTGCGCCTCACCGACGCGAGGTCTGAGGCGGGTACCCGGGCCAGCCTTGGAACGCAGACGCTGTCCCTGCCTGGAGGCCATGCCTCCACTTCATACGCTCCCCTGGCGACCAAAGCGCGAGCGCAGTTCGCCGGTGACGTAATCCAGCGACTCCACGTCCGAGAACTTCATGTCGAGGTCGAACATGTTGGCCTTGTGGGCCTGCGCGCTGCGGTCCCCGCAGGCCTCTTCGACAACGACGACACGGAAGTTGTGCGAGAAGGCGTCCACGGCGCTGGCGCGCACGCAGCCGGAGCTCGACACCCCGATCATCACGATGGTGTCGATGCCTTCGTAGCGCAGGAAGTCCGCCAGCATGGTGCCAAAGAAACCCGAAGGCTTGTTCTTCATCACCACGCGGTCCTGGGCGCGCGGGGCGTAGCGCTCGGGCCATTCGTCGGCGCGCGGGTCCGCCACGAACTGCTTGTCGTCCGGACGATGCAGCTTGAGATTCCAAGCGCCGCGGTAGGCAGGCAGCGATCGGTCATCGCGCCGCGTGTAATAGATCGGCAGATCGAGTTCGCGGAAGGTGTCCGTGATGTCCACGATCGCTTGGACGACCGACGGCATCTCGGCGCCGCAAAACGAATAGGAGGGGTCGACGAACATCTGCGTGGTGTCGATGTTGACCAGCGCCGGGCGGGCGCCGATGCCGATGCGTTTGGCAAAGCCCCCTTTGCGGTAGGTTTCCAGTTCTTCGTCGGGCACGAAGCCGCGCCATTTTTCAATCTTGTCGTTCATTCCTTGGATCCTTTGCATGGGTTGTCAGGGCTGGATATTTACCTTTTGCACGACGTCCGCCCACTTGAGGGTTTCGCTGTGCAGCAGGGCCTTGAACTGCTCCGGCGTGCCCCCGACGGGGAAGCTCGCCATGTTTTGGATGCGCTTGCGCATCTCCGGCGCTTGCAAGATGTCGTTGACGGTGCGGTTGAGCAGCTGCACCACGTTTGCCGGCGTGCCCGCGGGGGCGAACAACCCGTTCCACGATTCGACCTGGAAGTTGGGCAACCCTGCCTCCTGCATCGTCGGCACATCGGGGATCTCCGGCAGCCGCTTGGCCGAGGCCACCGCCAGCGGCCGCAGGCTGCCGCTTTGCATGCTGGGGATGGCCGACAGCGCGGTGAGGAACGCCACCTGCACATGGCCGGCGATGACATCGGTCATGGCCGGCGCGGCGCCCTTGTAGGCAACGTGCAGGAGATCGATGCCCTCGCGCTGCTTGAGCAGCTCGGCGGCCAGATGGGGCGAGCTGCCCGTGCCATTCGAGGCGTAGGACATGCCAGGCTTTTGCTTGGCCAGGGCCACGAGTTCCTTGAGCGACCTGGCGGGCACCGCAGGGTTCACCACCAGCACGCTGGGGGAGGACTGGAACTGCACCACCGGGACGAAAGCCTTCTGGGCGTCGTGCTGCATGTTCTTGAGCAGGCTGCCGTTGATGGCATTGGCGATGCTGCCCAGCATCAGCGTATAGCCGTCGGGCGCGGCTTTCGCCACCGCCTCCGCGGCAATGTTGCCGTTCACGCCGGGCTGGTTCCGCACGAGGAACGGCTGCTTCAGCGCGGCCTGCATTTCGGTGGCCACCAGCCGGGTGATCACGTCGCTCGCCCCGCCCGGGGGGAAGCCGACCACGATGGTGACCGGCTTGTCGGGATAGGCCGCATGGGCCGCCCCGGCAGCGCTGAACAGGGCAATGCTCGCAAGACAAGCAACGACTTTCTTCATCCAGACTCTCCTCATCAGCAGGGAATGGCATCACGGATTGTTGGCGCAAGCCGCATTCGTGACGGTGGCATGACAGGAATCGTAGGTGCCGCCTGGTGCCCCGCATAGCGAGTTATTGCAAACCACGTAGTGAGAAAAACTGGCGGCTCGATGCACTGTCGTGGTGATAAAAATAGATGTTCAACGCCCCGTTCCGGGGCTTGGCAAACCACTTTTGGAAGATCCGCCATGAAGCCTGCCCTGCCGCTGTCGCTTGCCTACCCGTCCAACCGCAATGCCCGTTTTCGCGCACTGCTGCAAGGCGACCAGCTGGTTTCCGCGCCAGGCGCTTTCGAATGCCTGACGGCACGTCTGGTCGAGAAGGCGGGTTTTCCAGCGGTTTACGTGACCGGCTCAGGGGTCTCGATCTCGCGCCTGGGCGCGCCCGATGTGGCCGTCATTTCCTTTGCGGAGCAGCTCGACCAGGTGCACCGCATTGCCGACGTCGTGCACATCCCGGTCATTGCCGATGCCGACACCGGCTACGGCGGTCCCCTCAACGTGATGCGCACGGTGCGCGAGTTCGAGAAAGCCGGTGTCAGCGCGATTCAGATCGAGGACCAGGATTGGCCCAAGAAATGCGGCCACGAGCCGGGCCGTCGCCTGGTCGAAACGCAAGTGATGGTGGACCGGATCCGCGCGGCCGTCGACACCCGGCACGACGCGAACTTCGCCATCGTCGCGCGCACCGATGCCCGCACCAACCTGGGGATCGATGCGGCCTTGGAGCGTGCCTGCGCCTACGCCGAAGCGGGCGCGGATGTGATTTTCGTGGAGTCGCCCGAGTCCCGCGAAGAGATGCAGCGCATCACGCGCACGCTGCCGGTGCCGACGCTGGCCAATCTGGTGGAAGGCGGCCGAACCCCGATCCTGGACCGGGACACCCTGCTTGCGCTGGGCTACCGGGTCGCCATCTATCCCAACTCCCTGACGCGCCTGATCGGCCGCATGGGCCAGCGCATGCTGCAGACGCTGCAGGAGACCGGGACCACGGCCTCGATGTCCGGCGACATGCTCGACCATCGTGAGCTGTGGGACCTGTTCGACTACGACGCCTGGACCAGCGCCGAGAACCGCTACCGCTGAGGCAAGCCGCTCTCGCGCAGTGCCGCGGCATGGCGGAACGCCTCCAGCGTGACCACCAGCGGACGCTTGTCCTCGTCCGCCTTGCGCGTCACGTAGGAAATGCGCAGGGATGCGGCATGGGCCGCGAGCTTCAATTCCCGCACGGGATAACCAAGGGTCAGCTGGCGGTCCGGGCTGAACATCATCGACACGCCCAGTCCGGCCGACACCATGGCCAGCAGGGCTTGGGTCGACTGCAGCTCGATCATGTTCTTCGGCTGGATGCGCTGCTTGGCGATGTATTTGGCCACCGCGATTCCCAGGTTGGTGCTGCGATCGAAGTGGATGAAGTCGTGGCTTTGCAAAAGCGCCGCAGCGGTGGTTTCGGTCGAATGGGGCGGTGCCACCATGACCAAAGGCTCGCGCAGCAGCGGGTGCCAGACCAGACGCTTGCTCTGGGCGTCCGTCGGCTGCCCCACGACCACGGCGTCGAGCGCGCCCTCCTTGAGCGCATGCAGCAGTGCCACGCTCTTGTCGCGCACGGGGCGCAGGCGCAAGCCCGGGTAACGCTGGCGCAGATGGCGCATGGCCTCGGGCAGCAGCAATGCCTGCATGCTTTCGATGATTCCAATCGATAACGTACCTTCGATCGCCAGCGATGAACGTTTGCGCAGGGCTTCCAGACCATCAATGGTGTGGTTGATCAAGCCCACGACTTCATGCGCAAACGGGGTCGGGACGACATGCGCCCCGCTGCGGTCGAACAGCAGCTGGCCGAAGTGTTCCTCCAGCCTCTTCATCTGCAGACTGACGGCGCTGGGCGACAGGTTGCAATCGGCAGCGGCAGCGGCAAAACTGCCCAAGCGGATCACGGCGTTGAGGGTGGAGAAAAATGTGAGGTTCACGTGAAGCTGCCAATTCAGGAAGATAACAGTCTCGGTCAAATATCCATGGGGTGTCGAGCGGCGGTTCGCCCAGATTGCCCGTAGAGCACCGATAACGCTGGTGTATCGCGATCCATAGGCATCCGAAATATGCTGCTGGCAGACATGCCGCTGCATGTAATTTCGCTCGCCAAACTTGCCGATCCGAGGCGCCCCTTCCTGCCCGTTGGCTGTGAGGCGTCAACAGGTGGTTTCCTGAACGATTGTGCCTGGACATGGGTGCGCCCTGAAGATAATTGGAGCACCTCGGGGGAAGCGAATTCAGGAACAATGGCATGACCTACTCCAATGACACTGCCCTCATGACTTCACCAGGGAACCCAAGATATTCACCATCCTGATCAACCGGGGTCCAATGTCATTGACCAGATGTTCCCTGCTCAAACCGCTCGCCAACCCGCCCACGTTGAATGAATATCTCAGTCCATCATTCAGAGACAGCGTTGCCCCAATGCCGCTTATGTCCCCCTGCCATTCTCGCACTACGGTTGTGAAGCCCAGGCTCTTCCATTGATTTCTTGAAATATCCATGGACTCCTTGATCCTGCTCCATTCTTCACCGTAGAAATTCTCGAAATCACCCATCAGCTGGCTCTGATCCGCCTCGGGGAGGGCAAACAGATAGGAGTGTCCCATGGCCGTCTTGGCCAATGGCAGCCGGGCTCCGACATCCAACCCAAGGGTCAGTGGAGAATCGGAATGACAGTTCTCGATATAAACCATCGACAATCCATCATTGATACCCATGGAAACGGATGCCTTGAACTGATCGGCCAGCTCCTGCATATAAGGCCTTGCAATTTTTCTCAATTTTATTCCGGTGAGAAAATTGATTCCCATGATATACACCGAAGTTCCTGGCGCATATTTACCGGAATGTCTTGAATAATTCAGATATCCATCGGCGCAAAGGGTATAGGTCAGGCGCGCCACCGTCGGTTTTGGCAGCCCTGTCCTTATGGATATTTCAGAGTTTGTGAGCCAGTTGTCATTTTCTTTCCAGGCGGCAAGAATTTTCAGGCCCCTGCTCAGCGCCATCACATATCTATCGCTATCCGCGCCTTCACTGAAATCTATATTTTTTGTTCTACCCATCCTGCATTCTCCATAATTTTGTCTGGCGAAATTTAATGGAAAACTCGGACCCCTGGATCAGGGACTTCCCTAGTGAAACAGTAAATCAGGAAATTTATACTGAGAGAAAACAGCGGAACTCCGCGATCAATTCCGCCTGACGGAATTGAAAAAAAAACAACCAAGGAGACAAATATGGAATTGCATCGTGGAAAAGGCGCAAGGTTGGCGATTACAACTGCCGCCATCTTGGGCACCTTGCTGCTGCAGGCATGCGGAGGCTCCAGCGAAAAAGACGAGAATCTTGAACCGTCCAATCCCCCTGCCCCTATCGCGGCTGAAGAAACAAGAGAGCAAGACAGCCGCAGTTTCTCGGTCGACCCGGGCAAGCTTCCTCTTGCAGCACTGGCTGATTTTCCCAATGCCGATCGCTGGTGGGGTGTCCATGAAGGAGCAGGCTACCGTATTGAAGTTCCACAGAACTGGAATGGCATGCTTGTCATGTGGGCGCATGGATATGGCGGCGTCGGACCGGAAGTTCTGGTGAGCAACCCGGCCATACGCGCGCATCTCGTCAAGAACGGATACGCCTGGGCAGCTTCGAGCTATACAAAAAATTATTACGATGTCAGGGCCGGGGTCGAAGATACCAACGCCCTGGCTTTGGCGTTCAATGCCATTGCCGAGAAAAATGGCAGAAAACTCGACAAGCCACAAAAGATCTACATCGTTGGACAGTCCCTTGGGGGTCATGTGGCCGCGGCGGCCATTGACCAGGAGGCCCGTGAAACTGCCAACAACAAGGTGAATTACCACGGCGCCGTTCCCATGTGCGGGGTCCTTGGAGACCTCGATCTCTACAACTACTTTGGAGCTTCCCAGCTGGCGGCGCAGAAGCTGGCCGGAATACCTGCGACTTCCTGGCCCGTGGCGAACTGGAATGAAATTCTGCCGAAGGTGAGGGATTCATTATTCGTCAGCTTCCCGAATCAAACCACCGCCCTTGGTGACAAATACAAGGAAGTGGTCAAGAACCTGACCGGTGGCCAGCGGCCGATGTTCGAGGAGGGATTCGCCGGCAGCATGAATTCGACAGTCTGGGGAACCTTCGGTCGCGATGGAACCATCAATGGGATATTGAACAAAGACAGTTACGACACCAGGAATATCGTTTACCAGTTCGACGGCCAGGCAGCGCTGAATGAAGAAGAAAGAGCATTCAATGCAACGATACTGAAGCTGGCGCCCCATCCCGAAGCCAATCGCTTGCGCAGGGACGGCCTCAGGTGGTTCCCCAAGACCAACGCCAAGATCAGTGTGCCGGTGGTGACCATCCACACCCTGGGCGACGTGTATGTGCCATTCAGCATGGAGCAAATCTACAAGCGACGCGCCGACCAGGAAGGCACATCGAAATGGCTTGTGCAGCGTGCCATTCGCGGCAAGGCGCACTGCGACTTCACCCTGGACGAGCAAACCGCTGCTTTCGATGCCATGGTCAATTGGGAGCAAAAGGGAATCAAACCGGAAGGCGATGAGGTTCTGGACCCTCAAGTCGTGGCTGATTCCGAATATGGCTGCAAATTCTCATCCCCCAGCCGCGGAAGCTGCAAAGCTCCCAATTGAAAATCGTCAACATCTCAACGGCCTAAAAAATGCAGAAAATACCCAGAAGATTGTTTTCATCACTGCTGCTTGCTTTGGGCTCCATCCCAATAGCCAGTTTTGCCAATGATGCAAAGTTCCCCAACAAACCCATAAAGATCATCATTGGATTCACCGCTGGCGGCTCTACAGATATTCCTTTCCGGGTGCTCGCAGAGAATGCCTCGAAAATACTGGGACAACCGGTTTTGGTGGAGAACAAATCAGGTGCCGGCGGTGTGATACCGGCGCAGATGATGCAGTCCACGGCACCGGATGGCTACACCCTGGCCCAGATTCCCTTGCCAGTGTTTCGACTTCCCTACACGACAAAGCTCAACTGGGACCCCATCAATGATTTGACTTATGTCATCAGCCTGGCTGGTTACTCTTTTGGCCTGGTGGTGCCTGCAGAGTCACCGATCCGCGATATGCAGGGCTACATCAAATATGCCAAGGACAATCCGGGCACATTAAGCTACGCAACGCCGGGCGCGCTCACCACGCTTCACTTGACGATGGAAGCGATGGCAGCCCAGGCAGACGTCAAGCTGAACCATATCCCCTACAAGGGAAACTCCGAGTCACTGCAGGCCGTCATGGGTGGCCACGTGATGTCGGTGGCAGACACCCCGGGCTGGGCTCCCTACGTCGAGACGGGCAAGCTGCGCCTGCTTTCCACATGGGGAGAAAAAAGGTCCAAGAAATTCCCGAATGCCCCGACGCTCAAGGAATCCGGCATCGATCTGGTTCAGGTTTCTCCCTTTGGCTTGGCCCTGCCAAAAGGCGCTGCGCCTGAGGTGGTGAAAGCACTTCATGATGCTTTCAAGAAAGCCATGGAGATGCCCAATTTCCAGGAGGCCTTGGCGAAATTCGACATGGAACCCTACTATATGAGCTCAGTCGACTATCGGCGCTATGCCGAAGAAACCATCAAGTCCGAGAAAAACATCATCTACAAGCTTGGCTTGGAAAAAAAGTAGATGAGGTAGATGCCCAGGCCCAAGCTCCAGGCAAGCCGGCCCGGGCGCCGGCGCAGCCCCTCAACCCGCGGCAATGCCCTCCTTCATCCGCCGCGCCACATCCCGGATCCAGGGCTGCTTTTGCCAGTGCGCCTGGGCAAAGGCATCGATCTCGGCTTCATGGCTCAGCGTCAGGCCGATGACGTCGACACCCTGCAGGAACATGGTCTGGTGCCGCTGCGAGATCGGAAATTCGGCCTCCATGCTGCCGATGCGGACCTTGCGGGCCGCGACATCGATGGCGATTTCCGGCGCATCGGGCTGCTCGGCAATGACCATCATGGCCTCGATCTCCTCGGGGCTCAACTGCACCAGCAAAAGCCGGTTGCCCATCGCATTCGAGTAGAAGATCTCGCCAAAGCTCGGCGCCACCACGGCCTGGATGCCGTACTGCAGCAGCCCCCACACGGCATGCTCGCGGCTGGAGCCGCAGCCGAAGTTCGAGCCACCGATGAGAATGCGGGCGCCGGAGTGCTCCGGGCGGTTGAGCACGAACTCGGGCCGGCGGTGGCCAGACGGGTCAAAGCGCAGGTTGTACAGCAGGCCTTGCGCCAGACCCGACTTGTCGATGCCGCGCAGGAACTGCTTGGGCATGATCTGGTCGGTGTCGAGGTTGTCGATGCGCAGGGCCGCGCCCTGCCCGGCAATCAAATGTTTTTCAGACATGAACTGGCTCCATCTTGCGCACATCGGTAATGACGCCGGTCACGGCGGCGGCGGCGGCCATGGCCGGGCTCATCAGGTGCGTGATCGCGCCCCGCCCCTGCCGGCCCTCGAAATTTCGGTTGGTGGTCGATGCACAGCGGATGCCGTCCATCAGCACATCATCGTTCATGGCCAGGCACATCGAGCACCCTGGCTTGCGCCATTCAAAGCCGGCATCCGTGAACACTTTGTCCAGGCCTTCGGCTTCGGCCTGCTGCTTCACCGCGCCCGAGCCCGGCACCACCATCGCGCGCACGCCCTGGGCGACCTGGCGGCCTGCCACCACGGCGGCCGCAGCGCGCAGATCCTCGATGCGCGCGTTGGTGCACGAGCCGATGAAGACATGCTCGATGGGTGTTCCGGCCAGCACCGCGCCCGGCTGCAGGCCCGTGTAACGCAACGCCTGCTCGGCGCTGCGGCGCAGTTCGTTGCCCAGGCTCTGCGGCAAGGGAATGGTCCCGGAGATGGGCAGCACCTGGTCGGGGCTCGTGCCCCAGGTGACATGGGGTTCGATCGCCGTGGCATCGAAGCGGTATTCCTGATCGAAATGGGCGCCCTCGTCGCTGCGCAGCTCGCTCCACGCGGCCAGCGCTGCTTCCCGCGTCGCACCCACGATGTCCGGGCATTTTTCCAGCACATAGCGGATGGAGGTTGCGTCGGGCGCGATCAGCGCGCCGCGCGCGCCGGCTTCCACCGCCATGTTGCACAGCGTGAAGCGCGCCTCGACCGACAGCTGCTCGATGGCCGTGCCGCAGAACTCCACCACGAAACCGCGCGCGCCCTGGGCGCCTATCTGGCCGATGATCAGCAGGATCAGATCCTTGCTGGTCGTACCCGCAGGCAGCGTGCCATCGACGCGGATGCGCATGTCGCGCGCCGTGCGATAGACCAGCGTCTGGGTGGCCAGCACATGCTCCACCTCCGAGGTGCCGATGCCAAAACCCAGCGCCCCGAGCGCGCCGTAGGTGGTGGTGTGGCTGTCGCCGCAGATGACCACCATGCCCGGGCGGATCATTCCGTGCTCCGGTGCGACCACATGCTCGATCCCCTGCATCGCATCGTTCGTGTCGAACAGCGGGATGCCGTGGCGCGCGCAGTTGCGCGCCAGGTTGGTGGCCTGCAGCGCCGATGCCGCGTCGTGGATGATGCGGATCGCCGCCGGGTCGGTCGGGATGATGTGGCTCACCACGGCAACGTTCTGTCCGGGCACCGCCACCTCGCGCTGCTCGTCGTGCAGCCCGGCAAAGGCCTGCGGGCTGGTGTACTCGTTCATGAGATGCAGGTCGCAGAACAACAGCACGTTGTCCTCGTCGAGCCGGCGCACGGTGTGGCTTTCGACCAGCTTCTGGTACAGGGTTCTGGGTGGGGCAATTTTCTCGTGGAGCATAGGTTTCTTATTCGGCCGTGATGCCTCGGTCCTTCACCAGCTTGCCCCACTGGGGCAATTCACGCTCGAGGCGCGCGCGGGCTTCAGCCGGGGTGGAGATCAATGGATCGAAGCCTTCCTTGGACAGGCGGGCCGCCACGGCCGGATTGGCAAGTGCGGCACGCAAGGAGGTGTTGAGTTTGTCGATGACAGGCGCGGGTGTGCCGGCAGGGGCAAACACGATGAACCAGGTCTCGAATGAATAGTTCGGCAAGCCGGCTTCGGCAATGGTCGGCACGTCGGGCATCAGCGGCGAGCGCTGCTTGCCGGTCACGCCGATCGCCCGCAGCTTGCCGGCCTGGACATGGGGCGCGGCGGCAGACAGAACGGGAAACGACATCTGCACCTGTCCACCGATGGTGTCGATCAGCGCCGGGCCACCACCGCGATAGGGCACATGCATCACATCGACCTTGCCCACGCTCTTGAACAGTTCCGCGGCAATGTGGAAGGTGCTGCCGGAGCCCGCCGAGCCATAGCTGTAATCCCCGGGCTTGGCTGTCAGCAAGGCCGTCAGCTCCTTGAGATTCTTGGCCGGCAGCTGGTTGTTGACCACGAGAACGTGCTGGGACGTGGCCACCATGCCGAAGGGAGCGAGGTCCTTGAGCGTGTCATAGGGAATCTTGGGGGTCAGCCAGGGATTGATGGCCAGGGACACGGTCTGCAGGCCGATGGTGTAGCCGTCCGCAGGCGACTTGGCCACCACATCGACGCCGAGATTGCCGCCCGCGCCGCCCCGGTTCTCGATGACCAGCGACTGGCCCAGCGCCTTGCTCCACTCGTCGGATACGAGCCGCGCGGCGATGTCCGCGCTGCCGCCTGGTGCGTAGGGCACCACCAGCTTCACGGGCTTTTGTGGATAGGCGCTTTGCGCCAGGGCTTGCGTCAGCGGCATGCATGCGGCCAGGGCCAGTACCAGGGTGGTGCGGTTCATCGTTGTCTCCTGCTTTTGTAAAAGTAATGAGACCGATGCTAATAATGAATTTGGATTTAATAAATTACATCACATTCATTCTTTATTGTCTGTAGAACAACAATGGACCAGCGCGGCGGGTTCCCTCGCCCGCGAAGCGGCCACTGTGATCACCAGGGACCGCAGGGCGCTTCGCCGCGCCGGCGCCAGGGCTCGAAAGCCGCCACCAGCCGGTCCACCAGCACGCGGATCTTGGCCGGCATCTGCCTGGTGGCCTGGAACATCACATAGACATCCGCCGGCGGGGTGGCCCAATCGGTCAGCACCGGCTTGAGCTTCTTCTTGCGCAGGTACTCGGCGACGTCCCATTGCGAGCGTAGCAAGATGCCCCGGCCCTCGAGCGCCCAGTGCAGCGCGGCCGTGCCGTCGTTGGAGCTGAGATTGGAATGCACCTTCACGGCTTCGACATCGCTGCCGCGGCGCAGGTACCAGGTGCCGTAGGTCTCGTCGCCTTCGCGGATGAAGATGCAGTTGTGCTTGCCCAGCTCCCGCGGCGTGGCGGGCGCCGGGTGCGCCTTGAGATAGCTGGGCGCCGCGCACAGCAGGCGCTGGTTGTGGGCCAGCAGGCGTGCGGTCAGCCGGCTGTCGGCCTGCTCGCCAAAGCGGATCACCAGGTCGAACCCCTGCTCCACCAGGTTGATGGGACGATCCGTCAGATGCAGCTGCACATCGACCTGCGGGAATTCCTGGGTGAATCTGGAAAGCACCGGAGCGATATGCAGGCGGCCAAAACCAAGCGTTGCGCCAATGCGGATGGTGCCTTGCGGCTGCAGGCCGCCGCCGAGCCGGTGCTCGAGCGCCGTGAGCTGCTCGAGGATGCGCGCGCCATCGTTGAGGTACAGCTCGCCATCGGGCGTGAGGCTGAGCCGCCGCGTGGTGCGGTTGAGCAGCCGGGTGCCCAGGCGGGCCTCGAGTGTGGCCAGGCGCCGCGATACCACGGGTGGGGTCACGCCCAATTCCTGCGCTGCAGCGGCCATGCTGCCCAGCCTGGCGATCTGGGCAAACAGGGTGAGGTCGGAAAACGAATCCATTATTAATTTTTACGCAATAAAGAATGTATCGGGCGTAATTTATTTACGGAAGGAACATCAATAGCATAGGTCGAACAACTCCAGGAGACAACGATGACATATCGATCCACACTCATTGGCGCGGCCGTGGCAAGTGCCATTGCCGCCATGGCCCTTGCGGCCTGCGGCGGCAGCGACGACGCCGCGCCCGGCCCCGTGCAGCCGCCCGTGCAGCCCCCTGTGGCTGCGGTCAATGCCGCCGTCGAGGGCCTGGTGCTGACCGAGCCCACGGCCGCGGCAGACACGTCCGGCGCCGCCGGAAAATCCACGCTGACGTTCAAGATGCTCACGCAGGGCAAGGTGGCCACCGTGACCACCGAGGCGGTCACCGATGCCGACATCGCCAGGCTCAAGATTCCTCTGGTCAAAGGCGCACTGGTGGGCTACCAGAAACACGAAACCCGGGCAGACACGGTCAAAGTCGCGGCCGATGTGGCCAACACGTTCAGCACCGTCTACCGGTCGAACGTGAGCGGTCGCAATTTCACCTTCGACTCGGCGAAGTTCGGCCCCGAGCTGCCCCCGGTCGCTGCAGTGCCCGGACGCATGGCCGCCGCTGGCTGGGTCTATGCCAAGGATGCACAGGCACGCACGATCACCATCGGCGATGGAAATGCCGTCACCCGGGACATGGCGAACCGCGCCTACGACAAGCCGCTCAAGCGCTTCGACGAGACCTATCGCGTGGCACCCGACGTCGCGGTCTACAACGTGAACACGGCGGATTTCAATGCCTCGGCAATGTCCAATTTTGAAGCCATCCCGGTCACTGCCGACTACCGCTACGCGACCACCGAGCGCCAGCAGGCCTACCTGGTGTTCGACAAGAACCACCAGGGCTCCGACACGGCAGTGGTCACGGCCATCTACTACTTCACGCCGAAGTCCAAGACCACCGGCAAGCCGTACTTCGACATCGGCAACAACAGCTCGATGCTGGACAACCTTGGTACCGTGCCTGCCTCGGAAAGTGACCTCTACGCCGGGGTGTGCTACAACGACATCCCTTACCAGGGGGTCAATTACGAGCAGAGCTCGGAGCCCTTCGAGGTCGTGAAGGACACCATCTACTCGGTGGGCGACAACGAGGTGACGGTGTTCGTCATCAAGACCCGCGACAAGCTGATCCTTCTGGATGCAGGCTGGCCCACGGTGGGCTACCAGTACTGGAAAAACATCGAGGCGATGGGCATCGATCCGCGCAAGATCACCGATGTCATGCTGACGCATGCGCACAGCGATCATTACGGCACGGCGTCCGAACTCATCCGGATGATCGAGAACTCGGGCGGCAAGGTCACGCTGTGGGGCTCATCCGAGGAAAACAACGGCATCCGCAACGATGCCCAGGGCAACACCTGGAACAAGGCGCCCACGCTGCCGGCCAGCGAAACCTTCCTGCGCGAGAAGACCAGCGTCTTCTACGAGATGGGCAAGACCTACGACTTCGGCAATGTGAAGATGCGCTATGTCCTCACCCCGGGCCACACGAACGGTACGCCCACGCTGCTGTGGGACGTGGCGCGCCCGGACAACGGGCAGGTGCTCAAGTTCGTCTACCAGGGCGGCTATGGCTGGAGCCCGCTGCGCAATGCCACCGATGCCAATGGCTGGCTGCGCCTGGCCATGCAGTTCAGCCTGCGTTATCTGCAGCAGGTCGATGACAACTCCCTCATCCTGCCGCAGCACACCGACATGTCGCCGCTGCTGGAGGCGTATCAGGCCGTGAAGGCATATAACCGCGATCCAGCGAACGTCGGCCGGCAAAAGACGGTGCTCGATGCGCTGACGACCACGACCGGCGGTGCCAACGAGTTCCAGAACCTGATGGAAAAGCGCCATCAGAGCTTTGCCAATCCCCTGACCGATGCAGTGGCCGCCAACTGGAAGAGCGTGACCACGTTCGGGCCCTACAAGCCCGGTCGCGAGAATGGACTCAACGGCGTGTCGGTCACGTTGAAAGACGGCGGCAAGATCATCCGCGGCTTCAACAAGAGATGGCTCATCAACAGCAACTTCCCGCTGCTCAAGGACGGCGTCGAATACAGCGAGGAGTCGTACCAGCATGATCCCGGTGCGTACTACGTGCAGTTCTACGCGGACGTCCTCGACGATGCCACCTACAAGGGCTTCATCCCGCAGGGATACACCCAGACCGTGAACGGCACCACCTTCACCTACACCGGCGGCCCGGTGGAATCGATCTACGCTGGAGCGGGCACGCCGGAAATCATCCGCACCACCCGGTTGGACACGCTGGCGCAGGCCCAGGCCATCCTGGCCTCGGTGCAGTCGGGCAAAACCTACAAGGTGAACCTCAACCGCACCAGCGATATCGTCGTGGCGCCGGTTCCAGCCAACACCTTTGCCGCGCCGTGAGCATCTTCATGCTTCAAGGGGCCGCTGCGGCGGCCCTGGCTGCAGGGATGATCTGCAGCCAGGGCGCCGCGCATGCGGCCGGCGCATTCGCACCTCCAGGGGTCTATGGCAGGGTGAATGTGGCGGCGGGCGCAGCGCCCGAAACGCTGGCACCCCAGCCTTCCGCTGCAGCGCGAAAGCCGCCCAGGGGGAAGGCAGCGGTGAGCTACTACTGGGTTCCGGCGGGGCACAGGCTGCGGTGGACCGAGTACTGCCACCGCTACGCCGCGTGCAAGGAAACGGTGGCATTCGTTTCCGACGCGTGGTACTTCCACGACGGGCCGGGCAAGGGTGCCGCCGATATGCATGGCCACGATCACGACCATGAACATTGAGGTTCAAGGCATGCCTGGCTCGGCAACGCGCGCAGCTATCCATTCGAGGAGCAGCCGCGTCGGTGCTGGCGGCTGCCTTCGCGACGTACCTCGGTCATGAGCTGCCCGCGCCGGCTTGCCTCAACTCCCACCACAGTTGACAAGACGCGCAAGTCAGCAAGGCCGCAATGGACTTGCATGCAGCTTGTATATCGACATGTCCGAGCCGCTGGCGACGACAGTTGCACCTGGCGCATCAATGGTTGCAAACCTTGCAATATACAAAATTATCACGAATGCCGATCATTTCCACCTGGCTTTCCATCCACCGCTGCCCGGGTTGACTTGAGCGCATTGGAAGGTCGCCTGCGGGCTTCAGCCTCCCGGGTTCCGCATGGCGAGACCGGCGCTGTATCCATCCCTTCCCATCTACCGCATTCAACCTATGAACCGATTTTTCCTGAAGACCACCCGCCGCACCGCTTTGCTGGCCGCTGGCTTGGTCCTTGCCGGGTGCAGCAGTGTCGGCAACCCGCCGGCGACGAAGGAACTGCATGTGATGACCTCGGGCGGCTTCACCGCGGCCTATGACGAACTGCGCCCGCAGTTCGAGAAGCAGTCAGGCTACGTGGTGAAGACCGCCTACGGTGCCTCCACGGGTGGCGCCAGCGATTCCATTCCCAGTCGCCTGGGACGCGGCGAGCCCGCCGACATCGTGATACTTGCCCGTGCCGCACTCGATGCGCTGGTCAAGGACGGCAAGGTCATCCCGGGAAGCCAGGTCGACCTGGTGAAGTCTTCGATTGGCATCGTGGTCAAGAAAGGCGCACCGCGCCCCGACATCGGCACGGTGGAGGCCTTCAAGCGCGCGTTGCTGGATGCGCCCTCCATCGCGTACTCGGCCAGCGCCAGCGGCATCTACTATGAAACCGAGCTGATGAAGAAGCTTGGCGCCGAGAATGAACTCAGGCCCAAGAGCCGGCGCATCCTGAGTGAGCGCGTGGGCACGGTCGTGGCGCGCGGCGATGCGGCGATCGGCATGCAGCAGGTCAGCGAGCTGCTGCCGATCCCGGGCGTCGACTTCGTGGGCAAGATCCCCGAAGAGCTCCAGCGCGTGACGGTTTTCTCGGCCGGTATCGCTGTCGATTCCAGGAATCCGGACGCTGCACGGGAGCTGATCCAGTTTCTCACCTCGGAGCCGGCCGTTCCTGCCATCGTCAAGTCGGGGCTGGAGCCGCACCGCGCCAGGTGATCGGGCTTGTCGCACCCTCCTGGCGTTGCAGCGTCGAAGCAATCCTTGGAGGGCAGCGAGATCAGTCGACGGTGAGCTTGCGTTCCTTGACGATCCGGCCCCACTTGCTGTGCTCGGCCGCGATGAACTTGCCCAGTTCGTCACGGCTTCCTGGCACCGCGGTTTGGCCGTGCTTCAGAAGGTTCTCGCGAACCTCCGGCGTATTGAGCACCTTGACCAGCTCGACGTTCCAGCGATCGAGCAACGGCTTGGGTGTCTTCGCCGAGGCCACGAAGGCGTACCAGTTGGTGGCGTTGAAGCCGGGATAGGTCTCGGCGACCGTGGGAACGTTGGGCAGGTACGCAGGACGGCTCAGGCCGGTCGTCGCCAGGGGAATGAGCTTGCCGGACTCGATATGCGGCAAGGCGGTGGGCGGCGCCGCGTAGAAAGACGTGACCCGGTCGCCCAGCACATCCTGCAATGCCGGAGCCCCGCCCTTGTAAGGCACGTGCAGCGTATCGATCTTCGCGACATCGTTGAGCAGCTCTCCCGCCATGTGCGCGGCAGACCCCGGGCCGGTGGACGCGAAGTCCAGCTTCCCCGGCGCTCGCTTGGCCCTGGCGATGAACTCTCCCAGGGTCTTGATGCCGGTGCTCGCAGGAACGACGAGCACGTTGGGGAAGGTGACTCCCATGGTGATCGGCGCCAGATCCTTGAGCGGGTCGTAGGCGAGCTTCATGAAATGGGGCGAGATGCTCAGTGGACCGATGGAGCCGAACAGCAGCATCGAACCATCCGCGGGGCCCTTGGCAACATACGCATGGGCCAGATTGCCGCCGGCCCCGGGTTTGTTTTCCACCACCACGGACTGGCCGATGTTCTCCCCCAGTTTCCTGGCAATCACCCGTGCGGCGATGTCGGCTGATCCACCCGCAGCAAAGCCGACCACGATGGTCACGGGCTTTTTGGGGGGGAAATCCTGGGCATGGGCCGCCGTGAAGGCCAGGGGGAATCCAGCCACCATCGCGGTGACCACAGTCAATGCACGTCGTTTCATAGTGTCTCCTTGAGCAAGCCAAGACATGGTTGACCTGCATGGCGCGATGCTATCGACGCAGTACTATTGTGTGAATTGCAATTTACGGAACGACTGCTGCATGCAACGCATTAAGTTCGACATGGGTGAATTGATGGCGTTCGTCGTCACGGCGGAAAAGCGCAACTTCCGGCTGGCCGCCGAGGCCCTGTTTCTGTCACCTCCGGCGTTGAGTCGCCGGGTGGAGCGGCTCGAGACCGCCGTGGGAGCGCGGTTGCTCGAGCGCACCACCCGGCACGTCGAGCTGACGGCGGTAGGCCAGGAGTTCCTGCTTGAGGCACGGGCAGCGCTGGCCGCGCTGGATGACGCGGTGCTGAGAGTGGCCGACCAGCTCCAGCTGCGGCGTGGCCGGGTCACCATTGCCTGCATTCCCTCCGTCGCCACCCATTTTCTGCCTGCGGTGTTGCGCGCTTTCGCGACTGAGCAGCCGGAAGTGCAAGTGCATGTGATCGACGAAAGCGCCCAGCAGGTGCTGGACTGCGTGCTGCGGGGAGAAGCCGACTTCGGGGTGAGCTTCACGGGAAGCCAGGAATCGTCACTGCGCTTCGAGGCGTTGACCCGTGAGCGCTACATGCTGGCCATGCCGCATGACCACCCCTGGGCCGACAGAGCGCAGGTGGCATGGGCGGAACTGGCGGGACAGCGGCTGGTGTCCGTGTCGCATCTGAGCGCCAATCGCGTGCTTCTGGACCAGGTGATGGCAGAGCAGCCGCAGCAGCCCATCGCCTGGTACGAATGCAATCATGTCTCCGGCGCATTGGCCTTGGTCGAAGCCGGACTGGGCATGGCGGCCATCCCGCAGCTGGCGCTGCGTCAATCGAATCTGAAAGTACGCAGCGTGCCGTTGACAGGGCCCGAGGTATGGCGCACGTTGGGGCTGATCCAAAAGCGCGATCGGGTGCTCAGTCCTTCGGCGCAGGCCCTGCGCGAATGCATTTCGGCCTCCTCACCGTCCTGAGAAGACGCTGATTCCCTCTGCCCTGCCCAGGCTCAGGCCACAGGGCCACGAGATGGAGCCGCAGGCAGCCCAAAGGCACCGCGCCTGGACAGGTGCAGCGACCAGAAGTGCGCGGTGCCAAACGCAATCGCTGCCGATACCATGATGTCGCTCAGGAAATGCGCGAGCGTGAAGACCCGGCACAGGGCGACAAGGCACGCGACGGCAATCAGGAACCCTCGCAGCTTCGGTGTCAGCTGGGCCAGGGCTGCCGCCAGCGCAAAGACCGCCATGGCGTGGCCCGATGGAAAGGACCGGAATGGCTCGCCCATGAACGCGGGCCCCATCCCGTAAAAGCCGCTGTCGATCAGCACCGTGGGCCGGGCCCGCGACACCAGGAGCTTCAAACCCACCGTGAGCACCCCTCCCGACAGCAGCGTCGCCATCACCAACAGGGCGCCACGGCCCAGGCGGGCAAAGCCATTGGTCAGCCTGGGTTCGGTCGAGAACCGCACCATGCCAAGGCTTGCCAGATAGAGGGCGCAGGCCAGGGCTACGAACAGCTCGCCATTGGCAGCCCGGCTGAAGTCGCCGAACAGCTCGACAAGGGCCGGGGAAAAATGCTGGTGCACCAGCTGCGACAAAACGGGGTCGATCCAGGCCATGGTGGCAGCAACGACCAGTCCAGCGGCCGCGACGGCGGCAAAAAGAGAAAGCTTCATGGGGAGAAAAATGTCGGGTCAGCCCGCGTCGCTGACAGCCAGTCTCGAGGTCCTGGCGGGCAGATCCTTGGCAACGTGCACGGAAAATCACTATCGGGATCAGCCAATGATAGGGATACGGCAGTCACCTGCAATGAGGCTTTCACGTACCTGGGCATGAACTGCTCCATCCTTTGCGCGGGCTGAATTCGGCGCAGGAAAAACATGTACGGCTTGCGCCGTCCATGTTTGCCTCAGCGGTGTAATTTCCCCATGCAAGTTTGTTAGCTGCCCTGGCGCGGCGGTACCTTCGCCCGCGCCGGAATCCACCGATGCAGCAGCGCCGCAGCCAGTGCCGCCACGGCGCCCATGGCCGCAATGCCGGTGGCCAGCGACGCCGCGGAGATGATCAGCGATAGCAGCGCGGGCCCGGCGGTGGCGCCGATGTCCGCCAGCAGGCGCCAGACACCGAGAAAATACGAGCGCCCCTGCACCGGCGCATGGTCGGCGCCCAGCGTCATGTTCATTCCCGAACTGATGCCGTTGCCAAAGCCAATCAGCATCGCGACCAGCATCAGCGCCGCGAGGCTGGCGGTCAACGGCATCAGCAGCATGCCCGCGCCCATGCACAGCATCGCGGGCAATGCCACCCAGCGGCGGCCCTTGACGTCCATCACCTTGCCCGCGGGATAGAACACCAGCGACTCGACCCCGCCGGCCAGGCCAAACAGCAGCGCAGCCGCGGCCGGCGCCAGGCCCAGGTGGTCGGCCCACAGCGGCAAGACGACCGTGCGCAACGCGCGCACCGCGCCGACCAGCAGGATCGCCATGCCCAACGTCAGGAAAATGCGTCGGTGGTCGGCAAAGGTCGACAGCATCGAGACCGGCTTGGCCGCCGGTGCCGTCGCGGGCTGCGGGTGGACAGGCAGGTCCGGAATGCGCGAACCCAGGGCGGCGCCCGACAGTGCGGCCACGATGCCCACCCCGAAGGCTGCGGACAGGCCGTGGGAGTGGATCACCAGGGCGCCGAGAAACGGCCCGATGAAGTTCCCCAGGCGCACCACGCCGCCGAGCGCCGAGAGCGCGCGGGCGCGGTGGCTCAGCGGCACGACCTCGGTCATGTAGCTCTGGCGTGCGAGGTTGTACATGGCCTGCGACATGCCCATCATGAAGCAGCCCACGGCAAACACGCTGAAATGCGTCGCGAAGAAGCACACCGACATGCCCAGCGCGCTCCACAGCCCGGCCACCACGATGGCCGTGCGCTCGCCCCAGCGCGCCATGAACACCGAGGCCGGAATGTTGTTGAGCACGCAGCCGATGCTGATCAGCGTCACCGCCAGCGCGGCCATGGGAATGGAGGCGCCGAGCTCGCGGGCCAGCAGCACGACGACGGCAAGGATGGCGCCGTCGCCGATGCCAAACAGCAGCGCCGGGCCGAACGCGGCCACCGCGATCTTGCGAAAGGAGAAGTCGTTCAAGGCAATGGATCCAAGAAGTTACAGGCGGGCCCACCCCAGGCGCCCTCCCCGGCTGGCAGCGTGGCCCCTGTCAGGCGGGCTTTTATGCGCGGATTTCGGCCGGTGCAACACCGGCGCCCTCGATTCCGTGGCGTTGGAGCGCCTGGGCGACAAAACCGCTTTTCTTTTGCTCCTCGACAAATGCATGCAGCACCGCCGCGGCGGCTTCGCCCCGGCGGGTGGGCATGCCCATGGCCTGCTGGATGACCATGAAGCGGCCCGGCAGCAGGCGCAGGCCGGCAATGCGCCGGGCATCGGCCTGCAGTTGCTGGCGCACGCCGGCCGCCACATCGGATTGCGTTGCCACAAAGCTGTCCACGACCGCCGGCGAAGTGGGCGCGCGCTCGATCGTCGCCTGCTTGAGCTCGCGGCTGAGGAACAGGTCATAGGCGCTGCCCTTGCCCACCGTCACGCGCGTGCCCGGCCGGTCCACCTCTTCATTGGCTTGCAGCGCCGATGCCTCGCGCACCAGATAGGCGCCCTCGATCAGCACATAGGGCGCGGTGAAACGGATGCCCTGCCCGCGCAGCGGATCGATGGCGAAAAAGCCGATATCCGCCTGCTCGGCCGTGACGGCTTCGACCGACTTGCCGGCCGCATCGAACACCACCAGCTCCACGGGAAGGCCCAGCTGCGCGCCCAGTGCACGCGCCAGGTCCACCGATACGCCGCCGACCTCCCCGGTCTGCGCATTGCGGTGCGCGAGGATCGGATTGCCCAGGTTGATGGAGGCGCGCAGCACGCCCGTGGGGGCAAAGGCTTGAAGGATGTCTGGAAAGATTTGCATGGGGGAGACTTTAAGCTTTGAGAATTCCGCTGACCTTTTAGGCGCTCAAAAACCCATCCAACCCACCAGGACGGCTTTGCCATCCGCACTCCTGACCCGGCCCTGAACGGCAGGGTTTGCCGCGCACCGGATCAGCAGGCCCCCGGCGTGCTCCAACCACTGCGTGACTGGCCGTGCAAGAGCGCCGATACGGGTTCTGTGCGCGAGAGGTGATGGAGCGGCTGGCCATGGCCTTGCACGCCGGTGTCCACGTCTGCCAGCTGGAACACACGCACCGCGGCTGCCAGCTGCGCTGCCTGGTGCCGCAAGGCATGGGCCGCAGCGGCGCTTTGCTCCACCATCGATGCGTTTTGCTGGGTGGCTTGGTCCAGGTGCGCCACGGCCCCGCCTACCTGGGCAATCCCTTGGGTCTGTTCGGCCGTCGCGCTGCTGATTTCCGCGATCAAGCCTGCCACGCGCTGTGCCTGGGCGACGATATCCGTCATCGTGGCGCCGGCATCATTGACCAACTGCGTGCCCTGCTCCACCTTGATCACGCTGGTCTCGATCAGCGCCTTGATTTCCCGTGCAGCATCGGCGCTGCGTTGCGCCAGGGCCCGTACCTCACTTGCCACGACCGCAAAGCCGCGGCCCTGTTCGCCGGCACGGGCGGCTTCCACGGCAGCATTCAGCGCCAGGATATTCGTCTGAAAAGCAATGGAGTCAATGACCCCGGTGATGTTGGCGATGCGGCGGCTGCCCGCGCTGATGTCGTCCATGGTGTGCACGACCTGCGCCACCACCTCGCCGCCTTTGTGTGCGGCATCGCTGGCCGATGCGGCAAGCCGGGCGGCCTGACGGGCCGTGTCGGCGTTGTGCTTGACCGATGCGGTCATCTGCTCCATCGAGGCAGACGCCTGCTGCAAGTTGCTGGCCTGCTCTTCGGTGCGCTGCAGCAGCCCGGTGTTGCCCGCGGCAATCTCGTCCGCGCCTTGCGTGACCGCATCGGAGGCATGGCGCATCTTGTCCACCACCTTCGCCAGGCTCGCCTGCATCGCTCCCAGGTATGACAGCACGCTGTCTGGCTGCGCGCGGGCCACGCCTGCGACGGGGTGCAGGCCGCCCTCCGCGACATGGCGCGCAATCTCGGCCAATGCCTTCGGCTCCGCGCCCAGCTGGCGCACGATACTGCGCGCCACGCTCCAGGCAACGGCCGCACTCAGGATCAGCGCCAGCGTCAGGGCCGTGAACATCACGCGCAGGAAGCCGCTGGCCTCGTCCATGGCGCCTTGGTTGGTGGCCTGAATATGCTTTTCCTTGAGGTCGATCAGCCGGTTGATCGACGCCAGCCACTGCACGTACTGGGGTTTGGCCTGGCTCCAGAGGGTGTTCACGGCTGTCGTATCCCCATCGCGCACCTGTCGGATGATGGCGTCGGTCGTCGCCACCGCCTGGCTCTCGGCCTTCCGGATCTCGGCATAGAAAGGGTGCACTTCGGGGTTCACCGCGGGAAGCAGCAGCAAGGCCTCGAGTGACCTGGTCGACTGGGCGTAGAAGTCGGCCAGGGCCTTGATGGTCGCAATTTCCTGGTCACGCTCGCCTTGCGTAGGGCTCAGCACCAGATCGCGCACCGCAATGGAGCGGTCATGGGCCGATCCGCGGAAGTTGATCGCATTGCGCTGTACCTGCGAGTAGATGTCTGAGTTGGCCCGCAAGGCGCGATCGATACGCTCCACCTTGACCACTGCCACGCCGGTAACGACCACCAGCAAGGCCAATATCAAGCCAAAGCCCAGATACAGGCGGGCGGCGACAGTCATTCGTGAAAAAAACATAAGGTATTCCTAAAAGGGCTCTACTGCGGCACCCTGCATGAACGGCCATGCACGGCCTACCCCCTCTCCTGCGTTGCACCTTCCATGGGCCCCGCATCGGGGTTCACCGGGCGGCAGCATCGGATGGCACGCGTTGGCGTGCCCTCGAAAGCAATGGACGGCTCAAGCCAGCGCGCGCGGGCAGGGTGGTGCGGCCGCCCGGTGGATCCAAAACCCGGGATGCCGGCACCAACCACTGCCACCTTCACCGCACAGCCTTGCGTCGAGAGAGTGTTTTGCAGCGACATCCGCGTACATGATGGTCTAATGTACTAGACAAAAATATCTTTGTCTTAGACAATTTTCAACTTGTCGAACGGTGATTCCTCACTTCGCAAGTGCTGCAATCCCATTGACCCCTACCTTCGATCGATGACTTCTCTTCTCGCTTCCGGTTCTCGAGGCAGCCTTTCGATCACGGCGGTCGAGCGTGAAACCGGGCTTTCCAAAGACACATTGCGCGTCTGGGAAAAACGATATGGCTTCCCTCGCCCCTTGCGGGACGCGGCTGACGACCGGCTTTATCCGCTGGAGCAGGTACAGCGCCTCAAGCTCATCCGACGCTTGCTGGATGCGGGTCACCGTCCTGGCAAGGTCGCTGGTCTCGATGATGACGAACTGAAAGCTTTGCTGGACAAAACACCTTATTTGTCCAAGACAAAAAATCAAGATGAGGAAATCAGGCCCGATCTCATACCACTGCTCGATGCGATCGAGGCACATGATGACCAGGGCTTGAGATATGCCCTCACCCACGCCCAGATGCGCATGGGACTGGCGCCGTTCGTGACCGACGTGGTCGCCCCGCTGACGACGGCCGTGGGGGAGGCCTGGGCGCAGGGCAGATTCGAAATCTTCGAGGAGCACCTGTATACGGAAGTGATCAGCAGCGTGCTGCGCGGCTGCATCGCCACCCTGAGCGCATCCCCCCGGCTGCATCCACCGAAGGTACTGCTCACCACACTGCCGCAGGAGCTGCATGGCCTGGCTCTTCTGATGGTGGAGGCATTGCTGCTGCTCGAAGGCTGCCAGTGCGTCAGCCTGGGCACGCAGACGCCGGTCATCGACATCGTGCGTGCCGCGCAGGCGCACCGGGTCGACGCAGTCGCCCTGAGCTTCAGCAGCCTGCAGGCCCCGGCCGCCGTCCAGGCCAGCCTGCGGTCACTGCGCAGCGAGCTGCGTGCCGACACCGCCCTCTGGGTGGGGGGGTCTTGCCCGGCCCTGTATCAAAAAACCTGGGAGGGGATCACTGCGTTGCAGGCCCTCGAAGGTGTGCCTGGGCTGGTGGCGCAGTGGCGGGCAACGCACCGGGTCTGAAGCACTGCACTTTTTCCAGAGCGTCGCCAAGCGCTGCAGCGAGGGTCCCGCGTCATTTGGGGCGTCGACGCGCGAAGCGGTGCAGTTCTCGAATGCGTTTGACCCGCCACCCCCACCGGCTACGCCACCGCCGGTTCCAGCTTGAACACGCTCACGGCGGCGGACAGTCCCATCGCCTGGTTGCTCAGCAGCTGCGCCGCGGCCACCGATTCCTCGACCAGCGCCGCGTTCTGCTGCGTGGTCTGGTCCATGTGCGCAATCGACTGGTTGACCTGCGCGATGCCCGAGCCCTGCTCGCTGCTGGCGGCGCTGATCTCGCCGACCATTTCGGTCACGCGCTTGACGCTGGTGACGACTTCGCGCATGGTCACGCCCGCCTGCTCGACCAGCGTGGTGCCGGAGCCGACCTTGGCGACCGAGTCGTCGATCAGGGCCTTGATTTCCTTGGCGGCGGCGGCCGAGCGCTGGGCCAGGCTGCGCACTTCGCTGGCGACCACCGCGAAGCCGCGGCCCTGGTCGCCGGCGCGTGCCGCTTCCACCGCGGCGTTGAGCGCGAGGATGTTGGTCTGGAAGGCAATGCCGTCGATGACGCTGATGATGTCGACGATCTTGCGCGACGAGGCGTTGATCGAGCCCATGGTCACCACCACCTGATCGACCACGGCGCCGCCGCGCACGGCAATCCCGGAGGCCGACACCGCCAGCTGGTTGACCTGCTGGGCGTTCTGCGCGTTCTGCTGCACGGTCGAGGTCAGCTCCTCCATGGCGCTGGCGGTTTCCTCCAGGGCGCCGGCCTGGGCTTCGGTGCGGTTGGCCAGGTCCTGGTTGCCGGAGGCGATCTCGGCCGAGGCGGTGGTGATGGTGTCGGTGCTGGCGCGCACCTGCGCCACCATGCGCGCCAGGTTGTCGCGCATCGTCTGGATGGCGAACAGCAAGCTGGTGCGGTCCTCGGGGTGGGTGGCCACCTGCACGGTGAGGTCGCCGCCGGCGATCTGCGCCACGATGTCCGCCGCGTACTGGGGCTCGCCGCCGAGCTGGCGCACCACCGCGCGCAGCATGCTCCAGGCCATGGCCGCGATCACCAGCATCAACAAAGCGCCGATGGCCAGCAGTATCACGGTGCTGCGCCAGAAGGCGTCGTCGATGTCGTCGATGTAGTCGCCAAAGCCAATGGTCCAGTCCCACGGAGCGAACTTGATCACGGCATACAGCTTGTCGACCTCTTCCTTGGTGCCGGGCCGCGTGCCCTTGGCGACCACGGTGCCGATGACCTTGCCCTCGAGCGCCGCGCGGTAACGCACGCCGGCTTCCTTGCCGCCCTTTTCATCGACGATGCCGACGCGCTTGGGGTTGGGGTGCACGTAGTTCACGTCATCGGTGAAACCGCGCACGAAGAAATACTGGTCGCCCTTGATGAAGCTGCCGATGATGCGTTTGCCCTCTTGCTGGGCGTCGGCGCGGGTCATCTTGCCGCCCTGCTCCTGTTGGTGCAGGTTCTCCAGCGCCGCATGGGCCAGGATGACCAGCCTGGAGAGCTGCGCCGTGCGCTCCTGCACCATGGACTGGCGCAGCGTGGACAGCGAAACGGCGGCAAGCACCGCCATGCTCAGGAGTGCGACGCTGCACAGCAGCACTATTCGGGTCTGTAATTTCATGCGAAGCCTTGTCGAAACAGGTGTTATCGGCAAGCACGCGTGAAACTGCAGCCCTAAAGCGTGCGCTGCAAGCTCATTGCTTGGGCAGCTCCAAGGTGAAGCGCACCCGATGCTGCGTGCAACTGCCCGTGACCTCGCCACCATGGGCCTTGGCGACCTGCCGCACGATGAACAGGCCCAGCCCCAGGTGCGTGCGGTCTTGCGGGTCGGATTCGCTGCTGCCGCGGCGCAGCGGCTCGTACAGCTTCTCGATGTCATCGGACTGCAGCTCGCCCGCGTTCTCCACCGACAGCCGCACGGCAGCCGCGTCGCCCTCCACCTGCACCGTGATCGGCTCGCCCGCATCGCCATGCTTGATGGCATTGGAGACCAGGTTGCCCAGCGCCTCGCGCACCCACGACGCATCGAACGCACCCTCGGCCGGGCCCTGCGCCGCATAGTCGATCCGGACATCCGGGTGGGCGGCGCGCTGGAGTTCGAGTTCCTGCGCGCAGGCAATGGCCAGGTCGACCGATTCCCGCTGCAGCTCCATGCCGACGCCGAGACTGGCACGGTTGTACTCGAGCAGGGTGTCGAGCAGCGACTTCATGCGCCGAACGCCGCGCGTGAGCAGCGCGGTCTGCTGCACGGGGGCCACGGCTTGCTTGCGCATGAGCGCCACCGTCAGCGAGATGGCATGCAGCGGCCCGCGCAGATCATGGCCCAGCACGCCCAGGAAAATGTTGCGCCAACGCTCGCGCTCTTCGGCATAGAACTTCACCGACTCGGCCACCGCCTGGTCGATGGCCTCGTTGAAGCGCAATATGTCTTCGATGGAATCGGGCTCCATCGGATGGCCCTCGCCCCACAGCCGCAGCACGCTCGAGCGCAACGCCCGGAATTCGGCAATCAGCTGCTCGATGTCGATGCCGTCTTGCGCACGCGTCAGGCCATGGGTCTGGGCCGAGGTCTGGGACGCGCCTTCAGGCGCTGCCCCATGCGACTTGGCAATGGACTGCGTCCTGCTCTGCGGCGTGCGCAGGTCGGCTGAAATGGCTTGCAGGACCTGGGGCAGATGGTCGCGCAAGGCTTTTTCGCCGGTTTGCTGCAAGGCGGGAATGGTTTTGGCGAAGGCAACGGCTTCGTCCAGGATCTGGGCCTGGGCAGTTTCCAAAAATGTCGCGAGTCGCATGGTGAGTCATCCTTTCCCAGGCTTCTTATACCTCAGCACCGGGGCTGCGCGCAGCTTGGCGCAGACAATGATTCCAATGGGGATGACAGAGTGGACCGCACAGACATCCGTGACACTTTTCTGGAGATAGGTCTCGCAGGCGCAACGTCAAAGGCCCCGATCCCCCACTGCAAACCACTGAAACCAGCGGTGTGCAGGGCGAGAACAGGGCCTGGTCCGCAGGATCGTGACGGTCCGGTTTCCAGAGGTCGGTTCAGACCTCGGCTTGTCGCAGTGACGGGCGGGGCAGAACTTCGGGAGCTTGACGCCCCCCAAGACCCATGGCTGCGTTACGGCGTGGTTTTTTTCTCTCCATGCTTCACCGGCCCGGTCGGCGAGCCGTTGCTCTTGTCCGCAGCCTTCTTCACCGCTTCTTCACCCGCGTTGGACTTCGAGTGGGTCGTCTTCGTCGAATGGGCGTTGCCACCCTTGGAGTCTTTGGTCGATTGAGGCATATGGGATCCTTTTGCACTGACGATTCAGCCACTCCAATTTCAACCATTCCACCGGCCAGCCCTGTAGGACCCGAGGAGCTCATCCGGCAGGCTCTGCGCGCATGCCGCGACGGTCAGACGCGGCATGCGTTCAAGCCTGGGCTCAGTCTCTGCGCCACACGCTGGCCAGCCAGGGCTGCTGCTCGATCGGCAGACCCGCCGGGCGGTAGAAGTGCTCCAGCGCCTCGAAGCCGGCCGCCGTCACCAACGCGCGCCAGCTCGGCCAGTCGTGAAACACGCCGTAGCGCTCACCGTTCCAGCCCTCCTGGCCATTGCCGCGCGGGTTGGAACTGAACAGCACCCCGCCCGGGCGCAGGCAGTCATGCAGTTGGCACAGCACCCGAGGCAGCACCTCGCTGGGCACATGGAACAGCACGGCATTGGCAAATACGCCGTCGAAGCGCTGCGCAGGCAAGTCAAGCTGCAAAAAGCTCTGCTCCAGCACCTCGCAGCCGCTGTGCGTGCGCGCCAACGCCGCCAGGCTCGGCGCGCCTTCCAGGCCCACGGCCCGGTGGCCCAGCGCCCTGAAGGTACGCAGGTCGCGCCCCGGGCCGCAGCCGAAATCCAGCAGGTCAAAAGGCGCCGGCCCGGCAATATGCCCGAGCAGCGCCGCAATGTTCTGGCTGACGTCGTGGTCGCGTGTGCCTTCCCAGAAGCTTTGGGCGTTTTGCTCATAGTGCGCGAGCGTGCGCGCGGCGATTTGCTGCAGGTCTTCGGAGCTGTGTGTCATGGCGCATCATTGCACAGGGCATGCGATATCAGGAATGCTGCAGTCGCGTCAGTGACCCTTCATGTGCCCAGGAGGTGATATTGAACATCGCGTCAATTCAATGAATTTCAATAATCGCTTCCCGACCGGAATTCAAATGCATCCGAGCTTCTTTAGAAGAAATGGTGCTTGATAATTTCAATTATCTGACCACGTCAAAATGTACAGCCACCCAGTCCATGCGACTGCTCCCGGAATCGATTATCCGATATTTTTTCCATGCGAAATTGAAATTGAAGAAAATTTCATCGGGGTTATTCCGGACGCTTTCCTGATCTGCGTTGCTACTGGCTGCAGCCCGCGATAAAACGGCCGCATACTTGGCCATCTCCAATCGTCAGGTGACCCATCTCGATTATCATTCCTTGGAGGGCACCGGGAACATTGCCATTTTCCAGACCATTGCCGCAGTGCCAAAAAGGTGCAAAAGACATTGGCTCGTCTTCACGAAGGTGCGTCAAACCACGAGACGGCGCCAAAAATGTGCATGGACGCCATATGTGTTTTTTGTGTCAGGTTGACATTTTGTGACAGATTTTTATTGCCGCTTCAGCCTACGATTGCTTGGGCAAAAAATTTCCGCCATCGATTAATTTTGAAATGCAGCACTGCATTGAAGTTTCTATGTCGGGGCCCTTGTGCATATACTTTCTTGAAAGCATTCACTCGCATGATCAGCAAGCCAAAATTCAGCAGGGCCCCTCTTTTCTACGCCATGTCGACAGCGCTGCTGTTGAGCGCATGCGGAGGCGACGGCTCCACCGACGCCGACATCGCAAGAAACACCACCCCGAAATCGACGACCATCGTGGACGGCGTTCCCGCGATCGACCCGGCAATTGCCCTGTCGGCGCAGAAACTGGTGGCTGACAGGAATATTCAGGCCATCGTCGCCGACCTGAGAACGCCGGCCAACGAGAAGGCGCGCTTCAACCAGCATATGGAGCTGGTGCGCATCGCGTCGCCTTCGCGCTATGAAAATCGCATGGTCGCTGAAGTGCACCGCCGCATGGTGGGCGAATGGGGCTTTGCTGCCAGCGAGGTCAAAACCCGCGCCGACGGCTCCCTTCCCGGCTCGGACGTGCAGATCGTGGACGGCCTGCCGGTCTACAACAGCTGCGTGGAAATCAAGGGCAGCTACTCGAGCTCGCCCGGTGCCAAGGCCTACAACGGCCAGTTCCCCAAGGTGCTGATCGAGTCGCACATCGACGTGGTCAACCCGGAAGTGCTGCCGCCGGCAAGCAACCCGTACCTGCCGATCAAGCTGCAGCCCATGACGCAGCCCGTCGTCAACACGCCCGAAGAGCTGGCCGCGATCACCAGCGAGCTGGCTTTCGACAGCCGCGGCCGCATCGTGGAAGACGGCAACTACGCGCTGGCCAGCCGCTGGTTCGCGACGGAGGCGGCGGCCCGCCAGGGCGGCGCGGTGCGCATGTATGTGCCGGGCTACTCGGACGCCATGGGCAACACCTCCAGCCTGTTCACGCTTGCGCAGATGTTCAAGAAGTACCAGCTCAAGCCGGTCTATGACGTGTGGATCTGCGGCACGGCGGGCGAAGAGGGCAAGGGCAACCTGGCCGGCATGAAGCAGCTCTATGGTTTCGACCAGGACAAGGGCACGGGCTCGAACCCGCTGAACTTCGTCGCCAACTTCGGCTCCGAAGGCGGCGGCGCGATCAACTTCACCGGCAGCTACCGCTTCGAGATGAAGTTCAAGGCGCCGGCCATTCCCGGCAACGGCCCGAATGCGGTCGAAGCCATGGCGGCCACGATTGCCAGGATTGCCGACCTGAAGACGCCTTCCGAGCTGCGCAGCGATGCGCTCAAGACGACCTATACCGTGGGCCAGTCGAGCTGCGAGGCGCCGGCCGCAGGCAGCAGCGTGATCCCGAGCTGCACCCTGCTGGTGGACATGCGCAGCGAGCGCACCGATACGCTCAATGAAATCCGCGCCGGCATCGAGCCCACCTTCAAGGCCGGCGTCACGGCCGAGAACGCCCGCTACGGCAAGGCCGATGGCGCGGGCGACGCCGTGGGCCTCGAGCAGGTCTGGTATGGCCTGCGTCCCGCGTTTGTCAATGGCAACACGGCCAACATCGCGTTGCAGGCTGGCTGGCAAGCGGCCAAGAGCGTGGGCGTGGACGAGGTGGCCAAGGTGCCCACGGGCTCGAGCAGCCTCAACGACAACGTGCCGGCCAACACCGGCGTGCCGACCTACAACTGGTCGCTGGCCTCCAATGTGGCCAGTGGCGGCACGCATGCCTTCTGGGAATGGGGCACCAAGGGTGATCCGAACCGCGAGACGCAGCGCATCCAGCGCGCTCTGACCGCCGTGCTCATCGCATCGGGCTACAACCTTGCCGACGGCACCGTGATCGCTCCGGCGCTCGACCCCATTGGCGCACGTACCCGCGACGTGAAGTAAGCCGCAACAAAGGCAACACCATGAAAAAATTGATCTCCACCCTGGTCTTTTCCGCCCTGGCCGCAGGCGCCGGCCTGGCGCAGGCCCAAAGCACCCTTCTGGTCGAATTCCAGGGCCCGGGCGGCCACAGCAGCAGCAACTATGGCCGCACCAGCGCCCTGCACGCGGCGGCGCGCTCGGTGATGGCGCTGCAGAAATCGGGCTTGCCCGCCGGCAGCTATGCGGTGAGCGATCTGAGCGGCGGCAATTCGGTCAACAGCATTGCGTCGGACGGCAAGTTCGTGGCCACGCTGAACCCCGCTTCCGGCGTGTCGTCCAGTGACTTTCTGGCCAAGGTGACCGAGGCCGCACGGGTCGGCGCCAGCGCGGAAAATGCCTTTCGCAATGTCAAGGCCGGTGATCTGACGGCGGGCGCACCGGCGGACATCCGCTACGCGGTGAAGCCGCGCTAACCGCTGTTTAGTGACCAGGGGCCGTGCCCCGAGGAGGAAAACCGGGCTTGGCCCGGTTTTCCCGTTCATGGGATCGCATGGAACGGGACCGACGACCCGAAGCAGGGGATTTCTCCTGTCGCAAGCGCTGTATCATCCTTTGCCCCTCGAACGCCAGCCGTCAATAGGCGGCAATCGGCTCGGGGCAATGCATTCCACCCCGCCCCAGCGCCCCCCCCTACCCCCTCGACCCTGCATCATGTTTGGAAAAAAACCAGCGCTGGCGCGCATTCGCCTGGCGATGACTCTTGCCCTGTTCACCAGCCTCGCCCCGATGGCGGCGCAGGCCCAGGCAAAGCTGGGCGGCACACTCGCCAGCACGGTCGCCGAGCTCGAGCAGCAGTCGGGCGGGCGCATCGGTGTCAGCATCACCGAGCTGTCCAGCGGCCAGACCTGGTCGCACCGTGCGGGCGAGCACTTCCCGCTGGCCAGCACCTTCAAGGCCTTTGCCTGCGCCCATCTGCTCGACAGGGCGGACCAGGGCGAAGTCGACATCCACCAGCGCGTTCGCTTCGCCAAGGCGGATCTGCAGACCTACTCCCCGGTCACCAAGGACCGGGTCGATGGCAACGGCATGTCGCTCTTCGAGCTGTGCGACGCCACCACGTCCATGAGCGACAACACCGCCGCCAACCTCATTTTGAAAAACACGGGCGGGCCGGCCGCGCTGACTCGGTTCATGCGCTCGCTGGGTGACGAGACCACGCGGCTCGACCGCTTCGAGCCCGAACTCAATGATGTCGGCCCGGGCGAAGTCCACGACACCACCAGCCCGGCGGCGGCCGCGGCAAGCCTGCAGGCGCTGGTGCTGGGCCACCGGCTCGGCGCGGCATCGCGTGCGCAGCTCACGGCCTGGCTCGTGGCAAACCAGGTCGGCGGGCCGCTGCTGCGTGCCAGTCTGCCCGATGGGTGGACCATTGCCGATCGCACCGGCTCCGGGGAATATGGCTCGCGCGGCATCATTGCCGTCATCTGGCCGAAGCCGGCCGGCACCGGCCCCGTGGGACCGGTGATCGCCGCCGTCTACCTGACGGGAACCACGCTGTCCCTCGATGCGCGCAGCGCCATCATTGCGCGGATCGGTGCGGCGATGGTCAAGGACCTGACGCGCTGACCTGCGACCACGGCGTCTCGCGATGCGGGGTGCAGCGTGCAGGCAGAACCGGCGGTCCGCCAGAGCGCGCCCTGCCCGGGCACAATCCGCTTCAACTCAAAGGAAGCCGATGAAATCGAGAATGTTCCACCTCAGCGCTTTCGTTGCGGCGGCGGTGGTCACGGGCGCCATTGCCGCCATGGTGCAGACCCAGATCAACCTCGCCGAGCTGGCCGGGCTTGGCGCCCCGGTCACGGCGTCGGTTCGCGGCCTCACCACCCTGGAAGACCTGGCGCGCTTCGGGCTGGTCATGGTCGGCATCGCGCTGTCCGCGCTCGCGCCCGCGCTCTTCGCCGGGCAACGGCTCGCGCGGGCGTTGCCCGCCGCATGGCGCGCGGCCGTGCTTGCGGGCGCGTCGGTGGTCGGACTGTGGGTGGCGTTCTGGCTGATGCGCTCCGTCATTCCCATGCCGGCGATTCCGGGCACACGCTTTGCGCTGGGCCATGCGCTGATGGCCTTGACCGGCATTGCCGGGGGTCTGGTGTATGCCTGTCTGAGCGCGCCGGCAAGGCAGTCGAAGCAGGGAGAGCCCTGGCGCCACGCCGCGGTGGCTGCAGCGCTGTTGCTGGTCCCGGCGCTGCTGTTTTTCAGCATGGCGCCGGCAGCAGATGACAAACCCGCCCATGTCGATCCCGGGACCTATCGCGTGCAGACCGTCGCCACGGGATTGAACCGGCCCTGGTCCATCGCGTTCCTGCCGGACGGCCGCGCGCTGGTCACCGAGATGGGCGGGCGCCTGCGGGCCATCGCGGCCAATGGCGCGTCGTCGGAAATCGCACTCGAGGGGCTGCCGCCCCTCTTTCGAGAAGGCAGCGTCGCCGGGCTGATGGAAGTCGCCCTGGACCCCGAATTCGCACGCAATGGCTGGATCTACCTGACGCTGGCCCATGGCAACGCAGGCGCGAACGGCACGCGCCTGGTGCGGGCGCGGCTGGTGGGCGACCGCATCGAGCAGGTCCGCGTGCTGTTCAGCTCGACGCCGAAGCCGCGCGCGGGCAACAACGGCGGGCGCATGGCCTTTCTCGGCGACGGCACGCTGGTGCTGTCGGTGGGCGACGGCAGCGCGCGCCGCGAGGAGGCGCAGAACCCGGCCAACCACCTGGGCAAGGTGATCCGGCTGGACCGCGAGGGCCGCGTTCCCGCGGACAACCCCTTTGTGCGCCAACCCGGCGCTGCGCCGGAGATCTACAGCCTGGGCCACCGCAACGCACAGGGCATGGCCGTCGATCCAGCCACGGGCGCGCTGCTCATGAGCGAGCATGGCGCGCGCGGCGGCGACGAGATCAACCGGGTCACCGCGGGCGGCAACTATGGCTGGCCGGTGGTCACGGCAGGCATCGACTATCCGTTTGCGCGCGTCACGCCCTTCCGGCGGCTCGAAGGCTATCAGGACGCGCTGCTGGAATGGACGCCTTCGATCGCCCCGGCGGGCCTGGCGGTCTATGACGGCGCGCTGTTTCCCGGCTGGCGCGGCGACCTGCTGGTGCCGGCGCTCAAGGAGCGCGCGCTGCGCCGCGTGCTGCGCGACGGCGAGCGCATCGTGGGCCAGCAATTGCTGCTGACCGAGCTGAACGAGCGCCTGCGCGACGTCAAGGTGGCACCCGATGGCGCGATCCATGTGCTGACCGATGGGCTGGATGCGAAGCTGCTGCGCATCACGCCCCGCCAGCGGGGCGGTTGAAGAAGTCCCGACCACCCAGGACGGGTTCAGCTGCCCGTGAGCTTGCGCTCGCGCACCACCTTGCCCCACTGCGCATATTCCTTTTGCATGAAGGCCGCGAGTTCCAGGCGCGTGGTCGGCTGCGGGGTGAGGCCATGGTGCAGCAGTGCCTTCTTGACCTCCTCGTCGCTGAGCACCTTGACGATCTCGCGGTTCCAGCGGTCGAGGATGGCGGTGGGCGTCTTTGCGGGGCCGACAAACGCATACCAGTTGAGCGCTTCGAAACCGGGATAGCCGGCCTCGGCCACAGTGGGAATGTCGGGCATATAGGCCGGGCGCACGAGGCCGGTGGTCGCCAGCGGCACCAGCTTGCCACTTTCCACATGCGGCAAGGCCGTGGGCGGCGCGGCGAAATAGCTGGCCACGCGCTCGCCCAGCAGGTCCTGCAGCGCGGGCGCGCCGCCCTTGTAGGGTACATGCACCATCTCCACACCGGCGCGCTGGTTGAACAGTTCGCCCGCGAGGTGCGAGGCCGAGGCCGCGCCGGATGACGCGTAGTCGACGCTGCCGGATTTCTTCCTGGCCAGCGCAACGAACTCCTGCAGCGTCTTCACGCCCGTGCCCTTGTGCACCACCAGCACATTGGGGAAGTTCACGCCGCCCGAGATCGGCGCCAGGTCCTTGAACGGGTCGTAATTGAGCTTCATCACATGCGGCGCGATGGTCAGCGGCCCGACCGAGCCAAACAGAATGACCGAGCCGTCGGCCGCGGCGTTGGCGACCTGGCCGTGGGCGATGTTGCCGCCCGCGCCGCCCTTGTTTTCCACCACGACCGACTGGCCGATGTTTTCTCCCAGCTTCCTGGCGATCAGCCGTGCGGCCGCGTCGGCGGCGCCGCCGGCGGCAAAGCCGACGACCATGGTCACGGCTTTCTTCGGCGGGAAATCCTGGGCCTGGGCCAAGCTGCCCAGGGAAAGCGCGGACGAGGCCAGCAAGGTGGTTTGAAGCAGGGTGCGACGATGCATGGGGGATGTCTCCGTATGGTTGTTATGGAAATCGCAGGGGTCGGTGCCGGACGGGCTGTCAGTCCGCGCCCAGCCCGATCGGGTGGGGCTGGCGTTTTTCGGTGTTGTGGCGCAGCAGCGCGGCGGTGCGGAACACGCCGTGCGCGAACTTGCCGTAGGGCAGCGTCGCGAACAGCGCCATCACGGCGCCCAGGTGCAGGCACAGCAGCAGCGCGAGCGCCGGCGTGCCGCGCCCCAGCCACAGCGCCAGGCCGCTGGCGCTGACCAGGAACAGCAATGCGATGAAGCCCAGGTCCATGGGTTTTTGCTGCAGGTCGCCATGCTCCGGGTGGCGCCGGCGGTTCAGGCGCCACAGGCCGGCCGTTCCCAGCATCAGGGCCACGCCTCCCACGGCGCCCAGCAGCTTGGGCAGGCTCGGGAAGTCATAGGGCGCGACCCAGCCAAACACATAGTGGTAGACGGTCGCCAGCGAGGTCGCGGCAAAGCACAGCATGAAGCCGTAGAAGGTCAGATGGTGAAAGCGCCGGCGCTGCAGGGTATAGGCGTCGTCCTCGTTGCTGCAGCCGCTGCCGTGGCCGCCGCCCAGATACTTCAGGCGCAGCACGTCCGAGGCGGCTTCGGCGGCCGCGGGGCGGCTTACGTCGGCGCCGCTGGTCGCGGGCTTGACCTCCTTCCAGAAGCGCCGCACGCCCATGCCCAGCGCAAACACCACGAACAGGAACACCGGCGCGAACATGCCCACCAGCAGGTTGTGCGGGAACAGGCGGTAGAAATTGCCGCCCAGATCGGCGCCCCACAGCGCGGCGAGGCCATTGCCCTGGAGCACCACGGCCAGCACCAGGAACAGCGTCAGCGCCGCGACCAGCGCCAGCGACAGCGTCAGGCCGTTGCGCCGGTAGAGGCTGCCCAGCGCGGGCGGCCAGGCATAGTCGGCATAGGTCTTGCCGCGCAGCTCGGCCATGGCCTTGGGGATGTTGACGGCGAATGCATGCGGCGGCGCGTACTGGCAGGCATGCAGGCAGGCGCCGCAGTTGTGGCACAGGTTGGCGAGGTAGTGCACGTCGGCCGGGCCGAACTCGAGCCGGCGCGTCATGGCCGGAAACACCGCGCAAAAGCCTTCGCAGTAGCGGCAGGCATTGCAGATCTGCAGCGCGCGCGCTGCTTCGGCCTCGGCGGAGACCGTCTGGATCGGAATCACCTTGTGGGCCGGCTTGTTCGCGCCCACGGGCAGGCCGGCGGCCAGCGCCTTGGCGTCTTCGGTCAGGGATTGCAGGGTTTGCATGGAGTGCTTCCTAGTCTTGGACGGCGCCGGCAACGGCCGGCAGGCCCTGTGCGGCCAGCGCCGCGTTGCGCCCGGCAATACGGCCAAACGCCGTGCCGATCGACATGCCGACGCCGGCGGTGTAGCCCTTGCCCAGCACGTTGCCGGCCATCATTTCGCCGGCCACGAATAGGTTGGCGCTGGCCTGGCCGCCAAAGCGCACAGCCGCGGTGTCGTCGACCTTGAGGCCCAGGTAGGTGAAGGTGACGCCGGGGCGCAGCGCATAGCCGTAGAAGGGCGCGGTATCGAGTGGCCGTGCCCAGTGGGTCTTGGCCGGCGCCACGCCCTCGGTGTGGCAGTCATCGAGCGCCGTGTGGTCGAACTTGCCGACGCGGCAGGCCGCGTTGTAGCTGTCCATGGTCTGCATGAAGGTGTCGACATCGAGGCCGAGCTTTTGCGCCAGCTCCGGCAGGCTGCCCGCGGTGACGCCCGGAAACACCGGCGGCATGAAGCGGCCGATGGCCTTGGCGTCGATCACCGAGTAGGCGATCTGGCCCGGCTGCTGCGCCACGAGCCGGCCCCAGATCGCATAGCGCTTGGGCCAGAAGTCCTCGCCCTCGTCGTAGAAGCGTTCGGCTTCGCGATTGACCACCACGCCGAGCGAGACGCAGTCGATGCGTGTGCAGATGCCGCCGTCGTAGAGCGGCGCGCGCGCGTCGATGGCCACCATGTGCGCCTGCGTCGGGTCGCCGATGCGGTCGGCCTGCTGGTCATCGAGCAGGTGGCGCAGCAGCACGCCCTGGTTGTAGGCCGTGCCGCGGATCAGGAAGTTGTCCGAGGGCCATTCGCCGCGCGCGTTCTGGCCCCAGGCCTCGCGCAGCCACTCGCGATTGGACTCGAAGCCGCCGGCCGCGAGCACGCAGCTTTTCGCGGTGATGCGCTGGCCATGGCACCAGGCGGCGGCAAAGCGCCCGTCCTCGATCTCGAGCCGGTCGACGGGCGCCTCGTAGCGCACCTCGACACCCAGCGCCTCGGCGCTGCGGAAATAGGCATTGACCAGCGCCTTGCCGCCGCCCATGAAGAAGGCATTGGTGCGCGCGACATGCAGCGCACCCGACAACGGCGGCTGGAAGTGCACGCCATGGCGGCGCATCCAGTCGCGGCAGGTGGAAGACGCGCGGATCACCAAGCGCGCGAGGCGCTCGTCGGTGAGGCCGCCCGTCACCTTGAGCAGATCCTGCCAGTATTCTTCTTCGGGGTAGGCTTCGACCAGCACGTCCTGCGGTGCGTCATGCATGCAGCGCAGGTTGCGGGTGTGGGCGGAGTTGCCGCCGCGCCAGGCGCGTGGGGCGGACTCCAGCAGCAGCACGCGCATGCCCGCCTCGCGCGCCATCAGGGCGGCGCAAAGGGCAGCGTTGCCACCACCGATGACAAGCACATCGGTGTCCATGGGAATTCTCCTTGCAGTGTCTCTCTCGGGGGGAGCTCCACTGTAGGAATTGCGCCGGCCCCGGTGCAGGGGGCGTGGCGCATGGGGGTATCAGCGTTCGTGATGGATGGGCAGCGTGCCGCACCAGGCACCCGACGCGACGAGTTCGCGCACGCAGTCGAGCAGCACCACGCGCGTGGCCAGTGCGGCCGGCGCGAGCTCGTCTTCGGACAGGCTGCACAGCAAGTTGGTGCGCCGGGCATCGCGATCCGTGATCAGTGCCGCCTCGAAGCGCTGCGCCGCGTCCTCGAAGCGGCCCATTGCCGCCCAGGGCTGCAGCGTCGAGCCCAGGCCTGCATCGACGGCCGCCATGACCATCGACAGCGAGTCGACCTCGAGCACCACGTGCGGCGTGAAGCGCGCCTGCGAGAACGCCGTGTCCAGCGTGCTGCGCAGGCCGTGCTGGCCCGTCGGCAGGATCAAGGGCTCGTGCGCCAGATCGGCCAGCGCCATCGCCGCGGGCAGCGCGCCGGCCTGCGGGTGGCGCCGCGCGCGGATCAGGTACAGCTGCTCCTCGACCAGCGGATGCACCTGCCAGCGCCGCCCGCCGGGCCGTGGCTGGCCGCCCTCCCCGCCATGCAGCCGGGAGTCGAACAGCACCGCCATGTCGAGCGCGCGCGCATTGAGCATCTCCGCCAGATGCCCCGACATGCTTTCGACCATGTGCAGCCGCACATCGGGGTAGCGCGTGCGCATCGCCTGCATCAGCGGCAGCGCGAGGATGGTGGCCGTGGTGGGTGCCAGGCCCACGCTGACCGAGCCCGACAGCCGCGACTGCTGCGCGCTGCGCACCGCCTGCTCGGCATGGCGCAGCGCCAGCTGGGCTTCGCGAAAGAACGCCACGCCGGCTTCGGTCGGCACCACGCCGCGCGGCGTGCGCTGCAGCAGGCGCACGGCCAGCTCGCTCTCGAGCCGCGTGATCTGCTGGCTCAGCGCCGACTGCACGACATCGAGCTCGCGTGCCGCCCGGCTCATCGAGCCCATCTCCACGATGCGCACGAAGTAGCGCAACTGCCGCAATTCCATCGGATGTCCTGTTCTGGCTCCCGCCCCCGGGGCCGGCCCAGGGTCCGGGGGCTGCATGCTCGCCCGAAACTACGTCAAAGCGCGTTTTCCATGCCCTGGCGCAGCTTGACCGCCATGGCGCACTCGGCCAGCAGTTGCGCCGTGGAGTAAGGCTTGACCACATACCGCGCCCCATGGGGCAGTCCCAGGCTCTGGGATGGCGACGCCCCGCTCGCAAACACGATGCCCAGGTGCGGATGCGCGGCCAGCGCCTTGTGCGCGAGCTCGGCGCCGTTCATGTCGGGCAGGCCGATGTCCAGCACCAGCGCATCGAAACCGGTCTGCGTCGCCAGCACGGTGAACGCTTCCTTGGCGTTGGCGGCTTCACTGACTTCATGCCCGGACAGGCGCAGCTGTTCCGCCGTGGAAGTGCGGATGAGATCGTCGTTTTCCACGACCAGCAGCTTGAGGCTTTCAGCGGGAGCCACCTTCGTGCCCTGCACCATGTCGACGATGCACTGGCGCCGCTGCGCCTCATGGCCGATGACATGGCGGATGCGGCGCGCCAGCGCTTCGCGGGTGTAGGGCTTGGACAGCAGCTCCACACCTTCATCGAGCCGGCCGCCATGCACGATCGAGTTTTCGGTATAGCCCGAGGTGAAAAGCACGGCCAGCGAGGGCAGGCGCTGCTTCGCCTTGCGCGCGAGCTCACGGCTGCGCAGCTTGCCCGGCATCATCACATCGGTGAACAGCACATCGATATGAATGCCGCTGTCGACCACCGTGAGGCCGCTGTCCGCATCCTTGGCGCGCAGCACATGGTAGCCAAGGCCGACCAGCGTGGCGACAGCCGTTTCGCGCACATCCTCATCGTCCTCGACCACGAGCACCGTCTCGGTGCCCCCCTGGATCGGCCCGGTGGACCAGTTGACGGGCGCCGCGTCTTCTTCCTGGTTGGCGCGGGGCAGGTACAGCTTCACGGTGGTGCCTTCGCCCAGTTCGCTGTAGACCGCCGCATGGCCGCCCGATTGCTTGACGAAGCCGTAGACCATGGACAGGCCCAGCCCCGTGCCCTTGCCTTCGGGCTTGGTGCTGAAAAACGGCTCGAAGGCGCGCTCGATCACTTCGGGGGTCATTCCGGTGCCGGTATCGGTCACTGCAATCACCACATACTGACCGGGCTTGAGATCCTCATGCCTCTTGCAGTACTCGAAGTCCAGCAGGGCATTGCCGGCTTCGATCGTCAGCTTGCCTCGGCCATCCATCGCATCGCGCGCGTTGATCGCCAGGTTGAGCACGGCGTTTTCCACCTGGCTGGGATCGGCCATGGTGTTCCAGAGCCCGCCGGAGATGACGGTCTCGAGCTCGATGCTTTCGCCCAGGGCGCGGCCCAGCATATCTTCCAGGCCGCGGATGAACTTGCCGACACTGACCACCTTGGGCTCGAGCGGCTGGCGCCGGCCAAAGGACAGCAGCTGCGACGCGAGCTTGGCGCCGCGCGTGACACCGCTCATGGCACCATCGATGCGCTTCATGGCCACCGGGTTGGTGGGCAGCATCAATCCCAGGATCTGCAGATTGGCACTGATGACCTGCAGCGAGTTGTTGAAGTCATGCGCCACCCCGCCGGTCAGCGCGCCCAGCGCTTCCATCTTCTGCGCCCGCTGCAGCGCGCGCTCGGTGACGGAGCGTTCTTCCGCTTCCCGTCGCAGCTGTTCGAGCGCCTGCTCCAACGCTGCCGTTCTGTCCTTGACATGGCCCTCGAGCGTCGCATTGATCTGGCGCAGCGCATTTTCGGCATTCCTTTGATGCGTGACATCGTAGCCATCGACAAAGATGCCTTCGACCTGGCCGTCGATGAAGATCGGCTGATAGATCAGGTGCAGGAACCTTTGCTCCGTCTTGTCGCCTCGATTGAGGTGCACCGACATGGCCTCGCCCTTGAAGGGCTCGCCCGTCCTGTAGACGTTGTCCAGGATCTCGAAATAGCCTTGTCCATTGACGTCGGGCAGCACTTCGCGCACCGTGCGTCCCACGATGTCGCGCGGGCCGACGAGCTCCTGATAGGCATCGTTGGCCAGCTCGAAGACATGCGTGGGCCCGGACAGCAGGGCCATGAAGCTCGGCGCCTGCTTGAACATCGCATGGAAGCGGTCGCGCTGCGCCGTGCGCAGCAGCACTTCCTTCGACAGGCTTTCGTTGACCTGCGCCAGATTGTCGGCCGCTTGCTGGCGCAGGGCCAGCGCCTCGTTCAGGGCCTGCGTGCGCAGCCGCGCCGTCTCGAAGCCTTCGATGGTGTTCCAGCGCGCGGCAATCTGCCCGACGAAGAGCTTGAGGAAGCTCTGGTAGTCTTCATCGAAGGGCCGGTAGGGGTTGAGGCCCACGACGAATGCGCCCACGGGATATTCATTGCCCGCGGCATTGAGGCAGATCACCGCCGCCTGCTTCGGGCCGATGTCCCACGCGCCCTTGGGCAGGTTCTCGCTGGGATCGATGTCGACGATCAGAGGCTGCTGGGACTCGCACGCCAGGCGCAGATTCCAGCGCTCCACATCGACGTTGCCGCCCAGATCCTCATAGATGGGCTGTGCCTTGCCATCGGCGTCGAACCGGTACAGCGCACTGAACAGGATGCTCTTGTTGGCTTTCTTCGCCTCGCTCGCGACGGTCTCGAAAAAGACGTCGAAACTGTCGGTGGTCGCCATGGCGCCGGCCAGCGACTCCAGGGATTCGAGCCGCCTGACACTGATGACCCGCTCGGTCTCTTCACTGACGGCGCAGAAGATCCCCTCGACTTCGTCGGTGTCTCCGACCAGCGGACTGTACGAAAAGGTGTGATAGGTCTCTTCCGGGTAACCATGGCGCAGCAAGATGAGCTTCAGGGCGCGATCCCAGGTCGCTTCACCGTCCTGATATACCCGGCGAAGACGAGGCTCGATATCGGACCAGATCTCCGAATACAGCTCGCGGATGGGCATTCCCAGCGCGTACTCGTGCTTGCTGCCCAGCGTGGGCCGATAGGCATCGTTGTAGAAGAACGCGATGTCCGGCCCCCAACCCACCCACATCTCGAACTTCGAGGTCAGTAGGATGCGCACCGCCAGCTTGAGCGATTGGGGCCACTGCAGTGGGTCGCCCAGGCTGGTGGAACTCCAGTCATGGGCGCGCATCTGCCTGGCCATGTCGCTGTCACCCACAAAGATGCGCTCGAGTGCTCGCTGATCTTCCACGGTCATGTCTCCAGTGCTTGTGCACCAATGGTCGGGGTACGCGCCTTCGGCTCCCCATGGAGCAAAATTGCCGCAGCCCCTGTCCGATAATCGAATTGCTCAGAAATGGGATTGAAGGATGGGCCCTGCGCAGGCGCAAGGGACCTCTCCATCGAGCCTCCGAGTTTAGCGACTATCGGATACCGCAGCGCACTGGCCCCACCGTACCGGGCGCAGGACACAGGAAATGAATTTGCCGTGCGGGCCTGACCATCCCCGCTTCGGCCAGGCGCAGGTCGTTGCGCCCCGGGCCGGCATGCCTGGAGCAGCCAAGCTGCGGCCAGCCCGGAATCCAAAGCACGGTCGCATCAGGCCCGCGAGCCCAGCATCCATTGCATGTTGTCCGCAACGACCGCGCTGGCGTCCCCTGCCTTCGCGTCCGTCTCGGCCTCCGTTTGGTGAAGCTGTTCTTGCCAGTTCTCCACGGTGTGGACAAAGATTTCCACGGCCGCGCCAAAGCTGGTTTCCTCCAGAAGCATGCAGTGCAAGGGACGGGCCAGCACCGCACGGGGAGGCTCGTCTGCGGACAGGCTCAAGGTCGCGCCCGAGGTCTGCTGCCAGAAAAGATTGGCCTGCAGCAGCTTTTCGTAAAAAGCCGGGCTGCGCCGCAGCACCGGCCCCAGGTCGGTGTAGAGCCAGAGTTCGTTTTCGGTCTCTCGGTATTGCAGACTGACGATGATGCGCTGGTCCAGTGCCAGCGCACAGCCGCCTTCGGCGTCCAATTGAAACTGGCGCAGCCCCATCTGCTGACCCAGGCCATGCAACAGTGCCTGTACGTGTTCCGGTATGTTCATGTGGGCTGTTTCTCGCTCAATTGTGCCAATTCCTCGTCGATGCGGCTGAGCATCTGGGTGGACGGTTGCCATTGGATATCTTGCGTTGCGGCTTCAGGCTGCCCGATCCAGGCCCAGCGGGACTTGGAGAAGCGGGAGAACACCACCAGCAGCTTATTCCCTGGCTCCAGGCGGCCTTGTCGTTTCAACTCGGCCAGCCGCTGCGGCAATGGCTGGGCCCAGGCCAGCACACGCTCGATCTCGGGGCGGGCCGTCGCCACGTCGGTATAGACGCCGCCCCAGGGCAGCTGCACGAACAGAGCCAGCGGCCCGCTCACCAGGTAATAGTGAAAAGCCCAGCTCTGGACGCCATGGCCATCTATGGCCAGCAGGGCGTAATCGCCTGGATTCGCAGAGCGCAGCAGTTCTGCTACATACGCTTCCACGACATAGGGAGAGTCTACAAATTCACGCGTGCAATAGATGCCGGGAGCGCGCTCGCGTATCTCTTCGGCCAACCCCGCAGGCAGTGCGGGAAGGCTGAGGCCTGCAGTACGCAGGAACGCTTCGGCTTGGAGCAGGTCAATGTTCATGGATAGGTCTTTCTGGTGGGGAAAACCGCCAGGCTGCGGCCTGCGCGTTCAGGACCAGGTCGCTGCTCTCGGTCTGCTGAAGCTTGCGGATGCCATCAAGGGCATCGTGTTCCCGCTCCTCTCTAATTTCAGCTCGATTGCGTTCTCCGCGTCCCGGCCCAGGTAGCTGTTGTTGGCGTTGTGCAGCTTGCCTGTTTCATTACGGGCATTCCACTCGGCGGGCGTGATGATTCGATTGTTCTGCTCCAGACCATCCAAGTGCTCGAGCAGGGAATACAAACGGCTTTGGGCCGCCGTTACCTCTATCGGACTGAGCTTGTCGCTCAACATTTCGCTCAGGCGCTCAGGCGCTCAGGCGTGATGCGGCGAATGGCATCTGCCATGTTGGTATCGATCAGTTCGGGCATCTTCGTGCCACGGTAACCAACATCATGGTGTTTGTCATAGGCGATCTGGTTGCCGTCCTCGGTGGTCAGGCCGAAGCACAGGTCATTGTCGATGCCTGAAACCTTGGCCCGGGTTTGCCCGTTTTCATCCTGGTGCACATGGATGAAGTAGTTGCTTGAATGCCTGTCTGCTTGCCCGACCAGATGATCGAGCAACTGCAGCTTCGTGATCTCGCGCCGCGATTCGGGGTGCTGGAAGACTTCGAAGTCCGTATCGAATGCACATTTCCCCGGAGCGCGCCCCATGATCAGCCCGAGCTCCACCGGCTTGCCCGGTTGACTGCGCACGCCGATCTGGCAGTCCACCACCACATCGAAACCAAGGGCGCGCGCCACATCCTGTGTGGCCAGATTGCGATTGGCGATCTGCGGACGCACCGGATCGAGGCCGATCGTCAGGGCCACTTTGGCGGTTTCGGTGTTGGTGAGGGGCTTGAAAACACCTTGGACGATACCCTCGGACGTGTTGTATCGCGCCGCATAGACCGTGTTGCAGGCGCCTGAACCCAAGGGCAGCATCTTCCCCACCTCCTGCTCCTTGGTGCGCACGATGGTCTGGGGGGTAATGGGGAGAGCCAGATGCTTGTATCTCATGCCGCCGTCAATCCCCAGCCCGCTCATTTCCAGCAACAGGATTTCATCCTTGGTGAAGTCATCCAGGAGAAGCTTTTCCTGCGCAGGATCGAGCTTGGATAACTGCTCGCTCAGGCGATTGCGACGCTCGATGTCCAGCTGCTTTCGTGCCTCCGCGGGCGGCATTGCGCTGTCCACGAAGCGCGCCATGTTATCGAGGCGAATGCCCTCGCGTGCGAAAGCCAGGATATGAGACAGATCCGCCTTTTCCGGCACAGAGGTGCCCATTTTGAGCTCGGAAAGCAAGTCTGACAGCACCCGACGCTCGAAAGAGATTTGATCGCGCAGGTCCTTGATGGCCTGGGTGTGCGGATCGCTGGCGACGCGTGTATCGAAGGCCTGCAGATACTTTTCCGTGGTGGCCTGCAGCTTTTCCAGCATTTTCGCCGCGTCCTCAACGGCCTTGAGGGTGGGGCTTGATTCGCTTTCCTTGCGCGGCTGTGCGGCGCAGGCGCCCTGGTAATGGTCCAGGTCCACGAGAATTTTTCTATAACCGTCTGACAGCTTCTGGTAGGCGGGAGAAGTCCTTTCGGCCTCCAATATGTCCAGCGCCTCGGGGATTTGATCCAGCTCCAGGCCCTTGTCGAGCAGACGCGCCATGTCTTTCAGGGAGACCCCATCACGGGTGAAGGCCAGCGCATGCGAGACAGTGGCCCCTTCGGGCAGGGGCCCTTTTTCCAGCTCCGCCTGCAGATTCTTCAGCGCGGCGCTTTCGCTGAGGAGCTGCTGGCGCAGGTCATCGATCATTTCGCCATGCCGTTGGCTCAGGTCGTCACTCTGGCCATACTGGTCCACTTGCCTGACCAGGTCATGCAGCAGGTCCATCGCCTTGGCACTCTCTTGAGCGCTGGTCCCGCGGCACGCTTCGTGGTACTTCCCGAGCCCTGTGACAATCTCTTTGTAGCCGTCCGATGCAGTGGCACCCAAAAAGAATTCCCGGACCCGCTCAAGAAAGGAGGTGGTTTTAGGAGCGCCAGCGCGTTCAATGAGCTGATCGACCGAAAGAAGGCCTTTCGACTGAACGGCTTCGCGAGAGATTGCACCAGCAGGGAGCAATTGATTGATCGATGCAAGGGCACTGGAGCGGGCTTGCCGCACCAGCGTGGGAGAGGGGTCTGTTGGCCACGCCTGGCGCTGCTCCAGGGTAGCTGATGCGAGCACTCGGGGCTGGAGCGAGTTTATAGCACCACCAAGCCAGCTTCGCGCCCGAGGCGCCCCCTGCACGGACGTCCCTACCGATGTTCCGGAGTTCGTCCGCGATGTTCCGTGGTTCGTCCGCGATGTACCTTGGTTCGTCTGCGCTGCGCTGGAGTTCGTCTGCGATGTACCTTGGTTCGTCTGCGCTGTGCTGGAGTTCGTGCGCGATGTGCTGGAGCTCGTCCCCGAGGTTGCGGAGCTCGTCCCCGAGGTTGCGGAGTTCGACACAACTGTTCCGGAGTTCACCGAATAGGATTTGGAGCTCGTTTCAAATGATCCTGTTCCAGCATCAAGGTTCACTGAAAATGCTCTCGTTTCAGAACCGGAACGGGAAGGCACTATCAATATTTCCGTACGAGACTGTGCGTCTTTTGTGGTGCGAGCAATTGTCGTGCTGGCAAGGGAACTCACAACCGTTGCACTCATGCCGACTGGCTTCATAACAAATCCTTGGTTGGTGCTTTGCTGACTGTTCCAGACTTGGTAACCAGAGCGCATTAAAAGTTCACAGGTGTTGCTGCCGCGCGTATCGGGGCGCAGTGCCGTCGGGGGGATGTAGGTAGCTGGGCGCATGGTCAATCAGCGGCATCAGCGCCTGCCTGCGCGCGGCGATCAAAGCGCGCGGTGAACAGCGCGCGCTCGCGCAGCACCATCTGCGCCTGCGACCCGGGCGCTCGGATAGACCTACGCCTGGACAGGGGCTGAGGTTGAGCCGTCTGGAGGCAACGCCCAGACGCTCGGTTCGTCGACCAGGAAGCTCCTGCCATGATGTCCCTGGGGCCAGGGCTGGCAAGCCGGCAGCGGGAGACCGGTGGCCAGGGCAGTTTCGTGCCCAGTAGCCCGTCCAAGGGCGTGTCAGGGCACGGCGGTCAGGACGAGAACGCTCTAGAAGCCCGCGGCCAGCCCGTCGCGGCGCGGGTCGCTCGCGAACTGGTAGCCCTCGACGCCAGGATCGCCCATGCGCCAGATGAACTGGCCAGCGCCGAAGTCCTGGTAGGGATCGTCGATCACCTCGAGCTGGTGGCCCAGGGCCTGCAGGCCGGCGACGGTGGCCGGGTCCATGCCGGATTCGACATTGAGCGCCAGGCCCGCGTTGTAGCGCCAGCGCGGCGCGTCGCAGGCGGCCTGGGGCGACTGGCGGTAGTCGATCATGCGCACCAGCGTCTGCATGTGGCCCTGGGGCTGCATGTTGCCGCCCATCACGCCAAAGCTCATCACCGGCTGGCCGTCCTTGGTCAGGAACGCCGGGATGATGGTGTGGAAGGGGCGCTTGCCCGGGCCCACCAGGTTCGCGCGGTTCGGGCCGTCCGGGTCGGCGCTGAAGCCGTAGCCGCGGTTTTGCAGGCTGATGCCGAAGCTGGGCTCGACCACGCCCGAGCCGAAGCCGGCAAAGTTGCTCTGGATGAAGCTGACCATCATGCCGCTCTCATCGACGGCCGTCAGGTAGATCGTGCCGCCCTGCACCGGGTTGCCGGCCTTGAAGTCCTGCGCACGCTCGGGATCGATCAGCCGCGCGCGCGCTGCGAGGTAGGCGTCGTCCAGCATCTGCTCCGGGGTCACTTCCATGCCGGCATCGGCCACATAGCGGTCGACATCGGCAAACGCCAGCTTCATCGCCTCGATCTGCAGATGCTGGGACGCGACGCCGTCGAGCGGCAGGCTGGCCAGGTCGAAATTCGACAGGATGCCCAGCGCGATCTGCGCCGCGATGCCCTGGCCGCCGGGCGGAATCTCGTGCAGCGTATAGCCGCGGTAGTCCTTGGCCACGGGCGTGACCCATTCGGCCTGATGCTGCGCCATGTCTTCCATGCTCAGGCACCCGCCATGCTGCTGCACGAAGGAGGTGATTGCCTGGGCGATCTCACCTTCGTAGAACGCCTTGCCTTGGGTGGCGCCGATGGCGCGCAGCGCGCGCGCGGCCGCGGGGAAGCGAAACAGCTCTCCAACGGCGGGCGGGCGGCCTTCGGGCAGGAAGGCCTGGGCAAAGCCCGGCTGCGCCTGCAGCTCGGGCGCGCCCGCGGCCCATTTCTGCTGGACCACGGGCGGCACCAGGTAACCGCGCTCGGCGATCTCGGTGGCCGGCACCATCAGGTCGGCAAAGGGCAGCTTGCCGAAGCGCTCGTGCAAAGCCACCCAGGCGCTGACGGCGCCGGGCACGGTGATCGAGTCGACGCCCCGGCGCGGTGGCTTGGCCTGTTTGCCGTAGCGCTGTTCGAAATACTCCGGCGTCCAGCCCTGGGGCGCGCGGCCCGAGGCGTTGAGGCCGTGCAGTTGCTCGCCATCCCAGAGGATGCAGAACGCGTCCGAGCCCAGGCCGTTGCTCACGGGCTCGACGAGTGTCATGACGGCGGCCGCTGCGATGGCCGCATCGACGGCATTTCCGCCGGCATACAGCATGCGCAGGCCGGCTTGCGCGCCCAGCGGATGCGAGGTCGACACGCCGTTACGGGCGAAGACCGGAACGCGCACGGAGCTGTACGGGTTGCCGGGGGTAAAAGGTGCTTGGTTCATGGAGGTTCCTGACTCGGGCGCGGGTCAGTCGGCCGAGATGCCCAGCACCTTGACGTCGCGGGTCCAGCGCGTGAGTTCGCGGTCGATCTGCGCCTTGAAGGTCTTGGGGTCGCTGGTCGCGGGGGTCAGGCCCTGGGCTTCGAGCTGCGCCTGCACATCGGGGCGGGCGACGATCTTGCGCACTTCCTGCGCCAGCTTCTCGACGATTGCCGGGTCGGTGCCGCCGGTCGTGAACAGGCCATACCAGGAGGTGAAGGCGTAGCCCGGCAGGCCGGCTTCGGCAACGGTGGGCACGTCGGGCAGCGATTTCACGCGCTCCTTGGTGGTCACCGCGAGAATGCGGGTCTGGCCGGTCTTGGCCGAGCTGATCGCGGGCGGAATGCCCGAGAAGATCGCCTGGACCTGGCCGGCCGAGACATCGGCAATCGCCGGGCCGTTGCCGCGGTAGGGCACGTGCACCAGATCCACCTTGGCCTGCTGCGCGAACAGCGCGCCGGCCAGGTGCAGCGTCGAGCCGCTGCCCGAGGACGCGTAATTGATCGTGCCCGGCTCCTTGCGCGCGGCGTCGATCATTTCCTTGACGCTCTTGTAGGGCAGCTTGGCGTTCACCAGCAGCGCGTTGCCCGACTCGGCCACCAGCGAGATCGGCTCGAGGTCCTTGCGTGCGTCGTACGACAGCTTCTTGGCCAGCACCGGCGCGATGGTGTTGCTGCCGATCGAGCCCAGCAGCAGCGTGTAGCCGTTCTTGGGCGACTTGGCGACGATGTCGTTGGCCAGCAGGCCGCCCGCGCCACCCTTGTTTTCCACCACCACGGTCTGGCCCAGGCTCTGCTGCAGCTCCTTGGCCAGAATGCGCGCGACGATGTCGTTGCCGCCGCCGGCCGCAAAGCCCACCAGGATCTTGAGCGGCTGCGACGGCCAGGGATCGGCAGCGAAGGCCGGCGTGGCCAGGCCCGTGGCGCCGCAGGCGAGCAAGGTGGCACAGGAGGTGAAAAGCCGGCGGGACATGTGTTCGAGCATGGAAAACTCCAGAAATTGAGGCAGCGTGCGGGACTGAAGCGCCGATTTTGATGATAGAAAGCGTTTTGTGAAAGCTGGAAATTCTTCCGTCTCTTGAAAGAAAAACTTTTATGCCAAGCCTGCGCATCCTGCGCACTTTTCTCGCGGTTGCCAGTGAAGGCTCGTTCACCGCGGCCGGGCACCGCGTGGCGCTGACCCAGGTGGCCGTGGGCCTGCAGATGCGCACGCTCGAGACCGACCTCAAGCGCAAGCTCTTCACTCGCCAGGGCAAGCAGGTGGCGCTCAACGAGCAGGGCCGGGCGCTGGTGCCGATCGCCACGCAGCTGGTGGCGCTGTACGAGCAGGCCAAGCACGGCACGCAGTCGAATGCGCCGCTGGCCGGCACGGTGCAGTTCGGCTCGGTCGTCTCGGCGCTGAGCCAGCTGGTGCGCGCCACGCTCGAGCTCAAGCGCCGCCACCCGGCGGTGGACCTGCATGTGGTCTCGGGCAAGTCCAGCCGGCTGATTGCCCAGGTCGAAAACCACGAGCTCGATGCAGCGGTGGTGGTGCATGACCCCGCGCTCAAGCGCCCCTCGCTGGTCTGGACCCCTCTCTACGCCGAGCCCATGGTGCTGCTGGCGCCGCGCTCCTCGCGCCTGGCCGAGCCGGCGACCATGGTCGAGCGCTATCCCTTCATCCGCTTCGACCGCACCGAGCACACCGGCGAGCTGGTCGACCGCACGCTGCGCCGGCTGCGCGCCAAGCCCCAGGAGTTCATGGAGCTCAATTCGATCGAGACCATCGTCGAGCTCGTGGGCGACGGCATGGGGGTGGCCATGCTGCCGCTGCTCGCGCGCCACGGCTGGGAGAGCAACCCGCGGCTGCGCGTGGTGCCCATCGCCCAGGCCACCGAGGGCCGCCAGATCGCGCTGGTGCAGCTGCGCACGGCGGCGCGCGCCGAGGTGGTCACGGCGGTGGGGCAGCAGTTCATCGCGGCGCGGGGCGCGGGGGGCTAGCGGTGGCGCAGCTGCACCAAGTTCAGGCGAACAGGCTCAAACGCAGCGCCAGCGCCGCCAGGCTGACCAGCAGCACCGGCACGGTCAGCACCGCCCCGACCTTGAAGTAGTAGCCCCAGCCAATCGTGGTGCCCTTCTTCGCCAGCACATGCAGCCACAGCAAGGTGGCCAGGCTGCCGATCGGGGTGATCTTGGGGCCGAGGTCGCAGCCGATGACGTTGGCATAGACCATCGCCTCCTTGACGATGCCGCTGGCGCCCGAGGCGTCGATCGACAGCGCGCCCACGAGCACCGTAGGCAGGTTGTTCATCACCGACGACAGCAGCGCCGACAGCACGCCCGTGCCGAGGGCGGCGCCCCAGACGCCGCCCTGCGCAAAGCGGTTCAGCAGAGCCGCCAGATAGTCCGTCAGCCCCGCATTGCGCAGGCCGTAGACCACCAGGTACATGCCCACTGAAAACACCACGATCTGCCAGGGCGCGTCCCGGAGCACCCGGCGCGTGCTGATGCAGGATCCGCGCGCCGCCACCGCCAGCAAGAGGGCCGCGCCGGCAGCCGCGACGGCGCTGACCGGCACGCCCAGGGGCTCCAGGCCGAAAAAACCGATCAGCAGCAGCGCCAGCACCACCCATCCGGCGCGAAAGGTGGCCGGGTCCCGGATGGCATCGGCGGGCCGCTGGAGCCGGGCCAGGTCATAGGTCGCGGGGATGTCACGCCGAAAGAACAGCATCAGCATCGCCAGGCTGGCAAGCACCGAGGCGATGTTGACCGGCACCATCACCGAGGCGTATTCATTGAAGCCGATGCCAAAGAAGTCGGCCGACACGATGTTGACCAGGTTGGACACGATCAGCGGCAGGCTGGCCGTATCGGCAATGAAACCCGCCGCCATCACGAAGGCCAGGGTGGCAGCCGGCGAAAAGCCCAGCGCCACCAGCATGGCCATCACGATGGGCGTGAGGATCAGGGCCGCGCCATCGTTGGCAAACAGTGCCGACACCGCCGCCCCGAGCAGCACGATCAAGGCAAACAGCCGGGTGCCCCGGCCCCCTCCCCAGCGCGCGAAGTGCAGCGCCGCCCATTCGAAGAAGCCGGCCTCGTCGAGCAGCAAGCTGATGATGATCACCGCCACGAAGGTGGCCGTGGCGTTCCACACGATGCCCCAGACCACCGGGATATCGGCCACATGCACGACGCCCAGCAGCAGCGCCACGCCCGCGCCCAGCGAAGCGCTCCAGCCGATTCCCAGGCCGCGCGGCTGCCAGATGACCAGGACCAGGGTAAAGACAAAAATCAGGGCGGCGGTAAGCATGGTGCTGGAGTGCAAAGGAGAAAAAGCCTGCGTTCTTCAACAAGGGCACGGGTCGATTGTGCTTGGACCAGCCCACCCGCTCAGCAAGACAACCTGAACAAGTCATTGCCCATGCCAGGACACAGCGCATTAACATATGCCAAAACCGAATATCGAAGCCTCTATGATCCATCTCAAGCATGAATAATCTCCTGGAACTTCACCAGATCGCGGCCTTTCGGGCTGTGATGTCCCATGGCGGGATCACCGTCGCCGCAAGCGCGCTGGGACGCTCGCAATCGGTCGTCACGCGCCATATCCAGGACCTGGAGGCCAAGATCGGCTTTGCGCTGTTCGAGCGCGAAGGCCGCGGCGTCGTGCCCACCGCGCGCGGGCGGCTGTTCCATGCGGAAGTCGAGCGCCATCTCGCGGGGCTCGAGCGGCTGACGGCGATTGCGCAAGCCATCCGTGAGGGCGCGCCCGCCGCGTTCGACATCGCCGCCATTCCCGCGTTTACCTCCGGCGTGCTGCCCCAGGCCATGGCCCGCATGGCGCCTATCGCGAGCATGCCGCTGCATTTGCGCGCGCTGGGCGGCGAGGAAGTCACAGCCCAGGTGCGCGAGCATCTGTGCGACATCGGCTTTTGCAGCCTGCCGGTGCTCGGGCCCGGCCTGCAGGTGCACTGGGCCGTGGAGGTCGACTGCGTCGCCGTGCTGCGCGCCGACCACCCGCTGGCGGCGCAGGCGCAGCTGCCGCTCGAGGCGCTGCGCGGCGAGCGCCTGATCACTACCGCCAACCCCTACCGGCAGCGCCGCCATGTGGATGACGCGCTGCAAGCCGCCGGCGTGCCGCGCGGCACGCCGTTGGACACCAACACCTCGTTCACCGCCATGGCCGCGGTGCGCGCCGGGCTGGGCATCGCGCTGATCGAGCCGCTGTCGCCCACCGGCTCGCCCGTCGAAGGCCTGGTGCAGCGGCCGCTGGCGCAGCGCCTGCCGTTTCGCTATGGCGTCGTGACCCGCAGCGGCTTCACGCTGCCCGCGCACCTGCAGGAATTGATCACCCATGTCGCCGATGTGCTGCAGCAGAGCGTTCCGTCCTGCAGCGTGCTGCCGGTCGCGCGCAACGATTTGAGGGCAGTATGAGCCTGCACGCACTTGAAACCCGTCTGCGCGAAGAACTCGCGCTGCTCAATCTGCCGGCCAAGCCCTGGCTCACGCCGCGCCCGGGCGTGCGCGATGTGCTGATCGTTGGCGCCGGCCTGTCGGGTCTGTGCGCCGCGGCCGCGCTGCAGTTCCTCGGGGTCGCGGACGTGGAAATCCTCGACCGTGCGCCCGCCGGTCTGGAAGGCCCGTGGCTCACCTCGGCGCGCATGAACACGCTGCGCACGCCCAAGGAGACCCCCGGTCCGGCGCTGGGCGTGCCCTCTCTCACGCCGCGTGCCTGGTACGAGGCGCGCTTTGGCGCCGCGGCCTGGGACACGGTAGAGCGCATTCCGCGCAGCACCTGGATGGAATACCTGGTGTGGTACCGCCGCGTGCTCGATCTGCCGGTGCACAACGGCGTTGCGGTGCAGTCGATCGTGCCGCGCGCGGACGGGTTGGTCGCAGTCCAGACCGATGCCGAGAGCGAGCCGCTGCTCGCGCGCCGCGTGATCCTGGCGACCGGGCTGGACGGCCTGGGCGCGCCCTTCGTGCCGGCCCAGGCCCAGGGCGTGGACCGGCGCTTCTGGGCGCACTCGTCCGATGCGCTCGATGCGCAGCAGCTGCGCGGCAAGCGCATTGCGGTGGTTGGCGCCGGCGCCTCGGCCATGGACAACGCCGCCTTTGCGCTCGAAGCCGGCGCCGCCTCGGTCGACCTGCTGGTGCGCCGCGCCGCAATGCCCCGCGTGGACAAGTTCAGCGGTGTGGGCAGCCGCGGCATGGCGCATGGCTTCCAGGCCCTGCCGCTGCCCACGCGCGCCGCCGTCTTCGCGCTCGACCAGCAGGCCCAGCTGCCCGCGCCGCGCGCCAGCGTGCTGCGGGTGTCGCGCCATGCGAATGCGCGCTTTCATTTCAGCTGCCCGATCACGCACATGGCTGAGCGCGATGAAACCGTGGAGCTGACGACGCCGCGCGGCACGGCGCGCTTCGACTACGTGATTTTCGCGACCGGCTTCACGGTCGATGCCACGCAGCGCCCCGAGCTGGCCGCCATCGCGCCGCACCTGCTGCTGTGGCGCGACCTGCAGCAGCAGCCGGGCCTGAACCCGGTGCTGGGCCCGGCTTTCGAGCTGCAGGCCCGTACGCCCGGCGCCTGCCCAGGGCTGGACCATGTCCATGCCTTCAATTTCGCGGCTGTCGCCACCCACGGCAAGCTGACCAGCGGCATTCCGTCCATTGGCGAGGGCGCCAGCCGCCTGGCCCAGGGGCTGGTCGCGAGCCTGTTTGCCGAGGACCAGGACGAATTCCTGGCGCGCTTTGCCGCCTACGACACGCCCGAGCTGCTCGGCGACGAATGGACCGAGGCCGCCATGCTGGCCACCACCGAACTCCCGGAACAGGAAACGCTGTGAGCACCTCCCCCACCTTGCAAGTCTTCTACGGCATCTCCAGCCCCTGGGCCTATTTCGGCGCGCAGCGCGCGCAGGCCATTGCCCGGCGCCACGGCGCGCGCCTGGTGCTGCGGCCGATCCGCATCATCGAGGCCAATGGCGGCATTCCGCTGCGCACCCGGCTGCAGCCGCGCCAGGACTACCACGCGCTCGAACTCGCGCGCTGGCGTGATTTCCTGGGCATCCCGCTGAACCTGCGCCCGCGCTTCTACCCCTGCCGCACCATCGAGATCGCCGCCAAGGCCGTGATCGCGCTGCAGCAGGCCGGCCTCGACGCGCCCGCCTTCTCCTTTGCCGTGCAGCAGGCGCTGTGGGCGCAGGACCGCGATATCGCCGACCTCGACACGCTCAGAAGCATTGCCCAGGAGCACGGCGGTGCGGCCGCCGCGGCGCTGGTGCAGGAAATCTCTCCCGCTGACATCGAAGCGCAGTGGCAGGCCAACCTCGCCGATGCCGAGATTCTGGGCATCTTCGGCACGCCGACCTATGTGGTCGACGGCGAGCTGTTCTGGGGCCAGGACCGGCTCGATTTCGTGGACCGCAAGCTCTCTTCCCTCACCCAACCTTCCTGACCGCCATGGACATCACCCCCACCCCGGCCTCGACCGCCCTGCACGAGCGCTCCATCGTCATCGACGCGCTGCACACCTGCAACTGGAGCCGCGAGATCTTCGAGGAGGCGCGCACCGCCGGCATCACCGCGCTCAACGCCTCCAATGTGCTGTGGGAGAACTTCCGCGAGGGCATTGCCGAGGTGTCGGCCTGGAAGCGCCGCTTCGAGGAAAACGCCGACCTGATCCTGCCCGTGAAGACCGTGGCCGACATCCACCACGCCAAGGCCAGCGGCAAGACCGGCATCATCCAGGGCTGGCAGAACACCTCCCCGCTCGAGGACCGGCTGGAATTCGTCGAGATCTTCAAGGACCTGGGCGTGGGCATCATGCAGCTGACCTACAACACCCAGAACTACTCGGGCTGCGGCTACCTCGAGCCCACCGATGGCGGCTTGACCGGCTTCGGGCGCGAGGTGGTCGACGAGATGGCGCGCGTGGGCGTGCTGTGCGACCTGAGCCATGTCGGCGACAAGACCTCGGCCGATGTCATCGCCTATTCGAAAAAGCCCGTCGCCATCACCCATGTGCTGCCGCGCGCGCTGCACGACGTCAAGCGCAACAAGTCCGACGATCTGTTCCTGGCCTGCGCGGAAAAAGGCGGCGTGATCGGCACCAGCTTCTTCTCGCCAGGGCTCCAGGCCGGCAACGACTCCACCGTGCACGACGTGCTCGACGCGATGGAATACGTGATCGAGCTGGTCGGCGAGGACCATGTGGGCGTGGGCACCGACTACAGCCAGGGCCATGCGCGTCCGGGCCCGTGGCTGCTCTGGGCCAACCGCGACAAGGGCACGGCCCGCACGCTGACCGAATTCGGCTCGGTGAAGATCAACAAGCCCGCGGGCGTGGCCAAACTGCACCAGCTGCCCAACCTCACGGCCGCCATGCTGGAGCGCGGCTGGAGCGAGCAACGCATCGCCAAGCTGCTCGGCGGCAACTGGCTGGGCCTGCTGCAGCGTGTCTGGGGCGGCTGAGACACGGCACATTATCTGAAAGTATCTGACATGAAACATCTCTCCCAACTCGCCGCCGGCCTGGCGCTGGCCCTCGCGGTCGGCTCCGCCATGGCGCAGGCCGCCTATCCGAACCGCCCGATCAAGCTGGTCGTGCCCTTCCCGCCCGGACAGTCGTCCGATATCCTGATGCGCATCGTCGGCGAGCAGGTCGGCGCCAAGCTGGGCCAGCCGGTGGTGATCGACAACCGCCCGGGCGCCGGCGGCGTGATCGGCACGCAGTTCGTCAGCAGCCAGCCGGCCGACGGCTACACGCTGCTGATGGGCGGCAGCGGGCCGATGACCATCTCACCGACGCTGCAGCCGGCTGTGGCGAAATACGACGCCGTGAAGAACTTCAGCCCCGTGGTGGGCGTGGCGCGCATTGCCCAGGTCATCGTGGTGCCCGTCGCCTCGCCGCTGCGCAGCCTCGCCGACCTGGTGAACGCGGCGAAGAAGAGCCCGGGCACCGTCACCTTCGGCTCGTCGGGCAACGGCACCACCCAGCACCTGTTCATGGAAATGCTGGCCTCGGCCGCGCAGGTCAAGCTCGCGCATGTGCCCTACAAGGGCTCGGCCCCGGCGCTCAACGACCTGATGGGCGGCCAGATCGCCACCATGTCGGACACCATCACCGCGATGCTGCCGCTGATCCGCGCCGGCAAGGTGCGCCCGATTGCCGTCACCTCGGGCAAGCGCTGGCCGACGCTGGCCGAAGTGCCGACGGTGGCCGAACAGGGCTACCCGGGCTTCTCGGCCGAAGGCTGGATCTCGGTGCTCGCGCCCCCGGGCACGCCGGCCGAGATCGTGCAGCAGCTCGAGACCGCCATCCAGCAGGCGCTGCAGGACGATGCCGTGCGCAGCAAGTTCTCCGAGCTCGGCTTCCTGGAGCTCAAGCTCGACCATGTGCAGCTGCGCGACTTCCTGCAGTCGGAAAGCGCGAAGTTCCGCAAGGTGATCGAGACGGCTGGCGTCAAGGTCGATTGACGGCCCGCGCGCGCGGCTACTGCCAGCGCCGGCGCGGCCTCGTCGCCGCGGCCTTATCATCGGCCCCTGCTCCGCACCCATGATCCTGCGCCTTCGCCCCCTTCTGCTCCAATGCCTGCTGCTGGCCGTATGTTTCCATGCGGCCTTCGGCGTGGCGCGGCACGAGGCGCAGCATCTGCTGGGGATGCTTTCCGGGTCGGCGCAGACTGCGTACCAGCAGCCCCTGCCCGCGCCCTCCGGCAGTGAGCACGGGCAGCACCATGCGACAGACAGCCTGTGTGCCTGGTGCGCTGCCTATGCGACGCAGCTCGCTCCCGAACAGGCCAGCGCCGGCTTTGCTCCTGCGCCCCTGACGGGTACCCTGCGGCACCTCGACGCCGCCACCGCCCTGCCCGCCCAGCCCGCGCGCTGGGCCTTTGGCAACCGCGACCCGCCCGCCTTGCTGGGCTGATACCTCCGCGCGATGCGCGCTGCACCCCCTCGGGGCGGCGCTCCATCGCCTGTATTGGTTTTCGCGTCCACCGCCTCATGGGGCGGTGCAGGCGCCTGCAAGCTTTTTCATGCCTTTGACTTTTTTCCCTACCGCGCTGGCTTCTGCCGCCGCGGCAATGCGGGGTCGCGCCCTGGCCACCTGCTTATGACGCGCGACTTCCTCCCTCTCAATCGCCGCCAGGCAATGCAGACCGCAGCCACCAGCCTGGCGCTGGCCTGCGGCGCGGCGCGCGCCCAGTCCACCGACCCGGCATCCGTCATGATCGTCGGCCCCTGGGAGATCAGCGGCCTGGCGCCGGCCAGCAGCGGCCATGTGTTTTCGCGCCTGCAGATCACCGAGACGCTGCTGGGCGCGCACGATGACGGCAGCCCGGCGCCGGCGCTGGCCGAGCGCTGGACGGTGTCGCCCGATGGCCTCGAATGGCGCTTTTTCCTGCGCCCCGCGGCGCGCTTCCATGACGGCACGCCCGTCACCGTGGCCGCGGTGCTCACCTGCCTGCAGGCGGCGCGCAAGCCGCCCTCGCTGCTGGCGCAGGCGCCGATCGCGGCGCTGCAGGCCGAAGGCGCGCGCACGGTGCTGATCCGCCTGTCCACGCGCCACGCCGGCCTGCTGGCGCGGCTGGCGCACAGCAGCACCATGGTGCTTGCGCCGTCCAGCTTCGACGCCAGCGGCAAGGTGGTGGCCATCGTCGGCAGCGGGCCGTACCGGATAGAGGCGCTGCGCCCGCCGCAGTCGGTCGCAGCCGTGGCATTCGACGGCTACGACGGAGCGCGCCCGGCGATCGAAGCGGTGCGCTACCTGGCCGTCGGGCGCTCGGAGACGCGCGCGCTGATGGCCGAAAGCGGCCAGGCCGACCTGGCCTATGGGCTCGACCCGATCAGCCTCACGCGGCTGGCGCGGCGCGGCCAGCTGCAGATCGAGGCCGTCACCTTGCCGCGCACCGCGGTCATCAAGGTCAACGCCGGCCTGCCCGCGCTGCGCGACCCGCGCGCGCGCCAGGCGCTGAGCCTGGCCATCGACCGCGTGGGGATTGCCAAGGCCCTGCTGCGCGACGGCGAGCTGGCTGCGACCCAGCTGTTCCCGCCCTCGCTGGCCCTCTGGCACGACCCCGGGCTGCCGCCGCTGCACCACGACCCCGAAGCGGCTGCACGCCTGCTGCACGCGGCTGGCTGGCGCCGCGGCGCTGGCGGTCTGCGCGATGGCGCGGGGCAGCCGCTGCGCCTGTCGCTGCGCAGCTATATCGACCGGCCCGAGCTGCCGGTGATCGCCACCGCGCTGCAGGAGCAGTGGCGCCAGGCCGGCATCGCCGTCGAGGTGCTGATCGGCAACTCGGGGGACATTCCGCGCACCCACCGCGACGGCACGCTGGAGCTGGCGCTGATGGCGCGCAACTACGGCTCGGTGCCCGATCCCACGATGGGCCTGCTGCAGGACTTCGCGCCCGAGGGCAGCGACTGGGGCGCGATGGGCTGGCGCGACGCGCGCATGGCCCAGGCGCTGGCGGAGCTCGCGCGCGGGGGCGCCGCGCCCGAGCGCACCACCGCGCTGCGCCGCGAGGTCACTGCCGCGCTGCAGCACGGCCTGCCGGTGATCCCCGTGGCGTGGTACCGCCAGCAAGTGACCGTCGGCCCGCGCCTGAGCGGTGTCAGCCTCGACGCGCTCGAGCGCTCCTATCGCCTGAGCGCCATGGAATGGAAGAAAAAATGAGTCCCCTGCGTTTGAAATCCTCTACCTGGGGCGGCCTGCTGCTGCGTCGCCTGTTCCAGATCGCCGCGCTCGTGGTGCTTGTCGGCACGCTGTGCTTCATCATGGCGCGCGCCCTGCCGGGCGACATCGCCACACGCATTGCCGCGGGGCGCTACGGCTATGACATGGTCAGCAACGCCGCGGCCGACGCGCTGCGCGCCGAGCTCGGCCTGGACCGCCCCGCCTGGCAGGCCCTGCTGCAGTGGCTGGGCGACATCGCGCGCCTGGATCTGGGCCGCTCGGTCGTGTCGGAGGCGCCGGTGCTGGCCGAGGTGGTCCACTTGCTGGGCAACACGCTGCAGCTGACGCTTGCGGCCGTGCTCGTGGCGGCGGCGATCGGCCTGCCGCTGGGCATCCGTGCGGGCCTGCGCCCCGGCGGCTGGGTCGACCGGCTTACGCTGGCGATGGCCGTCGTGCTGCGTGCCATGCCGCCCTTTCTGCTGTCGGTGGTGTTGATGCTGCTGGTCGCCGTGCAGATGGGCGTGCTGCCCGTGGCCGGCGACCACAGCCACGCGAGCATCGTGCTGCCGGCGCTGACGCTGGGCTTGACGCTGGGCGCCGGGCTCGCACGGGTGGCCGCGGCCGCCATGCGCGAAGCCGCGGCCTCGCCCTCCTTCGAGTTCGCGCGCACCAAGGGCCTGTCGGACCGGCAGGCGCTGCTGCGCCACGGCCTGCGCCAGGCGGCGCTGCCGGTGACCGCCTATCTGGGCGTGCAGGCGGTGTTCCTGGTCGAAGGGGCGCTGGTCGTGGAGACGCTGTTTGCCTGGCCGGGCATCGGCCATGCGCTGGTGCATGCGGTGTTTGGCCGCGACGTGCCGATGATCCAGGGCACGGCGCTGTGCATGGGCCTGTTGTTCGTGCTGTTCAACCTGCTGGTCGATGCCGCCTGCCTGGGCCTGGACCCGCGCCGCCGCGCGCTGGCCAAGGGAGCCGCAGCATGAGCGCCGCCCTGCACCTTCCCCTGCTGCTCGAGCGCCAGCAGCGCCAGCGCAGCCAGCGCCGGCGCATTGGCCTGTCCCTGCTGGCCGCGGTGTTCCTGTTTGCGTTCGTGGGCCCGCTGCTCCTGACCGCGGATCCCGCCTTCCAGACGCTGCCTGACAGCCTGGCCGCGCCTGGCGCGCGCTACTGGCTGGGCGCCGATGTGCTCGGCCGCGATGTGCTTGCGCGCCTGGCGCACGCGGCGCGGCTGTCGATCGGCCTGGCGCTGCTCGCGGCCCTCACGGCCGCCGTGCCCGGCGTGCTGCTGGGCGTCACGGCCTCCTGGCGCGGCGGCCGCACGGAACGCTCGCTGGTGATGCTGGCCGATGCCGTGATGTCGGTGCCCGGCCTGCTGCTGGTATTGCTGTTCTCGGCGCTCGCGCCCGGGCAGCACTGGGCGCTGTACGTGGGCCTGTCGCTGTCGCTGTGGGTCGAGTATTTCCGCGTCAGCCGCGCCGCGAGCCGGCCGGTGCTCGCGGGCGACGCCGTGCAGGCCTCGCGCCTGCTGGGCCTGGGGCCTATATATGTGCTGCGCCGCCACCTGCTGCCCGCGCTCGCGCCCGTGCTTGGCACCTTGCTGGCGTTCAGCGCCGCGCAGGCGGTGCTCGCGCTCGCGGCGCTGGGCATCAGCGGCGTGGGCCTGCAGCCACCGACGGCCGAGCTGGGCCTGATGATGATCGAATTCATGCCGCATTACGAGGAAGCGCCCTGGCTGATCGCCGCGCCCGTGGGGGTCTTGATGACATTGGTGCTGGGCATGATGCTGCTGACCGGCGATGGAGAAATTGCATGAATGATTCCCCGTTGCTGGCCGTCGACGGCCTGAGCGTCCATATCGGCAGCCGCACGCTGCTGCACGAACTGTCCTTTGCGCTGCGCCCCGGCGAGGCCCTGACCCTGCTGGGCGAGAGCGGCGCCGGCAAATCCCTGCTGGCGCAGGCGGTGATGGGCAATCTGCCGGATGCATTGCAGGCGCGCGGGTCGGTGCTGCTGGACGGCCAGCGCAGCCGCGCGCAGGACCATGCGGCGCGCCGCAAGCGCTGGGGGCGCGATCTGGCGCTGCTGCCGCAGGAGCCGGCGCAGGCGCTCGACCCGCTGGTGCGCCTGGCGCCGCAGTGGCATGAAACCCACCAGCTGGTGCGCGGCATCGACCCCGCAGCGGCGCGGGCCGCGACCCACGCCGGGCTTGAAGCCGCGGGGCTGGCCCACGCCGGCGAACGCTATCCCTGGCAGCTCTCGGGCGGCATGGCGCAGCGCGCCGCCGCGGGCATCGCCATGGCCGGCGGCGCGCGCATCCTGCTGGCCGACGAGCCGACCAAGGGGCTGGACGCGGCCTGGTGCGACAGCACCGTGCGGCTGATGCAGCAGGTGCAGCACGCGGGCGGCTGCGTCGTCGTCATCACCCACGACCTGCGCGTGGCCCAGGCGCTGGGCGGGCGCGTGATGGTGCTGCGCCAGGGCGAGGTGGTCGAGCAAGGCGACACCGAGGCCGTGCTGCGCGCGCCCGCCCATGCGTTCACGCGCGCGCTGATCGCTGCCGACCCCGCGCGCTGGCCCGTGCGGGCCGCGCCACCGGCCGGCGCGCCCCTCGTCGAAGCCCGAAACCTGCGCAAGGGATTTGGCGCGCAGAAGATCTTCGACGGCCTGGCGCTGCAAGTGCGCGCCGGTGAACGCCTGGCGGTGCAGGGCCCGAGCGGCACGGGCAAGAGCACGCTGGGCAATCTGCTGCTGGGATTGCTGCCGCCCGACGCCGGCACGGTGCAGCGCGCCGCGGGCTTGGCCCCCACAGCCTTCCAGAAGCTCTACCAGGATCCGGTCGCGTCCTTTGCGCCGCAGATCAGCCTGGAGCAGTCGCTGCGCGACGCCGCAGGGCGCCATGGCGCGGCCTGGCCCGAGGTCGAGCAGCGGCTGCAGCGCCTGGGCGTGCACGGCGAGCTGCTGCGCCGACGCCCGGCGGGTGTCTCGGGCGGCGAGCTCCAGCGCATCGCCCTGGTGCGGGTGCTGACGGCACGCCCGGCGCTGCTGTTTGCCGACGAGCCGACCTCCCGGCTCGATCCGGTCACGCAGCGCCAGGGCATGGAGGTGCTGCTCGATGCGATGGAGGAAAGCGGCGCCGCGCTGCTGCTGGTGACCCACGACGAGGACATTGCCCGGTCGATCGGGGGCAGCACGCTGCGGCTGCGGCCGGCCGTGTAGGCGGGAGCGCAATGAAGCGGGAGCTGGCATGAATTTCGCTGCTCCCGCTGCAACCGCTCCTTTCCTCCCGCCAGGCCTACCCCATGAACATGAAATCCCGCCCGACACAGCAACCGCTTCCCGCCATGGCACGCCGTGACATGCTGGGAAAGATCGCCGCCTTTGCTGCCATCGGGGCCCTTGGCGCCGGCGCGCAGAGCGTGCGTGCGCAGGCCTATCCGAACCGCGCAATCAAGATGGTCGTCGCCTACCCGCCCGCGGGCGCGACCGACATCCTGGCGCGCCTGGTGGGCCAGAAGATCGGCGACCGGCTCGGCCAGTCGGTGGTCATCGACAACAAGCCCGGCGCGGGCAGCACGCTGGGAATGGACATCGCCGCGCGCGCCACGCCCGATGGCTACAACGCCTTTCTCTGCGCCGTGACGACCCAGGCGATTGCCAGCCACCTCTATCCCAACGCCAAGTCCGAACTGCAGCGCCACTTCGTTCCCGCGGCGCTGATCGCCAGTGCGCCGCATGTTCTGGTCGTCAACAACGAGGTGCCGGCGCGCACGATGGGCGAGTTCGCGCAGTGGCTCAAGGCCCACCACAAGAGCGTCAACTACGCCTCCCAGGGCATGGGCACCCTGTCCCATCTCGAGTCGGAACTGCTGTGCCAGCACCTGGGCGTCAAGCCCACGCACACGCCGTACAAGGGCAGCTCGGGCGCGGTGACCGACCTGCTGTCGGGCACGGTGTCGTTCATGTTCGACAGCGTCGCGGCCTCGATGCCGCTGGTGAAGTCGGGCAAGCTGCGCGCCATTGCCGTGGCGTCGTCGAGCCGCGTTCCCGCCATGCCCGAGCTGCCGACGGTGGCGCAGGCGGGCATTCCGGGCTATGAGGTCGACAACTGGTTCGGCATCTACCTGCCCGCCGGATCCCCGCCCGAAGCCGTCGCGGCGATTTCCAAGGCCACGCTGGAGGTGCTGCGCGACCCGGCCGTGGTGGAGAGCCTCGTGCAAAAGGGCTATATCGTCACGCCGGGCGACGCGGCCCAGCTCGACCAGCGCGCAAGGCAGGACTATGCTCGCTGGACCACGGTCATGAAGGGCCTGGAAATCACCACCGGATGAAAGCGAATACCTGATGCCAGCAGCCAAAGCCAGCGGCGCCGAAAGCCGCGGCGAGAGCCCCACCATCCACGGAAAGACGCTGCGCCAATGGGCCGAGTCCCATCCGCTGGTCCCCTCCATGGTGCAGGGCGCGCCGGTGTTGTGGCTCAACCCCAAGATGGTGCCGTTTGCGCAGGCGCTCGAAGACATCGATCTGGGCGCGCACGACATCGCCGAGGCCCAGGCACGGCTGCAGCGCTTTGCCCCGTACCTGGCCCAGGCATTTCCCGAGGTGAAGAACAGCGGCGGCATCATCGAGTCCGAAGTGCGCGAAGTGCCCCGGCTGGCGGCCGCCATTGCCGAGCGCTACGGCGTGCCGGCGCCCGAACGCCTGCTGGTGAAGCTCGACAGCCATCTGCCGATCTCCGGCTCGGTCAAGGCGCGCGGCGGCATCTACGAGGTGCTTTTCCATGCCGAGCGGCTGGCGCAAAAAGCCGGGCTGCTCGCGCCGGGCGACAGCTACGAGAAGCTCGCGGAGCCAGCTGCCAGGGAATTGTTCTCCCGGCATGGCGTGGTCGTGGGCTCGACCGGCAATCTGGGCCTGTCCATCGGCATTGCCGCTGCCAAGCTGGGCTTTGCGGCCACCGTACACATGTCGGCCGACGCACGCGCCTGGAAGAAGGCCAAGCTGCGCGCGCATGGCGTGAATGTCGTCGAGCACGCGGGCGACTATGGCCTGGCCGTCGAACAGGGCCGCCGGGAAAGCGAGCAGGACCCGGCCAGCTACTTTGTCGATGACGAGAACTCGCGCGCCTTGTTCCTGGGCTACGCGGTGGGCGGCCTGCGCCTCAAGCAGCAGCTCGATGCGATGGGCATTGCGGTGAGTGCCGAAGCACCGCTGGTGGTCTACCTGCCCTGCGGCGTCGGCGGCGGCCCGGGTGGCATTGCCTTTGGGCTCAAGAGCGCGTTTGGCGACCATGTCCACTGCGTCTTTGCCGAGCCCACCGAGTCGCCCTGCATGCTGCTGGGCCTGTACACCGGCCTGCACGAGGGCGTCGCGGTGGGCGATTTCGGCATCAGCAACCACACTGCCGCCGATGGCCTGGCCGTCGGGCGCCCGTCCGGCTTTGTCGGCCGGTCCATGCAGCGCATGATCGGCGCCGTGTACTCGCTGACCGATGACGAGATGTTTGCCTTGCTGCACCTGGCGCATGTGAGCGAAGGCATCCAGCTGGAGCCTTCGGCGCTGGCCGGTGCGCCTGGCTTTGCAAGGCTCGCCCAAGAGAAGGATCCCCTGGGAATCCCGGCGCACGCCTGGAGCCATGCCACGCATGTGATCTGGGCCACGGGCGGCGGCATGGTGCCGAAGGACGAATACGAAAAGTATCTGTCCCAAGGCGCCCGCGCCAGTGCGGCGGGGGCGCCAGGGCCCCTCAAAGAATGACGTAGAACTTGCGCAAGGTGGACTTCACGGTCCACGTGCCCAGGGTGTTGGGCGAAAACACCAGCGTGTCGCCGGCGGTGAACTCGATGTGCTCGCCGTCCACCGTGGTGAAGCTCGCCTCGCCCGCGAGGATATGCATGATCTCGCCTTCCTTGATCGTGCGCTCGAAGCTGCCGGGCTCGGACTCCCAGACGCCGAGGTCGACGCCTTCCTTGCCGGGCATCTGGAAGTCGACGCCCGCGCGCGGCGCCAGGCCCGGGGCGTCCAGCGGCGTCAGCGCGAGGGAAAGAAGCGAAGCGTTGGTGAATTTCTGGATGCTCATGGCGTCGGTGGAAGAGTGAAGAAAACAAGGGAGGTCGGAATGCCGGGAGCGCAGACGCCCCGGCGCAGGAATCGGTTCAATATCCTCTGGACCGGTCGAGCAGGTGCAGCGGCGCCTCGCCGCGCGTGAGGGCGGCCATCGCCTGCGCCGCCTGGCGGGCCTTTTCCCGGCGCGAGGGCGTGGCCGCGCTGTGCGGGGTCACGATGACCTGCGGATGGTCCCAGAAGGGCGACTCGGCGCCCAGCGGCTCGTGCTCGAACACATCGAGCACGGCAGAGGCCAGCTGGCCACTGTCCAGCGCCGCCAGCAGATCCGCCTCCACCACATGCGCGCCGCGCCCCACATTGATCAGGCTGGCGCCGCGCGGCAGCTGCGCGAGCAGCGCCGCGTCGACGATGCCGCGCGTGGCCTGCGTGTCCGGCAGCAGGCACACCAGGATATCGGTGGAGGCCAGGAACGCGCCCAGTTCCCCGGCGCCAGCGTAAGACGCCACACCGTCGATGGACTTGCGCGTCTGGGACCAGCCCGACACCTGGAAACCCAGCGTGCGCACATAGCGCGCGGCCTGCGCGCCCAATGCGCCCAGCCCCATGATGCCGACCCGCACCTCCGAGGCCAGCCGGGTCGCCACGACCTCTTCCCAATGCCGGCGGCGCTGCTGCGCGAACATGCGCGGCACGGCTTTTTGCACCAGCAGGCAGGACATGCCGATGAACTCGGCCATGCGCTGCTGCGTTTCCTGGGGAACCATGCGCACGATGGGCAGGGACGGCGGCAGCGCGGGGTCGCAAAGGATATGGTCGACGCCCGCCGAGCTGCTCAGCACCGCGCGCAGCCGGGGGTAGCGCGCCAGACGCCCGGCCTCGGGCTGCCACACCAGCGCATATTCGACCTGCGCCGGATCGACCTCGGGGTCGTCCCAGCCCCGGACCTCCACGGCCGGCGAGAACTCGGCAAACAGGGCCTGCCATTCGGCCAGGGCGGCAAGCCCGCCCGATTTGACCAGGAGAACGGGACGGGAGGATAGAGAGCTGGAAGGAGGCATGGGCTAGCGGGGAGGGTTGAACTGGCTGCTCAGCGCCAGCATGGGGCGGCGCAGCGTGACATCGAAAGGATTGAGGCGCTCGCCGATGTATCGGGCATCGCGCTTGAGCATCTCGACGACCATAGGCAGCCGGTCGTCGACCAGGCGCGACTGGATGGTGCCCACGCTGATCGAGGCCACGGCAACGCCTTCCTGGTTCAGGATCGGCACGCCGACGCCGGCCATGCCCTCGAGCAGCCCGGTGGAGCGCGAGGCGTAGCCGAGCTCGCGCACCCGCGCGACCTCGGTGCGCAGGTAGACCTCGTCGTAGGGGCCCATCTCGCCGATGCGCGGCAGGTTGTGGCGAATGACTTCCTCGCGCTCGCCTTCGGGCAGGAAGGCCAGGATGGTCAGCGCCGCCTGCCCCACGCCCAGCGGCACGCGCCCGCCGATGTCGCCGGAGAACGACCGGATCGGGATCGGGCCGTCGACGCGGTCGACGCAGACCGCATCGAAGCCGGTGCGCACCAGCAGGAAGATCGTGTCGCCCAGGCTCGCGCACAGCCGCAGCAGCGCCGGGCGGCAGATGTCGCGCAGCGCGCTGGCGTTGCCGGCCTTGGCGGCCAGCGAAAAGAAATCCAGCGCGAGCCGGTAGTGCTTGTCGCGCTCGTTTTGCTCGACCATGCCCTCGGCCGCAAGCGATTGCAGCAGGCGGTGGGTCGTGGTGGCGGTGAGCCCCAGCTGCTCGGCCAGCTGCGTCACGCGCACGCCCTTGGCTGGTGCCTGGGCCAGGGCCCGCAGCACCATGAAGGTGCGCTGGACCCCGCTCGTTGCACCTTTATCTTCACCCATCAGATTCCTCCTGGCGAAATCATTGACCGCTCAATTGCAAATTCAATTTCTCTGAGCGGAATAAAACAAAAAATTCTTTCGGAAGTGTAGCACTGCGCTAGCGCTTGACACAGAATCTGGACGCATATCGAAATGCGACTTTTGCGCTTCCCCCTGTTGTCCCACCGCCCCACCACAGAACGCCATGTCATTCCTCGAACTCAAGAACCTCACCAAGTCCTACGGTGACAACTGCGTCGTATCGAACGTCAACCTTTCGGTGGAAAAGGGGGAGTTCATCTCCCTGCTCGGGCCCTCGGGCTGCGGCAAGACGACCACGCTGCAGATGATCGCGGGCATCACCGATGTGACCTCGGGCGCCGTGGTGCTCGACGGACGCGACATTACCCGCGCCAAGCCCAACACGCGCGGCCTGGGCGTGGTGTTCCAGACCTATGCGCTGTTCCCGCACATGACGGTGGAGCAGAACGTGAGCTTTGGCCTGGAGATGCGCAAGGTGCCCGCGGCCGAGCGCGCCGGGCTGATCAAGGAAGCGCTGGCGCTGGTGCATCTGGACAAATACGCCGAACGCTACCCGCGCGAGCTCTCGGGCGGCCAGCGCCAGCGCGTGGCATTGGCGCGCGCGCTGGTCATCAAGCCGCCGGTGCTGCTGCTCGACGAGCCGCTGTCGAACCTGGACGCCAAGCTGCGCGAGGAAATGCAGTTCGAGCTGCGCCAGATCCAGCGCCAGGTCGGCACCACGACCATCATGGTCACGCACGACCAGAGCGAAGCGATGTCGGTCAGCGACCGCGTGGTGGTCATGGAAGCGGGCCGCGTGACGCAGATCGACCGCCCGGTCGATGTCTACGAGCATCCGCAGAACCTGTTCATCTCGACCTTTGTCGGCAAGGCCAATCTGCTGCAGGGACGTGCCGTGCAGGTCAGCGGCGCCGATCTGACATTCGGCGTCGGCCCGATCGAAGTGCGCTGCAGCCCCAAGGCCAGCCACGGCACGGCGGCCGGCGCGCACGCCACGCTGGCGATCCGGCCTGAAAAGATCCGCCTGCGCCCCACGGGGCAAGGCCGCTTCGATGCCCAGGTCAAGGAGCGCTTTTTCCTCGGCAACCAGTGGATGCACCGGCTCGACTCCCCGGTCGGCGAGCTGCTGGTCGTGAGCATGAACGACGGCGCCGAGCCGGTCGACGTGGGGCACAGCGTCGGCATCGACTGGAACGACAGCAACGTGCGCCTGGTCGGCACGCATTGAAAGGACACAAGCCAATGAACCGAACTTCCTTTCGACGCCTGCCCTGGCTGATGGTGGCGCCGGCGCTGCTGCTGTTCCTGGGCCTGCTGATCGCACCGCTTTTGATGACGGTGGGGCTGTCCTTCAACGAATTCGATCTCCAGCTGGGCCCGCAGGCCGGCACCTTCACGCTCGAGCACTACAAGGCGCTGGTATCCGACTCTTTCTTCCTGGAGATCTTCTGGCGCACCTGCTGGATCTCGGCGGTGGTCACTTTGCTGTGCATCTGCATCGGCGCGCCGCAGGCCTATATCCTCAGCCGCATGGGCAGCCCCTGGCGCTCGATCGTGCTGCTCATCGTGCTCGCGCCGCTGCTGATTTCCGTCGTCGTGCGGGCCTTTGGCTGGAGCGTGCTGCTGGGGCAGGACGGGCTGCTCAACCACCTGCTGCAGGCCGTGGGGCTCGACCGGGTGCGCATCCTCTACACCGAGACCGCCGTGATCATCGCGCTGGTCCATGTGATGCTGCCCTTCATGGTGATTCCGGTCTGGACCTCGCTGCAAAAGCTCGACCCCACCGTCGAGAGCGCGGCGCTGACGCTCAATGCCTCGCCGCTGACCACCTTGCGCCGGATCATCCTGCCGCAGGCGCTGCCGGGCATCCTCTCGGGCAGCCTGATCGTGTTTGGCCTGTCCGCGAGCTCCTTCGCGATCCCCGGGCTGCTCGGCGGGCGGCGCGTGAAGATGGTCGCGACGCTGATCTACGACGAATACCTGCATGAACTCAACTGGCCGCTGGGCGCAGCCATCGCCATCGGCCTGCTGCTGGCCAACCTCGTGATCATGCTCACCTGGAACCGGGCGCTCGAGCGCCGATTCAAGAAAGCGCTGGGCTGAACCATGACCAAGAACGGACCCATTGCATTGATCTTCAATGCGCTCGTGATCATCTTCATGCTCGCGCCCATCGTGGTCGTCTGCCTGGTGGCCTTCACGCCCGAGATCACGCTGACGCTGCCCACCACGTCGTTCTCGCTGCGCTGGTTCCGCGCGGCCTTCGAGCACCCGGACTTCCTGCAGTCGTTCTGGAACAGCGCGAAGCTGGCCTTTGCGTCGGCCACGCTCGCCACCGTGCTGGCCGTGCCCGCGGCGATGGCCATCGTGCGCTATGAATTCCCGGGCAGCGGCGCGCTGCAGGCGCTGTTCCTGTCGCCGCTGATCATTCCGCATCTGATCCTGGGCGTGGCGCTCTTGCAGCTGTTCACGCTGGTTGGCGGCACGGGCAGCTTCGGCTGGCTGATCCTGGCGCACACGCTGGCGATCACGCCCTACGTCATGCGCCTGGTCATGGCGGCGCTGGTCGGCATGGACCGCAGCGCCGAGCAGGCGGCGCACACGCTGGGCGCGAGCACGGCCACCACCTTCGTGCGCGTGACGCTGCCGCTGATCATTCCCGGCATCACCGGCGGCTGGCTGCTGGCGTTCATCAACAGCTTCGATGAAGTCACGATGTCGATCTTCGTCACATCGCCCTCCACCGTGACGCTGCCGGTGCGCATGTATATGTATGCGACCGAATCGATCGACCCGCTGATGGCCGCCGTGTCGGCGCTCACGGTGCTGATGACCATTGTCGTGATGGTGCTCATCGACCGGCTGTACGGGCTCGACCGGATGCTGATCGGGCGCAAATGAACACGCGGCAAGGCACCGAAGCGGCCGGGGGCGGCCAGTTCCAGCGGGTGGGCGAACAATCTCGCCCGGTCGTGGCGTTCTTTCTCGACGGCCGCCCGGCTTCGGCGCTGCTCGGCGACACGGTGCTCACGGCGGTGCTGACCCAGGCGCGGTCGGTGCGCCGCAACGAGTTCTCGCAGCAGCCGCGCGCGGGCTTTTGCGTGATGGGCGCCTGCCAGGACTGCTGGATGAAAACCGCCGACGGCCGCACGGTGCGCGCCTGCAGCACCCCGATCGCGCCCGGCATGCAGCTGCTTTCGGGCGTTGCCCAGGAAACGCCATGAGCCATTCCCACCATCTGCCGCCGGTCGTGGTCGGCGCCGGCCCCGCGGGCGTGCGCGCCGCGTGCACGCTGGTGCAGCATGGGCTCGCGCCGATCGTCATCGACGAGAGCCCGGCCAGCGGCGGGCAGATCTATCGCCGCCAGCCCGCCGGGTTCACGCGCCCGGGCGCCGCGCTCTATGGCTTCGAGGCCCCCAAGGCCACGGCCCTGCACCAGGATTTTGATGCCATCCAGGTCCAGGTGGACTACCGCGCGGGCAGCCTGGTGTGGTCCGCGCGGCCCGGCACGCTCGATGTCTGGAGCATTGCAGCCGACACCTCGCGCACGCTCGACTGGAGCCAGATCATCGTTGCGACCGGCGCCACCGACCGCGTGCTGCCGGTGCCGGGCTGGACGCTGCCCGGGGTCTACACGCTCGGCGGCGCCCAGGTCGCGCTCAAGTACCAGGCCTGCGCCGTCGGCCGGCGCGTCGTTTTCGCGGGCTCGGGGCCGCTGCTCTATCTCGTGGCCTACCAGTACGCCAAGGCGGGGGTCGAGGTCGCGGCCGTGATCGACAACGCGCGGCTGGCCGATCAGGCGGCGTCGCTCATCGACATGGCGCGCCAACCCAAGACGCTGCTCAAGGGCATGTATTACGTTGCCTGGCTCCAGGCCCGCGGCATCCCGATCCTGCGCAATGCGCGGCTCACGGAGGTTGCCGGGCAGGCGCAGGTGCAGGGCGTGTCCTGGCAGCGCAATGGCGGCGACGGCGCGGTGAACTTCATCGCGTGCGATGCGGTGGCGCTGGGCTATGCGCTGCGCAGCGAGACGCAGCTGGCCGATCTGCTCGAATGCGAATTTTCCTTTGACGCATTGAACCGCGCCCACCTGCCGCGCAGGGACGCGGCCGGCCGCGCCAGCACGCCGGGCGTCTACCTCGCCGGAGACGGCGCCGGCATCATGGGCGCCGATGCGGCCGAGCTTGCCGGCGAGCGCGCCGCGCTGGCCCTGCTTGCGGACCGGGGCATCGAGGTGTCGGACGCGCGCACGGCGCTGCTCGACCGGCGTCTGGCCGGGCTGGCGAAATGGCGCCGCGGCATCGAGGCGGCGTTTCCCTTTCCCGCCGACTGGGCGCGGTCCGCTCCAGACCATTTGGTGGTCTGCCGCTGCGAGAACATCACCGCCGGGGAGCTGCGCACCGTCGCCAAGGACACCGGCGCCAGCGAGCTCAACCGCCTCAAGGCGCTCAGCCGCGTCGGCATGGGCCGCTGCCAGGGCCGGATGTGCGCCGCCGCCGCTGCCGAGATCCTGGCCGAGGTGGTGCGCGTGCCCGTGCACCAGGTCGGGCGCATCCGCGCGCAGGCGCCGATCAAGCCGCTGCCCATGACGGTGCGGATCGAGGACGAAGCGCCATGAGCTCCTTCATCGGCACCGACGTGGTGATCATCGGCGGCGGCATCGTGGGCGGCTCGGCCGCGCTGGCGCTGCGCCGCAAGGGGCTGCAGGTCGTGCTGCTCGAGCGCGACTTCTGCGGCTCCCGCTCGAGCGGCATCAACTTCGGCGGCGTGCGCCGCCAGGGCCGGCCGCTGAGCCAGCTGCCGCTGTCGCAGCGCGCGCATGAAATCTGGGGCCGGCTGGCCGAGCATATCGGCATCGATGGCGAGTACCAGCGCTGCGGCCACCTCAAGCTCGCGCGCACCGAGGCCGAGATGCAGGCGCTGGTGGAGTACGAGCGCCGCACCCAGGGCCACGGGCTGGGCCTGGAGATCATCGGCAGGAATGCGCTGCGCCAGCGCTTTGCGGGCATTGGCGACGATGTGATCGGCGGCTCGCTGTGCCCGGAAGATGGCCAGGCCAATCCGCGCTTGGTCGCGCCGGCGTTTGCGCGTGCCGCGCAGGCGCTGGGCGCGCAGGTGTTCGAGCAGTCCGCGATGCGCTCGGTAGCGTTTGACGGCAGCCGCTTCGTTGTCGAGACGGTGCAGGGCCTGACGATCAAGGCCGATGCCGTGCTCAACAGCGCGGGCGCCTGGTCGGGCAGCCTGGCGGCGCAGTTCGCCGATGGCGTCGATATGGTCTCGCGCCACCCGTCGATGGGCGTCACCGAGCCCCTGCCCTTCCTGCTGCCCTGGAGCCTGGGCGTCGAGGGCGGCAATATCTACTGCCGCCAGGTGGCACGCGGCAACCTGGTGTTTGGCGGCGGCCTGGGCCACGCCGTGGACGCCGACCGCGCCCGCGCGCAAAGCGCCACGCTGCTGTCGCAGTTCGCGCGCATCGCGCAGATCGTGCCGGCATTTGCCGGCGCCAGCATCCTGCGCACCTGGAGCGGCGCCGAAGGCTATCTGCCCGACAAATTGCCCGTCATGGGCGCGAGCCGCCACCAGGCTGGCCTGTTTCATGCATTCGGCTTTGCCGGCGCCGGCTTCCAGATCGGGCCGGCCGTCGGCGAAGTGATGGCCGAGCTCATTGCCGATGGCAAGGCCGCCACGCCCATCGACGCTTTCTCCCTCCAACGCTTTCCCGCTTCTTCCCTACCCCCTGAAAGGACTGCCTGATGACCACCGTACACCAAGGCCTGAAATTGGCGCTCCATGGCTCGCTTGCGCTGCTTGCCACGCTCGCGGCCTCCACCGGCCACGCCCAGCAGAAGACGCTCTACATCGGCATGAACGGCGGCAACCAGGAGCGGGTCTTCACCCAGAACGTGTTCGGCCCGTTCGAGAAGGAAAACAATGTCAAGGTGGTGGTCGTGCCGGGTGGCTCGGGCGACCTGCTGGCCAAGGTGCAGGCCAGCAAGGCCAAGCCGCAGATGCATGTGATGCTGCTCGACGACGGCGTCATGTACCGCGCCATCAGCATGGGCCTGTGCGAGCGCATGAAACCCAACCCCTATCTGCAGGACCTGCCCCCCACGGCGCGCATCAAGGGCGACATGGCCGTCGGCATGATCATGAGCATGACCGGCCTGGCCTACAACACCAAGATCTTCAGCGAAAAGGGCTGGGCCCCGCCGACCTCGTGGAAAGACCTGGCCGATCCCAAATACAAGGGCAAGGTCGTGGTGCAGTCGATTTCGGCCTCGACCTTCGGCCTGCATGCGTTCCTGATGATCAACCGCCTCAACGGCGGCGACGAGAAGAACGTCGAGCCCGGCTTCAAGGCCTGGCCCAAGACGGTGGGACCGAACATCATCGAGTACATCCCCAACTCGGCCAAGGTCGCCGAAATGGCGCAGGCCGGCGAAGTCGCCCTGTTCCCCTACACGCCCGGCCAGACCGCGCTGCTCAAGAGCCGCGGCATTCCCGTGGAATATGCGCAGCCCAAGGAAGGCAGCGTGCTGCTGATGGCCGCCGAGTGCGTCATTGCCAACAACAGCGAACCCGAACTGTCGCAAAAGCTCGCCGCCTACCTGATCAGCCCCGAAGCCCAGGCCGCGGCGCTCAAGGCCGGCTCCTTCCCGCCGAGCAACCGCAAGACGCCAGCGGAGGGCGACGCGGCCAAGGAAAAGGCCCGCATCGAAGGCTATGCGAGCTCGTCCGTGGTGCTGGACTGGGATCTGGTCAACGAACACCGCCCGGTCTGGAACACGCGCTGGAACCGGACCATCGAACGCTGAGCCACGGGCCACCCGGAGGTGGCCCATCTTCCTCGGATCAATCGTTCTTGGCGGAGCCCGGCTCCGCCATCTTGCGGTGCTGCTCGGCCAGCACCTGCGAGGGCGTGGCCTTGGCCATGATGACCTGCAGCTTGTTCTTCAAGCCGGCCACCACGTCGGCCTCGCCATCCATCATGGCCTCGAAGCCGGCCTTGGCGACATCGGCCGGCTTGGCCTTGCCATCGTCCGCGCCGACCTGCGTGTCGAGCATGTCCGCGCGCGCGAAGAATTCCGTGTCGGTGGGGCCAGGCATCAGGCAGCTCACGGTGACGCCCGTGTCCTTGAGCTCGTTGCGCAGCGCCGCGGCAAATGAATCGATGAAGGCCTTGCTGCCGTTGTAGACGGCCTGGAACGCGCCCGGCATGAACCCGGCAATGGAGCCCGTGATCAGGATCCGGCCCTGGCCGCTGCCGCGCATGTCGCGCGCCACCTTGTGCAGCAGGTAGAGCGTGCCGGTGACGTTGGTGTCGATGACATGCTGCACATCGTCGAAATCCTGCTCCAGGAAGCCCTTGCCCAGGCCATGCCCGGCGTTGGCCAGCAGGGCATCGACCTTGCGTCCCGCGATCGCCGCGTACAGCTGATCGACGCCGTCGCGGCCCGAGAGATCGGCCTCGACCGAAGTCACGCTGGCGCCGCAGGCTTGCAGCGCACGGACTGCCTCGTCCAAGGGACGGTCGGCAGCAATCACCAGATCGAATCCTTTTTCGGCGCAGCACAGGGCCAGGTGGTAGCCGATTCCGGACGAGGCACCGGTGACCACGGCAAGAGGACGAGTATTTGGCATGGGAGCTCCTAAAGAGCTTGATTCTGGAAGCCGGACCTCGCGGCGTTCGTCGGCCCATGGCGCGTCCTCGGGGCGCGGCTTTCCTACACGGGTCCCCGCCTGGCTACCCTCGGTTACAACCTGCCACACAAGTGCCTGCAAGACCGCGTTTTGTCCGACATGGGCCAACGAGCCCGCGATCCAGGATGGCGACTTTCAACCCAGGAGCCCACCATGGCCGTCAAAACCGTCGCAGACCTGTTTCTCCACGAGATCTCGGACACCTACAGCGCCGAAAAGCAGATGACCCGCTCGCTGCCCCGGATGGCGCGCGCAGCGGCGGACCCCGAGCTCCAGCAGGCATTTGTCGACCACCTCGAGGAAACGCGCGGCCAGGTCGAGCGCATCGACGAGATCGTCGAGCTGCTGGGCCTGAAGCTCAAGCGCATCAAGTGCGCCGCGATGGAGGGCCTGGTCGAAGAGGGCAAGGACCTGATCGACGAGATCGACAAGGGCCCGGTGCTCGACGTGGCCCTGATCGGCGCGGCCCAGAAAGTCGAGCATTACGAGATCGCCAGCTACACGACCCTGATCACGCTGGCGGGCAAGCTCGGCTACTCCGACGCCCTGCCCCTGCTCGAGGCCTCGCTGGCCGAGGAAAAAGCCACCGACGAGAAGCTCGGCAAGCTGGGCCAGGCGGCGGCGATTGAAGATGCAGCTGCGGTGGGCAAGAAGTAAGCCGGCAGGTCTTTTTTCAGCGGCCCCTGCGCGCAGGCATGCCTGGCGCAGGGGCCGCGTGCGTTGGGTGCCGCCGATGCGGCCTCCCCCGTCACACGGCCGTCAATTTGGGCCAGAAGAATGTCAGGGCAGCGCTTGACTGGCACCGCCAGCGCGCTGCAGGGCACCATCATGGCGATGGCCTGCCCGCACCCTGCATCACCACCCAAGAGGCCTCTCCATGTCCCCTCACGTAACCGGTGCGCGCAACCCGCACCGCCGCCACCTGCCGTTCCTGCTGGCGCTGACGGCCACCTTGGCGCTGACGGCCTGCGGCGGCAGCGACAACGACGCCGCCGCGCCTGCGTCTGCACCCGCTCCGGCGCCCGCCGCGCAAAATGCGACGGCCCAGCTGGCGCTGCTCGAGACCACCGACCTGCACTATTACGCGCGCAGCTACAACTACTACTCGGACAAGGAAGACAAGGCCGTGGGCCTGGAGCGCACCGCCACGCTGATCCACAAGGCGCGCAGCGAATTCCCCAACACCTTGCTGGTGGACAACGGCGACACCGTCCAGGGTACGGTGCTGGGCACCTACGAGGCGCAGGTGGCGCCGCTGCCGGCGACGCAGCAGCTGAGCATGTACAAAGCCATGGCGACGCTCAAATACGACGCCGGCGTGCTGGGCAACCATGAATTCAACTTCGGCCTGCCCTTTCTGAGCCAGATCCTGGGCGGCGGGCTGGACGTCGCCGGTGTCGACCCGAAGATCGGCACCAAGGACAAGGGCCCGGGCTTCCCCATCGTCACGGCCAACGTCACCAGCCTGAAAAGCAACAAGCCGCTGGTCGACCCCTACGTCATCCTGGAGCGCAACGTCAGCGCCACCCAGGCGGACGGCAAGCCCGTCACGCTGCCGATCAAGATCGGCGTGATCGGCCTGACCACGCCCGGCATCCTGAACTGGGACAAGGACAAGCTCGAAGGCAGGGTCACCACGCAGGACGGCCGCGACACCGCCGCCAGATATGTGCCCGAAGTGCGCGCCAAGGGCGCCGACCTGGTGTTCGTGCTGCTGCACGGCGGCATGAGCGCCAGCGGTTACTTCGCGAACATGGAAAACCCCGGCTACTACATCACCAAGGACGTGCCGGGCATCGACGGCATCGTGATGGGCCACGAGCACAACACCTTCCCCGACCGCGGCGCCAGCCCGGCCTACAAGTTCGCGGGCGTCGACAACGCCCGGGGCACCGTCAACGGCGTGCCGGCCGTCATGGCCAGCTCCTGGGGCAAGGGCCTGGGCGTCATCAACTACGCACTCCAATGGGACGCCGCGGCAAAGAAGTGGTCGGTGGACACGGCCAAGACCGAGGTGCAGGTACGCACCATCGACTCGAAGAACGCGGCCGGCCAGACCGTCTATGTGGACTCCGACCCGGCCGTGGTGGCCGCGGTGCAGGCGCTGCATGACAAGACCCGCAGCTACGTGGCCTCGCCGATCGGCACCAGCGACTTCCGCCTGAGCTCGATGTTCGCCGATGTCGGCAACGTGGGTGCGCTGCAGATCGTCAACCAGGCGCAGCAGGAGTACGTGGCCAATTACGTCAAGACCAGCCTGCCCCAGTACGCCAGCCTGCCGGTGCTCTCCGTCACGGCGCCCTTCAAGGCAGGCTTCTCCGGCAGCACTGACTTCACCGACGTGGCAGCGGGCACCATGACCGTCTCGGCGGCGGCCGACCTGTACCTCTATGACAACAACACCATCCATGCGGTGAAAGTGACGGGCGCGCAGATCAAGCTCTGGCTGGAAAACGCGGCCAACCGCTTCAACCAGATCGACCCGGCAAAGACGCAAGACCAGTGGCTGCTCAATGACAGCAAGACCGGCGTGCAGCCCGGATCGTCCTTCCCTGGCTATAACTTCGACGTGTTCACCTCGCCGGACATCAGCTACGAGATCGACGTGACGCAGGCCAAGTACAACGTCAACGACCCGAGCAAGGGCGGCGAGCGCATCAAAAACCTGCGCTACAAGGGCCTGCCGATGGACAGCGCGCAGCAGTTCATCGTGGCGACCAACAACTACCGCGCCAACAGCAGCGCCCCGTTCATCCTGGGCACGGGCAAGGCGTTCGACATCGTCTGGGCCTCGCCCGATGCCAACCGCGAGGTGGTGCTGAACTACGTCAAGGCCAAAAAGACCATCACCCGCGCCGCCAACGGCTCTGCCAGCAGCTGGCGCTTCGCCAGGGTGGCGACCGCGGGCAAGGTGCTGTTCAAGTCCGCGCCGAACGAGCTGGCCGTGGCGCAGGCCGCGGGCCTGGCGAACATCAGCGTGGACCGGGCGGACGACACCGGTGCCAACGGCGGCACCGGCAGCTACGCCATCTACCGCATCGCGCTGGACCGGTAAGTCGCAAAGCAGGGAAAAATGGGTGCCGCCGGCACCCATTTTTTATTGCGCAGAGCGCGTCACTGCAGCCGCTGCAGCAGCTCCACCGTCGGATAACCATCCGCCGGCAAACCCGCGCTGCGCTGGTACAGGCGCACGCCGCGGCGCGTGGCCGGGCCCATGGTGCCGTCGGGCGTGCCGGTGTCGAAGCCGCGCGCGTTGAGCGCCGCCTGCAGCGCCCTGACCTGGGTGCTGCTCAGCGCCTGCAGATCGCGCGGCCAGGGGGTTTGCACCCCAGGGCCGCCGGCAAGCCTTTGCGCCAGCAGGCCGACGGCCAGCGCATAGCTGCTCGAGTTGTTGTAGCGCAGGATGGTGCGGAAATTGGCGCCGGTCAGAAAGGCCGGTCCACGCGCGCCCGCGGGCAGCAGGATCGAAGTGCCTTCGAGCGCGGGCAGCGGCGTGCCGTCCATGGATTTGACGCCCTCGCCGGCCCATTGGGCGGCCGACTGGCGCACATCGGCTTCGGCGCGCGCGTAGTCGAATCCTGCCGGCAAGCGGACCTCGGTCCACCACGGCTGCCCGGCCTGCCAGCCCGAGCGCGCGAGGAAGTTCGCGGTCGACGCCATCACATCGGGAACGCTCCCCCAGATGTCGCGGCGGCCGTCGCCATCGGCATCGACCGCATAGGCCAGGAAGTTCGAGGGCAGGAACTGCGTCTGGCCCATGGCCCCGGCCCACGAACCGATCATCTGCGCGCGCGCGATGTCGCGGTTTTGCAGGATCTTCAGTGCCGCGAGCAACTGGCCGCGCGCCCAGTCTTCCCGCCGGCCCTCGAAGCCCAGCGTCGCCAGCGCGTCGATCGTGGGAATGTCGCCGACGTTGCTGCCGTAGTTGCTCTCCATGCCCCAGATCGCGAACAGGATCTCGGTGGGCACGCCGTAGCGCGCGGCAATGGTGTCGACCTGGGCGCGCAGCGGCTGGAGCTTTTCCTGGCCGCGGGCCACGCGCTGCGCCGACACCGCGCTGTCGAGGTAGGCCCACGGCGTGCGCGTGAACTCGGGCTGCGCCCGGTCGGATGCCACGGCGCGCGCCACGAAGCGCACGTCGGCAAATGCGGACTGCAGCGTCGCCTCGTCGATGCCGGCGGCGCGGGCGCTGTTGCTGAAATCGGCGACCCAGCGGGCAAACTTCCGGTCGTGTTCGGCTTCGGCGGACAGGGTGGGGGCCGGAGTTGGAGCCGGAGCCGGGGCGGGGCTGGCGGTGGCCACCGATGGCGGCGGTGCCTTGGTTTCGACCGGTGGAGCGGAGGCACAACCCGCAAGGACGAGGGACGCGAGCAGGCTGGGAACGAGACAGCGGCGGGCCGATGAGGGGAAATGGGAGATGATTTGCATTCGTTCCATTCTCGCCGGTCTGAGGTCGGCAGGGGCATTGTCTGCTGCGCAAAAACCCTCTCGATGCCACGTACACGCACCTCGTTGCCGTGGATCAACATCAGCCACTAACGGTAAACCTCTCGCCGTTTTCCCACTTTCAGCACGAGGATGCGCAGAACGTCGTCCTCGATGTGCGCGACGATTCGATAGTCACCCACACGGTATTTCCAGAACTCCCCGAGCTTGGAGCCCTTGCGGGCTTCACCCAGGCTGCGGGGATCATCCAGCACTGCGACACGCTCCCGCAGGAACGCCAGAATGCGCCGGGCGACCGGCTTGTCCAGCGTGGCCAGCTCCTTGAGCGCAGCCTCTTCGAACTCAATCCGCCAAACCAAGATCGCGCTCCACCTTGGCCAGCGTATGGGTCGTGGTGCGCCCAGCGCGTACCTCGAGCAGGCGTTGCTCCGCCAGGTACAGGTCTTCGAGATCGTCGATGTGCTGCTTGATCGCTTCAAGCATGTAGAAGGTTTTCGAGCGCCCGGTCTGGGCCGCCAGGGCGCTCAGGCGCTGGCTCAGGTCTTCGGGGAGGCGAAGGGATACGGACATGACGAGGTCTCATGAAATACATGTATCTCATAGGCTAGCACCAGGCGAGAATCCACCTGCTGCGTACCGGGAAGGCGGGACAGGGGTCATGGATCCAGCACTTGGCCCAGCCGCTGGGTGCTTTTGAACTGCGCTCTCCCACTGCACCCCCGGCTTCGCTGTCCGCCGCGCTCGGACATATATTGACCACCTGCAACCCCCGCATGCAATTTGCCGGCTCCAGCCGCAAAAGGCCATGCATTTGCGCATCAGGCTTTCACAAGATAGGGGTGAGAGCGTAGGCGCCTGCGAGGATTGCAGCTTTTTTCCCCGGGCATTTCCAAGGCTCACCCCTGTTTTGTGCAATTTTCCGCTTTCAGTGCAGAAGATCGCATGTATGCAAGACAAGTCGAGGTGCAACGCTGATCGCAGCTCGGCAAATGCGTGGAAACGAGGCGCGAAAATTACTTGCACGGTCTTGGATCATGGGCGCGTATCGCAACGCTGCACAAGCCAGGGGTGAACCTGCAACCGATGACCCGGTGCTTGGATGTCCAAACGGTGCACCTGCGGTGCTCACCCCAGCTTCAAGGGTTGGATTGCACAAGCCAGGGGTGAGCTTGCAGGCAATGACCAGGGATGCAGGCGGCCTTCGGGCACCGAGACGGTACCGTCCCGGCAGCGCCCCACCCCCTGGTTTGTGCAAATGGGCCTAAAACGCCGCTTCAGGCGCTAAGCATGCGCTCCATCATGGCGACGATCTCGGAGTCGGAGACCTCTTCCCCCCAGAGCTTCTTCGCGTACCAGGCGTGGAACGATGGCAGCACGCCCGCGCGGTTGCGTCCTGGCTTGATCCTGCTCGCTTCCACGCCGAGCGTGGCGTTGTATTCGTCGTAGAGCGCCTGCAATGCCGGCGCTTCGAGCTCCCCGAGAATCACCTTCAGGTCCAGGATGCGCTGCTTCTGGACCGCGGCGATGAGCTTGGCGCGGCCCTTGTTGAGGCCGTTGCCGGCGGCCGATTTCGGGGCCGCGGCCCGGGGTTTTTTCACGGCGGTCGAGGCAGTTTCGGTGTCCTGCGCGCCCGGGGACGGCACGCGGTGCTTGCCGTCGGCCACCGGAAACAGCTCGGCGGTCGCCGGGGTGGTCCGGGCATCCAGGAATTCCTGGTAGTGGCCGGATTTCAGCGAGGTCAGGAAGTAGCGGCTGGGGTAGGTCAGCTTGCGCAGCTTGGACTCGGTGACGCGCCACTTGGTGTGCTTGAGCGCCCCGTCGATCTGCTCTTCGCTGTAGGTGCTCAGCAGCTGGTAGATGGCCTTGTCGATCAGGCCCAGGGCCTGCATCGCATCGACCAGGTGCTTCTTGGCCTCGGAATTGCCGTGGGCCGCCGACATCTCCAGCGCCAGTTTCTGCCGGCTGACATGGAAGCGCAGGTTCGTCACCTTGGTCTTGTAGCGCTCGGTCTCCACCTCGATGTACAGCTTGGTCGAGGCATTGATGTCCTTGATCGCCGGGTCCAGGTAGCGTTCCTTGAAGGTGCTCCACTGCTGGGCCTTGTTGGGAATGTTCTTGGAGGCAACCAGCATGTCGCGCAGGTCCTGCCAGGGCACGCGGCGGGTGGCGCCGATCCCCAGGTAGCGCGAGCAGAACTCGAACAGCGGCACCGAGCAGACCTTCGACAGCGCGCTGAGCTCGAGCAGATCGAGGCTGGTGTAGGAGGGACTGTCGCCGAGCATCAGCAGCGCCTTGGACTCGATCTTGAAGGTGATCTCGCCCGCATAGAGCTTGGCGTAGGGGAACACCACGGCAAAGTGCTTGGCCAGCCCCTTTTCCTCGAACACGTCCAGCCGCAGCTTGATGGACATGAGCTCGTCGATGGTTTTTTCGATGTGCTCGTAGTTGCGCGTGCGGATGTTGAGCAGGCGCAGCATCTCCTCGACCGAGATCTTCCAGGTGGCCGGCTCCAGCGGCTGGTTCTGCTGCGCATGCCGCAGCATGATGTTGGTGAGCTTTTGCTGCATGACCGTCATGACGGCATGCGGCTTGTTGTGGACCAGGGGATTGGGCTTCTTGAAGTTCGAGCCCTGGTTCTTGCGCTGGATGAAGAAGGTGGCAAAGGGCTTGTCCTGCGGATCGCCGGGCACGGCGCCTTCCCCGGGGTCCTGCGGCAAGAGCGCCAGGGGGACGATCTGCGTAGCCGGCCCGTCGCCCTGGGGCAGTTCCCGGGCGTCGACATCGATGGGACTTTGGCTGGCTTTGCGCCGGGTTGGTTTCGTCACTTCTTTGGACCCACAACGCAGCTGCGTTTCTTTATTTTCAATACTGCTTTAAGTAGTTTCCTACTTTAGGCGGCGCAAACCCAGTGCTGGCAAGGCCCGTGGACCTGTTGCCGCCCCTGCCTTGTGAAGCGTTCACCCGCATATTGTGAAGCAATCTCCCCAGATTTGTGCAAACCCCGCCCTTCGATTGTGATCCCCCATCCCTTGGTTTGTGCGGGCCGCTCACCTCCATGCATTCACAAGGCAGGGGTGTGGATGGGTCGCATCACCGGGCCTTGCGGGCCTGTACCAGCGTGCTGCACGGGCCGAAACCCGGCAAAAGCACTTGGATCTTCATGACAAAGGGGGCCATTCGTGCAGGTTCACCCCTGTCTTGTGAAGATCAACGCGACATGGAACGGAAAAAGGCACTCGCCGCGCAAGCGCATGCAGGAAGGCTCCCCCCTATCTTGTGCAGGAATGTCGTGCCGGGGCCGGACCCGGGCGCATCGGCCGGCCTAGCCTGCACGTCTATCACCCCTGTCTTGTGAAGATTTGACTGCCCGGGCCCCGGTACAGGATTACCCCATTGCGATCTTGCACAAGATGGGGGTTGCGTCCAGCCTGCCTGGTGGGCTGGGCGCGAAGCGCAAGTGCCGGCGGGATGCAGCACTGCGCTTCATGGGAGGTTGCGTTGCGACGGGATGCGCCGCCCCCTCCGTCTCCTCGGTCAGGCTGCGTTGCGCTGCCCCACCCATTGCTCGATGGCTTCGCTGTCCCCGATCAATGCTCCGTTCACGAACAGCTGCGGCACCGTCTGGGCGTTGGCCAGCGCACCCAGCGCGCGGTGGCTGATGCTTTCCGGCAGGCTGATGTCGGCATAGACCACGCCAGCATCCTTGAGCAATTGCTTGGCCTTGGTGCAGAACATGCAGCCTTCGCGGCTGAGCAGCGCCACGTGGTCTGGCGCCTGGGCGTCCTTGTTGATGTAGTGCAGCAGCGTGTCGGCATCGGACACCTCGAACGGATCGTCCGGGCCGTCTTCCTCGATGAACATCTTGTCGATGATGCCGTCGCGCACCAGCATCGAGTAGCGCCAGGAGCGCTTGCCGAAGTTCAGCTCGCTCTTGTCGACCAGCATGCCCATCTGCTCGGTGAAGCGGCCGTTGCCGTCGGGCAGCAGGAACACGTTGTCGCAGCCCTGGTCCTTGCCCCAGCTTTCCATGACGAAGGGATCGTTCACCGCCAGGCAGATGATCTCGTCCACGCCGTTGGCGCGAAAGGTGTCGGCCAGCTCGTTGAAGCGCGGCAGGTGGGTCGACGAACAGGTCGGGGTGAAGGCACCCGGCAGGGAAAACACGGCCACCGTCTTGCCCTTGAACAGCTGCTCGGAACTGGTGTCCTTCCACTCGCCGTTCTTGCGGTAGCGGAATTCGACGTCTGGAATGGGTTGGCCTTCTCGGGATTGAAACTTTGGCATGGAATCCTTGTGGTTGGGATGGAGGGCTTGGTGATGCCACGGCCGCCGGAGATGCGCATGGCTGAAGGCATCTTGGTGGAATGACTGGAGAAGCTGGGGTCTGATGCCGGCATTTCCAGCATTCCCCAAGTCTCTAGCATGGCTTGGGCGCGTACGTAAGCCGAGGCCGCGTGGAGGTCAAAGCCGGCTCCTACGTCCGACTCCCCGGGCCTGGATCAGCGCCCATGGGGCGCCGTGCCACCGCCTCCCGTCCCACAAGGTCGAGCGTGCCAGTCCGGCGCCCGTCCTCGACCTGCCCGACCATCATGGGTGCAACCTCCCTCTTCCTCACTGCACTGACCCCTCCATGAGCACCGCTCCCCGCGCCACGCCGGCCCGCACGCCCCGCGACCCCATCGACACCACGTTGCGCAAGGTGTTCGGCCTGAAAAAGCTGCGGCCCGGCCAGCTTGAAGTGATCGAGCGCGTGCTGCAGGGCACGAGCACGCTCGCGGTGCTGCCCACCGGCGCGGGCAAGTCGCTGTGCTATCAGCTGCCCGCCATGCTGCTGCCGGGCACCACGGTGGTGGTCTCGCCGCTGGTGGCGCTGATGAAGGACCAGTGCGATGCGCTGCGCGCGCTGGGCGTGGCGGCGGTGCAGATCAACAGCGCGATCTCCAGCGAGGAACTGGCATCGGCACGCGAGGCCATCGACAGCGGCAGCGCGCGCATCGTGTTGACGACGCCCGAGCAGATCGCGGACCCGGCGCTCACCGAAGCGCTGTCGCGCCATCCGGTGAGCCTGCTGGTGGTGGATGAAGCGCATTGCATTTCCGAATGGGGCCATGACTTCCGCCCGGCGTTCCTCGAGATCGCGCCCGCCGTGCGCGCGCTGGGATCACCCGCGGTGCTGGCGCTCACGGCCACGGCCAAGCCCTCGGTGATGGAGGAGATCGTCAAGCAGCTGGGCATCGCGTCCAAGGATGTCGTGCAGGCCGCGGCCTACCGGGCCAATCTGCAGTTTGCCGTCGAGCCGCTGGGCCGCGCTGCCGATCGGCTGCCGCGCGCGCTGGCGCTGGTCGCGCAACACGAAGGCGCGGGCATCGTCTACACGGCCACCGTCAAGTGCGCCGAAGAGGTCCACGCCAAGCTGGCGGCGGCTGGCGAATCCGTGGGCCTCTACCATGGCAAGCTCAACGCCACCGAGCGCGCGCAGGCGCAGGATGCGTTCATGGAAGGTCGCACACGCGTGATGGTGGCCACCAATGCGTTCGGTCTGGGCATCGACAAGCCCGATATCCGCTTCGTGCTGCACTACCAGATGCCCGCGAGCGTCGATGCCTACTACCAGGAGGCCGGCCGCGCGGGGCGCGACGGCCAGGACTCGACCTGTACCCTGCTCTATGTGCAGCAGGACCGCGCGCTGCAGAGCTTTTTCCTCTCGGGCCGCTATCCGTCCCTGGACGATCTGCAGGCCCTCATGGCGATGCTGCAGCGGCCCGCACCCACGGGGGGCTGGACCGCCGACGCCCTTGTCGAGGCCGTCGATCGGCCGCGCGCCAAGATGCTGGTCGCCCTGAGCCTGCTGCGCAGCCACAAGGTGGTGCGCCGCACGCGCGCCGGCCGCTTCAACGCCGTGCAGGAGCTCGATGACGCCGCGCTCGAATCGCTGTTGACCGGCTACCGCGCACGGCGCGCGCTCGACGGCACCACGCTCGAGGCGATGGTCTCCTATGCGCAGGGCGGGCGCTGCCGCTGGCAGGCGGTGCTCACGGCGCTGGGCGAATCCCCCTCTTTCGACGGCTGCGGCCACTGCGACAACTGCCAGCGGCTGGCGGCGCTGGCGCGCGTGGCGCCTGCCGCCGCAGAGCCCATCGTGCTGCCCTCGCCGGCTCCCACCAAGCCCCGCTTTGCCGGCGGCGACACGGTGCGCGCCAAGCGCTATGGCGCGGGCCAGGTCGTCGAGGCCGATATGCATTCGGTGACGGTGGAGTTTGCCAACGGTGTGCGGCGCACTTTCCTGCCGGAGTTTGTGCGGGTGGCGCGACCGCCCCGGGTCGTAGCGTCGGCAGTTGCCGCGCATTGCTGACCGCGGGCCAAGCGACCTGATCTGATGAGGTCAAGCAGTCACTGCACAGCCCTGCGGCGATCCAATGCAAAACACGCTTGCCAATTGAAGCCTTAAAGGCAACAATCGTTGCCTTATGAGCAACACTCAAAATGCCCTGGACCTGCTGTTTCCTGTGCAGCGCCAACAGGTGCTGGCAGCGCTGCTGCTGCAGCCGGGTCACAGTCTGCACCTGCGCGAGCTGGCACGACTGACCGGCAGCCACGCCGGCACGCTGGGCCGCGAGTTGGCCAAGCTGGCGCAGGCGGGACTGCTGCTGCGCCACGACCAGGGCAATCAATCGCGTTACAGTGCCAATGTGCGGCATCCCCTGTTCCCGGAGCTGGCAGCCATGTTCCGCAAGACACATGGCGTGGTGACCGCACTGCGCACTGCGCTGGAGCCATTGGCTGCGCAGATCACCCTGGCATTCGTGTATGGATCGGTGGCCAGTGGCAGTGCCCATCAGCACAGCGATATCGATGTCCTGCTGGTGGGAACCCCGGACTTCATGGCCGTCGTGCAGGCGCTGTACCCGCTGTATGAACCACTGGGCCGCGAGATCAACCCGGTGGTCTGGGCGCCGCAGGAGTTGGCAACGAAGGCACAAGCAGGCGATATCTTCGTGCGCGAGATACTGCGCAAACCGAAGCTCTGGATACAAGGGGATGACGATGAGCTTGAGCAACTTGCAGGCCATTGGCCGCCTGCAGGCACTGCCGCCTGACGCGGCGGGCATGGCCAAACTCCTTCAGGCGGCGCAGCAGAATCTGTCCGATGCGCAGGTGGCGCAGATCAGTGCCGGCAACCGCTTCGACGCGGCGTACAAATGCATCATGCAGTGCGCCATGGTCGGTCTGTGGGCCCATGGTTGGCGAACCTCCACCAGCCAACCTGGTCACCACCAGACGGCCATCCAGACGCTCGACCAGACCTTGGAAGTGTCCAGACAGGACCTGATCCTGCTGGACACTTTGCGCCGCCAGCGCAACCTCAACGACTACGATGGGGATCCGATTTCGGACGCTACGCTGCAGGCGGGCTTGGAAGCTGCCCACAAGCTTCTGATGCATACGCGGCAATGGCTGCGTGTCCATCATCCAGAGTGGCGGTTGGGATGAAAACAGCAAATCATTGAAAAACGCGTACGTGGCTTGCCTAGGTCGGAAGAAATATTCCTCGCCAACCCGGCCCGGATGCTTCATACCCTGGCACCGCCCGTCCCGCGGCTATCTTGCCTTCGAACCGCAGGTCGATGCCGCGCTTTCAACCTCCGATAACGCGCTGGCATTGCTCCCCCAGCCCATCGATCCCCAGGCGCATGGTCTGCCCGGCGCGCAGATACACCGGCTCGGGCTTGACGCCCATGCCCACGCCCGGGGGGGTGCCGGTGGAGATCACATCGCCGGGGTACAGCGTCATGAACCGGCTCAGGTAGGCGATGATCTCGGGCAACTTGAAGATCATCGTTGCAGTGTTGCCATCCTGGTAGCGGTGACCATCGACTTCCAGCCACAGCCGCAGCTGGTGGGGGTCGGGAATTTCCTCCTTGGTGACCAGCCACGGGCCGGTCGGGCCGAAGGTGTCGCAGCCCTTGCCCTTGTCCCAGGTGCCGCCGCGCTCGAGCTGGTACGCGCGCTCGGACACATCGTTGACCACGCAGTAGCCCGCGACATGGTCCATGGCCTGGTGCTCCTCGACATAGGAGGCGGTGCGGCCGATGACCACCCCGAGCTCGACTTCCCAGTCGGTCTTCACCGAGCCGCGCGGAATCCGCACGTCGTCGTTGGGCCCGACCACCGCCGAAGTCCATTTGTTGAATACGACCGGCTCCTGGGGCAGCGGCAGGCCCGCTTCGGCGGCGTGGTCGGCGTAGTTCAGGCCGATGCAGACAAACTTGCCGATCCGGCCGACGCAGGCGCCCAGGCGCGGCTGGCCCTCTACCCGCGGCAAGATGTACAGGTCCAGCGTCTGGAGCTGCAGCCAGGCCGGGCTGGCCAGGAAGCTTCCATCGATATCCGGGGTCAGGCCCGAGAGGTCCCGGATCTGGCCTTCCGCATCCAGCACACCGGGTTTTTCCAGGCCGGGAGGGCCATAGCGCAATAGCTTCATCTGTGTCTCCATCTGCTTCATTGAGATGGAGCTCAGTTTAGAGGCTGCATGGGCCGTTTCCGGGAAGGAGGCCCAGTCCGAAGGTCGCGTGAGACCCTGAGTTTCTTGGCTAGTCCGATATCGCGTGAAGCCCCGCTCAATCCCACGCCCGAGACCTCTGCACTGGCAGTGCATGTCCTTACTTCGATCTTTATGGCTTGTTCCCCGCGGGGATCCCCGGCTTCAGTGTTTCATCGAGCTAGGACCCTTGTAGTTCCGCAATTCAGGGCTAGGTAATCGACGCCATATCTGAAATCCTACGGTCGCCGTGGACTCCAGGGGGCAACAAGGCATATGTCGCCGGCATAGCATCGATAAACCCGGTATCAAAAACGATGCCATTGGCAAAACATTGAAACAAGAGCTGTCTTAATTTTTTATTTATCAGTAGCCTGTCTTGCAAAAAATGAACAAAGCTCTTTATTCATTTCTCGATCACCACCAAATTGCCTACCAATCCTTTTCTCATCCGCCGGTTTTCACCTGTGAAGAAGCGGACCAGATGCTTCCCGATATGCCCGGAAGAAAAACCAAGAACCTTTTTCTTTGCGACCACAAGAAAAATCGCCACTTCCTGGTGTCAGTGGCGGCGCAGCAAGCAGTGGATCTGAAATGGCTCGGCCCCGAGCTGGGCGTCAAGGGTTTGCGATTCGCATCATCAGAGCGGCTGCTGCACCATCTGAAATTGACGCCGGGATCGGTCACCTTGCTGGCGGCATTCAATGACGCGGAGCGCAGGGTGTCAGTCGTGATCGACCGCCATCTTTGGGAAGCACCGGCCGTACAGTGCCATCCGCTGGTAAATACTGAAACACTGGTGCTGCCGCGGGCGGAGCTGGTGCGCTTTTTCGAACTCACCGGGCATCACCCTCGCATCATCGATTTTGCGTGAAGGGCCTCTCGGTTCACCCGGGATTCTCATTACCAGCACAGCTGGCGTTCAACCAGCGGATTCCCCCGCCAGCCGGCCTGCGCCCAGATGCTGCTCCACCCCATGCCACTGCCCCGACACCACCAGCTCGGCCGTGACCTGGCGGATCAGGGTCCGGATGTCGTGCAGCCCCTTGACGGGGGGCCGGTTCTGCGCGGTGGCCACGGCGACGGTTCTGAGCGTGTCGGCGCCGGTGATGCGCACCGACTGCAGCAGCCCGCGCTTTTCCTCGTCGTGCACCGCGGCCAGGGGGCCGACGCTGCAGCCGTGCCCGGCCTGGACCAGCCGGCGCGTGACGAAGGTCGAGCCGTCGTGCTCGAGCGCGATGCGCGGCCGCTTGCCATGGCGCTTGGCCCAGGCCTCGACCTGGGCGCGGATGCCGTGCGGGGTGCTGGGCAGGATCAATGGCAGATCCAGAAAGGCTTCGACGCTCAGTTCCTGGGATGGCTTCGCATGGCCTGGCGGGAGCAGCGCATACAGCGGCTCCTGCAGCAGCAGGTCGTAGTCGACGATCTGCGGGTTCGAGGGCACATACATGATGGCGACGTCGGTCTTGCCTTCCTGCAGCCATCCCACCACCTGGTTGCCCAGGCCCTCGATCAGGCGAATGTGCGCTCTTGGGAACTTCGCGCGCAGCGCATGGCCGAGCGGGGGATACACGACCTGGGCAATCGTTGGCTGGGCCGCGATGACGATCTGCGACGGGCCGTCTGCCGACAGATCGGCCAGCGCGCGGCGCGCATGGGCCAGGGCCTCGACCACGTTGCCCGCTTCCTGCAGAAAAAGCGTGCCCGCGTCGGTCAGCACCATGCCCCTGCCGCTGCGGTGAAAGAGCTTGAGCCCGCAGTCGCTCTCCAGGCGGCCGATATGGCGCGCCAGCGTCGACGGCTCGATGCCGATTTCCGCGGCCGCCCTGGAGATGCTGCCGGTGCGCGCCACCAGCGCGAAATATTCAATGGCCCCTGCATCCACGCCCTGTCTCCTCATGCACGGGATCTGCTGCCCGCTTGTGCGCTGGATTCTACCGGCGGGGTCGCGCCCCGCCGCCCCTGACCAGGAGGAGCAAAGGCATCAGGGCTTGATATTGGCGGCCTTGGCGATGGCAGCCCATTTGTCGACTTCCTTTTTCTGGAAAGCCGCCAGTGCCTCCGGCCCGTCGCCCGACACCTCGATGCCCAGGCCTTCGAGCTGGCTTCTCACGGCCGGCATCTTGAGCGTTTCGCTCATCGCCTTGTAGAGCTTGTCGATGGCAACGCGCGGCGTGCCCGCGGGTGCGAACACCGCCTGCCAGGAGATGACCTCGAAGCCCGGCAGGCCCAGCTGGTCCAGTGGCTTGACGCCGGGCAGCGTGGCCGATTCGTTCTTCGAGGTCACGGCCAGCGCGCGCAGATTGCCGGCCTTCACCAGGGGCGCGGCCGCCGAGATGTTGTCGAACACCAGGTCGATCTCTCCGCCCATCAGCGCCTGCAGCGCCGGGCCGCTCCCCTTGTAGGGCACGTGCAGCATCTTCGTGGCGCTGGAATTGTTGAAGAGCTCGCCCGTCAGATGCTGCGAGCTGCCCACGCCGGAAGATCCAAAGGACAGCTTGCTGTCCGGCTTCTTCGCGGCATTGATCAGGTCCTGCACGCTCTTGTGCGGGCTGTCGGCACGCACCACCAGGACGTTAGGCAGGCTGCCCGTCATGATGATGGGTGCAAAAGACTTGACCGGGTCGTATCCCGTGTTCGCATAGATGCTGGCATTGATCGAATGCGAGCTGATGGTGCCGCCGACGATGCTGTAACCATCGGGTTTGGCGCGCGCCACCTTGGCCGAGCCCAGGCTGCCGCCCGTGCCGCCGATATTCTCCACGACCACCGGCACATCGAGCATCTTCGCGAGGTGCACGCTGTAGATGCGCCCGATGATGTCCGTGGCGCCGCCCGGCGCAAAGGGCACCGTGTAGGTGATGGAGCGCGTGGGCCAGGCCTCGTCGGCGCTCCACGCCGCGCCGGGAAGCGCAAGCGCGCCCACCAGGGCACAAAGGGGCACGAGAAAAGCGCGGCGCTGCTGGTTTGCATGCATTTTGGGTTGTCTCCTTTATATGGATGTCCATTGCAGTGATGGACCGGAATCAATGTAAACAGCGGATGCGTCAGCCGATAGGGCCCGGGCGCGAAGCTGATGCGCAGCGATTGCCGTGCGCGCGCCGGCCCCGGTCTCAATCCAGGCGCATCGCGGGCGTGATCTGCTTCGGGTCGGTGACCAGCTCCAGCAGCGCAAAGCCGTCCGCCGCACGCGCGCGGGCGAAGGCGGCGGGAAAATCCTCCGTGGCCAGCACCTGCTCGGCATGGGCCGCGCCCAGCGCGCGCGCCAGGCCCACGTAGTCGGGGCCCACCAGGCGCGTGCCGCTGATGCGGCCGGGATAGTGCTTTTCCTGGTGCATGCGGATCGTGCCGTACATGCCGTTGTTCACGACCAGCACGACCAGGCGCAGCCCATGCTCCGCCGCGGTGGCCAGCTCCTGCGGATACATCAAAAAGCAGCCGTCGCCCGCCACGCACAGCACTTCACGGTCGCGGTGGCGCAGCGCGGCGGCGACGGCCGCGGGCACGCCATAGCCCATTGCGCCGCAGGTCGTGGCCAGCTCGGTGCGGAGGTTGCGGTAGGTGTAGAAGCGGTGCAGCCACACCGAATAGTTGCCCGCACCGTTGGTGACCAGGGCGTTGTCGGGCAGCTGGGCACTTGCATGCGCGATCGCGCGGCCCAGGTCCACACCTTTTGCCTCCGGCACGCGCTCGGGCACCTGGCTGAAGCGCTCGTGCGCCTGGCGGGCGTTTGCTGTCCACTGGGACCAAGCCGGGGACGAGGGCGGCGCCAGCTGCGCGAGCGCCGCGGCGGTGGGGGCGATATCGGCGTTGACGCCGATCGTGGGGCGGTACACCCGGCCGATCTCGGCGGCATCGACATGCACGTGAATGAGCTGCTGCCGCGGCACCGGCACCTCGAGCAGCGTGTAGGAGTCGGTCGAGACATCGCCCAGGCGCGTACCCAGCGCCAGGATCACATCCGCGTTCTGGATCAGCTCCTTGAGCGCGGCGTTCATGCCCAGGCTCATGTGCCCGACATAGTGCGGGTCGCGGTTGTCGAGCACATCCTGGCGCCGGAATGCGCAGGCCACCGGAAGCTGCCACGCGGCGGCGAAATCCGCCAGATCGCTCGAAGCCTGCGGCGTCCAGCCGCTGCCGCCGACCACCACGAGCGGGCGCTGCGCGGATGCCAGCAGCGCCGACACCCGCTCCAAAGCCGCGGCCGTGGGCGCCCTGGGCTCGAGCGCGGTGCCGGCAAAAGCCAGTTGGTCCGTCGTTTGCGTCAGCATATCCTCGGGCAGCGACACCACCACCGGGCCTGGGCGCCCTGATGTCGCCACATGAAAGGCCCGCGCGACGATCTCCGCCATGCGCGACGCGTCCGTCACTTCGACCACCCATTTGGCCAGCTTGCCGAACATCGCGCCGTAGTCGACCTCCTGGAACGCCTCGCGCCCCACCTGGTCGCGTGCGATCTGGCCCACAAACACGATCAGCGGCGTGGAGTCCTGCTGCGCCGTGTGCACCCCTATGCTCGCGTGCGTCGCGCCGGGGCCGCGGGTGACCATGCAGATGCCCGGGCGGCCCGTCATCTTGCCGTCGGCTTCGGCCATGTTCGCCGCGCCGCCCTCGTGTTTGGTCACGATCAGCTCGATGCTTTCGGCGGCGTCATGCAGTGCGTCGAGCACTTCGAGGTAGCTTTCGCCGGGAACGCAGAACACGCGGTCGACGCCATGCAGGCGCAGCGATTCGACAAGGACCCGGCCGGCGGTCTGCGGCGCGTACCAGGGTGGGGATTTCTGTGCGGTGGTGGACATGTGCGGATGGGAAGTGGGAGGCGAAGGACCTTCGCAGGGCATGGGGCAGTCTAGAAGGCGCGCGCTGGCGCCGCACCCGCAAAATCACGAGGCAGCCAGGCGGCAATTGCATTGCCCGCGCGCGGCAGGCTGCCTAGCATCGGGGCTGCTTTCGTCACCCATTCCCAGCCCACCACGGGCCGCCCGCCTGCGGCCACGACTGACCATGCCCTCTGCCCTTGCCGAACCCTCCGCCCCCGTCGCCCTGGCGCAGCCCGCGCCCCCTGCCCCGGCGGCCAGCGCCCGCACGGCACCGGCGTTCCGGGTGACTCCGGCGCTGGAGCGCATCCATGCGCTGGACGAATTCCAGCCGCTGGCGCGCAAGAAGCTGCCGCGCCAGCTCTACAGCTATATCCACAACGGCGCGGACGACGAGCAGAGCCTGCGCGGCAACCGCGCCGCGTTCAACGACTATGGGTTTGTTGCGCGCATGCTCGAAGGCGTTTCCGCCCGGACGCAGAAAACCGAGATCTTCGGGCGCACCTACGAGTCGCCCTTTGGCATCTCCCCGGTCGGCCTGGCTGCGATGTGGTGCTACCGCGGCGACCTGGTGCTGGCGCAGGCCGCGCAGGCCATGGGCATTCCCGCCGTGATGAGCGGCGCCTCGCTGGTGCCGATGGAGGTGGTGGCGCAGGGCGCGCCCGACACCTGGTTCCAGGCCTATATTCCCGGCGACGCGGCGCGCGTCGAAGCCTTGCTGCAGCGCATCGCCCAGGCCGGCTTCAAGACGCTGGTCGTCACGGTGGATCTGCCGGTGCAGGTCAATCAGGAGCGCTACCTCAAGAACGGCTTCACGACGCCGCTGCGCCCGAGTCTGCGCCTGGCGTGGGACGGCATCAGCCACCCGCGCTGGCTGCTCGGCACCTTCGCCAAGACGCTCGCGCGCCACGGCATGCCGCATTTCGAGAACTGGCGGGCCGAGCGCGGCGCGCCGATTCTCGCGGCCAAGGTCGAGCGCGACTTCCAGGCGCGCGACCACCTCGACTGGCAGCACCTGGGCGTGGTGCGCGAGCTGTGGAAGGGGCCGCTGGTCGTCAAGGGCATCATGCGCTGGCAGGATGCCGTCAGGGCGCAGAACCTGGGCGTCGACGGCATCGTGGTTTCCAACCATGGCGGGCGCCAGATCGACGGTGCGATTTCGCCCCTGCGCGTGCTGCCCGAGATCGTCGCCGCCGCGCCCGGCCTCACGGTGATGATGGACAGCGGCATCCGCCGCGGCAGCGACGTGCTCAAGGCGCTGTCGCTGGGCGCGCGCTGCGTGTTCAACGGCCGCTCCTTCAACTACGCGGCCGCCGTCGCGGGCCACGATGGCGTGTGCCATGCGGTGTCGATCCTGCGCGCCGAGATCCACCGCAACATGGCGCTGCTGGGCATCAACCGGCTCGATGAACTCGACGCCTCGTTTGTCAGAGGGCCCGCGCGCTAGCCGAAGCGCAGCGTGACCACCCCCGCCACCACCAGCGCCGTGCCCGCCGCGCGCCCCCAGCCAAAGCGTTCGCCGAGAAACCAGGTGCCGATCAGCGCCGCAAAGATCACCGAGGTCTCGCGCAGCGCCGCCACCAGCGCCACCGGCGCGTGCAGCATGGCCCACAGCGCAATGGCGTAGCTGCCCATCGACGCCGCGCTGCCCAGAAGCGCGCGCGGCGCGCGTTCGCGCAGATAGGCCAGTGCCTGCGGGCGGCGCGGGCCGGCGCGCCACAGCACCAGCGCCATGTAGGGGATGCCATCGATCATGAACAGCGCCGCGGCGTAGGAAAACGCATTGCCCGCGGCGCGCACGCCCATGCCGTCGATGACGGTGTAGCTGGCGATGATGCAGGCATTGACCAGCGCAAAGGCAATGGCCTTGCGGCGCTGGCCGGCGCCCGCGGGGTCATGGCCGGCACGCGCCAGGCCCACGAGCAGCACGCCGCCCGACAGCACGATCACCCCCAGCCAGGCCTGCGCCGACAGCGATTGCCCCGGCAGCAGCGCGCTGACCAGGGCCACCAGCAGGGGCGCCGAGCCGCGCATGATCGGATAGGTGAGCCCCAGATCCCCATGGCGATACGCCCCGGCCAGCGCCGCGTAGTAGGCCACGTGAATTAGGCACGAGGCCGCAATGAAAGGCCAGGCCGCGGCCGGCGGAAAGCCAAACCAGAGCACGGCCGGCACTGCGAGGGCGATGCCCAGGCTGTGAATGAGAGCAGTGTCCAGCGATTTGTCACCGCCGGACTTGATGAGCGCATTCCAGCTCGCATGCAGCAGCGCCGCGAACAGCAGCGCCAGCACCAGAAAGGCGCTCGGCTCCATGGCTATGCGTGGGCGCGGCCCAGGCGGCAGCGCGCGGCAATCGCCAGGTAGTGCGCCAGGTCCAGCGTGATCAGCCCTTCGATCTTGGCCTGGTCGTCCCACAGGCGCAGTTGCACCGCGTCTTCGGCATGCGGGCGGACAATGAAGGCCTGCGCCTCCTGCGCCGAGAACACCCCGCCCTGCAGCACCAGGCTGCGCTGCGAGTCGGGCGAGAGCGCGGCCTGGTATCCGGGGCGCGTGGCGCAGAGATAGCGCTTGGCGTCGACATGCCAGCGGATGGCGTCAAGCACCCGCGCGCCAAACAGCCCGCGCAGAAAGGGCAGCGCGCTGAACTGGTGCAGGTCGTCGATGCCGCGCGCGGTGGGGGTCTCGCCATGGTCCTGCAGCAGATGGCCTATGTCGTGCAGCAGCGCGGCGGTGATCAGTTCGTCGTCGGCGCCGGCCTGCTCGGCCCGCCAGGCGGTCTGCAGCGCGTGTTCGGTCTGGGTCACAGGCTCGCCGCTGTACTGCGCACCGCCGCGCTGCGCGAACAGCCGCGCGATGTCGTCGAAGGCCAGCGCCATGGCTCAGGCTTCCTGGGCCGCGGCGATGCGCGGCGCGCGCTGGCGTGCGGGCGCAGGCGCTGCCGGGGGTGCGGGCGTGGCGGCCTGGGCACTGAAGTTGTGCAGCGTGCGCTCGCGGCTGTTCATCACATGGTCGAACATAGCGCGCCCCGCGGCTTCGGCGTCGCGCGCGGCAATGGCTTTGACGATCTGGCGGTGCTCGCGGGTGTAGACCACCATCGACTCCACGTCGAGGTTCTTGCGCCGGATCAGCGACAGCTCCTTGATCAGCCGGCGGTAGTTGGCGGTGAATTTGGCGTTGCCCGCGAGCTCCAGCAGGGTGTCGTGGAATTCCAGGTTGTGGCGGTGGTAGGCCTGCGCGTCGCCGGCCTTGGCGGCCGCGTCCATCGCATCGACCAGCTGGCGCAGGGGCTTGACCTGCGCGGCGGTGCAGGTTTCGGCCAGCTTGCGGCCGATGTACATCTCCATGACGGCGCGCAGCTCGAAGATCTCGAGCGCTTCCTCCAGCGCAACAGATCGCACGAAGACGCCTCGGTTCTTCTCGGTGCGCACCAGGCCGGCCTCGTCGAGCATGCGAAAGGCCTCGCGCACCGGGCCGCGCGACACGCCCAGTTGCGCCGCGAGGATCGACTCCGTAAGCTTGGCTCCGGGCTGCAGTTCGCCGGCCAGGATCATGCGCTCGACTTCGTTTTGCACCAGACCGGCAAGCGAGTTGCCCTGCAGCTGGGCGATGGCATCGTTGATGGGGGGCGGCAGGTTCATGGGCGTCCTCTGAAAAATCGGCGTTTTGTAGATTGTCTACGATCTACAACCAACAATCTACAAATCATGGCCTGCATTTTGCTTGAGGGAAATGTCACAGTGATGACATCTGCGACCGCCACAGTTCGATCCGTTCAACACCTGGAGCCGCCCATGAAATACGCCATCCTCGCCACCGCCCTCGGACTGGTTCTTGCCGCACCGGCCTTTGCGCAAAAGCAGCAGCTGGTGGTCTACACCGCGCTGGAAACCGACCAGCTCAAGGCCTACCAGGAAGCCTTCACGGCCTCCCACCCCGACATCGAGATCAAGTGGGTGCGCGACTCCACGGGCGTGATCACCGCCAAGCTGCTGGCCGAAAAAGCCAACCCGCAGGCCGATGTGGTGATGGGCGTGGCGGCGACCAGCCTGGCGCTTCTCGACCGCAACGGCATGCTCGAGCCCTACGCGCCGCTGAACATCGATGCGATCATGCCGGCCTACCGCGACAAGAAGAATCCGCCCGCCTGGTTCGGCATGAATGTGTTTGGCGCCACCGTGTGCTTCAACACCGTCGAGGCCAAAAAGCGCGGCATTGCGCTGCCCACCACCTGGAAGGACCTCACCAAGCCCGAGTTCAAGGGCCAGGTGGTCATGCCCAACCCGGCCTCGTCGGGCACCGGCTACCTCGATGTGGTGTCGTGGCTGCAGATGTGGGGCGACGACGGCGGCAAGGGCGGCGGCTGGAAGTACATGGATGCGCTGCACCAGAACATCGCGCAGTACACGCATTCGGGCTCCAAGCCCTGCAACATGGCAGCGGCCGGTGAATATGTCGCCGGCATCTCCTTTGAATACCGCGGCCACACCAACAAGGCCAAGGGCGCGCCGATCGAGCTGGTGTTCCCCAAGGAGGGCCTGGGCTGGGACCTCGAAGCCTTCGCGATCTACAAGGGCACGAAGAAGCTCGAGGCCGCCAGGAAGCTGGCCAACTGGGCGTCCTCCAAGGATGCGATGCGCCTGTATGGCAAGAATTTCGCGATCACCGCGCAGCCGGGTATCGCGCCCAAGCTGGCGGGCATTCCCGCGGATTACGAGTCGCGCCTGATCAAGCTCGATTTCGACAAGGCCGCGGCCAGCCGCGATGCGACGCTCACCGAATGGTCCAAGCGCTACGACAGCAAGACCGAAGCGAAGAAGTAAGCGCCATGGACGACGCCTACCTCGCGCTGCGCGGCATCCATAAAAGCTTTGGCGCTTTCACGGCGCTCGAAAGCCTCGACCTGAGCATCCGCAAGGGGGAGTTCGTGTGCTTTCTCGGGCCCTCGGGCTGCGGCAAGACGACGCTGCTGCGCATCATTGCCGGGCTGGAAACGCAGACCGCGGGCGCGATCGTGCAGGCCGGACGCGACATCTCGACGGCGCCGCCGGCCGAGCGCGACTACGGCATCATGTTCCAGTCGTATGCGCTGTTCCCGAACCTGACGGTGGCGCAGAACGTGGCCTACGGGCTGGTCAACGGGCGCCAGCCGCGCGCGCGCATTGCCGCGCGGGTCGACGAGCTGCTGCAGCTCGTGGGCCTGGGCGCCAGCCACGCGAAATACCCGGCGCAGCTGTCGGGCGGGCAGCAGCAGCGCGTGGCGCTGGCACGCGCGCTCGCCACCTCGCCGGGTCTGCTGCTGCTGGACGAGCCGCTGTCGGCGCTCGACGCCACCGTGCGCGTGCACCTGCGCAACGAGCTGCGCGCGTTGCAGCGGCGCCTGGGCGTGACGACCATCATGGTGACGCACGACCAGGAAGAAGCCTTGTCGGTGGCCGACCGCATCGTGGTGATGAACCATGGCGTGATCGAGCAGGTCGGCACGCCCCTGCAGGTGTACCGCGAGCCGGCCTCGCCCTTTGTCGCGGACTTCGTCGGCAAGGTCAACCGGCTGCAGGCCGTGGCCGAGGGCGGGCACTGGTTTCGCTGCGGCGACAAGCGCCTGCACTGCGCGCCGCAGGCGGGCGCCGATTTCCGCCCGGGCAGCCCGGTGGCGCTGTATTTGCGGCCCGAAGACCGGGTGGTCGGCACGGCCGCCGCCGATGACCCGTTGCACTGCGCCGGCACCGTGCGCCATATCGAGTTCCTGGGCGGCAATTGCCTGGCCGAAGTCGATGTCGAGGGCCTGGCCGGCCAGCCGCTGCATCTGCAGTATTCGCTCAACCAGATGGATGAATTCGGCGTGCGCGAGGGCGCGCGCGTGAGCTTTGCGCTGCGCGCCGACCGGCTGCGCGTGTTTCCCGCGGGAGCAGCCGCATGAACGCGATGGCGGCCACCGTGCGTATGGCGCCCGTGCGTCAGCGCGTGCCCCGGAGCGAGCGCGTCGCGCAGCTGGGCCTGCTGGGCGTGGTGCTGCTGCTGGGCGTGGGCCTGGTGGCGCCGCTGCTGCTGATTCTGTCGAAGGCGCTCGATGCACCCGAGGGCGCCGCGGGCTCGGGCCTGGGCGCGTTTGGAGCGTATCTGGCCTCGCCGGCGCTGCTCACCAGCCTGTGGAACAGCATCTGGGTCTCGCTGTTGGTCACGGCCATCGTGCTGCCTCTGGCCTTCACCTTTGCCTATGCGCTCACGCGCAGCTGCATGCGCGGCAAGGGGCTGCTGCGCACCGTCATGCTGCTGCCGCTGCTCGCGCCCTCGCTGCTGTCGGCGATCTCGCTGATCTACTGGTTCGGCAACCAGGGCGTGGCCAAGGATTTCTGGCTGGCGCTGGGCTTCGACGGCATCTATGGCGCGCCGGGCATCGTGCTGGCCGAGTGCTTCGCGGTGTTCCCGCATGTGCTGATGATTCTTGTCACGGCGCTGTCGCTGGCCGACGCGCGCCTGTACGAAGCCGCCGATGCGCTGGGCACCGGCACCGTGCGCAAGTTCCTCACCATCACCCTGCCCGGCGCCAAATACGGCCTGATCTCCGCGGGCCTGGTGTGCTTCACGCTGGTCATCACCGACTTCGGCATCCCCAAGGTGGTGGGCGGCAACTTCAACGTGCTGGCCACCGATGTGTTCAAGCTGGTGATCGGCCAGCACGACTTCCAGCGCGGCGCGGTGGTGGCATTGCTGCTGCTGGCACCGGCGCTGCTGACGTTCGCCATCGACGGCTGGGTGCAGCGCAAGCAGACCGCCACGCTGACGGCGCGCGCCGTCGCGCTGGTGCCGCGGCGCGCGCGCGGCTTCGACGCGGCCATGGCGCTCTACTGCCTGGCGATCGCCGCGCTGGTGCTGGGCATGTTCGGCATGGCGGTGTTCGCGTCCTTTGCGACGCTGTGGCCCTACAACCTCGCGCCGGGCCTGAACCACTATGTATCCGGGCTGGTCGATGCCGAACTGGCCGACGCGCTGCTCAACAGCCTGCAGCTCGCGGCCTGCACCGCGGTGATCGGCACGGCGGTGGTGTTCATCGGCGCCTACCTGCTCGAGAAGACGCGCGGCCTGGCGCTGCTGCGCCCCGTGGTGCGGCTGATGGCGATGCTGCCGATGGCGGTGCCGGGCCTGGTGCTGGGCCTGGGCTACATCTTCTTCTTCAACGCACCGGGCAATCCGCTGGGCGGGCTGTACCAGACATTGCCGCTGATGGTGCTGTGCACCGTGGTGCACTTCTACACCACCGGGCACCTCACGGTGGTGACGGCGCTCAAGGCGCTCGATGCCGAGTTCGAGGCGGTGTCGGCTTCGCTCAAGGTGCCGCTGTACAAGACCTTCTGGCGCGTCACGCTGCCGATCTGCCTGCCGGTGCTGCTCGACGTCTCGCGCTATTTCTTCATCAACGCGATGACCACCATCTCGGCCGTCGTGTTTCTCTATTCGCCCGACACCAAGCTGGCGTCGGTTGCCATCCTCAATTTGGACGAGGCCGGCGAGACCGGCCAGGCCGCGGCGATGGCGGTGCTGATTGCCGCGACCTCGGCCGTGGTCACGCTGCTGTATCTGGGATTGGGCCGGCTGGTCGACCGGCGCACCCAGGTCTGGCGGGCCCCCGCGCGATGAGCCGGCTTGCCATTTTCGATCTGGACAACACCTTGCTGAGCGGCGACAGCGAGGTGCTCTGGGTCGAGTATCTGCTCGAGGGCGGCCTGCTGGACGCACGCCTGGCGGCCGCCAACGCCGAGATGGACCGGCGCTACCGCGCCGGCAGCGCGACGCCCGCCGAGTTCAGCAGTTTCTACGCCTCGACGTTGGCCGGACGCACGGCCGCCGAATGGCAGCCGGTGCTGGCCGCCTTCATCGACAGCTGCATCCGCCCGCGCATTCCCGCAGCTGCGCATGATCTGGTGGGCTACCACCGCGACCGCGGCGACCTGCTGGTGCTGAGCACGGCGTCGAGCCGCTTCCTGTCCGCAGCCACCGCGCGGCTGCTGGGCTTCGAGCATCTGATTGCCACCGAGCTGCAAATGGACGCGGACGGACGCTTCACGGGCGCGACGCAGGGCACGCTCAACATGCGCGAGGGCAAGCGCGAGCGGCTCGCGCAATGGCTGCAGGCGCGCGGCAACGATGTGCCGGCGGCGCTGGCCAGCGCCGCGTTCTACAGCGACTCGATCAACGACCTGCCGCTGCTGTGCGCGGTGGGCGAGCCGGTGGTGGTCGACCCCGATGCCCGGCTGCATGCCGAGGCCCTTGCACGCGGCTGGCCGGTGCTGGCGCTCGAGCGCGCGCCCTTCTCCATTCCGACATCCACTCCATGAACTCTCCCAACACCTTCGATCTGATCGTGGTCGGCGCCGGCATCGTCGGCCTGGCCCATGCCTATACCGCAGCAAAGCGCGGCCTGAGGGTCTGCGTGGTCGAGCGCGACGCAGCCTGCGTCGGCGCCTCGATCCGCAACTTCGGCTTCATCACCGTCACCGGCCAGGGCGCGGGCGACACCTGGCGGCGCGCGCGGCGCGCACGCGAGGTCTGGGGCGAGATCGCGCCGCAGGCCGGCATCGAAGCGCTGCACCACGGCCTGTACTTCACGGCGTTCCGGCCCCAGGCGCTCGAGGTGCTCGAGCAGTTCATGGGCACCGAGATGGCCGAAGGCTGTGAGCTGCTCGATGTGCAGGAGGCCGCGCGGCGCTCGGCGGCACTGCAGCTGGGCGGCGCCCAGGGCGTGCTCTACAGCCCGCACGAGATGCGCGTGGAGTCGCGCACGGCGATCGGCCTGCTCACGCGCTGGCTGGCCGAGGTGCATGGCGTCGAGTTCCGCTTCGGCGAGGCGGTGCTCGAAGTCGCGGCGCCGCGCGTGCGCACGTCGCGCGGCGTGCTGCATGCCGAGCGCGTGGCCGTGTGCACCAACACCGACATCAACGGCCTGTTTGCCGAGCGGCTGGCACCGCACGATCTGCGCCTGTGCCTGCTGCACATGCTGCGCGTCATGCCCGAGCCGGGCTTCAAGCTGCCGGGCTCGGTGATGGCCGATCTGAGCCTGGTGCGCTACCACGGCTACAGCAAGCTGCCCGCGGCCGCGGCGCTGCTCGAGCAGCTCCAGCGCGAGGAAGCCGCGTCGCTGGACAACGGCATCCATCTGATCGTCGTGCAAAGCGCCGACGGCTCGCTGGTGGTGGGCGACTCGCACCATTACAGCGCCGCGCCCGAGCCCTTTGCCGACCAGCGCGTGGATGCACTGATCCTGCGCCACCTGCGCGAGACGCTCAAGCTCCAGAGCTGCGAGGTCACCGAGCGCTGGGTCGGCATCTATCCCTCGTCGGCCAGCACCGACTGCCTGATCGACCAACCGGACGACGCCACCCGCCTGGTGCTGGTCACCAGCGGCACCGGCGCCAGCACCGCCTTCGGCATTGCCGAAGACACCTTCGGCGGCTGGTAAGCCCCCACTTTCACGGAACTCATCATGAGCCAGCAACCTTCCCCCACCGCCCTGTCCGCCGTCGTCTTCGACTGGGCCGGCACCATCCTCGACTTCGGCTCCTGCGCGCCGATGGGCGCCTTCGTGCGGCTGTTTGAAAAGTTCGGCGTGGAGATCAGCATCGAGCAGGCGCGCGGCCCGATGGGCGTCGCCAAATGGGACCATATCCAGGCGCTGAGCCTGCTGCCCGAAGTCGCGGCGCAGTGGCAGGCACAGCACGGCCGGCCCTTCACCGATGCCGACATCGATCATCTGTACGAAGTGTTCACGCCGATGAACGCCGCAGTGGTCGCCGACTTCGCGGATTTCATTCCCGGCGCGCTCGAGACCGTCGCCGCGCTGCGCGCGCGCGGCCTCAAGATCGGCTCGACCACGGGCTACAACCGCCCGATCATGGACATCGTCTCGCCGATTGCCGCCGCCGCGGGCTACGCGCCCGACAATCTGGTCTGCGCCGGCGACCTGAGCGCCGGGCGGCCCGCGCCGCTGATGATGTACCGTTGCTTTGCCGAGCTCGGCGTGTGGTGGCCGGCCACCGTGGTCAAGGTCGACGACACCGAGGTCGGCATTCTCGAAGGCCTCCACGCCGGCACCTGGACCGTGGGCGTGTCCGTCAGCGGCAATGCGATGGGGCTGCAGCTGCACGAATGGCAGGCGCTCACTCCCGCCGAACAGCACAAGCGCCGCGAAGCCGCCATCGCCAAGCTGCGCGCAGCGGGTGCCCACTATGTGATCGATTCGGTCGCCGATCTGCTGCCGGTGTTGAGCGAGATCGAGGCGAAGCTGGCGGCGGGCGCCAAGCCCTGAAGCTAGGGCGCCGTCTTCAGCGCCTCCAGATACTCGCGCAGCAGCTTGGCGCGCCGCGGTCGAAAGCTGCTTGCCGTGGGCTCGACCGCGCCGATGCGCCCGGCAATGAACTTGCGAAAGTCCTGGCGCAGGCAGCACCAGGCCAGCACGACCAGCACCTGGTCCAGATAGGCGATGGCCAGCGGCCAGATGGTGCGCCGCGTGGCCTGGCCGCGCTGGTCCGTGTACTCGATGATCAGCGCCTCCTCGCGCCAGCAGGCTTCGCGCAGCCGGCCCATGTCGGGCAGCGCGCCATAGCGGTCCTTGAAGCGATGGACCTGGGACACCGCGTGCAGCAACTGCTGCTGGCGCGCCGAGGGCAGCGTCGCGGCCACCTTGGCCAGCACGCTGGCGGCCGCCCGGGCCAGTGCCGGATCGCCCAGGTGCCGCACTTCGGCAAGCCCCAGCACCAGCGCCTCGATCTCCAGCCGGTCGAACATCTGCGGCGCGAGCGTGCCGTCCTCGACCAGGCAATAGCCATAGCCCCGCTCGCCCGCGATCTCGGCGCCGGCGGCGCGCAGGCTCTCGATGTCGCGGTAGATGGAGCGCACCGAGACGCCCGTTTCCTCGGACAGGCGATGGGCGGTGACGGGAGCAGGCAGCGTGCGCAGTGCCTGGAGCAAGCGCAAAAGGCGGTCGGAACGGGGCATGGGCTACTGACAGGATTTGACAGTTGGGCTGGCTAGAGTACCACCGGCCCCGCTGCAACCCGCGGCGCCGGCACCCTACCCAAGAAAGAATCCCCATGTCCATGAACATCACTCCCCATCTGAACTTCAACGGCCAGGCGCGCCAGGCACTCGCCTTCTACCAATCGGTGCTGGGCGGCCAGTCCACGCTGGTGACCTACCGCGACCTGGGCCAGGTCCAGAACCCCGCCCAGGCCGAGCAGATCGTCTGGGGACAGGTGGAATCCGAGAATGGATTGCGCATCATGGCTTTCGACGTGGCCCCCGGCATGCCGTGGGAGCCCGGCCAGAATGCGTTCTTCGTGTCGCTGCGCGGGGACACGGCCGCGGAAATTTCGGCGCTGTGGAGCCGGCTGTCGGAAGGCGCCAGCATCGTGCAAGCACTGGCGCCGTCGCAATGGTCGCCGCTGTACGGCATGCTCAAGGACCGTTTCGGTGTGGTGTGGGTGCTGGACGTGAAGATGCCCTACCCAGCGGCCTGAGCCGCGCCAGCGGGCACGGTGGTGACGCGCCCATGAAAAAGCCCCCGCGGCCGTTGGGTCGCGGGGGCCTGGCGCAGGCCGCATCTGCTGCGGCCCGCGTCGTGGAAGTGGCGCTCAGCGCGTCACGATGTCGCCCAGCGCGATGCCTTCGCGGCGCGGGTCGGCGCCGCCGTCGAGCAGCGTGCCGTTGGCCGTCTTGCGGCGGATGATGGTGCTGATGCCGCTCGACTGCGCGCCGGTCGACACCGTGTGGCCCAGGGCGCGCAGGCCCGTGATCAGCGCATCGTTGTTGCCGCCATTGCTGGTGTCGACATTGGGATGCTCGCCGCCCACCGCGGTCGTCACCGAGTTGCTCGCACCAAAATCGACCAGCGAGGTCGCTTGCTGTGCATCGAGGCCCCAGTCGAGTGCGCCGACCACGGTCTTCACGACGTACTGGATGATGGTGCCGCCGCCGGGCGAGCCGGTCGCCATCAGGAAGTCACCTGGGCCGCTGCCGTTGAACACCATGGTCGGCGCCATCGTGCTGCGCGGGCGCTTGCCCGGCGCGACGCGGTTGGGCACCAGGTTGCCGGCGGTGTCGGTGGGCGAGGCGTTGAAGTCGGTCAGCTGGTTGTTCAGCATGATGCCGTTGCTCATGTGGAACGAGCCCAGCGACGCTTCGACGGTGGTCGTCATCGAGACGACGTTGCCTTCCTTGTCGACGATCGAGAAGTGCGTGGTGCCGCGCTCCTGCGTGGTGTCGACACCGACCGGCGGCACGCCGAAGTCGCCGGCCGGGGCGATGCCCATGCTCTTGGTGAAGGAGATCATGCCGGCGCGCAGGCGCATGTAGTCCTTGTTGAGCAGCGTGTTCGCGCTGCCGCCGGGCAGGGGCACGAAGTCGGTGTCGGCCACGTACTTGTCGCGGTCGGCATAGGCCAGGCGCGAGGCCTCGCTCACCAGGTGCACGCCCATCACCGTGGGCTTGCCGCCCTCGAGATCGATGGCGTTGGGCTTGTGCAGCGCGAGGTTGTAGTTCTCCAGGATGCCCAGCGCCGACAGCACGCCGATGCCGCCCGACGACGGCGGCGACATGCTGCAGACGTAGTAGGCGCGGTAGGTGGCGCAGACCGGCTCGCGGCGCACCGGGCGGTAGTTCTTCAGGTCGTCCAGCGTGGTGAGGCCGGGCGTGATGACCGAGCCATCGGCGCCTTGCGCGATGCGGATCTTGGCGACGATGTCCTCGGCGATCTTGCCGGTGTACATCGCATTGGCGCCCTGGGTCGACAGCGCCTTGAGCACATTGGCATAGGCCGGGTTGGTCAGCGTCGTGCCCAGCGGCTTGGGCGCGCCGGCGGCGTCGAGGAAGTAGGCGGCGGCTTCGGCATCGCGCTTGAGGTTCGAGGCCGAACCGGAGATGGCGTTGGCCATGCGCCCGCCGATCTTGAAGCCGTCGGTCGCGAGCCGCGTGCCTTCGCCGAACAGGTCCTTCCAGGCGAGCTTGCCGTGGTCGGTATGCGCCATCTCCAGCATGCGCATCACGCCCGGGGTGCCGATGGAGCGGCCGCTGGCGCGTGCATTGGGCAGCGGCGCGGTGCGGTTGGTGGCGTCGACGTAGCGCAGGTAGTCGGCCGTGGCGGCAGCCGGTGCCGTTTCGCGGCCGTCATAGGCCTGGACCTTCTTGTTCTTGGCGTCGTAGTAGAGCAGGAACGCGCCGCCGGCCAGGCTGCTCGACTGCGGCTCGACCAGCCCGAGCACCGCCTGCACGGCAATGGCGGCGTCGGTGGCGCTGCCGCCGGCCTTGAGGATGTCGCAGCCGGCCTTGGTCGCCAGCGGATGGTTGGCCACCACCATGAAGCTCTTGGCCGTGACCACCTTGTGGCCGAGCACATAGCCGGAAGCGGGCTCGGGCGCAGCCGGGTCGCCTGCATCGCCGGAGCCGACCACTACCGGCGCGGTGCCGGGGTTGCTCAGGCAGCTGCTGTCGACGGCGACCGGGGGAGTGACCGGTGGGGTCACCGGCGGGGTCACCACGACCGGTGGGGTGACGATGTCGGCATCGGTATCGCCGTTGCCGCCGCAACCGACGAGCGTGACGGCCAGGGCGATCGATGTGAGGGCCCACCAGGGCTGGCTGTTCTTCATTTGGCGCCTTTTTTATGGATTTTCAGGATACGGAAAGTCGCGCGATGCGACCCGCAGGTTGAGCACATGTCGTGCCAACTTTTACATCCTGCCCGAAATAGTGCGTGCGCAGACCGGCAAGGCGCACGACGATGTCACCCGCGCGACCCCTGGGTACCTGCATGCTTCGCAGCCGGGGCAGGCGCATCAGGGATTCGCGCCTTGTGGCGCGGCGGCCGCCAGCGCCGCGATGGCCTCGGGCGGCCAGGCCGCGGGCTGGGGCACGTCACAGGGTGCGTCGGCGTCCACGGTGCCGAACAGCGCCGGGCTGACGATCTCCAGATACTCCATGTCCGGCGAATAGTCGAACAGATAGTGGCGGATGCCCGGGCGCTGGTGCACGCAGTCGCCGGCCTCGACCAGCGTCACCTGGTCCTCGTACATGAACTTGGCCCAGCCCTTGGTCATGAGCACGATCTGGAAATCCGCGACATGCCGGTGCCAGCCCGTGCCCTCCTCGGGCGGCTTGTTGGCCTTGACCAGGTGCGCGATCACGCGCCCGCGCGTGGCATCGGCCACGCCCAGGTCCCGGTAGAGGAAGAAATCGCGCAATCCATCGGAGCGCCAGGGAGTCTCACCGGCCTTGACGTGGGAAAAAAGAGTGCCTTCTTCGCTGCCTGCAGTCATGTCGGTTCCTCGTGGGGGATGTCGAAGGGGCCGGGCGCGCGGCCCTGCCGCAGCCCGGATGGTGCCAGCCTAGCATGCACAAAACATGCCCGGCGTCCTCCAAATGCCCGTCGCGCCGACCTCCCGCGCTCTACGTATCTCCCCCGGCCGCCTGCCGCGCCATGGCCTCGCAGATCGCCCGGATCTGCGGGCGCATGAGCCGCGCGACTTCATCGCGCCGGTGCGATTCGAGCCGCCCCGAGATGGCCGCCACGCTCAGCGCCGCGATCGGATTGTCGGCTGGAAAGGCAATGCCGATGGCGGCGGTGCCGGGCGTCACCACGCTGTCGAGAAACGCATAGCCCTTGTCGCGTCCGATCCGGATCGCCTCGCGCAGATAGGGGGCGGTGACGAAGCCGTATTTCTCATAGCGCGGGGCATTGGCCTCGATGATCGATTCGGCCTCGTCGGGCGGCAGCGCGCACAGGATCGCCAGCCCCCCGGCGCCCACGCCCAGCGGGCGGCGGATACCGACATCGAGCGCCAGCGACTTGATCGGATAGTCGCCGAGCGCACGGTGGGTGCACACGGCCTCGAGCCCGCTGCGCTCGCTCAGATACACGGTGTCCTGCGTGACCTCGGCAAGCTTTTGCAGCGCGCCGTCGCACAGCTCCGAGAGCCTGTAGCGCGGGCGCGCGAGCATGCCCAGCTCGTGCAGCAGCGGGCCCAGATAGAACTTGCGCGTGCGCGCGTCGCGCGCCACCAGCCCCTCGAGCTCGAGCCGGTGCAGCAGGCGAAAGCAGGTCGACTGCGGCAGCCCGCTGGTCGCGGTGATCTCGCCGATGCGCATGCCGCCGCGCCCGCGCGATGCCACGATGCGGAGCATCAGCACCACGCGCTCGATGCTCTGCGTGCCGGAGCGCTGATTCTCACCATGTGGCGGTTTATTCGGCGCTGTCGAATCGTTGGAAGAGGTTTTGCTCATGGCGCATTGTCAATTGCTATCCACATCGTGGGAAATCTAGGGTTAACCCACTCGATCAGGTCGAGGTTTGATTTTTTAATCGGTCATCACCCCACCGACAAACCACCACATTGTGGATAAACCGGACAACACCCAGATGCCTTACACGATGACCGAAAAGATCCTCGCCCGGGTCGCAGGCCTGCCTGCGGTCAAGGCGGGCGACGAGATCCTCGCGCGGCCCGACTTCGTCATTGCCTATGACTTTCCGGGCTACACCGACGTGTTCTTCAAGGAGGCCAGGGAAGACTTCGGCGTCGCCCGGGTGCCGAGCCCGGAGCGCTTCGTGCTGTTCATCGACCACATGGTGCCGGCGGCCGCGCCCAAGGAGGAGGAGCTGCACAAGATCACGCGCGCCTGGGGCAAGGAGCAGGGCGTGCCGGTGCACGAGCGCGAGGGCATCGGCCACCAGGTGTCGGCCGAGCTCGGCTATGCGACGCCCGGCGCGTTTGCCGTGCATTTCGACGGGCATGTGAGCCAGCTCGGCGCGTTCGGCACGCTGGCGATCGGCGCGCGCAAGAGCGTGCTCGAGACCTTCGTGTCCGAGCGCATGGCGCTGGTCGTGCCCGGCACGGTGAAGATCGAGATCACCGGCACGGTGCAGCCTGGCGTCATGGCGCGCGACATCTTCCACCATCTGGTGCGGGTGCTGGGGCCGGCGTCGTGCCGCTTCAAGGTGGTCGAGCTGTGCGGCCCGGTGATCGACGCGATGAGCATCGAGGGCCGCCAGACGGTCTGCGGCCAGGCGATGTTCCTGGGCGCGACCACGATGCTGATCGCGCCCGACGCCAAGACGCTGGCCCACGCCGAAGGCCGCTCGAAGATCGCGCTCGACCCGGTGTACCCCGATGCCGATGCGCACTACGACCGCGTCGTCAGCATCGATGTCAGCGGCCTGGCGCCCATCGTGGTGGCGCCGCCGAGCCCCGCCAACACGCGCGACCTGACGGAATATGCGGGTCTCGAAGTGCACATGGGCTATCTGGGCAGCTGCGCGAGCGGGCGTCTGGAGGACCTGCGCATTGCCGCGCAAGTGCTCAAGGGCCGCAAGATCAAGCCGGGCTTCCAGCTGCATGTGGTGCCGACCTCGCAGGCCATCATGTCGCAGGCCGCGAGCGAAGGGCTGATCTCGACGCTGGTCGATGCCGGCGCGTTCATCAGCTCCTCGAGCTGCGACTACTGCTACGGCCGCATCGCCACGATGTCCGATGGCCAGCGCGCGGTCTCGACCGGCACGCTCAACACCCCCGGGCGCATGGGCAGCGCCGACTCCGAGATCTTCATCTGCAACGCCGCCGTCGTCGCCGCCTCGGCGCTCGAAGGCTGCATCGCCGACCCCCGCCCCTACCTCGCCTGCGAAGGGATCCCCGCATGACACTGCCCACCCTGAACGGCCGCGCGGCCTGGGTCTTCACCGAAGACGACTACGACATCGACCTGATCGTCGGTATCAAGAACATCAAGATCACCGATGTCAACGAGCTCGCGGCCCTCACCATGGCCAGCTACGACCCGGACTTCGCGAGCAGCGTCGCCAAGGGCGACCTGCTGGTCGGCGGCCACAACTTCGGCTACGGCCACCCGCACTACCCGGCAATGCGCGCGATGCGCCACCTCGGTGTCACGGGCGTCATTGCCGAGTCGTTCTCGCCGGGCTTTTTCCGCGGCGAGATCAGCATGGGTTTTCCGCTGATTACCTGCCCGGGCATCCGCGCGGCCACGCAGCGCTGGGATGCGCTGCAGGTGGACTGGGAGCGCGGCGTGGTGATCAACCAGCGCAGCGGCGCGGCCCTGCCCTTCGAGCCCTGGTCGTCGACCGAGCGCGCGACCATCGAGGCCGGCGGCTTCATTCCCTATCTGCAGGCCCGGCTGGCGCGCGAGCGCGCCGCCGCCGCTGCATGACCGCAAGGAGCACGGCATGTTGCAGATGATTGTCAGCGGCGTCGCCCTGGGCGCCATCTACGGGCTGATCGCCCTGGGCATCGTGATGGTGTTCAAGGCCACCGGCATCCTCAACTTCGCGCATGGCGAGGCCGCGATGCTCTCGGCCTTTGTCGCCTATACCCTGTTCAAGCTCGGCCTGCCGCTGTGGGCGGTGGTGCCGCTCACGCTCATCTTCGGCGCGGCGCTGGGCATGGCGATCGAGCGCTTCATCATCCGGCGCTTCATCGGCAAGGCGCTGCTGTCGTCGGCGATCTGCACGCTGGGCCTGTTCCTGGTGTTCGGCGACCTGGCGATCTGGGTGTGGGGCAAGGACACGCAGGAGCTGCCGAGCATCTTCCCCTCGGCGCCGATCGACATCGGCGGCGTGATCGTCTCGGGCCTGGACCTGGGCATCGTCGCGGTCTGCGCCACGCTCGCCGCGCTGCTGTTCGCGTTCTTCCGTTTCACGCGCCTGGGCATCGCCATGCAGGCGACGATGGAGAACCCGACGGCCGCGCGCCTGATGGGCATTCCGATCAAGCGCATCTATGCGCTGGCCTGGGCGCTGTCGCATGTGATTGCCGCCACGGCCGGCCTGCTGATCGCGCCGCTGACCTTCGTGCATTTTTCGATGATGCAGCACGCGCTGCACTTCGCGTTTGCCGCGGCGGTGCTCGGCGGCATCGGCAGCATGCCCGGCGCGCTGCTCGGCGGCGTGATCATCGGCGTGACCTCGAATCTCACGGGCGCCTATGTGTCGTCGGCCTGGAAGGACGCCGTGCCCTTCATCGTGATGCTCGTGATCCTGATCGTGCGCCCGCACGGGCTGCTCGCGCGCGCCCAGGTCAAGAAAGTCTGAGGAGCCCCGCATGACCCAAGTCTTCGACCGCTTCCCCTGGCTCGGCCCGCTGCTGTTCGTGCTGGCCTTCGTGCTCGCGCCGCTGGTGCCGGGCGGCTACGTGCTCTACATCTTCACGCTGGTGATCATCTACACGCTGGCCTCCTTCGGCACCAACATCCTCACCGGCTACACCAACCTGATCTCGATGGCCGGCGCGGTGTTCTTCGGCATCGGCGCCTATGGCTCGGCGATTCTCACCACGCATTTCGGCGTGCCGCTGGTGCTGTCGATGTTCCTGGCCGCGGGCATTGCCACCGTCGTCGGCCTGCTGCTGGCGCTGCCGGTGCTGCGCCTGGAGGAAGTGTTCCTGGCGATCGCCACGCTGGGCTTCGTGATGATCTCGGTGGAGATCGCCAAATCCAGCGGCGAGCTCTCGGGCGGCGAGAACGGCATGGGCGCGCCGGGCCCGGTGCTGTTTGGCTGGGAGCTCGACGAGCGCGCCTACCACCTGTTCGTCGCCGTGGTGCTGGCCGGCGCGCTGTGGGTCGCGCGCAATCTCGCGCGCAGCCACTTCGGGCGCGGGTTTCTCGCGATCAAGGGCAGCGACACCGCGGCGCGCGCACTGGGCCTGAATACCACGGCGCTCAAACTCGTGGCGTTTGGCGTGTGCGCGTTCTATACCGGCCTGTCGGGCGCGCTCTACGCGCCGCTGGTGCGCTTCATCGATCCCTCGCTGTTCAGCATCATGGTGTCGATCAGCTTTGTCTCGATGGTGATCGTCGGCGGCCTCGGCTCGATCCTCGGGTCGGTGCTCGGCGCGGTGTTCGTGATCGGCGCGCCGCAGCTGCTGACCTACCTGGGCTTCGATCAGTTCCAGCGCGCGCTGTATGGCGTGGCGATGATCCTGGCGCTGATGTTCCTGCCCGACGGGCTGGCCAGCCTGTTCACGCGCAAGCGTTTGCCCGCGGCGGATGCGGCGGAAGGCGGGGTGGCGAAATGACCGTGATGGAACAAGCGAATCCCGCGCTCGCGGCGCAAGGCACCGCGCCCCTATTGAGCATCCGCAACGTACGCATGGCGTTTGGCGGCATCGTCGCCGTGCAGGACGTGGGCTTCGATGTGATGCCCGGCACGGTGCACGCGCTGATCGGCCCCAACGGCGCGGGCAAGACGACGATGCTCAACTGCATCAGCCGCTTCTACACGCCGCAACAGGGCTCCATGCGCCTTGCCACGCCATCTGGCGAAGTCGAACTGCTCGGCTGCAAGGCACACCAGGTCGCGCGCCTGGGCATTGCGCGCACCTTCCAGAACCTGGAGCTGTTTGCCGAGCTGACGGTGTTCGACAACGTGCTGATCGCGCGCTCGATCGCGATGCGCGCGACGCTGGCCGAGGCCCTGCTGGGCCTGCCGCGCCAGCGCCGCGAGGAGCGCGCCGAGCGCGAACACGTGGAAAAGCTGCTCGAGCAGCTCGGGCTGCAGCGCCACGCGCACGCCGTGGTGCGCGACCTGCCCTACGGCACGCAAAAGCTCGTCGAGCTGGCGCGCGCGATGGCACTCGAGCCGAAGCTGATGCTGCTCGACGAACCCGCGGCCGGCATGAACAACCGCGAGATCGACGCGCTGGGCGACACGCTCCGGCGGCTGCAGGTCAGCACCCGCGCGACGCTGCTGCTGATCGAGCACAGCATGCCGCTGGTGATGTCGATCTCCGACACCATCACCGTCATGCACAACGGCGCGTTCCTCGCGCAAGGCACGCCGCGTGACATCGAATCGCACCCGGCGGTGATCGAGGCTTATCTCGGAGGAGGCAAGAGTGGCAAACGGCGTTGAAACATCCACATCCCCGGCCCTGTCCCCGGCGCTGCTCAGCGTCGACGCCCTGAGCGCGGGCTACGGCAAGGTCCGCGCGCTGCACGGCGTGAGCCTGCGCGTGCCCCAGGCAAGCATCGTGTGCGTGCTCGGCGCCAACGGCGCGGGCAAGACCACGCTGCTGCGCGCGCTCTCGGGCCTGCTGCCGGTGAGCGGCGGGCAGGCGCAGTTCGATGGCCAGTCGATTGCCAACGTGCCGGCCGAAACCCTGGTGCGCCGCGGCATTGCCCATGTGCCGCAGGGCCGCATGGTGTTCGCGCAGCTGAGCGTGCGCGACAACCTGGTGCTCGGCGGCTACACCCGCCGCGCGGCCGAGGTGCGCGACGACATCGACCGCGTGCTCGAATACTTCCCGCGCCTGAAGGAGCGCATCACCTCGCGCGCCGGCACGCTCTCGGGCGGCGAGCAGCAGATGCTGGCGATCGCGCGCGGGCTGCTGGCCAAGCCGCGGCTGCTGATGCTCGACGAGCCCTCGATGGGGGTGGCGCCGATCCTCAAGGACGCGATCTTCGAGACGCTGCGCGCGATCCGCGACCGCGAGCAGCTCACGCTGCTGATCGTCGAGCAAGACGCCGACATCGCGCTCGACATCGCCGACGAGGGCTACGTCATCGAGACCGGCCGCGTGGTCATGCAGGGGCCCGCTGCCGAGCTCGTGGGCAACGAAGACATCCGCCGCGCCTATCTGGGCGGCTGAACCCCGGGTTCCCTTTCCAACGATAACCACAGGAGACAAGACCATGAACCGAATCACTTCGCGCCGCACGCTGCTTGCAGCCGCCGCGGCCAGCCTGCTGGGCGCGCACCTGGGTGCACAGGCCTTCGAGAACAAGGCCGAAGGCGTGTTACCCAAGGAGATCGTGCTGGGCTCGTCGCAGCCGCTGTCGGGCACGCTGGCCTACATGGGCAAGGCCGTCGACGAGGGCATGCGCACCTATTTCGATATGGTCAACGAGCAAGGCGGCGTCAACGGCCGCAAGCTCAAGCTGATCACCTACGACGACGAGCTCAAGCCCGCGAAGTCGGTGGCCAACGCCAAGCTGCTGGTCGAGCGCGACAAGGTGTTCGCGATGGTCGGCAACATCGGCCACGCGACCAACATCAGCGCCTACGAGTACAGCTCCACGAAGAAGGTGCCGACGATCGGCGCGATGAGCATCTCCGACCTGACCTCGAGCCCGCCGCGCGAGCTGCTCTACGTGCTGCCCTCGCCCCAGTCCACCGAAACCGCGGCCTATATCGACAACGCCGTCGAAGTGCTCAAGGCCAAGAAGGTCGCGATGCTCTACCAGAACGACGGCTGGGGCAAGCCCGCCTATGACATCGCCGTCAAGCGCCTGGAAAAGCACGGCATGAAGCTGGTCGAGGCACAGACCTTCGAGCGCTTCGCCACCGACCTCACGTCCCAGGTCTACAAGCTCAAGCAGGCCGACCCCGATGTCGTGATCGTCTACGCGCTGGGCCAGGAGGCGGTGCAGTTCTTTCGCGGCGCGGAAAAGCTCGGCTGGAAACCGACGGTGTTTGGCGCCGGCGGCCTCAACGACCCCAAGTTCATCGAGCTGCTGGGCAAGACCCAGTCCAAGCTCTATGTGGCGTCCTACTACGACGCGGTGGACGGCAACAACCCGGCGATCCAGTCGTTCTTCACGCGCTACAGCAAGCTTTACCCGAAGTCGGCGCCAACCTCGATGGCGCTGATGGGCTACTCGGCCGCCGCCGTGACCACCGAAGCGCTCAAGCGCGCGGGCGCCGAGCCCAGCCGCGCCAAAGTGGTGGCCGCGCTCGACGGTATGCAGGATTTCGACCAGAAGATCGGCCCGAAGATCACCTTCCAGCCGCTCAACGCCGGCCCGTACGCGCGCCGCGGCCAGACCGGCGTGGCGCTGATGGAGCTCAAGGAGCAGAAGTTCGTCTCGATGGGCAGCTATATCGACCCCGTCAAACGCTGAAGGACACGCGCATGAAAAACGATCGCAAGCAGCTTCGCGCCCGGATCCAGTCCGGCCCGACCTTCTGGATGGCCGGCGCCCAGGACGCGCTGTCGGCCCTGCTGGTCGACCAGTCGGACTTCGACGGCGTGTTCACCACCGGCTTCGGCATCTCGGCCTCGCTGCTGGGCCAGCCGGACATGGAGGTCTACACGCTGACCGAGAACCTGGCCGTCGTGAACCATATCGTCAACGCCGTGAAGAAGCCGGTGTTTGCCGATGCCGACACCGGCTACGGCGGCGTGCTCAACGTCGCGCGCACGGTGCGCGAGTTCGAGAAGGCCGGCGTCGCGGCGATCTCGATCGAGGACCAGATCAGCCCCAAGCGCTGCCCCGCGGCCGCGGCCTCGACGCCGGTGGTGTCGATCCCCGACGCGGTCGCGCGCATCAAGGCCGCCGTCGATGCGCGCCAGGACCCGGACTTCCTGATCGTCGCGCGCACCGATGTGCTCGACCCGGAAGAAGCCGTCGAGCGTGCCGCGCGCTTCGCCGAAGCCGGCGCCGACCTGATCCAGCCGATCTCGCGCACCTTTAGGAGCTACGAGGACCTGGTGCGGCTGCGCGACGTCTCGGGCCGGCGCCTGTCGCTGCAGCTGATGCAGGGCCTGTGGATGTCGCGCCTCACGCGCTCGCAGATCGAGGACGTCGCGGCCTTTGCGACCTACCCGGTCGTGACGCTGATGAGCACGGTGCATGCACTGCAGAAGAACCTCGCGACGCTGGCCGCGCGGCGCACCGGCGATGTCGATGGCCTGCCCTGCGGCCAGACCAGCATGGCGGATTTCAAGCAGGTGATCGGCTGGCAGGCGCTCGAGGAACGCCAGGCGCGCTACGAGCTGGGCTGATCCCGCGCGTGCTCAGGCCCGGGCGACCGGGCGCTGCAGCGTCTCCGAACGGTAGGCGCGCACCACGTCGAGCATCGAGTACAGCAGCGGCGAGCGCTCGTTCTTCAGATAGAAGCAGTGCAGGTCCATGTAGGCCTCGGGGCTGGGCTTGAGCGGCACGTAGCGCACGCCGGGAAAGCGCACATTGGTCATCGAGGTCGGCACCAGCGCCACGTCGTTGCCGATCGCGGTGAGCAGCGTGGACATGATCACGTCGCTCGCCGCGGGCGCGAAATGCGGCTCGAAGCCATGCTTGTGGCACAGCGCCACCAGCCGCGCGGCTTCGAGCGGCGTGCGGTGCTGGGCGCCGAGCGCGATACCATCGAGCAGCTCAAGATCGGCGGGCTCGACATGATGCGCTTGACATCCTCTGCGCCGTGAACGACGCAGATTCCTACGGTGCTACGCATGAGAAACCTCACGCACAGTCGCTTCGGTGGGTTCCTGCTTCACTGAGGCTGGTTGCTTCGGCGTCTTTCGACCCCGGCCAGAGCCTTCCTCTCCACAGGCTAACAAGCGCTGTCCGCGCTCTAAAACATTGATCGCGCCAACCACATCGGCGTTTTCGGCATAGCCACAATCGACGCACAAGAACTTGGCTTGCGTTTGCCGATTCTCTTGGGCAACGTGGCCGCAACAAGGACAAGTCTGGCTGGTGTGGTGTGCCGGCACGGTCAGCAAGATGCTGCCAGCCCAAGCCATCTTGTATTCCAGTTGGCGCCTGAACTCCCCCCACCCCTGATCAAGGATGGCGCGATTCAGACCCGACTTTTGCCTGACCCGCTTGCCATGCTGTTCGCTGGTGCCCTTGGAAGACCTGGACATATTCCTGACCTGCAAATCCTCGATACAAACGAGCGCGTGGTTTTGGCTGATCGTTGTGGTGGTCTTGTGCAGGAAGTCTTTTCGGGCGTTGGCTATGTAGCGGTGAACCTTTTGAAGCTTCGCTTTTTCCTTTTTCCAGTTGCTGCTGAATTTGACTTTGCGGGCCATGCGCCGCTGATACCGGGCCAGGCGCTGCTGGTGTTTCCTGAAGCTGTTTAGCGGGGCAATGCAGCTGGCGTCGCTCAGGGTGGCAAAGCGGGCAATGCCCATGTCAATGCCAATGGCTGTTGTGGCCGCAGGCGTTGGCTGGAGTACTTCGCGCTCGGTCTGGATGCTGGCGTACCACTTGCCACAAACACAAGACACGGTGATGTTCTTGGCCTGGCCCAAAACTTCCCGGCTGTTGCGATACCGCACCCAGCCGAGCTTCGGCAACTTAATGCGGCTGTGGGCTTGGTCGATTTCAAACTGCTTGGCGTCCGGGTAATGAAAGCTCTCGCCACTGCCTTTGCGCTTGAAGCGCGGGAAGTCTGCGCGTTTGGCAAAGAAGTTCTTGTAGGCCCGATCCAGGTCTTTGAGCGCGTGCTGTAGCGGGTGGCAAGGCGTCTCTTTGAGCCATGGGGTACCTGGCCCATTGCGCCACTCGGTGAGCGATTTGGCCAATGCGACATAGCCGATGAACTTGCCGCCAGTTTCGTAATTAGTTTGTTGCAACGCCAGCGCCTTGTTATAGACGAAGCGGCACGCCCCGGAAAAACGGCGCATATCGCGCTGCTGCGCGCCGTCAGGCATGAGTGCAAATTTGAAGGCCTGCAGGCGCTGCATGGCTTGATTATGCGCTGGTGGAATTCGATGGTGAAGACGACCATGTGCATCTGCGGGTGAACTACCCGCCCAAGGTGGCGTTGTCCAATCTGGTGAACTCCGGCGTACAAAGAAGACTGTGGGGTGGGGCACTTTGGTCGCCAAGCTACTTTGCCGGTAGCTGTGGTGGTGCCCCTGTTGCTGTCATTCGCCGGTACATCGAGCAGCAGCAGACGCCGCATTGAAACCAATCCAACCGACCAAGACGGCTTTGCCGTCCGCGCTTCTGACCCTGCCTTGAACGGCAGGGTTTGCCGCGCACCGGATCAAATGGCAGCGCAGGCGGCCCGACTGCGGGCGAAAAAAAACCGGCGCAGGCGCCGGTTCTCTTGCATGAGCCCAGGGCTCAGTAGCGACCGCCGCCGTGGCCGCCGTTGCCGTAGCCCACGTCCGAGCGGTTGCTGGCGCTGTAGCCGTTGTTGCCGTAACCACCCGAGCCGCCACCCGATTCGCGGGGACGGGCCAGGTTCACGACGATGGCGCGGCCATCGACGGACACGCCGTTGAGGCCGGTGATCGCGGCTTGGGCGACTTCGGCGGTCGCCATTTCCACGAAGCCGAAGCCCTTGGAGCGGCCGGTTTCGCGGTCCATCATGACCTTGGCGGAAGTGACGGTACCAAACTCGGAGAAGTTGCTCTCCAGGCTGGAATCGGTGACGGAATAAGGCAGGTTGCCAACGTAGATCTTGACGCTCATGGAAGGAGTCTTTCTGAAAGGGTGGTGCGCAGGCTGCGCCGCGCAATGGAAAAAAGGCCCAATGGCGCGGGAATCCGCAGCCACTGACGCGGTGAACGGAGTCTGCCCATCAGCAGGCAGGGGGCTGCGGCATGCTTGTCTGCAGCCAGCCCTGGGTGACGGCGAAGAGCCTGGCGGCATCCCGCGAGGCAAAGGTTCTGTCGAACCGGAACACGCGGCAATAGCTGCCGTTGCCCTGGGAACGATGGACCGCAAAGGAGGCACGGAAACGGCCGCAGTCGGTCGGGTGTGTCGCGGGCGAAACGACAAATTTGCCCATGGAAATGCCGATTTTTGGAATCTGGTTCATTCAGGAACGCAGGCGTCAACCGCCAGCGTGAGCGCAATGGAAACCCGGTGGACTGCAGCGCTGCAGCACCACCGCGCGACAAAGGTCGCCTAGGGACCTGCATCGGCAGCTCGAAGCCGCGGCAGGCGTCGAAAGCAACAAGAACCCAGGGTTCATGGCTCCGACAACTGCATTATATCACTGCGCTGCATTTAAAATCAAGTCATTATTATTTTTAGTTTTAAAACACTGCACTTCCCTCAAACTGCGCCCAGATGTTCCACCAGGATCAATGTGCCGATCCCCATTAGCAGCAGTCCGCCCAGCCCTTCCGCCCAGCTGCCGACCACGGCGCCCAGCACCCGCCCCAGCATGACGCCCAGGGTCACCATGGTGAAGGTCGCCAGACCGATCGACAGCGCCACCGTAACGATATCGACATCCAGGAAGGCCAGCCCTACGCCGACCGCCATCGCGTCGATGCTGGTGGCAAAGCCGGTCGCCACCAGCAGCCAGAAGCCATGCCGGCGGGGTTTATCGACCGCTTCCTGCGCGGGGCGGAACGCGGCAACCAGCATATGGCCGCCCAGGACCATCAGCATGACGAAGGCGATCCAGTGGTCCCATGCCTTGACGTAGTCGGACGCCGCCGAGCCCAGCGCCCAGCCGATGACCGGCGTGATGCCCTCGATGACGCCAAAGATCGCGCCGGTGCGCAGGGCTTCGGTCCAACGGGGTTTGAGCAGCGCAGTGCCTTTGCCGATGGCAGCGGCAAAGGCATCGGTCGACATGGCAAAGGCCAGCAGGGAAATCGCAGTGAGGTTCATGGGGGAAGTCAATCGGCCGGGCGACAACGCAGCGGCACGCCCCCGCTGCCCGACCTGCGTCGCGGTGACATGCCGATGGTCTCGCCAACCGAAAGACGGCTGCCTGCGCCACGGTATCCAGGACACCGAGTGTGTTGACGCAAGCGCCTCCAGAAGCTGGAGGCAGGCTACTCCCCAAAGGGACCGTCAGTGTAACTGGACCACACCGGCGCGCGGCGATTGTCCCCAGGCATGCTTGGCGCTCTCGAACAGCTTCTGGTTCGCATTCCGCGCACATCGACCCGCATCCCGAGGTCGTTGCATCGGTACAACAGGATCAGGACGGCAACCACAGCACGTCCAATCACAAGATAATGATAATGATTCGCAGTATTCAAATCCTCTGGCTCCGTGGCCTTGCTGCCCATGCCATGCCACGCCCCGGCTGCAAGGCAGCGCCGCAGCGCCGGGCCGCAGCCTGAGCACCCGCCAGATCAGACGATTCTTGCGCACGGCGCTGCGCGCGAACCCGCTGCCAGCCCGGTCAGTCCCCCCATTCAATTGCTCCTCAGTTTCGACATGAATGCCATGAACCCACGTTCTTCCTGCGCGCCCGCGCGCTTTGTCACCAAGCCCCTCGTGCGCCTGCTCGGCCAATGCCTGGGCACCGGCCTGGCCATGGCCTCGCTGGGCGTGGCGGCGCAGACCGCTGCCCTCCAGGAAGTCGTCGTGAGCGACCAAGCCGCAGCCATTGGCGGCCTGCAGAAAACCTATTCGGGCGGCCAGCTCGCGCGCGGCGGCGACCTGGGTATCCTGGGGCGCACCGACCTGATGAACGTGCCCTTCAGCACCACCAACTACACCGCGGCGTACATCGAGAACCAGCAGGCGCAAAACATCTCCGACGTGGTGATGAGCGACGCCTCCGTGCGCACGCTGCAGGCGCGCGGCGGCTTTGGCGAGGACTTCCAGATCCGCGGTTTCTCCCTCGCGATGCGTGACGTCTCGCTCAACGGCCTGTACGGCCTGGTGCCCGCGACGCGCGTGCCGCTGGAGATCATCGAGCGCGTCGAAGTGCTCAAGGGCCCGGGCTCGCTGACCAATGGCGTCGGCCCCAACGGCAGCGTCGGCGGCAACATCAACCTCGTGACCAAGCGCGCCGCCGACGAGCCGCTCACGCGCGTGACCGGCACCTACATGGGCCAGGCCCAGTTCGGCACCCACCTCGATGTGGGCCGGCGCTTCGGCACCGACAACCAGTGGGGCGTGCGCGTCAACGGCGTGTGGCGCAATGGCGAAGGCAACATCGACGGCGGCCGCCAGCGCCTGGGCCTGGGCGCGGTGGGCCTCGACTTCGCGGGCGACAGGCTGCGCTGGTCGCTCGATGCATTGGCCACCGAAGGCAAGACCAAGGAGGTTCGCCCGCAGATCGCTTTTCGCAGCGGCACCACCAGCGTGCCCGCCGTGCCTGACCCACGCCTGAACTTCTTCCCCGGCACGGTGCTCACCGACAAGGCCAAGACCGTGGTCTCGCGCCTCGAGTACGACATCAACGACCGCACCACCGCGTATGGCGGCATTGGATACACCCAGTCCAAGACCTTCCAGAATTTCCCGCTGGCCTGGAATGCGCCGGACGCGCAAGGCAACTTCGACATCGGCAACGGCTACTACGACGAATACAACAAGACGACCTCGGCGGATGCCGGGTTGCGCACGCGCTTCAACACCGGCGCCGTCGGCCATACCCTGGTGATCTCGGCCAACCACATGTCGCGCGAAACCGGCTATTTCTACGCCGGCACCGACACCGCCAATCCGTCCAGCCTCTACAACCCCGCGCCGCTGCCGACGATCACCACCCCGCGCCTGGGCGCCAGCAAGACCGCCGAGCTCGAGCAGCAAAGCGTGGCCATTGCCGACACCATGGCATTCATGAACGACCGCGTGCTCGTCACGCTGGGCCTGCGTGACCAGACCATCCACCAAAAGAGCGTCAACGGTTCGACCGCCTACAAGGCCAGCGCCGTCACGCCCCTGGCGGGCGCGGTGTTCAAGCTCACGCCCGATACCTCGGTCTACACCAACTACACGGCAGGCCTGCAAGCCGGCGGCATTGCCGGCCCGGACCTGGTCAACGCCGGCCAGACCTTTGCGCCGCAAAAGACCCGGCAGGTCGAAGTGGGCGTGAAGAAGGACTGGGGCATGCTGATGACGCAGGCCGCGCTGTTCCAGATCAAGCAGCCCTCGAGCCTGACCGAGAACCGGGTCTACAGCTTTGGCGGCGAGCAGCGCAACCGCGGCCTGGAGCTGACCACCTACGGCGAACTGCAACGCGGTCTGCGCCTGATGGCCAGCGCCACCTTCATCGATGCCGAGCTGACCCGCACCACCGGCGGCGCCAACCAGGGCAACGAAGCCAATGGCGTGCCCAAGCGCACCTTCAACGTCGGCCTGGACTGGGACACTCCCTGGATGGCCGGCCTGAGCCTCAACGGCCGCGTGATCCACACCTCGCCGATGTACTTCGACCCCTCCAACCAGCTGCGCATGCCCAGCTGGACGCGTCTGGACATCGGCGCGCGTTACCGCACCAAGGTGAACAACCAGGCCGTGGTGCTGCGCGCAGGTCTGGAAAACGTCGCCGACCGCGCCTACTGGGTGACCAGCACCAACCCGAGCTATGCCACGGTGGGCGCGCCGCGCACGCTGGTGCTCTCGGCCCAGATCGACTTCTGAGCCACTGATCCCGCATGGCACCGCCCAGGCCTGCAGGCCCGGGCGGTGCCTTTGACATTCATCCAACGCTAGTGAAGCCAATGCAAAGCCACACGATCAAGACCTGGGCCTGGGTCCACAAATGGAGCAGCCTGGTCTGCACCGTTTTCATGCTGCTGCTGTGCCTGACGGGCCTGCCGCTGATCTTCCACCATGAGATCGGTCACCTGCTGGGCACCGAAGTCGAAGCCCCGGAGATGCCCAAGGACACGCCGCATGCGAGCCTGGACAAGGTGCTCGACCTGGCGCGCGCCCAGTACCCCGAGCGCATCGTGCAGTTCGTCTCCAAGTCCGACGACACGGAAGACATCTGGTACGTCACCATGACGCACACCCCGGCCAACACCGACGACTTCCGCACGGTGGTCATCGATGCGCGCACCGCCGAACTGCTGCCGCTGCAGCCGCGCTTCGACGAGGGCTTCATGTGGATCATGTACCGCCTGCACGTCGACCTGTTTGCCGGCCTGGCGGGCAAGCTGTTCCTCGGCTTCATGGGACTGCTGCTGCTGGTGGCGATCGTCAGCGGCGTGGTGCTCTACGCGCCCTTCATGCGCAAGCTCGGTTTCGGCACCGTGCGCCGCGAGCGCCAGCCGCGCGTCAAATGGCTCGACCTGCACAACCTGCTGGGCATCGTCACGCTGGTGTGGCTGTTCGTCGTCGGCGCCACCGGCATCATCAACACCTGGGCCGATCTGGTGATCAAGTACTGGCAGCATGACCAGCTCAGCAGCGTGCTCGCGCCCTACCAGGGCCAGCCCACCGTCGCGCTGGCCGAGCGCGCGTCGGTGCAAAAGACGCTGGAAGTCGCGATGCAGCAGGCGCCGGGCACCAAGCTGTCCTTCATTGCGTTTCCCGGCACGAGCTTCTCGAGCCCGCACCACCACACCGTGTTCCTGCGCGGCGACGAGCCATTGACGTCCCGCCTGCTGCACCCAGTGCTGGTCGATGCCAAGTCCGCCGCCATCACGGCCGCGCCTGCCATTCCCTGGTACCTCACGGCGCTGCTGGTGTCGCAGCCGCTGCACTTCGGCGACTACGGCGGGCGCGCGATGCAGATCATCTGGGCGCTGCTGGACATCGCCAGCATCTTCGTGCTGGGCACCGGGCTGTACCTCTGGCTCAGAAAGGGCCGCACGGCCGCGGCGTCCGATGACAAGCCGCTGGCCGGCAAGGCCACGCCCGCGGAGGCCGCACCATGAAGCACCCACACGCGAAACAGCGTTTTCTGGCCCTCTGGGGCTGGCCCATCGTGCTGGGGGTGCTCACGGCAGTGGGGCTGGTCTCGGCATTGTTCAGCGACGGCGGCGTGGGCGACATGCTGTCGGGCATCTGCCTGGGTATTCCGACGGCGGTGGGGATCTGGTTCAGCCTTGTGCGGACGAAGCGGGGCTGAGCGGCCAAAAACCTGCTCTTGCAGGTGGCACGCAAGCCCGGGAACCGCGCCACTTTGTGGCGCAGTTTCATGAACTGCGCCACCATCGTGCCAAACCGCGCCAATGCTGCATATGCCAGCGGGCTTGCATCCATGTCCGAAAGCAGTGAATGCGCAGCGCTTCATGCGCCCGGGACCTCTCCCAACCAGCGCATGACCCGCTCTATCGTGCGCCGCTCCTGGTCCATCTCCATCACGAAGCCCTCGCGCAAGTTCGCCCGCGGCGCATGGCTGACCAGCACGGCGCGGCTCTTGCCGGGGCCATAGCCGCCGTGGGTGATGAAAGGAACCAGCGTCTTGCCGGACAGGTCATGGGCGGACAGGAAGGAGCGGATCACGGGCGGCGCGGTCTCGCCCCAGATCGGGAAGCCCAGAAACAATGTGTCGCAGGCGGCAAGATCGGCCGCCTTGCCAGCCAGCGCCGGCTCGAAGCCGCGGTCGCGCTCGCTGCGTGCCTGCGCCACGGTTTCGAGGTAGTCGTCTGGATAAGGGGCAGCCGGCACGATCTCGAACAGATCGGTGCGCCGCGTGCGCTGGATCAGCCCGGCGACGACGCGGGTGTTGCCCGAGCGCGAGAAATAGGCAACAAGCGTTCTGGCGCCGGCGCCGCGGGCGCCGGTCTGGGCCAGGCCGCCCAGGGGGAGCGCGGCAAATGCCGCCATTGCCGTGCGCCGGGCGGCGTCATGTGGGGATGCCATGGAATGTTCCTTCTGAGCAAGAGGCCAAAGATAGTGGTTTCCCGGGCATTTGTTTAGCTGGCAAACTGCGCAAAAACTTGTGAATCGGATTCAGCAATGCCCCGCGACAGCTACAACGACCTGCTGGCCTTCATCCAGGTGGCCCAGCAAGGCAGCTTCACGCGCGCAGCGGCGCAGATGGGGCTGTCGCCCTCCGCGCTCAGCCACGCGATCCGGGCGCTCGAGGCGCGGCTGGACGTGCGCCTGCTCACGCGCACGACGCGCAGCGTCTCCACCACCGACGCGGGCGACCGGCTGCTGGCCAGCATCGCGCCGCATTTCGAAGACATCGACGCCGAACTCGCTGCCGTCAGCGAACTGCGCAAGAAGCCTTCGGGCATCGTGCGCATCACCGCCTCGGAGTTTGCCGCGAGCTATCTGATCTGGCCCCGGCTGTCGAAAGTGCTCGCGGACTATCCCGACATCACGGTCGAACTCACGGTGGACTACAACCGCACGGATATCGTCTCCGAGCGCTATGACGCGGGTGTGCGCCTGGGCGACGAAGTGGCCAAGGACATGATCGCGGTGCGCTTGACATCCTCTGCGCCGTGAACGACGGAGATTCCTACGGTGCTACGCATGAGAAACCTCACGCACAGTCGCTTCGGTGGGTTCCTGCTTCACTGAGGCTGGTTTCGTCGGCGTCTTTCGACCACGACCAGAGCCCTCCTCTCCACAGGCTAACAAGCGCTGTCCGCGCTCTAAAACATTGATCGCGCCAACCACATCGGCGTTTTCGCCATAGCCACAATCGACGCACAGGAACCTGGCTTGTATTTGCCGATTCTCTGAGGCAACGTGGCCGCAACAAGGACAAGTCTGGCTGGTGTGGTGTGCCGGCACGGCCAGCAAGATGCTGCCAGCCCAGGCCATTTTGTATTTCAGCTGGCGCCTGAACTCCCTCCACCCTTGATCGAGGATGGCGCGATTCAGCCCCGACTTTTGCCTCACCCGGTTGCCGTGCTGTCCGCTGTTGCCCTTGGAAGACCTGGACATATTCCTGACCTGCAAATCCTCGATACAAACGAGCGCGTGGTTTTGGCTGATCGTTGTGGTGGTCTTGTGCAGGAAGTCTTTTCGGGCGTTGGCTATGTAGCGGTGAACCTTTTGAAGCTTGGCTTTTTCCTTTTCC
>Ga0308164_10000226_pt1 | contig 130308 bp, 128 predicted proteins | sample PhyTR2_FD_201031 | JGI IMG/M metagenome (GOLD analysis project Ga0308164, IMG submission 201031) | Phyllosphere microbial communities from UC Gill Tract Community Farm, Albany, California, United States - DLSLT.R2 | ecosystem: Host-associated > Plants > Phyllosphere > Unclassified | place...
CAGTCGGAGCAGCCCGGCAGCGCCTCTGCTACACCACTGGCGAGCAACGCATTCATAACGGGCGATGCGAGTAATTCAGACAAGGGTTGCTGCACGGTGCCTAGCCTCAAGCCGTCTTCACCCATCTCCAGCAACATCCGGGCTTCGTCCGAGGGATAGACGTAACCGTCATAGTTGTAAACCAGCACCGCAGTGCCTGCGCCAGCAGGGGAGCGCAGGTCTACATAACCGGAGGAGAAGGGTGTCAGGATATTCTTCAACAGCAGGCTCGTATAACTCTCTGAGAGGTATACACCCTGTTGGTTGATATTCAGCAAATAAGCCAGTGCCTCCTTGTAGAAGGCCAGGTATCGCTCAATAGTGTAATCGAGTCGATGGGCACTCTTGGTGGCAAACCCATAAGGGCTCAGAGGCCGAAGCGAGATGCTGGAGAAGCCTTGGTTTACATACTCATCGATGATCGCTTTAGGTTGTTCGAGGCTTCTTGAAGTCAGCGTGGTTAGCGCGGAAACGGCATCATGGCCAAGGCGCTCACGGACCCACTGGATGCCTTTTACAGTGCGTTCGTAGGAGTTTCGTGACGGAGTAGGGCGGTTGGCATTGTGCAAGGGCGCCGGTCCATCGAGCGAGGTCGAAAACTGGATGCGATTCTGTTCTGCGAAATCGAGTATTTCCTCCGTCAGATGATGCAGCGTGGTGGTGATGACAAACTGGATATCCCGTTGTTCGACCACGTTCCGTTCAACGACCCATTCGACAATCTGGCGGACACGCTCGAAGGCCAGAAGCGGCTCGCCACCCTGAAACTCCACAGTCAGAGCAGGAGCGTTCGATTCGAACAGGCGATCGACCGCCGCCTGTGCATCCGCTTCCGACAGGTCGTGGCCGGCCCCTCCCAGAGGGGCCCGCGACACTTGGCAGTATTGGCAGGTATGGTTGCAGCGCAATGTAACCACGAACAAGTGGAGTGCAGGGCCTTGGAAGAGGAAGTCCTTGCGGCTGCGATACTGCGCGGCCATTTCCGGGAGCGGGTCGTGGCGGCCTGGTTCGTAGATGAAGTGACGGGCCAGCAGGTCCTTGTAGAAGGGCGTACTTGCTTGAACATCGAAGTAACTGAGGGCTCGCAATTGCGCGTCGTTCACGTGCATGTACTCACCGGTATCGGAGGTGAGCAGGATGTCACGGTCACGTCCCGTATTCATGCGCATGAATCGAAAAGGCAACAAGTGGTAGTGCTTGGCGTCTGTCGCAATCAGTGTCACTGCGAAACCCCACATCCAGCGAGCGCGGCTCGGGCGAGGATTTCACGTAATTCTGTTGTTTCGCGGTTAATATGGTCGCGTAGGGCGAAGTCGTTCAGATGCTGGAGGATCAGTGAGTGAGCTTGCTCTGGGGACAGCGCTAGCCTTGCTTCGGCGGGGTGGGCCGTGAGGCTAATCTGATTAGTTTCAATACTGACCTGGATCGCGACAATGTCGGCCAGTGAATAAGCGGCGCGTTGCACTACGCTGAGCGGGTAGGCTGGGCTGTCGAGTTTCAGCGTGACTGGCCATGTCATCGGGACCGCTCCTTCAAATCCGTTGGGAACGTGTGAATTTTGCTGGTTATCGAAGCATTATGCCATCATATTTTTTATATTTGCACGCATCTGTCCAGTGTGGTGGGTGACGTGCTCACTACGGCTCTGCCATTGATATGGGGCGGGCCGAGGGCTCATATCTCCCCCAGTCCACCCACCCTCATCAATAGCTCACTTGACCTCAGGCTGCGCATCCTTTTCAAACCATCCAAAGCATGCCCACAGATATGCTCCCAACGTAGCAATCCTCTGAAGGTAAATAGATCTCCATGACCTATGAAAAGCCAGAAATAACCAGCTAAACAGCCTGCCCAACGACCCCTAAAGACTATCCGGATCCCCAAAAAACATCTGAATCCGCGACCTCAACCAACGCTCCCCCGGATCATTATCCTGCGCGCCGCGCCAAGCCATGTGCAGTTCGAACGTTCGGGTTTCAATCGGCAGGTCTTCAGAGCGCACGCCTCCTGCGGCGGTCAGGACCTGCGCCGCATAATCAGGCACGGTGGCGATGATGTCGGTGCCGGTCAGCAGTGTGGCCAGGCCGTTGAACTGGGGCACGGCGAGGACGACGTGGCGTTTGCGGTCGAGTTTTTCCAGGTGTTCGTCGATGAAGCCGCTCAGGTCGCCGGCGAAGGAGACCAGTGCGTGGGGGCGGGCGCAGAAGTCGTCGAGGCTCAACGGGCCGGGTATCGAGTCGGCGCGCAGCAGTTGCGGCTTGCTCCTGCGCAAGACTTTGCGCTTGGCGTTGGCGGGCAGGTCCTGGGTGTAGCTGACGCCGACGGAAATCTCCCCGGAGGCGAGCAGGGGCGGCATGAGGATGTAATTGACTCGTCTGACCACCAGCACAATGCCCGGCGCTTCGGAGCGCAGACGCTTGAGCAGGGTGGGCAGCAGCGCGAACTCGACGTCATCGGACAGGCCGATGCGGAACACCGAGGTGCTGGTCGCCGGGTCGAACTCTGAGGCACGGCTGACCGCTGTCGAGATGGAGTCGAGTGCCGGGGAGAGCAGGGCGAAGATTTCCGTCGCTCGGGCGGTGGGCTCCATACTGCGCCCGGTGCGCACGAACAGTGGATCATCGAACAGGCCGCGTAGCCGCGACAGCGCAGCGCTGATTGCCGGCTGGCCGAGAAACAGCTTTTCCGCCGCACGCGTGACGCTGCGCTCATGCATCAGGGTCTCGAAAACGATGAGCAAGTTGAGGTCGACGCGACGCAGGTCGTTGCGATTCATGCGGAATATCTCGGGCCATTTGTCGGTGGAGGACGTGAGCAGGGTGCGATAGTACGAGCAAATGCGGGTCGGGCGCAGCGAAAATTACTGTGAGGGTTACTGAATGTCCACACGGCTTGCAATGTTTCGTCGACATGCGAACAATGGCGGCCATTACGCGCATCGACGCCCAGACGCTGTCTGGCTGCGCCGTGCAGCGCACAGGACACAATCGATGACAGGCATGTCGACTATTAATAGCCACCGATGGTGTTGCCGGCAATGCCCGGATAAAGTTTGTGGCATCAAGGTTCACCAGGCGAGGTTCTAAATGTCCCGCACGATCCGTTTTCACCAGTTTGGCCCGGCCGAGGTGCTCAAAGTCGAAGAGCATCCTGTCGCGTCGCCTGTCACCGGCGAGGTGCAGGTGCGTGTTCAGGCCATCGGTGTCAGCTGGTACGACGTTCTTTGGCGGCAAAATCTCGCATCTACCCATGCCCGGCTGCCTGCCGGTCTGGGTTATGAGATGGCTGGCGTGGTTACCGCGCTGGGCGACGGTGTGGATGATCTGCAAGTAGGCGACAAGGTCGCCAGTTTTCCTGCGGCCGATGCCAACCAGCACCCGGTCTACGGCGAATCCATCGTCATGCCGCGCCGTGCATTGACCCGCTACCCGGATGCGTTGACGCCGGTCCAGGCCAGCGTGCATTACACGCCGTATCTGGTGGCGTACTTTGCATACGTTGATCTGGCGCGTATCAAGTCCGGTCAAACCGTACTGGTCACCGACGCCAGCCACTGCTCCGGCCCTGCATTCGTGCAGTTGGGCAAGGCACTGGGGGCTCGGGTTATCGCCGCGACCAAGACCGAGGATGCTCGTGAGTACCTGCTGTCACTGGGCGCTGAAAAAGTGGTGGTCACCGAAGAACAGGACTTGTTGATGGCGATCAACAAGTACACCGACAACCGTGGTGTCGATGCCGTCTTCGATGGCCTTGGCGGTCCGCAGATGTCGATCATGGGCGATGTGCTTGCGCCGCGTGGCAGTCTGGTGCTGTATGGCCTGCAAGGCGGTAATCAGACGCCGTTTCCGGCCTGTGCCGCTTTCCAGAAGAACATCCAGTTCTACGTGCATTGCCTGGGCAATTTCACCGGCAAGCCCGAGCTGGGCATTACCCAGGATGAGGCCGCACTGCAACGCGCCTTGCAGCAGATCAATCAGATGACCGCCGACAAGGTATTGGCGCCGTTGCAGACGCGCAGCTTTCCGTTCGAGCAGGTGGTGCAGGCGCACCGTTACATGGATGTCTGCCCGATTGGCGGGCGTGCGGTGCTGGAAGTCGAGGCGGTCTGATTCATCACCTCCTGTCAGCGCTCGTTATTGAAAAGCCTTCCGAACGGAAGGCTTTTTGCATTCCACATCGAAAAAGAACACCACGAATTAAACATTTCTGAATAATGCCCCTGTCAGTTTTTCTGGAAGTGGGGTAGCCGTGAATGAATATTAAAAAGAGCATCGCAGCGGCAGGGCCGTCTCGACTGTTTATTTAAGTGTATTGGCGCTGACAGTCACGGCGACTTATAAATGTCCTTTCCCACGGGCTAGAATGAAACAGTAACTGGATCGATGCCCCAAGGGCACCGGTAAAGCCTGAGCAGCCTGTATGAAGGGTTTGCAGGCTATGGCTTTCAAGCGTTTCGCGTGCCTCATGAGTTCGATAGCACAATTAAACGATTTGTTTAAGTTGTTGAGGGTGCTCTGCTGGCTGCACTGTTTTTGAAAGCAAACTGTCTATTGTAATTGTTTTAAAGATACTGATAATGCGTCGGTAATTACCACTCAGGGAATGAGTCATGCTCGACTATAAATTGAGTTGTCAGCTTGATGTTCAATGTTCTGTCTGCACCGTGTCATGCCTTGAGCGACAGACAGGTGACGCACGATGAGTTCTATTCACGAACAGGCAATGAATTATGTCTACCAGCAAGTGCTGCAACGCTTGTTGGGGTACTTCTCGCGCGCAGAGCGCACCGCGCTGCAACTGTTGATCCAGCGCCTGATTGTTGCGGCTGGCGGCATCGAGCAGATTGCCGGCTTCAAGGTGCTGGTGGCTTTCGGTGGTGGCAAGGACAGTGCCTACACGCTGGCCTTTCTGCGCGCTGCGCAGTTGAGTATTGCCTGCCGTTCGCCCGGCACATTCAACCTGCGGGTTGCCAATCGGCGTCACACGGGCATGACCCCTGCGGTGATGGATAACATCAACCGCACCTATTCAGCGTTGTTTCTGTACGACGACCCGCGTGTCGAGATGCTGATAATCGACAGTCAGTACACACAGGCCTTCGAGCCGGATCTGCCTTTTTCCAGCGCGGGGCGTGAGCAGAATCGTCTGGACATGCTGCTGGGTGGGCACCTGTCCGCTGGCGACGCACGCACCACGTTTTGCAATACCTGTTACCTCGGGCTTGCGGAGTTTCTAGGACGCGCCCTGAGCTGGGGCAATGGCGTCGATGCGGTCGTCAGCGGCGACTCGCGCAGAGAGCAGCGTCAGTATGCGACCTGGATCATGCGACTGGCCCAGCGTACCGGGCAGTATTCGGGCAGTTGGGGCAAGCAGACGCTGGCCAGCGTGCTCAAGGTCATCGATACGATTGGCGAGGCTTACTATCACGAGCTGTACGGGGAGGGCGATGACAGCCCGCCGGCAAGTCGAGCCATGACGCTGCCTGAAAAAAACAGCTCGCCGGCGTTCATTACCATTGCCGATCTGGTCAGTTGCAAGGCGGACGAACACTGGAACCTGCTGACCGAGTTTCTCGATTTCCGCTTCGATGATCTGTCGTTCAGCTTCAGTGAGTCCGATTGCGCCAACCCCTTGTTGATGGCCCACATGCGTGGCCTGACCGCGCAATACCTGCAAGCGCGTACTTATGCCGACGGGATCGCCGAATACCTTGAACTGGCGACGTCACTGATGCGCAGAAAGCAGATGCCGCCACGATTGATCGACCAGACGCTCAGCGCTTATGCCGGTCGGGCGCGCATCGAGGCGCGCCGCGAGCTGGCATCGGGCTTCGCTCAGGAGGGCTTCGGCCTGAACGAGACTCAACTGGTGTGCATGCTGTTTTCGCCGTTCGTCGATCATGGCAATGGCCTGGAGTCCTTTCTGCGCAGTTGCCACCCAGGGATGCTGGTAGCGCTGCCGGATCTGCACAAGGCGCTGTCGGGTTCGACGGCGCCGGATCAGGTCATGCAGTGGCTGGTGGATATCAGCGGTTTGAGCCTCAAGTCATTGCACAACCTTTACGGCAAGCAGCGGGTGAACTTCGACGACCCGCAGTCAATCATCGCCAGAATCCGTGCAGCCGATCCTGACAAGCGCCGGATCATGACCGTCGACCCGGCGACGGGGCAGGCAGTGGCCGAGATGCTCTCGGGACGCTGATCCGGTTGCCAGGCATGGCTGCTACCGGCAAACGGCGGCGGTCATATAGCAATGTTCTGAAGCCTGTTCTGGTTGAACGGTGGATACCTGCATGAAAAACAACACGGATTTCGCCTATCAGGCGGTCTACCGCTACCTGGTGCGTCTGGTTGACCAGCAGCAGGGCGAGCTGGCACTGAAAATGCCGTCATTGCGACAACTGGCCCAGCGACTGAACGTATCAATATCGACGGTGCAAAGCGCCTACTCGCTGCTGGAAAAGGAAGGGCGCGTTTATTCGCTGCCAAAATCAGGCTATTACTCGGTACCGCGCAGCTTGAGTGCGCAGGGCCTGGTGATACCGGACGCAGACGGCGATCTTTTGCAGGCCCTGTACGACAACGCCCGTCGCCCCGGCATGGCGTTGCTGGGCTGCGATGAACCGGCGCTTTTGCATGCTCAGGACAATCCGCTGCCGGCAATGGAGCGCGAGCTGGGCAGGCATTACCCGCGTCAGCGGGACCCGGTTTTTCAGCCATGCGGTGAGCCAGAACTTCGCACGGCAATTGCCGCCCGTTATACCTACGATGCAGTGCATTGCTGGCACGCTGAGAATGTCTATATCGCTGCTGACTTTCATGGCGCATTCAAGGCGGTGCTCGGCACGCTGGGCCTGTGCGGCGGCACGGTACTGGTGGAATCGCCCTGTGCCTGGGCGTTGTTGCGCTTGCTGCAATCCTTCGACATCCGGGTAATAGAACTGCCGCTGGACGAGACCGGCTGCCTTGATGCTGCCCGGCTCGACGGCCTGTTGCGCGGCCATGACATCGGGCTTGCCGTGTTGCCCTCGTTGCTGAACCCGGTGCGAGGCAGCATGCGTGCGCAGAACAACAGCCAGACTGTCGCCGAAGTGCTCAACCGTCATCAAGTCTGGGTGCTGGAAAACGACAGTCACGCCGGGTTGCAATTTGCCGCCGGGCAGTCTCCGCTGCGGCACTGGATCGACCCTCAGCGGTTGGTGGTCATGGGTGGATTCGAGAAGAGTCTCGGGCCTGAGGCGCCCTATGCTTACTTGCTGTGCAAGAGCCTGGATGCGCGTTGGCAGCAGTATTTCTGCCTGCGAGCATTCGAGCTGCCGCCGCTTCGGCAAAGGGCCATCGCCAGGTTATGCAGCAGCGGACGTCTGGACAGGCAACTGATGGTGTTGCGCGAGACGCTGACCGAACGCATGCAGTCGATGACCCAGCAACTGGATGAACGGACTGGCGGGATGCTGCGTTATCAGTTGCCCGAGGGCGGCTGCGGCATATGGGCCGAGAGTGCATACCCCGTGGACCTGCGCCAGGTCTTCGTTGCGCTGCTGGCCCGGTCGATTGTCGTCAGCCCCGGTGAACTGTTCACTTTGCAGAACCGCTACTCGCAACATCTGTGGATCAGTTATGCCACTGACTGGACTCGTGAACCTGCCAGGCTGCTGGGCGCGTTGGCAGAGGCATTGACTCACGCTCGTCTGCCATAGACCTCGACATGGCAGGCCGTCGATCCATTTGTGTTTGCCAGACGTGGTTCAAGGTTGTTAACTGGACGCCTGTCCAGTATTCACAACCAACGGCTCCCCAGCGCAGTGACCCCGAACGCCCCCGTAAACCCTGATCCCGAGCCTGTCCTCGCCAGCGACCTGCCTGCGCGTTATGTCGTGGCCGTGCGCGCGTTGTGTGAGTTCACCGCCAAGGTGGGCGACCTCGACCTGCGATTCACGCCGTCACCCACGGCGCAGGAAGGCATTGCCGGGCATCGCACGGTTGCCACGCGGCGCGGCGCCGATTACCAGGCCGAGTTGTCGTTGAGTGGCGATTATCGCGAGCTGACGGTAAGGGGCAGGGCGGACGGCTATGACGTCAGTCGCAATCAGCTGGAAGAAGTGAAGACCTATCGCGGTGAACTCGACGCGATGCCGGCCAACCACCGTCAGTTGCACTGGGCGCAGGTGAAGGTCTACGGCTGGCTGCTTTGCCAGCGCCTGCAGCTTGAAAACGTGACGCTGGCCCTGGTGTATTTCAACATTGTCAGCGAGCAGGAAACCCTGATTCGCGAGCCGTTCAGCGCGGCTACGCTGCAAGCGTTTTTCGAACGACAGTGCTCGATTTTCCTCGGCTGGGCGCAGCAGGAGCTGGCGCATACGCAGGCGCTGCACACGACACTGGGCAGCCTGAAATTTCCCCACGCGTCTTTCCGCACCGGGCAGCGGGTGCTGGCCGAGTCGGTGTACAAGGCCGTCAGTACTGGCTGTTGCCTGATGGCTCAGGCGCCCACCGGTATTGGCAAGACGGTGGGCACGCTGTTCCCGTTGCTTAAGGCCGCGCCCGGCCAGAAGCTCGACAAGATTTTCTTTCTCACCGCCAAGACGCCAGGGCGTCGACTGGCGCTGGATGCGCTGGAAGTCATTAATCACAGCGCGCCGGAGCTGAAGCTGCGGGTCCTTGAGCTGGTGGCGCGCGACAAGGCCTGTGAGCATCCGGACAAAGCCTGCAACGGTGATTCCTGTCCGCTGGCCAGAGGCTTTTATGATCGTCTGCCAGCCGCTCGCTCGGCGGCGCTGACCTCGCCGTGGTTGAATCAGGCGGGCGTACGCGATGTCGCCTTGCAGCATCAGGTCTGCCCGTATTATCTGAGCCAGGAACTGGCGCGTTGGGCTGACGTGGTCATCGCAGACTACAACTATTACTTTGACCTGAGCGCACTGCTGTTCGGCCTCGGTCAGCTCAATCAGTGGCGCGTTGCGGTGCTGGTCGATGAGGCCCACAACATGGTCGAACGGGCACGCCAGATGTACAGCGCCAGTCTTGACCAGAGCCAGCTGAAAGCCTTGATTCAGACAGCGCCGGAACCGGTGAAAAAAGCCTTGCAGCGTCTGGATCGACAATGGAATGCGCTGCACAAGGCACAGCCCGGCGCCTATCAGGCTTATTCGGCAGCACCGGAAAAATTCATCGGCAGCCTGAACCAGTGCATCTCGACCATCGGTGATCATTTCAACGAGCACCCGCAGGCAGTGGATGTCACGTTGCAGGGGTTCTACCTGGAAGCCATCGGCTTTGCGCGCATCGCCGAGCTGTTCGATGAGCATTTCATTTTCGACATCACCCGGCGCGAGGCGGGCGGCAAGCGCATTCTGTCGCGCCTCAGCCTGCGCAACGTCGTCCCCGCGCGTTTCATCCGCCCGCGCCTGACCGCTGCGCGCAGCACCGTACTGTTTTCCGCAACGCTCAACCCGCGCCACTATTACGCGGATCTGCTGGGGTTGCCGGTCAACACGGCATGGATCGATGTGGAGTCGCCGTTTCATCACGATCAGCTCGACGTGCGGATCGTCAGTCGCATTTCCACCCGTTTCACCCATCGTCAGGCTTCGCTGGCGCCGATTGTCGAACTGATGGCCGAGCAGTTCGACGCGCGGCCGGGCAATTACCTGGCGTTCTTCAGCAGTTTCGATTACCTGCAACAGGTCGCCGAGCTGATGGCGCGCACTCACCCGCACATCAGCCTTTGGCAGCAGGCACGGGGGATGGGCGAGAGTGAGCGCCACGCATTTCTCGACCGGTTCACCCTGAGCAGTCAGGGCATCGGTTTTGCCGTGCTGGGCGGCGCGTTCGGTGAAGGCATCGACTTGCCGGGCGCACGCCTGATCGGCGCGTTCATCGCCACCCTGGGCCTGCCTCAGCTCAATCCGGTCAACGAACAGTTCAAGCAGCGCATGGCGGCGCTGTTCGGCGCCGGTTATGACTACACCTACCTTTATCCCGGCGTGCAGAAGGTGGTGCAGGCTGCGGGGCGGGTTATCCGCAGCCAGAGTGACAGCGGTGTGGTCATGCTCATCGATGACCGTTTTGCCGAGCACAAGGTGAAGCAGTTGTTTCCAGCGTGGTGGCGGCCCGAAACGTCAATGGCCTGAGGTCGGTTGCCGTTTTGGCGATTGAGCTGAAACAGAAGCAGATACCGGGGATCGATACTCAAGCAGCGCTGTCGAACTGCCAGTAAACTGCGGCATTGATCACCTTGGCAGCCGCAGCAAGTCTTTATTTTTTCTCCGTATTTCATTTCTTCGTGGAGGTTGTATGAGTCTCAGTCCTTTCGCCGGCAAGCTGGCACCTTCGCAGTTACTGGTCGATATTCCGAGACTGGTCACGGCTTACTACACCGGCCAGCCCGATGCATCGGTGCCCACTCAACGTGTTGCGTTCGGCACTTCCGGGCACCGTGGCACATCGTTTGACCTGGGTTTCAACGAATGGCACGTGCTGGCTATCAGTCAGGCGATCTGTCTGTACCGCAAGGCCAACGGCATCGACGGCCCGTTGTTTCTGGGTGCCGATACCCACGCGCTGTCGACCCCGGCCGCGGCCACCGCGCTTGAAGTGCTGGCCGCCAATGGCGTGCAGGTGATGATTTCGCAAGGTGACGAATACACCCCGACGCCTGCGGTGTCCCACGCGATCATCTGCTACAACCGCGGCCGTACTTCAGGGCTGGCGGACGGCATTGTCATTACGCCTTCGCACAACCCGCCGCAAAGCGGTGGCTTCAAGTACAACCCGCCCAATGGCGGCCCGGCCGACAGTGATGTCACCAAGTGGATCGAGAACAAGGCCAACGAACTGCTGGCCGAGAAAGTCACTGGCGTTTCACGCATCAGCCATGAAAAAGCGCTGCGTGCCGATACCACGCACCGCCATGATTACGTCAACACCTACGTGGCCGACCTTAAGAACGTGATCGACATGGACGCCATCCGCAATTCGGGTCTGCGTCTTGGTGTCGACCCGCTGGGCGGGGCCGGGGTGAGCTACTGGTCGGCGATTGGCGAGCATTACGGCCTGAATCTGGATGTGGTCAATAAATTTGTCGACCCTACGTTCCGCTTCATGACCGTCGACTGGGATGGCCAGATTCGCATGGACCCGTCCTCCAGCCACGCCATGCAAAGCCTGATCGGTCTCAAGGACCGCTATCAGGTTGCATTTGCCTGCGATCCGGATCACGACCGTCATGGCATCGTGACCCCGTCTGGCGGACTGATGACGCCCAACAGTTACCTCGCCGTGTCCATCGACTACCTGTTTCAGAACCGTCCTGAGTGGCGTGCCGATGCAGCGGTCGGCAAGACCGTGGTCAGCAGCGGCATGATCGATCGTGTGGCCAAACGCCTGGGCCGTCGCCTGTATGAAGTGCCGGTCGGTTTCAAGTATTTCGCACAAGGCCTGTTTGAAGGCTCGTTAGGCTTTGGCGGCGAAGAAAGCGCTGGTGCCTCGTTCCTGCGTCGCGACGGTACGGTCTGGACCACCGACAAGGACGGTCTGATTCCGGCCTTGCTGGCTGCGGAAATGACCGCGCGTACCGGTCGCGATCCAAGCCAGATCTACAAGACCATGACCGAAGAGCTGGGCGAGCCGTTTTCGACCCGCGTCGATGCCAAGGCCAACCCGCAACAGAAGGCACTGCTGAGCAAACTGTCGCCGGAGCAAGTGACTTCCACTGAACTGGCGGGCGAGCCTATTCAGCAGGTGCTCAGCAACGCGCCGGGCAACGATCAGGCGTTCGGTGGTGTGAAGGTCATGACCGAAAATGGCTGGTTTGCCGCGCGCCCTTCAGGGACTGAGGACATCTACAAGATCTATGCCGAGAGTTTTGTCAGCGAAGATCACCTCAAGCGTCTGGTGGCAGAAGCTCAAGTGCTGGTAGATGGCGCCATTTCGCCGAACTGATTGCCACACTGGTCAATGCCTGAAAAACCTCGAACCTCACTCGGTTCGGGGTTTTTCAGCTTTTGGCGTGTGCTTCAGTCGCGATAGAACACCTGCACCAGGTGATAGCCGAATTTGCTCTTGATCGGCCCATGCACGACGCGTAGCGGCTTTTTGAAGATCACCTGATCGATCGCACCGACCATTTGCCCAGGCCTGACTTCACCCAGATCGCCGCCACGTTTGCCGGACGGGCAGCTAGAATGCTTTTTAGCCAGCACGTCAAACGCCTCACCCTTGGCAATGCGCAGCTTGAGCTGTTCGGCCTCTTCGGCGGTCTTCACAAGAATATGGCGGGCTTGGGCTTTCATGTCGCAATATCACCTGCTGCAAAAGGCTGCCATTATGCCTGCTCTTGCTGAGCGACGCCCGCGCGTCACGCGTGCCGTCCTGACGGCCGTGGTCTTTTTACTTCATTTTGTACGGTATTGATTATGGATTTCCCGGCGCTGTTGAAGATTCTGGCCAGTCAGGACGGATCGGACCTTTACCTTTCCACCGGAGCGCCACCGTGCGCCAAGTTCAATGGTGTGCTCAAGCCACTGGGCAGCGAAACCTTCAAGCCGGGAGAGGTGGCGGTGATTGCCCAGGGGCTGATGGACGAGGAGCAGAAGCTCGAGTTTCAGCGCGAACTGGAGATGAACCTCGCCGTTTCGATGGCCGGCATCGGCCGGTTCCGGATCAATATCTTCATGCAGCGTAACGAAGTGTCCATCGTCGCGCGGAATATCAAGCTGGACATCCCGCGTTTCGAAGACCTGTTTCTGCCGCCCGTACTGCTTGACGTGATTATGGAAAAGCGCGGTCTGGTGCTGTTTGTCGGGGCCACCGGTTCGGGCAAGTCGACCTCGTTGGCGGCGCTGATCGACTACCGCAACCGCAACGCCAGCGGCCATATCATCACCATCGAAGACCCGGTCGAGTTTATCCATCGCCACAAGAAGTCGATCGTCAACCAGCGCGAAGTCGGGGTCGATACCCGCAGCTTCCATGCGGCACTGAAGAACACGCTGCGCCAGGCGCCGGATGTGATTCTGATCGGCGAGATTCGCGATCGCGAGACCATGGAGCACGCGCTGGCGTTTGCCGACACCGGCCACCTGGCGATCTCGACACTGCACGCCAACAACGCCAATCAGGCGCTGGACCGGATCATCAATTTCTTCCCGGAAGAGCGTCGCGCGCAGTTGCTGCATGACCTGGGCAACAACCTCAAGGCGTTCGTCTCGCAGCGACTGGTCAGAACCCCGGATGGCAAGCGTCGTGCGGCGGTGGAAGTGATGATGGGCACGCCGACCATTCGCGACCTGATCCAGCGCAATGAACTGACCGAGCTCAAGGGCATCATGGAGAAGTCCGGCAGCCTCGGTATGCAGACGTTCGACTCGGCGCTATTCAATCTGGCCGTCGAAGGTGCGATCAGCGAAGAAGAGGCCCTCAAGAACGCCGATTCACAAAACAACGTGCGCCTGCGCCTCAAGCTGCACAGTGAAGGCGGCGCCGGAACACTGACCACACCGCCACCGGCTCCGACCGGCAGCAGCACGGCAAGCACCGCCGAGTGGGGGCTGGTCGATGATGACGAGCCGGGTCCGCAAGCGTAAATCGGAGACGCTCCTAAACCTTCCGGGCAGAAGCTTCGTTGTGGGTCAGATCATTCAGGATGCGCGGCCGCCAGCAATTCCTGTGTGTACGGGTGCTGCGGCGCATCGAAAACGTCATGGCTGGCGCCGCGCTCGACGACTTTGCCATCCTTGACCACGATCACGTCGTGGGCAAGGGCTTTGACTACCGCCAGGTCATGGCTGATGAACAGGTACGTCAGGCCGTGCTTTTCCTGAAGTTCGCTCAACAGCGCAACGACCTGTTTCTGCACGGTCCGGTCCAGCGCCGAGGTCGGCTCATCGAGCAGAATCAATGCGGGTTTCAGCACCAGCGCTCGGGCAATGGCGATACGCTGACGCTGGCCACCGGAAAACTCATGGGGGTAGCGATGCCGGCTCTGCGGGTCGATGCCGACTTCTTCCAGTGCCCGAATGACCTCGGCATCGCATTTCGCCGGGTCGTACTGGCTGTGTATCTCCAGTCCTTCACTGATGATCTGCGCCACTGACATGCGTGGGCTGAGGCTGCCGTAAGGGTCCTGAAAGACCACTTGCATCTCTTTACGCCACGGTCGCATCTGTTTCTGACTCAGGCCGTCCAGCGCCTGCCCGCGAAAGCGGATACTGCCGCGCGACTCTAGCAGACGCAGGATCGCCTGACCAAGAGTCGACTTGCCAGAGCCTGACTCACCAACGATACCGAGGGTTTTGCCGCGCTCAATACTCAGGCTGATGTCATCCACCGCCTTGAGGTATTCCTTGTGCCGCCGCAGGATGCCGCCGGTCAGGGAAAACCAGACCTTCAGGTTGTCGACTTGCAGCACCGTTTCCCGGGTGTCGCGTCGCAGCGGCTCGCCGGCAGGTTCGGCGTCCAGCAGCAGGCGGCTGTAAGGGTGCTGAGGTGATTTGAACAGCGACTTGCAATCGGACTGCTCGACGATTTCACCGGCGCGCATCACGCAGACGCGCTGCGCGACGCTGTGCACCAGGTTCAAGTCATGGCTGATCAACAACAGCGACATGTTCAGGCGCTGTTGCAGCTCCTTGAGCAGCACGAGGATCTTGCGTTGCACCGTGACGTCCAGCGCAGTGGTCGGTTCGTCGGCAATCAGCAGCTCCGGCTCGCAGGCCAGCGCCATGGCTATCATCACCCGCTGGCGCTGGCCTCCAGAGAGTTCGTGCGGGTAGGCTTTCAGGCGTTTTTCCGGCTGTTGAATGCCTACCAGCTCCAGCAGCTCGACAATGCGTTTCTGCGCTTCACGACCGCTGATGCCGCGATGCAGCAGTAACGTTTCGCCGATCTGTCGGGCCACGCTGTGCAGCGGATTCAGCGAGGTCATCGGTTCCTGGAAAATCATCGCAATCCGGTTGCCGCGCAGCTCGCGCAGGGTGCGGTCGTCGGCCCCCACCAACTGTTGACCCCGGTAGGTGATGCTGCCCGTGGTCAGGGTGCCGCTGCGGGGCAGTAATTGCAGGATCGAGTGAGCGGTGACGGACTTGCCGGAGCCGGATTCTCCCACCAGCGCCAGACACTCGCCGCGGCGCACATCCAGGCTCAGGTTACTGACCACTTTCTGCCCGTTGAAGGCGACGCTCAGGTCGCGGATTTCGATCAGGTTTTCCGACATGTCAGGACCTCGGGTCGAAGGCATCACGCAGCGCCTCGCCTATGAATACCAGCAGCGTCAGGATCAACGCGAGGGAGAAGAACGCTGTCAGCCCCAGCCAGGGCGCTTGCAGGTTCTGCTTGCCCTGGGCGATCAGTTCACCCAGCGACGCGCTGCCGGCAGGCATGCCGAAGCCCAGAAAATCCAGCGCAGTGAGGGTCGAGATGGCACCGGTAAGAATGAACGGCAGGTAGCTCAACGTCGCATTCATGGCGTTGGGCAGGATGTGGCGCATGATCACTTTTCGATCCCCCAGACCGAGCGCCCGAGCGGCCTTGACGTACTCGAGGTTGCGCCCGCGCAGAAACTCGGCGCGCACCACATCGACCAGGGTCAGCCAGGAAAACAGCGCCATGATGCCCAGCAGCCACCAGAAATCGGGCTCGACGAAGCCTGACAGGATGATCAGCAGGTACAGCACCGGCAGGCCTGACCAGACCTCCAGCAGACGCTGGCCGAACAAGTCGACCCAGCCGCCGTAGTAGCCCTGCAACGCCCCGGCGCTGATCCCGATCAGCGCGCTGATGAAGGTCAGCACTAGCGCAAACAGGATCGACACCCGGGCGCCGAAAATCACCCGCGCCATGACGTCGCGCGCCTGGTCATCGGTGCCGAGCCAGTTTTCTGCAGACGGCGGGCTGGGTGCCGGGGTTTTCAGGTCATAGTTGGGCGTGTCGTCACTGAACGGGATGGGCGGGAACAGCATCCAGCCGTCCCCTTTGCTGATCAGTGTGCGTACGTAGTCGCTGCGGTAATCGGGCTGGAAGGGCAGCTCACCGCCGAATTGCTGCTCGGTATAACGCTTGAACACCGGGAAATAGAGCGAGTGCTGATAGCTGACCAGCAGCGGCTTGTCATTGGCGATCAGTTCGCCACCCAGTGTCAGGGCAAACAGCCCGCAGAACAGCCACAGCGACCACCAGCCGCGGCGATTGCTGCGAAAACGTTCCAGGCGACGACGGGCCAGCGGCGAAAGGCTTCGCATCATGCATTCCTCGCGCTGAAGTCGATTCTGGGGTCGACCAGCGTGTAGCAGATATCGCCGATCAGCTTTATCAGCAGGCCGAACACGGTGAAGATGAACAGCGAACCGAACACCACCGGGTAGTCCCGCGACACAGCGGCTTCATAGCTCATGCGGCCCAGGCCATCCAGCGAGAAGATCACCTCGATCAGCAGCGAACCGGCAAAGAACACGCTGATGAACGCCTGCGGAATGCCCGACACCACCAGCAACATGGCATTGCGAAACACATGACCATACAGCACCCGTCGCTCGCTCATGCCCTTGGCGCGGGCCGTGGTCACGTACTGACGGGTGATTTCGTTGAGAAAGGAATGCTTGGTCAGCAGGGTCAGCGTGGCAAAGCCGCCAATGACTAGCGCCGAGACCGGCAGCGCCAGGTGCCAGAAATAGTCAGCGATCTTGCCGATCGTGGTCAGTTGCTCGAAGTTGTCCGAAACCAGTCCGCGCACCGGAAACCAGTTCAGCGACGTGCCGCCACAGAACACCACCACCAGCAGCATGGCGAACAGGAAGGCTGGCATGGCGTAACCGATGATGATGGCGGTGCTGCTCCAGATATCGAACTGGCTGCCGTGTTTCACCGCTTTGCGAATCCCCAGCGGGATTGATACCAGGTACGTCAGCAATGTCGCCCAGAGCCCCAGTGATATCGACACCGGCATTTTCTGCAGAATGAGGTCGGTCACCGTTGCACCGCGAAAGAAGCTGCTGCCGAAATCCAGTCGTGCATAGTTCTTCAGCATCAGCCAGAGACGTTCGTGCAGCGGTTTGTCGAAACCGTATTGACGTTCGATCTGCTTGATCAGCGCCGGGTCCAGCCCGCGGGACGCTTTGGAATGACCCGCCCCGGCAGACTCGCTGGCACCCGCGCCCACGGTTGCACCGCCGATCCCTTGCAGGCGAGCAATGGCTTGCTCCACAGGCCCGCCCGGTGCGGCCTGCACGATAAAAAAGTTGACCAGCAAAATGCACAGCAGGGTAGGGATGATCAGCAGCAGGCGTCGCAGGATATAACCGAGCATTCACTGCATCTCCGAAACGATGGCCGAGGCGCCGCGTTTTTCAGCGAATTGCTCATTGGTCAGCGGTGTCGGGCTGATTTCCCACCATGTTTCGATGGCCTCATTGTTGCTGGCCTGAATTTTGGGGATGCCGAAACGGTTCCACCAGACGGTTGAAGAGCCGGGCGGATAGTAGTTGGGAATCCAGTAGTAGTTCCACTGCAGTACGCGGTCCAGGCAATGGGCGTAGTCGGTCATGGTCTGCTTGTTGTCGGCCTTGAGCAGACCGGCAATCAGCGTGTCGACAGCAGGGTCTTGCAGCACCATGTAATTGCTCGAACCCGGGTCCATCGCCACCTTGGAGCCAAAACTGCTGTACAGCTCGGCACCGGGCGATGTCGAGACCGGGTAGCCGGTGACAATCATGTCGTAATCGCGGGCCATGACGCGGTTGAGGTATTGCGCGGCATCGATGCGGCGAATGTCGAAGTGGATACCGATCTGCGCCAGGGTGCGTTTGTAGGGCAGCAGCATTCGCTCGAAACCTGTTTGTGCATTGAGAAAGGTAAAGCTGAACGGTTCGCCCCGGGCATTCACCAGCTCATCGCCCTTGGGCGTCCAGCCAGCTTCTTTCATGAGGGCCAGCGCTTGCAGTTGCTTGTCGCGAATGAAGCCTGTGCCATCGGTTTTGGGCGTCTCGAACACGCTGTCGAACACCTGCTTGGGGACTTCGCCGCGCAGTGGCTCGAGGATTTTCAGTTCGGCAGGCGTGGGCAGTTCGCTGGCGGCCAACTCCGAGTTGGAGAAGAAGCTGTTCTGGCGAATGTACATGTTGCGCATCATCTGCCGGTTGGTCCATTCGAAGTCCCAGAGCAGCGACAGCGCCTGGCGCACGCGACGGTCCTGGAACATGGGGCGGCTCAGGTTGAAGACGAAACCCTGCGAGCTTTGCACCGCGCCCCTCGCCAGTTGGGCTTTCTGCAGGCGCCCGTCGCTGAGGGCGGGGCCGTCATAGCGAATTGAATAGCCAGTCGCCGAAAACTCGCGGTTGTAATCATAGGCGCCGCCTTTGAGTACCGTACGTGCGACATCGATGTCGCCGAAGTACTCGATGCTGAACCTGTCGAAGTTATACAGGCCTTTGCTGACCGGCAGGTCCTTGCCCCACCAGTCCGGATCGCGCTCGAAGGTGACAGTGCGGCCCGGGTCCACATGGCTGATCCGATAGGGCCCGCTGCCAGGCGGAATTTCAAAGCCGGCACCGCTGGCGAAGTCACGGGACTTCCACCAGTGCTCGGGGAATACCGGCAGCGAAGCCAGATCAAGGGGCAGGGTGCGGTTATCGCTGTTCTTGAAGTCGAAGCGGATTTGCGAAGGCGATTCGACCTCCAGTCCCTGGACCGCTTCAAACTGGGTCCGGTATTGCAGGTTACCCTGCGTCATCAGCAACTCGTAGGTGTACTTCACGTCACTGGCGGTAATCGGCGTGCCGTCCGCGAAACGCGCCTTCGGGTTCAGGTAAAAGCGCAGGGAGAGGCCATCCGCGCCACGCTCCATTTTCTCGGCGACAAGCCCGTAGACGGTGTAGGGCTCGTCCATCGAGCGCGTAGCCAGTGGGGAGTAAAGCATGCCATTGATCTGCGAAACGCCCATCCCCTTGTCGGTGAAGGGCATCAGGTGGTCGAACTGGCCGATTTCGATGGCCGAGCGTCGCATGCTGCCGCCTTTGGGCGCGTCCGGGTTCACGTAATCGAAGTGCTTGAAATCGGCTGGATAGCGTGGCGCTTCGCCGTAAACGGTCAGGGCGTGTTGCGGGGCTGCGGACAGCGATTGGGTTGCGCCAACGAAGGTCAGCGTCAAGGCGAGCAACGATGAAAAAACAAAACGCATGACTCGAATCCTGACTGACGTTCGCAAGCGAATGTCAGGGTTAAAGGCGACTGGCTGTACAGCGGTGACAACAATCATGACAGAGCTAATGGCCCTGCATCGCGCTATCTTCTACAGACAAATGGCCGCTTCGCCAAGCCACTGCGCTGTTGAAAACGACCACATACAAAAACGGCCCATCCGAAGATGAGCCGTCTGGCATGCGGCGCGACAGGATCAGTCCTGACGGCTGGTCACTTCCAGCAGGTGGTAGCCGAACTGAGTCTTTACCGGACCCTGAACGGTGTTCACCGGAGCACTGAATACGACAGTGTCGAATTCCTTGACCATCTGGCCTGGACCGAACGAACCCAGGTCACCGCCCTGGCGGCTCGATGGGCAGCTAGAGTTGGCCTTGGCGATTTCAGCGAAATCAGCGCCGCCTTCGATCTGAGCCTTGAGTTCGTTGCATTTTTCTTCGCTCGAAACAAGGATGTGGCGGGCAGTGGCTTTAGCCATGGGGAATAATCTCCTGTGAAAAAAAAGAAACAGCCTACCGGATTCAGTGCGGTATTTCCCGACAAAGTTCCTTCGCTCTGTTTATCTGTAACGCAGACGGTCAACCGCGCGACGCAACAGCTGTTCGGTGCCTTCCCAGCCAAGGCAGCCATCGGTGACCGAAACGCCGTACTGCAGCGTCCCGCCCAATGCCTGGCAGCCGTCGAACAGGTGGCTCTCGATCATCATGCCGATCAGCGAGGTATTGCCTGACAAGCGCTGTTCAAGCACGTCTTCGAATACGGCTGGCTGACGCAGCGGGTCCTTGCCACTGTTGGCATGGCTGCAATCGACCATGATCCGCGACGCGACATTATTCCTGCTCAGGCTCGCCTGCAACTTGGCCACACTCTGGCGATCGTAATTGGGGCCGCCGTGACCGCCGCGCAGCACAATGTGCGTGTCCGGATTGCCTTGCGTCTCGATAATGGCCGGGTGGCCATGACGGTCCATGCCAAAGTGACGATGCGGATGCGCCGCCGAACGCATCGCGTCGCTGGCCACCGTTACGCCGCCGTCAGTACCGTTCTTGAAACCGACCGCCATGGGCAGGCCGCTGGCCATTTCGCGATGGATCTGCGATTCGGTGGTGCGAGCGCCAATCGCGACCCAACTGAGCAGATCGTCGAAGTAGCCTGCCGCCATGGGCTGCAGTATCTCGGTGGCGATCGGCAGGCCCAGGCCCAGCATATCCCGCATCAAATGCCGCGACAGCGTCAGGCCCTCGGCCATGTCGTCACTGCCATCGAGGTGCGGATCGTAAGCCAGGCCTTTCCAGCCCACCGTCGTGCGCGGTTTTTCGACGTAGGCGCGCATTACCAGCAGCATCTGGTCACTCACTTGTGCGGCAAGGTCGGCCAGTCGCTCAGCGTATTCAAGGGCGGATCGAGGGTCGTGGATCGAGCAGGGGCCGACGATGACCAGCAGTCGCGAGTCTTGACCTTCAAGGATGGCGCGTACGGCGCGGCGGTGGGCTGCAACCTGTTCGGTGAGCGCTGCGTCGAGGGGCAGGCGCATCTTCAATTCCAGGGTCCCTGGCAGGCGTTTCGAGGCGGGGCTGTTGTCTGCCAGCTTGACGGCGTGGCTGGACAGGTCGGACGGGGTGACGGCAACGGACGAATTCATGTTCTGGCTTCCTGGGCTGGCGGGACGCTCCCGCTCAGACCTACTGGGGTGTTCGACAAAGGGCTTCTAGAACCGGGGGTATGTGATTGCCACCTGGCAGAGACCGAACGGAGGCGGCAGGCTGTCCCGAACGGAGGTGGCTAAATCGCCAGGCAAAATCGATGTCGTTGCGGTAATAAGTGGCGTAGTTCATGTCGTGATCCTCGATGCAATGCAGATTGATGGTTTGCGGCTGTTCTTGAACAGACCGTTGAAATACGTGGCCCTGAAAAAACAAAACCCCCGGTCGGGAAGCCGACCGGGGGTTAGAGAATTCTCTGGTTGGCGTCCCCTTAACGTGGGCGCCGGATGGGTATCAGGCGCGCCAGTGGCTAAACCAATACCCATAATAAGAGTCAACGGATGCGCTCACCGAGGCAGTCTGCACAGCCACAGCACGTGCACGGCAAGCAATGCCGGTAACAGCGTCGAGTAGCGGTGAAGTGGATTGCAGCATGGTGGGTCTCCGTTAATTGAGCGCAAGCTTACTTCAGGAAACCAGGCGCCTTCAATTGGAAAATTCAATCAACGGGATTATCGTTTTTCGCGAATGCAGGCAGGTGGAACCCCGGTAGCCACAGCGAACCGCTCAACGGTTGATGGCATGCCGTATTCGGCGCGGGCTATTTTGCCCGCAACCCTGTATACCTGAATGCAGGCAACGGCTTTGGCGTTTTGTCCGGGATGCGTTGTCACCAGCCAATAACGGCTATTCTTCACGTGCTTCTTCACGCCGGGCTTCCGTATTCGGGATCGTCCCGATCTTCATGCCCAGCAGTACAGCTACCTTATGCGCTTCACCGCGCCTTCCTTTCTTGCGTCCTGCCAGTACCTGGTAAGTGGTCGCCGGATCAATGCTGTTTTCACGAGCGAACTCCTGAACAGATTTGCCCTGTTGATCCAGCCAGGCCTTGGCTTGTGCGGCGGTGCGAATTCCGGGCATAGTTCAAAACCGTTCAAATCTATTCAATTCCGCGAGATTCTAACACTCGTTCGGATGGCTTCAACAGGATAATAGGTTCAAATGAGTGGAATCGGTTACCGACTGAGAAAGGAAAGAGAACGTCTGAGCATGTCTCAGCGTACCTTCGGTGAAATAGGAGGCGTCGAGGCTAATGCCCAGGGAAAGTATGAAAATGGCGATCGTGCACCGAAGGCCGATTACCTGGCGGCGGTTGCAGCCAAAGGTGTTGACGTGCTTTACGTGTTGACGGGGACGCGAACGCCGGTGCCGATCGACAATCTCAGCCTTATCGAGGAAAAAATCCTGGGCAATTACCGAGTGCTGGGCAAGGAAGATCAGGATGCTATCCGGCGCCTGACAACCACTATCGCCGAGCTCTCGGGGCCATTAGCGGGGGCTGCGAAGCTTCCGTCGGTCAAGTGATAAAAGCCCGGGGCGGGCGCCGCTCTGCTGTCGTATCGAGATTTTTGCAGCACTGCCTGAGGTGCTTGCCATCATATTGATGTGAGACGGTGTTCGCAGTGCTAGGTCTGACTCGTTGTTTTTGTTATGGTGATTGGCATTCGTTATGACCGTTGCGCGAGGTGTCTGCTTGATTAAGGTGCTAGTTGTCGATGACCATGATCTTGTCCGGACAGGCATCACACGCATGCTCGCCGACATTGATGGTCTGCAAGTTGTCGGGCAGGCCGATTCCGGCGAGGAATCCCTGAAGAAAGCGCGCGAGCTCAAGCCTGACGTCGTATTGATGGACGTCAAGATGCCGGGCATCGGTGGGCTGGAAGCGACGCGCAAGATGCTGCGCAGCCACCCTGATATCAAGGTCGTCGCTGTTACCGTCTGTGAAGAGGATCCTTTCCCGACCCGTTTGCTGCAGGCTGGCGCTGCCGGTTACATGACCAAGGGCGCCGGGCTTGCCGAAATGGTCCAGGCCATTCGCCTGGTGTTTGCCGGTCAGCGTTACATCAGCCCGCAGATTGCCCAGCAACTGGCATTGAAGTCGTTTCAACCGCAGGTCAACAATTCGCCGTTCGATCTGCTGTCCGAGCGCGAGATCCAGATTGCCCTGATGATCGTCGGCTGCCAGAAAGTCCAGACCATCTCGGACAAGCTGTGCCTTTCACCGAAAACCGTTAATACCTACCGATACCGTATCTTTGAAAAGCTCTCGATCAGCAGTGATGTTGAACTGGCTTTGCTCGCTGTACGTCACGGCATGGTTGATGCCAGCGCCTGAACATGACCCAGACTTTCGATCCAAGTGCATTTCTCGCGACCTGTAGCGGTCGTCCCGGCGTCTACCGTATGTTCGACGCCGAAGCCACACTGCTTTACGTCGGCAAGGCCAAGAACCTCAAGAAGCGTCTTGCCAGCTATTTTCGCAAGACCGGACACGCGCCCAAGACCGGAGCGCTGGTGTCGCGCATCGCCCAGATCGAGACCACCATCACGGGCAACGAAACTGAAGCGCTGTTGCTGGAGCAGACCCTCATCAAGGAGTGGCGGCCCCCGTACAACATTCTCTTGCGTGACGATAAGTCCTATCCCTATGTGTTTCTGTCCGATAATGCCTTTCCGCGACTGAGCATTCATCGTGGTACCAAGAAAGCCAAGGGCCGTTATTTCGGGCCTTACCCGAGTGCCGGCGCGATTCGCGAGAGCCTTAGCCTGCTGCAGAAGACCTTTCAGGTGCGGCAGTGCGAGGACAGCTACTTCAAGAACCGCACGCGTCCTTGCCTGCAATATCAGATCAAACGTTGCAAAGGGCCGTGTGTCGGGCTGGTCGAGCCTGAGGTGTATGCCGAGGACGTACGTCACTCGGTGATGTTTCTCGAAGGGCGCAGCAATGCCCTGAGTGACGAACTGAACGCCTCCATGGAAAAAGCCGCGATGGCGCTCGATTTCGAACGCGCAGCCGAGTTGCGCGATCAGGTCGCCTTGCTGCGCCGCGTCCAGGATCAGCAAAGCATGGACGGCGGTACCGGCGATGTCGATGTGGTCGCCGCGTTCGTCAACCCTGGCGGCGCCTGCGTGCACCTGATCAGCGTGCGGGGCGGGCGGGTGCTGGGCAGCAAGAACTTCTTCCCGCAGGTCGGCATAGAAGAGGAGGTCGGCGAAGTGATGTCGGCATTCCTGGCTCAGTATTTCCTCGGCGGCATCGACCGTGAACTGCCCGGCGAAGTCATCGTCAATGTCATCAACGACGATTTCCCTGCGTTCGTCGACGCCGTCGAAGAACTGCGCGGCGTCGAGATGGTTATCAGTCATCGCGTGCGCGGCACCCGGGCGCGCTGGCAGCAAATGGCGGTCACCAATGCCGAGCAGGCACTGACCGCGCGGCTGGCCAACCGTCAGCATGTTGCGTCGCGGTTCGAAGCGCTGGCCAAGGTGCTGGGTCTCGAAGACCCACCGATGCGTCTGGAATGCTACGACATCAGCCACTCCAGTGGTGAGGCGACCGTAGCATCCTGCGTGGTGTTTGGCCCCGAAGGCCCGATCAAGTCCGATTACCGGCGTTTCAATATCGAAGGCGTGACGGCAGGCGACGACTATGCTGCCATGCACCAGGCGTTGACCCGACGTTATAGCCGCATCAAGGCCGGGGAGGGCAAGTTGCCGGACGTGCTGCTGGTGGACGGTGGCAAGGGTCAGATGTCCATGGCGCGTGACGTGCTAAATGAATTACAGGTTCCTGACCTCATCCTGCTCGGTGTGGCCAAGGGCACCACGCGCAAGGCAGGTTTCGAGACGCTGTACCTGAACGACTCAGCGCATGAATTCACGTTGCCCGGCGACTCTCCGGCCCTGCACCTTATTCAGCAGATTCGCGACGAGGCGCACCGTTTCGCGATCACCGGCCACCGTGCGCGCCGGGGCAAGACCCGGCGTACATCGACCCTCGAGGGCGTCGCGGGTGTCGGGCCGACCCGGCGTCGTGATCTGCTCAAACATTTCGGTGGATTGCAGGAATTGTCCCGTGCCAGCATCGATGAAATAGCAAAAGCACCCGGAATCAGCAAAAAGCTGGCAGAGTCGATTTATGCAAACCTGCACAGCGAGTAGAATGCTCGTTCACCTCGTAGCCAGTTGTGCCGATGAATATCCCTAATCTGATCACCGTACTACGCGTTTTACTGATTCCGATCTTCATTTTGTTGTTCTACATGCCTTACCACTGGAGCTACATGGCGGCCAGTGCAGTCTTTGCGTTCGCTGCGGCGACCGACTGGCTCGACGGGTATCTGGCCCGCCGTCTTGAACAGAGCACGCCCTTTGGCGCCTTTCTCGATCCAGTAGCAGACAAACTGATGGTGGCCGTGGCATTGGTGCTGCTGGTTCAGGCGCATGCCAATCTGTGGCTGACGCTGCCCGCAGCGGTGATCATCGGTCGTGAAATCGTAATCTCTGCGCTCCGCGAATGGATGGCGGAAATCGGCGCGCGTGCGCAGGTTGCCGTTTCCAACATGGGCAAGTGGAAGACAGCGGCGCAGATGCTCGCGCTGGTCATTCTGCTCGGCAACCCGCCGGCCATCACCCTGTGGGTGATTCTCGGCTATGCGCTGCTGCTCATTGCTGCGGGGCTGACACTCTGGTCCATGGTGCAATACCTGAGAGCCGCGTGGCCGCACCTCAGGACGACTGCAGAAAAAAAATAAGTTTTTGAATCAAAGGCTTGACGCCGCTATCTGAATCGCTAGAATAGCGCCCGTCATCAAGACAATGCGGGAATAGCTCAGTTGGTAGAGCACGACCTTGCCAAGGTCGGGGTCGCGAGTTCGAGTCTCGTTTCCCGCTCCAAATCTAAATCCATGTATGCCCAAGAGGCATATGGGATTAACAAAAAAGACGCTTAGGCGTCTTTTTTCGTTTTTGCGGTAAATATCCCGGGTTTACTTTCTTGTGATGTACTTCTGCTTGTCTGAAGCAGTTTTGGCGTCCGAAGCCATATTGCCGTCGCCACTTCAAGCAGTCGAAGGAACAGTAGACCGGCTGGAGGCCATTATTGGGCACCCGCTGCGCACCTACGAAGACTTCGGCAAGGAAGCCACTGTCGGTTGAATCGCCGGCAGGGCAGCCATCCTGCCGGGTAAGAAACCCGGCAGTCAGCGCTTTAATAGTTCACCCAGGCGGTATCATTATTGGCAGCGCTGTACCCAGCGCACACCTTCTACGCCAGTGTCGATACCCGGCTTGGTAGCCCATGCCATGCGTTGCCTCTGAACTTCGAAACTCATCTGGTCAGGGCGTCCATCCCACCATTCGATACTCGCCTTCCCGACTACTATTTATAATGTTGCTCGAACACCGCTACCTGCTCCGGTGTAATGAGTTGGAAGGGCACCCAGACCTCGGCGTCGACCGGCCCGCCTTTGATCATTTTTATGGCCGATTGCAGAGCTGTGGTCGCTTGGGCCTTCGGGTCTTGAAACACCGAGGCTGCCAGCATTCCACGTTTGATTGCCGCCAAGCCATCAGGCAAGCCGTCAATGCCTACAATTGCAACTTCCCCCTTCGCTTTGCCAGCCTGTTGTAACGCCATGGCGGCGCCGATGGCCATCTCGTCGTTATTGGCCACGATGGCATCAAAGGTTCTGCCCGCCAGTAGCCAGTTACTGGTCAGGTCCATACCTTTGTTACGTTGCCATTCCGCTGTTTGCTGCTCGACGATCGTTATGCCCGGATAGTCCTTGAGCACCTGTTTGACGCCTTCGCTGCGGTCGTGTGTCGAGTTCTGCGCAAGGTCACCCATGATGAGCGCGATAGTACCTTTGCCTCCCATCTTTTCTGCCAGATAGCGCATCTGCAATTGTCCTGCCTCAATGTCGTTGGACGCCACGGTGGTAACGCCCTTGGGCAAGACGCGCTCATCCGGGTGACGGTTAACGTAGACAAGTGGCATCTTTGCCTCGACTGCTGCGCGGGTCATATTTGCCGTGGCGGCGGTGTCCACCGGCAAGACGATGACCGCATCCACTTTCTGGCTGAGAAAGCCCTGAACCTGATTGATCTGGCGAACGACATCGCCTTGAGCGTCCTCGAACTGGAGCTGCACATTCTCTTTTCTGGCAGCTTCTTCCAGACCGCTGCGCACATAGGTCATGAAGTTATCGTCTACTCTGGCGATCGTGACGCCAATTCGGTAGCTCGCAGCAGCCCATTGGCTGGAAACCAGTAACAGCACGGCGATAAACAGTTTGCAGAAGGGCATGAGACGTTTCCTTTTGTTGTTATGTGTGACGTTCACCAAGACCTGTCATGAACGTTTCCAGCGCTTTTCACGAGAGCTTGCCAAGGTGTTCCTCAAGCCAGGGTAAAGGCTTTTTTGAAGCGTTCCAGTGCTGCTTCGCTGTTGCCACTGGCCCAGCCTTCAAGCCCGACGACACCCGTGTAGCCCATATCGAACAACGCTCTGGCAATGGCGGGATAATGAATTTCACCTGTACCGGGCTCTTGGCGACCGGGAACGTCGGCGACCTGGATTTCTCCTATGGCGCTGCCTGAGCGCTGGATGAGTTCGATCAGGTTTCCTTCGCCGATTTGCGCGTGATAAAGGTCCAGGTTCATTTTCAGGTGCGGGCTGCCCACGGCCTCGATCAGGGCCAATGTGTCTTCAGCGCGAGCGAACGGGGTGCCGGGGTGGTCGACCTCGGTATTCAGGTTTTCCAGCAAGAATACCCGGTCGGCCTCTTCGCCAAGGCGAGCGATTTTTTCCAGCGTTTTGCAGGCACTCAGCCACATGCGTCCATTGACATGAGCCACCGGATTGACGGGCAGACCTTTGTCGTCAAGGCCCGTGCCATGCAGGTTCAGGCTCGGGCAATTGAGCCGGGCGGCAACCGCGAGGGATTCGCGTGCGCTGTCCAGCAGGTGCTGGATTGCGTCGGCATCGGTCAGATTGCCGTGGGTGTAGCCGGTCATGGAGGTGAAATTCGCCCCTGTGGCAGCCAGCGCTGCGATGTCCTTATTGGCCCAGCTCCATATTTCGGCGCTGAAGCCCAGCTCGTGAATACGCCTGACACGCTCGGTGAAGGGTAAATCCAGGAACACCATCTCGGCGCTGACCGCTAATGTGAACGGTATGGAGCTCATGCGTCGACGCCTCGTGATACTGCTACCGGCCGGCCTTGCTGGAACGACTCGATGCAGGCGCGGGCAATGGCCAGCGCCGCTCGGGCATCTTCGCCACTGGCCAGGGGGGTGGCCCCGGTACGCAGGCAGTCGGCAAAATGATTGAGTTCGGCGATGTAGGCGTCACGCAGCAGGTCGGTGTCCAGTCGTTGGGAGTCGGCCTGTATGCCATTGGCCAGATAACGGGTCAGATCAGATTCACTGACGTTGCCCATAGTCAACATGCCGGCACTGCCGAAGACCTCGCCCCGGACGTCGTAACCGTAGACCGCCTGAAAGCTGGCTTCAGCGGTGGCAATGGCACCGTTGTCGAAACGGATCATCACCACCGCTGTGTCCAGAAGCCCATTGTTCTTGTAATCCGGTGCAATCAGCGCATCAGCCATGACGAACACGCTGACTGCCTCGGCGCCGGGATTCAGGTAGCGCAGGGTATCGAAGTCATGAATCAGCGTTTCAAGAAAGATCACCCATTGCGGCGAGGCTGCCGGATTGTTCAGCGCAGGATCTCGGGTTAACGAGCGCAACAGTTGCGGTTTACCTATACGCCCCTCAACCACGTTCAGATGAGCCGTACGAAAGCTTTTGGCGAAGCGACGGTTGAAACCGACTTGCAAGGGCACGCCGGCATCGGCGGCCGCAGCGATAGCGCGGTCGGCTTCCTCGAGAGTGATCGCCATGGGTTTCTCGCAAAAAACGCCCTTGCCGGCCCGCGCCGCGCTGATGACTAATTCTGCGTGGCTGCGCGCGGGGGCAGCGATCAGCACGCCATCCAGGTCTGGGTCGTCCAGCAATTGCTGAGGGTCGGTGTAAACCCGATCTACCCCTAACTCTGCGGCCAGACGCGACGCCTGGCCCGGAGTGGGGTCGGCGATGGCCGCAAGGCAGGCACCGGGAATATGGTGGGCGGCGGTCTGGCCGTGGAAGCTGCCCATGCGACCGGCGCCAATCAGACCAAGGCGGAGAATTTTTTTGCTCATGAAATAACCCTTTTTAATTGTTGTTCGATTATTTCCCGGCCGTAAGCGCGCCGGGCAAAAGGGGGAGAGCAAAGGCTATGCCATAACTTAAGCTATTGATTTTAAAAGTTTATTAAAAATTTCCAGTCAAAAAGTGTTCATTTTAATGACATGTCTATACTGACATGTTGAATATATGAACATGGATACATCAATGTCCTCACAGTCTGCGACCTTCAGCGTGCAAGACCTCGGATACCTCACCGCATTGGGGACTGTGGCACTCAACAGCGGTCCCATACCCGAACTGGAGCAGGCCTGGCGGGCGCGCCTGAGTGGCGTTGACGAGCGCCCGGCGACGGTCAGGAAGGTTATTTGGGATTCCTGGGGACGCAGCATCGCAGGCGGCGTGAACCCTGAAGACAGCGACTACCGGTTTGTCGACCCTCAACACCTTGCGGCTACTCTGGCGGCCAATCGGGTTTTGATTGCCGCAGCAGCTCAAGTGATGCGCGGCTTGCTTGCCTATAACCCGAGAGGCCACATCAACCTCACCGATGCTGAAGGCACCACACTGTATTTTTGCGGGCTGGATCTGACTCCGGTGGGTACGCGCTTGCTGGAGTCGGTGCAGGGCACCAACTGCACCGGGCTGGCCCTGGCTGAAGATTCCCTGGTGTATGTACTGGCAGAGGAAAACTTCGGTACAGGCCTTCGTCAGCGGCGAATGCATTGCGCTGCGGCGCCCATCCGCAATGCCCAAGGCAAGACCCTGGCGATGCTGACCCTGACCGCAGAACCTGGCTGGTTCCATTTTCATACGCTCGGCACTGTCCAGGCGGCGGCCGAGGCCGTCTCGCGGCAAATGGCCTTGCAGGCGCTGCTGGAAGAACAGCAAACCGTGCTCGAAGTGCTCAACGAAGGTTTGGTGGTACTGGACGAACGAGGCTGTATAAAAGCGCTCAATCGCTATGCCCGTCAGCTTTTTCGGGTCGGCCTGGATTTGCTGGGCAGCCCGTTCCAGCGTCTGGGGCGCAGTGATTTGAACGAACAGATTCTGGCGCGTATCGGTGAAGGGCTGCGGGACCTGGACTGCACCTTTGAACTGCATGATTTCAGCCAGTTGTCCTGTCTGGTTTCGGTATGCCCACTGGAGCAGGGCGGGCGCGTGGTGTCGCTGCGAGAAAATCGGCGCATTCGGGAGATCACCCGGCGAATTATCGGCACTCAGGCCCGTTACACGTTCGAGACCATTCAGGGCCGTTCACGGGCGATTGCAGATGCCGTGCATTTTGGGCGGATCGCCAGTCGCAGCGATTCCACCACCTTGATTCTTGGCGAAAGCGGCACCGGCAAGGAGTTGTTCGCCCAGGCGATCCATAATGCGAGTGACCGCAATAGCGGGCCTTTTGTAGCGGTCAACTGTGGCGCGATTCCCCGGGACCTGGTGCAAAGCGAGCTGTTCGGCCATGTCGAGGGCGCATTCACGGGTTCGGCTAAAGGCGGGTCGGCGGGCAAGTTCGAACTGGCCGATGGCGGCACGATCTTTCTTGATGAGATCGGCGACATGTCCTTCGACGCGCAGGTCAGCCTGTTACGGGTGTTGCAAGAGGGCGAAGTGACCCGGGTCGGGGCGAAAAGCTCGCGACCAGTGGATGTACGCATCATTGCCGCCACTCACCGTAACTTGAGTCAGGCAGTGGCCGAAGGCGCCTTTCGTGAAGATCTGTATTACCGACTCAACGTGCTCAACCTGAGCGTACCGCCGCTGCGTATGCGTCGGGAAGACATTGCCTTGCTGGCGCAACATTTTCTTGATCGTTGTGCCCGTTCATTGCGCAAGTCAGTGCTGGGGCTTTCTGCGCAAGCCCTGGAATTGCTGGTGGCTTATAGCTGGCCGGGCAACGTGCGAGAGCTGGAAAACAGCATTGAGCGCGCGACCAATCTGGCCACGGGTGAGCTCGTCCAGCCCGCCGATCTGCCCCTTGAAATCAGGCAGCGGAGCGGCCCCGCGGTGCCGGGCCGGCTGCCAGTGCCTTTGGCGGCCCATGACCTTGGCACCCACGAAATGCACGCGATTATTGCGGCGCTCGAAAGCACCCGAGGCAACATTCGCCTCGCGGCTCGACAGCTGAACGTTTCCCGCGGCGGGCTGTACAACAAAATGAGTCGATTCGGCTTGAACGCCGCCGATTTTCGAGGGCTCTGACGCCGGTCAGGCGTCGGTATTCTCCGAGGTCACGATCTGTAGCGGTACATACACCCGGTGCCTGAGCGGATCGAAGCTGTTGACGGTCTGCAACTCGATCAGCAGATTTACCAGTGCCTCGGCAATTTGAAGAGGCTGGGAGTCGATCACCACGTCAACCAGCCCGTTCGCGAGTGCGAGGCGCGACAGTTCGGTGGACTCCTGCAAAATGCAGCACAGCGCTGGACGTCTGGGCAGTTGCGAGAGGGCACTGATGATGCCGTCGCCACCACCGCCCACCACGCACAGCCCGCGCAGATCGTCATGATTGCCCAGCAATTCCAGGCTCGCCTCTTCGGTGATATCACAGTTGTCGAGGTTGATCAGCGGCACCAGAGGACGTAACCCCGGCGCATGTTCTGCCAGGTAACTGTGTAGCCCTTCAACCCGCGCCTGATGACCGAGAAAGCGATGGCCGCCTAGCAGAATGCCGATGCTGCCTTTGCGAGCACCGCAGGTACGTGCCAGCAGCCAGCCCATGGTGCGTCCGACCTGATAATTGTCCTGACCGACGTAAGGCTCATCGGCCTTCTCATGAATGTCTGAAAGCAGCGCTATCGCCGGGACGCCAGCCTGGCGAATCTGTTCGAGAGCAGCGTTGATCAGCGGGTGGGCGAAGCTGACCACCGCAAGGCCGTCACATTGCACTGCCAGTTGTTCGAGTTGGGCAACGATGGCGGCCGGGCTGCGATCAGTCACGTATTCGAACTGGCAGGTCAGATTGGCCCCGATACGACGTTGCGCGGCCTGGCCAATGGCCTGAGCGAGGTTGGCATAGAACGCCTGGGCGGTGTTCAGCAACAGAATGCCGAAACGGTAAGTGGGACGTTGCTCGACAATGCGCTGCGCAATCAGCCGTGCGGCGAAATAACCCACTGCTTCCGCGGCCTTCAGCACCTGCTCGGCGGTAGCGGGGTTTACCGGAGCGCGGGCGTTGAGCACGCGATCGACAGTCGCGACACTCAAGCCTGCCTGCGCGGCAACAGTCGCGATGGTGGGGCGCTTATTGTTATTCATGACATGCCCTTGAAGCGGCTTGATAGAAAACTATCAAGCACCGCAGATGCTCGATGATAGCTTGATAGTGAATGTATTCAAGGCCTTGAGAGGGGGGTGGGTGCTCTCTATATTTTCTTACGCAAAGTTCCTGAAACCTCACACTTGCGGAGAATAATAACAATGCCTCAAGACACTGCAGCCTGTCAGCGCGACTATAGCCTGACCGGCCCCGAAGCTGCCCGTGCAGCGGAAAAAGGCCTGGTATCTGCCGAGTGGTACCAGTCGCCCATCTCTCGTAAACGCATGAAACAATTGATGCAGCGCCGCGACGGCCCGGCCTTGCTCGACACTGCCATTTGGTTGCTGGCGCTGCTGGTCAGCGGTTTTGGCGGCTACTGGTTCTGGGGTTCCTGGGCATGTGTGCCGTTCTTCCTGGCTTACGGCGTTCTTTACGCCACAGCCTCCAACCCGCGCTGGCACGAGACTGGCCACGGCACCGCGTTCAAGACCCGGTGGATGAATGACGGGTTGTACCAGGTGGCCAGTTTCATGTGCATGTTCGAGCCACATGTATGGCGCTGGAGCCATGCGCGGCATCATACCGACACTATCGTGGTAGGTCGCGACCCGGAAATTGTCGAGCCACGGCCGCCGAGCCTTGTGATGATGTTCCTGAGCCTGTTTCAGATTCCCTTGCTGATCAAAACAATGGGCGGCGTGTGCCGACATGCTTTTGCGCACATGAGCGAGCAAGAGAAGGATTTCATCCCGGTGTCCGAATGGCCCAGAGTGTTTCTGGCCGCGCGTATCTGGCTCGCCATTTATGCCGGAGTGGTTGCTGCGGCACTGTGTCTGCAAAGCTGGTTACCCCTCATGTACGTCGGTTTGCCCATGCTTTATGGCGGCTGGCTGTCTTACCTGTTCGGCCTTACTCAACATGTGGGGCTGGCTGAAGACGTGCTCGATCATCGCAGCAACTGCCGCACTATCTACATGAACCGCGTGCTGCGCTTTCTGTACATGAACATGAACTACCACCTTGAGCATCATATGTACCCGATGGTGCCGTATCACGCGTTGGCGCAACTTCATGAAGAGATCCGCCACGACTGTCCGCCGCCTTATGCCAGCCTCGGCGAAGCCTTCAAGGAAATTATTCCAACCCTTCTGAGGCAGCGCCGCGACCCGACCTACTTCATCAAGCGCCAGGTGTCACATGCTTCAGTGCCTGCCACCGCCGCACGTCCCCAGCCTGAAGCGACCTCCGGCTGACACTTTCCGGTTGTTCCCGAACGAGAGAGAAAAACCATGAACAATCAATGGATTGATGTATGCGCCGTGGGCGAAATTGATGAAGAAGACGTCATTCGCTTCGATCACGGCCCGCATACCTATGCCGTATACCGTTCCGCCGTCAACGAATTTTTCGCCACGGCGGGCCTGTGCACCCACGAAAAGATTCACCTCGCCGACGGGCTGGTAATAGATCACGTCATCGAATGCCCTAAACATAACGGCCGCTTCGACTATCGCAATGGCAAAGCCCTGGGAGCACCCGTGTGCGTCAATCTCAAGACCTTTGCCGTACGGGTCGAAGCCGGGCGGGTTTTGCTTGCGGTCAGTGACTGAAAATCAGGAGTGCATGCCATGAATGCTCCATTGATTATCGTTGGCGCGGGTCATGCAGGTGGCCGTGCAGCGCTGACCTTGCGCGATCAGGGTTACGCCGGCCGACTGATACTGATCGGCGCCGAGCCGCACGTGCCGTATGAGCGTCCACCTTTGTCCAAGGGCGTGCTGCGAGGCTCCGTGGACCTGGCCGGTTGCAGTCTGTGTGCGGACACGCGCCTCACTGAGCTGGGTATCGAGCATCTGACCGACAATCCGGTAAAGAGCCTCGACCCGCAGGGTCATCGCCTGCAGTTGGCTGACGGCGATGAGTTGCCTTACAGCCGATTGCTGTTGGCGACCGGGGGCAGGGCGCGTTGCCTGGCACAGATCCCCAGGCACCTGAGCAATGTTTTCTACCTGCGCACCCACGATGAAGCATTGGCGTTGCGGGGTGCCTTGATCCACGGTTCACGCCTGGTGATCATCGGTGCCGGGTTCATTGGCCTTGAAGTTGCGGCGACGGCGCGGGCTCTAGGCTGCCAGGTGACGTTGCTCGAAGCAGGCCCTCGTCTGGCCGGGCGCGTCTTGCCTGAAGAAGTGTCCCGGGCATTGCTGGATTTGCATCGGCAGCACGGCGTCGATGTACAACTCAATGTCGTGCTTGAAGGCGTGCAAGGCAATGAGCGCGCCGAGTCAGTGCTGCTGGTCGACGGCCGGAGTGTGCCTTGTGACGCAGTGGTTGTCGGCGTTGGCATGCAGCCGAACATTGAGCTTGCAGTAGCGGCTGGCCTTGCCGTAGGGCAAGGGATTCGTGTCGACGATCGACTGCGCACCAGCTGCCCGGACATCTTCGCCGCCGGTGATGTGTGTGAGTATCGCCTGCACCCCGAGGGGGTGTACCAGCGGCAGGAGACCTGGCGCAACGCCGAAGCGCAGGGGCGCCACAGCGCATTGAATATGCTGGGGTACGATCTTCCGTTCCAGGAGGTGCCCGGCTTCTGGTCCGATCAGTACGACTGGAGCGTGCAGACAGTCGGTGTAATCACGCAGCCCCTGCCTTCAGCCAGCCGCGCATTGGCCTGCGGTGGGCGGTTGCTGTTCTACCTGGATGCGCAACAACGACTGCAGGGTGCCTGTGGCCTGGCGCTGGGCAACAGCGTTGCCAAAGATATCAAGCTGTGTGAGCGCCTGATCGTTGCCCGAATTCCGCTGAGCGTCACCATGCTCAACGACTCCGAGTGTTCGCTCAAACAACTGCTGAGGCTCTGACATGGACACATTTCTGGTATTTCAGTCGCTATGGGCCATGCAGGACCATCGTGGCCAGTGTGACCTTCCCATCGAGGCGCAACTGGACAGAATTGCCGCCGCTGGCTTTGACGGGATCACCGACCATTACTGGCATGCCCCCGATGTCATGCGGCTGCATGCCGCCGCAGAGGCCCGTGGCTTACAGATTGAAGGTCAGCTATTCCCACAGACAGTGGCCGATCTGGACAGGGCGCTTGAAGTTGCTTGCCGCTACGGTTGTCATCACCTGACTCTGCAGGCCGATGCACGTCCGCGGACGCTGGCCCAGGCGATTACGTTGATTGAGGGTTGGCAGCGTCTGGCCGAGCAGGTGGACTTTCCGGTTCTGCTGGAAACTCACCGTTACCGCCTTACCAGTGATCTGTTGTTTACCCTCGACGTGCTGGCGCAGATGCCGGACCTTAAACTATTGGCTGATTTGTCCCACTACGTGGTAGGTCGGGAGTTGCCCGAGTCGGCGACGGCCGAGGACGACGAGCACATTCACAGCATCTTGCGCCATAGTTGGGGCTTTCACGGCCGTATAGCCAATAGTGAACAAGTGCAGGTGCCGTTGAGCTTTGCACAACACCGCCCCTGGCTTGAGCGGTTTTCAGCCTGGTGGCGTTACGGTATTGAAGATTGGCTGGCTCGACCGAATAAACCAGCCAGCCTGTCTTTCACGTGCGAGCTGGGCCCACCCCCGTATGCAATCACAGGGAGTGACGGGCGCGAAATTTCAGATCGCTGGAGCGAGGCACTGTTACTCAAGGATCTGATTCGCGGAATCTGGAATGATTGCCGTTCAAGGGTCTGACGGGTTCAGCCCGCTTGATGCGAATAGTGAACTCTTCAAAAGCATACCGATGTGTACATTTTAGGTTGACGACCCATCGCCAACGGTTTAAAACTATACACGTCGGTACAGCTTTGGTGGTCTCGCAGTTCATTGCAGACTGACACATATCCAGAACAGTCCGGCAGCGCCTCGCAGAGCAGTCTGATGATGATCGATTAAATGCCGTGCAACGCGGTACGTCGCGATCATGGATGGCCCTGCATCAGGCAAGAGAGTGCTCCGAGATACAGTGTCTCTGGAAAACGTGCTTCTGGATAAACAGTCCCGGGATATTACCAGTGCCCTTCATAGGTACTGCCCGTGACGGTGCGTGCCTGATAGTAGTCGGGCTCGGGGATTGACGGTGAGTGCTTGAATTTCAATAACCTGATCACGCTGGAGAGTTCTGCATGCACTACGTTAAAAACATGAAGTTGGCCGGGCTGTTGTTATTGGTTTTTCTGGTCACGGGGTGTGCCAGTCACGAGCCGTCGCCGTATTCAGGAATCGAGTCATCACTTGAAATGCGGCCCAACAAACAGGACAGCTCGGGTCGTATTCCCTTCAAGTACTCGACGTCAGTCAACTGGAACCAATACGATAAAGTAATGCTTGAACCCGTGGTGATCTACTCGGGAGCTGATGCGCAATTTTCGGACCTGGAGCGCAACGAAAAGACCGTCTTGGCCAACGACATGACAGTCAGGTTCTCTGAAGCCCTGGGCAAGCATTTCCGGTTCACCGACACACCTTCACGCGGGACAATGCGCATTCGCCTCACCCTGACCGGGGCCGAGACCACTGTTACCGGGCTGTCTACATTCTCCCGATTCGATATCGGCATGGGGTCATATAACCTCGTTCAGGCCTCCAGAGACCGTGAAGGTACGTTTACCGGGTCCGTCAGCTATGCCGTCGAGATCTACGATGCGTCCACTTCGCAGCTTCTGGAGTCCTATGTCACTCGGCAATATCCAAAGGTTTATGACATAAGCTCGACCTTCGGGCGTTTGTCGGCGGCGCAGGCGGGTATTTCCAGAGGCGCGGATGAGCTGATTGAGTTGTTGCTCTCAAAGTAAAGCAGCCTTGGGAAGCCCGGCCTGATAATCGGGTCTCCCTGTCAGTCAGACACCTGAGAACTGAAAATGCTATTTGTGAATAATAAAATAAATATAAATCAAAAATAATAATATTAGCTTATGACCAAATAGAATTATATTTTCGAAATTGATTCCGTTATGTTTGGTTTCAACAGCCTACCCCTTACCTCGGATGGTACCAATCGTTATCAGGATTCTGCGCATCAGGCCGCCGTCGAGTGCGCCATGACCGAGGGATAAACCATTCCCCTCAAGCAGAATCGTTGGAAGGGAGTTCAACGTATGTTGCCTGTTCAATCCTGCCACTGGCTTTATTCCTCTCGCCCTGTTGTTGACAGGCGCTGCGCGTCACTTCTGCCGCCAACCGGCTTCTCACCCCACCGCTAGCTCATCGCGCAGGTTTTACCTGCACAGCCTGAAACGTGCGTACCGCGCTGTCCCTACGACAGCAGGAACGCCCGACTTTGCGATTTGCATGCATGGCTTCAATGACGGCCATGTCTGGAGTGAATATGAAGCAAGCTTTACACCGTGCCCGAGCCTCGACTGCCGTGCTGGGCTACTGCCCGCTGGCGTTGGCGATAGGGAGCGTTTTGCTGTCAGGGACGATTCAGGCCGAGGAAAAAACCTCTGAGGATGAGCGTCGTACCTTGTCCACCGTGGTGGTCACCGGTAATCGCGGTGCCGAGCAGCGCACCGTGACCAGCAGCCCGGTGCCGATCGATGTGGTCAGTGCCAAACAATTACAGAGTACTGGCAAGCCCGGCCTGATGGAGGCATTGAGCGCGGTCATCCCATCTCTGACACTGCCGGAAAAAACCGGTTGGGACGCCAGCGGCATTGCCCGTGCGCCCAACTTGCGTGGTTTGAGTGCCGCCGAGGTGCTGGTGTTGGTCAATGGCAAACGCCGCCATACCAGCGCGACTCTTAATATCAACGGCATCAACACCGGCGCTGCGCCGGCAGACCTCGATCTGATCCCGATCAGCGCCATTGATCATGTAGAAGTGCTGCGTGACGGTGCCGCGGCTCAATATGGCTCCGATGCCATTGCCGGGGTGATTAACGTCATCCTCAAGGCCGACACCAGCGGCACCTCGGTGACCAACGCCGGGCTCGGTTATGACGGCAAGAAGCAGACCGTGCAGCAAAGCCTCAATAAAGGCTTCGAGATTGGCGACGGCGGTATCGTGCAACTGGCGCTGGATGCCCGCAGCCAGAATGACGACAACAAGGCCAGCGCCAATGGCTACAGCTACGAACAAGCCTACGACCTGGCGGGCAAGTCCACGTATGGCGGTTACGGCACGCCGAAAACCAATCTGCTGACCCTGGGTTACAACGCCGAGCTGCCGATCGATGACAGTTTCAGTCTGTATTCCTTCACCACCTATTCGCGTCGCAAGGCCGAGCAGGGGCAGAATTTTCGCCTGCCGACCATCACCAACACGATCACCACCGGGCCCAATGGTTATCCTGCCGGATACACACCGACCTGGTACATCGACGAAGACGATTTTCAGGCTGCGTTTGGTGGCAAAGGCACGCTTGGTGAATGGGACTGGGATCTGTCCAGCACTTACGGGCGCAACGAGGCGGAGCAGGGCACCACGCATAACCAGAACCCGTCGCTGGGTGAGGCCACGCCCAACAGCTTCACATCAGGAGCGTGGATTTCCACCGAGCTGACCACCAATCTGGACTTCAAGCGCGGCTTTGACATCGGCCTGCAAAAGCCCCTCGACGTGTCCTACGGCCTTGAACATCGACGCGACACGTATGAGGTGCAGGCGGGCGACTATGAATCCTATGCCAACGGCGGTTACTGCATTGCACCGGGCAACTGTGCATCGTCAGGTGCGCAGGTCACCAACGGTATTTCGCCGGATGAAGAAAGCAGCGCCTCGCGCAACAGTGTCGCCAGTTATGTCGACGTAGGCTTCAACCCTGTGCCTGACTGGTATGTCGGCAGCGCACTGCGCTATGAACATTACAACCAAGGTGTGGGCGCGACCCGCAGCGGCAAGCTGACCACACGCTACGACTTCACCCCGCAGTTCGCCGTTCGCGCCACCGTCAGCAATGGCTTTCGTGCGCCATCCCTGGCCAACAGTCTGTTCAGTGCACGTTCGACCACTTACGGCGTGGTGGACGGCGTGTATCAGTCGATCAATTACGGCGTATTGCCGACCGGCTCGGGTGCCGCCAGAGCGTTGGGTGCCGAGGACCTCAAGCCGGAGCGCTCCACCAATTTCAGCCTCGGTTTCACCCTGACGCCTACCGATCAGTTGACCCTGACCGCCGATGCCTACGTGATCAATCTGCGTGACCGCATCACCCTGACCGGCACCCTGCTGGGTGATGAAGTCACTCAGGTGCTGCTCAACAACGGCATCGATTCGACGTCGGGCGGCCAGTATTTCATCAACGGTGCCGACACCCGCACCAAGGGGCTGGATCTGGTCAGCAACTACCGCCAGGACCTTGGGCAGTACGGGTCAGTGAAGTGGACAGCGGCGTTCAACTGGAATCAGACAAAGATCCTCAGCTACAAGGAATCCACCTCGATCCTCGGTACTTCCTATGAGCTGATGGACCGCGAGGCCCGCAATCTGATTACTGGCGTGCAGCCGCATACCAAACTGATTCTAGGCGGCGACTGGAGCATCGAGCGCTTCAACCTGAACCTGGCGCTGACCCGTTACGGTTCCTACAAAGAGGTCAATTCCTCAGCCAATCACGATCTGGATCGGGTGTACAGCGCCAAGTGGATCACCGATCTGGACCTCGGCTACAACCTCAGCAAAAACCTCAACGTTGCCATCGGCGCAAAGAACCTGTTCGACATCTATCCAAAGAAACAGGGGGTTCCCAGCAGCACCATGGTCAGCAGTTACGGCACCTATTCGCCCTACGGTTTTACCGGCGGTTACTACTACACCCGGCTGACTTACGCCTTCTAAGGCCAGCACCTGAAAACCCCCATTGAGTGCGAGGAACAAGCATGCCCACTGTCGCCAAACCCTATGACTTCATCGACGAGACCAGCCGTTACCCGCTGCGCCAGAGCCGGGTAGCACAACCACCGATCAAGGCGTTGCAAGTAGTACCCGCCCGGCATCCCGGTCGCTGGGTGGGGTCGATATTCGCTGCACTGGTGCTGGTCGCCATCGTGCATTCGCTGGCGACCAATCCGCGCTGGGAGTGGGGCGTGTTCGGGCAATGGTTCTTCTCGCCGTCAGTGCTGCGCGGCCTGGCCCAGACGTTGCTGCTGACACTGCTCAGCACCGTGTTCAGCATCATTCTCGGCACGGCGCTGGCGCTGGCACGCCTGTCGGGCTCACCGCTGCTGGCGGCGCTGGCCTGGGGCTACATCTGGTTTTTCCGCTCGATGCCGGCGCTGCTGGTGTTGATCATTCTCTACAACTTCGCCTACCTGTACGACCACATCGTACTGGGTGTGCCGTTTACCGATCTGGTCTTCGCCGAATGGTCGACGGTCGACGTGCTCAGTCAATTCACCGTGGCGGTCCTGGGCTTGAGCCTGATGCAGGCGGCGTATACCGCAGAAATCATTCGTGGCGGGCTGATCGGTGTCGATGCTGGCCAGCATGAAGCCGCTGCAGCCCTTGGCTTGCCGGCTTCGCGTCGGGTTTTCCGCATCATTCTGCCCCAGGCACTGCGCTCGATCCTGCCTTCGGGCTTCAACGAAATCATCGGCCTGGTCAAAGGCACTTCCATTGTTTATGTGCTGGCCTTGCCAGAGCTGTTTTACACCGTGCAGGTCATCTACAACCGTACCCAGGCGGTGATTCCGCTGCTGATTGTTGCCACTGTCTGGTACCTGATCATCACCACGCTGTTGACCAGCGCGCAGTACTACGTCGAGCGACACTTTGCTCGTGGCACGGCGCGTGTTTTGCCGCCCACGCCCTTGCAGCGAGTGCGCGGCTGGTTGAAGGAGAAGCATTATGAGTGAAGCCTCTGCACCCGTGCGCGCAGGGCGCATTCAGATCCAGGGCGTGGGCAAACGCTTTGGCAGCCAGCAGGTGCTCAAGGACATTGACCTGAGCATTGAACCGGGCAAGGTCACGGTGATTCTCGGGCCGTCCGGCTCGGGCAAGTCCACGCTGTTGCGCACCATCAACCACCTGGAAAAGATCGACAGCGGTTACATCACCATCGACGGCGACTACGTTGGTTATCGGCGCAAGGGTGATCTGCTCTATGAGCTCAAAGAGCGTGAAATCCTCAAGCGGCGCATCGAAGTCGGCTTCGTGTTTCAGAATTTCAACCTGTTCCCGCACCTCACCGCCTGGGAAAACATTGCTGAAGCACCATTGGCCCATAAACGCTGGAGCAAGGCCGAGGCGCAGGCAAGAGCAGGTGAATTGCTGGCCAGGGTTGGCCTGGCAGACAAGGTGGACGCTTACCCACGCCAGCTTTCCGGGGGCCAGCAACAGCGCGTCGCCATTGCCCGTGCGTTGGCGCTGGACCCCAAGGTGCTGCTGTTTGATGAACCTACCTCAGCCCTCGACCCCGAGCTGGTCGGCGAGGTGCTGGATGTCATCAAAGGGCTCACGCAACTGGGTGTCACGCTGGTGGTAGTGACCCACGAGATCGGTTTTGCCCGGGAAGTGGCGGATCACGTGGTGTTTCTGTGCGATGGCCAGTTGATTGAGCAAGGGCCGCCGGAACAGGTTTTCCACCATCCCCGACACCCTCGCACCGCTGCCTTTCTCGGCAAGGTGCTGTGAATTTCCCGCTTTCAAGGAGTGATTGCTGATGCTAGTGAATACCGCCCGCGTAGCTCTGCTGACGATAGCCGTCAGCGTGGCGCAAAGTGCTTTTGCTTCCACCGCGCAACCGGTCGACCTCAGTCCTGACCGGCAACGCATTCATGTACCGCGTAACGAAGCGGCCATTGCGCAGATCCCGACGGGCTTCAAGTTTGCCCAGCCAGGCAAGTTCACCGTGGCCGTCTCCGGTGTGGCGGGGCCGCCCCTGGCACTGCTGGCCAATGATGACAAGACCACCATCGGCAGCGAGGCCGACACCGCGCAACTGGTGGCGGACAGCCTGGGCCTGCAATTGAACGTGGTGCAGACCAGTTGGGAGGACTGGCCGCTGGGCGTCAGTTCGGGCAAATACGACGCAGTCATCAGTAACGTCACTGTGACCGAAGCGCGAAAGAAACGCTTCGATTTCGCCACCTACCGCCAGGATGTCCTGGGCTTCTATGTCAAGACCAACAGCAAAATCAGCGAGATAAAACAGGCGTCGGACATCGCGGGGCTGAAGATCATCGTCGGCTCCGGCACCAATCAGGAAAAGGTCCTGTTGGCGTGGAACGAGGCTAACGAAAAGGCAGGTATCAAGCCTGCGCTGTTGCAGTATTTCGATGATCAGGCGGCTGCGCAGCTTGCCATTCAGTCGGGGCGCAGTGATGCGCTGTTCGGGCCCAATTCGGTGTATGCCTACTCGGCCGCCATCACCGGAGGCATCAAGCGGGTCGGCACGGTTAACGGCGGCTGGCCATTGCAGGCTGATATCGCAGTCACCACGCGCAAGGACAACGGTCTGGTCAAACCGATTCATACCGCCCTTGAAGGCGCGATTGCCGGCGGGCAGTACGAGCAGGTGTTGCAGCGCTGGGGCCTGGATGTGGAGCGCGTCGACAAGTCGCTGATCAACCCGCCCGGCTTACCGGATTGAGGACTTCAAGGGAGCAAATGACATGGGACTGACACGACGTGAAGCACTTTCCAGCATTGCTGCGGTAGGTGGCGAAAAAGCCGTCAAGGACGCGCTTGCGGTACTGGGGCTGGGGCCTTCATCACACCGGCGGCCAAAACCTCTGAAACTCGGAAGCGGGCTGGGGCAGGGCACTCGCGTACTGGTGCTGGGTGCCGGAATCGCCGGGCTGGTGACTGCGCTGGAATTGACGCGGGCAGGGTTTACCGTGCAAGTGCTGGAGGCCCGTGATCGAGTGGGCGGCCGCAACTGGACGTTGCGCAGCGGCGATCAGGTGGACTACAAGGACGGTCGCACGCAGACCGTGGGCTTTGATCCCGGGCTGTATTTCAATGCCGGGCCAGCGCGGATTCCCAGCCAGCACCGCACGCTGCTCGACTATTGCAGCGAGCTGGGGGTGCCGCTTGAAGTGCTGGTCAACAGCAGCCATGGCGCTCAGGTCCGCCCGGACCTGCAACAGCCCGCGTTCACTGTCGGCCAGGCTATCAACGACGCCCGCGGCCACCTCTCGGGTCTACTGGCCACGGCGGTGCAGCGCGATGCTCTGGACGATGTGTTGAGCGGCGAAGAGCGTCAGCGCCTGTTAGCGTTTTTGCAGGTGTATGGCGACCTCTCGCAGGAACTGGCTTATGAGGGCAGCCTGCGTTCCGGACATCAGGAGTCGCTCTCGCATCCGGGGGCATTGCCGACCAGTGCGCAGCCGGTAGGGCTGGAGCGCCTGCTGCATCCCGAGCTGTGGGGCGCGCTGCTGCACACTGAGTTTCCCGAGTTCTCGGCGACCATGTTTCAGCCGGTCGGCGGTATGGACCGCATCACCGACGCCTTTTACCAGCGCCTCACCGAACAGGTGCAACTGGGCGCGCAGGTGCGCCAGATTCGTCAACTGGAAGACGGTGTGGCGGTCACCTATCACGACAGACACAGTGGCCGTGAACAGGTAGTACGCGCCGATTATCTGGTGTCGACCCTGCCGTTGCCGTTGCTGGCCAGGCTGGATACCGACTTCAGTAATCCGGTAAAGGCTGCTTTGCTGAGCACCCGCAACGATCAGGCGACCAAGGTGGCGTGGCAATCCCCGCGCTTCTGGGAAACCGATTACCGCACCTATGGCGGGTTGTCCTGGATCGACCATCCGGCGCGCCTGCTGTGGTACCCGAGCAATGACTTGAACACCCGCGATGGCCTGCTCGTCGCCGGTTACGTGACCGGGGAGGGTGCCGACGTGTTCGGCGCGAAACCGTTCGAGGCGCAATACGCAGCCTCCAGAGAGGCGGTCGAACTGCTGCATCCCGGTTACTCGTATCACTTGCGTAACCCCTTGGCCGTGTCCTGGGAGCAGATTCCTTACAGCGAAGGCCCGTGGCTGCAACGCGAACATTTCCCGGCCGACGCCAGCGCCTTGCTGGATGAACCTCATGGCCGGGTTTACTTCGCTGGCGACGGGCTGGTGCAGAGCGGCGTGGGTATCTGGCAGGAATCAGCCGCCAATTCGGCGCGCCATGTGGTCGGGCAACTGGCCGAGCGGGTTATCCAGCAACGACAGACGGCGGCCCTCACGGCGTCCTGAGCCTTTATTGCAGCATCAACATCCATTGAGGAGTGACACCATGAGCGACAGCATTCAACGTACCAGCGTCGGCGATTTTCCAATCTCGCAAACCGTGACCGTGCCTGCCTCGGCCAGCCTGGTGTTCATCAGCGGCACCCTGCCTGACCTCGCTGACCCACACGCCGCGGCGGGTACGCCTGCCGCATACGGGAATACTGAGGTCCAGACTGTTTCGGTGTTCAACAAACTGCGCAATATCCTCCGGCAACAGGACCTTGATCTGGGCGATATCGTGCAGTTGCGGGTGTTTCTGGTGGGGGCCGAGGAAACCGGCGGCAAGCTTGACTTTGCAGGCCTGCAGGCCGGTTACACGCAGTTTTTCGGCACCCCCGAGCAACCCTTGAAACCTGCGCGCACCGCTTTGCAGGTAGTGGCGCTGCCGTTGCCCGGTGCGCTGATCGAAGTGGAAGCGGTAGCGGCCAGGCAGGCTTGAGCACCTTCCCTTCCCGGTAGCCTTTAAAGCGAGGGCTTCGATGGGTCAGCCTTTATCGGGCACAACGTTTTCCCAGTGCATCAGTAGATCTTCGCGCAGCATGCCCAATGCCTGTCGTTGGGTCTTCAGGTCTGGTGAGAAAAATGCCGCATCAAATATGATGCCCATTCGCTCCTGGCTCTGCTCTGCTTGTAATTGCGCCTTTTTCGCCTGCTCGGGTTGCATGTCCGAGAAACTGAACACCGGGAGCATATTGCGTGACCAGCTCTCGGGCAAAGGCTGGCCGCTGGCGAGCAAGGCACCTGCATAACACTCAGCCAATTGCTGCGAGCCGCGCATCATTCCGGCTCTGTACAACTCCTGCTCGGTGCGGCTTGACGCAAGCCGGGGATAGATCTGGGCAGCGGCTTTGGCGACTTCACTGATGGCGTCATCGTCGCCGCCGAAGAACGCTTTCAGCAGCGTATCTTCGCCGACAGCACCTTCAATACGTTTCGCCGCAGCGGGCCATGAGTCTCCTGTGGCCAGTTTGAAACCGTGATAGGGGTCTTTGGCCAGAGGGATAGGCAAGAGGCGTTTCGGCGTGGGTAGTTTTTCCGTCAGATGAGTGGTCAGGCCTTCGTTCAAGGCTTTCCAGTGCCGATGATCAATGTGACGACCCCTGAACTCCGGGTGGGTGTAACAGTGTATGAACTCGTGCCCTGCGATCTCGGCCGGGTGACTTTCAAGTGCAATGTTGGGGTTCAGCTTCACCTGACGGGTTTTAACGTTCCACTGACCTGCGACGCCAGGGGGAATGTCGTGAGTGACGTCTGCCTTTGCTTTGAAACAGTTACTGTCTTTGGGAATGTAGGCGCCGTAACGCTCCAGAACCGTTCTGTTTCCCTGATCCAGATCGTTCTGAGAAGAGCGATGCTTTAAACTCATGGCCGCCCATATACTGCCTCCAGGATCTTTTGCAAAATCATCCGGATGCCTTGTCAATCGACATCCTGTCGAGAGCGCAAGGGTTCCTACCATCAGTTTCACAAAAAGCCTGACTGGATCAATCCCCGGCTCTCGCCGAGCGCGTGCAGCTCCGTTGTTGTCTGCAGCCGCGCTGCCTGAGTTTTCCTGAGCCGCCTGCGTTTCTCCACCTGACGATGTGCCGGACGCTCGTAGGCGTAACGACGATGGCGCGTCCATCGGTGGCAGTGGTCGCTGACCTTGCGCTGCATCCAGTCGCATTGGCGTGGGGCTTGTGGGGCCCTCGACGGCATGGGAAGCAGCGGCTTGTGCGGTAGGGGCAATCCCGTTCAACGTCGGCTTGTTCAACATGGGCTCTGTCCTCAGCGGTAACGCAGGCGCTGCGCGGTGTTACGCAACTCCTGCGTTGTTTCGGCAAAGTTAGCCAGCAGATTTTCGAATCGGGTCTTGTCCAGTGCGAGAAAGTCATGCTCGTAGGAATACACCAACGTGTTCTCGTCCGGGTTGATGGTCAACGCGCCGCGTCGTAGCCGCAGGCCCGGAAAAGCATGGGCAAGCAGCTTGCGCAAGAGGATGTCGTCCTGAGGGTCGGCACGCAGATCGATGATCTCGGCCAACATCGTGAGGCTATCGCCGTTCACATGCAGCGTGAGGTTCATTCCTTCCTGCCACTGTACGGCCTGTGTCGCAGAATTTCCGTTGGCCGCCTGACCACGCCTATCAAGCAGCTTTTGCAGAGTGGAGGATGAGTTCATTGCCAGTATCCGTAGAAAACCATATCGACGGTGAGTGGCCGGAACGCACGCTGTGGTTCCCGGTATCTCGATTAACCTGTGGGACCTGTCGAGACCGGCAACTCCAGAATAAAGTGGTCAGCACAACCTCTGACTTCTGCGAATCACCGCCGTCCGGCCCGTGTGCTCACGTCCACCCACACCGCCAGCACGAGGATGCCGCCCTTGACGATCATCTGCCAGTAACTGTCGACGTCGAGCATGGACATGCCGTTATCGAGACTGGTGATGACCAGCGCGCCAAGCAGGGCACCGTAGACAGTGCCCGAGCCGCCGCGCATGGACGTGCCGCCGATAAAACAGGCGGCAATGGCGTCCAGTTCGCCCATGTTGCCGGCCGAGGGCGAGCCTGCAGCCAGGCGTGCGGTATTGACCAGCCCGGCGAAGGCACACATGACGCCCATGATGCCGAAGATCCACAGTTTTACGGCCTGTACGTTGATGCCGGATAACCGCGTGGCTTCCATGTTGCTGCCCACCGCATAGACGCGCCGTCCGAAAACCGTCTGGCTGGTGACATAACTGAACACACCGAGCAGGACCAGCAACAGCAATACCGGAACGGGGATTCCGTCGTAGCTGTTGAGCACATAGACAAAGCCGCCCAGCACGGCGCCGATCAGCAATACACGTAACACATCACGAATCAGCGAATGTGCCGCCAGCCCGTGCAGCGCTCTGTTGCGCCGCTGTTTCCAGGTCAGGAACAGCGTCAATGCGAGCAACAGAATGCCGAGCCCGGTGCCGACCGCGTGCGGCAGATAGCCCTGGCCGATATAGACCAGCGACGGCGACACCGGGGCGATGGTCGTGCCGCCGGTGATCCCCAGCAGGACGCCACGAAACGCAAGCATGCCACCCAGCCCGACAATGAACGAGGGGATCCGCAGGTAGGCAGTCATGTAGCCATTGGCGAGGCCGATCATCAGGCCGCACAAGGCCACCACGCTCAGGTTCGCCAGCAGCGGAACGTGGTAAACCACATCCAGAATCGCCGCCAGGCCACCGAGCAGGCCAAGCAATGAGCCCACCGACAGGTCAATCTCACCGCTGATGATCACCAGCACCATGCCGCAGGCCAGAATCCCGGTAATGGACATCTGTCGCAGCAGGTTGGACAAGTTGCGCGGGGTGAGGAAGCCGCCCTCGGTCTGCCAGCTGAAGAACAGCCAGATAACGGCAATGGCAATCACCAGCGCGAGCATTTTGTAGCGGGTAAAGAACTGTTTGACCTGGTTCATCTACGCAGTCTTCCGGGCATTATTGTGAGGGGCATCGGAGTGGCTGAGTGCAGCGGCGAGCACCTGCTCCTGAGTCAGTTCATGGTTGATGAAGTCGCCGCGTAACTGGCCTTCGCCAATCACCAGTACACGGTCGGACACGCCCAGCACTTCGGCCAGTTCCGAAGACACCATGATGATCGATACACCCTCGGCTGCCAGCGCACCCATCAGCTTGTAAATCTCGTACTTGGCACCGACATCGACGCCGCGGGTGGGCTCGTCGAGAATCAGAACGCGCGGGCGGGTCAGCAGCATCTTCGCCAGCACGGCTTTCTGCTGATTGCCGCCTGACAGGCTGGTGATCGGCAAAAACGGGCTGGCCGTCTTGAGGTGCATGCGCGAGATTTCCCGGTCGATACTGCCCAGCTCGGCTTCAGCGTCGATGCGGGTCATGTTCGAGTAGCTGTCGAGGACCGCGAGGGTGATGTTCTGACCGACACCCAGGTCCGGAATGATGCCCTGGCGCTTGCGGTCTTCGGGGACCATGCACAGGCCGGCGCGGATCGATTTGAGCGGCGTGCGCGTGTCGATCATCTGGCCATCGAGCCACACTTCACCGCTGTATCGACCCGGATAGGCGCCAAACAGGGCGGATACCAGTTCGGTGCGGCCCGCGCCCACCAGCCCGGCGATGCCGAGGATCTCCCCGCGCCTGAGGCTAAACGACACGTCGTCAACCCGCTTGCGCCTGGGGTTATCGACGTCATGGCAGGTGATATGCCGCGCTTCGAAAATCACCTCGCCGACATCATGCGGCTCGGTGGGATAGAGGTTGCTCATTTCGCGTCCGACCATCTGGGTGATGATCTTCGGAATGTCCATGTCCGCCATTGCGGTGGTTGCGATATGTTTGCCGTCGCGGATGACTGAAATGGTGTCGCATACGGCGGCCACTTCATCGAGTTTGTGCGAGATGTACACGCACGCGACCCCCTTGGCCTTCAGGTCACGAATGATGTCCAGCAGAACCTCGATTTCGGAACGGGTCAGGGCCGAGGAAGGCTCGTCGAGAATCAGCAGGCGCGCCTTCTTGTTCAGCGCCTTGGCGATTTCCACCAGTTGCTGGTAGCCGCCGCCATACTGGGAAACTGGCAGCGCCACGTTCATGTCAGGCACTTTGAGCTCACGCATCAGCGACTCGGCGCGGTGGATCATGGCCGGATAATTCATGCGCCCGCCGGGAAGCGTCAGCTCGTGACCCATGAAGATGTTTTCGGCCACCGACAGGTCCGGGACCAGCGTCAGCTCCTGATGGATGATGACGATCCCGGCCGCTTCCGTTTCGCTGATCGATTGTGCCTTGAGCGGTTGGCCGTCCCACAGGATCTCGCCCTCCCAGGTGCCGTGGGGATAGACCGCCGACAGGACTTTCATCAATGTCGACTTGCCCGCGCCGTTCTCGCCGCACAGGCCGACGCATTCGCCGGGCTTCACTGTTATATCAATGCCGTTGAGCGCTTTTACACCGCCGAAGGATTTGACGATGCCGTTCATTTGCAACAGGTAGTCAGACATGGCGCAGGGCTCTACGAAGGTGTGATGGCTTGGCCTGAGCGGCGACCCTGCCTAACTGCAGGGTCGTGCTCTGGCTTTCAGCGACGTATCAACGATCGAGGCTCATTGCCCGTCAATCTGCGCCTTGGTGTAGAACCCGTCTTTCTCCAGCAGGTCGATGTTGTCCTTGGTCAGCAAGGTCGGGGTCAGCAGCATGGTGTCGACTTTCTTCATGCCATTGTCCGACTGCGAGTCAAACTTCGGTTTCTCATCGTTGCGCACCAGTTGCACGGAGAGCTTGGCGGCTTCCGTGGCAATCAGTTTCAGCGGCTTGTAGACGGTCATGGTCTGCGTGCCATCGATGACCCGCTTGACCGCCGCGAGGTCCGCATCCTGGCCCGAGATAGGGACTTTGCCGGCCAGTTTCTGTGCGGCGAGGGCCTGAATCGCGCCGCCGGCAGTGGCGTCGTTGGAGGCGACGATGCCGTCAATCTTGTTGTTATTGCGGGTCAGGGCATTTTCAACAATGCTCAGGGCTTCGGTAGGGTTCCACTCCTTTACCCACTGCTGGCCGACGATCTTGATGTCACCTCTGTCGATAGCCGGTTGCAGCGCTTTCATCTGGCCTTCGCGCAGAATCTTGGCGTTGTTATCGGTGGGCGCGCCGCCGAGCAGGAAGTAATTGCCCTTGGGCGCTGCTTTCAGCACGCCGTTGGCCTGCATCTCGCCGACCTTTTCGTTATCGAAGGAGATGTACGCATCGATATCGGCATTGAGGATCAGCCGGTCATACGACACCACCTTGATCCCGGCCTTTTTGGCTTCGGCAACGGCGTTGGTGAGCACGGTGGCGTTGAACGGCACGATGACGATCACATCGACGCCGCGAGAGATGAGGTTTTCTATCTGCGAGATCTGTTTCTGTTCATTGGCATCCGCCGATTGCACGAAGACCTTGGCGTCCAGCTTTTCCGCCGCAGCAACGAAGTAATCACGGTCGCGTGACCAGCGTTCCAGGCGCAGGTCATCAATGGAAAAACCTATTTTCGGGTGCGCAGAGTCGGCCATGACCGGCAGGGACAGCAAGGCCAGCGCGCTGGCGAGCAGCGTACGTTTGAGGGTGTTCATAGGGTGCGTCCTTTTATTGTTGTTTGAGACACTTCTTGACTGAGGGTGATACCGATAGAACTGTAGAGCGTTGCCGGACGTCGCGTATGAAGATTTGTCGCCTGAATGTCACGGCGATGTCCAGCTACGCCGGTCAGGTGTAGATAAAGCGATTGACCACACCTTCGAGCAGTTCCTGGCGGCCACTGACGGCCTGCGGGTTCAACTCGTTGGCGAAGGCGTGTTCGGCGAGCGATGCAAGGCTGAACTCGCCCGCCAGTACCGATTGTCCGAAAGGCTGCTGCCAGCCGGCGTAGCGCTGATCCTTGAAGTGCTGGAGTTTATCGTTCTGCACCATGGCGGCGGCACGCTCCAGCGCCAGGGCAAGGACATCCATCGCGGCGACGTGGCCGTGGAACAGATCGATATCGTCGAGGCTCTGGCGACGCACCTTGGAGTCGAAATTGAAACCGCCATTGGTGAAGCCGCCAGCCTTGAGGATCTCGTAGGTGGAGAGGGTCATTTCTTCGACGCTGTTGGGGAACTGGTCCGTGTCCCAGCCGTTCTGTGGGTCGCCACGGTTGGCGTCGATGCTGCCGAAGATCCCCAGCGAGACCGCCGTGGCGATTTCGTGGTGGAAGCTGTGCCCGGCCAGCGTGGCGTGGTTGGCCTCGATATTGACCTTGATCTCGTTTTCCAGGCCGTACTGCTGCAGAAAGCCGAACACTGTGGCGCTGTCGTAATCGTACTGATGCTTGGTCGGCTCCTGTGGCTTGGGCTCGATCAGCAAGTCACCCTTGAAACCGATCTTGTGCTTGTGTTCAACGACCATGCGCATGAAACGACCGAGTTGCTCGCGTTCACGCTTGAGGTCGGTATTGAGCAGGGTTTCGTAGCCTTCACGACCGCCCCACAATACGTAGTTGGACCCTTTGAGACGCTGGGTGGCATTCATCGCGCTGAACACCTGGGTCGCGGCGTAGGCAAACACTTCAGGGTCCGGGTTGCTGGCAGCGCCTGCGGCGAAACGCGGGTTGCTGAAGCAGTTGGCCGTGCCCCACAGCAGTTTTATGCCGCTCTGTTCCTGATGGCGCTCCAGGTGATCGACCATGTGCGCGAAGTTGTGGCGATACTCCTTCAGTGAGGTGCCTTCCGGTGCCACATCGGTGTCGTGGAAGCTGTAGTAATCAATGCCGAGCTTGGAGAAAAACTCGAACGCCGCTTCGGCCTTGCCGATGGCCAGTTCCATCGGGTCACCGGAACCTTGCCATGGGCGCTTGAAGGTGCCGACACCGAACATGTCGGCACCCGGCCATACGAAGGTGTGCCAATAACAGGCCGCCATGCGCAAATGCTCGCGCATGGGTTTGCCGAGGACCAGCCTGTCGGCGTCATAGTGGCGAAAGGCGAGGGGCGAGTCGCTGTCAGGGCCTTCATAGCGAACCCTGTCGACGTCGGGGAAGTACGGCATGAGCGTTTTCCTTATTGTTCTTGGCGGTGTCTGGATACTAGCAACGGCCCAGCGTGCGCTGATTATGAAAATCGCCAACGCACAGTGCGATTTTGAGTGTTGAGATTCGCCGGTCAGCGGCCTAGTCTGTGGCCAACGGCGTCGTGCTTATCGAATCGGCATAAAAACAATGAAAACCGTACCTCCCGTTCACCGTATTGCGCTGTTATTCAACGGCAGCAAGATTTATGACCGCGGTATCATCAGCGGCATCGGCAACTACCTCAGCAGCACCCGGGTGTCCTGGGACCTGTTTCTGGAGGAGGATTTCCTCTGTCGCCTGAAAGGCATCGAGCGCTGGCAGGGCGACGGGATCATTGCCGATTTTGATGACCCGCTGATCGGCGAGGCACTGGCCGGGATCAAACTGCCGGTGGTGGCAGTCGGTGGGTCCTATCAGGACGAACGCGCCTACCCGAAGGGCATTCCTTATGTGGCGACTGACAATCACGCCTTGATCAAGGCGGCCTATGAGCACCTGATCGAGGCCGGGCTGACACGCTTTGCCTGCTTCAGCCTGCCTGAAGCGCAAGCCAATCGTTGGGCCCAGGAGCGCGAGCAGGCCTTTCGCCGCTTGCTGCAACGCGACGGCCTGCACGCCGAGGTCTATCGTGGTCTGGGCACCAGCGCGCCGCTCTGGGACAGCGCCGTAGAACAGCAGATCGCCTGGCTGCAAAGCCTGCCCAAGCCGATCGGCATCATCGCCGTGACCGATGCGCGCGCTCGTCAGCTATTGCAGGCCTGCCTGACCGCCGGAATCGCCGTTCCCGAACAGGTGGCACTGATCGGCATCGACAATGATCCTTTGACCAGAACCCTCACTCGCGTGCCTCTGAGCTCGGTCGTTCAAGGCACCGACACCATGGGTCGCACCGCTGCACGTCTGCTGCACCAGATGTTGCACGGCATGCCGTCCTCGGGCACACACATTCTGATACCGCCGGATACTGTCAACGTGCAGGCGTCGAGTCTGCATCAGCCTTTGGGTGACCCCTATGTCATGCAAGCGCTGCTGTTTATCCGGCAGTACGCGTGCCAAGGCATCAAGACTGCACAGGTAGCCGCCTATGTGGGCGTTTCGCGTTCGTCACTGGAGTCACACTTTCGCCGGGTAAGGGGCTGCAGCGTGCATGACGAGATTCTGCGTTTCAAACTGGCTGCCGCTGCAAACGGACTGGAAAACACCGGGCTGGCCATTGCCGAGATCGCCCGCGATTGCGGTTTTCGGTCTGCGCAATACCTGCACACTGTGTTTCGTCGCGAGTTCGGTTGCACGCCGCGAGAGTACCAGCAGGGTGGAGGTGCTGCGGCGTCATGAACGCTGAAGGCCTGGGCGGTGAGCGACAAGCTTTGAATGCATTCCTTCCTATACCCCTCATAACAGTACCAATCGGTTCGCTTAAGTTGCCAGTTTCCAGGCGTCCGGGCTAAAACATACACCTTGGTACAGTTATGAACGAATCATCAGTCTTCACATGCACGATGGGACGTAGGGGATAGAGACGATGCAGTTGCATGAAATATTGACCATTCACCTGCGTATCGATAAGCCGCAATTGCTTTGCGACCCTTCGAAGATGCAGCGCAGCAGCTGTGAAATACAGGGTGGAGAGTTTCGTGGCGAGCGATTGCAGGGGCAGGTACTTCCTGGAGGCAGCCTTTATCTGGTGCCCCAGGACGACGACCTTGCGCGTGTCAGCCTGTACTACACCTTGTTCATTGATCAAGGAGTGAATATAGAGGTAGTAGGCGAGGGGCTCCTGGCAGGGCATGAAACGGACCGGGCGCCTTTGACCGAATCGAGTTTTACGTGCAGCAAGCAGTTCAGCGTGCCTGCCGGTGCGCATGATCACTTGCAGCGGAATCTGTACGTCGGCAGGGTGAGCATCAAGCCGGGGGATGACAGCCTGCGTGTCAGCATTTTTCAGGTCAACGACCGGCAAGCAGACATTGAAAAAAACAGCTGACGTGAAGACGCGCAGCGAGCTTTAATTCTGACGGCGTGGGGCTGGTCTCTCCCTCACGCCGACCTCTTCCTGTTTATGCAGTCATGCGTTGAGCCAGCTCATCCGGCAAAAAAGCTTAGTCCCTTGCCGACCGCACACTCATAACTCACCGGAGTGCCCACCTGCTGATAACCAGGAACATTCAGTGTCGTCATGCTGAATGTGGCTGTGCCGTTCGAGCGTATCTGATAGCGAATGAATTGCTCGATGGGCTTGTTATCGCGATCGAGGCTGAAGTGAGTGTCCGAAAACGCCAGGGTGCCGTCGGGTGTGATGCGATAGGCATCGATGCGTTTGCCGCCTTTGGTTTTGGACGGCTCGGCGCCTGCGATCGAGGATTTGCATTGTCCCAGGTCGATCACCACGGCGACCGATTCTCCAGTGTTCAACGCCTGGGTGATGGCGGAGTAGGTGGGTAGCGCATCGCCTGCGTGAGCGAGGCCTGGCAGTGAAAGAGCAAACAGTGCGGCGGCGTAGCAAGGTTTCATGGCAGCTCCAGGAAGTCAGTCTGAAGGGTGAAAAGACCCGTCCATCTCGAGATTATCGAGCGTCGCGAAACCTACCATAAGCTTCGATTCGGGTGGGCCTTGATAACAGTGGCACCTCTCTGTTCGGAGCATCTTCATCCTTTTTCCTGTTCTGCCGATAGGAATGACGATACTCATTTATTTACCGGTCACGGGAAGGGGATTGAAGATGCTGAGACAGCTGAAAATAGCTGCGCGGACCTCCGCCTGCTTTGCTGTGATGGTGGTGCTGGTGTTCGGGCTTGGTATTTTCAGCATTCAGCAATTGCACGGTATTCGTGAGCAATCGCTTGAAATCGAAAACGACGCGCTTCCAGGGATTGCGCTGGGTGACGATATTGCCCTGGCGGTCGAGAAAACCCGCACCACCGTGGCCAAAATGCTTTCCACGCATGATCTTGCGCAGGTGGCTCAGGCTCACAACGAGTTTCTTGAAAGGAAGGCCGGTTTCCAAAAGGCCGTAGAGCCCTACGACCCGCTGATCACCGATGATAATGAGCGCGCGCTTTTCGAGGGGCTGAAGAGCACTTATCAGGGCTACATCGAGCGTGCCGAGAAGGTCTATACGCTGATCAACGAGAATCAGGCAGAGGCCGGGAGGGCGCTCGTCTGGGGCGAGATGAAGGCCATGGCGGAAAGTATCGAAGCCGCCCTTGGCAAGCTGGAAAAAATCAATGATGACTCCGAAGCCGAATCCAGCGCTGCAGCGACGTCGGTGTATGAAAACGCCCTGATCGTCACTCAGGGGGTTATGTTTCTGACGGTGTTGCTGACCGTATTGCTCGCCTGGCGCCTGACCAAAAGTCTGGCAGTGCCGATCAGTCAGGCGCTGCACAGCTCGGAAACCATTGCTGCGGGCGACCTGCGTCCCAGCGCAATCAACCGTGAGGGCACTGATGAAGCGGCCCTGTTGCTGCAATCGATGGAGCGCATGCGCGGCAATCTGAGCCAGACCCTGACTCAGGTGGGCGATGCCGCTCACCAGCTGGCGTCGGCCACGGAAGAAATGAGCGCCCTGATGGTCAACAGCAACGCCGATCTGGTGGTGCAGAACAGCGAAATCGAAATGGCGGCCACCGCGGTCACCGAGATGAGCCAGGCGGTCGATGAAGTCGCGCGTAATGCGGTGGCCACCTCGGAAGAATCCAAAGCCTCTTCGGTGTCGGCCCGCGAAGGTCAGGAAGAGCTCAATCAAACCGTCCAGTCGATCCTTGAGCTGACCCGCAATGTCGGCACCGCGTCGGTCGAGGCGCAGGCGCTGGCAACCCGCACGCTGGATATCACCAAGGTGCTGGATGTCATTCGCGCGGTGTCCGAGCAAACCAACCTGTTGGCCCTTAACGCTGCCATCGAAGCGGCACGCGCGGGAGATGCCGGACGGGGGTTTGCCGTGGTCGCCGACGAGGTACGCGCTCTGGCACACCGCACCAGCGAATCGACTCGCGAGATCGAAACCATGGTCGGGCACATCCAGCAGGGCACCAAAAGTACTCTGGTTGCGCTTGAAGTCAGTACCGATCAGGCGCAGCGCACCAAACAACAGGCCGAGTCGGCCAATGCTGTGCTGGCCAGCATCGCCAGTTCGGTCATGGTCATCGATGAGCGCAACACAGTAATCGCCAGCGCCTCTGAAGAACAAGCGCTGGTCGCGCGGGAAGTGGACCGCAACCTGGTGCGCATCCGTGACTTGTCGGCACAATCGGCGGTGCGCACCGGCCAGACCGGCAGCGCCAGCCAGTCGCTGGCCGAGCTGGCGAGTGATCTGACGATCACGCTGGGGCAGTTCAAGCTCAGATAACACGCTCCTGTAGCAGGCACGCTCCCGCATCGATTCGCTGTTGTACGGGCAACAGCGAACCGACAATGTGTTCGGCGTTTGCGCCGGTAAAACCGGCTACTGCGCACCCACACCATCCAGCGCAATGGCGCGAAAGCGCCTGCCGCCGGGCCTCGCGCCATAGCCAGTCGCAGCGCACGGCTTTGGGCATGACCTGTGCACTGCCGATCAGGATTGTTTTCCTGAGCCAGCGGAGCCACCCGAATGCCTGATGCCGTCCCGACCTTCAAGACAAACCGCCTGCATGCAATAGGGCGCACACTGTTGATGACCCTGTTGGCCACCAGTCTCGTCGCAACTGCGTATGCCGAGGACAGCGACGTGCCTTCGCTGGCGGGCAAACGCATTGCGATCAGCATGACCGGCACCAGTCACTACTTCGATATCAAGGCCTTCCAGGCGCAGGTGGCTGAGGTCAAGCGCCTGGGCGGCACGCCCATCACGCTCGATGCCGGTCGCAACGACAAGAACCTGGTCAATCAATTGCAGACCGTGGTCACGCAAAAGCCGGATGCAGTGATCCAGACTCTCGGCACCCTCAGTGTTATCGACCCTTGGCTCAAGCGCATCAGCAAGGCGGGGATTCCGCTGTTCACCATTGATGCGCCATCGCAATACAGCCTCAACAACACCACGTCCGACAACGTGGCCACGGGCAAGGCACTGGCCGGGCAACTGATCAAGGACGCAGGTGGCCAGGGTAATGTGCTGGTGTTCAATGGCTTTTATGGCGTGCCGGTCTGCGCCATTCGTTATGACCAGCTCAAGTTGGTACTCAAGGATCATCCGCAGCTGAAAATCATCGAGCCCGAGTTGCGCGATGTCATTCCCAACACGGTTCAGGACGCCTACTCGCAAGTCTCGGCGTTGCTCAACAAGTACCCCAAAGGCACTGTCTCGGCGATCTGGGCCGCTTGGGACATCCCGCAACTGGGCGCCAGCAAGGCACTGATCGATGCCGGCAGAACCGAAATCAAGACCTACGGCGTCGACGGCACACCGGAAGTGCTCGAGCTGATGCGCCGTGACGATTCGCCGGTGGGCGCCGTAGTTGCCCAGCAGCCTGCACTGATCGGCAAGACTGCGGTGCAGAACGTCGCCCGCTACCTGGCCGGACAGCACGATCTGCCGAAGGAGACCCAGGTGCCAACCCTGCTGACGACGGCCGCCAACCTGCCTGACGTGCAAAAGCTCAGAGGCGATAACTGACGCGGGAGATCGATCATGGGATCAGCGATTGCAGACGTTGAAGTGGCGCCACCGGCCTTGCACTTGGCGGGTATCAGCAAGTGCTTTGGCGCCACCCAGGCGCTGGACGGCGTAAACCTTAAGGTCGAGGCCGGAACGATTCACGGGCTTGTGGGAGAAAACGGGGCGGGCAAGTCGACCCTGATCAAGATCCTCGCTGGTATTCATCGTGCCGATGCCGGCAGTTTGAGTATTCACGGCCAGCCGTTCGACAGTTTCACGCCGCGTCAGGTCGAAGCCGCAGGCGTGCATTTCATTCATCAGGAGCGACTGCTGCCGGGCAGCTTCAGCGTCGGCGAGGCACTGTTTTTCGGGCAGGAAATCAAGCGTGGCCCCTTCGTTGATCGCCGCGCCCAGGAGCGCGAAGCGGCAAGGCTTCTGGACGATTACTTTGCCATACGCCTGCCTGAGGGGGCTTTGGTACGTGACCTGGACAGCGCTCAGCGGCAGATACTGCAGATCACTCGTGCGTTGCTGGCCAGGCCGAAGGTGCTGGTGTTCGATGAGCCGAGTGTGTCACTGGTGAAGCAGGAGGTGGACCGCTTGCTGGGCATTGTCCGCCGCCTGCGCGATGAAGGGCTGACCATTGTCTACATTTCCCACTATTTGCAGGAGATCGAATCGCTGTGTGATCAGGTCACCGTGCTGCGTAACGGACGCGATGTGGCGGTGGTCGATCCGGCACTCACCAGCACCGCGCAGATCGCCCGGCTGATGGTCAATCGGGAGGTCGGCGAACAATATTCTCGTGCCCGGACATTACCCGGCACGCCCGTGCTTCAACTGCGCGGGCTGGGGGCAGGGCGCTTCTACGACGGCGTTGACCTGAGCGTGCGGCGTGGCGAAGTGCTGGGCCTGACCGGGCTGGTCGGCTCGGGTGCCAAGGAGCTGCTCAAAAGCCTGTTCGGGCTGCTCAAGCCGGATCGCGGCGAACTGTTGTTGAACGGTCAGCCGTTGCAGCTGAAATCACCACGTGACGCGGTACGCCATGGCATCGCGCTGGTCCCCGAGGAGCGCCGCACGCATGGCGTGGCACCGGCGCTTTCGGTGCTGGAGAACATCACGCTGGCCAGCATGGGGCGCTTCAGCCGCTGGGGATTGCTCGACGCTGCGGCGCAAGCCGGGGAAAGCCAACACCTGATCGATGAACTGGCAATCAAGACCTCAGGCCATGATGCGCCGGTGCACGCGCTCAGCGGTGGCAACCAGCAAAAGGTTGCGCTGGGCAAATGGCTGAGCCGCCATTCGACGTTATACCTGCTGGACGAGCCCAGCGTGGGTGTCGACATCGGCGCCAAGGTGGAGATCTACCGGTTGATTGCCCGGCTTGCGGAGGGCGGTGCAGCGGTGCTGGTGCTGTCGTCGGACTTGCCGGAGCTGATTGGCATCACTCAGCGCATTGTAGTCCTGCACAGAGGACGCATTGCAGGCGAATTCGACTCATTGAGCACCGACAGCGACCAATTGCTGGCCTGCGCCACGGGCGCCAGTGAAAGCGACCATGACAGCCAATCATGCCCTCCGGAGGCCCATTATGTCCGCGCTTGATCTATCAATCGCACAGGCTGGCGATCCAGCGCAACGCTGGCTCGTGCAACTGGCGCAGCGCGGGTCGTTGCTGGTGTTTCTGGCGATTCTGCTCGGCTTTGCCGTCAGTGCGCCTGACTTCCTCAGCCTCGGCAACATCAGCAACGTGTTCGCCCAGTCAGCAACGCTCGGCATACTCGCGCTGGGCCTGACCTGCGTGGTTATCGGTGGTGGTTCCAATGTGGTCAGCGGCGGCCTGGACCTGTCGCTGGCGGCCAATCTCGGTCTGTGTGCGGCCGTCTACAGCAGCCTGAACAATGCCGGGCTCGATGCCTGGCAAGCGATTGGCCTGACGCTCGGCTGCGGCCTGCTGGTCGGCGCGTTCAACGGTCTGGCGGTGGTGTTTTTACGCTTGCCGCCGTTACTGGCAACGCTGGCGAGCATGAACCTGATTGCCGGCCTGGAACTGGTGCTGACCCAGAACACTGTGCTCGCGACCGACTCGGCATTGCTGGACAGCCTGGCGTCCGGCGTCTGGCTGGGTGTTCCAGCGCTGGCCTGGGTGCTGCTGGGCGTCGCGGCGGTGTTGTGGCTGGTGATTCAGCACAGCGCGTTCGGCTTGCGTCTGTACGCCATCGGTGAATACCCGCAAGCAGCCGAGGCTGCCGGGTTGAATCTGCGGCGCTATGTATTTGCCAGTTACCTGATTGCCGGAGGCTGCGCCGCGCTGGCTGCATTCTGCTCCGCAGCTTTTTTCAGTGGCAGCACGACCGGTTCCGGTGACATGTTGCTGTCAGTGGTGGCCATTGCCTTTCTCGGTGTGGTGTTCTCGCGGCGTCTGACCGCCAACATTCCCGGCACGCTGTTGGCGACGCTGCTGCTGGGCTTTTTGATCAACGGCTTTCAATTGCTGAACATTTCCAGCTTCTGGGTCAACGGCGTGCAAGGCGTGTTGATTCTGTTGGTGGTGGCATTTTCCGGAGCATTCGGCCGCCGGGAGGGTGAACAATGAATACGCTGACCCTGACGAACTCTTCGGCGCTGATCAAGGTTCTGCCGCGCCTGTTGCCAGCGGTCCTGCCGCTGTTGGTGCTGATCATCCTGCTGTTTTTCGCGATCAATGCGCCGGGCTTTCTGAGTTGGGGCAACCTGTCGAGTCTGGTACTGAACAACTTCGTGTTGCTGGCCATCGTGGCAATCGGCATGACCTGGGCTGTTGCGGCTGGCGGTATCGATCTGTCGGTGGGAACGGCGCTGGACTTTGCCAGCCTCGGTTTTGTGGTCACGCTGAATGGCGGTCATGGTCTGGGCGCGGCCATTGCGGTCGCTATGCTGGCAGGTGGCATGGCCGGGGCGTTCAACGCGATGCTGATCGCCGGGCTGCGTATTTCGCCGTTTCTGGCGACGCTGGGTACGCTGTTTATCGGCACCAGCGTGCAGCAGTTGTTATCCGACGGTGGCCAGCCGATCTATATCGCTCAGGGCGTGTTACCGGGGATCAGCGCTGTGCTGATCCTCGGCGTGCCATTGCCGCTGCTGGTGGTCGGGTTGCTGGCAGGACTTTACGGGCTGGTCCTGGCGCGGGGGCGTCTGGGGCGGGAAATCCTTGCGCTGGGCACGCAGCCGCAACTGGCGTATTACTCGGGCCTGCCCACGCGACGCATTGCCGTGCAGGTGTTTTTCGCCAGTGCGCTGGCCTGCGCACTGGCGGGTATCCTGCTCAGCTCGACGGTCAACGCCTACGTGCCGATGTCAGGCAACGCTTACCTGATCAATGCCATCGGTGCCGTGTTCATCGGTACGACGCTCAGCCGTCAAGGGCGTCCGAATATTCCGGGCACACTTTTGGGCGTGCTGTTCATCAACGTGATCGCCAATGGCCTGTTGCTGATCGGCTGGAACTTCTATTGGCAGCAGGTTGCGACCGGGGCGCTGATCTTTCTGGTGCTGGCGTTCAGTTTTACCAGTCGCCACCTGCTGCGTAACGCGGCGTAAGTGCCCCTCAAGCGTTACCTTTACCGCTGCCGATCTGCCAGACAAACGGCGGCTCGGTGCCGTTGATGCGCCAGTCACCGACAATGCGCGCCTTGTAGATCAGCGGATTGTGCGATGCCGCTGTGCGCGCATTACGCCAGTGGCGATCCAGCGCCTTGTTGACGCTGACACCTGAAGCGCCCAGTGCGTTGAACAGATCGCTGGCAGCGCGCAGCACCAGCTCCGAAACGATCACCTGTGCCTTGGCGGTCTCGATTTCGGCGGCGATATTGGCGTCTTTTTCCCGCTGTGGGTCATCTCCGAAGCGTGCCAGGTACGCACGCTGCAACGGCTCGGCGGAGCGCAGCGTTGCGGCCTCGGCGGCGTAAACCTGAGCGGCGATCTGACCGACCACTTGCTGTACTTGTGAGTCCTGGCTGACGCTCCCGGCGTTGCCATGGCTGAAGACGCGTTTGCGATCGCGCACTTCCTGAGCGATGTCGCGTTCGACAGCTCGACCAATCCCGGCCAGCACCGCCAGCAGCACCAATTGATAAAACGCCGTCTGGTATTTGAAGCGTTGCTCGAACGGTATGACGTGTGTGGCCGGCAGCGGTACGTTGTCATAGACCGAGGTGCCGCTGCCGGTGGTGCGCTGGCCGAACCCGTCCCAGTCGTCACTGTGACGCACGCCGGCATGCCTGGCGTCGACGACCGCGATCACATCGGCGCCGGTATCGGAGCGCTGGGCGTAGACGTCTATCCAGTCGGCAAAGATGCTGCCGGTGCTGTAAAACTTGGTGCCGTTGAGCACGAAACCGTCGCCTTGCGGGCTGACTTTGGTAATCACGTCGCCGATTTTCACCGCACCGACTTCGGTCCAGCCGTTACCCACCAGATCCCCGGCCACAAAGCGCGCAAACCACTGGTCACGGTCCGCGCCGGGTGGTGCATTCAGGCGGTCTTCGACGAAAGCGAAGTGCGCGCGCAGGGCTTGCGGAATGTTCGAGTCGGCTTCGGCCAGCTCGATCAGCAGTTGAAACAGCTGGCTGATCGATGCACCCGCACCGCCATATTCGATAGGCACACGCACAGCGCCGAAACCGGCTTTCTGCAGCCAGGCAATCGGCTCATGGGGCAGGGCGCGAGCTTTTTCGCGTTCGACGCTGCCAGCGCCAATCTCACGGAAGATCGGGCGAAATCGGTTGGCCAGGGTTTCGTAATCGGTCCCCAGCGAGAGCGGGTTTGAGCCGGTTGTTTGAGTCATGCAGTACTCCTGAGCACGAAGAGATCGGCACATGGGCCGGTGGAAGGTTCGCCAGGCTCTCTGCATGCTTTGTGCCTGAATGTAACTGACTGATTTTAATGATTTATTTATGAGTCGCTGTTTTTCTTGTTGATCAGCCAACAGTGGCATGACCGCTGGCTGGCCAATCGCACAGCGTTGTCAGCCATGCCGGCAGCTCGTCGGCCTTGGAATACCTGTGTCTGCGCTGGATGTGCTGTGAGTGCGCCGCTGTTCGGCCAGCAACAGCGATCGAACATTTTGCTCTGCGGAGTGCCGTCATTCATGAGCTGATATGTTCAAATTATTGATTTTAAATGAATTATTTTTCGGCACGGGCTGTGCAATGTTCAGGGTCAAGCGTGTTGAGTGTTTTCAACCTGTCGCCAACGAGCAGGAGCCTGTCCATGAGTTTTCCTTCCTCTCTTCCCACTGCCGCACCTCCCGCCGCGCACGTCATTGGTTCGGATGCCGAAGCCATCGAAGTGGCCAGGGCACTGGCCGGTCGATTCGCTGAGGAAGCTTCAGCGCGTGATCGCGAACGGCGTCTGCCAGTCGCCGAGCTGGATGAGTTTTCCGCCAGCGGACTGTGGGCCATTACCGTACCCAAGGCCTACGGCGGTGCGGGCGTTTCCTATGTCACCGTCGCGGAAGTGATCAAGCTTATTTCTGCCGCCGACCCTTCACTCGGGCAAATCCCGCAGAACCATCTGGGCGTGCTCGATATCCTCTTGCAGACCGGCACCGAGGAGCAGAAACGCCACTACTTCGGCAAGGCGCTGGCCGGCTACCGCTTCGGCAATGCGTTCTCCGAGTCGAAAAGCAAGAACGCCGGCGCCTTTCAGACCCGGATTCGCTTCGAGGGCGAGCACGCGGTGCTGGACGGCGAAAAGTTCTACTGCACGGGCGCACTGTTCGCGCACCTCGTGCCGGTTTCAGGCGTCAACGAGCAGAATCAGGCGTTCATCGCCTTCGTCGAACGCGACAATCCGGGCCTGACCATCATCGATAACTGGGACGGTTTCGGGCAGCGCACCACGGCCAGCGGCGGGGCTGTTTTGAAAGCCGTTCGCGTACCGTCGAGTGCGGTGATCCCGGCGTATCGCGCTTTCGACGAACCGACGGCCAATGGGCCGATTTCGCAGATCATTCAGGCCGCGGTGGACACCGGCATTGCTCACGGCGCGTTCGAGGAAACCCTGAAGCACGCCCGGTTGGCGCGGCCATGGATCGACAGCAAGCAGGATTTCGGCTGGCAGGACCCGTTCAGCATTGCCGCCATCGGCGACTTGCAGTGGCGCCTGCACGGCACCGACGCGATCCTCGCCAAAGCCGGGCAGGCCATCGATCACGCCCTGGCCGAACCCAGTGAAGCCAGCGTTGCACAGGCCTCGCTGATTGTCGCCCAGGCCAAGGTGCTGTCGGCGCAGATTGCCTTGCTCGCCGGCAGCCAGCTGTTCGAACTGGCCGGCACCCGCTCGGTGCTCGGCAAACTCAATCTCGACCGCTACTGGCGCAACGCGCGGACCCACACGCTGCATGACCCGGCGCGCTGGAAATATCACCTGATCGGCAATCAGGTGCTCAACAGCATTGCACCGCCACGCCACGCCTGGAACTGATCAAGGAGTATGCCCATGACGCATCCCGCTATTACCGCACAACTGGCGGTCGCCGCCGAAGACCTTGATCAGGCGCGCCAGGGCCTGCAAGACACCCTCGATTACCTGCGTGAGCACGGTCGGCCGTGGTCGCTCAGTGGTCTGCAGCGCGTGGTCGATGACCCTTATGTGATCAGCAAGGTCGGGGACCTGCAGATTCGTCTGGACGTCGCCGCCGCGCTGCTGGAGCGCGCCGGGCGTCTGGACGCTTCGGCCGAGCAACACCTTATCGCCAGCAGCGAGGCGGTCATTGCCAGCGCCGATGCTCTGCAGGCGGTGGGCAATATTCAGTACGAATTGACCGGGCAGCGCCCGTTATTGCCAGCCCCGGCCGGTCGCGAGCCGCTGCGCTGGCACTATCAGGTTATCGGCAATCAACGCCTCAACGGCGTGGTTCCGCCACAGCTTCAGGAGTAAGTGCATGCCTCGCCAAATCCGCCTTAATGCGTTTGACATGAACTGCGTCGGCCATCAATCGCCGGGCCTCTGGGCACATCCGCGTGACCGTTCCTGGCAGTACAAGGACCTCGAATACTGGACCGATCTGGCGAAAACTCTCGAACGCGGCAAGTTCGATGGTTTGTTCATTGCCGATGTGCTGGGCATTTACGACGTCTATCGCGGCAACGGTGAGGCGGCAATTCGCCAGGCTACTCAGGTGCCGGTCAACGACCCGTTGCAGCTCATCCCGCCCATGGCGCTGGTGACCGAACATTTGGGCTTCGGCCTGACCGCGTCGCTGTCGTTCGAACATCCCTATCCGTTTGCCCGTCGCCTGTCGACGCTGGATCACCTGACCAAGGGGCGTGCGGGCTGGAATATCGTCACCTCGTATCTGGAAAGCGGTGCGAAGAACCTGGGCCAGAAAACCCTGACCGAACATGACGCGCGCTACGACTACGCGGAGGAGTATCTGGAGGTTTGTTACAAACTCTGGGAAGGCAGCTGGGAAGACGGCGCGATTCTGCGTGACCGGGAGCGCCGCGTATTCAGTGATCCGACCAAAATCCACGAGATTCGCCATGTCGGCAAACACTTCCAGGTGCCTGGCATCCATTTGTGCGAGCCGTCGCCGCAACGCACGCCTGTGCTCTATCAGGCCGGCGCTTCAAGCCGCGGCAAGCAGTTCGCCGCCGAGCACGCCGAATGCGTTTTCGTTGCAGCGCCCTCGAAAGTCCTGCTGAAAAAGACCGTGGCCGATATCCGCCGGCGCACCGCAGAGGCCGGTCGCGACCCGTCCAAGGTGCTGATTTTCAATTTACAGACGGTGATCCTTGGCGAGACGGATGCCAAGGCCAGGGCCAAATTCGAGGAATACAAAAGCTGGGTCAGTTATGAGGGCGCGATGGCCTTGATTTCCGGCTGGACCGGTATCGACTTCAGCCAGTTCAAGCCCGACGAACCCCTTCGTCACGTTCACACCAATGCCATTCAATCAGCGGTCGAGACCTTTTCCAGCGCAGACCCGAACACGATATGGACGCCGCAGGCACTGGCCGATTGGGTCGGAATCGGTGGCTTCGGCCCGCTGTTTGTCGGCAGCCCGGAAACGGTGGCGGATCTGCTGCAGGAGTGGGTGGAAGAAACCGACGTTGACGGGTTCAACCTGGCGTACGCGCTGACCCATGAAACCTTCATCGATGCGGTCGAGCTGTTGGTGCCTGAGCTTCAGAAGCGCGGCGTCTACAAGACCGAATACGCCAAAGGCACGTTGCGCGAAAAGCTGTTTGGCGATGGGCCGCGTCTGGAAGCAAGTCATCCGGGCGCTGCCTTCCGTGACCTGGCTGCGCTGCAGGGGAACCGGCAGACGGAGAGTGCCTGAGGTGTGATGACTGTCGTTGCGCAGGCTGCGTGGCTCAGATTTGTGACGCGGAGCGTCACGACAGGCATTCCCACGCTGGAGCGTGAGGAACGATCGTCCTGTAACTATCGTACCCATGCTCCGCACAGGACCGGTCACAACTCCAGCTTGTAGCCCACCCCGTACAGCGACTGGATCGGGTCCTGACCCGGGCAGGCCTGCTCCAGTTTGCGGCGCAGGTTGCGGATGTGGCTGTCCACGGTGCGGTCGGTCACTACGCGGTGATCCGAGTAGAGCCTGTCCAGCAAGTGGTCACGGGAGAAGACCCGGCCCGGTGAGCGGGCGAAGGTCGCCAGCAGACGCAGTTCCACCGGGGTCAGGTCCAGGGTGACGCCGTTGAACGAGGCCTGGTAATGCGCTTCGTCCACCTGCAAACCCTTGGGCGTGTGCGGCTCGCTGGAAGCGCTCCGACGCAGGATGGCTTTGACGCGAGCGACCATCTCACGGGGGCTGAACGGTTTGCAGATGTAGTCGTCGGCACCGAGGTCCAGGCCGAGCAATCGGTCGATTTCCTCGACGCGTGCGGTGATCATCACAATGGGCACGTCGCTGAAGCTGCGCAGCTCCTTGCAAATGTCCATGCCATCACGCCCAGGCAGCATGATGTCGAGCAGAATCAGTTGTGGCGCGTTCGCTCTGACAGCGGGCACAACGTCCAGCCCGTTACTCAGGCAGTGGGTCGAATACCCGGCCGCGATCAGGTAGTCGCGCATCAGCGACGCCAGCTTGGGCTCGTCTTCGACAATGAGAATCGGTGTTTCAACGCTTGTAGCGGTCATGGGCGCAAGTGTCCGGGCAGGCACAGGGTCAGCCAGAGGCCGCCTGTGGGCGAGTGGTCGGCGCTCAGGGTGCCGCCGTGGGCGAGGGCGATGCTGTGACAGATCGCCAACCCCAGACCCGCACCGCCGCTGGCGCGGTTACGTGAAGTTTCACCGCGATAGAAACGTTCGAACAGTCTGGGCAGTTGCTGCGGGTCGACGCCGGGGCCGGAATCCATCACATCGACGCGCACCTCATCACCCAGCAGGGCAGCACGCACGTGCACTGTGCCACCGGCATCGGTGTAGCGCACCGAGTTTTCCAGAAGGTTGCTGATCAATTGCTGCAGGCGTCCCGGGTCTGCGTGCACCGGTAGAGCTCCGCCAGCAAGCTCCAGCTGCAAATGTAACTGACGGGCTGCGCAACGCTCTTCGAACATGTCAGTGATATTCGTCAGCAGCTCCGCCAGATCACAGTCGACCTTGCGGTAGGTCAGGGCGCCCACATCCGCCAGGGACAGCTCATACAGATCATCCACCAGCTTGCTGAGCATGCCGACTTCGCCCTGCAAAGACTTCATCGACGCCTGATCCAGTGTGCGCACGCCATCCTCGATGGCTTCCAGTTCGCCACGCAGGACCGACAGCGGGGTGCGCAGCTCATGGGACACATCGGCCATGAATTCGCGGCGCATCTTCTCATTGCGCTCCAGGGTGTACGCCAACTGGTTGAAGTCGCGCGCCAGTTGACCGACCTCGTCGTTCGAGGAAACCGCCACGCGGCTGGCGTATTCACCTGCGGCAAGGCGATGGGTTGCCGCGGCCACACGTTTGACCGGATCAAGCAGGGTGCGCGCGATCCACCAGGCAATCAGCACCGCCAGCAGCAGCGACAGCACGCCCATCGCCAGGCTGGCACGCAACTGGTACTGCTGAAAGCGCTCGCCACCGGCTTCGCTGACACTTTGAAAGGGCGTGACCGCCATCCAGCCGACGATTTTGCCGTCGACTTCCACCGGGCGCATGAACTCATCGTCATGGACCCCTGGAAAGCCCATCACCAGGTTCTTCTGCGCATCCAGCAGCGCGATCCGGAACACTGCGCCGGTCAGGTCGGAGGTAGGCGGCGTCGCCAGCCCGGGGATGGCGAAATCCTGCGCCGGCTCCGGGCGCATCACTTCGAACCAGCGATCCTTGTTGTCACGCATGAATTCCCAACTGCCTTCGCGCGCATAGGCAGCGGCCAGCCGTGGCAGGACCGGCGACATGCGCTGCATGGCCTGTTCGTTGAGGTAACCCAGAAAGCCGCGGGCAAAGCTCCAGTTCGCGGTCAGGCCCATGATCAGGATGACTGACAGCACGCTGGCCAATACCGCGACAAAGAGTTTGGTGGAGATGCTCGATTTCATGAAGGCTCGGGGTTTCCCTGAAGACGGCGTCCATTTAGGCCCTCGCGACGGCAAGTTTCAAGTCAACGCGGCAATCTTCAATTTTCCTGCACATTTGCCTCGCACTCTGGCGCCAGGCTTTCGCCACAACGTCCTGAGGCAATCATGTCGAGCAAGATTTTCGCCAAATACCTGATGACTTTGACCTTTGTCATCTACGCAGCCCTTATCGGTCTTCTGAGCGGTTGTTCAGACGGCAATTCGCCGCCTGCTGCGGAGAAACCGAGCGTGTCGGTGGTCACCGTCAAACCGCGCAGCCAATCGCTGACCACCGAGCTGGCGGGGCGCACCAAAGCGTACATGGTTGCCGAGATACGGCCTCAGGTCAGTGGCATCGTGCAGCAGCGACTGTTCGTCGAAGGCGCCGAAATCAAGGCTGGTCAGCCGTTGTACCAACTCGACAGCGCGACCTACCAGGCGGCTCTGGCAGAGTCGCAGGCCACGCTCGCCAAGTCCCGTGCCACGCTCAAGTCCGCACAGGCCACCGCCAAACGCGATGTGCAACTGGCCAAGATCGATGCCATCAGCCAGCAGGATAAAGAAGACGCCGAGGCCAGCCTGCTGACTGCCGCCGCCGAGGTGAAAGTGGCGGAGGCCGATGTGCAGACCGCACGCATCAATCTGGCCTACACACGGATTACCGCACCTATCAGCGGCCGCATCGAGACCTCGACCGTGACCCCCGGTGCATTGGTGGTGGCCCAGCAGGACACTGCGCTGACCACGGTTCAGCAACTGGACCCGATTTACGTCGACGTCACCCAGTCCACCACCGAGTTGCTGCGTCTCAAGCGCGACCTGGCCAGCGGCAAGCTGCAAACCAACAGCGACGGGGAAGCCCGAATCACCCTCAAGCTGGATGACGGCAGCACCTACAGCCAGGAAGGCCGCCTGCAATTCAGCGGGGTCAGCGTCAATGAGGGCACCGGCACGGTGACGCTGCGTGCCAGCTTTGCCAATCCGGAGCGGCTGTTGCTGCCCGGCATGTACGTGGTGGCGGTGCTGGAGCAGGCGCAGGATCAGAATGCGATCCTGATTCCGCAGAAGGCCGTCACCCGCAGTGCCAGTGGCCAGACCACGGTGTTGCTGGTGGTTGACGGCAAGATCGAGCAGCGGGTGATCAGCGTCGACCGCACGGTGGGCAACCAGTGGTGGGTGAGCAGCGGGCTCAAGGCCAATGATCAAGTCGTGGTCGAAGGCGGACAGAAAACCCCGGTAGGCACCGAGGTTACTGTGCAGAGCGCTGACAACGCCGATTCGCCAGCGTCTGGTACTGCGGCCACTGCCGCTGCCGTGAAGGAGGGCTGAATATGGCTCGTTTCTTCATCGATCGGCCCATCTTCGCCTGGGTCATTGCCATCTGCATCATGTTTGCCGGTGGGCTGTCCATCAGCCAGCTGCCACTTGAGCAATATCCCAACATTGCGCCGCCGACGGTAAAGATCTCCGCCACTTACACTGGTGCATCGGCCAAGACCGTCGAAGACTCTGTCACACAGGTCATCGAGCAGCAGATGAAGGGACTGGACCGGCTGACTTATATGTCCGCCTCCAGCAGCTCTGCGGGCAGTGCGAGCATCAGCCTGACCTTCGCCGCCGGCACCGACCCTGATGTGGCGCAGATGCAGGTGCAGAACAAGCTGCAGCAGGCTGAATCGCGCCTGCCGCAAAGCGTGCAGAGCGAAGGCTTGACGGTGACCAAGGGCAGTTCCGACTTCCTTATGCTGGTCGCCCTGGCCTCCGATAACGAAAGCGTCACCGGCACGCAGATCGGTGATTACATTTCCAGCACGCTGCTCGATCAACTGAGCCGTGTGGATGGCGTCGGCGACGTGCAGACCCTGGGTTCGGGGTACGCGATGCGGATCTGGCTGGACCCGGCGAAGATGGAAAAGTACTCACTGATGCCCTCCGACATCAGCTCGGCCCTGGAGGCGCAGAACACCGAGGTCTCGGCAGGCCAGTTAGGGGCCTTGCCGGCGGTGGAAGGTCAGCAACTGAATGCGACCATCAGTGCCCGCAGCAAGCTGCAGACGCCCGAGCAGTTCGAGAACGTGGTCGTCAAATCTTCCAGTGACGGCGCTGTTGTGCTCTTGCGCGATGTGGCGCGAGTGGAATTGGGCAGTGAGAGCTATGACATCAACTCGGCACTCAATGGCAGGCCTGCGGCGGCGATGGGTATTCAGCTGACGTCAGGCGCAAACGCGCTGAGCGTTGGTGAAGCGATCAAGGCCAAACTCAAGGAGCTCGAACCGTTCTACCCCGCGCAGATGCAACTTAAAACAGTCATTGCCTATGACACCACGCCATTCGTGAGCCTGTCGATCAAGGAGGTGGTGAAGTCGCTGGGTGAGGCGATCGCGCTGGTGGTGCTGATCATGTTTCTGTTCATGCAGAACCTGCGCGCCACGCTGATTCCGGCGATTACCGTGCCGGTGGTGCTGTTGGGTACGTTCGGCGTGCTGGCGCTGTTCGGCTATTCGATCAATACCCTGACCATGTTTGCGATGGTCCTGGCCATCGGCCTGCTGGTCGACGATGCTATTGTGGTGGTGGAAAACGTCGAGCGGGTGATGGGCGAAGAACACCTGAGCCCGCTGGAGGCAACCCGCAAATCAATGGATGAAATTACCAGCGCGCTGATCGGTATTGCGCTGGTGCTGAGCGCCGTATTCATTCCAATGGCCTTTTTCAGCGGTTCCACCGGGATCATCTACCGGCAGTTTTCGGTGACCATCGTTTCGGCCATGCTGCTCTCGGTACTGGTTGCAATGACCCTGACGCCAGCGTTGTGCGCAACGATGCTCAAAGCCTCGGATGCGCAACTGCACGCACAGCGCGGTGGCTTTTTCGGCTGGTTCAACCGCACGTTCGACCGCAGCGCCGATCGCTATCAGCGAGGCGTGGGCGGAGTCATCGAACATCGCGGACGGGGCCTGCTGGTGTATGCGCTGGTGCTGGTGGTCATGGCGGTGGGTTACGTCAGTCTGCCCACCTCGTTCCTGCCGGATGAAGACCAAGGCGCGCTGATGGCGCAGATCCAGCTGCCGGTGGGCGCTACCGACAGCCGTACGCAGGCGGTGATGCGGCAGTTCGAGGCTTACATGCTCAAACAGCCGGAAGTCGAGGCGTTGATCAGCATTTCCGGGCTGGGGATGGGCGGTAACAGTCAGAACACCGCCAGAGCGTTCATCAAGCTCAAGGACTGGAGCGAGCGTTCCGGCAAGGAGCAGGGCGCAGCGCAGGTGGCACAGCGCGCGACGCTGGCCCTGGCGAGCATCGGTGACGCCAGCGTGTTTGTCATGCAGCCGCCTGCGGTACGTGGCCTGGGGCAGAGTTCGGGGTTCGATGTGCAACTCAAGGACCTCGGCGGAGTGGGGCATGAGGCACTGGTGGCGGCACGCGAGCAGTTTATCGAGCTGGCGAGAAAGGACTCGAGCATGCTGGGCGTGCGCAGCAACGGCCTGGACGACACTCCGCAGCTGAAAGTGACCATCGACGATCGCAAGGCCGGAGCGCTGAGCCTGTCCACCAGCGACATCAACTCGACCCTGTCCACTGCGCTGGGCGGCAGCTACATCAATGACTTCCTCAATCAGGGGCGAGTGAAGAAAGTCTATGTGCAGGGCGAGGCTGCTTCGCGTATGCAATCAGCCGATCTGGACCATTGGTTCGTGCGCAACAGCAATGACGAAATGGTCCCGTTTTCGTCGTTCGCCAGCAGCAGCTGGAGCTATGGTTCGCCGTTGCTGGAGCGTTACAACGGCAGCTCGTCACTTGAAGTGGTGGGCGATCCTGCGCCAGGTGTCAGCTCGGGTACCGCGATGGATGCGGTTGAGGCCATCATCAAGCAACTTCCCGAAGGCATCGGGTACGAGTGGACCGGGCAGTCCTATCAACTGCGCCTGTCCGGCTCCCAGGCGCCGATGCTCTATGCCATTTCAGTGCTGTTCGTGTTTCTCTGTCTGGCAGCCTTGTACGAGAGCTGGTCGGTGCCGTTCTCGGTCATGCTCGTGGTGCCGCTGGGTGTGGTCGGCGCGGTACTGGCGACGCGGATCAGTGGCTTGAGCAATGACGTGTACTTTCAGGTGGGCTTGCTGACCACCGTGGGCCTGGCGGCGAAAAACGCGATTCTGATCGTCGAGTTCGCCAAACATCTTCAGGAACAGGGCAAAAGCCTGCATGAAGCGACCCTTCTTGCCGCCCGGCAACGACTGCGTCCGATTCTGATGACTTCGCTGGCGTTCATGTTCGGTGTGCTGCCGCTGGCCCTCAGCAGCGGTGCCGGCTCGGCTGGGCGTAATGCGATCGGCACGGGCGTAATGGGCGGCATGTTCAGCGCCACCGTGCTGGGGATTTTCCTGGTGCCGCTGTTCTTCGTGGAAGTGCGTCGCCGCTTCAGTCGTTCGTCAGGCACTGCTCCGGCGGCTCAACCCACATCTACAGGTGAAGCATGATGCGTCTTTTCTGGCCTTCGCTGGCTGTCACGGCGCTGCTTGCGGGCTGCGTCAACCTGGCCCCGGATTACCAGCGCCCTGAAGCGCCGGTTTCAAGCCAATGGCTGCCAGCGACGGCTGCCCAACCGGCTGCGTCGGGCAGCGTGCCCACGGATATCGAATGGCAGAATTTTTTCATCGATAACCGCCTGGTGCGCCTGCAGAACCTGGCGCTGGTGAATAACCGCGACCTGCGCCTGGCCAGCCTCAATGTCGAGAAAGCGCAGGCGCAATATCGCATCGAGCGGGCGGCGAGCCTGCCGACCATTGATGCCAGTGGCAGCGGCACGCATACACGCACGCCGTCATCCACCTCGATGACCGGAAAGTCATCGATCAGCCACGAGTACAGCGCGCAGTTGGGCTTGAGCAGCTATGAGCTGGATGTGTTCGGGCGTATCCAGAACCTTCAGGACGAAGCGCTTGAGGATTACCTGGCGTTGACCGAAACACGGCGCAGTACGCAAATCAGCCTGATCGCAGAAGTGGCGACCGGCTGGCTGACCCTGGCCGGCGACAACCAGCTTCTGAAACTTGCCGAAGACACGCTGGCCAGTCAGCAGAAAAGCTACGACCTGACCAGAAACAGTCATGCGCTGGGCGGTTCTTCCGGGCTGGAAGTGGCCCAGGCGCAGACAACGGTCGAATCGGCGAGGGGCGATGTGGCGCAATATAAAAGCCAGATTCTTCAGGACCGCAACGCCTTGCGCCTGCTGGTCGGCAGCGATCTGCCGGAGGAGCTGCTGCCCGATGCCGACATGCAGTCGGTGGCGCAATTGGTGCAGGTGCCGGATGGCCTGCCTTCCAGCCTCCTGCAGCGTCGCCCGGACGTGCTGAGTGCCGAACACACACTCAAAGCCGCGAACATTGATATCGGTGCCGCGCGTGCGGCGTTCTTTCCCAGTATCACCCTGACTGCCAGTGCAGGCTCTTCCAGCACCAGCCTCTCAGGTCTGTTCAAGTCCGGAACCGGCGCGTGGAGCTTTGCGCCAAGTATCAGCGTGCCGATTTTCGACGGCGGCGCCAATCGGGCCACGCTTGACTCGGCCAAGGTCGAGAACCAGATCCAGATTCAGACCTATCAGCAGACGATCCAGACCGCATTCAAGGAAGTGGCCGATGCCTTGGCGGTGCGCAGCACGCTGGATGAGCGGCTTGCCGCGCAGCAGGCCTACACCGATGCCAGCCGCAGAAGCTACGAACTGGCCGACGCCCTATACCGCGGCGGATCGCAGAGTTATCTGGAGGCGCTCGAGTCGCAACGCTCGCTGTACAGTGCCGAGCAGGACCTGATTTCCCTGCGCCTGACAGAGCAGAGCAACCGCGTCACGCTCTACAAGGTCATGGGCGGCGGATGGAATCGGTGATGGTTTTTTCCACTAGCCTTTGAATAATCGCCAGGCTTGAACGTTTTACCCTTGCCCACAGTGCGGCCATTTGCAGGTTCGCACTGTGGTTTTGATCCTTCATGAACAGGAGTTCTCATGAAACCCTCCCAGCCGAAGTACGCCCACGCCTTGTTGCTGCTGGTCACTTCACTCAGCATTCAGACGCCGGCTCTGGCCCGTATGGCATCCGCGGCGACCGCCGACAATACAGCCCGGCTTGCAGTGGTCAAACCGGTCAGCAGCTGTGCTGCACTGAGCAGCGTGGAACTCATTGACATCGGCGGGCAGGGCAGTCGTGTGCTGGCGGCCAGTGAGTCGACCCGTGATGGTGTTGCGGTGTGTGCCGTGGAAGGCCAGCTGGCGCCGGAGATCAATTTCAGGCTTGAGCTGCCAGCCGGGACCTGGGAGCAGCGCTACCTGCAAGTCGGCTGCGGCGGATTGTGTGGCAACGTCAACTCGACCGTGCGTGCCGCTGATGGCTGCACATCCCTGAATGCCGGCGCCTTTGCGGTGGCCTCCACTGACATGGGCCATCGGGCGGCAGACGAGCATTTTGGCGATGATCCGCAAAAACGCGCCGATTTCGCCCATCGTGGTGTGCACCTCACCGCGCTGGCCTCAAAGAAACTGATCGCCGCGTTCTATGGTCGCAAAGCAGAATACGCCTACTTCAGTGGCTGCTCGGACGGCGGTCGCGAGGCGTTGATCGAAGCACAGCGTTACCCGGACGATTTCGACGGCATCATTGCCGGAGCCCCGGCGCTCAACTTTCAAGTGCAGAAAACCCTGTATCACGGCTGGATGGCGCGCTCCAACCGAGGGGCAGACGGCAAGCCTATCCTGCTCGCCTCACGACTGCCATTGCTGCACAAGGCCGTACTTGACCAATGCGATGTGCTGGACGGACAGATTGACGGCCTGATAGCGGATCCGCGTATCTGCCACTTCGATCCCGCCGCGCTGCAATGCAAGGCGTCGGCCGACCCCGCCACGTGCCTGAGCGCAGAGGAGGTGGCCACGGTCAGACGCTTTTACGAAGGCCCGAAGGACGCTGCCAGTGGTGAGCGACTGACCCTGGGCGGCCCGCAGCCGGGTTCGGAATTGGCTTGGGCCGGCGTGTTCGTGCCGGTTAGCGCCGATCAGACGGTATACAGTGAAAAGGCCGCGCTGGAGGCTATTCGCAACGTCGTGTTCGAGAAGAACCCACCGGCAAGTTTCGATTTGAATGCGCTGAACTTCGACGAGAAAACCTTTGATCAACTGCGCCCGTTGCATGCGCTGTACGACGCCACCAACCCCGATCTCTCGCCATTCGCCAGCCACGGCGGCAAGCTGATCCTGTGGCACGGCTGGGCCGACCCGAACGTCTCACCGCTCAACACCCTGGCGTACCACGAGGCGCTTGAAGCACAGATGGGCAAGAGCCGCACCGAGGCATTCTCGAGGCTGTACATGCTGCCCGGCGTTTATCACTGCGGCGGCGGGGAAGGGCCAAGCCTGGTCGATCTGCTGACGCCGATCATGGCCTGGGTCGAAAAAAGCCGGGCCCCGGACGCCATCGTTGTCCGACAGGCAGGCCCCGACAAGGCCGGCAACAGGCAGAGGCCGCTGGCACAGTCGCTGCCGGCGTCCATGGTCAAGGAAAACGTGGGCAATCGCGGACGTACCCGCAAGGTCTTCCCGTACCCGTTCATGGCCGAGTACGACCACAAGGGCTACGCGAAAAACGCAAACAGCTACCAGCGCGCGCAGCCGCTGACCACGGAAAAAACACCGCAATGGATGGGCAGTGGGTTCTTCAAACCGTATACGCCTCTGGAACGTCAGGCGCAGTAGAGCTTGCCCCGGTACAGTGTGGGCGAATTATTTTCTCCTCGTTCTTGACATGGCATGCGAACCAGTACAGAATTGCGTCCATTCCTGAGCGAGGAATTGAAAAAAACCCTTTAGATTCAATGGGTTGGAAGCCAAAGAAATACAGGTTTCCCGCGAAATCAAAACACGTTTGATGTTCAAGTGAAGCATCTTTCGTTTGAGGCCGAGTAGCAAAATGGTTATGCAGCGGATTGCAAATCCGCCTACGCCGGTTCGATTCCGACCTCGGCCTCCACTATTCAAAGCCCCGCAGATTAACGTCTGCGGGGTTTTTTATTGAGTGCTGAAAAGTGAGGGGTTCCGAAACTTTAAGGGGTGGAGTTCCGAAACTCCCTCACTTTGAAGGCTGCGCGACAGCGCCGATCCGGCGGTAGACGCGCTTCGTTATCTCCTGTTTGGAGTGGCCCAGCAACAGGCTGGCGTCTGCGATGTCGGTGATCTCGGACGCGGCTTTCGGCCTGATATCCTTGAACTGGAATTGCCGTATTTTCTCTGCGTCGTCAGCCCTACCATCGGCAATGGCAGAAAGGCGTGCTGCTTCCCGAGCTTCGTCCCATCGGTTACGAAGCATCTGCTGAGAAACGCGCATGCCGGTCCTGCTCAAAATGAAGTGATGGGATATTTGCTTCGCGTTTCTGAGCATTATTGCGCCTATCAGCAGGCCCAAGCTGTTTGGAACGCCGCTGTTCTGCATCTGAATGCGCAGACGCTTCCCGGTCTTTCCTTGCTGGACATTGAGGTAGTCGCCCTCAATATCGCCTCGGTTCATCGCGATAACGTCAGCAGGGCGCTGACCGGTTAGGTAAGCCAGGTCCATCGCATCCTTTAGCTCCTGCGGGGCTTGCCCGTACACAGCAGCCCAGACCATGTCATTCGCGTAATAGTCACGGACCTTTTCCTTGTTCTTGCGCACCCCGGCGCAGGGGTTCTCGCGATCTGTGAATCCCCATTCACGCGCCATGTTGTAAACATGAGATAGCAGCGCAATTTCTCGGTTTGCTCTGGTCTTGGCCGTCCGCGCGTCTCGATACTGGGCGACCATTGACGGGGTGATCGCGTCAATCGGCGCACTCTCGAAACCCTTACGCAGGTGTTTCAATTCAGCCTTGTTGTCTTTCTGCGTTCGCGCAGCTTTCTTCGGGATTATGTCCCGTTCGTACCGGTCAAAAATTCCCTTCATGATCTTCAAGTCATCTGGCTTGGCCTTGGCTTCCAGCTCAGCCCATTTCAGTCTCGCCTTATCCAAGTCGCCGCCCAACGGTAGCTCTTTTCCGTTCGCGTCCCGATAGTAGTACCCCACCCAGACAGTTCCGTTTTTGCGGGGGCGCTTGCGCCGTACCATCCCTGGCGGTAAATCCCTGTTCTCAGTATTCCGGGGGCGCATTTCAGTTCACTCTGGAAAAGTCCGGTGTCCAAGCTGGGCGCGCCGGGGGAGGGTTGTGGTCACCGGCGGGCGCCGGTGTCATGCCGAGTTTCATGCGTGCGAACATCCGACCTACCAGAGGTCGCCCGCCACGGCTTTCTACAAAAATCCAATTGCGGTCGTTGAGCCATTTTCGCTGATGCGCTCTGTGTTTGTAGCCGGTCAGGTCGGCCAACTCTTGGTCTGTAAGTATTTCTGCTTCCACGGTAAAGGCTCCAGGCCGCGCTGGGCGGCGGAATGGGTGATCAGGCAGGTTCTGCAGTTCACTGCTATGGTCCACGCAGCCAGCAGGAGCTGGTGCAGCACCAAGGAGAGGTCATGGAATGCACCACAGCCACGAACGAGGTTTACGGGCCGTATAACGCCAAGCTGGGTCAGCGCGGAGCTGACGGCAACATATGGTCGGGCAGGACCCTCATTTTCAGAATCATCGATGACCGGGTCTACTCAATGCACGAGCAGTACCTGGGCAGGCTCAAGTACGGCATGGCTATGACTGACAGAGGGGAGTTGATCTTTACTATTGTGCAAGGTTTTGAAAGTGTCAAAGATGCTTTAATTTCCGGAGAAAGAGAATGGAATACGATTTCTACGTTAAGGTGATAACAATAATTCTGGCGCTTTCCGGTTGGTTTAAGGTTGCATACGATCACTGGACCAGCAAGCCAAGGATTTCTGGCAGGATATTGACTGTAATACGGGGCGGTGGCCAGCACTCTACCGGGGTGAATATGTCAATCTTCTTTGTGTATGCCTATATATTAAATACTAGGAAGAACGCTGTTCATATACTAGATTATAAGTTAAGTGTCAGGCGTCCCGGATCTATTAGGTGGCATACTTTGACCCGCGCCTATGGAATGGAAAAGATTAAGTCTATGTCCTTTACACACGTTACGGGAGAAGCGTTTTCGCTAGGCGACTTTTCACAGAATCTTATATATATGAAGAAAAGCCCAGCTCAATACGGTATTCCTTTACATGGCTGGGTCCCATTTGTTAGCACTCCGGAACGCGGTCAATGGGAAAAGCTTAGGTTTAAGCTTGAGTGTACAGATGCATATGGTAAAAATCATGTTATTAAGGACAACGATAAAGATTTTATTAGTAATATGCTGTTGGTTGAAATGGCTGGAGTTGAGTTTCCTGATTCAATGTTAAAAGGCAAGCTACAGTAGTGTATGAAATATATGCCGCGAACGCAGTGCGCCATCGGTGCGGCAAATATCTTTCGTACAGCCTCATCATGCTGCAGCGTGATGTCGAGCTGACGTGTGCCAAGGATCGTTTGCCCGAGCAAGTGCAGCCATCGGCGGTGGGCTGACGCTGTTCCCGCACATATGTACCTGCTGGGTTTTTGTGAACGGCTTACCGTCTGCGCCGTGGGTGATGACGTAGTCGGAGGGGAAGCCCTGAGCCTTGTACAGCTCGGGCGGCTTGAGCATCCGCAGGCAGATGTCGACGATCACGTAGGGCGTGCCCTTGACCATGACGGTGACCAGCGCCAAGCGATCCTTGGTCGTGATCGTTGGTGCCGGTTCACCTGCGCCGCTGACGTTCTCGGTCCCGTAGTAACTGATCAAGAATGCGGAGACGCGCAGTGCACCTTCCTCATGCTCAGGGGAGAGCTTGAGCGATACGACAGAGCTTTTACCGCCGCCACCGGCCGTTACGGTAGGCGCAGGCTCATCCAGAGGCTGGCCGACGCTGGCACCGAACTGCCGCTCCATGAACGCCGTCACCAGCCCATGGTGCTGGCCGCCGGCGCTGATTGTATGCAGAGGGTCGGCGGTGTCCCGCGCGTCACAGTTGCCACGAAGGTGCACCAGGCTTGCGGCCACCAGCTGCTGCTGGCTTCCGGTGTTGGTGACCGTCGTCATCGGCTCGTCGACTCCCTTAGCGTGCGTTGTGTTGAATCCGCCGTTCATTTGGGCCATGAACACTGTGGACACTCCCATCGCGTGGGCTGCACCTGCAGGCCGCTGGTAGTTGCCGCCGCTGGTGATAGTTGGCAGAGGCTCATCAAGCGATTTGCCTGCGTCGTTGAATCGAAACTTCACCAGGTGCGCTGCTGCGAGCGCATGTTTGACGCCGCCAGCAACAACGGTGCCCAGCGGCTGGTCGATTCCTGGCACCCGAGGCTGCTGACCCTCACGCTCGCCGTAACCAGACTGGATCAGCGTAGGGCTGATCAGCGTCAGTTCGCCGCGGTTGGCGCACGTCACCGTTGGCAGCGGCTCAAGTGGATCGTTGATGCGATCGCTGCCTTGGTGGGTCGCTGGCGCAATGACTGGGCTGACGACCGAGAAAGCGCCGCCCTTTGGATATGACGTCACTGTGCGTAGCGGTTCGTTGGCCGATTGAACCGTCTGGCCTGACCAGTTCGCAATCGGCACAATGAACGGTGCCGGGTTGTCGATGACGAACTTCTTCATGCCCTTGGCGACTCGGCGCAAGGTAGCCGGCGCCAGGTCTTTCTTTCGTCCGAATATGCTTTTGCCCAGGTCGGTGAAGTCGATGCACTCGGCGGCTGTCCTCAAAGGCTTCTGGCCTTTGGCGGGGCGCTTGGCGTGGGTTGGCTCTGGCCACACGATCGGCTGTCCGTCGCAGCGGGCAATCATGAACAGGCGTTCCCGGGTGGTCGGCGCGCCGAAGTCGCACGCTCGGATCACACGCCACTCGACGGCATAGCCCAGGCGCTCCAGCTCGGCCACGAACACCGCCCATGTCTGGCCGCGCCGGGCAGGGTTTGGCACCAGAAACTGCTGATCCACCGGCACAACCTCACCAGGTGCGGCAATGCCGCCGCCCAGCTTCACGACCCGCCCGGTCGTCTTGCAACGCTTGGCCACCAGTGGACCCCATTGCAGGATCTGCTTTACGTTCTCCAGGCTGATGACGCGGGGTTTCTTCTTGCCTGCCCACTTCAAGCCGATCCAAGACAGGTTGCGGATCTCGCGCTTGCGCGGCTGACCGCCAGCGGCTTGGCTGTGGTGGGTGCAATCTGGGCTCATGTGGAACCAGCCCACGGCCTTGCCACCGCATTCGGTATCCGGATCGCCGTCGAATACATCAGTCGTGAAGTGCTTTGCACCCGGGTGATTCACGGTGTGCATGCTGATCGCTGCCGGGCTGTGATTCTTGGCCACGCTGACGGTGCGCCCTAGGCCCATTTCCAGCCCGGTACCGGCGCCGCCGCCACCGCAGAAGAAGTCCACAACGATCTCATCGTCTTGCGGATTGAAGCCAAGGCCGTACTGGGTTTTGAAATCGAAGGGGTGTTTCTTCTGGTGAGCGGACATAGTTCATCCTCGCCGGGGTGGCGTGAGTCGTTGAAGTGGGTGGGCTGTTGCTTTACTGGGCTAGTGCGTGAGAGTAGAGTGCGTGCACCCTGGCGCTCCCTATAGACAGAGCTAAAGTCATCCGTGCTGGTCGTATCTGCACGGTGGACCGATGATCGTATGTACTAGATCAACGTCGCGGGCCGAACGTGATCACGTCATGTTCGAACCCATACCTTGTCTCGTCATTCGGAGGTTCTCATGCAAATCGAGATCGTTATCAGGCTAGACCTGACAGCGCTGATCATGCTGCTAAAAGCTGCATTCTTAGGCCTGTAAGTGTCGCCCCGGGTAGGAGAGACCCTCCCGGGTTCTATTTATCAAGATCTGTGAGCCAAGTTAGTCACCGCAGAAGCATGCTATGGCTTCGTCGTGATCCGCGAACATGTCGAACTGGGTGTCGGAGTAGTCGAGCATCTGCTGATAGCTCGGCCGGTCGAAACGGAACAGCGCGCCGTCAGTTGTGGCGGCGCTGCTCTGGGTTGCGGTGCGTTCCATCCGAGCCCACCAGTCGGCCTTGCTCCGGTCGCTGGCAATGATCGAGTAGACCTGCTTTGCACCTTTGAGAAAGCACAGGTCGCAGTTGCCCTCCAGAGTGCGCCCATTGATCGTCGGTAGTTCCAGATCAAACGGCTGCACCTTCCAGAACTCTCCGATCTGCTGCACGCCGACGCCCGCATCAGCCAGTGGCATCACCATCGTGGCGTGTTTACTCTCGGTCGTGGTCTTGCGGTGCCTGATCTTCGCCACGCGCCGAGGCTCGTCCGCCCTGATGCCGGTCATCATGTCGACCGGTGTTTCCTCTGTGGAGCATCCAACCATCCGCAGGTACTTGTGGATCACCCTGATTTTGAGGTCAATGGTGCAGAACCGTGTGACCGGGTTCGGCAGATAGCTGCGTTTCCTGATCAGCGCTTCGAACGGCTCGCCGTCCCTGCTGGCGGTTTCGTAGGTGACAATGGCGAAGCCTCTATCATCATCGCGGTACTCCAGCCAGACGATGGGCACCTGCCAGCGCCGCGCGCATTCGTTCACAAAGTCGAGGGTGGCGGGGTGTTCCTTGCCGGTGTTGGCGAACGTGACGATCAGATCGTCCAGATCATCGTTGGCGTCCAGCACCTGGCGCAGCATGTAGGCGCTGGTCCGACCACCGGAAAAGCTGACAACCGTCGTCCCGGACATTTTGTAGGGAGACATGGGGATTCCTCGCCGGGGTGGCGTGAGTCGTTGAAGTGGGTTATTGATGGCTATGCTCGGCATGACGCCGGGTAACACTGACTAGGATGGGAACGTTATGCGTGGGATGTTTAACGATTTCGCAAAAGACAATATTTCGGTTTTAAAAACAAATGGCCAGCGATTCGATGGATTGAAAGCCAGCGTCCAAAAGGGAAAGGTCTTTCTTTGGGATTCTTCAATTTTCATCGAGCCAAAAGACCTGATTATCCGCCACATGTCTAATGGCGGAAGCGAAACGTTCGAAGTCGTAGAACCGGGCTTTTATGAAGCAGTCATGGATTTCGAGGCTCACTATCAAATGGTTGTGAGACGTATGGGGGAGGCAGAGGCTGAGAAAGTAAGCCACAGCATCGTTTACAATTTTCATGGGGACAACGCTCGGGTCAACAACCAAAGCGTAGATAATTCCGTAAACACGGTTTACTCGAATACAGAAATCTCTAATCTGGTGGCTGGACTCAGGTCTCAGGTCGAGAAACTGGAACTTCCTGAAACTGAAAAGCTTGAAGCGCTTGAGGTGGTTGACGAGATAAAGTCTCAGCTGGATTCACCCGCTCCCAAAAAGACCATAGTCAAGCGTCTGATTGCATCACTGCCAAAAGTTGAGTCGCTTACTACGATTGGAGCTTCAATCATGACCATGCTGGGTGGTTGAGGGCTGGTCTCAAACGCCCTGGGCGGGCTAGCTTCCCGGGGCGTTGTTGACTCTATCTACTTCGCATCAAAGGAACCCAGCGCCAGCTGCGCTGCATCGCCCACCTTCGCTTCAAGCACCGACTTGAACTCTTGCGCGATCTCTTCGCGCTGCACGTCCTCGCCTACCCAGCGCAGCTTCAGCACCGGCTGTGCGCCGCTGGTGATGACCGAGATTCGCAGGATGATCTCTCGCATCTGCAGGCCTTCAAACGGCACGGCCGAGAAGATCAGCGACGTGGGTAAGGTTTCCTTGCTGGTCGCCTCGATGGCATCCATTGCGCTGCGGCTGGCGCGTGTCTCGCTGACGGTGTGATCGCTTTCCGACGATGCCTTGACCGTGATCGTGCGCACGGCGGCGATGGCTTTGGCCAGCGGGATGTTCTGCAGCTCATCACCGACCGCCGACAGCGTGCTGTGCCAGTCTTCAATCCAGTCGCTCATATCCTTCTGCGACATGGCCCGGCCACTGATGGCCTGCACGGCCTGATAGGCAGCGGTGGGCTTGAGCTTCAGCACCGCGCGATCATCTGCGTGGCCTGGCACTTCCTCGTTGCCCAGGTTGAACAGCACCGAACAGGTCATTTCGTCCTGATTGATGAAGCCTTTTGCGTCGGCGACTGCGCGGTCGGACACGTATTTGGCGAAGTCCGCCAGGGAGTTGGTGGAGAACGTGCCACGGAAGCGACTGCGGCCTGCGCCGAATTGCTCAAGGTTCACGACCTTCGCGCCTTCGGGCAGCACGATGGTGGGCGTGACGGTGTCCAGGACTTTGCCGTCCGCGATCAGCGCGGTGTCGGTGATCAGTTGAATTGCTTCTTTCGTGAGGGACATTTGTCAGCTCTCTTTGGGGAGGAAGGGTTTTTGCGATTGATCAGGTGCGAGGCTTGACCGGTGCTTGGTCGCGTTCGAACAGCTGGCCAGGGTGCGGAGCTTCAGCGAACAGCGTGATGTTGCCGCCGGAGCCAACGTGCATTGGCGTGTCGAGGCTGGTGTTCTCGCTGCGGGTGCCTCGCTTGGTCGGCACCTTGTAGTCGAGCTTGTGTTTGATCTTCACCTGGCTGGACTCGCCGATCTGTGAGAAGTCCAGGGTGATGACCACTTTCCCGGCTTTGCCGTGGTCGACGACCCCGGCGGCTACTTCGGAAAGCGCGTGGCCGATCTGGCTGGCGAAAGCACCGCCATTCAGTTCGTTGAGGAATTCACTGGTGTCTGTCGGCTTCGACATGAATATTTCTCCGGGGGGTTGATTTCAATTGACGGATGTATTTCAGGGTAGCTGCGGCCTTAATCGGCTCTTGGCTGTAGCAAAGCTCCACTTTTGTTAGACATTGCCCTAGCACAGGTACGGAATGTCCAAACGTAATCTTCAAATTCGTTCTGGTAATACGCTTGATTTTCGTGTTTTCTACCGCAAATAGGGAAAGCTCTTGGGTTAGGAGATGTCGCGTGGCTAGACAGAATGCAACACATGCAGCGAAGGAAGAGGCTGAAGCTCTGAAGGACAGCACTCCGAAAAGATGTTTCATTGTCACCCCCATAGGTTCGGACACATCAACGACACGGCGAGCCGCTGACGGCCTGATCAGCGCTGTAATGCGACCTGTTCTAGATAAGCTAGGCTTTCAGACATTTGTAGCTCATGAGATTGCCAGCCCCGGCTCAATAACGCGTCAGGTTATAGAGCACGTTGTATATGACGAGTTGGTGATTGCTAATCTCAGTGAGCTAAACCCGAATGTCATGTATGAGCTAGCGGTGCGGCATTGTGTAGGGCTACCTATAGTGGTTTTAGCTGAGGCAGGTACTAGGCTGCCGTTTGATATATCAGATGAGAGAACAGTATTCTTCCAAAATGACATGTTCGGTGCAGTTGACCTTGCCCCTAAGCTAGAAGCTGCTATAAGCGCGGCCATGCTGAATGGAGAGCCTGATAATCCGGTCTACAGAGTCACAAAAACCAGGGTTTTAAGAGAGTCGGTAGAGCCCGATGATGCTCAGACCTTTTTGATTAAGAAGCTGGATTACATTGAATCATTCATCAGTGATCTAAAAGTTAGAGGATTTGGGTCTCCAATTAATAATTCAAACGATATGGTCAGTGTCACGGAGTCTGTTGGGTATCTTATATATCTAATGGATACTTATGAAAAGCCTTCCGAGATTCAAAATTTCTTGTCACTTATACCCGGAGTAACAAGAGTTTCCAGTATACTCGTAGACAAAGTTCCTCATGCTTTCAAAATTATCGCTAACCGAGTAATTGAGTCGTCTGAAATCGATACTGTGGATTTAATGTTTAACGTTAAAACTCGCTTTTTTAAAGGGCCTGATAAAAAAGGCAACTATTTTCCCGTAATACGCTGAGTATTAGATATTTTTCAGGATTGGAGCGTCAGAGCACGCGCCTAACTTTCGGCTTGGTCCTTTTAGCGGGTAATCGATTTTGAAATCACGGATCAGCCGGTTGATTAGCGTGTTGCTGAGTTCGAGCTCGGTTACAGCAGCCTTCCGGGATATGCCGATGTCGCGCGCAGCCTTGATCCGGACGACATTCATTGCGTCGGCTACCGGGTCGGTCTGTTTGGGAACTAGGTTCGCAGACTGATTGAACGGCACGAACTCAAAGCCATGTGCCCGCGCCATTTTCCGAAGCAGGTAGATGCTCAGGCCGGTCTGCCGCAGTACATTGGTGATGGTCGTCGCTGCCAGCTCGCGGACAACTTCCACCTGATCGGCTTGAACGTGACATCGATCTGGAATCGCATCGATCGGGGCTGCTGCCCGCATTGCCTCTTTAGTTCGCCGACGCGGTGTGGGTTTGCGGACATGCTCTGCGTTCCTGCGCCCGTAAGGTTTGGGCTTCGCCTGGCCGGGAAACCGCTCAAGGTTTGGATTTCTCCGCCTTTCGCGAGGAAGGCAGCAACGGCCGCATCGATTGAGGCAGGCCGTTCTCGGTTTTGCTGAACTGTGCTCATCTCCAGACTGATCACGCCGCCACCTGCGTGATGGTTACTCCGTCCATCTGGAAGTCAGCGCCTTGAATATGGACCAGATCGTCCAGCGCGCCCCAGTTCACTGTGAGGACCGATATCGGTGCCCGACCTTCGTAGACGGCTTTGACCAGCGCATGAAGGTCGGTGACGTTCGCTTCAAGCTTTGTCGGCTTGGGCGGCACCTTGGCAGATGGGGCGACGGCCGACACTCTCGGAGCTGTTTTTTCGACTGGCTTAGGAGCCACAGCGTCTTGCGGTGCGGGCGAGTTGGCTTTCGCTTTTTCAGCTTCAGCGACTCGCTCTGCTTCGGCCGCAGCCGCAAGCTTCGCTGATTCTTCAGCACGAATACGCTCACGCTGCGCCAGCTCTTTCGCTTCCTCGGCCTGCTTGTGCTCGTTGATCCGCACCTTGATGAGGGCCACCAGGTCATCATTGTTCTTGAGCACGATCTGTTGAGCATCGTTGAACAGAAACGCATGATCCACGGCGAGCGAGCGCAAGCTTTCCAGGTTGGCGCGGATACCGTCGCCGATCTGGCTGGCCTCGATCTTGGCCCGTGCCAGCTCAGAGTCGGCGGCGTCACGCAGACTGGCGATATTTTTTTTGCCTTTGATCGCGCTGGCGAAGTCCGCGGGGATTTCCGGCAGCCGCACCTTGCCGCCGAACGAGGTGTTGATCTTGTCCAGATGATCCCGCAGCGCAGCCTTCGCTTTCAGAACGATCTCTTCGCGAATGGCCACCTTGCGAGCTTTCACCAGCTTGTCCAGCTCAAGGCGCTTGCGACGGGCCTGCTCCGATATTTCGTCGATGGTGCGGAAGAGGGCGTCGATAGTTTCCGTCTGGCTCAGCGCATGCTGCTTGGCCGCTTCCAGGCGCTCCTCGACCTCGCCGCACCACTTCACTGTTTTCTCCGCATCAGCGAAGTGCTGGTCCGTCTGCAGGTCAGTATTGATCGCCGAAAATACGGCCAGCGAATGGGCCTTGAACTGCTCCAGATTGCTCGCCGTGACCATGCCGGTGACTTCTATGCGAAGGGCCGGCAGCGCGTCCGGGGTCTTTCCGACTGCCTCTACCACGGCCTCGGTAGGCTCGTAAGCTTCGAGGTCGATTCCGAACTGCTTCCATCCAGCGACCAGTTTTGCGGCACGCCCTTGTACGGGGAAGTATTCCATCGAGACGAAGTTGTTTTCGGTCCCGTCCGAGCAAACGAAAATCACTTTCTCGGCACCTGACACCAGCAGTTGCTGCTCCAGCTGCCAGTAGTAATGCGCATCGAGATCACCCGCACGCACGTCGGCGGCGAGCTGCTCGTTCCACATTTTGTGCTCGAAAACGATCTCGCCCATCATGGTGCAACCGTCGAGGGAGGCCAGCAGGTCGCCTTCGGTGCCCACAACCGGGAACAGGTCTTCGCCGATTCGACCTTCAAGAATCGGGCGGGCCAACGCTTCGGCTTCGTGCCCCTTGTCAAACAAGTACTTCTGGACCCACCACGAAATGTCCCGGTCGAGCCCGGTCTTCTTGGCATGAAGCAGCTCGGTGCGCTTCATCTGCTTGGATGCGCCCATCATCACCGGAGCTTCAGAGGCGGTGCGATAGTTGGCGCGGAGTGCATGCCATTCGGCGCTGCCCTGGGTGACTTTATGCGTCTTCATGCGGTTTCTCCGGCAATAGGGGCCATCTTGTTGATTCGGTCGATCTGATCGGCACTGAGGGTGTATTTCGATTCCAAGAAGGCGATCAGGCTTTCGGTGTCGGTTTTTCCGGTGTCGATTCCCTCCTGCCATTTGGGAAACATCGTTTCGAACTTGTCTTTTTCGTAGGCGGGAAGCGCGGACCCTTGCTGCTCCGGCTGCGGGGAAACATCGCGGAACCGCGGGGCGCTTTCCTCCAGCTCATCTGGGCTGTAAACGCCCAGAATCACGTCCGGACAGTAGAGGCGTGACCAGCGTTTGGTTGCCAGGTACGCGAGCTGCTGGCGAGGATCGTCGGCCCATAGCGTGCTGTTGCGTGTACGCGCCTGGGCCAGTAGCAGCTCAAGCACTCTGGGCTCGTCTTCTCCGCGGAACGTTGCCCAAACCTTCACGCCCAGGCCTTCCTCGTCGGCAAGCTTCCAGCCTGGCTGCCGATACTCACCCTTGTCGCCGTTCTTGATAACAAACTTGCCGATGACCTTTTCCCAGTTGCCGTACCACTCGTAGTGCAAGCGATCCACGACAGGCGCGCAGGTCGTGATCACGGCGTTGACCAACTGCGCTTCGTATCCCAGCACGCCATTCACCAGATGTGTTTTCTGTGCGACGGCGAAGGGGTTCATCCTCCACTGCATGGCCTGCATGACGACGGCCAGGCAATCGGCGGAATTGCCGTTGAAGTGCTTCGGCAGAGTTGCTCGCCCGGTCGCCATGACCTCGGCCAGGCGCATCATCTTGTCCAGGCTGTCGCCGTCGAGGACCAAGGCGCTGGTCGAGGTGGCGGCATGCGGAAGCACATGCAAATTTTGCTCGTGCGATACGGACGCAACGTTTCTTGCGGACATAGGAAATCCTCGCGCTCCATGCGGGCGCTGCGGTTGGATAAAGTGGAATTGGTATCGCCAAAGCACGAAGTGGTATTATTTAAAGCTAATTAAATCGAGGGAACGACATGCCGCAAACATACAACCCAGCAGGCTTTTGGAGAGACTTCCCGTGGGTGGAGGTTTTTGAGGTTGATTTTGGTAAAAAGACTAAAGTCATTGAGGTTGACAGGTTAACGGTCTTGTCGGACCGAAAGTCAGTCACCCTAAAATATGGCGGTCAAGCCTCAAATGTAGCGGACAACAAAATTCAACTTCCACGGGATGCTCAGTTTCTTAGGGATATCGCCGCCGAGTTCATATTGCTGGCCGACCAGTTTGATGCGGCCAGAAGGTAACTAGAGAGATTTCTGTTTCTGCGAATCTGTTTTAAACCTCAACAACCAAATGCCCGGTGCCACCCACCCATATTGAGTAGGAGCACCGGTGAATCCTTGCCGTTGCGCTAGCCGCAATGCGAGATTCTTCGTCCTACCTGCGAACTCAACTTCCTCTAGCTGCTCATCAAGTAGGGATTTAACGATCGGCTGGCTCATGCCACCTCCTTGCGCTGTTGGCAGTGCCTCAGCAGGCGACTGCAGTAGTGGGAAAACTCTTCAAGGGTGATGAGCTCGTCGGTCATCATCTTCGTGATCATCTGCTGGACCAGAACAACCTCGCCGCGTGTGCTGGCGGGGTGCTTGAGGGTTTCGAGCGCCTCGTCGATCAGGATGTGCGGGCTCAAAGCTCTTCATCCTCGCGTTGAGCGATCACACCGTCTGCCGCCAAAGGCCGCAAAAGTCCCTCTGCGATTTCGAACAGGGTGTCTTTGGGGTTGGGGCAGTTCAACACTGCGTCTGCGGCCTCTCTGGCGCAGGCGGGCGAACCGAACTTGGCCATGTACACCAGTCGCCCCAGCGCTGACTGGCTCGCACCAGATTCGCCGAGCTTCTCCATGGCGAACTCGTCGACCGCGATCAGGAAGCGTTCGAACGTGACGCCTTGGGGCTCCTGCAGGCGTCGTTTGAACTTGATGTCGTCACCGTGGACCAGAGTGTGCGCACTGTTGGCAACCCAAAGTCGTTCGGCGGGCGTCAGTTGTTTTATTGGCGCGCCCGTCAGAGGCAACACCTTTGCTGCTGCGTTCATGATTGCCTCCAGGGCTGGGGTCATGCGTTTCGGGCGGCGAGCATTGCGTCGGCCAGCGCGTATGAAGTCTCTGCAATGATTTGCGCGACGGACTTCTTGCCCGGCAGGCCAGCTTCAGGAGCCACGTACTCTGGCTTCATGAAACCGGTGTCCGCACTGGTGGCAGTTGCTTGGGCTTGCGCAAAGCTGGCAGCGAAGTAGTCACGCAGGGTCATGCCAAAGGCCGTGCCGTGGCCTCCGTACTCGCTGGCTGGAGTAGGAAAGGCAAACAAGTCTTCGTGGCTCATGCCGCCTCCGGCCAGTGGCGTTGAATGCTTTCTTTCGCGTAGGTCGACAAGCGCTGGTAGCTGGTTGTGGACCCGCAGCCAGGCATGGTGCCTTCCAGTTCGACGCAAGCATTGATGTCGCAGCGTCGTGAGCAGACCCAGCCGCCGTAGTGGCATGTGCGCACAGTTCCGCCAGGATCAGGGTGATGTGCGAGGCCGCCTTTCCAAGATGGCGATCCGCGAAGCTTCAGGCCGCAACCGCGGCACACAGCCTGTGTCTCAGTGCAGTTATGCATGTTCGCCTCCGAGGCGCATGGCGTTGGTGAACCCCTTCGACTGAACACTCAAGAACGGCTAGAGGCCATACAGGCACCGGAGAGGGTTCAGTCGGAGAGGTTCGCGGGTGGGTTGGTGTCGCACCGCGACCCGCTACTGGCGTCGGTCGCGGCTTGCTGCGTCAGCGATGTTGGCCCGTTGCCCGCTGCTGATTGCAGGGCTGGCCGTTCGTCTTCGTTGGTTGGCGGTGAGCTTCCTCCCCAGGGCGTCAATCAGCATCTGTATCTGTTCGCCGTGGATCGCAGGTCCCTACAACATGCACGCTGCAGCTCTTTTGCCCGGTTAGTTGGGCAGGGTGCATGAGGTCCGGCACCCCTCATCGCCGAAGCTCGGGGTGCTAATTAAAATCGGTGTCTCTCCCTTCTGCCGCTGGGATTCGCGGGGCGCATTGCTTGCCGGGTCATTCACTCGGTCAAGGCGTTTCACCATCGTCAGCCGTACAGGGTTCTCCCTGTCGTGGGCAGCCTTTCGGGGCTGTCTGATCGCCGGTCGCCGGTAGAGGCAATGCGGTCTGTTGTTTGTTGCGCAGGTTGTTAAAGAGCAGATCGATCTGCTGGGCCTGTTGAGGGGCTGTATCGCGTCTCGATGGGTGAAATATAAGCCCACTTATCTTTTTGGTCAATAAGCATGCTTATATTATTTTTGAGTCCATAAAAAAACGCTCAGTGGCGGGTCAGGTGGGATCAGAAAGGGCGGGCTGCGCGAGGGCCAGGAGGTCATTTAGGGTGGATCGGGCATAACGCCGTCACTATCCAATATCCCGACTACACTCGGCGCAACGTAGGCCTCAGGAATTCTCCTGGCTTGCAACCAGGATGGACCGAATGAATTCCCAAATGGATCTGAGACCTTGCATAGAGGCAGCGTTTTTGCCAATGAAGTGCGTGTGCGTGATTGCACCTGACGCGTCAATGACGATCCAGGTGTTCGACACGAGCAGCGAGGCGGAGGAGTTCACCGTCATAGGCATCGATACTGCGGCGCTGGTGACGATCCGGGACATCGTCGGGCTTGTACTTGAGGTGAAAGGGGAGATGAGGCTCAGGCGGCTTGCAGCTGACCGGCAGCAGAGGGCGTGCAAGGGGTAGAACGAAAACGCCCGGCGCTGGGCAGTAAGTGCCTGCCACACAGAATGGTCTGATTTGGTTGTTTGGCCTGCAGAATATCGTTCGACCTGCATAATATCGCTCGACCTGCACAATTGTTGACGTCCTGCTATTTTCTGTATAGCCTGCGTCAAATCAATCCATCAGGCGTAGAACCATGACAACAGGGCTTTCCAGAATAATTGACAATCATGATCGCTCGGTCGAAGAAAGCTATATAGCTACGACTTCTTTTAAGCGCAAATCATATGCTGTTTCCAACCTCAGGGGAGGGATCGGCAAGTCCACACTATCATTCAATCTCGCCTGGATGTTCACTCGCCATCATTCGACCCTCACTGCCGACCTTTGCCCGCAGCGTAATTTTACAGAGTCGTTGATGAGAGGCGCTAAGCCTGAAATTACTGTAGGCGATGCGCTGCGCCCTAAAGTTCTTGGCCCTGCTTTCGGGGACGTGCCTGACGACATATCTTATCGAGTGAGTTCATATAACGATCATTTCAAAGGCGGGAAGTCAGGCTTCTTTGTGCCGGGCGATGGTCAGCTTTTTGCATTTCCGTCAGCACTTTACCAGCAGCTTCAGCAGGCAATGGCCGCGAGCAATAAGAAAGCCGTTCACAATATATTGTTTAGCCTGAAAAATATCCTTGAGGCTGAAGCTAAGGAAAAAAAATGTGAAAAGATTCTTATGGACTGCAGTCCTTTTTATGGAGGCGGCACTCATCTAGCTTGGTGCGCGGCTGATGCACTCATTATTCCGGTTCGTGTTGATGAGCATTCTATTGAATCGCTTGATATCACCTTGGATATGTTGGCGAATCCCGACAGCGACTACAACGTTTGGGCCAGTCGCGCAGGAGGGATGAAGCCTCCTCGGGTCGCTGCTGTAGTAATGACAATGGTTGGCGCCCGCAGTCCTAAGAAAGGGGTTAAGGATAGAGCTTCGCAGATGTATGTGGAAAAAGCATATCAAGTCGCCGCCAAGTATCCAGATCTGTTTGATGTAGACGATCCTGCCGATGCATTTGCTATTACGGACGACTTCATGTCAGCTGGGCGCATTAGTGGCGCGGAAGGAATACCTATTCCAAAATTAAAAGTCGGTCAATTCCACACTGTAAATGGAAGTCGATTGCAGGTGAATCAATCGCAAACGAAGTATCGAAAAGAGCTGGAATACCTTCTTAGCATTATTTGAAAACAGGCCCGAAAGGGCCTTTTTCTTTTGCGCGTTTTACGTAAATGCGCCGTCCTGCGCTGTTTTCCTTGTCGTGAAACTTCAGAGATCCCCGCCGCGCGAGATGATCCGGCTACTCAGATCGTTCCCGCACAATCCTTCCCTGCCTAACCTCATCTACATACCCAGCCAGCTTGTCCTCGTCGGCCTGAAACAGAATTATCATCTTCAGGAGGGCCTGGGCATCAGGCTCGTTACCCGCCAGGCTCAATCGCTCGACGATCCGCAGCAACTCCACTGCCGACCACTTCAAGTCAGAGGCGAGGCCCTGTAGGTCGCGTGCCAGTTGTTGATTCGGCTTCGTCAATCCCATGACTGGTACTCCTACAAATTACCGCCGCGCCATATAGCTTGGCTTTCATGCAAATTTCGTCAGCGACCTGACCACAATCCCAATGATCCTGCAGTCATCCGAGCACTGCACCGTGGGATAGGCCGAGTTCAGCGGCTTCAGGTATCTGACGCCGCCATCTTCCACCAGCTTCTTGAAAGTCGCCTCGTTGCTGCCGGCCAGCTTCGCGATCACCAACTTGCCTGGGCGTACGTCTGCACGAGTATCCACAAGGATCTGCGAGCCCTCTGGAATCGAAGGTGCAGTAGGCGCCGTCATAGAGTCCCCTTTGACCTCCAGCCAAAACGCCGGGCCCTTGGCCTTGTAGTCAGACACGTCGTACTCATCAGCAGCACCTGGCGGATATGGCTCAACCGCTTCCGACCACTCGCCGGCCGCGACCCAGCTCACTACAGGGTAGCGGTACATGCGCGAGGGCTGTTCGACTATCTCCACGTTTGATGGCTCGCTGGCCATTTGACCAGTGCCGGTGGCAAGCCAGTCAGCTTTCACGCCGCAAGCCTTGGCCAGCGCGACGAGATGCGCGGACTTGAGCGTCTTTCCGCTTTCCATTTGGGATATAGCGGGCTGCTCCACGCCTGCGAGCTCCGCCAGCTTTCGCTGGGTGATCTTGGCGTGCGCTCGAGCGAGTTTCAGTCTTTGGGCAAGTGTAGTCATGCAGAGCAACTTATAAGGTCCCTTATATGCTTGCAAATAAGCCTTCTTATCAATACGATATAAGCATGCTTATCAGGAGTTGACGCTATGACCCCCATTGAAAAGCTCGTCGAGTTCTTTGGCGGGCAAGCAAAGACCGCCGCAGCACTGGGTGTATCCCAGGCCGCCGTTTCCTATTGGTTCAACGGCACGCACGCCATGGGTGCGAATAAAGCATTTTTGGCTGAAGAGCTCACTGGCGGACAGGTAACTGCCCGCCAGCTCTGTGCTGTTCAGCCTAGAAAATCAGCCGCGTAACCCAAGTCAACCAACGGCTGAGCCGTGACCAGAGCGCGAGTCGGATTCTGCTGCACCACGCAGTTCGCCACCACTGAAACAAATCTGAGGCTTTACGAATGGAAAATTTCTTGCGGTCCTGCCAGAGCGCAGTGCTCGAAAACGAGGCCAAGAGCCTGGCAGCGAAAATGGGGGTTGCTCACGTGAGCCTTCTCCAGCGAGCCAACCCAGATAACGATGCTCACCATCTGACCATAGAGCACCTGTTCGGAATATTGCTACACACGAACGATCTGCGCCCACTGAATGCACTCGCAGCCGAGTTCGGATGTGATGTGGTTGCACGTCATCGGCCAGCGCCGAAGCCTTTGCTCGCTGCGCTTGCTCACCTTGCCGCCGAGTCGGGAGACGTAAAGCGCCTGGTCTACGACGCCACCGTCGACAACCACATCAGCCAGCACGAAAAGGCGCAGGGCGACAAAGCCATTCAAGAAGCGATCGATGCACTTCAGGTACTTCGCGAATCGCTGAAGGCTGCCTGATGAGCCGGACCAAAAAGGTCGGGAAGTCCTGATATGCAGTACACCGTCACGATAAACCAGGTGAAGGCATTGGAATGGGGGCTGAATTCTCAGCAGGCCCTGCTGTTTGCCTTCGTCTACGGCTGTCCCAGCTGGACCAAGCCAATCAAGACCGATGGCGGGATTTTCTTCGCGCTGAGCAAAGCGAAGATCATCGAGGAGCTTCCGCTGCTCACTGACAAGCCTGATACCGCTTACCGCATGTTGAAGGCTCTGGAAGAGGCGGGTTTGATTGAGCTTTCCAGCACTTCAAATATCACGCTTTTTCGTCTGACAGCGAAGGCCGTTGAGTGGAATCAGAAGCTCGATGGATCGGAAAAATATCCGACCCTACCAGACGGCAAGGCTCGGAAAAAAATCCGATCTACCTCGGAGAAAAATCCGATCAAGGTCGGAAAAAAATCCGGGCAAGGGTCGGAAAAATCTCCGACAAATCAGGATACAAGTAATCAGGATACCAATCAGGGTACAAGTCAGGACTTGCAAGACTCTCCCGGCGAGCCGGGTCAGTCCTGCGATTTGGCTGTGGTTGACGATCGCGCCGACACGCCACGGGTTGAGATTCCCGCCGATATGCCTGGGCCGAAAGATCGAACCTGCAAAACCTTCAAGGTCTGGGCTAATTACGCGATGGCTTACCGCAAGCGTTACAGCGCCTGGCCGGTGTGGAACGCCAAGGTCGGCGGCCAGCTCGGCCAACTGGTCGACCGTCTCGGCGCTGATGTCGCTCACCACGTAGCTGCCCACTTCCTGAAGACCAGCGATGCCGCCGTTCTGCGCAAATGCCACAGCCTCAACGAGCTGCTGGCAAACGCAGAGAGTTATCACACCCAGTGGGTAACCGGTCAGCGCGTCAACGGCACTACTGCCCGCCAGATGGAAAGGACTGAGGCGAATCTATCCGCAGCGGAGCAGGCCGCCCAGATGGTTCTGGCCAAACGCCAAGCAGGTGACCGCAATGAATACCTCTGAAATGAACGATCAGCAGGTCGCAGGACTGGCGGCCGCCATCTGCGCAACCGCTGAAGCCATGGGGCAGGAAATGAATCCCGGCACTGCAGCGATCATGGCCGAAGACCTGTGTGCTTACTCGGTGCCGATCGTCAAAGCCGCGCTGAAGGCCTGCCGTTTCGAAGTGAAGGGAAAGTTGGCAATGGCTGACATCCTTCAGCGCGTCCAGTCTTCCGATGGCCGCCCAGGCAAGGACGAGGCATGGGCCATCGCCATGACCAGCAACGACGAGTACGAGACGGTGGTGGTCACCGATGAGATCCAGTTGGCTCTGGCTGCCGCAAAACCCGTCCTGGATGCCGGAGACAAGATCGGCGCGCGCATGGCGTTCATCAGCGCCTACGAGCGACTGGTGGCTCAGGCTCGCAACGACCAAAAAAGCGTCAACTGGCACGTTTCCGTCGGCTTCGACGCCAATCGGCGTGTCGAGGCGATCACCAAGGCCGTGCAGATGCAGCGCATCCCGCAAGAGCGCGGGCAGTTGTACCTGGCCGATTTGAACGTGGTGCCCGTCACGCAGGACGGCCAGGCCATTGCTGGCTTGATCACCGGCCATGTTGCCAACCCAAGCCCGGACGTTCGCGAAAAGCTTCAGACGGTGAGAGACAGCATGCGCGAAATGAGCAAGGCCTCGGCCAAGCGCAGGCATGAATTGAAGACCAAGGCCGCCAATGATTTGGCCGACCGCCTCGCGCTGCTCCAGCAGCAGGCTGAGGAATTGCAATCAAAGAGGGCGGAGTTATGACTGACAAAATCAGCGTGAACTGTCAATCCAAGCTCACCGAAGCCATCACACGTCTGTCAGCAATGTTCCGCGACAAGAAGTTCGTCGTCGTGTCCCTGCGCCCAGGCAAGGACCGCACGCTTGATCAGAACGCCCTGTGGTTCGCTTTCTACAAGCGCATATCCGAGATGACCCAGATCGGCGACGCCAGCGAGGCGCGCAAGTACTGCAAGCTGCACATCGGCGTGCAGATCCTGCTCAACGAGGATGCTGGGTTCCAAGCCGAGTGGTATCGAGTCATGCGCCATCTGCCCTACGAGGAGAAGTTGGACATGATGGGCGGCTGCCACCTGTTCGGGCCTGATGGTTTTCCGGTGACCAGCCTGTTCAATCGCGCCCAAGGCATCGCGTACACCGACCGCATCCTGGCCGAGTTCACGGCGCTGGGCGTCTTTTTCGGTGACCTGATCGGTGAGGCAGCTGCATGAAGCGCACCTCACTGCAACGCAAGGTACCACTCAAGGCCAGTGGCATTCCCCAGCGCACTCCACGCGCCAAGAAGTGCGCCCACTGCTCCGAAGCTTTCCTGCCTTGGCGCCCGATGCAAAAGGTCTGCGGTCCTGCCTGCGCCATTGCGATGCCTGCCGAAAACCTTCCGCAGGCGCGCAAGGCCCTGGCTGACATCGAGCGCAAAGAGATCAAGGCCCGTAAGGAGAAGCTGAAGTCCCGCAGCGACCACATGAAAGACACCCAGCAGGCGTTCAACGAGTGGGTTCGTCACCGCGACGCCGCGCTGCCTTGCGTGAGTTGTGGCCGGCACCACGAAGGCAAATACGACGCCGGACATTATCGGACCGTCGGGAGTAACCCAGCGCTGCGCTTCGAACCGCTGAACTGCCACAAGCAGTGCGTTCCGTGCAATCAGCACAAGTCCGGCAACGTCGTTGAGTACCGGCTCGAGCTGGTGCGCCGGATCGGCATCGTGAACGTGGAATGGCTCGAAGGCCCTCATGAGCCCCAGAAGTACACCATCGAAGAATTGAAAGCCCTGACAGCCAAGTACCGGGCACTGACAAAAGAATTAAAGAGGGCGGCAGCATGAAAATCCACTCAGCACGTCAGGCGTGGCATGACTGCACCTACATCCCGGCTCCTGGTCAGTCCTCTGACGTCGTCCAGCTCGGCGTAGTAGTGCAGGGCACGGAACGAGGGCCAACGGCCAACCATGCGATGCACAGCGCACTAGCCGGGCATATCCAGTCCGCAATCGCCAAGCTGCACCCGCAAGTACGCGTGTTCGGGGAATTCATGTACGCCGCCAACCGTGACGACGACGTAAACGAAGCGGCAGAACATGTGGTGTTTGGCATGGTGATGTCGAAGTCCAAGCGCATGACGGCGGGCAAGCGGGAAAAGCTGGAGTACGTAGTGAAAGGAGTGATGCGCCGGTATCGCTATATGCACCAGGGCGGGCAGTCGGCCAATGAGGACCCGCTGATCAAGCCTGAGGCGTTCCGTTCGTGGTTGATGGGTGAGTACGGGGTTCGTATCGAATCGTGTGCTTGGGCACGTGATTGGGAGCCTTTGATTCAGCTTTCTTTCGAGTTCTGCGAGGAACTTGATAGGATGGCTTTAGGCCCGGTTGCGGCTGTCATATACCAAATGAAACAGGCGGCTTGAAGAGCTATGGAAGGACTTGTTGCAGGGGATATCGTTAAAATTGCTGCAGGTAGCGGTGTGATCGCTGCGCTACTTACTGCTTTGGTTGGGATATTGAAGGACCGGTGGATGCGTCAGGAGCAGGCGCTGCGAGAGGCCGAGATTGACGCTATACATTTGATATCTAAACTTGATGGGCTCGCTGTACAGTGTGCAAGTAACTACTGGTCTTTTTACGAACTCTGGGGACAGGCGCGCGAAGGGAAAGGTGATGGGCACGTTAGTTGCGATAAACCCCATCTCGATATCGAGCTAGGAATGCTTTCGAAAATTGATCGCGCGCTGGCCTGTCGTATAGCGTGGCTGGAAAATGACATAAGGTTAGGCAGCGATGGAATACGGGCACGATGGCGAGCTTACCTTGATACAGATGAGGCGCTCGAAGCTGACGCTGACTTGGTTGGATACTTTGGTTACGAAGCGCTATCAGTAGCTAAAGAGCTGAGAAAGAAATACCAACTCGATGATGAGGGCGCGCAGTGGGGTATGCCAAGGATTGAGGAACAGCTCTCGGAATGCTCGGATCGATCAAAAAAGTTCTTTAAAGATTAAGGTTGACTTCCCGCACGGCTGGCGGCATCATCTTCCCATATTGAGTATTTTGCCTGCGGCAACCTGCTCGGATTAACTCGAAAAAAAAGCCCGTTCAAACCATCGGGCTTTTTTACGTTTTAAATTTTTCCATTTGTTTCCTTCCTCTCGGCGATACATAATCGGGTAGGAATTAATCGAAATGGACACCAGCCGCTAATGAAAAGTCTCACTGCACGCCTCCTAGCTGTTCTGCGGGAACCGCACACTATTAATTTGCCTGAAAAAACGGCGAGCTTTCTTGTTAGGATTCAGCTCGCCAGCAACGCTGATTACGACGATCTTCATGACGCCATGCTTGAGGATGGATTTGAGCGTGAGATACGAGCGGTGGATGGTTCCTCTAAACAGCTCCCAGATGCAACCTACTTCCTTGCTCGACAGTCGGACGATACCAGCGCCGAAGCTGTCCACTCAAGAGTGGAGCGTGCCGTTACGAAGCACAAAATCCGAACAAATCAGCCTCGCGTTACTGCCCAGACTTTGGTCGTCGAAGTGTCGGATGCTTGGTTCGAACTTAACGATTCGGCTGATTGAAGCCCCTGCTTTGAGCTTTTGCCTCTAGTCAGAACCCCGCTTAAGGCGGGGTTTCTTGTGTCTGCAGTTTTTTCAATGCTCGATACCTTTGATTGCCAAATGCAGCTAAACCCTCGCTTGCACCTCATTGGTCGCCCTGACGGCCCTTTTTATTCCGGAGTAAAGATGGACCCAACCGACCTCGGCCCAGGCACAGCTACCTGGCTGGGCGGTACGGGCACAATCCTGCTGGGTGGCTTCCTGTGGTTGAGGAAATTCCTCTCCCGGGATGCGACCGACCGCGCTATGGACAACGCCGACATTGGCACCGTCCGCAGGCTGAATGAACTGCTTGACTCTGAACGCCTGGCGCGCAAAGAGGCTGAGGCGCGGGCGGACCAGTTCGCCAAAGAACGCAACGAGCTGGCTGCCGCTGTCGGCCGGATGGAAGGGAAGATCGAAGCCCTGACCAGCCAGGTATCCCAGCTCACTGAAAAGGTGACTACCCAAAGTGCTGAGATCGCTCGTCTGCGTGCACAGCTCGGAGGTATCAACTGATGGAAAGATGCGTCAGAGATTTCATCGCCCGGCGCTGGTGGCGTCGCCTTGAAGTGTGGGTGATCGCCTCGCTGCTGGTAACCGGCTCGTTCGCGCTGGGCTTCAGTGCTTCGCAATGGTCGCTTGCCAGTTGGTACAGCGCCCAGGTCGCCGAAGTGCGTCGTGGTTATGACGAGGCTACCGTGCAGCGCGACATGCGCCTGAACAAGTTGGCCAAGACCGCGACCGATGCAGCAGGGAAGGTTGAGGACGCAGCCGGCAAGGCCACCGAAGCGGCAGAGACCGCCAGCAAGGCCGCCGACAAGGTCAATGAGGCGGTAGAGCGGCAAGCGCCGTAGCGCACCATAAGTTGAGGTATTGTAATTTTGCGGCGCGACCCTATGAGGATCAGCTGTTCGGTGAAGGCGATCAACCTTGAAAGCGCCTCATCGATCCGCTGCTTGGCATTTTTGAACTAGCCGTTACGGGAACCAAGGCATATATGAAGTGCTTCGTAGCTTTTGTCTCTAGCGGCGAGGGCTTCTTTGCGCTGCTCATCTTTTAGCGCGTGACTCCAAGGTGGGCTGACGGCCAGTTTTTCCTCAATTTCGCGGATTTGAGCTCGCTCGATACTGCAGGGGTCCCGTTTTGCCAGGGTGACACCAAGCTGGTCCACCTGACCTCTCAGCATTGTGATTATGGACTCTGCGTCAGTAAGTCGCTTTTGTGAGTAGAGAGCATCTGCCTGAGCACTCACGAGTTGTTTTCGTAGGTCGGCAGAGTCACGCTCAGCTCGATCTTTCTGCTCTTGCAAAACCGCATTCCTCGCCTTTTCCTCCTCGAGTGATTTCGTGGTCGTACTCAGTAGAGCGCTTTTCTGGCCGTTTTCAGCAGCTTCAATAGTAGAAGTCTTCCAAGCTTGATATCCGAAAGTAAGCATCGCGATAAAGCCCATGCTAAAAATTGCCTTAACTGCATCGTTCAGGGTCACCGTCACAGAATCAACTCCCAAAGATCAAGGTTTTACACGAGCCCCGCACCTCTAATCAACAACTAGATCCTTTGTAGGGTTGCGTGCTGACTATCCGGTTGTTGAGCTATTAGATACTGATTTCTAAAGGTGATTTAAAAATCGACCGTGGGCACGGCCATGCCAGCCTCTCAATTAAGCGATGCATGCACACACCTATAGCTAGGGCGCTTAAATCATTCCGCGTGAGGTCTGCGTATTGGTTTGGAGTTAGGTTGACTGCCTAAAAAGATGGCGCGATCGCCTTAGACCCGCGCTATACCCGCGGCGATGGAGCGCAAAAATTACACCTACGGGACAGTTCGTAATGTATCTATTCGCGTCGCGTGAAGTCGTGCCGCAGGGTTAGTGCGGCGCCCGCCTGTCATTCTGCACTGTTCAGTTTTTGGGCGGCCTCTTCGGCATCGGCTTTCTCCTTGTAGAGCCCCTCAAGCTCGACTGCTTCAAGGGTGTCGTACACGCTGTAGCCGGGAGGGGAGGACGTAGATGTCCTCATTCCGCCAGATGCGCCACCAATTTCAATCGAAATGCGACGTCGTGCTCTGTATCTCGGTTCCATTGCGTCTTCCATGTGCTGGTGAGTTGATCCTCACTAATACTGGTATCCAGTCACGTATACAAGCGAAGGTTTCCAAGTGGAAAGACCATCCCCACCTGCGTCATTGCTGGAGATGTCTGATCTATCAAGGTTCGGGATCCGCCTGACGCCCGCTGCTGAGCTGTGGGATTGGGTAAAGGCAGAGATACTTGCCGACACCGGCAGCATCCACAACGAAGACCACGCCCATCTGCTCCACGCTGATATCCGCGTGATGTGGGCATCGTCCAGCTTCGAGAAGCAGGGCCGGCGCGTACTGGGCCAAGCCGAACAGGTCGCGTTCCGAGCTGGAGGGTGGCAGAAGGCTCGGATGGAACAGCAGATGCGTGACTGGTTCGGTGATATCCCGGACTTCATCATCACCTTAGCCGCCGATTACTGCGCCACCTGTAGCGATGCAGACTTTTGCGCGCTGGTCGAACATGAGCTTTACCACCTCGCGCAGGCGACTGATCAATTCGGTCAGCCTGCCTTCACCAAAGAGGGTGCGCCCAAGCTGAAGCTTCAAGGCCACGACGTCGAAGAGTTTGTCGGTGTGGTCCGTCGCTATGGGGCAAGCCCAGACGTCCAGCTGCTGGTCGACGCTGCAAACAAGCCTGCTGAGGTAGGTAAATTGAATATTTCGAGGGCCTGCGGAACCTGTCTGCTCAAGTCGGCCTGAAATTTGACAGGCATTAGACGGAATCCAACCTATGGCAGCCCTGAAGCATGAGGTGAAGAGCTTCATCGTTCAGGCGTTGGCTTGCTTCGATACTCCCTCGCAAGTCGTAGAGCAAGTCAAACAAGAATTCAACATTCAGATCTCCCGCCAGCAGTGTGAGTCGCATGACCCAACTAAACGCGCTGGAGCAACCCTTGCGGCCAGGTGGGTGACTCTGTTTCACGACACACGTAAGCGTTTCCGTGAAGACACGGCGGAGATTCCGATCGCCAACCGGGCATATCGGCTGCGCGCCCTCGGCAGGATCGTTGAGAAAGCCGAGAGCATGCGTAACCTTGCGCTGGCCCTCCAGGTGCTGGAACAGGCAGCCAAAGAATCCGGAGATATGTACGTCAACCGCCACCGCAAGGATGAGGCGGGAGACGAACCAGCCATTCCGACTCGCATCCAGGTCGATGTAGTGGACGCGAGGAAGCCTGATGCCGAGCCTTAACGTCCCGCAATCGAAATTCCTGCTGCTGCCCCACAAGTTTCGCGCGTTCGTGGCAGGGTTCGGCTCTGGGAAGACCTGGGTAGGCTGCTCGGCGCTGAGCAAGCACTTCATGGAGTGGCCTGGCGTCAACGCTGGTTACTTCGCACCGACTTATCCGCAGATCCGGGACATCTTCTATCCAACGATGGAAGAGGTGGCCTGCGAGTGGGGCCTGAAGACAAAGATCAATCAGGCGAACCATGAGGTTCACATCTATAGCGGTCGGCAGTATCGCGGCACCGTGATCTGTCGCTCAATGGAGAAGCCACAGACCATCGTTGGCTTCAAAGTCGGGCACGCCCTGGTCGATGAGCTGGACGTTCTGACCTCAATCAAAGCGCAGCAGGCCTGGCGCAAGATCATCGCGCGAATGCGTTACAACCTGCCCGGGCTGAAGAACGGCGTGGACGTCACCACGACACCGGAAGGCTTCAAGTTCGTCTTCCTGCAGTTTGTGAAGCAGTTGCGTGACAAGCCGGCGCTCAAGGAGATGTATGGGCTCATCCAGGCCAGCACCTTTGACAACGAGCTGAACCTGCCGGATGACTACATCCCTTCGCTGATGGAGTCGTACCCAGAGCAATTGATCAGGGCGTACCTGAACGGCCAATTCGTCAACCTGACGTCTGGGTCGATCTACCACGCCTATGACCGCAAGCTGAACCAGTGCTTCGACACAGTGCAGGTCGGTGAGCCTCTGTTCATCGGCATGGACTTCAACGTCGGCAAGATGGCAGCGATCACGCATGTGAAGCGGGAAAAGGGTCTGCCCCGAGCCGTGGACGAGCTCATGGATGGCTACGACACGCCCGACATGATCCGACGCATCAAGGAACGCTACTGGCGCCACGATGGCGACAAGTACATCAAGACCTGCGAAGTCAGGGTTTACCCAGACGCCTCTGGCGACTCGCGCAAGTCAGTCAATGCCAGCGTCACGGATATCGCCATGCTTAAGCAGGCAGGCTTCACAGTGATCGCCCCTGCGGCCAACCCTCCGGTGAAGGATCGAATCAACGCCATGAACGCGATGTTTTGCAACGCGCAGGGCGAGCGCCGATACCTGGTCAACCCTTTCACCTGCCCGACATATGCCGATGGCCTTGAGCAGCAGGTCTGGGCGGCCAACGGTGAACCCGACAAATCACAAGGCAATGACCACGCGAACGATGGCGGCGGTTATTTCATCCACCGCGAGTACCCGATCATAAAACCGGTCACCTCTCTAGCCCTGGGATACGCCCGATGAACAACGACGTTTCCTTCAAACGGCCCGAATACATCGAGGCTTTGGATCGCTGGCTTACTGTGCGCGATGTCTGTGCTGGCCAGCACCGTGTTGTTGACCGGTTGCCTTACATCAACCGACACGACAAGTCAGAAGAGAACGTCGAGCGCAACAACGCGTACCGCGAGCGCGCGGTGTTCAAGAACGCCACCGGCCACACCCGAAACGGGCTGATTGGCTTGGCGTTCCACAAAGACCCCACGCTGACGGTCCCCGAGAACCTTGAATACCTGCAGGACAATGCCAACGGCGCAGGCGTGAGCATCTATCAGCAGTCGCAAGGCTCGCTTGAGAAGGTCTTGGAAGCCGGTCGTCATGGTCTGTTCGTGGACTTCCACGAGGACAGCGGCATCGGTGGGCATTCGGTCATCCTCACTTACACGGCTGAAGACGTCATCAACTGGCGCACCGGCATGGTGGACGGCCACAACGTCCTGATCATGGTTGTGCTGCGTGAGATGAACGAAGAGCCAGATGGGTTTGGGCTGAAGTGCACGGAGCAGTTTCGCGAGCTGGCCCTGGACGAGGCTGGACTTTACGTCTGTCGCGTCTGGCGCCGTAAAGGCCCGCGCGGCGGTGGCCCTCTTGAGGTGGTTGAGGAGTACATGCCAAAGGGGAAGGGCGGACGTATCAAGGAGATCCCTTTCACGTTCATCGGCGCGCAGAACAACGACCCAAGCATTGACGAGTCGCCGCTCTACGACATCGCGATGATCAACCTCGGCCATTACCGCAACAGTGCGGACTATGAGGACAGCGTGTTCTGGTGTGGCCAGGCTCAACCGTGGATCAGCGGCGTGGATGATCAATGGCTTGAGATGGCCCGCAAAGAAGGCGTTTACGTAGGCTCCCGGGCTCCGATCCCTGTGCCTGCTGGTGAAACCTTCGCCTTTGCCCAGCCCCAGCCCAACACGCTGGTAAAAGAGGCGATGGCCGACAAGAACCAGATGATGATTGAGCTGGGCGCGCGCATGGTTGTGTCGTCGATGACGGCCAAGACAGCGACAGAGTCGAGAGGCGACCAGTCTGCGTCCACGTCGGTGCTCGCGATCTGCGTATCCAACGTCAACGAGGCCTATACCCGAGCGCTGGGTTGGTGCGCTCAGTTCTTGGGTGCCACCGGCAAGACGGCTTACCTGGTCAATCAGGAGTTCGTCGAACTCAGCGCGGACCCTCAGATGATCACCGCGCTTGTGCAGCTATGGCAGAGCGGCGGATTCGCCAAAGCCGATCTGCGTGGGTACCTGCGCAAGCTGGGACTGATCGCACCGGAGCGAACCGACAAGCAGATAGACGGAGAGCTTCAGGAACAGACCGACAACCTCGGCCTGGATGATGACGAGGAATTAAACGATGGCCGTCAACCAAGCAGTACTTGATGCCACGATTCGGCACTCGGTGTTTCTGGAGCAACTGAAGGCTGGAGAGGTCGAGAAATTCGCTCCTTTCCTCAAGGAGATCGACCGGGCTGTGCGCGAGCAGCTCACCAATGCCGACCTGAGCGAGTACAACATCAAGCGGCTGAACCAACTGCTCGACGAGGTCGACAGCCTGCTACTCGGCATTTTCGACCGCTATACCACGACGCTGAATCTTGATCTGATCGACCTGGCCAACTACGAGGCTCAATTCGAAGCGACGGCGCTATCCCGGTCCGCGCCTGTGGGTGTCACCTTTGATGCAGTGGTCCCGCCAGCACGCGCTATCCGCTCGGCGGTGCTTAACAACCCGCTCAGCGTGCGCGACAACGGCGGCGGCAAGCTGCTGGAGCCGTTCATCAAGGACTGGGCAACTACCGAGCGCGATCGGGTCAGTGGTGCAATCAGGCAAGGATTCTTCGAAGGGCAGACGAACTTTCAGGTCATCCGCAAGATTCGCGGTACCAAGGCTGCGGGGTACAGCGACGGGATACTGGCAACGACCAAGCGCAATGCCAGTGCAGTCGTGCATACGGCTGTGCAGCACGTCGCCTCGCAGGCCCGAATGGAGACGATCAAGGCCAATCCTGATGTAGTCGCCGAGATTGAGATCGTCGCGACCCTCGATAGCAAGACCACCCAGACCTGTAGATCAATGGACAAGCGCCGCTTTTCAGTTGATTCAGGCCCGCGCCCACCGTTTCACATCAGGTGCCGGACGACATTCGTGCCCGTGACCAAATGGACCAAGTTCCTCAGCAAGGATGCTACCCGCGCCTCGGTGGGGCCGAACGGCGGAGGCCAGGTGGCGGCCGAGCTGAGCTATTACGATTGGCTCAAGCTGCAGCCTGCAGCGTTTCAAGATCAGGCGCTTGGCCCAACTCGCGCCAAGCTATTCCGCGATGGTGGGCTGACGCTTGAGCGCTTCTCTGAGCTGCAACTCGACCGTAACTTCAAGCCGCTGACGCTGGAGCAGATGAAGACTTTGGAACCACTAGCGTTCGAGCGTGCAAAAATCGGCTAGATATTCGCTAAAGCCTCAGGACGCGATTACTCACTACTAGAAAGGGCGCTCCAGCAGGGTCTTTGCCTTGAAGTACGATCCGTTTTTGATCCTGTGACAAGATTTTCAGCTCATCCGAGTTGCCTGGTAAATAGTGCTTATTCATGTCTGGCAGCGAAATGCCGGTAAGTTTCTCGAGCAAAGGAATCGGCATCTCAAGGTCGCCGCTCTTGTAACTCACAGGATCGGTGCGTAAGCCATTCAGTGTGAAGGTGAGGAATTCATCGGTGGCTGTCCATGTCCCTACGCCGCGCGCGAGAACAACCGCAGCGAACGGCCTGTTAGCGTCTCCGCCAGAGAATTCAAATGTTCCGTTAACGTTGTACTTACCGTTCCGGAAGTACTCGGTGACGCCATTGAAGGCGAATGTCCCTCCAGGAATTGGATATTGATACTTGCTCTCCCAGCGACCTAGGAATGCTGGATTTAGCTCAGGACCTGCGGGGCGAATCACCCCGTACAGTGTTGCGAGGCCCGCTAGAACGGCTATGAGTCCAGCTACCCTAATGTATCCCTTACGGCAGTACCTTTTGATTGTTTCAAATTGCATGTATTAAAACTCCTCCATTAGTTTTGGGCATATCTGCCGCATTTTACCCAAATCACTATTCTCGGGTAGGGAAGTTAATCCTGTTTCCACGCCTCGCAATCGCGGGGCTTTTTCATGCCCGTTAGGCGGGCCAACCAAACCCTAGGGGTGCATCACCGTGGCAGAAGAAAACGAAATCGACCTGGAAAATCCGGCAATCAAGGCCGCTATCGCGACTGCCGTTGAAGCATCCGTTTCGGGGCTGAAGACCAAAAATACCGAGCTGCTGGGGAAGTTGAAAGATACCTCCACCAAGCTAACTCAGTTTGAAACCCAGTTTGAGGGCATCGACATCGACGCCGTCAAAGGCCTGCTGAGCCGCGCCGGTCAGGACGAGGAAACCAAGCTGCTTACAGAAGGCAAGGTCGAGGAGGTCTTTAACCGTCGAACCGAGCGGCTACGTGGCGACTACGACAAGCAATTGAAGGCAGTCAGCGAGCGCGCTGAGAAGGCCGAGTCCTTCGCTACCAAGTTCCAGGGCAAGGTCCTGAGCGACTCTGTACGCGGCGCAGCCCTCAAAGCTGGTGCTTTGCCGGAAGCAACAGACGACATCATCTTGCGCGCTAAAGGCGTGTTCACGCTGAGCGAAAATGGCGATGCAGTCGCCGTTGATGAGTCTGGTCAGACCATTCTCGGCAAAGACGGCAAGACCCCTCTGACCCCGCTCGAATGGGCGGAATCCTTGCGCGAAAGCGCTCCTCACCTGTGGCCAAGGGCCTCGGGTACGAATGCCCCGGGCGGGGGTGGCGGCCAGGCTGCACTGAAGCGCTCCGAAATGACAGCCACGCAAAAGCGCGACTACCAGCGCAAGCACGGCCAAACCGCATACCTCAATTTGCCCAAGTAAGGGGATTCACCCATGGCAACAACTGTGAACAGCGATCTGATCATCTACAACGATGAGGCCCAGACTGCATACCTGGAGCGTGTTCAGGACAACCTGGACATCTTCAACGCGTCCTCCAACGGCGCAATCATCCTCGACAACGAGCTGATCGAAGGCGACTTTCGCAAACGTGCCTTCTACAAGCTGGCAGGTTCGCTGGATCACCGTGACGTCAACTCCGAAGCCAAAGTCGTCGCCAAGAAAATCGGCGCCGGTGAGGCAGTCGGTGTCAAGGCTCCGTGGAAGTACGGCCCGTACCAGACGACCGAAGAGGCGTTCAAGCGTCGCGGTCGTCCGGTAGACGAGTTCTCCCAGATCATCGGCCAGGACGTTGCCGACGCAACACTTGAAGGCTTCGTGCAGTACGCAACTGCCGCGCTGCGCGCGTCGATCGGCTCCAACCCTGCGATGGTCGTTGAGGCCAGCATCGAGACCGACGGCAAGAAGACACTGACTCGCGGCATGCGCAAGTTCGGCGACAAATTCGGCCGTATCGCGCTGTGGGTCATGCACTCTTCGGCTTACTTCGACATCGTCGACGAAGCCATCACCAACAAGCTTTACGAAGAGGCGGGTGTCGTGATCTATGGCGGCCTGCCAGGCACTCTGGGCAAGCCGGTACTGGTTACCGATACCGCTCCGGTTGACGTGATCTTCGGCCTGCTGCCAAGCGCAGTGACCATCACCGAATCCCAGGCGCCTGGCTTCCGCTCCTATGAAGTCAACGATGAGGAAAACCTCGGCATCGGCTACCGCGCTGAAGGCGTCGTGAACATCGATGTTCTGGGTTACAGCTGGAAGGAAACTGCCGGCGGTGCGAACCCATCGCTCGCTGCTGTCGGCTCGTCGGCCAACTGGGTCAAGCACTCTGCCAGCGACAAGGTCACTGCAGGCGTGATGATCGAACTCACTCCGGCTGCATAAGCCATCCGACAGGTGCGGTCAGAAATGGCCGCCAGGGAGAACATCATGGAACTCGTTTATAGCAACCAGCGTGGCGACTTCGATCCCAACAAGCGCTATCGCAACCCGGATCTGTTCCGGAACGTCGAACGCGGCGTGACCAAGGTCACCGTGGTTGGCGATTACCCGGCAATCGTCGATGCCTACAAGGCGGTCGAGATTGAGGTGGAGATCGAGACACGCAAGACGCCGGTGAAGGGCAAGGCCAAGGCTGCTGACAAAACTCCTGCGAAGCCTGGCAAGGGCCCAACCAAGCCCCAGTCCAATGGTACTGAGAAGGATGGCACCGAGAACGAGCCGGTCTACATCCCCAAGCTGGAAGCGGATAACCAATGGATCATCATCACCCGCGACGGTGTACGATTCAGCGACTTTGCTGGTGATGAAGCTCAGGCCAAGGCCGAAGCAGATCGCCTGAACGAAACCAAGGAATAAGTCATGCTCATCATCGAGGACGGCACCGGCGTACCGGGTGCTGAAAGCTACGCCACTGCCGCTGAACTGGTCATTTACGCCGGGAAATTCGGCGTGGCCATTCCCGCTGAAGAGGCTGCGCAAGAGGCTGTTTTGCGCCGGGCCGCCTTGGTGATGGACGGCATGACCTGGAAGGGACGCAAATCGTCCAGCGATCAGGCGCTGTCTTGGCCTCGCCGCGAGATTCGCCTGGATGGCGAGAACAAGCCGGAGCGATACCTTCCGGCACGCATTCAGTACGGTCAGATGGCTCTGGCCGCAGAGATTCATGCCGACGATATTGATCCTATCGACAAGCGCAAGGGTGCGGTTACGAAGGAAAAGGTCGACGGCGCGGTAGAGCGTGAATATGCCACCATCAGCAATACGAGCAAGCGACTACTGCCTGCTGCGCCGGACAGGCCCAGCGCTACGCAGTTTGCAGACTATCTTCAACGACGCGGGCTGTTCGCAGTTCGCGCTTAACTACCCCAGTCGGCTGCTAACAGCCTTATCTTGTAAGCACCCGCTAGGTCGCCCCCATCAACAAAACCGGCAAGTCCCGTCATCAAAAAAAAGTTTGATTCATTGAATGGCTGGCAGAGCGGCACGAGTTCATTTTTGAGTTCGTCTGTGAGGCATTCGGCAACGGTCCCAGCTAACACCTTTTCTATGGTGTCTCGAGCGTGCAGCTTTAGCATCAGCTTTTCAGGCCGGTCGTTCAACGTTGCATCGTATACCGCTGCGGCCGCATCTTGCAGTGCGATCCGCTTCTCCTCGTTTGTCATCCTTTCTCCAGAGGTCTTGAATGGCTTTCTATGACGAAATGGCCGCGATGGCATTGGACCTTATCACCGAATACGGTCAGTCAGTCACCATCCGTGACGCAGTCAAGGGCGGTTATAACCCGGTCACGGGCACCACGTCACCAGATACAGTTACGGAGCGGACGGCCCAAGGCATCCTGCTTGACTTTACGGGTCAGGAGTTCCAGACCAACACCCTTATCAAGGTGGGCGACAAGAAGCTGAAGATTGCCGCCCGAGGCTTGAGTGAGCCACCCACGCTGCTCAGCAGGGTGGTTGTCCAGGGTCGCACCTGGTCAATCATTCCACCGCTGAAAGAGATCAACCCGGCAGGCACACCACTGCTCTACGAGTTGCAGGTGCGCTCATGAGCCGCGCAGGTGCTGGTCAGTCCGGTAGCTTCGCCCTCGACCTCGCCAGGTTTGCCGAACAGGCAAAGGAAGCCGTCGATGTCAGTATTCGCGAGATAATCATCGAGATCGGCAGCAGCGTCATCCGTATGTCCCCAGTGGGTAATCCTGAAATATGGGCGGCCAACTTGGCGTTCCGTGATGCCAACACCCGCGCAGCCGACGAATACGACTTCAAGGTTTCCCTGCGCAATACGGTCATCAACCTGACAGAGTCGAACTTCACGAAGTCCGGAAAGCTGAAGCGAGGCGTGAAATACGCCAGGCCGTTGACCAAGACCGAGCGTGTTCAGAACTTCAACGTCAACGGGCTCGCAGCTGGCCTGGATTACGTCGGCGGCCGATTCCGTGGCAACTGGATGTTCGGGATTGGGGCGCCGGATGGCACGACTACAGAAGAGGTCGACCCGACTGGCAGCAAATCCAGGGCGCGCATCGTCAACGGTGTGCTGGAATTCCACGCCGGCGACGTCGCCTACATCACCAACAGCCTGCCATACGCCATCCCGCTTGAATTTGGGCATTCGACCCAGGCACCGGGCGGCATGGTCCGAATTACCGTGGCGCGCTTCCAGCAGATCGTTGAGGCGGCCATCAGGAATCATCAGGTATGAGCCACAAAATTATCCGCTCTCTGTTTGAGCAGAGACTCACGGAGTGGGCGGTCGGGCGCAACCTGAGGATCGCCTATCAGGGCGTCAGCTTCACGCCAGAGACAGACGAGACGTATCTGGCAGCGTTCATGCTTCCGGCCGGGGCCGGTACTGACACCTTGTCAGGCGATCACCGCGTCTATACCGGCGTTTTTCAGGTCAACGTTGTCACCCCAGCAGGCAATGGGACTGGCGAAGCTGAGGGCCTTGTCGACGACATTACCGCTCTGTTCCCGGCCTATCTCAGGCTCAAGCAAGACATGTTCGAGGTGCTGGTGCTCACGCCGGTAGAACCTGGGCCGTCGATCACCGGTGACAGCACGCTGACAGTCTCTGCCTCGTTTCAGTACCGCGCCGATACCAACTAATTCGCCCATTGGGCAAACCCAGAACCCGCCATTGAGCGGGTTTTGTCATTTCTGCACAGAGGAAAACCAACATGGGCTTCAGACTCCCCAACGGCGCAACCCTTCAGATCGCCTCCGCATATGGCGCGGCAATCCCGGTGACTGCGCTGAGCAATGCAAACCCTACGGTGGCCACTGCCGCTGCGCACGGCCTGAGCGACGGCGACATTATCGCTGTGACTTCCGGCTGGACCCGGCTCAACGATCGGGCCACTCGCGTTTCCAAAAGCCTGAGCGGTACGTTTGCGCTGGAAAACATCAATACCACCAATGTGCAGCCATACCCGGCTGGTTCGGGCACCGGCTCAGTGCGCAAGGTGACCAGCTTTGTCGAGGTGCCCCAGATCACCGAGGTAAACACCAGTGGTGGTGACCAGCAGTTTCTGACCTTTGGCTTCCTCGCCGACGACGATGATCGTCAGATGCCAACCACCAAAAACCCGATCAGCATGTCGTTTACCGTGGCGGATGATCCAGACCTTCCCTATGTGGCTGTGGTGGAGGCTGCCGATGAGGACAAGCAGGCCCGCGTGCTTCGCTTGAACCTGCCGGGCGGCAGCAGCATCGTTTACAACGCTTACGTGTCCATCACCACGACGCCGACGCTGGGCCGAAACAACCTGATGAGCCGCGTGATGACCCTGTCACTGGCGGGTCGTCCAACCCGTTACTCGGCAGTGGTGGCGTAACCCATGGCCAAGATCAAAATCGCCCAGAACCCGACGTTCAAAGCACCGGTGATGATCCCCCGCATCGGCGAAGCGCCGGCGAAGGTGGAGTTTGAATTCAGATACATGGACCGCACAGCGTTGGCCGAGATGTTCGGCCGCTGGAACACGGCCCGCGCCGAGCTGAACGCCAAGCGTATCGACGACGGCATCACCTGGCAGGAGGTGACCGCGTCTGAGATCGCGCTGCAGGTCGAGCAGATCAAGGACGTCGTCACCGGCTGGACCTTCGACGACAAGTTCACCGATGAGGCTGTAGCCGCACTGGTGACCACTTGCGTTGGCGCGCCTCAGGCGGTGATCGACGCATACCAGTCTGCCTACGATCCGGCCCGCCTGGGAAACTGAAGGCGGCGGCCCGGGCGCTGTATGAGCCTGGGCCGTCGGAGCAAGAGCTGGCGGCATTTGGCATGACGCTGGCTGACATACCCGTCGAAGAGGTCGAGGTCTGGCCCGACTCATGGAAAGCCTTCCGCCTGTTCGAATCCCTCTCTACCCAGTGGCGGACCGGGCCGGGTGGCGCTTCCGGCCTTGATTACTCCGCCATCCCCGCGACGGCTCACATGGCGGGTATCAAACGGCAAGAACTACCTGGCATCTTTCCCGACCTCCGCACACTGGAGGTCGAAGCATTGCTCGTGATGAGCGAATCGAAATAACGGAGCGCTCATGACGACCATTGCAGAACTCGGAATCAAGGTTGATTCCGGCGATGCCGCTCAGGCCGCTACCGATCTGGACAAACTGGCTGCGGCTGGCGGCCGGGCAGAGAAGGCCGCTGACGGCGTTTCCTCGGGATTCGACAAAGCGTCGACTGCTGCATCCAGCTTGTCCTCGGCTGAGGGCAAACTCAACGAAACAACGGATCAGGCCATCTCTCGGCTCACAGCGATGGCCAAGGCCTCGCTGGATTCGAGCGAGTACTACCAGCGCCTAACAACCAGTGTCACCGGAAACACGGCTGCTGTGGACGCCTCAAGCTCTTCTGCCAGCAGCCTGGCAGCGCTTCGGCGTCGATTGCAGGCTGATTCTGATGCCCTTGTGGGGTCGACCGACCAACTTGCCGAATCGACCAAGAAGGCAGCAGCCGCTACCGGCATTGAGGCTGAAGGGCTCCAAGCGCTGCTGGGTAAAATCAACCCTACGCTGACAGCGCTCGGCAAACTTGATGAGCAGCAGGCACAGCTCCAGAAATACAGGAACGCCGGGCTCATCGATACCGATACGTTCAAGGAGTACTCCACCCGGATTGATGCGTCCCGTCAGAAGCTTGGTGATTTCAGTGAGACGCTCAAAAAAACCACCTCATCTTCGGCTCAAACTGAGCAGGCGCTGAAGCAGCTGCCCGAGCAATTTACCGACATCTTCACCAGCATCATCGCGGGACAAAGCCCGCTGCTGGTTTTGCTGCAGCAGGGCGGACAGATCAAGGATTCGTTCGGCGGTATCGGGCCAACGCTCGATGTGCTGGGCAGCAAGATCAAATCCATCCTCGGTATTGGTGGGACCGTTGGTGCGGTAGGTGAGGCGTTCGAGAGTGTTGGTTCTGGTGCCAAAGCAGCAGCCGATGGAGCTGAAGCGGCAGGTGAAGGCCTGGGTGCCATGGCCGAGGGTGCAAACACGGCCGCTGACGCTGCGAAGAATGCCAAGGAGGCTGCTGGAGCGCTGAACTCTGCAACTCCACCCCTCACCGCTGGGTTTGGTCTTGTAGTCGGTGGCGCGGTTGCTGCTGCCGCAGCTATTGGTGCGTTGATCTACGGCTACAGCCAGGGCACTAAGGAAACTGACAACTTCAGCAAGGCGCTGATTCTGACCGGCAACGTCGCAGGCACTACTTCCGGCAATCTGTCGGTAATGGCGCGACAAGTGGCGGCGGTCAACGGGACTATTGGCGAGGCAGCTGCATCCCTCGCACAGATCGCGAGCAGCGGAAGTATTGCCAGCGGCAGTTTCAAGACTGTGGCCGATGCCGCTGCGGCAATGGAGGATGCAACGGGCAAGTCAGTTGAGAAGACTGTCGCTGAGTTTACCAAAATCGGAAAGGACCCTGTTGCTGCCGCAAAGGATCTGAACGACCAGTACAATTTCCTTACTGCGTCCGTTTATTCTCAGATCGTAGCGCTGAAAGAGCAGGGCGACACCATTGGCGCTGCCAAGCTGCTGACCGACTCTTATGCCGATGCGATAAATGACCGGTCAGGTGAGATCACAAAGAATCTCGGCCTATGGGAGCGTGGATGGAAGGCTGTAGGTGACTCGGCAAAAGCAACGCTCGACTCGGTCAAGAACATTGGCAGAGAGCAGGACGATGCGCAGAAAATAGTCGCACTGCAGCAGAAGGCTGCCTATGCCCAAAGCCAGCTAAATTACGATCCAACAGACACCGATGCGGCTCAGCGCCTCAGCACCGCGAAGCAGGAACTGGCTTTTCTTACCCAGCAGCGCGAAACACAGGCGGCGATCGCAGCCGCCAAGGGTAACGAGGCGCAGCGCCAGAAAGAGGGTATTGCTGCCGAGCAGCGTCTCAAGCTGATCAGTGATTCCAACCTCACCAACGCTGAGAAGCGCGACAAGCTGACTAAAGCCTACCTGCGCGATGTTGAGGTGCTGAAGAAGGCCAACCCGGACGACCCTAAAGTCCAGTCTGACTATGTCGCCAAGACCCTGCAAAACATCAAGGACAAAAACAAAGACCCTGCCAAACCTGCTACAGCGATCGACCTGACTGCATTCAACGCTGCGCAAAATCAGCTGAAGTCGATCACCGGTTATTACGACGGCATCCAGAAGGAGCTGGAGGCATCGCAGAAAGCTGGGCTGGTATCGGCAGAGTCCTATGCCACTCAGCGCGCGGCAATCATTGAGCAGCAGAAGGGTGATGTATCGTCGGCTTATGAAGCAGAGATAGCGGCATTGGAATCCGCTAAGGGAAAGGCATCGACCAGCGCCGAGCAGCGCATCCAGCTTGATCAGAAGATCGCCGACGTTCGCACCTCGATGGTGGAGGCGCAGAAGAAATCCGACAGCGAACTGTCTGTACTCGCTACCAGTGAAATAGGCAGGCTCAAAAAGCAAGAACTGGCTGTTTCCACCTACACCAGCGCTTTAGAGCAGCAGGTCAAAACGCTGCGCCAACAGGGGCAGCGCTCTGCGGCAACGCTTGGCATGGGCGATCGCCAGCGTGGACTGACGGACCAGCAAAACTCCGTAGATGACCGGATTAACCAGCAGAAGGTCGAACTGGCCAACCAATACGGTGATGGCTCTCGGGGGATGAGCCTCGACGAGTACAACCTGAAGCTGGCTGCGCTCAACAAGAACCAGCAGGATCTGCGCGACACGGTTCAGGCCAACTATGACGACATGACCTTTGCTCAGGGCAGCTGGAGTGCTGGCGCATCATCGGCCTTCCAGAACTATCTGGAATTGGCCAGGGACGTCGCCGGACAGACCAAAAGTCTGTTCACTAGCGCGTTCAGCAGCATGGAGGAGTCGGTCGCCAACTTCGCGATAACTGGCAAGGGGTCGTTTTCAGACTTCACCAAATCGATCTTGGTCGATATGGCCAAGATCGCTACACGGCAAGCCAGCTCTGCGGTACTGGGCAGCTTGTTTGGTGCGGCTACCAGTTACCTCAGTGGCGGAGCATCTACAGCAGCGTCTGCAGGTTCAACGGTTGCGGGATACAGCGATTCAGCACTGAGCGGCTGGTCTGGGGTTGAAGCCCAAGGCGGTGCATGGTCCAACGGCGTGCAGATGTTTGCCAACGGCGCGGCATTCACCAACAGCATCGTCAGCAAGCCGACGGCTTTCGGAATCGCTGGCGGCGGTGTGGGTGTCATGGGCGAGGCGGGTGACGAAGCGATCATGCCGCTCACCCGTACTGCCGGTGGCCAGCTCGGCGTCCGCGCGCTGGGCGGAGGCGGCAGCAGCAGCGGAAGCAACACCTACAACTTCCCTGTCTCGGTATCTGTCCAGACGTCTGGCGACTCAGGCAGCTCAACCACGCAGGAAGCATCCACTCAGCTCGGCAAAGGCATTCAGCAGGCGGCAAAAGCAGAGGCGGAGACTGCAATCGCTCGCGCGCTGCAACCTGGCGGTTCGATCTGGAGGCTCACAAATGGCAGGTAGTCATGGCGATTGAAACCTTTACCTGGCCTACCCAGCACGGAGACGCGCCCGATATCGCTTATCGGGTGCGCACCTCCCAGTTCGGCAATGGCTACAAGCAGGACGTCGGAGACGGGCCGAATAACAAGGAGGACTCATACCCGATCACATTCACCGGCACGAGGGATAGGGTCCTGAAGATCATGGAGTTCCTCGACAAGCACGCCGGAGCGAAAGCGTTTCTCTGGACCACGCCGCTCGGCCAGCTGGGTCTGTTCACCTGCAAAAATCCAGTGCCCACCCCAATGGGTGGCAACGTATTCAAATTGACGGCCACGTTCGACCGGGCCTTCCACCCTTAAGGACATCTCATGCCGTTGATTGCTGACATCCAGGCGCTTGAGCCAGGCAGCGAAGCATTACTGTTTGAGCTCGATGGCTCCGATTACGGCGCAGACATTTTGCGCTTCCATGGTCATGCCATCCCACACACTGCCGCTGAACTGATATCAGCCGGCCTTGAAGCTGATAAGCTGCCCGCCAAATCAATCTGGTGGCAAGGCAATGAGTATGGGGCCTGGCCCATGCAGATTGACGGCATTGAAGCCAATGGCGACGGTACGGCAGTTCGACCCACGCTTTCCGTGGGCAACGTCAACGGGCGCATCACGGCGCTTTGCCTGGCATTTGAGGATTTGCTCGAGTTCAAGCTGACGATGCGGCATACGCTCGGCAGGTATCTAGACGCCGAGAACTTCCCTGGCGGCAACCCCGACGCCGATCCTACTCAGGAATCTATCGAGGTCTGGTATCTCGATCAGAAAACCAATGAGGACGGTGAAACGGTCAGTTGGGAGTTGGCCAGCCCGGGCGACGTCGGCAGCGAATCGATTGGCCGGCAGATGACCACGCTTTGTCACTGGTGCCTCACTGGTGGATATCGCGGGCCAAACTGCGGCTACACCGGGCCATACGTCGACAAGGACGGTCAGCCCACCGATAACCCTGAACTTGATGTCTGCGATGCCACGCTGACGCGCGGCTGCACGCCGCGCTTCGGGGCTGGCAACGAAGTACCCTTTGGCGGTTTCCCCGCCGTATCCCTGATCGCTCGGAGCTGACCATGCTGAAATACATTTTGGCGGCCGTGCAGACGCATGCGGCGGCTGAGTACCCGCGCGAGTGCTGCGGGTTGCTCCTGAGCGTGGGGCGAAAGCAGCAGTACTTTCCTTGCTCCAACGCGGCGACCGATCCAAACGAAGAGTTCCGCATCAGCCCCGACGATTACGCTGCTGCGGAAGACCTGGGCGCCATCATCGGAGTTGTCCACTCTCACCCCGACGCGACCAGCAGGCCGTCACCTCGCGACCTGGCGATGTGCGAAGCGACGGAAATGCCTTGGCATATCCTGAGCTGGCCTGAGAGCGATCTGCGCACCATCGTGCCCACCGGCAATACGCCGCTGTTGAAGCGACCCTTCGTGCATGGCGCCTGGGACTGCTGGCAGGTCTGCGCTGACTGGTACAAGCGCGAGTTCGGCCTGGAGTTCGAAGCATTCAAGCGCACGGATGGCTGGTGGGAGAGCGGCGACGCCGAAAGCCTCTACGAATCCAATTACGAGGCCGCCGGTTTCGTCCGGGTCGATCAGCCGCAACGCGGCGACATGATCGTGATGGCGGTAGGGCGGACCAAGCACCCGAACCACGCTGGCATCTATCTCGGCGCGGACGCTTCGCTGACCGGTGAGGAAGGCGGGGTATTCGGCGCCGGCCCTTTCCTGTTGCATCACCTGTACGGCAGGCCGTCGGAGATCATCGTTTTCGGTGGTCCGTGGTTGGACAGGACACGCTTTATACTCAGGCACATGGATGCACAACAACTCGCATGATGCGGCAGGGCCGCAGAAGAAGTGATGAGCGAATTTAGGGCTGAGTTACTTGTGCATCTCGATGAGCTGGCAGTCGCCCTCGCTGGGTACTACCACCAGTGGACTCCTGGTCCGCGCGAAGCGTATGAGCGCTGCGTTACCCGGCTCACTTCCGATTGTAAGGAGACTGATTCGTCGGCTTTAGGCTGATCCCCAGCTCTGCCGCCTTGCTGTAAATGGCCTGCTCCGATCGGCCTAGCTTCAATCCGATTATGCGCGTCGGAGTGTTCCCAGCAGCGAGCGTGCGCAACTGCGACATCTCTGCGGCTGTCCATGCGGAGCCACTTTTAGGTGGTTGCTTTGCCATTTCCAAATTCCTTTTGGTTGAATTCGCGATACGCTACTACGTCGCCCAAGATTCTGTTACTGGGTATTCAGCCACGCTGGATGGGTGGACAGGCTGTGATACAGTCGCGCGCATCAATCAAAAGGAAACGATAGATGCGCAAGTTAATTACTCTAATGGTCTTCGGAGCACTGCTTTCGGGTTGTGCCACATCTTCCGTCGACTACCGTGCACCTAGCTCGCAGGGAGTCTCGAACACTAAAGAAATAGATATCCCATTCGATAAAGCGTGGGATTCTCTAGTACGCCAGCTCAGCAGTGATTTCTTCGTGATCAACAATATTGACAAGAATTCAAGGCTGATTAACCTCTCTTTCTCTACGCAAAAGCCCTCGGAGTTTGTCGACTGCGGCGTTACGAACCGCGTATTTGAAAACGGCAGGGGTAAACGGAACTATAGCTATGCAGCAGCTGATTCTTCCGAGTTCAGCGTGACCAACGATAAATCGATAGCATTCAATATGTCCCGCAGGACCAAGCTTGAGGGAAGGGTAAATATCTATCTTGCTCCAGCGGGATCAGGGACCTCAATAGCAGTGAATTCTAAATATGCGCTCCAGATTAATTGGTCCGCGGTAGGGTTTGATGGAGCCCCTGGTGGGTCAGGGGCAAATAGCTTCGATTTCTCGACAAAGCAGGGTTATTCAGCCCCTGAGTTGACCTGTTACGCGAAAGGCACTCTGGAGCGGAGAATCCTGGATATGGTCAATTAAGGAGAAATCATGAAAGTTCTGATTGGGGGTGTGGCTTTGGTGCTGCTAGCGGGGTGCTCGACGCCGTCGGATCTGATGGCAGAAAAACCGCAACTTACAGCAACCTCGACGAAGGCCCCGAAAGCCATAGCGCTTTGCGTGTACCCCGCATGGCAGGATTACCGGTCAAGCTCTGTGATGAGTGAGACCGTTTCGGGATACCGCATCGTCGCTGGGAGCGAAATGAATCGACAGACGGACGATGTGCTGAATATCGAGAAGGCAGGCAGCGGCAGCATCGTGAAATTGTACCAGCGTGTAGCCTGGTCCCAGATAGGGCGCGGTGTGCTTAGAGACTCGCTGAACCGCTGCCTCTGACCAGAGATACACATTAAACCGCCTTCGGGCGGTTTTTTAATGCCCGGAGAAAACATGACCGCTGCCCTGAATTACACGCCTATGACCACCATTCTGCTTTCCGGCTCGCTTGCCAGAAAGTTTGGTCGAAGACATCGGCGATTGATTGACACCGGACAAACTCAGGAGGGTGTTCAAGGCGATGAATGCCACGGTGATAGGGTTTGAAGACGAGATCAAACGCCTAGACAAACTTGGCATGCGATTCGCGATTTTTCGTAACGGGCGAAACGTCGGCCAAGATGCTCTCTCTCTCGGAGGCTCACGGGAAGTGAGGATCGTTCCGGTGATTGGCGGCAGCAAGAGGGCAGGGCTTTTCCAGACCGTAATTGGCGCTGTACTGATTGCCGCATCTTTCATACCGGGGTTCCAGGTACTGATGCCAATCGGCATTTCTCTGGTGACTGGTGGCGTAATCCAGATGCTCAGCCCTCAGGCCTCCGGACTGAAACAGAGCGCATCACCGGAAAACTCCCCTTCCTACGCATTCGGCAGTGCCAAGAACACCACGGCGAGCGGTAACCCTGTCCCAATCTGTATCGGTGAGCGGCGCTGGGGCGGGGCGATCATCTCTGCATCGATCTACGCAGAAGACAAGGTATGATACAGCTTTGACTTTTCGAGAAAAACATGGAAGCGAACAGTTATTTTAGGGGCGCGAAGAATCATTTGGTGAGAGGTAAAAAGCTTTTCGCTAGAGGGGCACAAAAGCCAGAGTACTATTTCTACAGTGCATTGGAACTAAGGTTCGGGATCGAGTCAAGATATCGAGAGTATCTTGAGCATCAAAAAGATGTCACGGCCAAAAAAAAACAAGGATGGCAGATTGCTGCGCTTGGTAGAGAGGTGGAGCGGGCATTTGCCGGATGCGTGCAGGAGGTTAACATTAAGATATTCTCTGACGGATTCCCTTTGCTTCTGTGCAAGTACACACCGGTGACACCGGGCCTGAGTGCGATTGGTGAAAGGCTAGGTAATTACCTGCACGCTCCAAAGTCTGATGATCTTCGTGAGCTTCATCAATGGGACGATCTTGAGAGAATGTTATGGGAAGGCTTCACGCTGCTGGAATATTCCTGCAGCGGAAATCTCCTTGGAGTTCCCATGAGAGCCCCAGGGGGCAAACAGCTTACCTTCAATATGACGGCAGACGAGGATCAGAAGTCGGTTGTAAAGGCGCTATTTGAAAAGGGAAGCGATATTTTGATGGACGTCAGTTACGCCGAGCCTCTCGCGCTATAAAAATAAACACTTTCAAGCCGCCCACGAGGCGGTTTTTTTATGACTGGAGAAAAGCATGGGCGCAGCACTGAAGATCGATATCCACGGTGAAAAAGGCGGCAGCAGCAGTCCGAAGTCGCCGACCGAGGCCTCCGATAGCCTGCGCTCCACCAACCTGGCCAAGCTGCTCATCGCCGTAGGCGAGGGCGAGTTTGAAGGCACTCCGACGGCTGCCGACATCTACCTCGACAACACGCCGATCAACGATGCAAGCGGCAACGTCAATTTCCAAAACGTGAAATGGGAATGGCGCACCGGCTCGGTTGATCAGTCATATATTCCCGGCATTCCGTCCATCGACAACGAGACGACCGTCAACGTCGAGCTGCGCAATGACTCGCCCTGGGTTCGCTCGATCACCAATACTCAGTTGTCAGCCGTGCGCGTGCGCCTTGCATGGCCCGCGCTCCAGCAGCAGGACGACGAGGGGAATGTCGGCGGGTACCGCATTGAATACGCCATCGACGTGGCCACTGATGGCGGCAGCTACAAAGAGGCACTGCTGGAGGCCGTGGACGGCAAGACCACCACCCGCTACGAGCGCTCGCGCCGTATTGATTTGCCCGCCGCGACATCAGGCTGGCAGATCCGCGTCCGCCGCCTGACCGCCAACCAGAACACCAACAAGATCGCCGACACCATGCTGGTGGCCGGGCTCACAGAGGTCATCGACGCAAAGCTGCGCTACCCGAACACGGCGCTGCTCTACATCGAATTTGATGCCGAGCAGTTCACCAACATTCCCGCAGTGACGGTCAAGTGCAAAGCGCGGAAATGGCAGGTGCCGAGCAATTACGATCCGTTCAATCGTACCTATTCGGGCGTGTGGGACGGTTCCATGAAAGAGGCGTGGACCAATAATCCTGCCTGGGTGACATATGGCGTATGCACTCAAGACCGGTTTGGCCTCGGTAAACGCATCAAGCCGTGGATGGTCGACAAGTGGGAGCTGTATCGCATTGCGCAGTACTGCGATCAGGATGTCCCGAATGGAGTCGGCGGCGTAGAGCCTCGCTTCCTGTGCGATATGAACCTGCAGGGCAAGGCCAATGCCTGGTCGCTGCTGCGCGATATCTCGGGCATTTACCGGGGCATGACCTACTGGGCCCAGAGCCAGCTCGTTGCGCAAGCCGATATGCCGCGCAGCCAGGACTTCGATTACGTCTTCACTCGCGCCAACGTCATCGACGGCAAATTCACCTACGGCAGCGCTTCGGCGAAGACACGCTACACCCGGGCAATCGTTGGTTACGACAACCCGGACAACAACTACGACACCGACGTCATCCCGTTCGCCGACCCTGTGCTGCAGCGCCGTTTCGGCGACAAGCCGACCGAGCTGACAGCGATCGGCTGCACGCGCGCTTCCGAGGGGCAGCGTCGCGGCAAGTGGGTCGTGATGAGCAACAATCAAGACCGTACTGTGAGCTTCAGCACCGGTATGGAAGGGGCTATTCCGCTTCCTGGCTACATCATCCCAGTCGCTGATTCGCTGCTGGCCGGCCGCGAGATCGGCGGACGTATTGCGGGGGCTGCTGGAAAGGTAGTAACCCTTGATCGGGATACGCTCGCAAAGCCGGGCGACCGTCTGATCGTCAACCTGCCGAGCGGCCAGGCCGAAGGTCGGACCGTGCAGTCCGTCAAAGGGAGAGCGATTACCGTCACCGTCGCTTACAGCGAGACGCCGACCACCCAGCTGCAGTGGGCACTGGATGCCGATGACTTGGCTATCCCTCTGTACCGGGTGCTGAGCGTGAAGCGCAGTGCGGAGGGCGAGTACGCAATTACCGCTCTTCAGTACGAACCGAGCAAGTTTGCCTACATCGACACCGGCGCCCGGCTGGAAGAGCGTCCGATCAGCGTCATTCCGATCACCGTTGTTCCATCGCCTGTCAGTGTGTCGCTGACGTCAACGACGGCGATTGCGCAAGGCCTGGCTGTCACCACGATGACGATCAGCTGGCCCGCCGTGACCGGCGCGGTTGCCTATGACGTCGAGTGGCGCAAGGACAGCGGCAACTGGATCAAGGTGCAGCGTACCGGCTCCACCAGCGTGGACATCACTGGTATCTATGCCGGTGCCTATCTCGCCCGCGTACGTGCCGTTAGCGCCTATGACATCTCGTCGAGCTGGCGGGATTCGATGCTGACCCAGCTCAAGGGTAAGGAGGGCCTGCCGCCTGCCGTCACCTCGCTGACCGCAACATCCCTGCTGTTCGGGATCGCGCTCAAGTGGACCTTCCCGCCAGGCGCGGAGGACACACAGCGAACTGAAATCTGGTACGGGCCGACGACCGACCTGGTCAAGGCCACAAAGCTTAGCGACCTGGCCTATCCGCAGTCGGAACACGTCATGCAGCACTTGAAAGCAGGTGTGACGTTCTTCTTCTGGGCGCGACTGGTGGACCGGACAGGGAATATCGGGCCGTGGTATCCGGCCGGTATCGGCGTCATGGGGCAGACCAGCAGCGATGCAGGCCCTGTTCTGGATCTGCTGGACAAGCAGCTGACCGAAAGCCAGTTCGGTGAACATCTGCTTGGCAGGCTCGACCTCATCGACGGCGACGGACCTGGCTCGGTGAACGAGCGACTGGAAGAGCTCAAAGCCAATATCGGGGAAATCACCGACGCGCTGGTCTACGTGCCCACTGATGCCTATGTGCGGGACAACACCGTGCGCGTGGGTGACAACCTATGGACGGCCATTGCGGCGGTGCCTGCAGCTCCCAATGGGGCCAACGCCCCGCCGAATCCAGCTTACTGGGTGAACACCGGCCAGTCTATCCGGTCGGCCAACGCTCAAGCGGCACAGGTCAGCAAGAATACCGCCGATATCTCGACGGTCGATGGCAAGACCAGCGCGACCGCCAGTCAAATCGAGGCTGTTCAAGCTCAGTACCGGGCCGACAGCGGAGAGGGGGATCTATTGGACGCGCTGAAGGGATGGGACAGCACGGCGAGCTACGTACAGGAAGTCAAAGTCAGGACCGAACAAGACTTCGCTCAAGCACAGCGCACCACACTGCTGGATACTCGGGTCGGTGGTAACGAATCGAAGATCAGCATCGTGGAGACGACGATTGCGACGGACCGCGAGGCCAATGCTCGACAAGTAGCGACACTGATCGCCGCTGTTGACGCAAACCAAGCTGCGACTCAATCAGAGGCGAAGGTTCGGTCAGATGCTGATGGTGCGCTATCCACTCGTATTGATACGGCGCAGGCCAGAGCAAACGAAGCCACCGTTGCGGTTCAGCAAACAACCAGCGCGCTGGCCACCACCAACAATAAGCTGGCCGGGATCTGGTCGGTGAGGATGGAGCTCACACAGAACAACATCCCGTACGCGGCCGGGTTTGGGCTTGGTCTGGAGAGCGGGGCGGCTGGCACCACCTCGCAGTTCGTGGTGAGGGCCGACACGTTCTTAGTGATGAATACCAGCTCGCAATCGCCGCAGTCGTTTTTTGGCATCACCGGCGGGCAAACTTTCATCCGCTCGGCGTTCATTGAAGACGGCTCTATCAGCTGGCTGAAAGTTGGAAACCTTCAGTCTTCTGACTACGTGGCAAACACTAGCGGCTGGGCTTTTCCAAAGAGCGGACCGTGGCAACTCAACGGCAGTATGGAGGATGGACGCAGATCCACCATCGGCAATTCATCCATCAAGATGTATCACGCCAACGGTGTTATTGGCATCGATTTGAGTCTTTGACATGACCGGAATAACAATCAAGACACCTGATGGGCGAGTGCTGGTCGACATGACCATGAAGCTCAGCCAAACAATGGGTAGTGTGGATACAAACAGCGTTAATGGGACGGTGACCATTCCAGCGCCCCCAGCCGGCAAGAGCGCCTATTTTATTGTCGTTCCGCTAGTTGACCTACAGCGGGAAAAAGGCAAGAAGCCGGGCGTCACGCTATCAGGTACTTCACTGTCCTGGGCTTACTCATACAACACAAACGGCTGGGGATACTTCTCGGCAGATTGTCGCATCTACTATGGGTATTACTGATGCCGTCATTGGTTGTGAATAAAGATACTGGTGAGCTGCTTTTTGATACTTCCCGCATCTGTTATGGACTTGTCAAAAGTGCTTACTTGGCAGCGGGCGAAGTATGGCAGCGGCGTGTTCTGCGATCAGTTACAAACGATCCTGATCAGGGCGGCAGCTACATCGACAGTACGCGTGCGGGCGATCAAATGTTCACTATCACTGTGAATAATCCTCGATCACCCATCGTCTTTTTGGTCGGAAAAGGCTGCCTGCAGGGAACCTCGATCAGTGGTGCGGCTATGACGTTCCACTTCAGCGCGGCAAGTGTAGCGACCAAAGCCTACGTGTTCGACCTGATGGCAGACAACATCGCCGGATCGCCATACTTGAAGACCTTCACTGACCAGGCCGTCTGCACCTTCAATTCGCTGCAGCCACCGTTAAACGTGGTTGCGGCTGTTCAGGCTCCAGCGCCAGGCGCGGCGGATGCATGGGGCCGGCGCGCTCAGCCCTATGCCGGAGGACGCTGGCAGGCGATTCGGACCCAGACAGCCTCCGTCGATTTCCAGAGCCACTTCGTCGTTGATCTACCGCTTGGTCAGGGGATCGAATATGCCGCCTGCTTGCCTTGGTCTCGTGGCGCTTCTGGCTTTATCGATGGATCACTTACAGGCGTGAACGCCAAAGTCATAGGCTTCTCGGAAGGCGCTTATGGCCGCACCGACGGCATCAGCTTCATCTTCGCACCGGCAGGCGCTACCTCCAGCATCGACCTTTCCAGTAACCAGTACACCATACCCGGTTCACTTGCCAATCTGCCGCTCGACCGCTATCCGCAGGCCCTTGTCGTCCCTACGGCGAACTTGCCTTTCCCATATAACTAAATCTCAAGGAAACGATTATGCCCTGGTATAAGTCGGGTACGGTTTCCGTCACCCAAAATTCGAATGCGGTCATTGGCAGCAATACCGCATTCATTGCAAACAGCCGGGTAGGTGATGGCTTTCGTGGCCCTGATGGTGGCTGGTATGAGGTGACCAACATCGCCAGTAATACCGCGATGTCGATTGCGCCGAACTATCAGGGCACCACCAACAGCGCGGGCGGGTACGCGCTGGCTCCGATGCAGGGCTACGTCAAGGATTCTGCAGACGCACTTCGGGCGTTCGTGAATCAGTTTGGCAATACGCTTGCCTTGCTGGGTAACTCCGGCACCCAGGCAGGCGTGCGTGCAGCGCTTGCGGCAGCGGCCAGTGGGAACAACAGCGATATACTTTCCCTGTCGGGCCTGACCAAGGCGCTGACGATTGAACAGGGCGGTACCGGCAAGAAGACTGCAAGCGAGGCCATCCAGGCATTGGGTGGCGTGCGCTTGGGGGTGGGCAACTCATCCATTGGCACAAGCCTTATTTCTGGTGCGCCGCCCGGTATAGCTTCGATCAACCAAACCAACAATGAAGGCAAAACTGCGTTGCGGATATCCAATGACGCTAACAACAACGCGTCAGCGGTAATGACTTTTATCCGAGATACTGCTTTTGGTGTTCACTTGGGGCTGGATACCGACAATAAGTTTAAGCTCGGCGGTTTTTCAATGGGCAACGTTGCCCGAACTCTATATCACGAAGGCAATATAGTCGGAAAGGTCTCTCTGCTTGGTGGGATTCCCACGGGGGCTATTTTAGAAGAGGGAACTAACAATAATGGTAGCTACGTTAAGCTTGCCAGTGGGATGATGATTTGCCGGGGGGTTAGCGCCACCGCTCTTGCTGTGAATACGCCGGGTGGCGCGCTGTTTCACTCGAGCAATAACGTGACTTTCACTTTTCCGTTTTCCTTTGTAGGAGACTTCCCTAGCGTAGAAGTAGGTGTGGTTACTGCTGGATCTTATTACTGCTGGGCGGCCACCGAGGGGCAAACAACTGTTAACTCAATAACTGCAAGGGTTGTTTCTCCAGTCAGCGGCACCTCTGGTTATGTTTGCTACACAGCTATTGGAAGGTGGGGTTAATTATGAATATCAAGTTCTCGGCAGTTAGAATGGAAGAAACTCTGCAGGTTTTCAAGCTGGGCGATCAGTTGACGCTCAACGGTGAGACATTCGACTTTTCCAGAATGGTTGACGGCGACACCCTGCCGCGCGGATCTGTCAAGTCTCGATGGTTTGACGGTGAGGTTGATAAGCAGGGTGGGGTGCTCAGCTTGACACTGATATTGCCAAATCCTGCGAACTACAGCCAGGAACAAGCATTTCCAGTGCCGCTTACTGACGTCCCGGACGGCTTCATTGCATTGCCTGATCCATTGCCAACCGATGACCCAGTTGAGCCAGCGTTACCCGCACCTGAACCGGTATCTAAGGTCGGCGTGATCGATTGGTCTCAGCTCATTACGAAAAAAATGAAAGATGCCGAGCAGGCGGCGCGCGAGCTTGCCCTTGCGAAGGCAGACCTTGCGGCGAGAAACAGCGCCGCGGCTTTTCAGATCGCTCGCATTCAGGATCGTATTGAAACCCTGGGCTATGGCATCGAGGCAGGCGATGCAACCGAGGAGGAAGAAGAGGAAGCAGCAGCACTCGCGCCCGTCCTCAAGGCGTGGAAGTCCTACAAGTTCGCGCTGGGCAAGGTAACCGCACAGCCTACTTGGCATCAGGCCCCGGTCTGGCCGGTCGCGCCTGCAATTCCAGAGATCGCCGCCGCCCCGATGCTGGTGGAGTAGCCACTGGCCTGAAGTACATCTGTCACCGAACCCGCCATCGAGCGGGTATTTTTTTGCCTGGAGAAACCGAATGCCCATCACAGCGCAGCAGCTGCTGCAGATCCTCCCGAACGCCGGCCAGAGAGCCGGCGTTTTTGCACCCGTCCTCAACACAGCGATGAGCAAGTATCAGATCGTGACCCCGCTGCGCATCGCGGCATTCATCGCCCAGGTCGGCCATGAGTCCGGTCAGCTGCGTTACGTCCGCGAGATATGGGGGCCGACTACGCAGCAGCTGGGGTACGAGGGGCGCAAAGACCTGGGCAATACCGTGCCGGGCGATGGCTCCAAATACCGTGGGCGCGGCCTGATCCAGATCACCGGGCGGGCAAACTATGCCGAGTGCGCCGAAGCGCTGGGCCTGGATCTGATCAACCATCCCGAATTTCTCAAGCTGGCGCAGCACGCCGCGATGTCGGCGGCGTGGTTCTGGGACCGGGCCAACCTCAATGCGCTGGCAGACAAAGGCGACTTTTTGACCATCACCAAGCGCATCAACGGCGGTACGAACGGCCTGGCTGATCGGCAGGCGCTTTATGCGCGGGCGCTTGAGGTGCTGGCGTGAAGGCCCTGCCGTGGAAGGCAGTCGGCCTGCTGCTGGTCCTGCTGGCGCTGGCCGGTGCGTTGTACGGGGCATACCGGCACGGCGTGACCGTCACTGATCTGGCCTGGAAGGCGAAGTGGGCCGAGGAAGTCAGCATTCAAACCGAAACGGTGGCCACCACTACCACCGAATATCGAACCGAAGAGCAACGCCGCCAGAAAGCGGCCAACCAGGTGGCAAACGATGCAAGACAAGAACAGACCGCTGCGCTTACTGATGCTGCTGTCGCTGACGCTGCTGGCGACCGGCTGCGTGTCGAAGCCGGAAAGCTGGCAGCCACCACCAGTTGCGCCCCCGGCAATACCGGCGCTGCCGAGCGAGGCAAGGCAGCCAGCCGCGCCGCCATGGTGCTCTCCGAGCTGCTCAGCAGGTCTGACGCGCGAGCGGGAGAGCTCGCTAAATACGCTGACTCAGCCCGAATAGCCGGCCTAGCGTGTAACCGCTTTGTTGATGCGCTCCCAAAGCCCCTGATTACCTCCGAGTAACGGAACAATAAAATGGCAAATACCCAGCTGATTCAGAAATACATGGGCCAGACGATGCTTATCGTCAAGGCGAACGGCGGCAGCGTGACCGTCGGAAAGCAGGCCGGCGGTAGCTGGGTTGTGACCGATACCTTCACAAAAGATGGCGGCTATCTGCTGCAGCTCGGCAATTCTTCGACGCGCATTACACCAAATGGTGGCGCTGTCTTCGAGGTGACTCGATGAGTCTTCTGGTCAATCCGGTACCGCGCCGCCAACCGGTCCGGCGCGGCCTGGGCCTGCTCGGCGACAGCTTCTCGGGCAACTGCCATACCATCGCCGCGACAGCGTTCGGTACCGAGGCTTATGGCTATGCGGCCTGGATCGCGGCGCGTACCGGCCTGTTCCCGAGCTACGTAGACAACCAAGGCAAGCTCGGCGACCACACCGGGCAGTTTCTGGCCAGGCTGCCGGCCTGCATTGCGTCGTCCACTGCCGACCTTTGGCTGCTGCTGTCGCGCACCAACGACAGCACCACGGCAGGTATGAGCCTGGCCGACACGAAAGCCAACGTGATGAAGATCGTCACCGCGTTCATGAACACGCCCGGCAAGTACCTGATCGTCGGCACCGGCACGCCGCGCTTCGGTAACAGGGCGCTGACCGGGCAGGCGCTGGCCGATGCGATCGCTTACAAAGACTGGGTGCTGAGCTATGTCAGCCAGTTCGTACCGGTCGTGAATATTTGGGACGGCTTCACCGAAGCCATGACAGTGGAAGGCCTGCACCCGAATCTCCTGGGTGCCGAGTTCATCAGTTCGCGGGTGGTGCCGATCATCACCGCCAACTTCGAATTTCCCGGCATTCCGCTGCCCATGGACGCTGGCGACGTTTACTCGGCCATCCGCCCGTTCGGTTGTCTCAATGCCAACCCGCTGCTGGCGGGCACTGGAGGCGCGCTACCGGCGGGCGTGAACGCTGTGGCCGGGTCAGTGCTGGCGGACGGCTACAAAGCCGTCGGGTCTGGCCTGACCGGGATCACGACGCGGTGGTACAAGGAACCCGCCGCCTATGGTGAGGCGCAGTGCATCGAGCTGCGTGGCAACATGGCGACGGCGGGCGGCTATATCTACATGCAACCCACGGCCAACGTGGTACAGACCAACCTGGCGGCCGGCGACGTTATCGAAATGGTGTCGGCGGCGGAAATCATGGGGTCGTCGCGCGGCATCCTGGCCTGGGAGGCTGAGTTGACCATCACCAAGACGGTCAACGGCGCGTCGTCCACGTTCTACTATCGGTCAATGGACAAGTACCAAGAGCCGTTCACCATGCCGGCCAGCTTTTCCGGGGCGTTGGAAACACAGCGCGGCACGATTGACATGAGCGAAACCGTGATCACCTCACGCATGGGCCTGTACCTGGCTGCAGGCGTGCCGCAGGACTCAACGGTCAAGGCCGCGCAGTTTGGTATACGCAAGGTGTGAAGGGTGGCATCTACTCTGCCTGATGCGCACTACCGTTATCAAAACGTATTTCAGCTCGTGCTGTCGTGCCATCGTTGAATAGGATCAAGGCTTTATCTTGCGTCCAGCCATATGGTGCAAATACGCTATCAGCATCTGCAGGTCAGCATCCGGCAATACCGCTTCCGAAAACGCGGGCATCTTCGCCTGAGGCCACTGACGCAAATCCTGAGGGTTTCGAATGTAGAGCTTGAGTAAATCCATTCCCAAATATTCGGTCGGGTTGTAGGGAATGTTTAGATCCGGCCCAAACTGCGCATCGCCCGCCCCGTTCAATCGATGACAAGCCAAACAGTTTTTCTGAAATAGCGCGAACCCTTTATTGACCGGGTCATCAGTCTTGAGCACAGGGTCTGGTAACAGAGCGGGGAAACGCTCGGCAACCGAAGTCATGCTCTTAATGCTGGCCACTTGAAACGGCCATTGCTCTGGGCTGATATTTCCAACCTGAGGGTCTGTCCATACTAGGTAGAAAGGCCCTGCACTGGGTTTGCCAGCGGCCAGC
>Ga0308164_10000227_pt1 | contig 130181 bp, 103 predicted proteins | sample PhyTR2_FD_201031 | JGI IMG/M metagenome (GOLD analysis project Ga0308164, IMG submission 201031) | Phyllosphere microbial communities from UC Gill Tract Community Farm, Albany, California, United States - DLSLT.R2 | ecosystem: Host-associated > Plants > Phyllosphere > Unclassified | place...
AAGACGAGCGGACTGCGCACTTGCGTGGCCTTGCCGAGATGATGGGACACCTCTGGTTCAAACTTCAACTTCCAGTTGTTCGCGAACACAGAGATCTGGATCCGGATGGCGATCGTTTCCAGAAAAAGTCGGAGCAAGAATGATAAGTATGGCCGCTTTGGGGCGACAACGTCGCTGAGGTGTATGAGGTGTACTGTCAATAGCGGACACTCTTGTTTCAAGCCGCACGTGGCTGTTTGCTGAATTTTTCAGCAGACAGCGCGGGCGGAACATTGCCGAGGCGCGAGTGGCGCCGCTGGCGGTTATAAAAGCTTTCGATGTATTCCTGTATTGCGGCTTTGGCGTCGGCCCGGGTCGCGTAACGTTGATGGTGCACCGGCCCCGCTGATGCATCGGCGCATCGGTGACCTGGCGCCTTCCGCCGGCCACCGTCGGGCCGCCATGGTGCTAACATGACGGCCATGAACCTCCATCCCCATCTTACTGCTCAAATCGACCAGCTCCAGACCTTTTTACACCGGCACCGCCGCGTGCTGGTACTGACCGGCGCTGGCCTGTCCACCGCGTCCGGCATTCCCGACTATCGCGACAAGGACGGCGTGCGGCGCGGCCGGGCGCCGATTCAGGGGCCCGACTTCCGGCGCGACGTGGCCGTGCAGCGCCGCTACTGGGCGCGCAGCATGGCCGGCTGGCCGGTGATGTCGAAGGCGGCCCCCAATATCGGCCACTACGCGCTGGCCGAGCTGGAAGCGACGGGGCGCATTGACGCCATCATCACCCAGAACGTCGATGGCTTGCATTACCGCGCCGGCAGCCAGAAGGTCATCGAACTGCATGGAAATATCCACGGCGTGGTGTGCCTCGATTGCCGCACGGTCCATCCGCGCGATGAAATCCAGGCCTGGCTGGCGCGCGAAAATCCGCACATGGTCCACACCGGACCGGTCGATGGCGTGGTGCCGGAAGCACGGCCCGACGGCGACGCCGAGCTGGAACTGAACGGCCAGGAATTTCACATGCCGGTCTGCGCGCAGTGCGGTGGCGCGCTGCAACCCGATGTGATTTTCTTTGGCGACAATATTCCCGCAGAGCGCACGGCGCGCGCGCTGGCGCTGGCCGAGCAGGCCGACGCCTTGCTGGTGGTGGGATCGTCGCTGATGGTGTTTTCGGGCTACCGGTTCTGCAAGCTGGCGGCGGCGGCCGGCAAGCCGATCGCCGCGATCAACCTGGGCAAAACCCGGGCCGATGACCTGATCGGGTTGAAGGTGGAGGCGTCGGCGATCGACGTTTTGCCGCTGTTGTTGTGACAAACTGGATCCCCGCCTGCGCAGCGGTCCGCCGGTGCGGGATGAGGCACGGATGACGCCAGGATAAGCGGCGGCGAATCCTGGCCACGCACTGGATCCCCGCCCGGGTGGGGATAACGGCTCTCAGTATGGCGACCGTAATGCCGTCATTGTCGCGCAGGCGGGAAGCCAATTTGAATTTAATTGCGCTGAAGCATGGAACGCACCACCGCTTCCTTGGCCAGCACATAATCCTGGCCAGCCAGCACGAAATTGGTATTCGGCTGGATCACCTTGACGTTGATAAACACCATGTCGCTGGTCTCGGCATACGAGCCCACCACGATCGCTTGCGCATTGTGGGCAGTGGCCACTTCGCCGATTTCGCGGGTGAGCATCAATTCGCCCTGGTTGCGCTTCAAATACACATTGCTGCGCAATTTCATTTCCACCATCGACAGGCCGCCCTGCGCCAGGCGCGTGGACAGCTGTTCCGATACCAGCCGGCCCAGCGTGGTGGTCTGTTCCAGCTCGTCGATGTTGACCAGGGTGGCCATGATCAGCGGCTTGTCGCCGGCCAGCTTGCCGGTCAGCTGGCGCATCAGCGAATCGGCCGCCTTGTAATTGGCCTCGATAAACTGGTTGGACGAGACGGTGGTGTAATCGCGCTGTTGCTTATCCTTGTTGGTGGCGCATGCCGACAGCAGCAGCGGCAGGGTGAGCAGGAGGGCGCTAGCCAGTTTGGTCATCGGCATTTACAGGTCTCCGCGTACTTTGAATACGCGCGTCAGTTTGGTGTTTTCAGGTTCCGGCTCGGTCACGCCGTACAGCGCGTAGTCGGCATCGGCCACGTAATAGGCCGACGTGCTGCGCGCCAGGTAGCGGTACTGGTCCGAGACCGAAATGGTGACGATGATCTCGGTGCGCGGCGTGGCGCCGGGTGCGAATTCGGAATCGAGCGGATCGATCGGTTCGTTTTCCACGTGCGGCGCGGTCAGCTCCTGCGCCATCCAGACGCCGCCCGCCAGCGGGAAGCGCTGGCCGAAGTTGCGCCGGTACTGCGGACGGTTGGGGGCAAAGGTCAGTGTTTGCACGTCGAGGTCGATCTTGAGGGCGCCGGCCGGCGCGCGCGCCACCGTGAAGCCGTCATTCACCAGCGCCGTGATCAGCTGGGTAGCCAGTGCGCGCTGGAACGGGTTAGGTTCGGCGGGGATATTGATGAACACCGGGCGGGTAGGCGTTTTTTTCAGTTCCACCGCCAGTTGCCGTTCGACCGCATTGGCGACGATGCTCCAATGGTACGTTGCCTGCAGCTTGGCCTGCTTGGTGGACGGGAAGTTGGCCGCCAGCGGCGCGGGCGTGTAGCGGGTCGCGCATCCCGACAGGATCAAACCGGCTGCGACAGCCATTGCGAGTTTCAGCGCCATTTGTTGCCTCATTGTCAAAAAGTAGCTTTTGTCACGTCTCCACGCCGCACGAGCGCAGGCCATGAATGACAAATCATCTGCTCCAAGTGTAACATGGATGTTTCTCGTTAGAAATTACCAGGGCAATAAAAAACCCGGCGCGGGGCCGGGTTCTGTCATGGGCGCGCAACAATGGCACGCCATGATGACATGGCGTCAACGATTGTGGGTCTTCATGGCGGCGGCCACTTCGCGCTTGCCGTCGCGGTCTTTCTCGGTGGCGCGCTTGTCGTGCTGCTTCTTGCCCTTGGCCAGGCCGATTTCACATTTCACGCGGCCTTCCTTGTAGTGCAGGTTGAGCGGCACCAGCGTGTAGCCGGAGCGCTCCACTTTGCCGATCAGCTTGTCGATCTGGGCGCGGTGCAGCAGCAGCTTGCGGGTGCGCACGGCTTCGGGGCTGATATGGGTGGAGGCGGTGGGCAGGGCGCTGATGTGGGCGCCGAACAGGAACAACTCGTCGCCACGGATGGTGACGTAAGCTTCCTTGATCTGCACGCGGGCGTCGCGGATCGCTTTGACTTCCCAACCTTCGAGCACGATGCCGGCTTCGAAACGGTCCTCGATGAAGTAGTCAAAAAATGCTTTTTTATTATCTGCTATGGTCATGAATTCGGTAAATCGACGATAAACCCGTACCGGGTCGGTTAAATTTCGGTTTCGCGTATAAAATTACGGCTTACAGCATCTTATTTCCACATCATAGCAAATGGTTAGCCAATGGCAGTAGTGCACAAATCAGTTTTCCTCGGTTACAGCGCCCAGCAGATGTTCGAACTGGTGGCGCGCATCGAAGACTATCCAAAATTCCTGCCGTGGTGCGGTGGCGTCGATATCCGCGAGCGCACTGAAAACCGCACCGTGGCCAGCGTCGGCATCAACTACCACGGCGTCAAGCAAAGCTTCACCACGTCCAACGACAACGTGCCGTTCGAATCGATCCGCATGAAGCTCGTCGATGGTCCGTTCAAATGCCTCGACGGCGTGTGGACCTTCAAGGCCCTGCGCGAGGACGCCTGCAAGATCGAACTCGACCTGCGCTACGAATTTTCCAGCACCATCCTCGACAAGCTGGTGGGCCCGGTGTTCGGCATGATCGCCAACAGCATGGTCGATTCCTTCTGCAAGCGCGCGGAGACGGTGTATGGAAATTCCCCCCTTCGTGGTTGATACCGCTGCCACCTTTACTGTCGAAGTCTGCTACGCCAGCGACACCGTGCAGTTCCTGCACGCGTTGCAGGTGCCGCCCGGTACCACCATCGAGCAGGCGCTGGCCCTTTCCGGCGTGGCCGTCGAGGTACCCGGCATCGACCTGGCTACCCTGCAGACCGGCATCTACGGCAAGAAAAAGCCGCTCGATACGCCTTTACGGCCGCACGACCGGGTGGAACTCTATCGCCCCCTGATCGCCGATCCCAAGAACGCGCGGCGCCGCCGCAAGAATCCCCCTGTCACTTCCGCTTCCTGATGCCCGATATACAACCTGCCCCCTCCATCCTGCGCCGTGCCGGCGTGGTCCTCCTTGCGCTGTGCGCGTTCGAACTGGCCTGGATGGCCTGGCGCATCGCCACCGGCGCCGACTATTCGTACAGCATGATCATTCCGGCCCTGATCGGCGGCATCTACCTGGTGCGCGGCAGCCTGCGCGCCGCCTTTTTCCTGGTCTGGATTGCCAGCGTGCTGCTGCCGCTGGCGCTGGCCATGCTGGTGCTCACGCTGCTGCAGCCGGTCGACCTGACCCTCACGCAATGGCAGCTCGACCCCGGCGCGCAACTGGCGGTGCTGCTGCCGCTGCTGCTGTTTTGCGGCGTGCTGCACTGGCTGCGCACCGAGCTGCTGCGCCAGCCCGTACGCACCGCCATCCTGTCGAGCGGCCGGCGCGAACCGGCAGCCCACCTGGCGCTCGGTGTTGGGGTGGTGCTGGCATTGCTGGCGCTGGGCGGCCACCAGCTGGGCCGCGACGCCGACCTGGTACGCAAGGCCGAATTCCTGGCCAAAGAAAAGCACGGCGAGGAATATCACTACTACGCCAGCAAGATCACCCCGCGCGACGACATGGAAGGCACGTTCGTGGAAGCGAAAGTGCAGGCCTGGCGCGCGGACCGGATCGACACCGTGGACGTGTTCTGGAAAGAGAAGTAAGTGATGAGCACCGAGTTTGCGCAGGAGCCGGATTTCTCGAAGTATGATGCAGCGCAGTTGCGCCAGGTGCTGGGGCGCATCGACCGCGAACGTTTTCCCGAACGCGCCGCTGCGGTCGAGGCCCTGCTGGTGGAGCGTGAGCGCGCTGGCGCAATCAATGCGGATAACGCTGCCGCCGCGAGGGCGCCGAAGGCCGATCCTGCAGGCCATGTGCCAGTCATGCGGCGTGTTGCCCTGGTTCTGGTGGCCGCCGGGATGGTCCAGCTGGCCTACGGAATCTGGCAGGTGCCGGCGCAGGCGGGCGCATTCTCGTTCAATTTCGGCGCCACCATCATCCTCGGCCTGCTGCTGTTGACCGGCAGTCTGCGGGTGGCGGTGGTGATGCGCTGGCTGGGCTGGCTGACGTTGCCCGGCATGGTTGCTGCGGCCTTGGCGGCGTATGCCATACCGCCCGACTTGCTGGAGGTGGAATTGCGGTTGGCGCTGTGGCAGTTTACCGGCGGGGTGCTGATCACGGTGTTTCCCATTGCTGTTGCGGCATGGGTGGTGCGCCAACTGGGGAGCCCGAAGATCGCAGCGGCGCGCGCGTTCGAAGGCCGGCGCGCCTGGGACATGCGCATTCCGCTGGCGGTCGGCGTGGTGGGATCGATCCTGATACAGGTATGGTTGTTCAAGGCCCTCAATGGGCCGGACGCGCAATATGCCGAGCAACTGGCAGCTGCGCAGGTGGCGGGCGACTACAAGTATCGTGTGGTCCAGCTTAATTTCATGAGCGGCCCTTCCGGCACCAGGTACCATGCAACGGTCCAGGTCTGGAACCGCGATGGCGTCGGCTACACCACGGTGAACTGGCAGGCGCCCAAGGAGTAGGGCCAGCCAGACCGTCGTGGACGAACGGTCTGGCGCTGCCAGCCAGTGTGCTTACTTGCCGTGGATATCCACAGTCTGCGCGTCGAGGCTGACCTTGACCGTGGCGGCAGGCTTGGCGCCTGCCGAGTCGGCCAGCGTTACCACGTACTCGCCCGGGGCGATCTTCCAGGTCTTGCTGGCGCTGTCATACATGGCCAGCAGGCGCGGATCGACTTTGACGGTGGCCTTGCCGGTTTCGCCGGCTTTGACTTCCACCTTGTTCCAGCCGCCCAGGCGCTTCGGCGCTTCCCAGCCGCCCTTGGCCGGTGCGATGTACACCTGGCCCACCGCCTTGCCGTCACGCTTGCCGGTGTTCGTCACGTTGAAGGTCACTTCGATGCCCTTGTCGGCCTTGTTCGCCGCCAGGTCTGTCAGCGCGAACGTGGTGTACGACAGGCCGTAACCGAACGGGAACAGCGGCTTGTGGCCCTTTAAATCGAACCACTTGTAGCCGACCGCCGCGCCTTCGATGTTGTAGTTGGTGGCGGTCTTGTTGAGAATGCCCTCGTCCTTGGTCACGGCGTCGCCGTCGATCACGGGGCGCGGCAGTTGTGCCACCGAGGCCGGGAAGGTCGCCGGCAGGCGGCCGCTCGGATTGACTTCGCCGGTCAGCACGCGCGCGATTGCCGCGCCGCCATTGGTGCCCGGGTACCAGGCTTCCAGCACGGCCGCCACGTTGTTCAGCCACGGCATCACGACCGGGCCACCGGTTTGCAGCACCACCACGGTCTTGCTGTTGGCCTTGGCCACGGCGGCGATCAGGTCGTCCTGCTTGTTGGGCAGGTTCAGGTCCGGCGCGTCGATGCTCTCGGCGGTCCACTGGTTGCCGAACACGATCACCAGGTCGGACGCTGCTGCCAGCTTGGCGGCCGCCTTGAGGTCCTTGCCGTCGGCGTAGCTGATCTTGGCCTTGGTGCGCGACGCCAGTTCCTGCATCGGCGACGAGCGGTGATAGACCATCGGGCCCGGGAAGAATTGCGGACCTTCGTTCGGTACCGGCGACAGGCCGATCGGATACACCTGGGCCGAACCGCCGCCCGACATCACGCCCACGTTGGCGTGGCCGCCGATGATGGCGATGGTGCGCACGGTGGCCGCCAGCGGCAGAATATCCTTACTGTTCTTGAGCAGGACCATGCCTTCTTCGGCGCCGGTCTGCGAGATTTTGCCGTTGGCGGCAAAGTCGATGCCGGCGTCCTTGGTGGTGGCGGCTTTTACCGGATGTTCGGCCAGGCCGTGGGCGAACATGGTGCGCGTGATGCGCTTGACCATGTCGTCGAGGCGCGACTGCGGCACGTGGCCGTTGACCACCGCCTCCTTCAGTGCCTCGTTGAAGTACGCCGACTTGTCGAACGGATGGCCCGACTGCTGGTCCAGGCCTGCCATGGCGGCCGGAATGGTGGAGTGGGTGGCGCCCCAGTCGGACATCACGTAACCCTTGAAGCCCCAGTCTTTCTTCAATACTTCGTTGAGCAGGTAATCGCTCTCGCAAGCGTACGGGCCGTTCACGCGGTTGTACGCGCACATGACGGAGCCGGGGTCGCCTACTTCCATCGCGATTTGCAGGGCCAGCAGGTCGGACATGCGGCCGGCCGCGTCTTCGATCTTGACGTTGATGTGATTACGGTTGGTTTCCTGGTCGTTGAACGCGAAGTGCTTGAGCGTGGACACCATGTGGTTCGACTGGATGCCGCGGATCTGCTCGCCGACCATCACGCCGGCCAGCAGCGGATCTTCGCCACCGTATTCGAAATTGCGGCCGTTGCGCGGTTCGCGCATCAGGTTCACGCTGCCGGCCAGCATGATGTTAAAGCCGCTCAGGCGCGCTTCGCTGCCGATCATGTGGCCGCCGGCAAACGCCAGCTTGCGGTCCCAGGTGGCGGTGGTGGACAGGCCCGAGGGCAGGGAAGTGCGTTCGACCGGATTCTTGGAAGCGGCTTGCGTGGCCACGCCCATGCCGGCGTCGGCCTGCCATTGGGACGGCAAACCGAGGCGCTCGATGCCGGGCACGAAGCCGGCCGAGTCCTTGCGGCCGTCTTTCGGGGCCAGGTACTGCTTGGATTCGAAATCGGTGGAGAAGTAGCCGAACACGGTCTGGATTTTTTCATCCAGCGTCATCGCCTTGACCAGCTGGTCGGCGCGCGCGTCCGGCGACTGCGCGGCGTCGAGCCAGGGGCGGTTGGCTTCGGGGGCGGCATGGGCCGCGCCAGTCATCATGAGGGGGTAGGCCAGGGCCAGCGACAACCAGAGACGCTTCTTCAATTTGTTTATCCTTGTAGTTAGATTTCTATCTTTAACGCGGAATCAGGACTTCCAGCGCGTGTACTCCACCCGCAACGATACCTGTCACTTTCGTATCAGGCAATCGTTTTCCGTCGAGTTTGACAACGATTTCATGAATATCGCCGCGTTGTATAACTACATCGAAGGTCGCCCCGCGGAATTGGCGCACCACGCGTATGCCATCCCAGTGTTTCGGCAGTTGCGGCGCCACGCGCAGGCCATCGATTTCTCCCTGCAAGCCGCACAGCCCTTCGATGAAGCAGCGGTACACCCACGACACGGTGCCGGTATTGAACAACTGGCTCGAGCGGCCTGCCGTGCGCGGATACTGGTGGTAAGCGCCGCGATAGTAGTTGGGGATGAACACCGGCAGCTGGCCGCGCTGCAGGTAGTCTTCCTCGGTCGGGCCGGGGATCATCTGGCGCAGCAGTTCGTATGCGCGGTCGCCTTCGCCCACCGAGTACAGGCTGTAGATGTAGAAGATCGACGCGTGGTTGTACACCGCGCCATTTTCCGCCGACCCTGGGTGCTTTTGCGTGACGCGCCCCACGTCGTCGCGCATGGCGCTGTACGGCGGCGCGAACATGGCCACGCCGTACGGCGTGTGCAACTGCTGCTTCACCTGCTCGAAGATCGATGCGCGCTGGCCCGCATTGGCCGCGCCGCCCAGCATGGCCCATGCCTGCGGGTTCAGGTAGATGCGGCCCTCCACGTCTTTCGAGACGCCGAAGACCACGTTGTCGTCGGTGATGCCGCGCGCGTACCAGTCGCCGTCCCACAGGTGCTCGTTGGCGGCGCGGTTGACCGCCTGCGCGCCGCTGCGGAAGTGCTTTGCTTTGTCGGCCAGCGCGCTGTCGATGTGAGTGCCTTGCTCGCACATCCCGGCCCACAGGTTGAGTGCGTAGGCGGTGGCCACCGTCAGCCAGCCGGAAACGCCTTTACCCTTGTAGCCCACCATGTTCATCGGATCGCACCAGTCGCCCTGGGCGATGTAACTGAGGCCGCGCGCATCGCGCGCCTGCAGCAGCCAGTCCATGGCGGCGTGCATGCGTTCGGCCACGGTCAGCGTCACGCCGCTGTCTTTTCCGGTCACTGGTGCGGCCAGCACGTCGTAGTCGCCCGTCTCGTCGAGATAGACCTTCAGTGCGATCGGCAGCCACACGCAGTGGTCGGTGTGCGGCACCTGGTTGATGTACTTGAGCTCCGCGCCGTCGACCAGCAAGATCCCGTCGGGCATCGCGCCGCTGGCTTCCTGCTGCGCCAGCGCGTGCAGCAGCGCCGCGCGCATCACGGCGGGCTTGATGAAGCTCATGCCCATATTGTCTTGCAGGTAGTTGCGGGTTTGCGGATCGGTGGAGAGGCGATTGACGTCGCCGTGGTAGAACACCTGGCGCGGCAGCCAGTGGTTGACGAAGTTGTCGAGTTCCTTGTCAGGCGTGTCGATGCGCAGGCAGCCGGTGCCGCTGGCGATGTAGGCGGCGTAGTCGGCGCGGGCCCGGTCGAAACCTTCGGCGTGCAGGTAGCGCGCACGCACGGCGGCGATTTCGGCGTCATCGAAGGCGGGGCCGAAGATGAAGCGGTAATCGTGCGAGGCGTTCGCGTCCAGCGCCAGGCGGTACTGGACCACGGCGGCCGGGGTTTCGTAACGGGCGTCGCCGTTGGCCAGCAGATCAAGCTCGATGGCGGTGGGGCGATGCAGGCCGCCTTCGCCTTCGAATGCCTGCTGCTGTACTTCCCAGGCGTCGGGCGCTTCTTCGCACAGGAAGTAGGTCTTGTCCTTGAAGTCTTTTTGCTTGAAGTAGTCGGCCACCTTCTGGTACGGCGCCACGCTGCTGGCCACCACGCCGCCGAGGTCCGGCCGGTACTCGCCCGACTGGTTCATCCACGACATGTAGCCGATCGGGAAGTATGGGTACACACTGAGCTTGCGTGCGCGGCCCGACAGGTCGGACACGCGCAGCGACCACAGTTCCACCACGTCCGCCGTCGGAATGGAGAGGGTGAGTTCCACCCGCACGCCCAGGTGTTCGACAGTCCAGGCCAGGTCGTTCTTGCCGACCGAGAAAGCGAAACGGTCGACCGGCGCGCGCACCGGCTCGTACGGCGCGGAAAACAGTTCGCCGGTTTCCTCGTCCTTGATGTAGAAGAAGCGGCCCGGGTGGTGCGCGTAGTAATTCTGCTCCGGCTGCATGAAGGTCTTGGCTTCCAGGTTGGGCGCGTGCGCGTACTTGGCCGGTTCCGGCTGCATGAACTGGGCCACCGCGTAGCCGCGGCAGGTCACCTGGATCATCATCTTTTGGTTCCACAGGAAGCCGCCCGCGCGCGGCATGGCCGTGGGGCTGGTCAGTTCGTAGCGGTTGCCATCATCGGCTGGGCTTAACATCGGGCGTGACATGAAACGGGTCTCCATTTATTGAATTTTGCGCGCTTGCAGGTCGGCCTGGATCTGCACCAGCTTGCGGTTGTCGAGGTTATAGAAAAAGATGATGGCCACGGCCAGCACCGCAAACGCTGCGGGGATGAACGACATCAGCCACACGATGCCGGCCTGCGAGCCGCTGTTCTGGGCCGAATTGGCCACGTAGCCGAGCACCGTGAACAGCCAGCCGATCACCGCCACCGCGATCGCGGTGCCGAGTTTTTGCGAGAAGGTGGCGGCGGCAAACGTCATCGCGGTGGCGCGGCGGCCGGTGCGCCATTCGTTGTAGTCGGCGGTGTCGGCATACATCGAGAACGCCAGCGGCGACTTGGGGCCGAGCGCCAGGCCCATGCCGATCTGCAGCGCGAACATCAATGTGACCTGGTCGCTGGGGACGAAGAAGAACGCCGACGACAGCACGGCGGTAATGCTCATCAGGATGATCATGAGCTTTTTCTTGTCCACGTAGCGCGTCATCAACGGCGTGAGCGAGGCGCCGATGGCGGCCGAGATCATGTACGCCGGCACGAAGCCCTGCATCAGTTCCGGGCGGCCCACCACGTACTTGAAGTAGTAGGCGGCGCTGGTGGTGCGCAAGGTGATGGTGATCATGATGATCAAGGCCAGGAAGAACAGCACCACCCACGGCCGATTCTGCGACAGGTCGCGAATGTCCTGCATCACATTCGACTTTTGCGACGGGGGAGGGGCGATCCGTTCACGCGTGTTGAAGAAGGTGAGCACGAACAGCAGCGAAGCGAAAATACTCCAGACCAGCATGGTCAGTTGCCAGCCCAGCTTGTCGTTGCCGCTGCCGAACCAGCCCACCATGGCCGGCGTGGCGGCGGTGACCAGGGTGCCGCCGGCAAACGCGAAGATGAAGCGCAGGCCATTGACAGTGGAGCGCTCCTGCGGATCGGCCGACAGCACGCCGGACAGCGCGTTGTACGGGATGTTGATGCAGGTGTAGCAGACCATCATCAGCAGGTAGGTGCCGTAAGCCCAGACCAGTTTGCCGTCGTGCGACAGGTCGGGCGTGGTGTAGGTGAGGATGGCGGCGCAGCCGAGCGGAATTGGCACCCACAGCAGGTAAGGGCGGAACTTGCCGAAGCGCGTGGTGGTGCGGTCGGCAGCGGCGCCAATCATGGGGTCGGTGAAGGCATTGATGATCTTCACCGAAAACATCATCGACGCGGCAGCTGCAGCCGAGATGCCGAACACGTCGGTGTAGAAGATCAGCAGGAAGGTGGCGATATTGGTCCAATAAAAATTGAACCCCATATCGGCCACGCCGTAGCTGAATTTTTCGCGCCATGTCAGAGCAAGGGCCGGCGGCGCAGTCTGGGTGGGAATCACATTTTCCTTATCAAAAAGCAGGCAGCGGAGCGTTCGCCCCACTGCCCGGAACAGGGATCACGCCGGTGGACGCTACCCTGAGAGAGCCCAATAACAAAAAACCATGTTAGCGCTAACAGTGATGCTAGGCAGTGTAAGGGTTTGCCAAGATTTGTAAACAGAATTCCATGCTGCGGCGCAGCGAATCAATTCCTCGAAAATTTCCAGGAACGAAACAGCCAGCATGCCAGGGCGAGGGGAACTCCTACAATGACCAGTAAGGCACTGTAGAACACGTAGTCTGCAACCAATTCAGAGATCCCCCACTCGTGGCAAAATGGATTGATGCAGTATTTTTCGCCAGTTTTCAGATCAACCATGAGTGCCAGGGTACCCAGCTCGCCATACACCCAGACGGCAAAGATCCATAGCGCCAGGGCTGAAGCGATAATCTTGCGCCGGTGTGTAAGTTGTCGAGCGTCCATATCAGTCCAGCTTCAAGCACTCTCGCGCGCCATCAAGGTAAATCCCAGATCGATCTGTCGCACTGCCGGCGCATCTCCCTTGATCACCGACCGCAGCAAGGTGGCCGCCTCAAAACCGATGCGGTAGCGCGGCGTGCCGATCGTGGTCAGCGACGGATTCATCCACGCCGACGCAGGTAAATCGTTGAAACCGCAAATGGCCAGCTGCGCCGGCACCGCGATGCCGCGCCGCTGGCACTGATAGATGGCGCCGTGGGCCAGGTCATCGTTGCAGCAGAAGATGGCGTCGCAGTCGGGGGCTTGCGCCAGCATGCGGCCCAGCAGTTCGGCGCCCAGCGCCAGGGTGGATGGATCGGGCACCATCACTTCCAGGCGGGGATCAAACAGGCCCGCCTCGTGCATGGCCTTGCGGTAGCCTTCGGCGCGGCGCAGGGTGCGCTCGTCGAGCTGGGCGCCAATGAAGCCGATGCGCTTGTGGCCCTTGTCCAGCAAGTAGCGGGTCATCGCATGGCCGGCTTGAAATTGCGAGAAGCCCACGGTGAGCTGAGCCGGGTCGGTGGACATGTCCATCATCGACACCACCGGCACGCGCGAGGTGGTCAGTATCTGCTGTACGCGGTCGCTGTGGGTCAGGCCCGACAGCAGCATGCCGTCCGGGTTCGATTGCAGGTAGGTGTTGATCAGCTTTTCTTCTTCGCGGTCGGAGTAGCGCGTGTTGCCGATCAGGATCTGGTAGCCGTCGGCGTCGAGTGCATCCTGGATGCCGGCCAGCACCTCGGTAAACACGGCGTTCGACAGCGACGGCACCAGCACTGCGATCACCTTCGATTGCGACGAGGCCAGTGCCCGCGCAGCGCGGTTGGGTACATAGCCCAGTTCGAGTACGGCTTTATCCACGCGGTCGCGCAGCGCTTGCGACACCATGTCGGGTTGGGTGATGGCGCGCGAGGCCGTCATGGTGGCCACGCCTGCATGTTGGGCCACCATTGCCAGGGTAATGCGCCCGCTGGCGCGGCTGCGGACCGCTTGTGATTTCGTCATCGACTATGGCTCATGAACATTGATAGCGATATCATACGGCAGCTATGGTGAAAGTGACAGCGGCTGATCGTAAGCTATGCCTGACAGCAAGGCCGTTTTCCTGTACAATGCCGCTTTGCGCCTATAGGAAATACTATGCGTCTACTCCAAAAAGCACTCACGTTCGATGACGTGCTCCTCGTTCCAGCCTATTCCAACGTCTTGCCTGCAGATACGTCCCTCAAGACGCGCCTGACTCGCAATATCAGCCTCAACATCCCGCTGCTGTCCGCCGCGATGGATACCGTGACCGAAGGCCGACTGGCCATCGCCATGGCGCAAGAGGGTGGTATCGGCATCATCCATAAAAACCTGCGCCCGGCCGACCAGGCCCGCGAGGTCGCCAAGGTCAAGCGTTTTGAAGCTGGCGTGCTGCGCGATCCGATCACGATCCCGCCGGACATGAAAATCCGCGACGTCATCAAGCTGACCGAGTTGCATGGTATTTCCGGTTTCCCTGTCGTTGAAGGCAAGGAAGTCGTCGGCATCATCACCAACCGCGATTTGCGCTTTGAACAGGAACTGGACGCCGAAGTGCGCGCCAAGATGACCCCGCGCGAAAAACTCGTGTACGTCAAGGACGACGAAGACCGCGACGAAGCCAAGCGCCTGATGAACAAGCACCGCCTCGAGCGCGTGCTGGTCGTCAACGACAGCTTCGAGCTGCGCGGCCTGATCACGGTAAAAGATATCCAGAAATCGACCGAGCACCCGAATGCGTCGAAAGACTCGCACGGCAAGCTGCTGGTCGGCGCTGCCGTTGGCGTTGGTGCCAAGGATGAAGAGCGTATCGACCTGCTGGTTGCTGCCGGCGTGGACGTGCTGGTGGTCGATACCGCCCACGGTCACTCGCAAGGCATTCTCGACCGCGTAAAGTGGATCAAAACCAAGTACCCGCACGTGGACGTCATCGGCGGCAACATCGCTACCGCCGCCGCCGCGCTGGCGCTGGTGGAATACGGCGCCGATGCAGTAAAAGTTGGCATCGGTCCGGGCTCGATCTGCACCACCCGTATCGTTGCTGGCGTCGGCGTACCGCAAATCACCGCGATCTCCAACGTGGCCGAAGCACTGGAAGGCACGGGCGTGCCATGTATCGCCGACGGCGGTATCCGCTTCTCGGGCGACATCTCGAAAGCACTGGCCGCTGGCGCCTCGACCGTCATGATGGGTTCGATGTTTGCCGGTACCGAAGAAGCACCTGGCGAAGTGATCCTTTACCAGGGCCGTTCGTACAAGTCGTATCGCGGCATGGGTTCGCTGGGCGCCATGTCCGACGGTTCCGCTGACCGCTACTTCCAGGACGCCACCATGAAGGCCGACAAGTTCGTGCCTGAAGGTATCGAAGGCCGGGTCGCTTACAAGGGCTCGGTGCTGGCGATTATCTTCCAGCTGGTGGGCGGCGTGCGCCAGTCGATGGGTTATTGCGGCTGTGCCACCATCGAAGAACTGCGCAACAAGGCGGAGTTCGTCGAGATCACCTCGGCCGGCATGCGCGAATCGCATGTGCACGACGTGCAAATCACCAAGGAAGCGCCGAACTACCGTTCGGGCGACTAAGTCCTTGCAAACGCCGGCATGATGCCGGCGTTTTTCTATAGTCTTCATACTGCTCAGTACCTACCCTATGCACTCAAAAATCCTCATTCTCGATTTCGGCTCCCAGGTAACCCAGCTGATCGCGCGCCGCGTGCGCGATTCCGGCGTGTTCTCGGAAGTGTTCCCGTATGACGTCAGCGACGAATTCGTCCGCAACTACGGCGCCGCCGGCGTGATCCTGTCGGGCAGCCACAGCTCTACGCTGGAAGGCGATGCCCCGCAGGCACCCGCCGCCGTGTTCGAACTGGGCGTGCCGGTACTGGGCATCTGCTACGGCATGCAAACCATGGCCGCGCAACTGGGCGGCAAGGTCGAGAACGGCCTGGTGCGTGAATTCGGCTACGCCGAAGTGCGCGCCCGCAGCCACACCAAGCTGCTCGACGGCATCAACGACTTCGTCACCGACGAAGGCCACGGCATGCTCAAGGTCTGGATGAGCCACGGCGACAAGGTCCTGGAAATGCCGCCAGGCTTCGTCCTGATGGGCAACACCCCAAGCTGCCCGATCGCCGCCATGGCCAACGAAGAAAAGCAATTCTACGGCGTGCAATGGCACCCGGAAGTCACGCACACGGTGCAGGGCAAGGCCATGCTGGGCCGCTTCGTGCACGAGATCTGCGGCTGCAAGGCCGACTGGAACATGCCCGACTACATTACCGAAGCGGTCGAGAAAATCCGCGCGCAAGTCGGCACCGATGAAGTCATTCTCGGCCTGTCCGGCGGCGTCGATTCGTCCGTCGCTGCCGCGCTGATCCACCGCGCCATCGGCGACCAGCTGACTTGCGTCTTCGTCGATCACGGCCTGCTGCGCCTGGACGAAGGCAAGATGGTCATGGACATGTTCGCCAAGAACCTGGGCGTGAAGGTGATCCGCATCGACGCCGAAGACCAGTTCATGGGCCACCTGGCCGGCGTTGCCGATCCTGAGCAGAAGCGCAAGATCATCGGCCGCGAGTTCGTCGAAGTGTTCAACGCCGAATCGGGCAAGCTGGTCAACGCCAAGTGGCTGGCGCAGGGCACGATTTACCCGGACGTGATCGAGTCGGCCGGCAAGGGTAAAAAGGGCCAGACCATCAAGAGCCACCACAACGTGGGCGGTTTGCCGGAACACATGAAGCTGTCGTTGCTGGAACCGCTGCGCGAACTGTTCAAGGACGAAGTGCGTAAACTCGGCGTCGCGCTCGGTCTGCCGCACGACATGGTTTACCGTCACCCGTTCCCGGGCCCTGGCCTCGGCGTGCGTATCCTCGGCGAAGTGAAGAAAGACTTCGCCGACCTGCTGCGCCGCGCCGACGCCATCTTCATCGAAGAACTGCGCAACACGCCATACGAGTTCATCGCCGGCCAGGCCGTCGATAGCGACAACCTGCCGAAGAACTGGTACGAAGCGACGTCGCAGGCGTTTGCGGTGTTCCTGCCGGTGAAATCGGTGGGCGTGATGGGCGATGGCCGCACCTACGAATACGTGGTGGCACTGCGGGCGGTGCAGACGCAGGACTTCATGACGGCGCACTGGGCGCATCTGCCGCATGCGTTGTTGGGTAAGGTTTCCAACAGGATCATCAATGAAGTGCGGGGTATCAATCGCGTCGTTTATGACATTTCCGGTAAGCCACCTGCAACGATTGAATGGGAATGATTTGCTAGTCCGCAGAGGCCGGCAAGCGCTGGCAAGCTGAGCCGAATAAGCCCCTGATTTTAGGGGCTTTTTTAGTTTTTGGATCAGCAGTATCTGGCAGACTCAGGCAAAGCCAAGCACGAGGTTTTGATGGTCATCATGATGGCATCGGCTCACTGGGTACATGATCTCATGCAACGAATGCCATCAATATTGTTGAGTCTGTCATGGTATACCTGATGGTAGTTTTCTTTTTAAGTATTTGATTTTAAAGGTGTATTTTTCCGCGTGCAGCCTTGATGGAGTTGATGGTATTTTCGCGGAACTTGCGCCCCCAAGCCAGGTCTAAAACTTGATCGCTGCGCATCCAAGTAGTTGTTTTTACTTGGGTTTTCGTAACTTGATGGTATCTGAAACAGGGGGACATATGCTGACCGATACAAAGCTGAAAAATCTCAAACCCGGCGAACGTGCTTACAAGGTCTCCGACCGCGATGGGTTGTATGTGTCGGTGTCTACCGCTGGCGGCATCTCATTTCGGTTTAACTACCGTGTCAACGGCCGGCAAGAGACGCTGACCCTCGGCCGCTATGGTGTCGGCGGGATGACCCTTTCGGAGGCTCGTAACTCGCTCGCAGAAGCACGAAAAAGGCTCGCCAGCGGCGTATCACCAGCGAAGTCGAAGAAGGAGTTGGCCCAACGCAGGAAGGCGCAGGAAACGTTCGCCGCTTGGGCAGAGCAGTGGCTTGAAAAATACAAGATGGCCGAGTCGACACGGGCGATGCGGCGCTGGACGTATGAGCGTGATTTGAAGAAGCCGCTCGGAGCGCTTCTGCTGTCGGAAATAACGGAAGGGCGGGTACGCGAACTGTGTGACCGGATTGTGGAGCGCAGCGCGCCGGCAGTCGCTGTCCATGCGCGGGAAATCGTTTTGCAGGTGTACAGGTTTGCGGATGCGCGCGGCGAGCGCCATCCCAATCCAGCCGAAGGTGTGCGGCCCACCTCGATCGCAACGTTCGTACCGCGTGATCGCGCTTTGTCGCCGAAGGAGGTGAGGTCATTCTATAAGTACCTTGAACGTATCCAAAGCGCCCCAACGATCAAGCTCGCATGCAAAATGCTCTTGCTGACCCTGGTGCGCAAATCGGAGCTGACGGATGCAACCTGGGAAGAAGTCGACTTTGAGCACGCGCTCTGGACGATTCCAGGCGTTCGGATGAAGCGCCGCAATCCACACAATGTATACCTGTCCCGGCAGGCAATGGATATCCTGATTGCCTTCAAAACTTGTGCTGGTGGCTCACGCTTCATCCTGCCAAACCGATATGACATCGATCGTCCGATGAGTGGTGTCAGCCTGAACGGCGTCTTGGTCAAAGTCGTCGAAACTGCCAACAGCGACGGGTGTCCGCTCGATCCGTTCTCGCCCCACGACTTGCGGCGTACCGGATCAACATTGCTGCATGAGGCGGGGTTCAACACGGACTGGATCGAGAAATGCTTGGCGCACGAGCAGCGCAATGTCAGAGCCGTTTACAACAAGGCAGAGTACGCCGAACAGCGACGCGGGATGCTGCAAACCTGGGCTGACATGATTGATGAGTGGACTGCGGAAACGAAGTAGCGCCGGGTTATCGCTTGCACGGTTGCTTCGTCGGCGCGACCGCTTGTTGTCTTGCTTGCTGCTGCGCTTCGATCCACGCATCGACCTCGGCCAGATCCCATGCTACGAGGCGCGACGAAATGGTAAAGCGCTTGGGAAATTCGCCGCGCTGCTCCATTGCAAAAATGGTCCGTTCGCTGAGGGGGACTTTCTGCAGTAGCTGCTTTCGCTTAATGAGGACGCGACCAGGCACAATAAGGTCGGAAGCGGAGAGTGGACGTGTATGCATGATAAAAGACCTTCTTGTTCAGCATGCCAACAGCATGCGAATCTGCTGAACGAGGCCTGCCGGTCGTTATTCTTGAGCTGCCCAGAGGTTGCAGATTATGTCCAGTATCCGCCGAATCTCCGGTTCGGTTGGACTCGGCGTGAAGGATGCTTCATCGAGATCAAATTGGAGCGCTGAGGATTTTCCGCAGATAAAAACTGGCTTCGAAAGGAGGTATCGGCTGACGTGCTGCAGGTACTCTATTGCTGTAGTGGGGACCATGCGTTCCTGGTTGCCGGCTTGGCTGCTTGCGGGGCGTACGTCGATGTGGCGTGATTGCCTTGGTGACTTATTGCTGTTGTGCTTTCGGCTTGCTGTTGCAGGGCATGGCTCGCGTCTGGGCGAGGCCCTTCGGGCCTGTCCTCCTTCCGGGTCGCTACGCTCCGTCCGTCCACTGCGTTCTCGGACCGGCACGCTGTGCCGCCTCCAGTCTTTCTCTCGCAACACCCGGTCCACAAGAGGATGCTGCGCAACCCCTTGGCCGCGCGGCGCATCCTGCAACCCCAACATCTACCCCACGCGATGCGCTGCGCGCAACGCTACCCCCGAACACCCCGAAGTGGGCGGGGATGCTTTCAAAGGCCACGCCAGCGAACAAGCCGCTGGCATTTCCTGTGAGCCGCCGCTTGCGCTATGAAGCCGGCCGAATCCCCACTGGGGCGCCTGCGGCACTTGAACACCCACTGGGCAGCACGGGCCGCAGCGCCCACTGCATCAATCCCACCACCAGCCTCCAAGTCAAGCGAGGAGGGCTGGTGGTGGAATAAGCATGCAATGGGCTAAAAGCGCGGCCCGTACCTCGCTGCCTGAACACCACCCTACCCAAGCCCTTCCCTGAGGGAAGGGTTTCGCCACCCCCCGCCCCGCCCCGGCGGGGAGCGAGGAGGTGAGAGGACCATCTTCCTCTTGCGTGCAACTTTTACTAGGAGAAAAACATGGACACGAATCAATTCTCGAAGCTCAGCCGCTGCCAGCTGGTGCTGATGGCGGCGCCTACGATGCGCGGTGGCTCGGTCACGGCAACGCTGATGCCACAAAACGCACGGATGGGCCTGATGCACGAGTTGTTCAACAAGCATTTCATTACCGTCGAAAATCTGATCTACACGAACATGGTGCGGGTGTGCCCGCACTACCAACGCGGCGAGTGGGCGTTCTATTTGCTCTCGAACGGCGGCTTTTACATGGCCCCTTTGGCTGCGCCCAGCTGGTTCGTGGTGTACGCCGCCAAGGAATATCAAGGCTCATTGCTGTCTAACCCCACCGGGATGCTGGTCACGTCGATGGCATTGAACCAGCTCACCTGCTGGCGCGATGGTGAATACATAACGGAGATGGCTTTCCGTTTGCGCGACTTCATCAGGCTGCAACCGGAAGCTGACAGGCTGTGCGATTTACTTGATTGATTTTTAGGGCGGCTGCTGTCACTAGCCGGTAGCCGCTTGCCTAGCAGTCCAACCGTGGTGATCTATTTAGGAGGGATGTCATGGTGATGCCAATTGTGCACTCGGCGCGCGCCAGGTGCTATTATTTATCGCAGCATTCAGGAGGACGATATGAACTTACTCGATATTCAACCGCTCAGCTATCTGGCCTCGAATACCGGCGACATGGTCAAGCAGGTCAACGACACGGGCAATCCGGTAGCGATCAGCGTCGACGGCCAGGTGCAGGCGGTGTTGCAAGACTCGGCCAGTTATCACAAGACTCAGGACCAGATTGCCATGCTGCGACTGCTGGCCATGGGCAGGCAGCAGGTCGAAGAAGGAAAGGTGCGGGACCACGACGCGGTGGTGGCACTGTTCGCGGCGCAGGACCGTGCACGCTGACCACTGCCGTGCGCATCATCTGGACCAATCACGCGATCGATGACGTGACGGCGATTCGGGAATACCTCCTGGAAAACGAATCGCCTTCGTTCGTGGAAAGGGTGACCGCGCAGATTCTGGACGAGGTGGCGTCGTTGTCCACCTGGCCCAGTAAAGGCGTGTTCATAGCTGAGCTTGAAAATCTGCACCTGGTCAACTACCGTCAGCTCCTGGCGGGCCAACATCGCATCATCATCGAACGGGCGCCGCGCGATACCTGCTACATCCACATCGTCGCCCACACCACCCGCGACCTGGGAGCGTTGATCCGCCGCCGGCTGGGCGCTGCCTGAGCGGCGGTGCAGGGAGTGCTCATCGAGCGCTCCCGCCTGAACGCCATCCCAACTCGCCGTGCTGCTTCTTAATCGGGTATCTCCGGCAACTTCGACCGGCGGCTTTCTGAACAGTTCGTCGCCGTCACGAAAGCCGTTCCGCAGCACTGCGCCGAATTTTCGCCCTGTCGCACACTGGACAGCAATGTCGTCGATCCTGTCTTCGGAGAACTGGTGGCCATTCCCATGTGCGAGGATCACAGCACGATCTGGCTGCGCCCTATGCACGCGCCATCAGCGGTGGTAGGGGTGATATATGCGCGGTCTTTGTCGCGCCGACCTCATTCGCGCTGCCGTGGGGCCGGAGATCGAGCAGGGCGATCACTCCATTGCGGCGAGGGTGCGTAAGATCTGCCCGCCGCTGAACTACCTCGGGCGCGTCCGCTACGGTCTGGCAACGATCTGGCGCCTCTATACTGCATGGCGCCGGGAACGCCCGCTTCAAACACCGCTTTCCACGCTTTGCCGTCTTCCTCGGCTCCCCGATCTCGAGTGAGCGTGACAGGGGGACTGTTTGGAAGGGCGTCACGGACGTCCATGCCCCCTCTCAGTTCTCGTCGTGGCCAAAAGGCTCAGGCCGCGGGCTGGTGCTCAGCCGGGTAATCGCGAAGACTGGCTTCGCAGGGCTGACTGGCGATCGTATAGCGCTTGCGCTTGTTGTGCAGGTTCCATAACTGCGTGAGCGTCACGGTTTCCCGCTGTGAACGCACTGGATTGATTTCGCCGGCGTAGGCGGTGCACACATTCCACATATTCGGCGGCGCCACCACTAGCAGATCATACGGCTCGTAGTCGGAGCTGAAAAGCTCTGCCATGCCGATGCTGTTCGCAATGGCAGCATCGATGGCGGCCCGCAGGCGGACTAGCGCGACAACATCGCCGGCGATCATCGCCGGACTGCCGTCCCGGCATGGTCCGATCAGGTGCAGGATGGGCGTGTCCATGGTCATTCTCCTTGACGTGGTGCAGGGTTGTCTTGCGTCGATGGCGGCTTGCCGTACGGTTTTCTCGACATCGTTGTTTGTTGCTTGGCCAGGGGAGGCGTTGAGTGGGCCAGTCGGGCGCGCAGTTCGTCAGCCTCCTGTCGCAGCTGCCCCAACTGCTCGGCCGCGCTTTTCTGTTCCGACAGATGTCGCTCGGCGGCAGCAACTTGCGCGCGCAACTGCTCCTGCAATTGCTGGCCGATGCGCTCCTGCGCTGCTTGTGCGGCGACCAGCAGCTTGCGCAGTTCGAGGATTTCTTCCTGGGCTTGGCGCAGTACCCGCTCGCTGCCGATATGGGCAGTTTCCGCTTCGATGGTCCGTTGCTCGAGTGCCGAGCATGCTGTTGCCCGCTCGTCGCTTTCCTTGCGGAGCGTGGCCAGGGCAGCTTGCGCCGCCTGCAGTGGTTCTGTCGCGTTGTTGATCAGAGCGTGAATTTTTCCCTGAATGGCACAGCGCCCTCAAATTGGACGGACCTTTCCCGCAAGCGCATAAAATTGGTCGGCGAACGACATCGCATCGGTTCCGTTGATTGCGAACTGGCCCTTGCGGATCATGTGCATGAGCTCGACGCCGGCGAGCACGGAGCCGGCTGCGTGGAATGACTTGAAGTTGAGCATCGGCTTGGTCACCCGCTTGATGGCGCGATGGTCCTGTTCGACAATGTTATTGAGGTACTTGACTTGGCGCACCACGATCGGCACGTCGCGGCCGGCGTTGATCGCATCGATAGCCGCCTTGTTGGCGCCGCTGTTGTCCATTGCGACCTTGTCCGGATCGCCGTTCGCTGCCATGGCCTTATCGAAGAAGCGATGCGCCGCGGCCTTGTCGCGCTTCGCCGTCAGCAGGAAGTCGACGGTCCTGCCATGCTTGTCGACTGCGCGGTAGAGGTATTTCCAGACGCCCTTGACCTTGATGTAGGTCTCATCCATTCTCCAGCTGCTACCGACCGGGCGCTTGTGTTTGCGGGCCATCTTCTCGATGTGCGGCAGAAATCGGATCGCCCATCGGTTGATCGATGAATGGTCGACCGACACGCCGCGCTCCTCCATCATTTCTTCCAGGTGTCGGTAGCTCAGCGGGTACGCCACGTACCAGCGAATGCACACCAAGATCACATTGATCGGAAAGCGCATCCCTTTGAAGTTGAGCATGGCGATTCATCCAAGGTTCGGGCGCCGTAGCTTACCTGATCGGCCATCGACGGTATGCTAATGCGACAGAACCTTTGCCGCGTGGCCCGCGCCGGCAGCCTGCCCAACCGGCCGATCAATCCCGCACAACAGGCCACGGATCGCCTGGACCAGGCCTGGCAATTGACGGACATTGCCACCAGCGGCATGCTGGAAGACCGCGAAGGCAATCTCTGGGTGTCTACCCGGTCGGGACTCGACCGCTTTCGCGAAAACAAGCTGATCCCTGCCAGGATTGCGGGCGCCAGCGGCGAGCTCAGCGTGACGCGCGACGATGACGGCAAGCTGTGGCTGGCCGACTGGGCCACGCGCGGCATCTGGACCATCGGCGCCGACGGCGTGGCCGTGCGCGACCCGCACCGCAGCGGCATTTCGCTGGCCCGCGACCGCGACGGCGCCGTACTGATCGCCGGCACGCGCGACATCGAACGCATCTACCAGGGCAAATCGAGCAAGATAGCCTTGCCGATGCCGGGCGGAAAACCGGTCGATCTGACCGTGCTGGGCGTGCTTGACGACGGCAACACGTTGTGGATGGCGGCCTTGCAGACCAGCCTGATGGGCCTGAAAGACGGCCGCTGGCTGCCACGCGGCGAGTTCAACCTGCCGCAGCGCATCTATATGTCGGCAGCTGGCGGTCCGGGCCAGCTCTGGCTCAGCCATAACGACGGCGGCCTGACCTTGTACGACAATGGCAAATCGACCCGGTACGACATCGCAGCGGTCGGGCTGGAGACCGGTATTTTTCCGGGGCAGCAACTGGTCGTGGGCGGCGAGCGCGGCATCGTTGTCATGCGCGACAACCGCTTCGTGCAGCTGGGGCCGCTCAATGCAGAGGCGCTGCGCATGGTCAGTGGCATGGCCGTCACGCCCGACGGCGACCGCTGGCTGAACGGCGCCCGGGGCCTCGTGCATATCCGGCGCAGCGACTGGGAAAACTCGGTGCGCCAGCCATCGATCCCGCTGGTGTACGAACTGATCGATGCGCTCGAAGGCTATCCTGGGCGCGCTGCCGTGGGCAACCGGCAAACCTCGGTCTACAACATGGGCAATGGCGTGTTGTGGCTGCGCGCCACAGGCGGCCTGGTGCGGCTCGATACCAACGCCTTGCGCGCCAATACCGTCAAGCCCATCGTGCAACTGCTGCGCGTCAATACCGACCAGGGCGCCTACCCGGCGGCGGCCGTGCTGCGCCTGCCGCCCGACTCGCACAATTTCAATATCCAGTACACCGCGCCCGGCTTGCGCAAGCCGGAAGGCATGCAGTTCCAGTACAAGCTCGACGGCGTGGACCAGCAGTGGCAGGATGCCGGCACCCGCCGTGCCGCCTACTACACCAACGTGGGACCGGGCCGCTACAACTTCAGCGTGCGCGCGGCCAACGAAGACGGCATGGCCAGCGACGTCGTGGCCTCGATGCAGATCGAGATCGCGCCCACGGTCGTGCAAACCTGGTGGTTCCAGCTGCTGTGCCTGGCATTGGCGCTGCTGGCGCTGTATGGCGCCTGGCGGTACCGCCTGCAAAAAGCCACGGCCGCCATCGCCGGCCAGTTGCAGGTGCGCATGGACGAGCGCGAACGCATCGCCCGCACCCTGCACGACACCTTCCTGCAAAGCGTACAGGCGCTGGTGCTGCGCGTGTACTCGGTACTGACCAAGCTGCCGGAAGGCAGCGAGCCGCGCACCCGGCTCGAAGCGATCCTCGACGAGGCCGACCGCGCCATCGAGGAAGGCCGCGACCAGGTCCAGCAATTGCGCAGCGGGCTCGATATCGAACAGCAGCTGCGCCACTGCGGCGCCAGCCTGGCCGCCGTGCACGAGGCGACCGGGTTCGAGCTGACCATTGCCGGTACGGCGCGGCCGCTGTCGCCGCCGGTGCAGGAAGAACTGTGCGCAATCGCCCAGGAAGCGCTGCGCAATGCCTTCCAGCATGCGCACGCCAGCAAGGTGACCGCGCGCATCGCTTATGGCGACGACGCCCTGGTGCTGACCGTGGCCGACAACGGTCGCGGCCTCGATGACGAGGAAGTCCGCGAGCGTCTCAAGGACCGCCATTTCGGCCTGGTGGGCATGCGCGAGCGCGCGCGCCGGGTGGGCGCCGCGCTCGAGATCGGCGCCGCCGCCGGCCAGGGCACCGTGGTCGAACTGAAAGTGCCGGCGCGGCTGGTATATGCGGAAGCGTTATAAGTCGGCGCGCACTGGATCGAAGCGCTTGCGCATGCCCATCCAGCATTGCGCGTAGTCGGGTTGCAGCTGGGGCGACGCCAGCGCCTGGGCGGTGGGGTGGATCACGTGGCGCGTCTCGAACATGAAGGCCATGGTGTCATCGACCTTGTGCGGCACGCTGGTGTCGCTGGCGCTGGCTTTTTCGAACGTCGGCGCGTCCGGGCCGTGGCCGCTCATGCAGTTGTGCAGGCTGGCGCCGCCGGGACGAAAACCGGTGGACTTGGCGTCGTACTGGCCGTGGATCAGGCCCATGAACTCGCTGGCCACGTTGCGGTGGAACCACGGCGGACGGAACGTGTCCTCGGCCACCAGCCAGCGCGGCGGGAAGATCACGAAGTCGAGGTTGTCCACGCCGGGCGTGTCGCTTGGCGACTGCAGCACCAGGAAAATCGACGGATCGGGATGGTCGTGGCTGATCGAACCAATGGTGTTGAAATGGCGCAGGTCGTATTTGTACGGCGCGTAGTTGCCATGCCAGGCCACCACGTCGAGCGGCGAATGGCCGATGGCGGCGCGCCAGAGGTTGCCGCAGAACTTGGCCACCAGTTCGAAGTCGCCTTCGATATCTTCGTAGTGCGCGCAGGGCGTCAGGAAGTCGCGCGGATTGGCCAGGCCGTTCGAGCCGATCGGCCCCAGGTCGGGCAGGCGCAGCAGGGCGCCGAAATTCTCGCAAACATAGCCGCGCGCCGCGCCGTCCGGTAGCAGCACCTGGAAGCGGATGCCGCGCGGGATCACGGCAATCTCCTGCGGCGCGATGTCCAGCACACCCAGCTCGGTGCGCAGCAGCAGCCGGCCTTGCTGCGGCACGATCAGGAGTTCGCCGTCGGTCGAGTAGAAATAGCGGCCAGCCATATCGCGGTTGGCGGCGTACAGGTGGATTGCGCAGCCCGATTGCGACGCGGCGGAACCATTGCCGGCCATGGTCACCCAACTGTCGATGAAGTCGGTGGGCTGCTCCGGCATGGGCAGCGGATCCCAGCGCAGCTGGTTCGGCGGCGTCTCGACGAGGCCGAAGTCGGACACGATGCGGCCATTGTCGAGGCGCTGGAACGGCTGGTGCATGGCGGCGGGGCGGATGCGGTACAACCACGAGCGCCGGTTGTGGCTGCGCGGCGCGGTAAAGGCGGTGCCCGATACCTGTTCGGCATACAGCCCGTAGGCGGCATTCTGCGGCGAGTTGCGGTGCGCGGGCAGCGCGCCGGGCAGGGCCTCGGTGGCGAATTCGTTGCCGAAGCCGGATTGGTAGTTGGCGGTCATGGCGGTCTCCGTGGTCATGTTTTTTGCACCACTGTAAAACTTTGAGCAGGGTTTTACGAGGTAAATGAATGAATACAGACTATTTATGATGTAAATAATGGTAGCCTGTGGCCGAGCCCTGACTACCCCGGAACCGGACATGATCGACATCCGCAATATCGACCTTAACTTGCTGGTGGTCTTCCACGAGGTGTATCGCGAGCGGCAGATTTCGCTGGCCGCCAGGCGCCTGCATCTGACCCAATCGGCGGTCAGCAATGCGCTGGCGCGGCTGCGGCGCACGTTCGATGACGAACTGTTCGTGCGTACTGCGCAGGGCATGCAGCCGACGCCGTTTGCCGAACAACTGGCCGATCCGGTAGCCGGCGCCCTGGCCAGCATTACCGATGCCGTCAACGCGCCGCAGGCGTTCGACGCTGCCACCAGCGCACGCCACTTCCGCCTGGCCATGACCGACGTGGGCGAGGTGTATTTCATGCCGGTGCTGATCGACCTGTTGCGCCGGCGCGCGCCCAGGGTCCAGGTCAGCACCGTGCGCGCCAGCGCCATCGACCTCAAGACCGAGATGGAGGCGGGCAGGGTGGACCTGGCCATCGGCGCTTTTGATGACGTGTCGGCATCGCTGTACCAGCGGCGGCTATTCGAGCAGGAGTACGTGACCATGTTCCGCCAGGGCCACGCGCTGGCCCGTGGCACGCCCACGCTCAAACGCTTCCTGGCAGCCGAGCACCTGATGGTGGCGTCGTCCGAAAGCCCGTACGACCGCATCAACACGCTGCTGGAAGAGGCCGGCGTGCGCGCGGCCACCACGTTCCAGGTACCGCACTTTACGGCCGTGCCCTATATCGTGGGCAGTACCGACCTGGTGGTGACGGTGCCGGAAAAGCTGGCGCAGCGCGCCGCCGCGCCATTCCAGCTCGCCTACGTGCGGCCGCCGCTGGCGCTGCCAACCCTGCAGACCAGGCTGTTCTGGCACCGGCGCTACAGCCAGGATGCGGGCAACCAGTGGCTGCGCAACCTGGTGGCGCAGACGTTTGCGGAATAGTCATGGCTGGCGCAGCTTCTTGCGCGCCGCCTCGATCCCCCGTATTGCCCGGTCGGTATCGTGGGGCGCTTCCAGGAAACGGCGCAGGTTGTCGTAGGTGGGCCCCACCAGGTCGGCCCTGGCGTCGCGGTCGAAGAAGTAGGTGTGGCCGGCCGCCCGGCGCCAGACCGCGGCCGTGGCCTCGCCCAGCAGCACGGCCGGTGACGTGGCGCCTGCCTGCGGCGCCAGGGTCTGGTCGGCCTCGGCAATGCGGCGCAGCGCGTCGCCTTCAGCCAGGAAGGCCAGGAAGCGGTTGCGCGCCTTGGGATGACGGCCGCGCGCCGGCAGTACCAGCACATCGAGCGGCGCTTCCTCGTAGACGGGCTGGCCGGGGCGCATCACGGGGAACGGAAAGAATCCCATGTCGGGCGCGATGGCGTTGGGAAAGCGGGCCGCGATGAAACTGCCGGCCAGCATCATGCCCACGTGGTTGCGGTACATATAGGGCAGCACCCGTTCATGCTCCTGGTCGATGGTGGGCGCAAAGAAGTAATCGTTGCGCAGCAGGCCGCCCCAGGTATCGAATACCTGCCTGACCCGTGCATCGGTAAAAGCGATGTCGCCGCGCAGCAGCTTGCGGTGGAACGCCACGCCGTTCATGCGCAGGTTCAGGTAGTCGAACCAGGCGGCCGCCGGCCAGGCGCTGCGCGCGCCCAGGCCCAGCGGTGTCACGCCCGCCGCCTTCAGGCGCGCGCACACTTGCAGGAATTCGTCCCAGGTGGCTGGCGCTTGCAGGCCCAGTTGCTGGAACAGCGACTTGCGGTAAATAAAGCCCCACACGTAGTAATACAGCGGAAAGCCGTATACCTGGCCCTCGATGCGGGTGCCGTCCAGCGTGCCGGGCAAGAATTTTTTGTTTTCCAGGAGCGCCAGCATGCCGGCGTCGAGCGGCACCAGCAGCTTATGGCTGGCGGCATCGCGCAGGGGTTCGCCCGCGTACCAGAACGCCACGTCGGCGCGGCCCTCGCGGAGCCGGGTGGTGAAATCGCGCTTGTACTGCTCTTGCGGAAAACCATTGTTGACGACTTCGATGTCGGGATTGGCCGCAGAGAACTGGTCGATGATGCTGAGCCACGCGCTGCGCTGGGGACTGTTGGAAATGACGTAGTCGATCACCAGTTGCTCGGCAGCGCATGGCGGGCAGAACAGTAAAAACACGGCCCATAACCATCCCCTGGCATGCCGGCGGCGCAGACGAATGAATATGCTGGGCATCGATTTCATTGCAGTGGTCGGTTTGGATCCAGTTGGCAGGATACGCTGATAATGTCTCAGAGCCATTTTAATTGTGCAAGTTTTAAATGTTTGTGTGGACATCTGCTGGCAATGGACGACATGGCTGCTTGCCCCACTCCTACTTGCCACTACGGGTCCGTCCTACGCAAACCGGCCTCAGGCAGGCGCACAATCTCCCTGCATGTGAGAGATCATCTACAAGGAGTATCGACATGAACCTGACCACACCAACCACCATGGGCGAATTGCGCCGCCTGATTGCCGAAGCGGACGACCTTGCTGGCGCGCATGTATTGTGGATCGATACCGGCGGAGAAGTGCACCTGTCCGCCGATGCCGGCAACTGTGACGACGGCCCCGTGCGGCTGCGCTTTGCGCCGTTCAAGGCCGGCTCCGGCATGGTCGGTCCCATGGCCGCGCACGACGACCGCCTGATCGGCAAGATGTATTTCAGTATCTTGCACCACTGGCTGCACGCCGGCGATGCGCCACCGGGACCGCTGGACGCCGAGCTTGATGACTTCGAGCGCGAGGGCGGCTGGAATGTGTCGGCCAAGGCCGGCGCACACGTGATGAACATGGCGCCACGTCACGGCGCGTTCGGTGCCAGGTGCCACTAGTGCTGTTTCTCGCCGGAAGGCCATTCGGGCGGGGAGCGCGGGGCTGACCGTGCCTGCACCGGTGCAGGCGCTACCGTGTTGCAGCGCGCGTGCGCCATCCCATGTACAAGCACAGCAATCCAACCGCGACAAACGCGCTATCGAAGCTGATAAACAGTGCGCTTGCGGGCCGGCCAGGCAGGCCGGCATCAAGCAAAGGCAGCGCCATCCACAGCACTGCCCCCAGCCACCACAGCCCGCGCCAGGCCGCCGCGCCGCCACGCCACCCCGAATACACGGCAGCGGCGCCCCAGCCCAGGAAAAAACCGTGCACCTCCCATTGCTCCCGGTTGGCCAACCCGAGTGGCAGCAGCCGATTGGCTAGCAGGAAAACGGCCACTGCCACCGGCAATCCCGCCACGCATGCGGTATTGCCGGTCTGGGTAAAGCGCAGCCACGCCAGTGAGATCCCCGGCTTGCTGCGCCGCTTGACCGTCCACAGCACCAGCCCGGTCGCCACCATGGCCGCCCCCAGCATGCTGCTGCCAAAGTACAGCCAGCGCAAAGCCGGATCGGCATAACGCCCGAGGTGCAAGCCGTAGGCCGTGCCCCAGGTGGTGAGTGCCGGCCCGCTGTGTGCGCGCTCGTCGAGCAAGGCGCCGCTGCCGCCATCGAGCAGCACATACGCCGGCGCGACCGAGATCCGGCCGCCATCGCCGCGCACGATCGCCACGCGCGACGCCGCATCACCGGGATGGCTCACGATCACGCGGCCGATGCTGCCGTCGCCCCAGCGCGCAGTGGCTTGCGCCATCAGTGGTGCAAGGGGAGCGGGCAGTACCATCACGCCAGTGCGTTCCGGCGTTTCGAACCGCGCCTGCATCGCCTGCGCCATCGCCGGCCGCGCCTGCTGCTGGCCGAATGCCGCCACCGCGCCCCACGGCATATAGGTCAGCATGAGTGTCACCAGCCCGGTATACACAATCATCACGTAAAACGGCAGGCCCAGCACCGAGCTGATGTTGTGGGCGTCGAGCCACGAGCGCTGGCCCTTGCCGGGCCGGAAGGTGAAAAAGTCGCTGAAGATGCGCCGGTGCACGATCACGCCGCTGATCAGCACCACCAGCGCCATCATCGCGCACAGGCCGACGATCCAGCGCCCGAGCGTGCCGGGCAGGTAGTGCAGGGAAAAATGGAAGTAATAAAAGAATTCGCCGCCGTGCGTCGCGCGCGGATGGAGCACGGCGCCGTCGACTGGGGACAGCAGCGCCCGTTCACGGAGGTCGCCGGTTTCCCACGAGGCGTCGATCACGTTGTGGCGCGGTCCGGGCAGGTCGATCTGCCACCGGTCGGCGCCGGCCGCCTGTTGCGCCAGCGTGGCCAGCGCGTGCTGCGCTGCCGCCGCCTGGTCGAGCACGGCCGGCCGTGCCGGCAGTTCCGGCCGCAGCCACTGGGTCAGCTCTTCGCGGAAGTAGCTGATGCCGCCGGTAATGAAAATCGCGTACAGCAGCCAGCCGGCCAGCACGCCGGCCCACGCGTGCAGGCCGGCCATGCACTGGCGCAGGCCGGGTGCCCTGGTGTCCATCAGAAGCGGTAGCTGGCGCTCACATTGACGGTGCGCTCGGCGCTGCGGTAGCAGAAGGTGCCGTCGCAATCGAGCAGTACCTGCTTGTCGAGCACGTTGTTGAAGTTGAGCGCATAGCGCCACGACTTTTGCTCGAGCCCGAACGCCAGATCGAGCATGCCGAACGACGGATTGGTGAGATTGACGTTGTCGTAGTCGAGCGACGAGCGCGCCTTGCCGTAGTAGCGCAGGCCCAGGCCGGCGTTGGCCAGCCAGGTGTCGTTCAACTTGTGCTGGTACCGGGTCCATACCGAGGCGCTGTGCTTGACCGCGCTCTGCTGCGGCAGGCCGCGATCGCCGTTGTTGCTCTCGGTGATGTCGGTGTCCAGGTAGGTGTACTGTGCCACCACGCTCAGGTTGCGCGCCAGGTCGGCGCGCGCTTCCAGTTCCAGCCCGCGCGAGCGCACTTCGCCGCTTTGCACCAGCGCGTCCGGGTCTTGCGCGGCGGCGGTGGTAACGTTCTTGCGCACCAGGTTGAACACCGACGCCGTGTAGCTGACATTGCCCTGGTCCGGCTGGTAGCGCAGACCTGCTTCCAGCTGGCGGCCGGTCGAAGGCTTGAGCAGATTGTTGTTGATGTCGCGGCCGATCTCGGGCGAGAACGACGTTGACCAGCTTACGTACGGCGCCCAGCCCGACGGCATCAGGTACACCGCGCCCACGCGGCCGGTGGTCTTGCTGGCCGACTGGTCGTAGGTCTGGTTGGCCGTGCCGGCCCGTGGCAGTTCCTGGGTGTTCGAGTTGTCGGCGCGGTCGCGGCGCAGGCCGGCCGTCACCACCCACTGGTCCCATTTCACCTGGTCCTGCACATACAGGCCGAGCTGCTTGAGCGGGTAGCGCTCGTTGCGCGGGTTGGCTGAGGCCACCGGCGCCTGGCGGTCGCCATAGACCGGGTTGTACAAGTCCAGGGCCGGCATGGGCGAAATCGCGTACGGGAAGCGATCGACGGTCTTGTTGTCGGCGTAATCGACGCCAACCAGCACGTTATGCGCGAGCGCGCCGGTGCGGAAGGCTGCTTGCGCGCGCGTATCGGCCTGCAGGCCGCGCCAGTGCGAGCTGCGCGGGTAGAACAGGCGCGTCATGGCGCCGTTGGCTTGCAGCACGCGCGGGAAGACGTTGGTTTCGTGGCGATCCAGTTTGGTGTAGCGCACGTTCTGCTGCACGCTCCAGGTGTCGTTGAAGCGGTGCTCGAATTCGTAGCCGAGCGCGACATTCTCGCGCTTCCAGCGATTGTCGCGCCCGCCCAGGTTGACGCTGGGCGCAACCTGGCCGCGTGGCCCCGGGTTTTGCAACTGGTTGGGCCAGGCATAGGCCTGGTTGTCTTTCTGGTACTGGCCCAGCAGGGTCAGGCGCGTGTTGGCGTCCGGCTGCCAGGTCAGCGCCGGGGCGAAGAATACGCGGTCGTCGCGGTCGAGGTCGAGGCGGGTGCCCGCTTCGCGCGCCAGCATGGTCACGCGCCAGAGCCAGGCGCCCTGGTCGTCGATGGCGCCGCCCAGGTCGGCCTTGACCTGCTTGCGGTCGTAGGTGCCGTATTCGATGCCCATCTCGCGCATCGCGCTGGCCGACGGCCGCTTCGACACGGCGTTGATCATGCCGCCCGGCGGCGACTGGCCGTACAGCACCGAGGCCGGGCCGCGCAGCACTTCCAGGCGTTCCAGGCCATATGGTTCGATCGGTGCGGCGTAGGCGCGGCCCGAGGTCAGCAGGCCGTCGCGAAAGATGCCGGCCGTGCCCAGCTCGAAGCCGCGCAACATCGAAAATTCATCGACCGCCCACGGCTTCATGTTGGGCGTCACGCCGGCCGTGTAGCGCAGCGCCTCGTCCAGGGTTTCCACCTTGCGGTCGGCCAGTTCGTCGGCCGTCACCACCGATACCGATTGCGGGTTGTCGATCAGGCGGCTGTCGGTCTTGGTAGCGGTGGCGCTGCGGCGGGCCACGTAGCCGTCCACGTGGCCGAGCGCGGTTTCGCGCTCGCCGCTGACGGTCACTTCCGGCAGCGATGGCAACGGTGCGGCTGCCGGCACGCCGGTACGGGCGGCCGCCTGCGGCGCCGCGCCCTGGCGCAGAATGTAGCGGCCGGCGCCTTGCGGCACCGCTTCCAGGTCGCTGCCGGCCAGCAGGCGGGTCAACGCGTCGCGCGGCGCCAGCGTCGCTTGCACGCCGGGGCTGGTCTTGTCGCCGGTGAGGGCGCCGTCGGCCGCCACGTAAACCCCGGATTCCACCGAGAAGCGGGCGATCACGGCGTTCAGCGGACCGGCGGGGATGTTGTAGGTGCGCGGAACAGCGTCGGCAGCGCAGGCCAGGGTGGCGGTGGCGGCGGCCAGCAGGCCGAGCAGGGGGCGGGGAGCGAAATAAGTCATGCGTGCTTTCGGAAAAGGAGGATGTCGGTCTTCACAGAGCTTTCCGAACCACGCGGCAAAAAGGGAACCGCTTTCCTGAAAATATTTATCCAGGGACGACCGTCACCCACCACGGCAGCGTGAATTTCACCCGCACCGGCAGCGCCGCTTCCAGCATGGCCAGCGCCTGGCCGGTATCGCGCAGCGGGAAGGCGCCCACCACGCGCAAGCCGGCGATCGCCGGGTCGCAGCCCAGGTGGCCGGGCCGGTAGCGCGACAGCTCCGCCAGGAACTGCGCCAGCGGCATATCCTCGGCGATCAGCATGCCCTGGGTCCAGGCCTGGCGTGCCGGTTCCAGCGCGTCGGGGGCGGCGATGGCGTGCCGGGTAAAACTGGTTTGTTCGCCGGCAGCGATTACCCGCGCCGGCGCGTCGAACGGGCTGATCTCGACCCGGCCCTGGCTCACGCCCAGCTCGGTATTGCCGTGGTACTGGCGCACTGCGAAGCGCGTGCCCAGTGCGCGCATGGCGCCCTGGCGGCTGTGCACGATGAAGGGGCGGGCCGGGTGCGCGGTATCGGCATGGGTTTCCACCAGGATCACGCCCCGGTGCAGCACCAGCAGGCGCTGGCTGTCGTCGTACTGCTCGTCGAGCACGGTATCGGTATCGAGCCACAGCCGAGTGCCGTCGGCCAGCACCACCTGGCGGTGCTCGCCGGTGCCGGTGCGGTACGCGGCGCCCAGGCCGGCTACCAGGGTTTGCACGCTTTCCTGGCGCGCTATCTGCCAGCCCGCGCCCACCGTTACCGCTGCCAGCGCCATCGCCTTGAGCAGTTTGCGGCGCTGGCGCACCTGGCTGGCCGCATGCAGGGCCGCGCTGGCCGCTTGCGGCGCTTCGCGGGCGATGGCAACGCCGTCGCTGATCGCTTCCACCCGGGCCCAAGCCTGGCGATGGCCGGCATCTGCCGCCAGCCAGTCTTGCCAGCGCCGGCGCTCGTCATCCTCGACGCGGCCGGAGCGGAACACGGCAAACCATTCGGCAGCCTGTTCCAGCGTGGCGTACGGGATGTCCTGCTCGTGGCGGTGCATGGCCATCGGTCAGGCCAGCGCGGCGCGGAAGGCGGCGCCCGCCGACAGGCAGTGCAGCATCGCCTGCGCCATGTATTTTTTGACCATGCGCTCGGACACGCCCAGCTGCGTGCCGATCTCGGCGTAGGTCAGATCGTGCAGTTGCGCCAGCAGGAAGGCCTGGCGCGGCTTGTCGGCCAGGGTGGACAGGATGCGATCGACCTCGATCAGCGTTTCCACGACGATGGCCTGGTGCTCGGCCGACGGCTGCATGGCTTCCGGGCGCTCCAGCATGGCCGCCATCCACACCCGTTCGATTTCGGCGCGGCGCCAATGGTCCACCACCAGGCCCTTGGCGATGGTGGTGAGATAGGCGCGCGGATGTTGCCCGGCATCGAGTTCGCGCGGCCGCACGACCAGGCGCAAAAACGTGTCCTGCGCCAGGTCTTGCGCGGTAAACAGGCATCCGAGCCTGTTGCGCAGCCACGCCTGCAACCAGTCGTGGTGCTCGGCGTACAGCGTGTGCAATTGTGGCTGCCCGGAAGGAGATGCCGTCATGCGTCGTCACCATGGTTGAGAATAATTCTCATTATTATAGATTCATTCGGCGCGGCGCTACAAGCCTTGCAACGTGCTTGCCACACCCGGTTATTTGCCTGATAATGCGAATACTTCTCATTACATTGGCTGGCCGTGCCGGTAGCTCGTTTCCATGCCTGCCAGCGATTGCTCCCTTTCCACCGACTCCCTGCACGGCGATGCCGTGGGGCGGTTGTATGGCGAGCACCACGGCTGGCTGCTGTCGTGGCTGCGCTACAAGCTCGGCTCCGCCCACCTGGCTGCCGACCTCGCCCACGATACCTTTGTGCGCGTGTTGACCACGCGGGCCCAGGCCGGCATCCTGCAGCCGCGTGCCTACCTGCGCACCATCGCCCACGGCCTGGCCGTCAATTACTGGCGCCGGCAGGATATCGAACGGGCCTACCTGGACCTGCTGGCCACGCTGCCGGCCGACCTGGCGCCATCGCCGGAAGAACGTCTGCTGGTGCTCGAAGCCTTGCACCAGGCCGACGCCATGCTGGCGCGGCTGTCGCACAAGGCGCGCCGCGCTTTCCTGATGCACCAGGTCGATGGCAGCACTTACGCGGAAATCGCGCTTGAGCTGGGCGTGTCCGACCGCATGGTGCGCAAGTATGTGGCCCAGGCCATGCTCCAGTGCCTGGCGCTGGCGGCAGCGGACTGACATGGCCAACCCGGTGGCGCAAGAACGCTTCATCGTCCTGCAACAGGCGGCCGAATGGTATGCCTTGCTCGAATCGGGCGAGGCCGGCGAGCGCGAACACGTCAAATGGCAGCGCTGGCTGGCCGCAGATCCCCTGCATGCCGCCACCTGGCGCCAGGTGCAGGAGATCAGCGGCCAGTTCCGCAGCCTGCCGCAGGCGCCGGCCCGCGCCGCGCTGATGACGGGCGCACCGCAAAGCCGCCGTGCCTTTGCCGCCATGCTGGTGGCGGCAGTTGGCGGACTGGCCTTGTGGAAATTCGCGCCGGGCATGGCCGCACCCGATGACGTGGTGGCCGGCACCAGCACCGGCTACGACAGCGCGGTCGGCCAGCTGCGCCGCCTGCGCCTGCCCGACGGCGGTACGCTGCTGCTCGATACCGACAGCGCAGTCGATATCGCCTACCACACCGGCGCCCGGCGCATCGTGCTGCGGCGCGGCCGCATCCATATCGACACCGCGCCCGATACGCAGCAACCGGCGCGGCCGCTGCTGGTGCAAACCGGGCAGGGCGTGCTGCGCGCGCTGGGTACACGCTTCGAGGTCACTCTATTGAACGGGCGCACCCGCTTGCGGGTGGAACAGGGCGCCGTGGAAATCACGCCGCACCGGAACGTGGCGCGCGTGGTCCCGGCCGGCGCAGGTGCGCAGTTCGATACGTCGACGATTGATGGCGAGACGCTGCCAGCGCACGGTGCCGATGCTGCAAATGCGGCGCACGCGGCTACCCGGCCAGACGACTACCAATGGCCCGGCGGCTCCGCCCCCGGCACCGTTCCTCCCGCCGCCAATGCTGCCCCGGCCTGGACGCGCCGCCTGCTGCTGGCCGATAACCTGCCATTGGGCGACTTCGTGCGCGAGCTGTCGCGTTACCGGCATGGCTACCTGGGTTGCGCGCCCGAGGTGGCGGGTTTGCGCCTGGTCGGCGCTTATCCGCTGGGCGATCACGAGGCCGTGTTCGCGATGCTGGAAGACAGCCTGCCGGTAAAAGTGCGGCATATCCTGCCGTGGTGGGTGACGATTACCGCGCGCTAAAAATATTTTTAGAAAATCGGTTCCGCTTTTCTGGTTTCGCTTGGCATTCAGGGGAAAGCCACTTCAATAAAGGGAATCCCATGTCGTTACGCCTTGCCCCACGCCGCCGCCAGCTGGCGCTTGCCATCCATCTCGGCCTGCTGTCCTGCGCGGTCACTGCCACCGCCCAACCCGCGAACATCGCCGCGCACGAAGCCGCGCGGCCGTTCGATCTGCCGGCCGCCGCCCTCAGCACGGCGCTGAGCCGCTTTGCCGGCGAGGCGGGCGTGGCCCTGTCGGTCGATGCCAGCCTGACCGACGGTAAAGCTGCACCCGCGCTGCAAGGGCGCTACACGCCGGCCGAAGGCTTGCAGCGCCTGCTGGCCGGCAGCGGTCTCGAAGCCGTGCAGCGCGCCCCCGGCAGCTACGTCTTGCGCCCGGCGCCCAGGATGGCCCGGGCCCAGCCCGAACCGATGGCGGTCATCACCGTGATCGGCAACTGGCTGGCCCACCCCAGTGCGCAATCGGTGCAGGACCACGGCGGCGCCCGCAGCGTGGTGGAACGCGACGAGTTCATGCGCCTGGGCGCCACCGACGCCCGCGACATATTGAACCGCATTCCCGGTGTGCTGGCGCCGACCAACAACGGCACCGGCAGCCACGACATGGCGCTCAACTTCGGCGTACGCGGTTTGAGCCCGCGCCTGGCAGCGCGTTCGACCGTGCTGATGGACGGCATCCCGGTGCCGTTCGCGCCGTACGGCCAGCCGCAACTGTCGTTTGCGCCCATCTCGATGGGCAATATGGATGCGGTGGACGTGGTGCGCGGGGGCGGCGCCGTGCGCTACGGCCCGCAAAACGTGGGCGGCATCGTCAACTTCGTCACCCGCGCGATTCCCGAACAGGCCACCGGCGACGTCAGCGTGCAGGGAGAACTCAGCCCGTCCTCGACCAGCGACAGCATCAAGACCCACACCAGCGTACTGCTGGGCGGCACCCTGGACAACGGCCTGGGCGGCGCCATCCTGTACAGCGGCGTGCGCGGTTCCGACTGGCGCGAGCATAGCGACACGCAAATCGATGACGTGATCCTGAAAGGGAGCTATAAAATCGACAGCTCCAGCACCGTCAGCGCCATGCTGCAGCACTACCAGGGCGAGGCCGACATGCCGGGCGGCCTCACGCGCGCAGCTTTTGCGACCGATCCGTACCAGTCCACCCGTCCGCTCGACAATTTCTGGGGCCGCCGCAACCTGGCCAGCCTGGCCTGGGACTACAAGCCCGACAGCCAGCGCCAGTTGAGCGTGCAGGCGTTTTACACCGACACCCTGCGCAGCGGCTACCTGGACCAGGGCCGCAACGTCACGCTGTCGCCGCGCACCTACACCGTGCGCGGCGTGGAAACCCGCTATGCGCAGGCATTCCGCGCCGGCCAGGTGCGCCACGAGATCGGCGTGGGCCATCGCTACATCGACGAATCGAGCCACGAACTGCGCTACTGGCGCCTCAAGACCGACAACGTGCTGCCCACCACCGGCAGCCCGTTCGACCGCGATACGTCGGGCAGCACCCGCGCCCACGCCTTCTTCATCGACGACCGCATCGACGCCGGCAACTGGACCATCACGCCCGGCCTGCGCAACGAGCGCATCAAGTCCTACCAGGACAACAACCTGACCGGCAAGCGCGACAGCGGCAATTACAACGTGCTGCTGCCTGCGCTGAATGTGCTGTACCACGCCAGCGACGCCTGGAAACTGTACGCCAGCTCGGACAGCTCGTTTGGCACCGTGCAGTACAGCAAAATGGCCAACGCGGTGGTCAGCGGCGGCGCCGAGCCGGAAAAAGCCCGGTCGTGGGAACTGGGCACGCGCTACCGCCAGGGCGGCCTGCGCGCCGAGGCCAACCTGTTCCTGATCCGCTTCAGCAACCAGTACGAAAGCAATCAGCAGAACAACAGCGTGTATGCGCGCGGCAAAACCCGCCATCGCGGGCTGGAAAGCAGCGTCGAATACGATCTGGGCGCGGCGTTGCGCGGCGTGACCGTCTATGCCAGCTATGCGTACGTCGATGCCGTGATCAAGGAAGCGGGGCCGAACTTCGACTTGCAGGTGCCGTTTTCGCCGCGCCACAAGGGCACGGCCGGCATCGGCTACCGGGCCGGCAAGTGGCGCGCCAGCCTGGACGGCATGTTCGAGGGCGCGCAGTTTGCCGACAGCGCCAACACCGTGCCTGAAAATGCCGCCGGCAACAATGGCCGCGTGCCCGGCTACGGCGTGTGGGCCGCGCGCGGCAGCGTGGACCTGGGTGGTGGTGCGGGCTCATCGGCCTCCTGGCGCCTGAGTGCCGGCGTCAAAAACCTGTTCGACCACGCGTACTTCGCCCGCTCGTTCGACGACAACAACCTCGGCAAATACATCGCCCAGCCGCGCACCGTGTATCTGCAACTGGGCAGCCGCTTCTAGCCGGGGCGCCAGGGACGGGGAGACAATTCGGAGCAGAGGTGCAACAACAGTTATCTTAAGTTAAACTGCTGCACCGACTTTCGATCCTTGTGCTCCCTGATTCCATGCTTCCTCGTTCCCGGCGTACCTGGCCCCTGCGGCACCTGTTGATCATGCTCACCGCGATCGGGCTGCTGCCGCTGGCGCTGCTGGGTGCGTGGAGCATCCACAACGCCAGCGAATACCAGCAGCGCGAACAAAAACGCCTGATGCTGGACCTGGCGCGGGCCCTGTCCAGCGCTGCCGATGCCGAGCTCGACAGCGCAGTGGCCATTCTGACCGGGCTGGGACGGGCGCCGGAATTGCAGGATGGCGACTTGCGCGCCTTTCACGGCGTGGCCGGCGCCCTGGTCAAGGCGCAGCCGGAGTGGCTGGGCGTGATCCTGAGCGACCAGAACGGCAAGGCGCTGCTGCGCACCATGACCGAATTCGGCGCACCGGCGGCGCCGGTCGCCGATCCCGACAGCCTGCGCGAAGCGCTCACCACGCGCCAGCCGGTGGTCGGCCGTATCGCCCGCGGCCAGCGCGGCCAGCCGGCATTTCCGGTACGGGTGCCGGTGATTACCGCGTCCGGCAAACTGTATATATTGACTGCCGTGATCCGGCCCGACCGCATGGTGCGCCTGCTCGACCGCCAGCAGGCGCTGGGCGGCGCCGTGACGGCGATCCGCGACAGCAGCCAGTCGGTGGTGGCACGGTCGCGCAACCAGGATGGCAGCGTGGGCGGCCCGCCCAGCGATTCTCTGATCGAACTGATGGCGCAGCACGGCGCCGAAGGCGTGGGCTCCGCCCGCACCACCGAGGGCCGCGACATGGTCACCGCCTATACCACCTTGTCGCACTTTAACTGGCTCGCGGTCGTCGGCCGCCCCGCCGAGCAACTGACCACCGCCTCGATGCAGGGATTGGGCATGTACGGCGCCGGCATCGCCGTGTCGCTGCTGGTGGCCATGGTGCTGGCATCGCTGCTGGCGGCGCGGCTGGTCGATACCATCCGCGCCTTGCAGCAGAACGCCGCTGCGCTCGGGTCGGGCGCTGCGCTCACGCCGTCGCCGTCGTCGATCACCGAGGTCGAACAGATCAGCCGCGCGCTGGCGCTGGCCGACGCCCAGCGCAATACCCGCGAGCATGAGCGCAAACTGCTGCTCGACTCGCTCAACCAGGCCCTCACCAGCCACCAAGCGGCGCTGGCCGATGCGCGCCAGGCCGGCCGCGCCAAGGATGAATTCCTGGCCGTGCTGGGCCACGAACTGCGCAATCCCTTGAGTCCCATCGTCACCTCGCTCGATTTGCTCGACCTGCGCAACGACACGGCCAGCCGGCGCGAACGCGGCGTGATGCGGCGCCAGGTCAACCACCTGCGGCGCCTGGTGGACGACTTGCTCGACGTCTCGCGCATCATCTCCGGCAAGCTGCAGATCGACGTGCGTCCGCTCAACCTGGCCGACGTGGTGCGCCACGCGGTGGCGGCGGTGGCCGACCAGCCGGTGTCGTCCAGCCTGCCGCAGTCGGTGTGGGTGCAGGGCGACGACAGCCGCCTGACCCAGGTACTGAACAACCTGCTGTCGAACGCCGCGCGCTTCGGCAGCACCGCCACGCACGTCACGCTGACCGCCGACGCAGCCGAGGGCATCGCCCGGCTGACGGTCAGCGACGACGGCATCGGCATGAATACCGAGCTGCTGGCCCGCGTGTTCGAACCGTTCCAGCAGGCGCCGCAATCGCTGGCGCGCCGCACCGGCGGCTTGGGCCTCGGCCTGGCGATCGTGCGCAAGATCGTGGAACTGCATGGCGGCCAGGTCACGGCCAGCAGTGCCGGCCTGGGCGAGGGCAGCCGTTTCGAGGTGGTGCTGCCGCTGGCGGCGGCGCCCGAAGCCGTGGCGCCGGGCGGCGCCGGTGCGGCGCAGGCGGCATTGCACGTGCTGCTGGTGGACGACAATGTCGATGCTGCCAACGCCGGCGCCGAACTGCTGACCCTGATGGGCCACACCGTGCGCACGGCCCACAGCGGTGCGGCAGCGCTGGCGGCCGTGCGCGAACACATGCCGCAGGTGGCCATCCTCGATATCGGCCTGCCCGACATGGATGGCTACGCGCTGGCCGGGGCGATTCGGGCCGAAGCCGGCGGCAGGGCGGTGCGGCTGGTGGCGTTGACCGGTTACGGCCAGAAGGAAGACGTGGAACGCGCGTATGCGGCCAGTTTCGACCTGCACCTGACCAAGCCGGCGTCGCTCGAGGATTTGCAGTTGGCGACAGCGACCGTGTAGCAGAGCAGACCTACGGTTGCCGTGGCGCGGCCGATCCCGGTACTTGCGCCGTGGCTGGCGCGGGCTGGGTGTAGATGGTGATTGGTGCGCCAGGCGCTGGCGTTACTTTTGGTGTGGCGTTGTTGAGCACGAAGGTGATGATGGTGATACCGGTCACGCCGAGGCCGATGCCCATGCCGACGATCCAGCGGATGGTGTCGTTGGCGCTACTGTGGATTTCCGCCCGTAACTCTGCACGCAGGTCGGACAGGTCGGCCTTGGTGGCCGTCTGATCAAGGCGCGCCTCGATCCGCGCCAGCCGTTCGCCGGTAACGGCAGCAAATTCCTCCAGCTTGACGACGCGATGTTCGATGTCCATCCAGCCATCGTAGAACGCAGGCTTGCGATCGTCAAGCAACCTCAAGCCTGCAAAACACGCGCCGTATCAAACGCTTACTGCGCCGTCACCTGCACCGGTTCCTGCGGGAACGAGGTGGCGCCATGGCCCAGGTAGAAGCTCGGGTTCGGCGGCTGGTTGTAGCCGGCGTTCTGGCCCGCCACCTGGCTGCGGTACTGCGGGTTGTGCATCAGCGTGGTGATGCGGGTAGTGGTCGGAATCGTGGTGCTGAACACCAGCAGCGCCGTGTTGCTGTTGTTGCGCACCACGATTTCTTCGCGCCAATCGCCGAACAGGTCGGCGGTCAGCACCGGCGTGGCCTTGGTGCCGTTGTTGGTGGCGCCACCATAGGCGCCCAGGTCGAGCAGGTTGTTCATGCTGGACGTCGCCGGATTCCACTTCTGCACGATGGTGCTGCCCAGCGGTTCGCGCAGCAGGTCGCCGTCCCACCACACGCCGAAGTTCATCGAGCCGGGCGCGCTGGTGCTCAGCTGGGTGCCGGTGACCGTGTGCAGGCCGCCCCGGCTGGCCCAGCATTCGGCGCCGGCGTGGTTCGGGTCGATGTCGAAGCACACGCCGCGACCGACGTCGGTGTTCGAGCCGCTGGCGCCCCAGATCAGCGCGCCGGTGGCGGCGTCGTGCAGGCCGGAACCGTTGGCGCCGTAGCTGCTCGGGCTTTCGTGGACCATGTAGATTTGCTGGCCGCTGCGGTTCGGGTCGAATTTTCCGAAGTGCAGGGCGTCGCCGTGGCCCAGGCCGGTGGTGTACAGCAGTTGGCCGTTGCTGCCGATGGTGGCCGCGCCATACACGATGTCGTCCTTGCCGTCGCCATCGGCGTCGCCGGTGGCGAACCAGTGCGCACCCTGGCCGCGCGCCGCGCTGCCGGCCACGTCGGTATCAAATACCCAGCGGCTGGTCAGGTTGCCATTGCGCCAGTCCCAGGCCGCGATCACGGCACGCGTGTAATAACCGCGCGAAAACACCGCGCTCGGGCGGGCGCCGTCGAGGTTGGCCACGCCGCCGAGGAAGCGGTCCACCCGGTTGCCGTAATTGTCGCCCCAGCTCGACACCGTGCCGCGCGCCGGCAGGTAGTTGACGGTTTTCATGGCCGCGCCGGTCTGGCCATTGAACACGGTGAGGAATTCCGGCCCGGTCAGGATGTAGCCGGCGCTGGAGCGGTAGTCGGCGGTGGCCGAACCGATGGTCGTGCCCTGGCCATCGACGGTGCCGTCGGCCGTTTTCGCCATCACCTCCGCCTTGCCGTCGCCGTCGAAATCGTAGGCCAGGAACGTGGTGTAGTGGGCGCCGGCGCGGATGTTCTTGCCCAGGTTGATGCGCCACAGCAGGGTGCCATCGAGTTTATACGCGTCGAGGTAGGTGTTGCCGGTGTAGCCGGACTGCGAATTGTCCTTGGCATTGGTCGGCTGCCACTTGACCACGATTTCATAGGTGCCGTCGCCATCGAGGTCGGCGGGCGCGCCGTCGTTGAGTTCATACGTGTAGGCCACGCCGTCGGGCGTGGTGCCGCCGGCCGGCACCTGCACCGGGATCGATTTGTAGGGCTGGCTCCAGGTGGCGCCGGCGCTGAACTGCGAGCTGGCCCGTTCCACGCCGCCCACTACCGCACGCACCGCGTACTGGTTGCCGGCGTTGCCCACGCTGTCGCTGTAGTTCAGCGCATTCAACGGCGTGGCAGTGATCTTGATGCCGTCGCGATAGACATTGAAGGTGGTGCCGGCAGCGTCGGTGGCCAGCTGGCGCCAGCTGACGAACACGCCGTTGCCCGACGTAACGGCCACGGCGCCGCGATTGAGTCGTTCGATCTGCTTGTTCGCTGCGGTGGCCGTGCCGGCCGCAAGCGTGGAGATCAGGATGGATACCGCTGAGGCGATGCGTACATTCATGGTTTTGTCTCCATTGGATATGGTTATGGGCCCGTCGCGCGGGCCTGTGTAAGTTACCTCAGTAAAAATGCAAGTCACCGCCGCAAACCGGGCAGGAGCGTAATAGTCAACTTGTCGAGCAATGTTGTTGTTTTCGGTAGCGCAACCATGAAAACCGTTGTGACCGGCTGGGGCTTGCGTTACATTGCGGAAATGAAAAGGCGCGGCTTGACGATGGCGGTTTCCCTGGCGTGGAGCTCCGCTTCCGTGCTGCCGGTGCTGGCGGCACTGGCCGCGCCAACTGCCGTCAGCATTAACGTCGCAGCCGGTGCTGCCAACACCACCGTACCGGAACTGGCGCGCCAGCTTGGCGTGCGGGTATTGGCCAGTGGCGACGACCTGGCCGGCGTGTCCACACCGGCCTTGCTGGGCGCCTACCGCCCCCATGAAGCGGCACAGGCACTGGCGGCACTGCTGGCCGGTACCGGCCTGGTCGTGCGCAGCCAGGGCGGCAGCCTGCTGATCGAACGTCCGGTTGACCATCAGTCGCCAGCCGCGTCCGAACCCGTACCGGTGATCGTGGAAGTGGCCGGCGTACGCGCAGCCCAGCAAACCTCGATCGACCGCAAGAAGCACGCCGCCACGGCGCTCGATGCGGTGGTGGCAGAAGACGTCGGCACTTTCCCCGACCGTAACGCCGCCGAGGCCATTTCGCGCATCGCCGGCGTCACGCTCGAGCGCGGTGAATATGGCGAAGGTACCACCGTCAACGTGCGCGGCAGCCAGGCCGGCTATACCCGGGTGGAAATCGACGGCGTCGGCGTGCAGACCGGTGGCGGCTCCGACCTCAACGGCGGCGGCGGCGGGCGTGGCGTCGATTTGCGCGAGCTCTCCACCGACCTGATCAAGAGTATCGACATGGTCAAGGGCGCCACCGCCGACATGACCGAGGGTTCGCTGGGCGGCAGCATCGTGATCCGCACCCGCAACGGCCTCGATTTCGAGCGCCGCCACGTGTCGCTGCGCCTGGCCGGCCAGCAAAACTCGATCAACGGCAAGACCACGCCGAACGTGAATTTTGTATTTTCCGACAAGTTCCTCGACCAGCGCCTGGGCGTGATCGTCAACCTCGGCGGCGCCCGCGCGCGCAACGAGAACCACACGATGGCGGTCTCGAGCCGGGAAATGGGCATGAACCGGCTGATCGATTTCGACCAGTCGCCGGAAAAGACCTTCAGCTTCCAGCCCGCCACCGTTTCCACTACCGATCCCGCCGCCACCGCGCCGTTGCAGCGCTGGGCGCGTGCCGGTGGCGGCACGGTCGATTCGCTGAGTCCTCTGGAAATTGTCACCCGTGCCGCCAACGCCGCCAGCAAGGACGACTGCCGCACCGCCTTTCCCGCCTACACCGCCGCCGAGCTGGCGATGTTCGGCTCGGCCGCCGCCCGGGCAGGCGCGCAGAACCAGCGCGGCAACGAACTGCTCAGCTGCCTGAACCAGTGGAACGACTACACGCCGCAAAACCTGCGCTACCAGGTGCGCCGCCAGCACGAGCGGCGCTGGTCGGGCGATATCCGGCTCGACTTCAAGGTCAGCCAGGCGCTGTCGGTGTATGCCCGGGTCACCCGCACCACGCGCCATATCGACGACGACCAGCTGTTCTTTTCGGCTGGCGGCATCAACATCAATGGCGCCGGCCGCTACACCGATACAACCGCCAGCGATGGCGTCACCCGCGTTCCGGTTTCCGGCAGCGGCAGCTACTGGTATGCCACGCCCGCCAATGGCGGCGTTGCCGATGGCCGGTGGCTGGGCTTGACGGACGGTACGGTGGCCAATATCGTACCCGGTTCGGTGGCGGTGGACGCCAGCCACCACGTCACCGCCTACACGCTGAGCAACCCCAATATCAATAACGACCAGATCTACGACCGCATCGAGAGCCGTTCGCGCTACAACGAGGCCGGCGGCGCCTGGCGCTCGGGCCGCTTCCAGGCCGATTTCCTGGCCGGCCTGGTCAAGGCCGATACGGCGCGCCTGCAATGGCGCACCAATCTCGCCTTCGCCGGCGGCCCGACCCGGGTCGCGCTGGATCCGGACGGCTGGTGGCTGGCGGCGGTGCCGGCCGACGTGGCCACCATGCAACTGGACCCCAACCGCTACGGCGTGGTGCAGTCCTCGGCGCCTGGCCTGCCGGCGGTTTCCACCGCCACCCAGCTGACTCAGGCCAATCCGCGCCTGATGGAACGGCGCGAGGCCACGGCCCGGCTCGACATGCGCTACGCCACTGCCGCGTGGTTGCCTTGGCTGTCACGGGTCAAATTCGGCGCCAGCCGGCGCGACTACCGCACCTCGGTGTGGAACGGCCAGGGTTACACGGTACGTTCGGCCGCAGGGGATGAACCGGCCGTGGTGGTGCCGCGCGCTGCGCTCAACAGCAGTTTCCAGGCGTGCGAGAACACGCCCGCGTCGCTGGCGCCCGGCGGGACCCCGTGCCGCTATGGCACCACCTTCAGCAGCATGCCCGGGAACGTGCTCAGCAGCCTGATCGTCATGCCGCAGGCAAGCTACCGCGACATCGCCGGCCAGGCGCTGCTGGCCAATCCGGTGGGGTTCTTCAACAGCTTGCCCGACCGGCCGGCCGCGCTGCTGTCGGGCTGGAGCGAAATCGATGTGCGCCGCGTGATTGCCGCCACCGGCGTGCAGAACTTCAACCTCGATTGTGTGCGCACCTGTCGCGGCAGCGATGGCCGCGTGTACGAGCAGCCGCGCACCGGTGTGCGCGAACGGATCGACGCTGCCTATGTCAGCGCCGATTTCGCGGTTGACGATATGCCGCTGGGAGGCACGCTCGACGGCAACCTTGGATGGCGCGTGGTGCGTACCGGCGTGGCCGCCACCGGCCTGATGACCTTGCAGTCGGTCGGCGCCGGCGCCACCAGTGCCGTCACGCGCAATACCACCTTGAAGAACCGGGTCACCGACGTCATGCCCATGCTGAACCTGGCGTGGTGGGTGACGCCCGACCTGGTGCTGCGCTTCGGCCGCGCCAAGGCCATCGCCCGGCCACCGGTGGAATACCTGTACAGCAATGGCGTGACCTGCGCCAGCGCTGTCGACACAGACACCGGGGCCGGAACCGGGACCGACTTGCAATGCAGCGGCACCATGGGCAATCCGGGCCTGCGCCCGCTGACCAACCGCAACGACAACCTGGCCGCCGAGTGGTATCCCAACCGCGATACGGTGCTGTCGCTGGCGGCGTTTCGTCAGCGCGGCCTAGTGGGCGCGCCGATGCGGGTGGCGGTGGCTGGCGCGTTGCCGTTCGCGGGCGCCGGGGTGCAGGACCCCGTCAGCGGCGCCGAAATCGGCGATGTGCGTTATGCGTTTGCCACCTATGTCAACGGACCGGCGATTACCCGCCACGGCGTGGAAGTCGCCGTAAAAACCGCGTTCACCGGCCTGCCTTGGCTGCTGCGCCATACCGGTGTCGACGCCAACTATGCGCACCAGCGGTCAAGCAGCGTCGAGGGCGCCTTTCGCGACCTGGTTACCGGCGCAGCCCTGGCGCCGGCGGGCGAGATGCGCTACACCTGGAACACCTCGCTGTGGTACGACGATGGCCGCTGGCGCGCACGGGTGGCGTGGCAAAGCGCGGCCGGCTATTTCCGCGGCCCGGCCACGCTGGCCAACAATTACCCGGCGGTGGGCATCACCGGCACCACTTCGTTGCCGCTCAACCCGGGTTCGGCCACCTTCCGCGACGCCAGCCGCTTCCTCGACGCCAAGGTCTCGTACCGCCTGCATGCGGGCCTGGAAGTGTTTGCCGAAGGCCGCAACCTGGGCCGGCGCACGGTAAGCAATTCGCAAACTGCGGTGCAGCCCCTGGCGGACGGCACACCGAACCTGCTCGACCGCGCGTACTACGGCGCCCAGTACATGGTAGGCATCAACCTCAAGTACTAGCTAACATTGTTATTTGTTGCTGAAGTTGACCCCCACCGTAATGCGCCGCCCCGCATACGCATAGTTCTGCAGGTTGGGCGTGCCGTCCGCGTACGGCGCCGAGCCGATGCTGTCGGTCTGGGTGTTGTTGCCCAGGTTGCGGCCCTCGATAAAGACCTCGACGCCCGGGCTGAAGCGGTACGACAGCTTGCCGTCGATAAAGCTGCGGCGGTCGCGCCAGTTCGGCGAGCCGGGGTTCCACGCCAGGCTGCTGCTGTTGCTGAAGTTGTACATCGGGTAGGTGTTCAAGCCGGTGCCGCTGTCGCCGCACGGCGCGATGCAACGGAACTGCTCGCTCACGGTCTGTACTGCCACCCGCGCCTGGAACTTGCCGTCGTCATACCAGAGCGCGTAGTTGAACGAGTAGCGCGAAGCGCCGGTCGGCGGCAGCGCGTTGCCGGTCAGCGGATCGAGGTAAGGCCGCACGATGGCCGACTTCTGGCGCGTGAAATTGGCGTCGAAGCCGGTGTAGCGCAGGTGCCACGGCAACGACGTAAACGCGGTCTTCATGCTGAACTCGTAGCCCTTGCGGGTGGAGACGGGGCCGTTGCGGTACGTGTTGTAGTTGAACAGCAGGTCCGACAGCGGGCGGCCGGTGGCCGGATTGACTTCCGAGGTGCCGGCAAACACCGGCACGTCGAACACGCCCACCGTTTCGTTGGGACCGACGCGGCCTTCCTGGCGGTAGGTGGCGGCAGTGAACATGGTGTCGCGGTTCGGGTACCACTCCACGCTGAGGTTCTGGTTGAAGTTGCTCTGGCCGCGCAGGTCGGGGTTGCCCACCGTGGTGCACGCCATGTTTTCCTCGTCGTCCTCGGCGCTGTTGTCGAGCCGGCGTTCATCATAAGTACAGGTGCCGGCCGCGACCAGGCGCGACGCCGGTGGCAGGGCCACGCTTTTCGCCGCGCTGTAGCGCACCACCGCTTTATCCGGGATTACCCACAGCGCCAGGTTGTAGCTGGGCAGGAAGATGTGGTTCGAGGCGTTGAGCGTGGTATTGCGGGTAATGCCGCTGGTGACGGTGCCGCCTGCCGCATCGGGATTGGACGGCTGGTAGTCGGCGGTTTTCAGGATGGTGCGGAACGTCATCTGGCCGGTGCCGCTCACCTTGCGCTTGACATAGCGGTAGCCGACGTTGCCGTCGAGCTCCCAGCCGAAGGGCAGGGCGCGGTCGGTGAACGGAATCCTGTCGAAGGCAAAGTCGGCCATCAGGTACGCCGACTTGGTTTCCTCGCGGATGCGGGTGACCGGCTGCTCGTACACCTTGCCGTCGCTGGCGGTGCAGCGCTTGGTGCAGTTGTAGTCGTAGTTGGGCAGGCCCAGCAGGTTGACCAGTTTCAGCACGTCGATCTGCTGCCAGTTATCGACCACGTTGTCGGGCCGACCACTGGCGCCGTTGAACAGCTTGGTGTCGGTGGCGCGCGCGCTGAGGATTTGCGACAGGTAGTTCTGGAAGTCCGGCATCGTCATCACGTACGTGCTCGACAGTGAAGGCGCGGTACCCGGCTGCAGGCCGAACTGGCAGGCGCTGGCCGTGCCCAGCGAGGCCGGCGTATCCTGGCAACCACGGATGGTGCCGCGTACCTCGGTGCTGGGCATGGTCACGGCGGGAATGTAGCCCGGCGTGCCGGCGGTGCCCACGGCCGGCGACACCGTGTAGCCGCCGCCGCCCCAGCCGTCGCTGCCGTTGCGGCGCAGGTTGGCGCCACCTTTCAGGCGGCTGAAGAACGGCACCGCTTCCGGCAGCGTCCAGGTCAGGTCTGCCTTGGCGGTGCGCTCGAAGGTTTCGCGGATTTGCGGCGCCTGCCACAGGATGGTGCGGTCGCGGGTAACGACGGGCGCGCCCGGCACCGGTACGGCCGTCACTACCGGCTGGGTGTAGTTGGCAGGATTGGTCAGGTCGGGCGGGGTGGCGAAATCATAGCCCCAGGTGCCGTTGGGGCCCACGCTGATGCGGGTTTCGGGCCCGTACACGTAGCTGAGCGAGGTGCGCAGGTTGGACCGGTTGAAGTCCGAGCGGGCGTCGCCCACCAGGAATTCGGACAGCAAGCCACCCCGGCGCAGCTTGCCGCCCAGTTGCAGGTAGCGGGTGCTGGTCTGCATCAGGTTGCGGATCTGGTCGGTGCCCACGCTGCTGTTGGTGGTGGTAAAGCTGGTCAGGTGGTGGTTCTTGTCCACCACGGCGGTGGCCGGGTTGAAATTGACCACCGCACCCTGGACCGGCGCAACGCCGTTCGCGCCGCTGTAACTGCCTGGCAGCGTGTACCAGCCCGATCCGGGCACGGCGGTGCGCACGCCGTTCGCATCGGTGTAGGCAGGCAGGCCGTTCTGTTGCGTGCCGTTGGCGCCGAACTGGCCCAGCGAATACGTGAGGAAGTTGTCATCGACGGTGCGCTTGCTGTAGGCGCCCTTGGCATACACCGTGAAGTCGCGGTCGATCTGGAAGTCGGCGCGCAGGTCGATATTTTTCCGCTCATCGATCTGGCGCTTGACGAACGAACGCAGCAATTGCGGCGTGTAATCATTCCACTGGTTCAGGCAAGTGAGCAGCTCGCCGCTGCGCTGGTTGACGGCGTTGGTGCGGTTGGCAGCGCTGAGCGCGGCCAGCGACGGCGACGACGTGGCCAGCGCCGGGAACGCGCCATAACAGTCCTGCTTGGTCTGGGCCGCAGCCGACTTGGTCAAGAGGTCGAGCGGCGTGGCGCCCCGGAAAATCACCTGGTTGTTGGCCGAATAGCTGTTGATGGGCAGGGTGGCGGCCGGATTGCTCAGGTCCAGCGTCGATGGCTGGAACGTAAAGGTCTTTTCCGGCGAGTTATCGATATCGACAAAGCGGCCATAGCCCTGGCGGCCGTTGCCCGAGGTCTGGAACTGGTGCGACTCGTTGTTGAGCCTTTGCAGCGACGTGTTGAGTAGCAGCCCCAGCCGGCCTTCCAGGAATTTATCTGACAGGATCAGGTTGACGTCCGGCGTCCACTTCTTGTTCAGGCTGCTCTGGGTGCCGGACGTGCGTACCGACACGAACGGTTTCTTGAAATCGAGGCCATTGCGGGTCTCGATGCGGATACCGCCGCCCAGCGAACCTTCGGTCATGTCGGCGGTCTGGCCCTTGATCACGTCCACGCTCTTGATCAGGTCGGCAGACAGCTGGCGGAATTCCGAACCGCGGCCGTCGCCGCCACCATTGAGGTCGCTGCCGCCGGCCGATTGCACGGCCATGCCGTCCAGTTCCACCCGGGTCAGCTCGGGACCGTTGCCGCGCACGGCCACGCTTACGCCTTCGCCATAGTCGCCACGGTCGATGGCGATGCCGGCCATGCGCGAAATAGCCTCGCCGATATTGCGGTCGGGCAGGGAGCCGACATCTTCGGCCACCACCGAATCGACTGCCGTGGCAGCATTCTTCTTGCGGTCGATCGACGACTGCTGCGAGCGGCGGGTGCTGACGATGACCTTGGTGACCTCGTCGTCGGTGGCGGCAGGGGCCGGGCTGGCCGGCCGGGCCGGGGCCGCGCTGTCCTGCGCCGCTGCGTGGGGCGCGGCCAGCAGCGACAGCGAAGCGAGGGCCAGCGATACGGCGTAGGTCAGGCGCTTGATGCGGATGCGGCCCTGCTGGTGCTGGCATTGGTGCTGATCGATCTCATGCATTATTGGTCTCCATTATTTTTGATGTCTCTCTGCGAGCGCGGGTTCCATCCCAGCCTCGCCATCAAGACGGTCAACCGTATGGATTCCGCCGGCGCCGCGATGAACGGTCAGCAGCGTGACCGTTTGCACGGTTATCGATTTTTTTTCTCGCTTGCGCGGCGGATTTGGCGTGCCGGCCCGTCTTATCGTCGTATCTCCTCCTCCCAATCTCGGGATTTCGGCGCGGCTGGTCCGCGTCATTTTTTTTGGAGCGAAGAATAATGACAATCGAGACCATGGAGACTGGCGGCGCCTTGCCGCCAATGCTGCACAGTGCGCCACGCGGCCGTCCACCCGCCGCCAGCGCCATGCCGTACCTGCTGACGATGCTGGCGCTGGAGCGCTGCGGCCACCAGAGCGCCGATGCGCAGCGCCACGCCCGCGCTCACGCCGAGCGCTGCTGCCATTTGTGCCACCTGCCGTATGCGAGCGCCAACCTGGCGTGCCCGTGTCCGCACTGGTTGCTGATGCCGTGGCCCGATGTGGCGCGCTTCGGCGCCGTGTTCGAGATGTTCGGGCTCAGTGGCGTGCTGCACTATTTGCTGGAATACGCCCGGGCCGACAGCACAGGCGGGCAGCCGCGTGGCGTGGTTGCCGTCGACCAGGGGGCAGGGCGGCAGCGCGTACTGATCAAGTTGCGCGGGCGGCGCTGGGTGTTCGAGCTGCGCGAAGATGGGCAACTGTCGCTGGAGTTGCAGTCGCGTTCACAGAGGCGGCCGCGCCTGGTGGTGATGGCAAGCGCTGACGATGTGGCGGTGATGGCGGCGGTGGTGGCTGCGGCCGGCGGCGCTTGAGCCGTGCAGCGGGGCCGCACCCTGTACCGCAACCTGTACCAGGCGCGGCCCCAAACGTCGGAACGTGGATACCGTGACCGGCCTGTGGAAACCAGCTACCGGCCGCCGATGCTGATCTGCTCCCTGGTTACCCGCACCGGCACCTTGAGCAGCGTCTGCACGTCGTTGGCGAACTGCTCCGCCTCGTCCACGCGGTACCGGCCCACCAGGGTCTTGTTGCGCAGGGCCGGGTCGGCGATGACCAGCTGGCGCCGGTTGTAGCGGTTGAACTGGGCCACGGCGCGCGCCAGCGTGTCGTTTTGCAGCACGATCATGCCTTCGCGCCAGGCCAGCTGGCGGGTAGCCGCGTCGGCCTGGCGGCGCACGGCGATGGTGCCCCCCTGTTCGGCAACGTAGGCCTGTTGACCGGCCGAGATCCGCACGGGGGCCTTGTCGGCGCCGCGCCGGACCTCGACCACGCCTTCGGTCACCACCACGTCAGCGCCACCGGGCTGGCGCTGCACGGCAAACGCCGTCCCCACCGCCGTCACACTCACCGCACCGGCCGACACCACGAACGGCCGCTGGGCATCCTTGGCCACCTGGAACCAGGCCTGGCCCTTGAGCAGGCCGATGCGGCGCTGGCGGGCGTCGATGCTCACTTCGAGCCGGGTGGCGCTGTCGATGCTGGCCAGCGAGCGGTCGGCCAGCGGTACCTTGCGTAATTCGCCGATGGCGGTTTCCAGTACCAGGACCGGTGTCGGCGTTGGCGCTGCTGCCTGCAGCGGCGGCTTGCGCGGCCCGTCGCTGGCCGCCATCCGGAAGGCAATGCCAACCGCCATGGCCAGTATTGCCATGCCAGCCAGGGCGGCGACACGGCCAGCGCGCTGGGGGCTACGATTGGTTGACGGTGCTGGTACGCTTGCGGGGGGGCGCCCAGGCGCTGATGACGAGGCGGACCAGCGCGCCGTAGCGTGTGCACCGGCAGCGTTATCACTAATAGCACTAGCACCAGAATCGCCACCAGCGCCGGAAGCATCGGCAAATTTTGCTTCGTTGGCAGTGTGAGCGGTATCAGATTCCGCTCTGCCAAAGCCGTCAGCCTCTCCACCATCGATTGCATGGGCGCTGCCATCGAAGGCGAGGGCAGTTGGCCGCACCGCTTCGGGCAACAGCGCCTGCCTGAGTGTATGGTCGAGCGCGTGCGCGCGCAGCCAGGCGCCCTGGTGGCGCGGGCTGGCGGCCAGCCAGGCGTCGAGCGCGGCCTGGTCGGCGGCCGGGAGCGGCCCCCGGGCCTGGCGCGCCAGCCATTCCAGCGCTTGATGATCGATATTAGACATATGGTTTCTTGTCCGCCGCAGCGCCTTGTCTGGTTTGTTGCAATTGTTCGGCCTGGTCCACGCCCACCCGGGCAATCATGTCGGACAGCAGTTTCAAGCCGCGCATGGTTTCTTTCTCCACCACGTTTTCCGTTACTCTTAGGCACTGCGCGGTCTCGTTCTGCGACATGCCGTAAATCCGGCGCGCGCGGAACACTTGCCGGCAGCGGTCGGGCAATTCGCCGATCAGCCCCAGCACCCACTTCAGCTCGGCCCTGGCCATGGCCACCCGTTCCGGCGACGGCTCGACATCGGCGATATGCTCGATGGCGGCGGCCGGCTCGATGTGCACCACGGCATCCCGACGGGCGCGGTCGATGATCAGATTCTTGGCGATCTGCATCACGAACGCGCGCGGCTCGCGCACGTGCTCCACCGACTCCGCCTGCAACAGCCGGAAATAGATGTCCTGCATGAGGTCATCAGCCTCGGCCGGGTTGCGGCACAGGCGCCGCAACCGCGCGCGCATCTCGGCCTCGAACGGAATCACATGGGCGCTGACCCAGGCCACCCGGTCCTGATCTATTGTTGACTGCATATATTTTTGTCTCCCCCATGGCACCAGACGAACGGGCGCAGGATTTCCGCCGAAATTCTAGCGCATGCCCCGATTTTGCCGGCAGACCGGGCGTGGTATCATCGACATCCGCCTTTTTGCTCTAGATGAATACCATGTCCTCCCAGAAGTTATCCAAGATTCTCATCCTCGGCGCCATGGCCGCCGTGGCGCTGTCCGTCGTCGGCTACGTGTTCGTGGTGGTGGCGGATTACACCGACTGCGAGCGCATCGAGGCTGCCGAGCTCAAAAAAGGCAACAAAGTGTCTTGTCGCGACGTTAAGGCGGGCATGGCAGCCGAATAATTCAGGTGGGGGACGGGGCAGCGTTAGTTGTCCCACAAAGCGCGGCGACGTGCGGGGCTACAGTGGGGTCACTCCACTACCTGGCAAAGCCCCCCATGAATGCTCCCGAAACCCTCACGCCCCTGGGCGCAGTAGCGCAAACGTATCCGCTTACCCTGCACATCAACGGCAGCCGGCACGACTTCAAGGTCGAAGCGTGGGTTACGCTGCTGGACCTGCTGCGCGAACACGCCGGCCTGACCGGCTCCAAGAAAGGCTGCGACCACGGCCAGTGCGGCGCGTGTACCGTGCTGGTCGGTGGCCGCCGCATCAATTCCTGCCTGACCCTGGCCGTGATGCAAAACGGTAAGGAAGTCACGACCGTCGAAGGCCTCGCCGACGGCAACCAGTTGCACCCGCTGCAGCAGGCCTTCATCGACCACGACGCCTTCCAGTGCGGCTACTGCACCTCGGGCCAGCTGTGTTCGGCCGTGGGCCTGATGAACGAAGGCATAGCCTGCACCGCCGGCCAGGTGCGCGAGCTGATGAGCGGCAACGTCTGTCGTTGCGGCGCTTACCCCGGCATCGTTGCCGCCGTCACCGAGGTGATGGGCATCCCGGGTCGTGACGATCCGGCCCGTCCGTTCCAGCCTGGCACGGTGCCCGCATGAACCCGATCACCTATTTTTCTGCCGAAGACGTGAGCGGCGCGCTGGCCCACCTGTACGCGGGCGTCGATGCCAATGCCGGCCCCTCCAAGGTCATCGCCGGCGGCACCAACCTGCTCGACCTGATGAAGGAACGCGTGATGGGACCGCAGCAGCTGGTGGACATCAATGCGCTGCCGCTCGACCAGATTACGCCCACGCCGGACGGTGGCCTGCGCCTGGGCGCCATCGCCCGCAACGCCGATACCGCGTATCACCCGCTGGTGCGCGCACAGTACCCGGTGCTGACGGCCGCGATCCTGGCCGGCGCCTCGCCGCAGATCCGCAACATGGCCAGCAACGGTGGCAACCTGCTGCAACGCACGCGCTGCCACTATTTCTACGACACGACCACGCCGTGCAACAAGCGCGCCTCGGGTACCGGTTGCTCGGCCATCGGCGGCCTCACGCGCCAGCACGCGATCCTGGGCGCCAGCGAACATTGCATCGCCACCCACCCGTCCGACATGTGCGTGGCGCTCGCTGCCTTGGGCGCCGTGGTCGGGGTAAGCTCGAACGCCGGCGAACGGCGCATCGACTTTGCCGACTTCCACCGCCTGCCTGGCGAACAGCCCGAGCGCGACACGGTACTGGCCGCCGGCGACCTGATTACCTATATCGACCTGCCGCCGGCCGCGCAGTTCGCCCGCCACTCGGCCTATTTGAAGTTCCGTGACCGGGCGTCGTACGCGTTTGCGCTGGTCTCGGTGGCCGTGATGCTCGACATGGGCGAGGACGGCATGGTGCGGGACGCCCGCATTGCGCTGGGCAGCGTGGCCCACAAGCCGTGGCGCGTGCCGGCCGCCGAAGCGGTGCTGATCGGCCGCCAGGTCGATGAAGCAGCGTTTGCCGAAGCGGCCGACCTCCTGCTGGCCGGTGCCCAGGGGCAGGGCCAGAACAACTTCAAGCTCACCATGGCGCGCCGCGCCGTGATCCGCGCCCTTACGCAAGCTGTCGAGGGCACCCATGACAACACCGAAGAACTGACTGACGACGAGGCATCACTGTGACCGAATTGATCCACGCATTGCGCACCCCGAGCGCGGACCCCGGCACTGGCCAGGTTCAAATCGGCGACGCCGTCTCGCGCGTGGACGGCCGCGACAAGGTAACCGGACAGGCGCGCTATGCCGCCGAATACGTGCCCGACGCCACCGAAGCTGGCCTGCTGTACGGCGTGGTGGTGAGCGGCGCCATCGCCAGGGGCCATATCAAGGCCATCGACATCGATGCCGCGCTGGCAGTACCCGGCGTGGTGGACGTGATCTGGCACCACAACCGTCCCAAGATCCGCTCGTTCGACATTTTTTACAAGGACATGACGGCGCCGGGCGGCTCGCCGTACCGGCCCCTGTACGACAACGAGGTGCATTACAGCGGCCAGCCGGTGGCGCTGGTGGTGGCCGAAACCTTCGAGGCGGCCCGCCATGCGGCAGCGCTGGTGCGCGTCGAGTACGATGTGCAACCGCACGAAACCTACCTGCTCGAACACCAGGGCCGCGCCCACAAGCCGAGCCGCCTGAAGGCCGGCTACACGCCGCCGCCCGACGTCAAGGGCCATCCCGACGAAGTGTGGGACAAGGCGGCCGTGAAAGTCGAGGCGTCGTACTACAGCGGCGTGGAACACCACAATCCGCTCGAGATGTTCGCCACCACCGTGATCCACGGCGCGGACGGTCACCTCACCATCTACGACAAGACGCAAAGCTCGCAGAATAGCCGCTGGTACGTTTCGCACGTATTCGGACTGTCGAAGGACAAGGTCACCGTGCGCAACCCGTACGTGGGCGGCGCCTTCGGCTCCGGGCTGCGGCCGCAGTACCAGTTGCCGCTGGCGGTCATGGCTGCGCTCAAGCTCGAGCGCTCGGTGCGCGTGGTGCTCACGCGCCAGCAGATGTTCACCTTCGGCCACCGGCCGGAAACCCAGCAGCGATTAAAACTGTCGGCCGACGCCGATGGCACCCTGACCTCGATCGTGCACGAAGCGGTAGCCGAAACCTCGCGCTATGAAGACTACGTGGAAGTGGTGGTCAACTGGTCGGGCGAGCTGTATGCGTGCGAGCATATCCGCCTCGGCTACAAGATCGTCGATCTCGACCACGCCAGCCCGATGGACATGCGCGCCCCGGGCGCTGCCCACGGCGTGCATGCGCTGGAAGTGGCGATGGACGAACTGTCGTATGCACTGAACATGGATCCGCTGGCGCTGCGCCTGAAAAACTACGCCGAGATCGACCCCACCCACGGCCTGCCATATTCCACCAAGGAGCTGCGCGAGTGCTACCTGCAGGGTGCGCAGCGCTTCGGCTGGGAAAACCGCCCGCTCGAACCCGGCACCATGCGCGAGGGCCGCGAACTGATCGGCTGGGGCATGGCCACCGGCATGTGGGACGCGATGCAGATGTTCGCCCGCGCCAGCGCCGTGCTGCACGCGGACGGCAGCCTGGTGGTGAGCAGCGCCGCTTCCGATATCGGCACCGGCACCTATACCGCCATGTCCATCATCGCTGCCGAGGCCATGGGCCTGCCGCTGGAAAAAGTGCGCTTCCAGCTCGGGGACTCCACCTTGCCGGTGGCGCCCATCGAGGGCGGCTCGTCGCACGTGGCCACCGTCGGTTCGGCGGTGGCGGGCGTGTGCGAAAAACTCCAGAAGACCGTGTTCAAGCGAGCGAAGGACATGCCCGGTTCGCCGCTGGCCACCGCGCGCCTGGCCGACGTGGAGTTTGTCGATGGCGTCATCAGGCTGCGCAACATTCCCGGCACCAGCGTGCCGCTCACGCAGATCCTGGCCGGCATCGAGCAGCCGCTCGAGGAAAAATACCTGATGCTGCCCAATATGCTCAAGCAGATGAAGTACCAGCGCGCCACCCACTCGGCGGTGTTCGTGGAAGTGCGGGTCGATCCCGAGTTCGGTACCGTGCGCGTGACGCGCGTGGTCAGCGCGGTGGCGGCGGGGCGCATCATCAACGCCAAGACCGCGCGCAGCCAGATCATCGGCGGGGTGGTGTGGGGCATCGGCCAGGCGCTGCACGAAGAAACCCAGTGCGACCACCGGCTGGGCCGCTTCATGAACCACAACCTGTCCGAGTACCACGTGTCGGTCAACGCCGACATTCACGACATCGACGTGATTTTCGTGAAGGAGGACGACCGGATTGTGAGCCGCATCGGCGCCAAGGGCGTGGGGGAGATCGGCCAGGTAGGCGTGTCCGCTGCCGTGTGCAATGCGATTTATCATGCCACCGGGCAGCGCGTGCGCAGTACGCCGATGACGCCGGAAAAGGTGATGCGGGCTTAGTTGCATAAATGGCAGGTGGTGCGCTACGATAGGGGGACCGGCGGGAGGTCCGTCGGCGCACACCAACCTGGAACTATCATTGATGCAAAAGTATCTGTTTGCGCCGGCCTTTGCCGGCGTTGTACTGCTCGCCGGATGTAGCAGCCTGGCCGAGCAGCAAGCCCAACGTATCGCTGCGATCCCCGAAGCCAAACGCGCCTACATCATCGGCACTTACAAGGTCGGCTGCGAGCGGGACAAGGATGTCTGCCAGCAGAAATTCAATTCCATCACGACTTATTACAGCGACCGCAAGAACGATAACGCGCTGTATATGTTCCAGCTGTCCGCCGCCCGCATGTTTGTCGCCGACGATCCGCTCGACATCAACAACATGGAGCGCCGCGAGCGAGGCATCCATTTTTGCGTTGCACTGCCGGCGGCTGAGTACCGCGTGTTCACCTACGATTTCTACAATTCGGCCAATGGCGGGATGCGCTACTCGTTGCCCAAGGAATCGTTCTTCGATGTGCCGTTTGCGCTGGCCGAAGGCGAGGTGGTGGACATCGGCACCCTGAAGGTGACGACTACGACGGGCAAGAATTTCTTCGGCATGCAACTGCCAGCGCCGGGCATGCTGTTGTTGTCCAGTTCCCCGGACGATGCGAAAGCCAGGGCGCTGCAAAAGTGTCCGGCAGACGTGCGTAGCCGCCCGGTACGCAGCGCCCCGCTGCGCCCCGACGGCAACAGCCAGTACGTGATTCTCGATCCGAAACCCTAGTGTGCTGCCAGGTGCAGCAGCGGCTGGCCTTGCGGTGGGGCGTCAGGTGCCTTCCTGGCGCCAACCCGTATATCAAAGTTCTCTCCACCCATGAATAATTTGTATACGGCGCCCGTTTCGGCTGCGCCTCAAATCAATACTGGATATACTGCGCCGTGATAACTGGGCCCCGCGCCAACCGCGTGCGGCCTGGTGAATCCGATCGTTGTTTATCCGGTTTCTTTTGGGGAGTTCCAGGCACTATGACCAGTTTTATCTTGAGGCTTACGAAGCAGTTTCCGACCATCGGTTTGCTGGCGCTGGCGGTATCAGCATCAAGCAGCGCAGCCACCATTGGTGCCACCAGCCTCAATCAGTCCTGGGACTTTTACCGCGACGACGCCAAGGTCGCCGCCACCGTGGACAAGGTGCCGGCCAATGGCTGGAGCCGCGTCAACCTGCCGCACACGGCGCGCCTGGAAGCCAAGGTGCCGGTCAATTCCTGGCAGGGTACGGCGTTCTATAAAAAGAGTTTCGATGCCAAGGTGGCGCCCGGCGAACAGGCGATCTTGCGCTTCGAAGGCGCGATGAACGTGGCCGATGTCTGGGTCAATGGCAAGCACCTGGGCCAGCACCTGGGTGGCTACCTGCCGTTTTCGTACGACGTCACGCCGCACCTGAAAGCGGGCGGCGGCAACGAGCTGGTGGTGCGCATCAATAACGAAGACAATGCCATCACCGGTCCCAAGCCGCTGAAAGACCTTGATTACATCCAGTACGGCGGCATCTACCGCGACGTCACGCTCACCATCAAGCCGGCTGTCCATATCAGCGACGAGATGCTGTCCAACACCGAAGCGGGCGGCGGCATTTTTGTCACCTACCCGCAGATCGACAAGACGTCGGCCACCGTGCGCGTAAAGGCGGAAGTGTGCAACACCGCTGCCGAGCCGCGCACCGCCGAACTGCGCCACCGCCTGCTCAGCAAGAACACCCGCGTGGCCGACGGGACCGAGAGCGTAAGCCTGGCTGCCGGCGAGTGCCGCCATGTCACGCGCGACCTCAAGGTCGATCGTCCGCAACTGTGGTCGCCGAAGGCGCCGAACCTGTATGCGCTGGAAACCACGGTTGCCAGCAAGGGCCAATCGGACCTGGTAAAGACCCGCATCGGCATCCGCAGCATCGAGATGGGCAAGGGCAAGCTGTTGATCAATGGCGAGCAGACCGTGCTGCGCGGCGTCAATCGCCACCAGGAATATCCATACGTGGGCTATGCGCTGTCGCCGCAGGCAGAATACCGCGATGCGCTCTTGATCAAGCGCGCCGGTTTCGATTACATCCGCCTGTCGCACTACCCGCATTCGCCGGCCTTCATGGCTGCCGCCGATGAACTGGGCATCATGGTGGTGCCGGGCATCCCTGGCTGGCAGTACTTCAATCCCGATCCAGCGTTTACCACCCAGGTCGTGAAAACCTGTACCGACATGGTGCGCCGCGACCGCAACCACGCCAGCGTGCTGGCCTGGGAGTGCTCGCTCAACGAAACGCAAATGCCGGACGCACTGGTCGAAAAACTGCACCAGACCGTGCACACCGAGTTCCCCGGCGGCCAGGCCTATTCGGCCGGCTGGGTGCCGCAAACCTACGACGTATATTTGCAAGCACGCCAGCACCGCCTGGAAGACAAGCGGCCGTTGCCCGACAAGGCGCTGATCGTGTCCGAGTACGGCGACTGGGAATACTATGCGATGAACGCGGGCTTCAACCAGACCGCCTGGGGCGACCTGAAAGCGGCCGACCGCAGCAGCCGCCAGTTGCTGGCCGACGGCGAGACCCGCCTGCTGCAGCAAGCGAAAAACCTGGCCGAATCGCACGACGACAACTTCAACACCGGCGCCGTCGCCGATGGCTACTGGGTGATGTTCGACTACGGCCGCGGCTACGCACCGGACCTGGAGTCGTCCGGCATCATGACCATCGACCGACTGCCGAAATTCTCGAACGAATTCTTCCGCTCGCAGCGCAGCGCGCTCGAGTCGAGCAAATGGGGCGGCGGTCCGATGGTGTTCATCGCCAGCCACTGGAACAAGGACTCTTCGCCACAGGTGCGCGTGTTCTCGAATGCGGACGAAGTGGAGCTGTTCTTGAACGGTAAAAGCCTGGGCCGCGTGAAGAGCGCGCCGACCAAGCTGCATCCGAACCTCAAGCATCCGCCGCTGGAATTCAACGCCGGCCAGTACGCTGCCGGTGAGCTGAAAGCGATTGCCTGGCTGGGCGGCAAGAAGGTTGCCGAACACGTGGTGCGCACTGCCAGCGAGGCTGCGAAACTGGACGTCTCGGTTGACGACCTCGGTGTGAAATCGACGGCCGGCGACCTGGTATTCATCCGCGCCAAAACGGTCGATGCCAAGGGCAACCTGGTGGCCGACAGCGGCCAGTCGGTGAAGTTTACTGCCGGCGGCGCCTACGAAATCGTCGGCCCTGCCACGGTGACCACCGAAGGCGGCATCGCCAGCGTGCTGGTACGCGTGGGCGCCGATGGCGGCAAAGGCTCGATCACGGCCGATGGCGGCACCGTGCGCGGCAAGCTGTAAGACATCGTGACGCGGCGCTCAGGCAGCCGCTTATCGGTTAGCATGTCGCACACGATCACTTGAATAAGGGTAGTGTGCACATGATTACTTTCGGACGCGGTCAAAAAGGCAAGCTGGCGGACCTCGGTTGCGGCAGCAACGTGGCGGTGAACGTGGCGCTGCAGGCGCCGGGCGCCACCATCGACCTGTCGTGCTTTGGGCTCGACGCGCAAGGCAAGCTGTCGGACGACCGCTACATGGTCTTCTACAACCAGCTGGCCAGCCCCGAAGGCGCGGTGCGCCTGACCCTGTCGGCGGGCGCCGCCACATTCCAGCTCAATCTCGACGCCTTGCCGGCCTCGATCGAGCGCCTGGTGTTTACTGGCGCGCTCGATGGGGGCGGCACCATGCGGGCGATTGCTCCCGGCAGCATCGCCATCGGCGGCGCCGCCACTTTCCCGTTGAGCGGCGCGGACTTCGCCGACGAAAAGGCCGTGATCCTGGCCGAGGTGTATCGCCGCGACGGCGCCTGGCGCTTCGGCGCCGTCGGCCAGGGTTTTAACGGCGGCATGGCGGCGCTGCTGGCGCACTTTGGCGGCACCGAGGCGGCGTCGTCTGCTGCTGCACCGGCGCCAGCGTTTGCTCCGACACCTGCTCCAGCTCCGGCGCCTGCTCCCGCGCCCGCGCCAAAAATCTCGCTCTCGAAAATCACGCTGGAAAAGCGCGGCGACAAGATCTCGCTCGACAAAGGGGCCGGGCGCGGCTTCGGCAAGATCCGCGTCAACCTGAACTGGAACCAGCGCCCGCAGGAGCAGCCGGCCAAGACCGGCTTCTTCGCCAAGCTCACCGGCGGCGGCCAGCCCAAGGGCATCGACCTGGACCTGGCCTGCCTGTTCGAGCTGCGCGACGGTACGCCGGGCGGGGTGCAGGCGCTGGGCGAGAGCTGGGGCGCGTTCGACCGTCCGCCGTACATCCACCTGGCCGGCGACGACCGCAGCGGCGCGGTCAGCGACGGCGAAAACATCTACATCAATGGCGATCGCTTCGACGAAATCGGCCGCGTGCTGATTTTCAGCTTCATCTACGAGGGTGTGCCGAATTGGGCCGCCACCGACGGCGTGGTGCTGATCGAGGTGCCGAACCAGCCGCCGGTGGAAGTGCGTCTCGACCACGGCGGCAACCAGCCGATGTGCGCGATCGCCATGATCGAAAACCAGGGCGGCAAGCTGCAGGTGACCAAGCTGGTGGACTACGTGTCCGGCGAAGGCAAGATCAGCGGCCACGAGGTGATCGGCAACAAGTACGGCTTCAAGCTGCGCTGGCGCGCCGGCTCCAAGGGGTGACTTTTGTTTAGTAAGTTTGTCATGGGCGTGTAACACCACGGCTCTAGAATCGTTGGCATTCCAACCTTTCCAGAGCCGGTCATGCATAACGACGCCAAGTACGACACCACCACCGAACCAGCCAACGAGCCCCAGGCGAGCCGCCGCACGCTGCTGAAAATGGGGCTCGCTTCCGCCTCGACCCTGTCGGTCGGCGGCCTGCTGGCCGGTTGCGGCGGCGGCAGCGATCCGGTGAGCGCCGCCCCCACGCCGACGCCGGCCCCGGCTCCCGCAGCAAAGATATCGAGCTTCGCGCTGGCCGTGCTGCCCGACACCCAGTTCTATTCGCGCTACGCCACCTCGGGCGAGAGCAACCAGTACCAGCGCCACTACGGCAACGAGCCGTTTGCCGCCCAGACCAACTGGGTCGCGCGCAACGCCCAGGCGCTCAACATCCCGTTTCTGATCCACCTAGGCGACGTGGTGGACCAGGTGGGCAAGCCGGAACAGTGGAAGGTGGCCGACAGCGCCATGCAGGTGCTGGAAGTGGCCAAGCTGCCGTACTCCATCCTGGCCGGCAACCACGATGTGCTCAATGACCTCGATTACAGTGGTGACCAGTCGCGTGGCACCGACGCCCAGCGGGTGCTGGCCAACGAGCCTTACCTGCAATGGTTCGGCACGCGCCGCGCCCAGCGCCAGGCCACCTTCGGCGGGCGCGATGCCAGCGGTTTCCACGAGTACCACATCTTCACCGCGCAGGACCAGCGCTTCCTGGTGCTGTCGCTGTCGTGGCGCATCTCGGACGCCGGTATTGCCTGGGCGCGCAAGGTCCTGGCCGACAACCCCACGCTGCCGGCCATCCTGGTCAATCACCAGTTGCTCAACATCGCGCCCGACGCCGTCAGCCCGCTGGAAACCGAGTACGGCAAGATGTTGTGGGAAAAGCTGATACGCGATAACGACCAGATATTCATGACCCTCAACGGCCACCACCACGGCGCCGCGCGCCTGACCAAGACCAACAACTTCGGCAACCCGGTCGAGGAAATGGTGGTCGATTACCAGATGGCCTACCAGGGCGGCAACGGCTTGATGCGCCTGTACGAGTTCGACCTGACCAACAAGCAGATCAAGGTGCTGTCGTTCTCGCCGTGGGTGCCGATGAAACCGGCCGATACCCTCAACGCCTTCGACCGCGCCGTGCTCACCGAAACCAACGAAGTCTTCACCATCACGATCGACTTTGCCAAGCGCTTCGCGCGCTTCAACCCCACCTTCGGCACGGGCCAGGCCACGGTGGCGTCCTCGCTGGTTGATCAGGCCAAGGCATTGGTATTGAAGGGTTATACGGAACCGGCGGTGGTCACGCCGGTCGCGCCCAAGGACGCCGACGACTACCCGAAAGTGGCATCGACGGTAGCGCACTGGCGCTTCTTCGGTGGCGCCGAAGGGGCGGTCGTGGCGCCGGGCACGCGCATTGCTGACGTCACCGGCGCCAACCCGCTGGTGCGCGACGCCCTCAATCGCGGTGGCGTGAAAAATGCGGAGGCAGGCGACATCGTATGGAGTGCCGACCGCCACCGCCTGTCGTCGGCCCCGGGATCGGTCAGCTTCCTCAACACCGACAAGAATGTGCCGCGCCTCAGTTATTTCGTCACCGATGCCTCGGCCGCGATCAACGCCCAGACCTTTGCCACCACCGGTTACACGATCGAAGCCTTCATCAAGATCAACCCGGCCTGGGTCAACTCGAAACACGCATGGATGAACATCATGACGCGCGACGGCGTGCGCGGCAACCTGGCCGGCTTCAACGGCGGCGACGCCGAATCGCCACCGCTGCTGTTTGCGATTTCGAGCCTGCGCGAAGTGCAGTGGGAAGTGGTGCCTGACGTGACGGGCACGCGCGGTGGCCTCGCCAGCTGGTCGGGTGAGATCATCGCCGGCACCTGGGTGCACATCGCCATCGTCAACGACCCGGTCACGCACGACACGGTGATGTACGTGGAAGGCGCGCCGGTACTGCGCAACAGCAGCAACGTCGTTGGTTTGGCGACACTGTCGGCGACGTCGCCGTGGGTGGTCGGTGGCGGCTCGTGGGATGGCGAACGGGCGGACGGCTTCTTCGGCAATATCGGCGAGATCCGCGTGGCGTCGGGGGCGTTGAAGCCGGCGCAGTGGCTGACGGCGCGCCGTACCTGATCTACAGGTCGGCCAGGCTGGCGCGCGTGCGCGCCGCCTGTTCGCGCACGCCATCGAGTACCGGCCCGTCCATGCGCCTGAGCTGCTGATAGACCATCCCCAGCCGGTGGTTACCAGCCAGGGAATCGCGGTTGCGATCGAAAAAATCCCAGTACAGCGCGTTGTACGGGCAGGCGCGCTCGCCGGTGCGCGCCTTTTTGTCATAATGGCACCCCTTGCAGTAATCGCTCATCTTGTCGATATACGCCGCGCTCGAGACATACGGTTTCGTCGCCAGCAGGCCGCCGTCGGCGAACTGGCTCATGCCCAGGGTGTTGGGCAGTTCCACCCATTCGAAGGCGTCGATGTACACGCCCAGGTACCAGCCGTGCAGCGCCTGCGGCGACAGGCCGGCCAATAGCGAAAAATTCCCGATCACCATCAGGCGGTTGATGTGGTGCGCGTGCGCGTGTTCGAGCGACTGGCCGATGGCGGTCGCCAGGCAGCGCATGCGCGTGTCGCCGGACCAGAACCAGTGCGGCAGCGGTTCCTCGTGGCCGAAGGTGTTGAGTTGATCGTAGCCGGGCATGCGGTGCCAGTACACGCCGCGCACGTATTCGCGCCAGCCCAGGATTTGCCGCACATAGCCTTCCACCGCCGCCAGCGGCGCGGCGCCATCGGCCAGCGCCTGCACCACGCGGTCCACCACCTCGTGCGGAGCGAGCATTTTCACGTTCATCGCGAACGACAGCAGCGAGTGGAACAGGCGCCAGGCCTTGAAACTCATCGCGTCCTGGTACTGGCCGAAGTGGGGCAGGGCGTGTTTGACGAAGCGCTCCAGTTGCGCCAGCGCTTCGTCGCGGTTGAGCGGCCAGCGCAGGTCGGCCGCATTCGGCGCGCCGAAGCTTTGCGCGCCGGAGTCCTCGATGGTCGCCCACAGCGCGCTGTGGTCGTGCGACTCGCGCAGGTCGGCCGGCTCCCACGGAATGCCTTTCCACGCCTCGCGGTTGTCGTGGTCGAAGTTCCACTGGCCGCCCGCCGGTTTGCCGGTGTCCGAGACCAGCACCTTGTGGCGCAGGCGCATGTGGCGATAAAAGTGTTCCATCACCCAGCTGGTGCGGCCGTCGAACAGCGCTGCCGCCTCGTGGCGCGCGGTGTAAAAATGTTCGGTGTCGGCCATCGCGGACGCAATGGTCAAACCGGCTGCATACGCGGTCAGTTGCCGGTCGAGCCGGTACTCGTCGGGCGCCTGCCATGCGAAGTCGCTGGCGCCATACAACGCCAGCAGCCGGTCCAGGTTGGCCGGCAGCGATTGCAGGTTATCGCGATCGTCGATGGTGAGATAGTGCACCCGGTGGCCGGCGTCGCGCAGGCGCCGGGCGAAGTCGCGCATGGCGGCAAAGATGGCGATGATTTTCTGGGCGTGGTGCAGCACGTAGTCGGTTTCCTGCCGCACCTCCATCAGCACGAACACCACGCCGGGGTCCGGCGCCCGGAACCAGCTGTGCTGGCAGTTGAGCTGGTCGCCCAGCACCAGCTTGAGCGAGGCGGCGCTCACCGGATTACGCGCGGCCCAGGATCGAGGCGGCCGCCATCAGCTCGTCGATCAGCGCCAGCGAGCTTTTGCCCGACAGCGCGTGCGGATTGAACTCGGGCAGCGCCGAGTAGCGCAGCAGGGTGCCGGGATTGAGCTTGTTCAGGTTGACCTGGCCCATGGTCCAGCCGGAATAGCGGCGTTCACAGATTTCTTCGTAGTGCAGCAGGATGGCGTCGGTGTGGCGCGGGTCGCGCAGGATCTTTGCGTACAGTGCGTTGACCTGCTCGCGGCCCCCTTCGATCACTTGCAGGTACAGGCGGTCGCTGTGGCACAGCACCCCGGTGATGCCGTGCTTGGGGTTGTAGTTGTGCGACTGCTGCATGATGGCGGTGATGCCGCCCACGGGCGTATCCCTGGCGGCGTGGCTGGCGTACAGAAGGCGGACAAGCATGCTGGTATCTCCCGGAGATTGACGTTTGATTAGCGTTTGATGAGCGAAAGGAACTCGCGGCGCAGCGCCGGGTCCTTGAGGAAGGAGCCGTGCATCACACTGTTGATCATACGCGCGTCCATGTCCTTGACACCGCGCCACTGCATGCAAAAATGGTCCGCTTCCATGATCACGGCCAGGCCGTCCGGCTGCATTTTTTCCTGCAGCAGGTCGGCCAATTGCACCACGGCTTCCTCCTGGATTTGCGGGCGGCTCATGATCCAGCTGGCCAGGCGCGCGTACTTCGACAGGCCGATCAGGTTGGAGTGCTGGTTGGGCATCACGCCGATCCACACCTTGCCGATGACGGGGCACAGGTGGTGCGAGCACGCGCTGCGCACCGTGATCGGGCCGATGATCATCAACTCGTTGAGGTTGGCGGCGTTGGGGAATTCGGTGACCGGCGGCATCTCGACATAGCGCCCTCCGAACACTTCGGTCATGTACATCTTGGCCACGCGGCGGGCGGTGTCCTGCGTATTGTGGTCGCTCACGGTGTCGATCACCAGGCTCTCGAGCACCTTTTGCATATGGCCGCTCACTTCGTCGAGCAACTGATCGAGCTCGCCCGGTTCAATATAGGCGGCAATATTGTCGTTGGCGTGGAAGCGCGTGTTGCTGGCCACCAGCCGTGCGCGGATGCGTTCGGAGGCGGTGGTGGTGACAGGCAGGTATGCCGGTTGCGGCTCGGTGGTCATGCGAAAATCCAATCAAAAAAGAGAGTTGCTACGGCGGCGGCAGCGGCAGGCCTTCGGCATAGGCCAGCCGCTCCAGCGCCTGTTCCATCAGCATGCGCGCATGGCCGGCGCTGCGCGCCAGGTCCTGGTGCAGCGTGGCGTCGGCGGCATTGCGGCTCACGCACTGGGCGCTGTACCGCTCGAAGCTGGTCAACATCAGCAGTATATCCGCCAGGTGGCGCGGACATTCGCAATCGATGCTGGTGGACATGGCGGCCAGTTCCGCCAGTTGCTGGTCGTCGAGCCGGCGCGGCGCGACCGCCGTGGCCGGTGGCGCCGGCGGGCGGCCGCCGCCGGCAAACGCGGTAGCGCACAGCAGCGCCACTTCGGCGGCGTCGGACGGCGCCCGCGCCACCAGGCAGTCCTGCTCACGCAGGCGGCGCACGGTGGCGCTGTCGCAAAAACGGTAAAGCACCACCACCGCGCGCACGTTCAGCGCGGCGCGCGTGGCCATCACCGCCGGCAGTGCATCGGCGTTCATCTCGGACGCTTCGATCAGCAACAGGTCGGCCGTCACGCCGGCCAGCGCCTGCGGCGCCTGTTCCAGGTACTGGCAACTGGCCACGATGTCGAGCACCGGAGCGGTGCGCGCCGCCGCCAACTGGCGGGTAAGGGCGCCACCGGCGATCGCCAGGCGCAGCAGGCGCGGTTCGTTTTCCACCGGCGGCGCCACGCCGGCCAGGGCCAGCAGTTCGTCGAGGTCGAGGCGGGCCACGGTGGAAATCGCGTGGCCCTGGTCCACGGCGCGCTTGAGCAGGCCGAGGCGGCGTACCTGCTCGGACGAGTACAGGCGCTGGCCGCGCGGCGAACGGCCGGCATCCGATACGCCATAGCGCCGCTCCCACACGCGCAGCGTCTCCACCGGCAGGCCGGCCAGGCGCGCGGCCACGCCGCTGCGGTAGCCGGCGCCGGTGCTGGGCGAATTGTCGTCGGAGTCTGTCACGTTGGTTCCTGTCGGTTGATGGCCGCATTTTAACAGTTTCATGCCTGTGAGCCACATTGTCCCGGTCATGAACCGCTTTTTAGTTCTTTTGCAGCGCTATTCAGCATATCTTCGCCAGTATACTGGGACATCGGTGGAACAGGTAACCAGGAAAGTTTTAAAATGATCGTCACAAGACCCAATATTGCAGTCATCGGTGGCGGCCTGGCCGGGCTGTCCTGTGCGCGCCATTTGCAGGATGCGGGCTGCCGCACAACCGTGTTCGAGAAGGCGCGCGGCCCCGGTGGACGCATGAGCACGCGGCGCGGCGACGACTGGCAGTGCGACCACGGCGCCCAATATTTCACGGTACGCGACAACCGCTTCCGCGACGAAGTGGCGCGCTGGGAAGCGGCCGGCGTGGCCGGCCTGTGGGAGCCCCGACTGGTGGAGCTGACGGCGGCAGGCGCTTGCGTGAGAAAGGCGCCGGACAGCGTGGCGCGTTTTGTCGGCATTCCGCGCATGAGCGCGCCGGCCGGCTGGCTGGCGTCGAACCTGCGCGTGCACAGTGGCCATACCATCGTCGATATGCAGCACGATCGCGCCGGTTGGCGTCTGCAGTCGAAGGAGCACGGCGTGCACGAAGAGCGTTTCGACGCAGTGGTGCTGGCCGTACCCGGGCCGCAGGCCACGGTGCTGCTCGCGCCGCTCTTGCCGCTCACTTCATGGCAGACGGCAGTGGACATGCTGCCCTGCTGGACCCTGATGCTGCGCTATCGTACGCCAGGCATCCGATTTGCTCCCGGCTACGATGCCGCTTTCGTCAACCACGGACCGCTGGCCTGGATTGCCCGCGATGGCGCGAAGCCGGGCCGGCAAGGCAGCGAAGCGTGGGTGCTGCAAGCGAGTGCCGAGTGGAGTGCCGCCCACCTCGAAGACGATGACGAGACGGTGTGCGCCGCGCTGCTGGCGGCCTTCGCCGAACTGGGCGCACCACCACCGGACGCGGTGACCGCGCACCGCTGGCGCTATGCCAGGGCCGGCGCTCCACACCACGAACAGCCGGACCAAGATAGCGCGGACAGCGAGCCTGGCCTGCAGCGCGAGGCCGTGTGGCTGCCGGCGGTGCGGGTGGGCATGTGCGGTGACTGGCTTGCGGGTGGCCGCGTGGAAGATGCATGGCTCAGCGGCCGCGCGTTGGCCGCGCAGGTGCTGACCAGCATGGCCTGCACGACATCTTCCTGATTTACAGGCGGGCGATCACCGCCAGCAGTGCGTCATGGTCGAGCGGCTTGACAAAATAATGGTCGAAGCCGGCCGCCTTGGACATCTCGCGGTCCTCGCGCCGGCCATAGCCCGATACCGCCACCAGCGTGGCGTGCTTGCTGGCCGGGAGCATGCGCAGGCCGCGCGCCAGGTCGTTGCCGTTCAGGTCGGGCAGGCCGATGTCGAGCAGGCACAGTTGCGGTGCGAGCCGCTGCGCCGCTTCCAGTCCGCCGTGCGCGGTGTGCGCCACCACCACTTCGTGGCCGGCGGCTTCAAGCAGCAGTTGCAGCGTTTGCGCGGCGTCCACGTTGTCGTCCACCACCAGCACGCGCAGTTGTGCGCCGGAGACGTTGTCCGGCTTCGGCAGTGCCGGCGCCACGTCCGCTTCGGTAGCCGGCAGCACGATGGCGAAGGTGCTGCCCTGGCGTTCGCCGCCGCTGTCCACCGTCACCGTGCCGCCGTGCAGTTCCACCAGCATCTTGACCAGCGCCAGTCCCAGCCCCAGGCCGCCCTGCGAGCGGTCGGAGGTGCGGTCGGCCTGGGCGAACAGTTCGAACACGCGGCCGCGCAGTTCGGGCGACATGCCGATACCGTTGTCGCTCACCTCGAGCCGGACATTGCCGTCGATGGCCAGCACCCGCAGCGTGATTTCGCCGCCGCTCGGTGTGTACTTGGCGGCGTTGTTGAGTACATTGACCAGCACCTGCACCAGGCGCTTGTGGTCGCCCACCACCTGCAACGGCTGCTCGGGCATGACCAGTTCGAAGCGGTGCTGGCGCGCGCGCATCATGGGTTCGGCCTGTTCCACCGCATCTGCCACGATGTCGGCCACGTGCAGCGGCGCGCGGGTGATCGTCACCAGGCCGCGCGTCACGCGCGAGACATCGAGCAGGTCGTCGATCAGGCGCGTCATGTGGTGCACCTGGCGCACGATGATGTCGGCGGTGCGGTCCACGGCGGCCGGCGAGGCGTTACCGCTGCGCAGCAGCTGGGCGCCGGCGCTGATCGGCGCCAGCGGATTGCGCAGCTCGTGCGCCAGCATGGCCAGGAATTCGTCCTTGCGCTGGTCGGCCAGGCGCAGCTGCGCTTCCGCCTTCAGGTGCTGGCGCTCCTTGTCCTGCAAGGCGGCAGCCATGGCGTCGAGGGCGCGCGCCAGTTCGCTGATTTCCTCCTTGCCGTAAGTGATGCCGCTGCGGGCGCTCAATGATCCGGAAGCGATGCTGTTGGCCGTGGTGGCCAGCATTTTCACCCGCCGCAGCACCAGCACGTCGCCCACGAACCACGCCGCCACCATCGCCAGCACCAAGGTCACTGCAAGGGCCAGCAGGTCCATGACCTGGTCGCGGCGGGCCACGGCGGTGATGTCATCGACGGGGATGCCGATGGTGACGGTGTAGTCGGTGAGACCGTTGTTGCCCACGCGGGCGAAGCGGTGCAGCCGCTCCACGCCGTCCGGTCCCGTGAGCCGCACCGGATTGCCCGGTTCACCGGCCATGGCGGCGCGCATCTCGGGCCATACCGGCTTGCCGAACCATTCTTCCGGGTTTGGCTTGCGGGCGATGATCTTGCCTTCCGAGTCGGCCGTCATCAGCACCGAGCCCGGTGGCAGCTGGATGTCGGCCACGAAGCGATCGAGCTTGGTCAGGTCCAGCGCGGCGAATACCACGCCGCGTACCTGCTCGTCTTCGTCAAGGATGGGATAGGTGAGGTTGACCGTGTGCTTCTGGATCACGCGCCCGAAGATGTAGCCGCCGGCGACGAAGCGCTTGAGGTGGACCGCGCGGCGGAAATGCGAGCGGTCGCGCAGATTGACCGGTCCCGACGACGGGATGGCGCTGCAGGTGACGTCGCCGTTCAGCTGGATCACGCCGAAGTTGGCGTAGTCGCCGTTCTGGCGCTGAATGCTGTCGAGCAGGTTGTTGCAGCGGGCCTGGTCGTTCATCAGGTCGGGCACGCTGGCCAGGTCGCGCAGGATCTGGCGCGCGCTGGCGATCGACTGCGCCTCGTTGGCGGCGGCCAGGTTGGTCAGGCGTTGCAGGTTTTCCTCGGCCACGCTGATCGCGTGGTCATGCTCGCGGATGCCGCTGATGATGGTCATCACGGCGATCGGGGCGATCGCCAGCGCCACCAGCAGCATCAGCCGTCCGCGCAGGCTGTTGAGGCTAAAGAGCAGAAAGGCCATGGTTCAAAGGCTGCCGTGGCGCTGGTTGCCGAAGGCGATGATGGCCTGCACGCCGCGCCGCAGGGTGGCAACGTCGTCGGAGATGTAGCCGATGCGCAGGTGGCCGGGCACGCCCAGGGCTTCGCCGGGCATCACCGCCACCGCGTATTCGGTCAACAGTTGCTCGGCAGCGGCCACGGTGTCGAGCCCCAGTGCCGACACGTCGAACCACAGGTAGGGCCCGGAGGCGGGGGCGCGCACCGTCAGCCACGCCAGGTTGGCGGTCAGGTCCAGCACCAGGTCGCGGCGGGCGCGGTAGTCGGCCAGCATGGCGGCTGACTCGGGCGAATCGTCGGATTCGAAGGCGGCGGCCAATGCCAGCTGGATCAGCATCGGCGCGGCGGCGGTGATCGGTCCCTGCACGGTTTCCATGGCCGCCACCAGCGGCGCCGACGCCACCGCGAAGCCGGCGCGCCAGCCCATCATGGCATAGCTTTGCGAGGCCGAAAACAGCGTGACTACGCCGAGCGCGCGCCAGTCGGGCCGCGCGGCCAGGCTGTGGTGGACGCCGTCGAACACCAGCTTTTCGTAGCTCTCGTCGACGATGGCGCACGTGCCGGTTTTACCCAGCCAGGCGGCGATGCAGTCGAGCTCCGTGGCCGACAGCAGCGCGCCGGTGGGGTTGTGCGGATTGTTGAGGATCAGGACCTTGGTCGGCGGCAGGCTGTCGAGCAGTTCGGTGGTGATCTGTGCGGGCAGATCGACCAGTATCGGTTCCAGGCCCAGCAGTTTGCTGGTGGCTACGTACGCGGGCCAGTACGGTTTGAAGATGATCACCGCGTCGCCCGGATCGGCCATCACGTACAGCGCCTGGTACAGCGCCTGCTTGGCGCCGTTGGTGACCAGGATCTCGGCCGGCGCGGCATCGATGCCGTTTTCGCGCGTGACGCGGGCGGCCAGCCGCGCGCGCACGCCGGCGTCGCCGCCCACGGCCGTGTAGGGCAGGGCCGGGCGGTGCAGCGCTTCGTGCATGGCAGCGAGTACGGCGGGCGGTGCGGGGAAATGCGAGATGGCGATGGAAAAATCGATCACGTGTTCGCCGCGGTCCTTCATGGCGTCCACCCGGCCGTGCAAGGCGGTGGTGGCAAGCGGCCGGGACTTGGCGATGCGATGCGAAATTTCCATAATTATTTCAATGACTTATGCAGTGGGGTAATAAGTATATTACGTAAATAGCCGTGCGGCATCTACTGATGGCGGTCTGTCTTGTCGGATGGTATCCTAACCGGCTAAATTCGTAAGGAGTTGTATGCCGTACCCAACACACGCAACAAAAATTGCCCTGGCGATCACGCTGGGATTGACAAGCACCGCGCTTCCGGCACTCGCCAACGCGCAGGAAATCATCAAGATCGGCCACGCGTCCGGCACGTCCGGCACTGCCGCCCACCTGGGCAAGGACAATGAAAACGGCGCCCGCATGGCGGTCGAGGAACTCAACGCCAAGGGCGTCGTCATCGGTGGCAAGAAGTACAAGATTGTGCTGCAGGCGGAGGACGACGCGTCCGATCCCAAGCAGGGCACGGCCGTGGCGCAAAAGCTGGTCGATGCAAAAGTGAATGGCGTGATTGGCCACCAGGTCTCGGGCACCACCATCCCGGCGTCGCGCATTTACTTCAACGCCGGCATTCCGCAAATTTCGCCGTCGGCCAGCAATCCGCAGTACACGCGCCAGCGCTTCACGTCGGCGTTCCGCAATATCGCCAACGACGAGCAGCAGGGCGCGGCGCTGGCCCGCTATGCGCTGCAAAACGTCAAGGCCAAGCGCATCGCCGTGATCGACGACCGCACCGCGTACGGCAAGGGACTGGCCGATGAGTTCTCGAAAAATATCAAGCGCCTGGGACCGGCGGCCGGTGCAGCCATCGTCAGTACCCAGTACACCAACGACAAGGCCACCGACTTCAACGCCATCCTCACCACGGTAAAAGCCACCAAGCCGGACCTGATTTTCTACGGCGGCATGGACGCAGTGGCCGCGCCGATGCTGCGCCAGATGAAGCAACTGGGCTTCCCGGTCAAGTTCATGGGCGGCGACGGCATGTGCTCGGACTCGGTGCCGCGCCTGGCCGGCGACGGCATGAACGACGACCAGGTGCTGTGCGCGGAAGCGGGCGGCGTGGCGCCGGCGCAGGAAAAGGCGCTGACAGATTTCAAGGCTGCCTATAAAAAGCGTTTTGGTGTTGAGGTGCAGACGTACGCCCCGCAAACCTATGATGCCTTGATGACCATGGTCGATGCGATGCAGCAGGCCGGCTCGCCCGATCCGGTCAAGTACCTGCCGTACCTGGCCAAGATCAACCACAAGGGCGTGACCGGCGATATCGCCTTCGATGCGCGTGGCGACATCAAGGATGGCGCGTTGACCATCTTCACGTTCCAGAAGGGCAAGCGCGTGAAGGTCGCGGTGGTCAAGTAACGTCAGTGACATGAAAAACGCCCGGTAGCCGCAAGGCCCCGGGCGTTTTTTTGTGGTGATCAGGCGCCGGGCGGGCCGCCGAAGCCGCCGGGACCAGGACCACCGGGGACGGGACCACCGGGACGGCCACGGAAGCCGCCTTCGCCTTCACCCTCGCTGCGGTTGCTGTTGACGCCACCGAAGCGGTACGACAGGCCCACGTAGAACACGCGACCGTCGAAGCGGCGGGTGCTGGTCTCGCGCAGCGTGGTGCTGTCGACGATGGTTTCCATCTTGTTCTTGTCGAAGATGTCGGTGATGTTGGCCACCAGGTTCCACTGGCTGTTCAAGGCATGGCGCACGCTCATGTTGACCGTGTTGTTCGGCGAGCGGTAGCCCTGGCCCGACAGCATCTTGCCCTGCATTTGCAGCGCCAGCTGCACCTGCGTGGCCGTGGTCATCTGATAGTTCAGGCGCGCGCGCCCGCTGAGCGAGTTGGCAGTGCGGCTGGTGATCACGCCAGCTTCATCCTGCGAGCGCTGCTGGTTGCGCATCAAATTGCCGCTGGTGTTGAGCGTGAGCGTGGGCGTGAGCTTGCCGCTGACGGTGAATTCCAGGCCGCTCGAGTGGCTGCCTTCGCCATTCTGGCGGGTGGTCAGCAGCACATTGTCGGCGATGAAGTAGCGGTAATCGACGATGGCGTCGGTATCGCGCCGGTAGTAGCCGCGCAGATTGGTCTCCAGACCGCCGAACTTGGTCTCGTAACCGACTTCGAACGAATCGGTCTTGGTCGGTTTCAGATCAGGATTACCGGCCGAGACGTTGAACTCGTCGCGGTAGGTCACGTACGGATTGAGGTCGTTGGCCTGTGGGCGGCGCAGGCGGCGCGCGTAGGCAAAACGCATATTGGCGTCGTCCGACACTTTATAGGTCGCGAACATGCTGGGGATGAAATTGATGTAACTGTTTTTGGCCGTGATGCCGCCGGTGATCTGGTGGATGTCCATGTCGGTGTGCTCGGTACGCACGCCGCCCAGCAGGCCCCAGCGCTCGGACAGGCGCATCTGGTACGTGCCATACAGGGCTAGCACGGTTTCCTCGATGTCGAAGCGGTTGGTGCGCGACGGGTTGACGGTGGCGAGATTGGTGACCGGATCGATGTCGGTGTACAGCGTGTCGAAATTGTTCTTGGTGCGGGCGATCTTGTAGCCGACATTGGTGGTGCCGCCCCACAGCGGACGGCCGTAGTCGCCGGTGAAATCGATCACGCGGGTGCTGGTGTCGTTGTGCTGGAAGGCGCGGGTGTCGGTGCGGCCGAAGTTGTCCGCGCCGACCGCGTAGTCGCTGGCGTAGTTGGTATCGCTGTCGTTGTCGGCAGCCGATACGCGCAGGTCGATTTTCAGCGTTTCGCCCGGCAGTTCGCCCTTGTGGTCGTAGCGCGCGCCCCAGCTGAAGTTCTTGGCGTCGCCGCTGCGCGAAGTGTTGCGCACATATTCGCTGGCGGCGCTGGCGGGGTTGAAACCGGTGGCGCCGTTCACATAATGCTCGGTCGAGCGCTGGTCGTTGCCGCGCCCCATGAACGACAGGCTGCCGGTCAGGGTGTCGGTCTGGTTCATATTGTAGCTGACGGTGCCGTTGGCGCCGACCATGTCGTTCAGCCCCTTGCTCACTGACTCCTGGGTGCTGGGCACATACTGGCCGGTGCGCGCATCAAACCGCTCGCGGCTCACTTCCGACGTGGAATTGCGACCGTCGTGGCGCACATTGAGGCCGCCCTGGAAGCCCCACAGCCCCTCGTTGTAGCTGCCGTTGACGGAGCTGTTGTAGCGCCCCTCGGTACCGGCGTTGGCACTGACCGAGCCGAAACCGCCCGGCTTGCGGTTGCGGCGCATGACCAGGTTCAGGATCGGACCGCCGCCGCCCTCGTTGCCGAACTGCGCGCCGGGGTTGTTGATCACCTCCACCGATTCGATATCGTCGGCCGGCATCGCCTGCAGCGCCGCGCCCCGGTTCTCGCCCTGCAGCATGGCCGACGGCTTGCCATCGACCATGATCTGCACATTGCTGCTGCCGCGCAGCGACACCGTGCCATCGGGATCGACCGCCACCGACGGCACGTTGTTCAGGGCGTCGGCAGCGGTGCCGTTTGTGCTCGAGACGTCGGACTTGACGTCGTACACCTGGCGGTCGATGCGGTTGGTGGGGCGTTCTGCCGCTACCGTCACCGACGGCACCACCGGCGTTGCCTCGGCCTTGACGGCGCCGGGCTTGGCTGCCGGCGGGTTGGTCTGCGTAGCCGGCGGCGTATCGGTGGACTGGGCAAGCGCGGACAACGGCGCCGTCAGCAGGGAGCAGGTCAGGAGTATCTTTTGCATGGGGGAGGGGGGTGGGTGATGAATGTAGGTCAATGCCGGTATTTTACAGAAGCAATGCCTAAAAACTTGCCATTTACAATACTTTACTTACATGAAGCTGGCGTGAAGTTTGTAAGCCGAGTATGTCGTCTTCTTTCTGGCAGAGGGCTGTCCCCTCCATAACGGCTAGAATGGCGGAAAGGAGATTCAATCATGGCACAAGGATATGCCCGTATCGGGCGCGACATGTATACCACCGAGATCGAGGTGGGTGGACACAAGCTGACCGGCGACGAACCGCCGCGCAACGGCGGCCAGGATGCGGGGCCGGCGCCGTACGATTTTCTGCTGGCGGGTCTCGGTTCGTGCACGGCGATCACGCTGCGCATGTACGCCGACCGCAAGCAGTGGCCGCTGGAAGCGGTCAAGGTGGACCTGCACCTGGCGCGCGGCGATGACGGCACCGTGATCACCCGCACGCTGCACCTGACCGGCGCGCTCGATGCGGAGCAGGTGGCGCGGCTGGCCGATATCGCCGAGCGCACGCCGGTGACCCTGACGCTTAAAGCCGGCGCCCGGATCGATACGACGGTTGCATGACAAAGCGTTTTGCGGTGTGCTGCCGCACAGTCGATCCTCGGCCCGTTGGCTACTCTGGCTTTAGTTTTCTACAACCAGAGAGTCTCCCATGGCAGCCCCGCAGAGCAAACAAATCACCACCTTGCTGCGCAAGGTTTTCGGCATCGCGGCACTGCGCGACGGCCAGCGCAACGTGATCGACAGCGTGCTGGCCGGCCACGATACGCTGGCCGTCATGCCCACCGGTAGCGGCAAGTCGCTGTGCTACCAGTTGCCGGCCCGGCTGCTGCAAGGGTTGACGGTGGTGGTCTCGCCGCTGATCTCGCTGATGAAAGACCAGGCCGAAAAGCTCGAGGAAGCCGGCATCGCCAGCGCCGCGCAGATCAACAGCAGCCTGTCCCGCGCCGACGAACTCGCGGCGCTCGAAGGCATCGAAAGCGCCGCCCACGACATTGTTTTCTGCACCCCCGAGCGCCTGATCACGCCCGATTTCCTGGCGCTGCTCAAGCAGAGCGAGATCGCGCTGGTGGTGATCGACGAGGCTCACTGCATCTCGCAATGGGGCCACGACTTCCGTCCCGCCTACCTCGAAATCGGCGCCGCACTGGAGGCGCTGGGGCGCCCGCAAGTGCTGGCGCTTACCGCCACCGCCACCGACGACGTCATCAAGGATATCCGCACCCAGCTGGGCCGCCCGCGCATGGCCGTGGTCAATACCGGCATTTACCGGCCCAACCTGCACTACCGCGTCAAACAGGTCACCAATCCGTCCGAGAAGGCAGCGCAGGCGCTGCAGCTGGTGTGCGAGACTGCAGGCGTGGGCATCATCTATGCCGCCACCGTCAAGGCGGCGGAGGAAATGCATGCACAACTGAAGGAAGCCGGCGAAAGCGTGACGATTTACCACGGCAAGCTGCGCGCCGCCGAACGGGTGGAAAACCAGAACCTGTTCATGAGCGGCGAGCGCCGCGTGATGGTGGCTACCAACGCCTTCGGCATGGGCATCGACAAGGCCGACACGCGCTTCGTGATCCACCTGCAGATACCGGCCAACCTGGAGGCGTACTACCAGGAGTCGGGCCGCGCGGGGCGCGACGGCCTCGATGCGCAATGCACGCTGCTGTACTACCACGCCGATAAACGGTTGCAGCAGTTTTTCCTGGTCAAGCACTATCCGCAAGCCGAAGAGCTGCGGGCGGTTTACGAGGCTGCTGCCGCCCACGATGGCGCCGCGTTCACCGAGGCCGACCTCAAACCGAAGCTCGAGCATATCTCGGCCAGCCAGCTGAAAATCTGCCTGAAAATGCTCAAGGACGGCAAGCTGCTCAAGCGCAGCCGCAAGCTCGATTACGCACTGGCCAAGCTGCCCGGCGGCGCTACCGCGCCGAAGGCTGCCCGGTACGACGAGATGGCGCAAGTGTACGCGGACAAGCATGAACGCGACCGCGAGGGACTGGAGCAAATGGTGGGCTACGCCCAGAGCGGCTACTGCCGCTGGAAGCTGCTGCTCGATTACTTCGACGATGCGTCGCCCGGTTTCGAGCAGTGCTGCAAGTGCGACAACTGCCTGTCGCCGCCGGCGATCCAGCTGTCGTCGTTCGACCTGGCGGCTGGCGCAGCGCTTGCGGAGCCGATCGCACAGGAACCGGGCCCGCCAGACGTGCCGCCGGTCGCCGCCGCCAGTATGCCCGGGTTGGCGCCGGCGCCGCTGGTGGCCGCTGCAGCCGTTGCCAGTAGCGGCGCTACGGCGTTACCTCGAACAGCAGGAACTGTGTAACCTGGCGGTTGTTGAAGTTGTCGTCCGAGATCAGCACCAGGCTGGCATGGCCATTGGCCAGGCGCGGCCCGAAAGCCATACCTTCGAGGTTGTCCACCAGCGGCAGGCCGGCCTGGTTCAGGTCCAGCACCAGGCGCTTTGTCACAGGGGTAATGCTGGCGCCGGCCACGGTGGGCAGCTGCGCGATATCGGTGGCGCCAGCGGTGTCCACTTCGTACAGGCGCACGTAGTTGCGGTAGCGGCCGGCGTCGTCCTGTATGCCGGCGCGCTCGAGCACCAGCAGGCGGTTGTCGCTCAGCGCCAGGATTTCGGAAACGCCATTGTCGGCATTCTTGCCGGTGCCAGGGGCGGCCGCCAGCGGTTCCAGCGCATATGCATACTGGCCCAGCACCTTGCCGTCGCGGCCAAAGCGGGTGATGCGGTTGACCGCGCCGTGAGCGGTCGTGGGCACCGGACCATCCTGGTACATCGGTCCTTCCAGCGACACCCAGACCGAGGCGCCATCGGGCGTAAAACTCATGCCCTCGAAAGCCTGGTTGTTGCGCGGGCCGGAACTGTGATCCTTCTTCACATTGAACAGCGGCGGCAGCGGCAGCTCGTAGCGCAGGCGGCCATCGGCGCCGGCCTGGCGCACGAACGGATTGAGGGCGAGCGAGACATCGCCTTCGCTGCCATACCAGATGGCGCCATCGCGCGGATCGACGCGCAGGGTTTCCAGGTCGGCCACCGCGCCGCCCAGTCGTGCGAAATCATTCTTGGACGGATACGGCGTGCCATCGGCTTGCAGCAGCGTGGTCACGCCGGTCAGCTGTACCGATGTGAAGGACTGCTGGTCGTAATCGAGCCGGGCGCGGTAGTAGCGCGCCGGATTGTGCTCGGAGCGGTCGTCGCAGATCATCACCCAGTCGCCGCGCGCGGCGTCGTAGTCGATGCCCGACAGGCCGCCCACCAGCGTACCCTCGAAGCGCATGCGCCAGGGCAGGCGCTGCTCGCCGATCAGGCGCAGCGATGCGATGGTATCGGGCGTGCGCGCCAGGGCCGGGGTGGTGGCATGATTCTGGGCGCCGGCGCTCAGTACCAGCAGGCTGGCGGCGGCAAGGGCGGTGCGGACGAAGGAGGACAGGGCGGCCATAAAAAATGTGCAGGTCGGAAAAGCGTGCAGTATAGCCGCCGCTGCCGGTATCTGTCAGGGGCCTGTCAGGGGCCTTTTAGGCTGGTTGCTCTTCCAGTTCGTCCTCGCGGCTCCAAGCCGGGAAAGGATCGGCATAGGTCAGCCAGGCGGGCGCGCCGGCGGCCAGTTCTTGGTCGGTCAGCACGCAGCGGCGGAAGGCTGCTTCCAGCGCCGGGCGGTCCATGCCGGCGCCGATGAAGACCAGTTCGTTCTGGCGGTCGCCGAACGGTTCCACCCAGGCCGCTTCGATGCCGGCGCGGTCGGCGTCCCCCACCGGCGGCCAGTTGGCGCGGTCGCTGGCGGCCCACCATTGTCCTACCGGCTCCACCGACGCGATGCGCCCGGCGCGCGAATAGGCGACCGCCCAGTCGGGACGGCTGGCGAACCAGATATAGCCCTTGGCGCGTATCAGTCCCGGCAGCGCCAGGTCGAGGAATTCATTGAAGCGCTGCGCGTGCAGCGGACGGCGCTCGCGCACCACGAAGCTGTCGATGCCGTACTCCTCGGTCTCAGGCGTGTGGATGCCGGCCAGCTCGCGCGCCCAGCCAGCCATCTGGCTGGCCTTGTCCAGGTCGAATTTACCGGTGCCGAGGATCTGGTGCAGCGGCACCCGTCCTTTTTCGGCCAGCACCATGGTGGCGGTGGGGTTGAGCGCCTTGATCACGGCGCGCACTGCGCCCATTTGTTCGATGGTGACCAGGTCGGTCTTGCTGACCACGATCACGTCGGCGAACTCGATCTGCTCGGACAGCAGCGCGGCCAGCGTGCGGTCGTCGCCTTCGCCGGCGCTCTGGCCGCGCTGGGCCAGGAAGTCGGCACAGTTGTAGTCGTTCAGCAGGTTGACGGCGTCGACCACGGTGACCATGGTATCGATACGTGCCACGTCGTTGAGCGACAGTCCGTCTTCGTCGGCAAAATCGAAGGTGGCGGCTACCGGCATCGGCTCGCCCACGCCGGTCGATTCGATCAGCAGGTAGTCGAAGCGGTTTTCTGCAGCGAGCTTGCGCACTTCGAGCAGCAGGTCTTCGCGCAGCGTGCAGCAGATGCAGCCGTTGCTCATCTCGACCATTTTCTCTTCGGTACGCGACAGGGCGGCGCCGGCGTTTTCGGTACCGTGGCGCAGCAGCGAGGCGTCGATATTCACCTCGCTCATGTCGTTGACGATGACGGCCACGCGCAAGCCTTCGCGGTTGGCCAGTACGTGGTTGAGCAGGGTGGTCTTGCCGGCGCCGAGAAAGCCGGAAAGCACGGTAACAGGCAGGCGCAAATCGGCCAGGGATGGGACGGTGGTGGTCATGGATGGCTCGCTGAAAAGGCGCGGACGCGCGGACGGAAGCAAGGACGGAGAAAACCCGTCAAATGCAATTGAGTTGCATCATAAGTCTGTTTCATTGCTAATGCAAGTTTATTGCATTAAGCCTTGCGAGTTTTTATGGCTTCGATTTTGCGCAGTGGGGGCAGGTGCCTTTGATCAGAAAATCCATTTCCTGGCTCTGGAAGCCGCTGGGCAGCTTGATCGTGCGCGGCAGCGGCACGTCGGTGAAGCAGGTGACTTCTTCGCAGCGGGTGCACTGGAAGTGGGCATGCTCGTGCGAATGGTGACCGGCCCCGGCACGGAAACGCCACACCTGGTCGGCGCCGGCGATGCGGTGCACCAGTTCGTTTTCGGTCAGCCATTCGAGCACCCGGTACAGGGTGACCGAGTCGAGCGCTTCGTCGGACAGCAAGGCCTGGATATCGTGGTGGGTCAGCGACTTTTCCTGTCCCATCAAAAAGTCGAGCACGGTCACACGCTGGCGCGTGACGCGGGCACCGGTGGCGCGGATCAGTGCTTCTGCCTGGTCTGAAGAGGATGTTTGCATAGCCAGCATCTTAACATGGCCTTCAGGGAGACCGGGAAGGTCGCCATGTTGCGAATGAGAAGTGTTATCATTGTCGCTTTCATGATACTTCTTTCATTGCCATGCCTCTTATCCGCCTGCGCGCTGCGCCACCGCTCCCGTTGACTTCCATGGCCGCAGCGTTCGCGCTGCTGGCCGCGCCCCTGGCCCAGGGACAGGAACAGGCCCAGGCAGGATCAGCGGCGCCGATGGAATCGATCCAGGTCACCGGCAGCTGGCTCGGATCCGGCCTGCAAAACAGTGTCAAGAACTTTCCCGGCGCGCGCACGGTTGTGAACAAGGAAGACATCGAGGACTCGGGTGCGCTCGACATCGGCGACGTGTTGCGCCGCGTGCCGGGCGTGCAGGCCACCGACAACTCGGGCACGGCCGGCAGCGCCATTTCGCTCAATATCGGCGTGCGCGGCCTGACCGGGCGTTATTCTCCCCGGTCCACCATCCTGCTCGACGGCATACCGCTGGCCGTGGCCCCATACGGCCAGCCGCAACTGTCGTTCGCCCCGGTGAGCCTGAACAATATCGAATCGATCGACGTGGTGCGCGGCGGCGGCGCAGTGCGCTACGGTCCGCAAAACGTGGGCGGCATCATCAATTTCCGCAGCCGGGCTATTCCCGAAGGCGCCATCAAGGGCGACGTCTCGGTGCGCTACAGCGACTTCAGCGATGCGGGCCACAACACCCAGTACAGCGCCTTCCTGGGCGGCACATTCGACTCCGGCCTGGGCCTGGCGCTGATGTACTCGGGCATGGATGGCGGCGGCTGGCGCACCAGCAGTAACGACAAACTCAACGACGTCGCGCTGAAATTCCGCTATCCGCTCAATGGCCACAGCGAGGTGTACGGCAAGCTCACGTACTTCGACGTCAATTCGCGCACCCCGGGCGGGCTGACGGTGGCGCAGTACGCGGCAGACCCGTTCCAGAACACCCGTCCCACCGATTTCTGGAGCGGCGAGCGCAAGGGCGGCGATGTTGGCTACCTCAACACCATCTCGGCCACCCAGGAATTCGAAGTGAAGGCCTATTACAACGAGAGCTTCCGCCAGAGCGCGCTGATCAACGCCGCGCGCACTCAGGTGACCTGGCAGCCGCGCAATTACCAGGTGCTGGGCATCGAGCCGCGCTACACCCAGCGCTTTGCCGCCGCCGGCCTCACGCACGATGTCACGGCCGGCTACCGCTTCCTGCGCGAACGTGGCGATGACAACAACTACGCCGTGACCGTCGCCACCGGGGTGCGCGGCGCTACTACCAGTTTCGACAACGCGACCGACGCCCACTCGGTGTATATCGACGACCGCATCGCGCTGGGCGCCTGGCGCATCACGCCGGGCGTGCGGTATGAACGCATCCGCTCCGACCGCCGCGACAGCGGCAGCGCTGCTGCTTTTGCGTCGGACAACAACAAGGCGCTGCCATCGCTGAACGTGGCCTACCTGGTCAACCCGGCGCTGACTGTGTTTGCCAACTACACCACGTCGTTCGGCGCCGTGCAAAACACCCAGCTCAATTCGCAGAGCGCCACCAACCCGCTCAACCCGGAAGTGGCCAAGACCTTCGAGGCCGGTGCGCGCTGGAAGGACCGCGCCGTCAGCGCCGAGTTCACCGCCTTCAAGCTCAAGTTCGACAACCAGATCCTGCAGGTGCCGGGCACCGTGCCTGCCACGTTCCAGAACATCGGCGCCACCAACCACGAAGGCATCGAGACCGCATTCGATTACAGTTTTGCCGACGCCAGCGCGCTCGCTGGCCTGAACCTCTACGCCAATTACACCTATACCAGGGCGATCCAGGAATCGGGCGCCACGGCCGGCCTGGACGTGCCGTTCTACTCGCGCGGCACCGACACCGTCGGCGCGCGCTACCGGATCGATGCATGGTCGTTCAACGTCTCCGCCACCCACCAGTCGCGCCAGTTCTCCGATGCTGCCAACACCGTGGCGGAAGCGGCCAGCGGCGCTGTCGGCGCCATCCCCGGCTTCCGCCTGTGGAATGCCCAAGTGGGCTGGAAGCTGAAAGCACAACCGGGGTACGAGCTGATGGCCGGGGTGAACAACCTGTCGGACCGCCGCTATTACACCCGTAACGTGGACGGCAATGCGGGCCGCATGGTTGGTGCGCCACGTACCGCTTACCTGCAATTGCGCGCCAGTTATTGAGTTGTTCGGTGTGCTACTACACAGTGTCTTGATGCCAACGTAGGACAAGGACCACATTTCCTCTTGCTTGGTGCCTACATTGGCCTACACGCCGGTCCTATACCGGCGGATCGGCCTGCTAGATATAGTGTCATCAACGGTGAGCGATAACCAAGTCACCAAGTCCACACACCTAGAGGCAGACACCATGAACGCATACCACACCAGCTCCGCAACCACCGCCGCCAACGCCACCGCAGGCCACAGCAGCGCCGGTTCGCAGATCAGCCTGATCGGCGCCCAACAAAACGATTTGCTGCGCGCGCTGTCGCGTGACGATCTGTTGGCCCTGTTCAGCGCGCTGGAACTGGTTGCGTTGCCTGCCGGCAAACACCTGTTCGACTTCGGCGACAAGGTCGAATACACGTACTTCCCGACCAACGCCATCATCTCCCTGCAATACGTGATGGAAGACGGTGCCACCACCGAGATTGCCGTGGTCGGCCGTGAAGGCGTGGTAGGCGTGGCCCTGTACCCGACCGAGCGCGCTTCGTACTCGGCCGTCGTGGAAGCCGCCGGTTACGGCTACCGCCTGCGTACCGATGTGCTGCGCGAAGTGTTTTACGCCGGCGGCCCGTTGGCCCAGCAACTGATGCGCTACACCAGCGCCATGTTTGCCCAGCTGGCGCAAAGCGTGGCCGGCAGCCGCCACACCAGCATCGAACAGAAACTGTGCCGCTGGTTGCTGGAACGCCTGGACCGCTCGATGGGCAATGAATTGAAAGTGACGCAAGAAATGATCGCCAACATGCTGGGCGTACGCCGCGAAAGCGTGACCGGCGCGGCAGGCAAGCTGTCCGACGAAGGCCTGATCTCCTACCGCCGTGGTTGCGTTACCGTGCTTGATCGTGCGGGAATGGAAGCGCGTGCAGGCAGCTGCTACCAGGGCGGCCGCAACAAGGCGGCCGGCATGGAACAGCGTGCTGCTTGAGAAACAACAGAAAGATTAATGCAAGACGCGGGACGGCGGATTCACCAGGAAGCCGCTGAAGTCCACCCGGGGAGCAGAGCGGGTGGCCATGTTGTCCAGTTTGCGCTGGACCAGCTTGTGCCAGGCGGCGGCCCAACGCGCTGCCAGCTGCGATTCCTCTGCCGAACGCGCATACAGCGTTCTCTCGACAGCGATTTTTTGACGGTTCAGGGCGCGGGTGGCGTTCATCATGGCAGACATGGCGGGCTCGACTTGAAAGTTGTTGAGTGGAAAGCAAAGCCATTTTGCCTGTCCCGGCCGGTTTTGAATGTGCGCCAGTTCACCCAAGCACTGCGGTAAACCATCCCATCCGTGTAAAATACGTCTGCTGCGGCGCATCAATGATGCTCGGCAGCTATTTTTTTGCGCGGTGTTCATCGTGTTTACCTACTCTCAGATCCCCTATGTGGTCCACCAATTTCACTAAAAACGCCCTGGCAGGGTTGACCACGTCGTTTGCGCTGGTTCCCGAATGCATCGCTTTTGCGCTGGTTGCGCACTTGAATCCGCTGGTCGGGCTGTATGGCGCGTTCTTTATTTGCACCATTACTGCCGTGTTTGGCGGCCGTCCGGGCATGATTTCCGGCGCTGCCGGCTCGATGGCCGTGGTGATCGTCGCGCTCGTCGCCCAGCATGGCTTGCAGTATTTCCTGGCCACCGTGGTGCTTAGCGGCGTGATCATGCTGCTGTTTGGCGTGCTGCGACTGGGCAAATTGGTTAGCATGGTGCCGCATCCGGTGATGCTCGGCTTTGTCAACGGGCTGGCGATCGTGATCGCCTGGTCGCAGTTGCAGCATTTTCGCGTCGATGGCAGCTGGTTGCCGGGCGCGGCCATGTGGTGGATGTGCGGGCTGGTGGCGCTGACCATGACCATCGTGTACGTGCTGCCGCGGTTGACGAAGGCGGTGCCGCCGGCGCTGGTGGCGATTCTCGGGGTGGGGCTGCTGTCGGAATTGCTGCACCTGCCGGTACGCACGCTGGGCGACATGGCCACCATCGCCGGCGGCTTGCCGTCGTTCATCCTGCCGCAGTTGCCGCTGACCATGGAGACTCTTCGCATCGTGCTGCCGTATGCGTTGCTGATGGCAGTGGTGGGCTTGCTCGAGACGCTGCTGACCTTCAACCTCACCGACGAAATCACCGAAACCCGAGGCCTGCCCGACCGCGAATGCGTGGCGCTGGGCGCTGCCAACGTCGCCTCCGGCCTGTTCGGCGGCATGGGCGGTTGCGCCATGATCGGCCAGACCATGATCAACCTCGGCTCCGGCGGTCGCACGCGGGTGTCGGGCACGGTCGCCGGCATCATGATCCTGCTGTTCATCCTGTTCCTGTCGCCGCTGATCGAGCGCATTCCGCTGGCGGCCCTGGTGGGGGTGATGTTCGTCGTCGCCCAGCAGACGTTTGCCTGGAGTTCGCTGCAAGTGCTGGGCAAGGTGCCGCGCCACGATGCGCTGCTGATCGTTGTTGTCACCTGCATCACCGTGGCGACCGACCTGGCGGTGGCAGTGCTGTGCGGGATCGTGATTGCCGCGCTCAGCTTCGCCTGGCGCCACGCGCGCGAAGTGCGGACCGAGGCCATGGTCGATGCCGACGGCGTGAAGCACTACACGCCGCACGGCACGCTGTTCTTTGCGTCGATCGCCCACTTCAACGACCTGTTCTCGCCGCAGGACGATCCGCAAACCGTGGTACTCGACTGTCGCCACCTGCGCCTGGTCGATCATTCGGCGGTGGTGGCGGTGGCAGCGCTGAGCGAACGCTACGCGCGCGCCGGCAAACGGCTGCAAGTGCAGCATCTCTCTTCGCGCTGCGAGCAGTTGCTGGCGCGGGCCGGCGTCTCGGTGACCGCCTGACGTGTTCGTGGTATTCTGCGCATCCTTGACAGAAAATCCACTCCAATGCAGATCGCAACCATCATCAGCCTGGCCGGCACCATCACCTGCGTGGGCCTGTTCTCGAAACAAAAGGAATGGGTACTGGCAGCGGCCTTCGCCTTCGGCGCTGCCTTCACCGCCCTGGCTGCATTCCGGCCGTCGTTCATCCCCGGCTACCTGGTGCCCTGGTGCGCCTACACTTTCTTTGCCTTGGCTGCGGTCGAGTTCGTCCGCAAGGTCATCCTCAAATAGTTTGCTTGAATGATGGTCACAAATACATTGTTACTGTATGCTGCCAGCGCATTTTGCGGCATTTGTGTTAACTATCATCAAGAAAGAGTTCTATGAGACATTTGTTTTCTTCGTGCGCGTTTGGATTGGCGTTGGCGCTGGCTGGTTGTGGCGGCGGCGGCGGCGGTGGCGGCGGTGGCGATGTTGCTGCGCCAGTGGCGCCGACCATCCCTCCGGTTCCTGACACCATCACGCTGCAGAAGATCGATAATGTGGTCGGCACGGGCGCGCTCGCCGTAGCCGGAAAAACTGTTTATGTGCACTACACCGGCTGGCTCTACGATGCCACTGCGACATCGAAAAAAGGAGCGCAGTTCGATTCGTCGGCTGGCAGGTCGCCGCTTGACTTCGTCCTGGCCAGCGGCTTGGTGATCAAGGGTTTTGACGAGGGTGTGACCGGCATGAGGGTTGGCGGCAAACGTACCGTGATGATCCCGGCCAGCATGGGCTACGGCGCCACCGGCACCGGCAATGGTGTGATTCCACCCAACGCCAACCTGGTCTTCGATATCGAACTGGTGGAAGTACGTTGACCTTTCACCGCGCACCGGATCAATAGAAATAGGGCGTCTTCTTTGCCCATGCGCTGTTGCCGTAGCGCTTGTGCAGCACGGTGAAGGCCTTTTTCGACAGCGTCTTGGCGTCGTCGTCGAGGCAGCCGCCGCGCGTCGAGCGCACCACCACGTGCAGCAGCCAGGGCAGGTCGGCGTCGTTCGGCTTGCTGGCCACGCGTTGCAGCACGTGTTCGCCCAGGTACCCGGTGGCGGTTTTCAGCGCGCCCAGTTGCGTCAGTTCCGCCTTGCGGCTCGCAGCATGCACGCCTGCCACTTGCGGCATTGGCGGCGCCTGTTCCAGCCACACTGTTTGCATCACCCAGCCATTTTCCTGGTACTCCTGCCCGACGGTGGACGGCATCTTGCACCACATGTCGGCCCGGGTTTCATCGACCTCGCGCGGTACGTAAGGTACGGCGAGGGCCCAGGTGTTGCGCATCGGGCTGAAACCATATCTGACGGCATTGAGCATTAACCAGTGGTGGCGTTCCGGGTGGGCGGCGAGCGCGCGGTACTGCCGCATCACCTGCGCCAACTCCGGCGCATCGACTTCCACCTGCTGCGCAGCTTTCACGGCCGCATCGTATTGGCCCGTCATGTCGAAACGCATCAGGGCGGTCAGGGCAATACGGCCGCGTTCGTCGGCCGGCAGTTGCCGGTCCGCCGCCAGGGCCAGCAGGTCGCTTGCCGCCAGCCCGGTATTGAGCCAGCGTTTGCCATCCGCAGCCAGTCGCCCGCGCGCCACCGTGTCGGGATCCTGCACTGCTGCCGGCTCGCCGGTGTCGGCGTCGATCTTGTAGCCACGGCTGCGCAACAGATAGCGGGCGGCGTCGCTCACACTGGTGGCAACAGCGAAGCGTTCCTGCAGGAACAGGTTGCGCGCGGAATCCGACGCGGTGCTCGAGAGCGCGGCACCGGTCATTTCCGCCTCGCTCAGCGCGCGGGCCTGGTCGGCTTTGCCGGCCAGGCGGTAATGGCGCGCCAGCGCGTAGCGCACCGTCAGGTACTCGGGCGCCGAGGGCGCCACTTGCAGCATGGCTTTTTCGAGCTCGGGCGTCAGCCGGTCGTTGATCATGGCGGCGGCGAACAGCCACGCGCGCGCCTGGGCGGCGTTGCCGTCTTTCGCATAGTGCTGCCAGCGGTCCTGCACGTGCGCGCGCGATGGTGCGCAGGTTGCGGCGACCTTGGCGGCAAATTCGCGGTTGTCTTCCGGGGAATAGGGGCTGCATTGCTGCACGGTGAACACCCAGTCGACCAGGCCTGACACCGCGCGTAGCTCGGGTTGGCCCGTGGCCGGCTCCGGCTGGTCCAGCAGGCGGTCGGCCAGGGCCAGCCAGTCGCCCAGGCGGTCGTCGCGGTACGGGTCGTTGCGTGGATCGTCGAGCAGCTGGCTGACCTGGGCGAAGCGCTCCGCTGGCGTGAACTTTGCCTGCAGGATGCGGCCGATGGCGCGGCTGTCACCGTGGCGCGCCGCCAGCGCGGGATTGGCCACAATGCGGGCGATACGCGCCTCGACATCGGCCAGCGCCTGTTGCTGGCGCGCCTGGCGCGCCGCTTTGGCGTCGGGGCTTTCCTTCGCTTGCGCCACGCGCGCCTGCCAGCGCTCGTCGGGCGTACCCGGCACGTACAGCGCAGCGCGTCCTTGCGAACGCAGCGCCAGGTAGTCGCCCCAGGCGCGCAGCGGATGGCCTTCGGTGGCGCCGATCCGGTCGAACAGCGCCGTGCTGCGCGCGTAGTCCTCGCTGTAGAACGCCGCCGACGCCAGCTGGTATTCCTGCACCTGGCGCCAGTACAAGGGCTCGGTGGCAGCCAGCGGCGCCGGTTGCACCAGCACCCTGGGCCGCTGGAAGTAGTCCCTGCGGTCCAGCGGATCGTCGCCGCACGCCTTGAACACCTCGCGCTGGGTGGACACCCAGGCCGCCAGCCGTGCCGGTGTGGCGTCAGCGCGCGCGGTCAGCTCGCCCAGCGTGCGCGTGGCAAATACATAGCTAGCCGTCGGGCAGTTCAGGTAGCTGTCGATCAGCGGATCGGCTGCCGGCGCCGGGTCCATTTCGCGCTTGAGGGCGCTGCGCACGGCAGCGCGCCAGGCGGCGTAGATTTCCCGGCCCTGGGCCTGGTCCTGCCAGCCGCCGCCACGGCGCTCCTCGACCAGGGCCAGGGCGCCCGGGGGATTGGGCGCCGTTTGCAATCCCGGCGCGCCCAGCATGACGGCGCGCCACGCGGTAAACAGATTGCTGCGGACGTATGACGGCAGCACCACGCCGAGGTGCCCGCCCTGGTAGCGGCCCAGCGCGATGTCGGTGCGGTTGCGGTTGACGAAAGAGTCAACCGGATCTTCGCCGCCGCTGGCAGCGGCGTGGCCGCCGGTAAACAACAGCAGGGCGGCAATGGCAATGGGAGGGAGCGTGCGGCTCATGGCGTGGTTCCTGGAACGGGCGGTGGAAGGGGGGATGTGGCAGACGCGCTGCGCTGCCAGGCGTAGCGGTCGAACCAGTAAGTCTTGCGGTAGCGGGCGATCACCTGCGGCGCGAACGGTTCCTGCGGCGCGAAACCGGCGCTGCCCTGGCGGCAACTGGCGTGCAGCAGCTCGGGCGTGTGTTCGACGATGTGGCGCATGCGGACGTTATCGCGGCCCATGCGGAAGAACATCGGTACCACTTCGTCGGCAGGCAGGTCGTCGAGCCAGGCGGGCGCGCGGCACCACCAGGCCAGCGCGGTCACGCTCAGTTTGATCTGCGGCGGCAGTGCGGCACGCACCTGCGCTACCAGCGCGCGGTAAAAATCGCGCTGCGACGGCTTCGCTTCCAGGTCCAGCTGCACCCAGCCCGAGGTGCTGGCCTGCGCCGCTTCGCGCATGGCTTGCACGATCATGTCGGTGCGGGTGGCGATATCGACCGGCGGATTGACGGTGCTCACTTCCACGTGCAGCACCGGTGTGACGCGGGTCGTCGATGGCATCAGTGGCCAATGGGCGCGCGTGCGGGTGCGGGCGGAGGGACCGGTGAGCAGGATGTGGCGTTGCAGGACCGCCGCCTCGGCGGTGGACCACGACGGCAGCATGGCGCTGTCCCACAGCCAGGCCACGGCCGGTGCCGGCGTGTCGGCGCGGGCGCCTGCGCAGGCCAGCAAGACCATCAGTAAGGGAATTGGGGAGAACCACGACATCGGATGGGGCAGGCTGAAACTGGGTGCCCCATTTTACCGATATTTATCAAATAAACAAAATGGCTTATTTGGCTCCGTATGCGGTGCGGATACAAAAACGCCCGGCGCGCAGGCCGGGCGTTTTACCTGTAGCGCTTTGGCGCGACAGAATTACTTGCTTGGGTAGACGATGTCGTCGCGACGGTTTTGTGCGCGCGATTCTTCATCGGAACCGGTAGCTTTTGGCTTTTCTTTGCCGTAGCTGATGGCTTCCATCTGGCCGTCTTTCACGCCTTGTACTTTCAGGGCGGTGATCAGGGCTTGTGCGCGCTTCTGGCCCAGGGCCAGGTTGTACTCGGCGCTGCCGCGGTCATCGGTGTTGCCTTCGACTTTGATCGACACGTTAGGGTTGGCAGCCAGGAATTTACCGTGGTCGGCAACCAGGCCGTCGAATTCTGGCTTGACAGTGTACTTGTCGAAGTCGAAGTAGACGCTACGGTTTTTGTAGATCGAGCTGTTTGGGTCCAGGTAGGCGGCCAGTGGCGCTTGTACCGGTGCAGCGACTGGCGCTGGTGCCGGGGTAGGCGCCGGAGCAGCTTTGACTGGCTCAGGTGCTGGAGCTGGTGCAGGTGCTGGGGTCGAGCATGCGCTCAGCAGGGCTACGGTGCAGGCTGCCAGCAGGATGTTGGTGTTTTTCATCGATATACTCCCGATTCGAATTATGTTGTGGGGCACACTAAAGGGTGTGAGGCTGTCAAGCCAGCCGCGACCAATATTATATAAGGGTTTCTCTGATTATAATTGGCGCGCTGCATTATTTTTTGAGCCATGGCGCGAAGGGAGTCAAATCGGTCCCCCTTTCGACGTACCACGCGCGGCGCGCCATGTCGAACTGCGCGCCCAGCGCCTTCACCGCATCCTTCTCCTGGTAACTGGCGGTCAGGTAGTGGCGGCCTGGTGCTGCCGCAGCCGCTGCCTGCTGCGCCTGGTTGCGCGTGATGGCGGTGTCGGCGGCGGTGCTGCATTGCGGCAAGCGCAAGCGTGCAAGGAAGGCGCTGCGTGCGCCGTTGTCGGATGGCGACAACAAAGTCAGTTTCAATCGTGCGCGGGTGGCGGCCACGTAGAACAGGTTTTCCTCGTCGCGGCGCGGTTGCTGGGGATGCGGGAATTCGTCGGACTGCAAATATGGCAGGATCACGTGGTCGAACTCCTTGCCCTTGGCGTTGGCCACGCACTCGATCAGCACCGCCTTCGGCGCGCGCTTGCGGCGGACGAACGCTTCGCGGGCGTTCATCGCGGCCCAGAATTCGGCCAGTCCCAGCCCCGACGCGGCCGCCCACGCCAGCAAGCCGTCCACCGACTTGTTGACCACGCCGGCGTCGTACGGGCGCACGAAGATGCGCCGTGCGGCTGCCACCAGTTGCACCCGTTCGCACAATTCGGTCAGGACCTGCGCCGCCGGCGTGGCCGGGTCCAGCGTGGACAGCCAGGCGATGGCGTCGATCACGGCGCGCTTGGTGGTCACGCTGGCGACATCGCGCCACGTGGGTTCCACGCCGTCGCGATGCTCATCCTCGATCAGGAACAGTTCGCCCAGCAGGTCGGGCGACTTGGCGATCTGGGTCTTGAAGTTGTCGATGCGGCGGGCGCTGAATGCCATTTCGGAAAAGGCGACCAGGGCATCGACCACGGCGCCGCGCACCTGTTCCGATTTGACGGCGCGAAAATCGCGCAGCGCGATGGCCAGCATGCCGCGCAAGAACAGGATTTCGTCGCGTTGCAGGTAGCCTGCCATGGCGGGCGTGCGGTAGTCGATGTCGGCTTCGATCAGCGCGTTTTCGATGGCCACCGACTGGTGGCGGTCGCGGATCAGGATGGCGCAGCCGTCGAGCGCTTGGCCGTCGGCCTTCCAGCGTTTGACGGCTTCCACCACCTGGCGCGCGCAGTGGGCGGCGTCGTCGTAGTGGGGCTGGCTGATCTCGGTGCGCAGCGCCAGGTTCGATTCCACCGGCTTGTCCTTGAAGGCGGCCATGGCGTAGGCGAGGTGCGGGCCGTGGCGGTAACTGTACGTCAGCGGGTAGCGCGCCAGCTTCGGGAACCGTGCGGCAAAGCGCTGGTTCAGGTAGGCGTCGCTGGCGCCCAGTTTGGCGTAAATCACCTGGTCGCGGTCGCCGGTGCCGACGAAATAGCATTGCGGGCGGTCGATCAGCGCTTCGAGGATGCGGAAGGCCGCCTCGTTCAGGTCGTGCAGCTCGTCGCACAGCACCAGCCGGTAGTCGGGGAACTGTTCGGCCAGGCGCGCGCCGCCCACCAGGTTGCAGGCCAGGTCGTAGGTGGCGTCGAACGGCCCGCGCAGCAGGGCGCCGGCGCCCCCGTCCAGCCGCAGCGCCTCGTATTCCAGCGTGGTCAGGTAGTCGGCCACCGGCACGCCCAGCTGCTCGGCTGCTTCTTCCACGTCCATGAATTCGACGTCGGCGGCGAGCGCCATGGTGGACTTGAGGGTCAGTTGCGCTTCAAGGAACTGGCTGACGGCGATGCTGTGGGTGTGCAGTTCCAGGCTGTCGAGGCGGCCGGCGTAGCGTTCGCCCACGCGATCCATGGCGGCCAGCGCCAGCTGCTTCAACTGGCGCGGCTCGGTGCAGGTGCGCAGGCCGTCGCCGTCGATGGCGTCCAGTTGGCGGGCGCTGAAGTCTTCAAAGGTCAGTACATCGATGCGCTCGGCCAATGTGGCCGGCACGCCCACGTCCAGCAGGCGCTGGCGCATGACATCGCGCGCCTCGGGCGTAAAGGTGAGGGCCAGGATCTGTTCGGGCGGGAGTTTACGGGCCAGCGCTTCGCCGATGCGCAGGGCCAGCGTGGTGGTCTTGGCGGCGCCGGCGTTGGCGTCCACCAGCGTGACCCGGTTTTGCGACAGCTGGATGGCGCGCTGCTCGAGGGTGGGGATCAGGCCGCGCGGGGTGAAGCGGGGTTGGTTCTGGAGTGGCGGAGACTGGGTAGCGTTCATCCGCTACATTATAGCGACCGGCGCGGACAAACCTGCGCTGCTCGCAGCGACTGCATTGAACACCGGCTCCAGGCGCGCGGTCGCGCCCTCGATGAACTGGGCGCTGAACACGCGGCGATCCGGCGTGGCAGCGGCATTGTCGCTGCGGTCGATGACGGCGCACAGCAGTTCGGCGGCCGCCATCGCCATCTTGGGCATCGGCTGGCGCAGCGTGGTGAGGTTGTAGCTGAGCCAGTTGGATGGTTCGACCGCATCGAAACCGGCCACCGACAACTGGCGCGGCACATCGATGCCCAGTTCGTGGCGGGCGCAATCGAGGCAGCCGATGGCCATCACGTCGCTGCCGCAGATGATCGCATCCGGCACCGCGCCCATGGCGCTGATCAGGGCGCGCAGGCCGGCCGCCCCGCTCGGGTAGTCGGACTGGCCCGGCACCACCACGGGCGGCGGGAGACCCAGTTCGGCCAGACGCTCGCAGGCGCCGCGCCGGCGTTCGTTGGCGACGGTGGAATCCTCGTTGCCGGCAATGATGCCGAAACGGCGGTGGCCGGCGGCAGCCAGGCGCGAGACCAGCATGCGGCCGGCCTCGCGGTGGTCGCAGGTGACGGTGTTGACGGCACGTTCGCGCACGGTGCGGTTGAACAGCACCAGCGGCATCTGGCGCCGTTCGAATTCGGCAATGTGGTCGGCGGTGAGGCGGGCGGCGGCGATCACGCCATCGACCTGGTACTGCCACACTTCGGACAGCACGCGATCGACGTCGGATTCCCTGGGCAGCGTGAACAGCAGCACGCGCTTGCCGCGTGCGCCTATTTGCTGGCTCAATTCGCCAAGCAGTTCCGGGTAGTGCAGGTTGGCCTGGCTGGCGATCAGCACGGCCACGATGTTGGAGCGGCGCGTGATCAGGCTGCGCGCGGCGGCATTGGGAATGTAGTCGAGCAGGGCGGCGGCCTTCATCACCCGGGCCAGCGTGGCCTCGGAGACGCTGGCGCCCTGCTGGAAGCAGCGCGATACGGCGGACTGCGACACCCCTGCCACCAGCGCCACATCATACGAGGTCACACGACGTGCCTCGCGGGCGATCAGGGCTTTGTGGGCGATGGCGGTAGTCTCCACGCACGGCTTTATTTTGGTCATTGTCTCGTGGTTGGCGCAGGGACGGACCCGGACGAGCCGGGCATTGCCGCGCCAGCGGTTGTATTGCAAGGAGCTTAATCAATAAATTACCGCAAGGCAATATCAATTGCACCTTGTTCTCACTTATAAGGCATTTCTATGTGGAAATTACGTACGTATTGCTCCAGGCGCGCCGTAATGTGTTGCAGCACCGCCGCAATTTCTTCTGCAGCAGGCAGTTTTCTGCTAATTTTCCTGCTAAAATACCGCCCCTTTATCAGTTGAAGGGGCGACATGGCCAACGCATGCGGCGTCGATTTCGGTACGTCAAATTCCACGGTGGGTTGGGTACGTCCCGGCCACCCCGTGATGCTCGGCCTGGAAGACGGCAAAACCACCTTGCCGTCGGTCGTGTTCTTTAACGCCGACGAGGAAGAAGTCAAGTTCGGCCGCGCGGCGCTGGCCGATTACCTGGCCGGCTACGAGGGCCGCCTGATGCGCTCGCTTAAAAGCCTGCTCGGCACCAGCCTGATCGACGGCCAGACCGAGGTCGGTGGCCGCGCGCTGCCGTTCCGCATGTTGCTGGCCCAGTTCATCGGCGAGATCAAGCACCGCGCCGAGCGCGCCGCCGGCCGCCAGTTCAGCTCCGCCGTGTTCGGCCGCCCCGTGCACTTCATCGACGACAGCGCCGCCAACGACCAGCTGGCCGAAGACACACTGGCCGAGATCGCCCGCTCCGTGGGCTTTACCGACATCGCCTTCCAGTTCGAGCCGATTGCCGCCGCGTTCGATTACGAGTCGCAGATCGACCGCGAAGAACTGGTGCTGATCGCCGACATCGGCGGCGGTACGTCCGACTTCTCGCTGGTGCGCCTGTCGCCCGACCGCGCCAAAAAAGCCGAGCGGCGCGACGACATCCTGGCCAACGGCGGCGTCCACATCGGCGGTACCGACTTCGATAAATACCTGAGCCTGGCTGCGGTGATGCCGCTGCTCGGTTTCGGCAGCAAGCTGCGCAATGGCAGCGAAGTGCCATCGAGCTACTTCTTCAACCTGGCCACCTGGCATACCATCAACCAGGCCTATACCAAGAAGATGTGGACCCAGCTGGCCGACCTGCTGCGCGATTCGGCCGAACAGGAAAAGCTGGGCCGCCTGCAACGCCTGATCGACGACCGCGCGGGCCACTGGCTGGCAATGAAATCGGAGGAAGGCAAGATCGCGCTGTCCGGCGCCGAGCGCCACCTGCTGGAACTGGACCGCTTGACGCCGGCGGTGACGATCGAACTCGACCGCACCCGCTTCGACGACGCCATCAGCCACCTGGTCGGCTCGGTGGAAACCACCGTGCTCAACCTGCTGCGCGACGCCGGTGTCTCGCCGGACCAGGTCGATACCGTGTTCTTCACTGGAGGTTCGAGCGGCGTGCGCATGCTGCGCGAGCGCATCGCGGCGCTGGTGCCGGGTGCGCGCAAGGTCGAGGGCGACCTGTTCGGCAGCATCGGAGCGGGCCTGGCGCTCGATGCGGTGCGCAAGTTCGGCGGCGCCCATGCTTGACCAGCCGATCGTGATGCTCGACTTCGAGACCACCGGCCTCTCGCCCGTGATGGGCGACCGCATCACCGAGGTGGCGGCGCTGCGCATCGTCGGCGGCGAGGTGGTCGAGCGTTATGTTTCGCTGATCAACTGCAATGTGCGCATCCCGTCGTTCATCACCGGACTGACCGGCATCACCCAGGCCATGGTGGACAGCGCGCCGCCGGTGCACCGCGTGCTGCCGGAACTGCTGGACTTTATCGGCGGCGACACGCTGTCGGCCCACAATGCCAGCTTCGACGAGAAATTCCTGTTGGCCGAGGCCGCGCGCCTGAACCTGCAGGCGCGCCACCAGTCGCTGGTGTGCTCGCTCAAGCTGTCGCGCCGGGTGTTTCCGCAACTGCCCAGCTACAAGCTGGGTCAGCTCTCCAGCCAGCTCGGCATCCGTTTCAAGAGCGCGGCCCACCGGGCCGAGTCCGATGCCGAGGTGGCCGCCCAGGTGCTGATCCATATCGGCAAGCATATCGGATCCACGTACGGCATCGCTGCCGTCGATCCGGCGCTGCTGGTGTCGGTCAACAAGCTGGCCGCCGCCAAGGTCCACCAATTTCTCCTGAAACAGCAATCGGCATCCCGGGCAGCGGTCTGACCCGCTCTAGCCGTAACGGTCCCGGACTCGTTTGACTCCGCGCAAACGCCGGACTCGGGCGGGTTTTACACTTTAGTCAACGTTGTTGCAAAGATGACTAGAGGTGTGCCATGAATAACCAACGCTCGGCCAGGGATGGCTACGACAGTTACCTGTGGTACCGGTCTGCCGCCGAGCGTGGCGATCCCTACGCCCAGTTCAACCTCGGCCTGCTCTACAAGCACGGGCGCGGCGTGGCCCGCGACGACCGCCAGGCTGCGCAGTGGTTCCTCAAGGCCGCGCTGCAAGGGCTGGCATTCGCCCAGAACCATCTTGGTGTGCTGTACTACCACGGGCGCGGCGTGCCGCCCAGCGACCGCGCGGCCGTGCGCTGGTTCCGCCGCGCGGCCGGCCAGGGCGACGCCTCGGCCCAGCAAAACCTGGCCCTGATGTACAAAAAGGGACGCGGCGTGCCGCGCAACGACGAAGCCGCGCTCTCGTGGTGCTACCTGGCGTCCGAACAGGGCGTGGCCAGCGCCCAGACCCTGCTGGGCCTGGCCTATTCCAGGGGCATTGGCGTGCGCCGCAACGACGCGCTGGCGCTGGCCTGGTTGCGCAAGGCGGCGCTGCAAAACCATGCCGGCGCCCAGCTCAATCTCGGCCTGATGTACAAGAAGGGGCAGGGCGTGGCAAGCTGCGACCGCCAGGCGCTGGCGTGGCTGCGGCAAGCTGCTGCGCAAAACGACCCGGTCGCGCAGCGCCTGGTCGGCGTGGCCTATGCCGAAGGCCAGGGCGTGGCGGCCGATCCGCCGCGCGCGTTTGCCTGGCTGCTGCGCGCGGCCGAGCAGGAAGATGCCGACGCCCAGTTCAACCTCGGCATCCTGCTCGCCAGCGGTCGCGCCGGCAAGGGGGGCGAAATCATGCGCGACGACGAACTGGCATTTTCCTGGTACTACCGCGCCGCGCACTCGGGGCACATGCTGGCCCAGTACAACCTGGCTGGCATGTACGCACGCGGACGCGGCGCGGCCCGCGACGACGCGCGCGCGCTGACCTGGTACCTGCGCGCGGCGGAGCAGGGGGCGGCCAGCGCCCAGTTCAACGCGGCTGTGATGTACGCGAACGGCCAGGGCACGCCTCGCGACGAGGTCCGAGCCGTGCTGTGGTACCGGCGTGCAGCCAGCCAGGGCGATGCCAGCGCCCAGAACAACCTGGGCGTGATGTACGCCAGCGGCCAGGGTGTGCCGGCGGACCAGCGCGTGGCCGCCAACTGGTACGCGCGCGCCGCGCGCCAGGGCCACGCGCTGGCGCAGATCAACCTGGGCGCCATGTATGGCAGCGGCCGCGGCGTGACGCGCGATCCGGCGCGCGCCTTCATGTGGATGTGCCTGGCGGCGGAAAAGGGCGAGGCGGCGGCAATCACCAACTGCACCAGGATGGCGCCGGCCATGAGCGCGGCGGCCATGGCGCGGGCGCAGGAGCTGCTGCGGCGCTGGCGGCTGCGCCAACCGGCGCAGGTACGAATGCGTGGCCGGTAAGAGCGACGCCACTATCTGCCTGCTAGCGTCTGTGACAGTGCGAACCATTTTGCGACACATTTCACCTTCGATCGCGCATTTTCGTCCCCATCGGCGTAACTATTGCCATGATGCATCTCCCAGGCGCTACAATGGGCGATCACGTTTTCACACTCCGGGTAAGCCATGCGACGTTTTACGAGCCGCGCTGTCATCGCCAGCGTCCTGACGGGTTGTTGTGCCGCCGCCAGCGCCACCGGCGTGGCGGTGCAAGTGCAGGATGCCACCGGCAAGCCGCTGCCCGACACTGTCGTGTACCTGGAGCCTGAAGGCGGCTTTGGCGCCGGCAAAGCACCGGCGGGCGCCGAGATCGAACAGAAGGGACTGAAATTCCTGCCTCTTGTGACCGTGATCCAGACCGGCGCCAGGATCAACTTCCCCAATAACGACAAGGTGCGCCACCACATCTATTCGTTCTCGCCCGCGCACAAGTTCGACCAGAAGCTGTACTCGGGCCAGGCCGCCACGCCGCAAGTGTTCGACAAGGCCGGCACCGTGGTCCTGGGCTGCAATATCCACGACAAGATGCTGGCCTACGTGAAAATCGTCGACACGCCATATTTCGCCAAGACCGATGGCGCCGGCGCGGTGCGCATCGAGCTGCCGGCCGGCGGCAAATACACGGTGCGCGCCTGGCACTACAACACCGTGGGCGGCGCCACGCCCGAGCAGGTGGTGCTGGTCAAGGCCGGCGACGTTCTGGCCACCGCCATCTTCAAGCTGCCGATGAAGCCGCCGGCGCCCGCCGACGGCGCGGCGTCGATGTAGAGGGCACCGCATGCGCTTAGCATTTCGCAGCCTGGAGAGCCGCATCGTCACCTTGTTCCTGGTGCTGATCGTGGCGGTCCAGGTGATCGGCCTGCTGGTGATCCAGCGCGGCATCGACAACAACGCCCGCCAGGCCATCGCCGGGGAGTTGAATAACGGTACCAAGGTGTTCGGCCGGCTGCTGGAGCAGAATGCGCAGAACCTGCGCTTCGGCGCGCGGCTGCTGGCGCGCGACACGGCTTTCCTGGCCGCCATCGGCAACAACGAGGAGGGCGACCGCGCCACCATCGAATCGGCGCTGGCCAACAGCGGGCGCCGCATCAGGGCGTCGATGACGATGCTGGTCAACAGCGAACGCCAGCTCAGTGTTTCCACCAACGCCGCCCAAGCCGGAGCGCTGGCAAAAATCGTCGATGGCATGCTCGATGCGGCCGAGGCGGCGGACGGCGCCAACGGCATCGCCATCGTCGAACGCCGCCCGTACCAGGTGGTGGTGATGCCGGTGAAGGCGCCGATCACCATCGGCTGGATCGTCATGACGTTCCCGATCGACCGCCAGCTGGCCAACGAGATGCGCGAAGTGACGTCGCTGCACGCCACCATCGCCACCCGCGACCAGGCGGGCCAGTGGCTGCCGGCCGGCTCCACCTTCCTGGCGTCGTCGGCGCAGGCCGTGACCGCGCAGTTGCAGGCGCTGCCGGGCAAGGTGACGGCGGGCGGCACATCGTTCGACTTGAACGTGGAAGAAAACCGCTACAGCGCGCGCCTGCTGCGCATCGGCGAGGACAACGGCCAGTTCGCCGGCGTGATCCTGGCCCGCTCGATCGACGAGGCCACCGCCGAATACCGCCGCCTGGAGCACTGGCTGATTCTGCTCACGCTGGGCGGCATCGCCATTTCCACGATTGCCATCGTGATTACCGCCAAGCGCATCGCCCAGCCGATCAGCGAGCTGGCCGCCACCGCCCGCCGCCTGGAGCAGGGCGACTACAAGGGCGACATCGACACCAGCCGCGCCGACGAAATCGGCGCGCTGGCCGGCGCGTTCGACTCGATGCGCGAATCGATCGCCAAGCGCGAGCAGGAAATCCGCCGCCTGGCGTACTGGGACACGCTGACCAACCTGCCCAACCGCGCCCAGTTCCTGCTGCTGCTCAACGACGCGCTGGCAGATGCGCGCCGCCGCGAGGAGGCCGTGTTCGTGCTGATGATGGACCTCGACCGCTTCAAGCACGTCAATGACGTGATGGGCCACAGCTTCGGCGACGCGCTGCTGCGCCAGGTGGCCAGCCGCCTGCAACTGCTGCTGGTCAACCGCCTGCAGTCGTCGGCCCAGGTGGCGCGTCTGGGCGGCGACGAATTCGCGGTACTGCTGCCGGCGTCCGACCTCGACGCGGCGCAGCGCATGGCTGGCGAGATACTGCAAACGCTGGAAGCGCCGCTGTCGCTCGACGACCAGACCGTCGATATCGGCGCGGGCCTCGGCATTGCCGGCTACCCCGAGCATGGCAACGACGGCGAGGCGCTGCTGAGCATGGCCGAAGTGGCGATGTACACGGCCAAGTCCCGCAACGATGGCGCCGTGGTGTACGACACGGCGATGGACAAGTCCAGCGACAAGAGCCTGTCGCTGCTGACGGAGCTGCGCAATGCCATCGAGCGCAACGAGTTCCGGCTGTTCGTGCAGCCCAAGATCATGCTCGACACGGGCCAGGTGGTGGGCATGGAGTCGCTGGTGCGCTGGGTGCACCCCGAGCGCGGCAACGTGTTCCCCGACGAGTTCATTCCGTTTGCCGAGCAGACCGGCTTTATCCGCCTGCTGACGCGGTGGGTGATGGAAAAATCGGCGGAGCTGTGCCAGCAACTGGCGGCGCAAGGCCATCACCTGAAGGTGTCGGTGAATTTGTCCACCCGCGATTTGCTCGACCAGGACTTGCCGGTCAAGTTCGCCGACCTGCTGGCGCGCCATCGCCTGTCGCCCGCGTCGTTCTGCCTGGAGATCACCGAGAGCGCCATCATGGACGACCCGGTGCGCGCGCAAACCACGCTCGAACGGCTGTCGAACATGGGCGTCGATCTGTCGATCGACGATTTCGGCACCGGTTATTCGTCGCTGGCGTATTTGAAGCGCTTGCCGGTCAACGAGCTGAAAATCGACAAGTCGTTCGTGCTGAACATGGAGAACGACGAGGGCGATACCAAGATCGTGCGCTCGACCATCGACCTCGGTCACAACATGGGCTTGCGCGTGGTGGCCGAAGGCATCGAGAGCGAAGCCGTGTGGCGCCTGCTGGCAGAACTGGGCTGCGACCAGGGCCAGGGCTATTTCATGAGCCGGCCGATTCCGGGCGACCAGCTGGTGGCGTGGCTGGAAAAATGGCAGGCGCCAATTGCGGTGCCTGCTGCGGTACCTGGCTACGTTACCGAATAAAAGTTTCTCTACAGGCATGCCTGGCGTGTCATATTTGTCACACTTCAGGCTATGATCTGGTTGCCGAACACATCCGTTCTGTTCAAAAACCAAGGATCGCAATGCCACGACGACTGACCCTCTTAGCTTCCCTGATCTTGACGCAAGGCGCCGCCATGGCGCAAACCTGCAACGGCAACTGGCCGGCCATCGACTACCCGGTCACCCGCACCGTGGAGCAGCAGGACAATTACCACGGCGCCACCGTGGCCGACCCGTACCGCTGGCTGGAAGACGCCAACAGCGCCGACACCGCCGCCTGGGTGCAGGAACAGAACAAGCTCACGCAAGGCTACCTGGCACAGATCCCCGGCCGCGACGCCATCAAGGCGCGTCTGACCAAGTTGTGGAACTACGAGCGTTTCAGCGTGCCGTTCAAGGAAGGCGGACGCTATTTCTACAGCCGTAACGATGGCCTGCAAAACCAGGCCGTGCTCTACACCATGAAGTCGCTGGCCGACATGCCGAAATTACTGCTCGACCCGAACACCCTGGCCGCCGACGGCACCGTGGCGCTGGCCGGCCTGGCGGTCAGCCCCAACGGCAAATACCTCGCGTACAGCACCGCCGCCTCGGGCTCGGACTGGAACGAGATCCGCGTGCGCGATATCGAGTCCGGCAAGGACGTGGCCGACCATATCAAGTGGGTCAAGTTCTCGAACACCGCCTGGCTGCATGACGGTTCCGGCTTCTTCTACAGCCGCTACGACGAGCCGACCGAGGCGGGCAAGCTGGCCGCCGTCAACTACTTCCAGAAGCTGTACTTCCACAAGATCGGCACGCCGCAAAGCGCGGACACGCTGGTGTACGACCGCCCGGACAACAAGGACTGGGGCTTCTCCGCCCAGGTCACCGAGGATGGCCGCTTCCTGGTGATCACCGCTTCGCAGGGTACCGAGAACAAGAGCCGCGTGTTTTACAAGGATCTGAAACAGAAGGACGGCAAGGTGGTGGGCCTGCTGGAAGACTTCGACGCCGCCTACAATTTCGTCGGCAACGACGGCCAGGTGTTCTACTTCCACACCGAGCGCAACGCGCCGCGCGGCCGCATCGTCGCCATCGACGTGAAAAAGCCGGCGGTATTGAGCTGGAAGCAGATCGTGCCCGAGAGCGGCAGTACGCTGGTCTCCGCGTCGCTGGTCAACAACCAGCTGCTGGTGGACTACCTGAGCGACGCCCACAGCCTGGTCAAGGTGTTCGACCTGCGCGGCAAGCCGCTGCACGACGTCAAGCTGCCGGGCCTCGGTACCGCCTCGGGCTTCTCGGGCAAGCGCACCGACACCGAGACCTTCTATTCGTACACCAGCTTCACCACACCCGCGACCATCTATCGCCACGACCTCAAGTCGAACAAGAGCAGCGTCTATCGCCAGCCGAAGGTGGATTTTGACCCCGCAGGCTATGAAACGCGCCAGGAATTCTTCACCAGCCGCGATGGCACCCGCGTGCCGATGTTCATCGTCTCGAAGAAGGGCATCAAGTACGACGGCAGCAACCCGACCTATCTGTACGGTTACGGTGGCTTCAACGTCTCGCTCACGCCGACCTTCTCGGTGGCCAACCTGGCCTGGCTGGAAATGGGCGGCGTGTACGTGATGGCCAACCTGCGCGGTGGCGGCGAGTACGGCGAATCGTGGCACGAAGCAGGCACCAAGCTGAAAAAACAGAACGTGTTCGACGACTTCATTGGCGCGGCCGAATGGCTGGTGTCGCACAAGGTGACGTCGCCGGCCAAACTGGCGATCGGCGGCGGCAGCAACGGCGGCCTGCTGGTGGGCGCAGCGATGACCCAGCGCCCGGACCTGTTTGCGGCGGCGATTCCGCAAGTGGGCGTGCTGGACATGCTGCGCTTCCATAAATTCACGATCGGCTGGGCCTGGACGTCCGACTACGGCTCGTCCGACAACGCCGACGAGTTCAAGGCGCTGGTGAAGTACTCGCCGCTGCACAACCTGAAAAAAGGCGCATGCTACCCGGCCACCATGATCACCACGGCCGACCATGACGACCGCGTGGTACCGGCGCACAGCTTCAAGTTCGCTGCCGCCGCGCAGGCGGCGCAGGCGGGCCAGCCGGGCGCTGCCCCGATCCTGATCCGTATCGACAGCAAGGCAGGCCATGGCGCCGGCAAGCCGACCACGAAGCAGATCGAAGAAGTGGCCGATCGCTGGGGCTTCCTCACCCGCGCCCTGCATATGGATGGCAAGTAAGGTTCGATAGCGAACATAAAAAATGGCGTGGTGGAATTACTATTGGTCATAGCTTCCACCACTGCCGATTTTATGACCACGCCTCCGACCAGTAACATTGCCATCGCCACGCGCAGCAAGCGTCAGCCCACCACGCGTATTTCGACCGGCATCCATGGTCTGGACGACATCCTGTGCGGCGGCTTGACGGCGCAGCGCGTGTACCTGGTGGAAGGCTCGCCGGGTACGGGCAAGACTACGCTGGGCCTGCAGTTTTTGCTCGAGGGCGTGGAGCGCGGCGAGACCGGCTTGTACATCACGCTGTCGGAGACCGCCGATGAACTCGACGCCGTGGCCGAAAGTCATGGCTGGGACATGGCTGGCATCGACGTGTTCGAGCTGGCCAACGATACCTCGCTCGATATCGATGCCCAGCAATCGGTGTTTCATCCTTCCGAAGTGGAACTGGGCGAGACCACGCGCAGCGTGATGGAGCGCGTCAATGCGCTCAAGCCCTTGCGCGTGGTATTCGACAGCCTGTCCGAGATGCGCCTGCTGGCGCAAAATCCCTTGCGCTACCGGCGCCAGATCCTCGCGCTCAAGCAGTTTTTCTCGCAGCGCGACTGCACCGTGCTGCTGCTCGACGATAAATCGAATACGCCCGACCAGCAGCTGCACAGCATCGCCCATGGCGTGATCAGCCTCGAGCAGATCGCCCAGGAATTCGGCAAGGAGCGCCGCCGCGTCAACGTGATCAAGATGCGCGGCACCAAGTTCCGTGGCGGCTACCACGACTACATTCTGGAGACGGGTGGCCTGAAAATCTTCCCGCGCCTGGTGGCGGCGGAGCACCATCGCCCGTACAGCGCCCATGTCAGCTCCACCGGTTCCGACGGTTTCGATGCGCTGCTGGGCGGCGGCCTGGCCTCCGGCACCAACACCCTGATCGTCGGGCCGTCCGGCATCGGCAAGACCACCATGTCGGTGCGCTGCCTGCTGTCGGCGCTCGAGCGTGGCGAAAGGGCGTCGTTCTACCTGTTCGACGAGGGACTGGGCACCTTTTTTGCCCGCGCAGCCGCGCTCGGAATGGAACTGCGCAGCTACGCCGAGAGCGGCCAGCTCAAGATGCATCATATCGATCCGGCCGAACTGGCGCCGGGCGAATTCGCCCAGATGCTGCGCGACGCCGTCGAAGGCGCAAACGTCAAGTTCATCGTCATCGACAGCCTGAACGCCTATTTGCAGGCGATGCCCGGCGAGCATTTCCTCACCTTGCAGATGCATGAACTGCTGTCTTATCTGAACCAGCAGGGCGTGACCACGGTGCTCGTGCTGGGCCAGCACGGCGTGATCGGCGAGGTGCGTACCGACGTCGATCTCAGTTACATGAGCGACACCACGGTGCTGGTGCGCTTCTTCGAATCGAACGGCAGGCTGCGCCGCGCGCTTACGGTGATCAAGAGCCGCACCGCCGACCATGCGCTGACCATACACGAGCTGGTGCTGGGCAGCGGTGGCCTGGCCATCGGTCCGGCGCTCGAAGGTTTCGAGGGCGTGCTGACCGGCCTGCCCACCTATCGCGGCGCCACACCGATGATGGCGACCGATGCCGATGTCCGCGCCTGATCCCGCCATCGAGGAGCGGATCCTGATCCTCGCGCCCCACGGGCGCGATGCCGAGGTGATCCACCAGGTGTTGCTGCGCGACGGGTTTGCCGGCGGCGCGGTGGCCAACGTGGAGGCGCTGGTAGCCGGCCTGCAGCAGGGCGCCGGTGCCTGCGTGATCGCCGAGGAGGCGCTGCGCGACTCCAGCGTCAAACAGCTGCTGGCTTGGCTGGGCACCCAGGAGCCGTGGTCCGATTTTCCGTTCGTGGTGCTGGTGGCCAGGGGCGGCGGCCACACCCAGGCCGCGCGCAGCACCTTCGACCAGCTGGGCAACATCATCCTGCTCGAACGCCCGCTCAACGCCGAGACCTTGCGCAGCGCCGCCGCTTCCGCGCTGCGCGCGCGGCGGCGCCAGTACGAGTCGCGCCGCATCCTGGCCGAACGTACGCTTGCCTCCGACAGCCTGCGCGACAGCCGCGCCGAACTGCTGCAACTGAACGAGACGCTCGAATCGCGCATCGAAGAACGCACGCGGGCACTGGCGCAGGCCAACGACCGCCTGATGAACGAAGTGATCGAACGCGAACGGGTGCAACTGGCCATGGTGCAGTTGCAGAAAATGGAAGCGGTCGGTCGTCTCACGGGCGGCATCGCGCACGATTTCAACAACCTGCTCAACGTTATCCAGGGCAGCATGGACCTGATCCTGCTGCTGTCGCAAGATCCCCATGCGCGCAACAAGGCCGAGGTGGCGCGCCGCGCCTGCGAGCGTGGCGGAAAGCTGACCAGCCAGTTGCTGGCATTTTCGCGCAACCAGCGCCTGAATCTGCGTGCCACGCCGGTGCGCGCCATGTTCGACGGCGTGCGCGAACTGATGGCCACGTCGCTGGGCAGCGGCGTGAAGCTGGTGTTCGAGGTGGCCGACGATGTGGGCCTGGTCATGGCCGACACAAACCAGATGGAAATGGCGCTGCTCAACCTGGCCATCAACGCGCGCGACGCCATGCCGGGCGGCGGCAGGCTGGCGGTAAGCGCCAGCGTGACCAGTGCGCCGGAAGGCTTGTTGCCGCCGGGCCGTTACTGCCGCATCGCTGTCACCGACAATGGTCCCGGCATCGACCCGGCCATCATCGGCAAGGTGTTCGAGCCGTTCTTCACCACCAAGAGCGTGGGCAAGGGCACCGGCCTCGGATTGAGCCAGGTGTACGGCATGGCCCAGCAGTCGGGCGGCACGGCGCGCATCGTGGGCGCCGACGGTGGCGGCACCACCATCGAGATCTGGCTGCAACTGGCGCAGCAGGCCGAGGCAGAGGCAGGCGTGCCGCTGGCGATCGCCCCCAAGCCGGCCGGCGCTGGCGTGCGCATCCTGGTGGTGGAAGACGACAAATCGGTGCGGCAGTCGATGGTGGAATTGCTCGAGACGCTGGGCTACCAGGTGAGCCAGGCCGACGACGGCGAAGCGGGCCTGCGCGAACTGCGCCGCGCCAAGCCGCACCTGATGATCACCGACTACCTGATGCCCGGCATGACCGGCGCCCAGCTGGTCGCCGCCGCCAACATCGAGTTCCCCGGCCTACCCATGATCATCGCCACTGGCTACGCCGACATGGAGGCGATCGACGCCGTCATCGGCGACAACACCGTGCTCCGCAAACCGTTCCACCTGGGGCAGCTGGCGGCAACCGTTGATCAGGCGTTGCGGCGGTAAGCAGTGGCTTGATACGGCGCCGATATGGCTTACAATAATTCATGAGTGTTCATCCTGCGGGAGCCTGCGATGCTGACCAATGAAATGAAGCGCAAGGTGTTCATGAAATTGCGCAATGAAAATTACCTTGCCAGCCTTCGTCTGGAGGGGTTGCCGCGACCTGTGGCTACCGTCAAAAAGGACGAGGCGCCTCCCAAACCAGGCAAACCACTAATCAAAGATGGCAGATAAGTATGGAACTGGTCAGGATCTGCACTATTGCTATCCTGATTCGGACGTACTGATCAACAAGCTCGGGTTGATTGATGGCGCCGCGCTGGAGTTGGCAGAAATTGAGTTGACCCGAGTCAGGGTTAAAACTTTTGAACCTGATTTTAACGACATCTCGTTACCGGCCTTGCGGCGCATCCATCGTCATCTGTTCCAGGATGTCTATGACTGGGCTGGTTGAACTTGATCCATCCATTCCGCGACGGCAACGGCCGCGCGCAGCGTGTGATGTTTGAAATTATCAGTATCAATGCCGGCTATGCGCCGCGCTGGGAGCCGATAGAACGGGATGAATGGATCGCGGCCAATATCGCTGCATACCACTGTCAACTGGCGCCGCTCACAGGCTTGCTTGATCGCGCCATGTCGCCGATCTGAATATCGCGCCACTTTACCGGTGGATCACCACCATCAACGCCTTCGCCTCGGTCTTGCCCACGTTGCGGATCACGTGCTGCATATCGGCCGGGTAGCGTGCCGTGGCGCCGAGTTTGACTTTTTTCTTGTCTGCGCCAACTTCCACTTCCACCGAGCCATGCAGCAGGGTCAGGTGTTCCTGGGCGCCTGGGTCGTGGCCTTGCGAGGCCAGTTCGCCGCCCGGGGCCAGGGTCAGTTCGTACCATTCGTATTTGCCGGCCAGTTCCATCGGACCGAGGATGCGCAGCACGTAGCCGGCGTGGTTGCCGGGCAGGGTGGGAGTTTCGTGGGCTTCCAGCACGCGGATCGTGGCGGTTTCCTTTTCGGTCGAAGCCAGCAGATCGCCGATCGGCACGCCCAGCGCGTTGGCCAGGCGCCAGGTGATGGCAATCGTCGGATTGGCTTTTTCGCGCTCGATCTGCGAGAGCATCGATTTCGAAACGCCGGCAATGCGCGAGAGATCCTCGAGCGTGAGGCCGCGCGCCAGGCGCAGGCGTTGCAGGGCGGCGCCGACTTCGGGCGGGGCGTTCGTCGAAACGGGTGTTTGCATTGTTTTATTCGGCGGATGGACTAAATTGCTGGTGGGTCTGTCGGCAACCGGCGGCTAATTCCGCATGGTTCCGGCTTGCGCAGTGCACTGGTTCTCTGTAATATCCACTATATTGAATTTTAGTTCGACATAACGAATTTCTGCCGAGGCAGTGAAAACGTGTCGCAATCGTACCATACCGATACCAGCAGAACCATCCAGACTAGGGACCACCATGAGCATCGACGCCAAAAACACCTTCTTCACCGGCCTGCAGCACACCCTCGACCAGTTGCGCAGCGATGGCCTGTTCAAGCCGGAGCGGGTGCTGGCGTCGCGCCAGGGCGCCGAAGTGGTGGGCCAGGACGGCCGCACCCTGATCAATATGTGCGCCAATAACTACCTCGGTTTGTCCGGCGAAGAGTGGGTGGCCCAGGCCTCGATCGACGCCACCGAAAAATACGGCTACGGTCTGTCGTCGGTGCGCTTCATCTGCGGCACCCAGACCGTGCACAAGCAGCTGGAACAGGCGATTTCCAAGTTTCTCGGTACTGAAGACACCATCCTGTACGCAGCAGCCTTCGACGCCAACGGCGGTGTGTTCGAGCCGCTGTTCGACGAGAACGACGCCATCATTTCCGACGCGCTCAATCACGCCTCGATCATCGACGGCATCCGCCTGTGCAAGGCTGCGCGCTTCCGCTATGCCCACAACGACATGGCGGACCTGGAAAAGCAGCTGCAAGCGGCCGCCGGCAAGCGCCATAAAGTCATCGTCACCGACGGTGTGTTCTCGATGGACGGCACCATCGCCCAACTGGACAAGATCTGCGACCTGGCCGACCAGTACGGCGCGCTGGTGATGATCGACGAATGCCACGCTTCCGGCTTCATGGGCGCTACCGGCCGTGGTACGCACGAACACCACAACGTGATGGGCCGTATCGACATCATCACCGGCACGCTGGGCAAGGCCCTGGGCGGCGCCATGGGTGGCTTTACGTCGGCGCGCAAGGAAGTGATCGACATGCTGCGCCAGAAATCGCGTCCGTACCTGTTCTCCAACACGCTGGCGCCGTCGATCGCCGGTGCTTCGCTGGCAGTGCTCGAGCGCCTGTCGCAATCGACCGAACTGCGCGACCGCCTGCACCTGAATACCGCCTATTTCCGCAAGGAGATCGAGCGCATTGGCTTCGCCATCAAGCCGGGCACGCACCCGGTGGTGCCGGTGATGCTGTTCGACGCACCGGTGGCGCAAAAGTTCGCGGCCCGCATGTACGAGCTGGGCGTGCTCTTGTCGGGCTTCTTCTATCCGGTAGTGCCGATGGGGCAGGCGCGCGTGCGCGTGCAGCTGTCCGCCGCCCATACCCGCGAGCAGCTCGATACGGTGCTCAAGGCCTTCGAGCAGGCCGGCAATGAACTTGGCCTGCTGAACCAGGCAGCGTAAAACCAATAATATGCACATCGTCAGGAATCACATGAACATCACTACCCCAAGCGCCGAACGTATTCTCGTCATCGGCGCCAACGGCCAGATCGGCAGCGAACTGGTGGAGGCGCTGGCCGGCACCCACGGCGCCGACAACGTCTTCGCCGCCGACATCAGTCCCACCAACCTGTACAACGCGGCGCGCTACCTGACGCTCAATGTGCTCGACAAGGAAGCGCTGTCGGCGCTGGTCACCAGCGAAGGCATCACCCAGGTGTACCAGCTGGCAGCCATGCTGTCTGCCACCGGCGAGGCAGCCCCGCTCAAGGCCTGGACCCTGAACATGGACGGCCTGCTCAACATCCTGGAAGTGGCGCGCGAGCGCGGCGCCATCGGCAAGCCATTGAAAGTGTTCTGGCCGTCGTCGATTGCCGCCTTCGGCCCCAACACCCCGGCGGTGAACACCCCGCAAACCACGGTCATGGACCCAACCACCATCTATGGCATCAGCAAGCTGGCCGGCGAACGCCTGTGCGAGTACTACTTCATCAAGTACGGCGTGGACGTGCGCAGCATCCGCTATCCAGGCATCATCAGTTTTAAATCGCCTCCGGGCGGCGGCACCACCGATTACGCCATCGCGATTTTCCACTCGGCGCTGCGCGGCGAACGCTACGAATGCTTCCTCGGCCCGCACACCACGCTGCCGATGATCTACATGCCCGACGCCATCCGCGCCACCATCGAACTGATGGACGCGCCAAGCGAACAGGTGAAAGTGCGCTCGTCCTACAACGTGGCCGGCGTATCGTTCAACCCGGAACAACTGGCCGCCGCCATCACCCGCGTGGTACCGGACTTCAAGATCGGCTACCAGCCGGACAGCCGCCAGGCGATTGCCGACTCGTGGCCGCAAAGCCTCGACGACGCCGTGGCCACCGCCGACTGGGGCTGGCGGGCGCGCATCGGCATCGACGCCATGGTGGCCGACATGCTGGCCAACGTTGATGTCCAGCTCGGTAGGGCCGCGTAAATTTAACCATCATATAAAACCACAACGAGAGACACTGATGGACATGAGCGTATTCGATCTGTTCAAGATCGGCATAGGACCGTCGAGTTCCCACACGGTGGGACCGATGGTGGCGGCGCGCCGCTTTTTGCTGGACTGCGCGCCGTTCGATGACGCCGTCAGCGTCACCGCCGAGCTGTATGGCTCGCTGGCGCTGACCGGCGTGGGCCACGCCACCGACAAGGCGGTGATCCTGGGCCTGATGGGTGAAACCCCGCAGGACGTGGTACCTACCCAGGTCGATGCGCAACTGGCCGCCGCCGAAGCGGCCGGCCAGCTGGCGCTGCTGGGCGGGCCTATTGTGCCGTTCAAACGCGGCGTCAACCTGGTCTTCCACATGGCCGAGTCGCTGGCCGAGCACCCGAACGGCATGCGTTTCACGTTGACCCGCACCGACGGTTCGACCACCAGCAAGGTGTATTACTCGGTGGGCGGCGGCTTTATCCGCGAGGAAGGGGAAGCGCAGCAGGCGGCGCCCGATACCGCGCGCCCTGTGCTGCCATACCCGTTCGACACCATGGACCAGCTGCTGGCGCACGGCCAGGCCAGCGGCCTGACGATTCCGCAGATGTTGCGCGCCAACGAGTGCGCGCGCCTGGGTAACGACGAACTCGACGCCGGCATCGACCGCATCTGGCACGTCATGCGCGACTGTATCAACCACGGGCTGGAAACGGCCGGCATCCTGCCGGGCGGCCTGCAGGTCAAGCGCCGCGCGGCGCGGTTATGGCAGCAGGCGCAATCGAATGTGGCGCCAGCGAACCACCTGCCGCATGACGCGCTGCACCAGGTCAGCCTGTACGCGATGGCGGTCAACGAGGAAAATGCCGCCGGCGGGCGCGTGGTGACGGCGCCCACCAACGGCGCGGCCGGCATCATTCCGGCGGTGCTGCGTTACTACGCGGAAGACTGTAAACCAAGCGATCCGGTCACCGGCATCCGCGACTTCATGCTCACGGCGGCCGCCATCGGCATGCTGTGCAAGCGCAACGCCTCGATCTCGGGCGCCGAAGTCGGGTGCCAGGGCGAAGTGGGCGTGGCGTGCGCAATGGCCGCTGCCGGCCTGGTGGCGGCGCTGGGCGGCACCAACCTGCAAATCGAGAACGCGGCCGAAATCGGCATCGAGCATCACCTGGGCATGACGTGCGATCCGATCGGCGGCCTGGTGCAGATTCCGTGCATCGAGCGCAATGGCATGGGGGCGGTGAAGGCGATTACCGCCGCATCGCTGGCGCTCAAGGGCGACGGCACCCACTTCGTCAGTCTCGACGAGGTGATCGAGACCATGCGCCAGACCGGCGCCGACATGCAGGCCAAGTACAAGGAAACCTCGCTGGGCGGCCTGGCGATCCACGTCATCACCGTCAACCACGCTGCCTGCTGAATTTTCTTACAGCAGTTTGCCACCTTCGAGCAAGCCCTGGAACTCCAGCGGCGCCACGGGCTTGCTGAAGTAAAAACCCTGCATCTCGTCGCAATGCTGCTGCTGTAAGAACGCCAGCTGCTCTGCCGTCTCCACGCCCTCTGCAATCGTCTTCAATCCCAGGCTGCGCGCCATGTTGATGATGGCGCTGACGATCGCCTTGTCCTCCGCATCGGTGCTGATGTCGCGCACGAACGACTTGTCGATCTTCAGTTTATAGACCTTGAATTTTTTCAGGTGGCTCAGCGACGAGTAGCCGGTGCCGAAGTCGTCGATCGACATCCGTATCCCGCGCTCGTGCAGGTGATTCATCATGGTAATTGCGCCCTGCGGGTCGTGCAGGGCCACGCCTTCTGTCAGTTCCAGCTCCAGGTACTCGGGCGGCAGGCCTTCCTCGAACAGGATTTGCGACACCAGTTCCGGCAGGTCGGTGTTGCGGAACTGGGTGGCGGACAGGTTCACCGCCATCACCAGCGGCGGCAGGCCCGCGTCGAGCCACGCGCGCGCCTGGCGTACGGCCTGGCGCAGCACCCAGGCGCCGATCGGCAGTATCAGGCCGCTGTCTTCGGCAGCGGGGATGAATTCCACCGGCGAGATGTCGCCCAGTTCCGGCGTACTCCAGCGCAGCAGCGCTTCGGCGCCAACGATGCGCTGGTCGGGCAACGCCACCTGCGGTTGATAGACCACGCGCAGTTGGTCGCGCTCGATCGCATAACGCAGCAGGTTGACCAACTGCAGGTGGCGCGCCGCACGCAGGTGCATGGCGGCGGTAAACAGGCGGAAGTCGTGGCGGCCGGCGCGCTTGACCTGGTACATGGCGGCGTCGGCGCGTTGCAGCAGGTTTTCCATGTCGTCGCCGTCGTCTGGGCACAGGGCGATGCCGATCGATGCCGTCACCTTCAAATCATGGATGCCCACCCGGAACGGCTGGGCGATCAGCTCCATCACCCGGCGCGCTGCCTCGGTGGCTTGCTGGGCGCCGGCGCCTTGCAGCACGAAGATGAATTCGTCGCCGCCCAGGCGCGCCACCATGTCGCCTTCGCGCAGGGTATGGCCCAGCCGCTTGGCCAGCTCGCACAGCAGGCCGTCGCCCACGCTGTGGCCCAGCGAATCGTTGATGTCCTTGAAGTGGTCGAGGTCCAGCATCATCAGCGCCAGCGGCGTGCCGTGGGTGCGCGCGTGTTCCAGCGCAGATAGTGTGTGCTCCTGCAACTGGGCGCGGTTGGGCAGGCCGGTGAGGGTGTCGAAGTGGGCCAGGTACTGGATCCGCTGGTCGGTCTGCTCGCGCTGGCGTTCGCGGTCGAAGTTTTTCAGCGCGAACTCGATGTCGCTGGCCATCTCGACAAACAGCGCCTGCACCTCGGGATCGAAGGCGCCGGCTTCGGTGGAGTAGGCGGAGAAAAAGCCGGTAATGGCGCCATCGCGATGCAGCGGAATCGACATGGCAGCGCGCCAGCCGCAGTGTTCGAAATGCTGGCGCCATGTCAGCGACTGGGGGGCATGGGCGAAGTCCTGGCACCAGAACGGTGCGTCTTCCAGGTACGCAGCGGCGACGGGGCCGCGTCCTTCGGGCAGCAGCGGATCGACCGAAATCTGTTGCTGGTACATGTAGTCGATATTGTCGCCGGCGCCGGCCACCGGCGCCACCCGCAACGCCGAATCCAGGCGGCCGATCCAGGCCAGCGACATGCCGCCGTGCGAGACCACGGCATCGCACACGCTGTCGAACAGCTCCTGCTCGTCGCGGCTGCGCACGATGGCCTGGTTGCACTGGCTGAGCGCCGCGTACAGCTTGCCCAGTCGCTGGGCCCGGGCCAGGGCGTCCGTGCGTTCCTGGTCCACCCGCACCAGGTTGTGGCGGGTTTCGGCCAGCCACGCCAGCACGCTGTCGCGGGCGTGGTCCGGCACGGGCGGCGGTTCGGTGATGTCGCCACGCCCCAGTCGGCGGATCTCCTGCTGTAACTGGTCCACCGAACACCCCAGGGTGGCGTCGAGCCGGCGCTTGGCGCGCCACAGCAGCGCTACCAGCACCAGCGCAAACAGGATAAAGCCCAGGCGCGCGCTATTGGCTTGCAGCGCCGTGTTTTCCACCGCGTGCAGGGTACGGTGTTCCACGCTCTCGGTCACCTGGGCAATCGGCAGCATGATGGCGGCCTTGGCGCGGTGGTAGCTGGCATCGAACAGCATGGCGCGGGCGGCAGCGAGGGCGTCGGGATCGTCGCCGCCGAAATCACGCATGGCCAGCGCCTTGTTCTCGATCGCGGTCAGGCGGTCCGATTCGTCCTTGGCGCGCGTGAGCAGGCGCAGTTCTGCAGCCGTAAAGCCGGCCTCGCGCAAAAGGTCCATCAGGGGCACGGCGGCGCCGGGCTGGCGCGGACGCCGGCCGCTTTCGACGACCAGGTCCCAATACACATTGTCGTAGCCCTGCGGGCGCGGCGCGCGGCCGTCGCGGATGTCGAGGATTTCCTGGTAGTGACGGCGATATTGCGGATCGCCGGTAACCACGTAGCTGCGCGCCATGCGGGTGAGGTCGTCGGAAGACTGGCGCAGCTCTTCGATCAGCGTGCGCGAGGCGTAGCGCTGCTGGTTGGCGTGGTCGATGCGCTTTTCAGTCCAGACATAGAGCAGGAAGGCGATGGTGACGACGAACAGGACGCCGAAACAGGCCCACAGGATGCTGACGAACTGCCTGGGCGCGGGCTGACGGGAAACTGGCAACTTCATAGTGAATGGCGGCAAGCGCCTTGAAACCCTGGAAAATCTGACGTATGCAGTATATTGCCTCAAAGACAGCGAGGCCAGCGCACGCGTGCCGAAATGTTCAGCGGCGTGCGTGCGGTGCCTGTCAGTACGCCATAAAACAACGATCTTCACCGCAATCGCCGTGGCGCACTATAATATCCGCTCATTTTGCAGCGTTCCGCCATTTTGTTGCCAGTACAACCGGACTTCTCTCATCTATGCAATACGTCTCTACCCGCGCCGCCTCCTCGCCGGCCGCATCGTCGAACTCCCAACAATTCTCGGACATTCTGCTCGGCGGCCTGGCCACCGACGGCGGCCTGTTCCTGCCGACCGAGTACCCGCAGGTGACCGGCGCCGAACTCGATGCCTGGCGCAAGCTGTCGTACGCCGAACTGGCGTTTGAAATCCTGCGCAAATTCGCCACCGATATTCCGGAAGCGGACCTGCGCGCGCTCACCGCCAAAACGTATACGCAAGAGGTGTACCGCAACGCCCGTCCCGATGATGACGCGGCGCGCATCACGCCGCTGCGCGTGCTGGAAGAAGGCGCCAACGGCACCAAGTTGATGTTGCAGGCACTGTCGAACGGCCCGACGCTGGCGTTCAAGGACATGGCCATGCAATTGCTGGGCAACCTGTTCGAATACGCGCTGGCCAAACAGAACGCGGAACTGAACATTTTCGGCGCCACGTCCGGCGATACCGGCAGCGCGGCCGAATACGCGATGCGCGGCAAGCAGGGCATTCGCGTGTTCATGCTGTCGCCGCACGAAAAAATGAGCGCGTTCCAGACCGCCCAGATGTTCAGCCTGCAGGACCCCAACATCTACAACATCGCCATCGAAGGCGTGTTCGACGACGCCCAGGACATGGTCAAGGCGGTCTCCAACGACCTCGACTTCAAGGCGCGCCACAAGATCGGCACCGTCAATTCGATCAACTGGGCCCGCGTGGTGGCGCAGGTGGTGTACTACTTCCGTGGCTACCTCGAAGCGACCACGTCGAACGACCAGAAAGTGTCGTTCACGGTCCCGTCGGGTAACTTCGGCAATATCTGCGCCGGCCATATCGCCCGCATGATGGGTCTGCCGATCGACAAGCTGGTGGCCGCCACCAACGAAAACGACGTGCTCGACGAATTCTTCCGCACCGGCGTGTACCGCGTGCGCAAGTCGTCCGAAACGTATCACACCAGCAGCCCGTCGATGGACATCTCCAAGGCGTCCAACTTCGAGCGCTTCGTCTATGAGCTGGTGGGCCGCGATGGCGACCGCACCCGCGCACTGTTCCGCAAAGTGGAAACCCACGGCGGCTTCGATCTGTCCGGCAAACCGGGCAGCGACGGCGACGAGTTCAAACTGGTGGCCAAGTACGGTTTCAAGTCGGGCAAATCCACCCACGACGACCGCCTCGACACCATCCGCGACGTGGCCGACGACTATGGCATCGTGATCGACACCCACACCGCCGACGGCATCAAGGTCGCGCGCGAACACCTGCAACCGGGCGTGCCGATGATCGTGCTGGAAACCGCGCTGGCCGCCAAGTTCAACGAGACCATCCTCGACGCGCTGGGCGAAGACGCCGAACGTCCGCAAGGCTTCGAGAACATCGAAGACCTGCCGCAGAAGTTCGTGGTCATGAAGGCCGACGTGGAGGCGATGAAAGCCTACATCGCCGCCAACACCGGCCTGTGAGCGGCGCCGTGCACGTCCCCAAGCCGATGCTGACGATGGCCGAGGCGCTGGCGCAGATGCTGGCCGCCGCCCGGCCGGTAGCCGACATCGAGACCGTGCCTACGCTCGCGGCCAACGGCCGGGTGCTGGCCGAAGCCCAGGTATCCTGCATGAACGTGCCGGGCCAGGACAACACGCAGATGGACGGCTACGCCGTGCGTGCGGCTGACTGCAGCAGCGGTCACGCCGTGCTCAAAGTGTCGCAGCGCATCCCGGCCGGCCATGTCGGCCAGCCTTTGCAGGCCGGTACCGCCGCGCGCATCTTCACCGGCGCGCTGATTCCCCAGGGTGCCGATGCAGTCGTGATGCAGGAGCAGTGCGAAGTGAGCGGCGCCGACGGCGACACCGTCATCATTCGCCACACGCCGAAAGCGGGCGAGTGGATACGCCGTGCCGGCGAAGACATCACCAGCGGCAGCACCATCCTGCCGGCCGGCGCGCGCCTGCGCAGCCAGGAGCTGGGCCTGGCCGCGTCGGTCGGCCTGGCGACACTGCCGGTGCGGCGCAAGCTGCGCGTGGCCGTGTTCTTTACCGGCGACGAGCTGACCATGCCCGGCGAACCGCTGGCGCCCGGCGCCATCTACAACTCCAATCGGTTTACGCTGCGCGCGCTGCTGGAAAACCTCGGTTGCGAGATCACCGATTTCGGTATCGTGCCCGATACACTGGACGCCACCCGTGCCGTACTGCGTGACTGCGCCAATGGCCACGACCTGATCATCACGTCGGGCGGGGTGTCGGTGGGCGAGGAAGACCATGTCAAGCCGGCCGTGGAAGCGGAAGGCCGCCTCACCATGTGGCAAATCGCCATCAAGCCCGGCAAGCCGCTGGCGTTTGGCGAAGTGGGGCAGGCCGCTTTCGTGGGCTTGCCCGGCAATCCGGTGTCGAGCTTCATCACGTTTTTGATGTTCGTGCGGCCGTTCATCCTGCGCCTGCAAGGCGTGCAGGGCACGGTGGCGCCGCGCGCGTTTGCCATGCGGGCGGACTTCAATCTGCCCAAGGCCGACCGCCGCAACGAGTTCCTGCGCGCGCGCATCAACGCCGGCGGCGGGCTGGAACCGTTCCGCAACCAGAGTTCGGGCGTGCTCACGTCCACCGTCTGGGGCGACGGCGTGATCGACAATCCCCCCAACCGCACCATCGCCGAAGGCGACCTGGTACGGTTCATCCCGTTCAGCGAGTTGATGTCCTGATGGCGGTTACCGTAAAATTTTTTGCCAGCGTGCGCGAAGCCGTGGGCGTTTCCAGCGACACACTGGCCCTGCCAGAGGAAGTTACCACGGTGGGCGAGCTGCGGGAGCACCTGTCCGCGCGCGGCGACAACTGGCGCGGTGCGCTGGCCAGTCCGGCATTGCGCATGGCCTGCAACCAGGTGATGTGCGACGCCGCCACCCCGGTGCCGGACGGCGCGGAAGTGGCGTTTTTCCCGCCGGTGACGGGCGGTTAGCGCTTGCCCGGCCTGGTACCGGCGCCGACGTCGTCACAACTGGCGCATGGCATAGCCAGGCGGTAGCGGCGCCAGTGGCCGTACGTAAAAATGCCGGCGGCGGCCATGGCCCACAGCGCGGCGCTCAGGTAATCGTCGCGCGTGGTGGAGCCCTTGAACCATTCCACGGCGGCCAGGATCGCAAACAGCGGCAACGCTGCCAGCAGGTATCGTTTCAGCCAGAATAATGCGCCCATACAGTCTCCCTCTCATTTTGATTATTGAACACCATGCAGCCTAGTGTGCCACCTTTTCGCGTCGCCGTCATCGGCGGCGGCCCGGCGGGCCTGATGGCCGCCGAAACCCTGGCGCAGGGCGGGGTGCAGGTCGATGTGTACGATGCCATGGCCTCGGTCGGCCGCAAGTTCCTGCTGGCCGGGCGCGGCGGCATGAACATTACCCACGCCGAGCCGTATGCCGATTTCGTCACGCGCTATGGCGCGCAGGCCGCGTCGCTGCGCCCCATGCTCGACGCCTTCGGTCCCGAGGCCGTGCGCGCGTGGATCCACGGCCTCGGTGTGCAGACCTTTGTCGGCAGTTCCAACCGGGTGTTCCCCACCGATATGAAGGCTGCCCCGTTGCTGCGGGCCTGGCTGCACAGGTTGCGCGAGCACGGCGTGCGGTTCCACATGCGCCATCGCTGGACCGGCTGGCGTAGCGACGACGGCGCGCTGGTATTCGAAACACCCGATGGCGAGTTGACCGTGCAGGCCGATGCCGTGGTGCTGGCCCTGGGCGGCGGCAGCTGGGCGCGGCTCGGCTCGGACGGCGCCTGGATGCCGCTGCTGCAGGCGCGTGGCGTGGACGTCGCGCCTTTGGTGCCGGCCAACTGTGGCTTCGACGTGGACTGGAGCGCGCATTTCAGCGAGCGTTACGCCGGCGAACCGCTCACCACGGTGGCGATCACCTCGGTCGGTGCGGACGGGCGCGAGTTCCGCCGCCAGGGCCAGTTCGTGGTGACGGCCGGCGGCGTGGAGGGCAGCCTGATTTATGCGCTGTCGGCCGCGCTGCGCGACCAGATCGCCGCCAGCGGCCACACGACGATGTATCTCGACCTGCTGCCCGACCTGGCGCCAGAACGGGTGCTCGATGAAGTGACGCGCCCGCGCGGCGCACGCTCGCTGACCAGTCACCTGCAAAGCCGGCTCGGTCTCAAGGGTGTGAAGGCGGGGCTGCTGCGCGAGTGTCTGGACAAGGAGTCGTACGGCGATCCGCACTTGCTGGCGCACGCGATCAAGCGCCTGCCGGTCCGTTTGGTGCGCCCGCGCCCGATCGACGAGGCGATCAGCAGTGCCGGCGGCGTGATGTGGCAGGCGCTCGATGGCGCCATGCTCAAGGCTGCGCCGGGGGTGTTCGTGGCGGGCGAGATGGTCGATTGGGAGGCGCCGACCGGCGGCTATCTGCTCACCGCGTGCTTTGCCAGCGGGATTGCGGCGGGCCGCGACGCCCTGGCATGGCTGGACAACCCGCACGGCCAAGCAGGCGACTGCCCCGCAGAACTGCTGAACCGCTGATCCTGTTTGCGCCAAGTCCTGAAGCGGTAATCCTGTCGCGGTCGGGTACTGCGGCGCAGGAGCTTACTCCCAATGCACCGAACCCGACCCCTTGCGGCTGATCTCGCGCTGATCCGGGTTGCCGTACACGGTCAGGTTGCCGCTGCCCTGCAACTCGAGATTGGCAGCTTTGCGGGCGAACACGTGGCCGGTGCCCGAACCCTTGAGCAGTACTTCCACCCGGTCCGCCGCCAGGTGGCGCGCGTCGAGCGTGCCGGAGCCGGCCAGCTGCATCTCCATCACCTGGCAGCTGCCGGCGGCCGTGATGCGGCCCGAACCCAGCAATTCCAGTTCCACGTGCTGGCCGCTGCCGGCATTGAGCGCAAGGTTGCCGCTGCCATGCACGGCCGCACTGAGCTTGCGATAGCGGCCGTTGAAGGCCACATCGCCCGAACCCTGCAATTGCAGGTCCATGCGTTCGCCGTTAAAACCGCTGACCTTGACGTTGCCGCTGCTGCGCACCGAGAGTTCCTCCAGTTGCGGCAGCACCAGCTCCACCTGCAAGCGGTGGCGCGGGTTAAGCAACATGCCCTTGGTGCCGATGTGCAGGTCGCGGCCGTCCTGGTCGGTGCCGATATTGGCCAGCGAGCGCTGCTCGCCGCGCACCTTGAGCGAGGCTGTGGGGCCCTGGGTCAGTATCAGGTCGATCGGGCCGGTGATATCGACCACCGTGGCCATGGCGTTGATGCTGCGGGTTTCGCTCGACAGCGAGCGGCCGGCGCTGCTGGCCGGGTTGGCGGCGCCGTACGATTTCAGCATGCTGTAGGTGATGCCGATCAGCACGAAGGAAAACAGCAGCAGGCTGAAGCCGATTTTCATCAGGGAACGCATGGTAGGCCTCTCAATGTCCGCGCAGCAGCGAGACGTTCATGGCGGCGTAGCGGCGCATGCCCACCACCGTGTACCGTGTGAGCACGATGCAGACCAGGCACAGGCCGATGCCACCCAGCACCAGTCCGAGGCCGATCAGGGTCTGGGTGGTGCGGGCGCCACCGTCGAAATCGGTGGTAATCGTCATGTCGCCGGTGGCCACGGCTTCGGCACGGTCCCAGATGCGGGCGTTGCGGCTGCCGGTAGCAGCATCGTTGCCGGCGCCACCAGCGTCGGAGTCGCGGAACACCTGGATGCCGCGCCCGGTGATTGCCACTTTCCAGCCCATGGCCTCCTCTTCCTCAGCGCGCGTATCGAAGCGCGAATTGGTCAGCGCCATCACCTGGCGGATCGGGCCTTGCAGCGCCAGTTCGCTTTGTCCCGACAGGCCGCTGGCCGTCACCGCCACGCCGCCGATGTAAAAACTGAACGCCGACAGGTACACCGCCAGCAGCAGCGACGCATACACCGCTGCCGGAATCACCATGAACAGGTTGAAGATGGCCAGACCGATGGCCGAGCCGACGGTCCGGATGATGTGGCGCGGCGGTGACGGTTGGCGGGAGGAATCGGGTTTCATGATGGTCAATAGTTGTTACTGTCGATGTTGGCACTGTACGCAAGCCCGCCGCGCCGCGCCACTGGCATGTGACAGTCTGCGTAAATTGCGGTACAGGCGACCCGCCAGCGCGCCAGGCCGCATGCTGCTCGACCGGGGCGAAGGCGGTCAGGCACCCTTGAGCAGGCGCGCAGCCGCCACGCCGCTGCGCACGGCCGATTCGATGGTGGCCGGATAATCGCTGGCCGTGTAGTCGCCGGCCAGCACCAGACCGGGCAAACCGGTGGCATTGGCAGGCCGTACCAGGCCCGGGGTGCTGGCATGGGTGGCACGTTTTTCCGTGATCACCTTGAACCATTGCGGCCGGCCCAGGTCCGGGCGCTGGAAGGCGACCGCCAGTTGTACCGCCACTGCTTCGGCCAGCAAGTCCTGCTGCTCTGCTGCGGCGCTGGCCGAGGCGCTGATCACCACGGCCAGCAGGCCGGCTTGGGCCGGATCCAGCTGGCCGCGGTCGAACACGAACTGGCCCCACTCGTGGTTGTCTGCATCGTCAAGCAGGGCGTAGAACGGCAAGTCGAGCCGGATATCGGGCGCGAATTGCAAATAAACGGTGGTGATGGTTTCCGGTTCCAGCGCGATCAGGCTGGCGCAGGCAGCACTGGTGTCGCAGCCGGCGATGCCGTGCAACAGCGCTGCCGCCTGGTTGGGACCGGTCGCCACCACCACGCCGTTGAAATAGGTGCTCCACATGCCGCCCACGGCGGCGCCGCTGATATCGGCCTGCCACAGCCGGCCTTCGATCGAGCGCAGCGCTTGCACCTTGGCGCCGGTGCGTACCGAGCCGCCGTTCGCCTCGATATACTTGGCGGCCGCCTCGGGAAGCAGTGCCGAGAGGTCCACGCGCGGCACCAGCATGTCGGAGGCGGCGCGGCGCGCGCCCAGGCTGTCGCGCAGCACGGCCAGGAATACTTGCGCGGAAGCGCGTTCCGGCGGCGTATTGAGCGCGGCCAGGCAGAGCGGCCGCCACAGCAGGCGGGTCAGGCGCGAGGTTTGATCGTAGCGTTCGAGCAATTCGGTCACCGTGCAGTCCTGGTGCAACTGCCAGCCCATCCAGCGCGCGGTCGATGAAAAGCGCAGCAGGCTCAGCTTGTCGGCCCGGTCCAGGCCCTTGCTGCGCAGCAGCGCCATGGCCAGGTGCAGCGGCGCCGGCAACGGCAGGGCCGGCGCGACGAAGTCCATGCCGCCCGGGCCGCCGGCCACGCGCGGGTAGCGCATCTGTAACGGCAATTTCAACAGCGCCTGGGCCGGATCGACGCCGACCAGTTGCATCACGCGCAGGGTTTCGCGGTAGGCGCCCAGCAGGATGTGCTGGCCGTTGTCGAGCAGCTTGCGGTCGGTTTCGATGCGGCGCGCGCGTCCGCCCAGCACGCGGGCGGCTTCGAACAGCGTGACCTTGAAACCGGCGCGCGCCAGTTCCACGGCTGCCGTGCAGCCGGCCCAGCCGCCGCCGATGACGGCAATGCTGCGGCTGACATCGGTATTGCCCTTGGGCGCCAGGCGTTTTTCAGCCGCGTTGTCAGCGGCATTGTTACCAGGTTGATCGGCCACGGCGCCGTCAGCCACGGACATAGGTCTTCCACGCCAGCCACAGCTTGCGGATCGGCGTGAGTGAAATGCGCTGGGTCAGCACGTGGTAGCCGTCGGCCTGCACTTCGTCGAGCAGGGTGCGGTAGATGGCGGCCATCATCAGGCCCGGGCGTTGCGCGCGGCGGTCCTGCTTGGGCAGCAGCGCGAACGCATCGTCGTACGCTTGCTGGGCGCGCGCCACCTGGAACGCCATCAATTGCTCGAATTTCTCCGAGTGGCGGGCGTTCAGCAGGTCGGCGGCGGTAACGCCGAATTGTTGTAATTCGTTCACTGGCAGGTAGATGCGGCCCTTGCGCGCGTCTTCTCCCACATCGCGGATGATGTTGGTGAGCTGGAACGCGTGCCCCAGTTTTTCCGCGAACTGCAAGGTTTGCGGCGTGGTGACGCCGAAAATGCTGGCTGACAGGATGCCCACCACGCTGGCCACGTGCCAGCAATAGCGCGTGAGCGCGGCGTAGTCGAGGTAGCGGGTCTGGTTCAGGTCCATCTCCATGCCGTCGATGATGGCTTGCAAGTGTTCCTGCTTGAGGTCGTACACCGCCAGATGCGGCTGCAGCGCTTGCGTCACCGGGTGCGACTGGCGGCCTTCATACATGCCGGCGATTTCCTTGCGCCACCATTCCAGCTTGATGCGGGCGACCGACTCGTCGGTGCAATCATCGACGGTGTCGTCCACCTCGCGGCAAAATGCGTACAGGGCAGTGATGGCGCGACGACGCTCCGGCGTGAGAAACAGGAAGCTGTAATAAAAACTGGAGCCGCTTTGCGCGGTCTTTTGCTGGCAGTAGTCGTCGGGGGACATGAATAAAAAAGCAAGGTTGGCCTATCGAAGCCGCTATTTTATAGTGTCGCGCCCTGTAACGGGGCCGATTTCATCCTTTGCTTCATGCGTACTGCCGACCAGAACACGCCCACCCAATCGCGCCGGTCCAGCTTGGGCCGGTGGCGGAACACATCGTATTGCACGCGCTCGATCTCATCGAGAATTTTCAGGCCGCCTTGCACGACCATGCGCAGTTCGAAGCCGATGCGGCCCTTCATGCGCAGCGCCAGCGGCGCACCGCCCAGCATCAGGGCGCGCGCGCGCGTGACCTGGAACTTCATCAGTGCGCGCCAGCGCGCACGCGCATCGACGGCATCGAGCGCGCCGGGCAGGACGGCGTAGCGGTTCAGGTCTTCCAGCGGCAAATAAATGCGCTCCTTGTGCAGGTCGATCGCCACATCCTGCAGGAAATTGATCAGTTGCAGCGCGCTGCAAATGGCGTCCGAGTCGCGCAGGTTTTCTTCGGTGACCTGGCCGTACAGGTGCAGCATCAGGTGGCCGACCGGGTTGGCCGAACGCGCGCAGTAATCGAGCAGGGCGCCGTAGGTGACGTAGCGGTGCACCGTCACGTCCTGCTTGAAGGCGGACAGCAGCGCGTACATGGGCGCGAGCGGCAAGTCGTACTCGCGCACCACCACGGCCAGCCGTTCGAACATGGGGCTGTGGTCGGTGGCGCCGGCAGCGATGCGGTCGAGCGCAGCTTCGTAGGCGCTCAGGTCCGCCAGGCGCTGTTCCGGCGTGGCGTCGCCCTCGTCGGCCAGGTCGTCGGCGCTGCGGGCAAAAGCATAGATGGCCTCGACGGCCGGACGTAACCTTTTCGGCAATAAAATGGAAGCGACAGGGAAGTTTTCGTAGTGTTCTACCGACATGTAGTGTTGACCCAAAGCAAAATTGGCAAATTTCCGGATTAAATGACTTAAAAGTCATTTGCAAACCAGTTTGCTCGGCATATAATTAATTAACGGAAAGTCATTTATTTCCAACCCGTAATGGTAGTGCCTCAAGCCGCTCAGAGCAAGGAAAAGGAAAGTATCGTGGTCTCCTCCAGATTTCCCCGTTTCACCCCTCGTATTTCCACTATTTATATGGCAGTTGCGTGTGCCGCGCTTGCGGCGTGTTCCAAGCCGGTCGAAAAGACCGAGGATATCCGCCCGGTACGGGTAATGGTGCTGGCCGGCAGCGATGTCGATGTCAATGCCGAGTTCGCCGGCGAGGTGCGGGCGCGGGTGGAATCGCGTCTCGGTTTCCGCGTGGGCGGCAAGATCGTCAGCCGCAAGGTCGATGTCGGCACGCTGGTCAAGCGCGGCCAGGTGCTGATGGCGCTCGATCCCCAAGATTTGAAACTGTCGCAGGCGCAGGCCATGGCCGCGCTGCGTTCGGCGGAAACCAGCCGCGACCTGGCCAAGGCCGACGCCCAGCGCTACCGTGAGCTGCGCGGCAAGAATTTCGTCAGCCAGGCCGTGCTCGACGAAAAGGAATCGACCCTTAAAGCGGCGCAAGCCTCGGTCGATGCCCAGCAGGCTCTGTACAGCGGCCAGTCCAACCAGGCGGCCTACGCCACCCTGACGTCCGATGTCGATGGCGTCGTCACCCAGGTCGATGCCGAAGTGGGGCAGGTGGTGTCGCCGGGCACGCCGGTGGTGCAGGTGGCCAAGGCGGGAGAAAAGGAAATTGTTATTGGATTACCGGAAGACAAGGTCGATGCGCTGCGCCAGATCACCGATGTGCACGTGCGGCTGTGGGCCGATCCGAGCCGCTCGGTCGCCGGCAAGATCCGCGAAATTTCGCCGGTGGCCGATCCGGCCACGCGCACCTACACCGCCAAGGTGACCGTGCCCGACACGCTGGACGCCAGGCTGGGCATGACCGCCGTGGTGCAGTTCGCTTCGCGCACGGCCACGCCGCAGATCAAGGTGCCGTTGACGGCGCTCTTCCACGAGAAATCCGCCACCTCGGTGTGGGTGGTGGAAAACGGCGCCGTCAAGCTGGTACCCGTTACCGTGGCGGGCGCTGCCGGCAACGACCTGGTACTGTCCGCCGGCGTCAAGCCGGGGCAGTCGGTGGTCACTGCTGGCGTCAACCTGCTCAAGCCGGGCCAGAAAGTGACCATCCTCGGTAACGATGTGCCGGTGGCGCCATCGAAGGCAGTGGCCGGGGCCGCCAAATGAAAGGTGGCTTCAACCTCTCGCGCTGGGCGCTCGAACATATTCCACTGACGCGCTACCTGATCGCGGTGTTGCTGATCGGCGGTGCGCTTGCCTACAGCAACCTGGGCCAGGACGAAGATCCGCCGTTTACGTTCCGCGCCATGGTCGTGCGCGCCATGTGGCCGGGCGCAACCGCGCTGCAAATGGCCGAACAGGTCACCGACAAGCTGGAAAAGAAACTGCAGGAAACCCCGGGCATCGATGAAATCAGCAGCTATTCCAAGCCGGGCGAGACGCTGATCATTTTGAAATTGCGCGAATCGACGTCGCCCAAGGACGTGTCGCAGTCGTGGTACCAGGTGCGCAAGAAGATCGGCGATATTGCCGGCACCTTGCCGCCGGGCGTGGTCGGGCCGTTCTTCAACGACGAGTTCGGCGATACCTATGGCTCGATCTTCGCGCTGTCCGGCGACGGTTTCAACTATGCCGAGGTGAAGGAATACGCCGATTTCGTGCGCCAGCGCCTGCTCAAGGTGCCCACGGTCGCCAAGGTCGAGCTGTTCGGCGTGCAGGATGAAAAGCTGGTCATCGAGTTCTCGCACAAGAAATTCGCCCAGCTTGGCATCCCGATTGAAACCATTGCCAACCAGATCGCCACGCAAAACAGCGTGGAATCGACCGGCGTGCTGGTCACGCCCACCGATAACCTGCAAGTGCGGGTGACCGGCGCCCTGAAAACACCGAAAGACCTGGAGCAGCTGGAACTGCGCGCCAACGGCACCACGTTCCGCCTCGGCGACTTTGCCACCGTCAAGCGCGCCTACCAGGATCCGCCGGGCGACAAGATGCGTTTCAATGGCAAGGAAGTGATCGGCCTGGGCGTGTCGATGGAGAAGGGCGGCAACATCATCGTCCTCGGCCAGAACATGGAAAAAACCGTGGCCGAGATCAAGGCCAAGCTGCCGGTTGGCATCACGCTCGAGCGGGTGTCCGACCAGCCCGAGGCGGTCAAGGCGTCGGTGGGCGAATTCGTCCATACGCTGATCGAAGCGGTGCTAATCGTGCTGGCGGTGAGCTTTGTCGCGCTCGGTTTGCACACCAAGCCGTTCCGCCTCGACGTGCGCCCCGGTCTGGTAGTGGCGCTGTCGATCCCGCTGGTGCTGGCCGTGACGTTCCTGTTCATGCGCATGCTCGATATCGACCTGCACAAGATTTCGCTCGGCGCGCTGATCATTGCGCTGGGCCTGCTGGTCGATGACGCCATCATCGCGGTGGAAATGATGGTGCGCAAGATGGAGGAGGGCATGTCGCGCTTCGATGCAGCCACGTTCGCCTACACGTCCACTGCAATCCCGATGCTGACCGGCACCCTGATCACGGTGGCGGGCTTCCTGCCGATCGGCCTGGCCAAGTCCACCGCCGGCGAATACACGTTCTCGCTGTTCTCGGTCAATGCCCTGGCGCTGATCATTTCGTGGGTGGTGGCGGTGACGTTTACGCCTTACCTGGGCTTCCTGCTGCTCAAGGTAAAACCGCATGCCGACGGTCACAGCGAGCACGACATTTTCGATACGCCCGGCTTCCGCCGCTTCCGCGCCGTGGTCAACTGGTGCGTGGAGTTCCGCAAGACCACCATTGCCGCGACCTTGCTGGTGTTTGCGCTCGGTATCTACGGCTTCAACTTCATCGAGAAGCAGTTCTTTCCCGATTCCAGCCGGCCCGAACTGATGGTGGAACTGTGGACGCCGGAAGGCACCAGTTTTGCCGCCAACGAAGCGCAGGTGAAAAAGTTCGAGGCGTTCGTGACGAAATTGCCGGGCGTGGTCAGCGTGACCAGCTATGTCGGTACCGGCAGTCCGCGCTTCTATCTGCCGCTCGACCAGATCTTCCCGCAGACCAACGTGTCGCAAATCGTCGTGCTGCCCAAAGACCTGGCGGCGCGGGCGGCGCTGCGTGACCAGATCACCAAGGTCTTCGAGAAAGACTTTCCCGAAGTGCGCGGCAGGGTGAAACTGCTGCCGAACGGCCCGCCGGTACCGTACCCGGTGCAGTTCCGCGTGACGGGGACCGAGGTGGCCAAGGTGCGCGCGATTGCCGACCAGGTCAAGGACATCATGCGCGCCAACCCGAATGCGATCGGCGTCAATGACAACTGGAACGAGTCGGTCAAGGTGCTGCGCCTGGACCTGGACCAGGACAAGATGCGCGCGCTGGGCGTCACATCGCAAACGGTGATGCGCGCCGCCAATACCATCCTGTCCGGCACCACGGTGGGGCAGTTCCGCGAAGATATCCGGCTGATCGATATCCAGATCCGCCAGCCGATCGAGGAGCGCAACACGATTTCCGTGCTCAACGACACCAATATCCCGACCGCCAGCGGCAAGTACGTGCCGATCAGCCAGCTGGCGCGCGCGCATTTCGTGTGGGAGCCGGGCGTGGTGTGGCGCGAAGGGCGCGAATGGGCGATCACCGTGCAGGCCGACGTGGGCGACCATATCCAGGGGCCGACCGTGTCGAGCCAGATCGAACCGGAACTGAAAGCCTTGCGCGCGGCCTTGCCGGCCGGCTATGCGATCACCATCAAGGGGGCGGCAGCCGACAGCGGTACGGCCGAAGCGTCGATTGCGGCCAACTTGCCACTGGCGATCTTCATCATCTTCACGCTGTTGATGTTGCAGCTGCATAGTTTCTCGCGGGCGCTGCTGGTGTTCCTGACCGGGCCCCTCGGCGTGGCAGGGGCAGCGATGGCCTTGCTGCTGCTGGGCCGACCGCTGGGGTTTGTGGCCAACCTGGGCATCATTGCGCTGTTCGGCATGATCATCCGTAACTCGGTGATCCTGGTGGACCAGATCGAGCAGGACATTGCTGCGGGCCACGATCCGTGGACCGCGATCGTCGAATCGGCCGTGCGCCGCTGCCGGCCGATAATCCTGACGGCCGCTGCCGCAGCACTGGCGATGATCCCGTTGTCGCGGTCGGTGTTCTGGGGGCCGATGGCGGTGGCCATCATGGGCGGGCTGATTTTGGCGACGGCATTAACGCTGTTGTTCCTGCCGGCGTTGTATGCGGCGTGGTTCCGCGTCAAAAAGCCGGTTGCGAAACCTGCTAATGGCGTGGAATAGCGGGAAAATAAGCGAAAAATGGTGCATTAATCCGGTTGGTTTAAAAAACACCACATTTCGCTAAGAAACCCGTTAGAATATCGCGTTGAAGTTGAAAGCCCCCGAGTCTACCGGGGTAAGGGCGACCGTTTTCACTTACGGGTCGCCCTTTGCTTTTGTGCAAACATGCCGCGAGGATGG